>Ga0208297_1000121_pt1 | contig 205523 bp, 187 predicted proteins | sample LMS_cellobiose_e_FD_187367 | JGI IMG/M metagenome (GOLD analysis project Ga0208297, IMG submission 187367) | Rumen-fistulated moose microbial communities from Alaska, USA - LMS_cellobiose_enrichment (SPAdes) (version 2) | ecosystem: Host-associated > Mammals > Digestive system > Stomach >... | reverse complement strand
CGACGACCACCAAGGCCCCGGCTTCCACGACCGCCGCTCCTGCGACGACCACCAAGGCCCCGGCTTCCACGACCGCCGCTCCTGCCAACACCACGAAGGCTCCGACCACCCAGGCTCAGCAGACGCCCGCCACTTCTCCGAAGACGGTGGACTCCTCCGTTGTGATTGCCGTCGTGATCGCGGCGGCCGCCTCCGGCGCCGTGGCGATCGGCAAAAAGAAGCACTGAAACTCATTGAATCTGCGATCCAGAAAAACGATCCGCCCCGGCGGATCGTTTTTCTGGAAAAAGAATAAAAGAGGGGAAATGAGTGGATGAATGATTATGTATTTACGCCGGATTCGTATGTGTTTTTTCCTCATCTTCCTCGCTGCCTCTTGTGATTGCTTCCCGGTTTTGTTATCATTAATGCGGATGATGATACATAGCTGTCCGCCGCCGCGAAAAGAGTTGGATCGCCTCAGCGGATGCGGCCGCTGCGCATTGTCAAACACGGTATATTCTATAATTTATAAGGAGAACTGTAACATGAAGATCCGCAGAATCCTTGCAGCGGCCCTGGTTGCTGTGATGGTGATGGCCTGCGCAGCGCCGGCGTTTGCCGCCGACAGCACGACCAACATGTTGAAGGATGCCACGCTCGTTGAAGCTATCAACATCAACGACAACGGCGACAACGGATTTGAGGGCCTCATCGACGGCGGCATCGCCGTCGGCCCGACGCACATGCAGATGAGCTTGAACGGCAAGATCGGCAACATCAACAAGCTCTATGATGCAGACGGCAACGAGAGCGAGAACGGCGAGTATATTTGGATGATCACCTATGAGCTTCTGAATAAGGCCACGCTCGAGAGCGTCAGCATCTATTCCATCGATCTGGCTGTGGCGAACGTGAACAACACCGTGCCGTGGCTGCTTCACGACTTCGACATCCTCGTCAGCGACACCGGTGCCGCCGGCTCCTGGAAGCTTGCGTACCGCGCCGAGGAGCTGCATGACGGCTTCATCGATTCCGACTACTATGAGTTCGTGGAAGCCCACGACGATCGCCTCGATTACTGGGTCTTCTCCGACAAGTTCGAGAAGCCGGTCGACGCCAAGTTCGTCAAGCTCGCCGTCCCGACGCTGACCAACGAGACCCTTTCCACGAAGAACTGGGTCAACATCAGCGAGATTGAGATCAACGGCAAGCTCGCCTCCGGCGTGACCGCCGTGACCAAGGCGCCCGAGACCAAGGCTCCGGCTCCGGTCAATGCGGCCGGCCAGACCGACGTGGTCTATGATTCCACCATCGCCAAGGCTGTGAACATCCAGGACAACGGCAACAAGGAATATGCCGGCCTGGTTGACGGCGTCGTCGCCTGCGGCCCGACGCATCAGCAGAAGAGCCTCAACGGCAAGATTTCCGATATCGAGAAGCGCTACGACGTCAACGGTGAAGAGAAGGAAGGCGGCGAGTACATCTGGCTGATCACCTTCGAGATGCCGCACGTCGCCACCATCGAGTCCGTTGAACTCGACTGCGTGGATCTCGCCCCGCTGGGCGTCGGCGTTGACAACACGATTCCGTGGCTTGTCCGCAACTTCGACATCTACGTGAGCGACACCGGCGCCGCCGGCTCCTGGAAGCTCGCGCACAGCGCGAAGGACCTGCATGACGGCGAGTCCACCGCCGCGAAGTACACGCTGGTTGAGGCCGACAACAATCATGTTGCCTACTATGCCTACGCCGCGAGACTCAACGCGCCCGTCTCCGCCAAGTTTGTCACGCTCGCTGCTCCGACGCTGACCAACGAGACCCTCTCCACCAAGAACTGGGTCAACATCACGGAATTCCAGCTCTTCGGTCAGACCGGCACCGCCGCGCAGACGCCGGCCGCCACGACCGCCGCTCCGGCCACCACGACCGCTGCCCCGGCTGTGACCACCGCTGCTCCTGCAACGACGACCGCTGCTCCTGCGACGACCACCAAGGCCCCGGCTTCCACGACCGCCGCTCCTGCGACGACCACCCAGGCCCCGGCTTCCACGACCGCCGCTCCTGCCAACACCACGAAGGCTCCGACCACCCAGGCTCAGCAGACGCCCGCCACTTCTCCGAAGACGGTGGACGCGTCCGTTGTGATCGCGGTCGTGATCGCGGCTGCCGCCGCCGGTGCCGTGGTAATCGGCAAGAAGAAGCACTGAGCTTCCATTCCCAGGTGATCCCGAAAAATATCCGCTTCGGCGGATATTTTTCGTTGTGGGGATTTTTTCTTCACTTTTCCTCCGCCGGGCGCGCCGGGGCTTGACAGGACGGCGCGGAATGTGATACAATCAGAAAAACCGAAAAGACGCAGGAGGAACAGCCGTGACGAGGGAGGAACGGATCGCGCGGGCAGAGGCCGCGTTTGCCGCGCATAAGGCGGCGTATTATCGCCGGGGGGAATACCGCGGCGCCGATTTCTGGGACTTTGCCGAGATCTTTGAGATCGCGGACGATCTCTATGAGATTACAGGCGATCGCTCGCTTTTCGGCCAGTTTGCCGAGATGGCGGACTTCGCCGTCCGCACGTGGGGCGAGGACTGGGAGAAGAATCCCTACAACGACGATATCATGTGGCTCGTGATCGCCTTCGCCCGCGCCTATTTATTCAGCGGCGAGGCGCGGTATCTGGCGCTCGCGCGGCTCAATTTTGACAAGACCTTTGCACGCGCGGCCTCGGACGATCTCGGCGGCGGGCTCTGGTGGCGGATCGAGAACGAGACGAAAAACGCCTGCGTCAACGGACCCGGCGCGGTGGCGGCGGCGTATCTCGCCGCAGCGACCGGCGACGGCGGCTATTATGACAAGGCGGCGTTCTGCCTGCGGTGGGAGATCGACAATCTCTTTGCGCCGCAGAGCGGGAAGGTGTACGATGCGAAGCGCGCAGACGGACATGTGAACACATGGTCGTCCACCTACAACCAGGGGACGTTCATCGGTGCCTGCCTCGCCATGTGGAAGCACACCGGCGAGGAGATGTATAAAACCTATGCTCTGCGCGCCGCCGATTATACAATGCAGGAGATGTATCACGGCGGCGTCATGAACAACGAGGAGAGCGGGAACGATCTGCCGGGCTTCAAGGGCATTCTGGCGCGTTATCTGCGGCGGCTGGCACGGGAGACCGGGGAGGAGAAATACCTCGCCTGGCTCCGCCTGAACGCCGAGAGCGCCTGGGAAAACCGCAATGCGCTCGGCCTCATGGGAACGCAGCTCGCCGAGAAGACCGGCGAGGGCGCGGCCTATGACGTGTTCACGATGTCGGCCGCGGTTTCAGTGGTCGTCAACGCGGCGGGAGAATGAGGCCGCGCACCGGCATACGCAAAAAAGGAGAAGCCCTGCGGCTTCTCCTTTTTTATTGGCTCGTTTTGTTCGTTCACTCTGCGCGGAGGACCAGACCGATGCCGTAGCGGCCGCTGCGGCGGCCGTAGAGCGAGAGTCCGTGCTCGTCCGGCGTGCGCAGCGTCAGGGTGAACGATTCGCTCTGCTGCAGGCGGAAGAGCAGCGCCGAGGGAATCGTCACGTCGCACAGCGTGCCGTAGCTGCCCGCCTCGTCGAAATAATCGTCCGTCGCCTGGTAGTGGTGCGAGAGCGCGCCGCGGGCGTCGGCGGGCGCATCCGGCAGGTGCACGACCGCCACCGGCTCGCCGTTAATGAGCACCTCGAGCGTGCCCGGGTACTTGTCCGCGTCCGTCTGGACGAAGGAATTGCGGTTGGCGCCGGGATCGCAGCGGTAACCGAGCATGTAGTTCAGATCCACGCGCTCTGCCGATGTGCTGTCCGGAAAATCGTGCGTCATCGGCATCCGCGTCGAGGCCTCAAAAACGAGGCGAAGATCGCGCGCGTCGGCGAAGCCCGGGACGTCGCCGCAGCGGACGGTCGCCGTAAAGGCGCCGCTGCCGAGACCGTTCAGCTTGTTGCCTTCCTGCGCCGTGAAGGCGCGGCGCCAGGCGGCGTCCGGCGTCAGATCCTTCGGCTCCAGCACCAGCGCGTCGCTGCGCGCGCCGCCGTCGATATCGAAGAGAAGGGAATTGCTCATGACGATCTCGTCCTCGTCAAGGAGCGACCACGTGAGCGCGGCCACGCCATCGTGGGAGGGCATCTCCACGGCGATCTCGCCGGCGGGGAAGGTGCCGTAGCCGCTCCAGACAAGCTGATATTCGCCGCTGTCCGCGACGTAATCGCCGTCGAGCGGATCCTGCACGGTCAGCTGCCAGACTACTGTCAGCGTGCGTCCGTGACGCGCGTCGCTGAAGCTGGAGCCGAACATCGGCACCGTCACGGTGTCGAGCGGCTCCACGGTCGTCATCGGCGCAAAATCCGCGCCGAGGTAGTCCTGCGCGTGCAGATCGCGCAGCGACATGCCCCATTCGCCGTAGCCGAAATCCTTGTCGCCGTTGTTGATCTTGTAGTAGCCGTTGAACTCGTTGACGACGTCGTGGAATTCCGTAAAGACGAAGCCGCAGAGCTTGTCGTGCAGACGGAATTCGTTCATCATATATTTATACTGCCAGGCGATGTCGCTCTCGCCGGCGTTGCCCTTGACGCCCCAGACCGCGCCGCATTCGCTGTTCATGCACGGCACGTCCGTCATCGTGTAGGGCGCCTTGTAGTTCTCCTGCGAGCCGATCTCCGCGCCGCGGCAGAAATCCTCGACGGTCTTTTTCACGCGGCCGTAGCCGTTCTGATAGAAGTGCCAGGTGTTGACGTCCGTGAACGTATGATCGCGGTTGCAGGGGGAGTTGTCCTCGACCAGCCGCGTCGGATCGAGCTCCTTTGCGCGCCGCCAGCACTTCACCACCCATTCGGCCGTGGCAGGGAGATACTCCCGCCTCTCGTTGCCGTCGGCGTTCTTCGTGTGCGTAAAGAGGCCCCACGTCTCATTGAAGATGACCCAGTAGAAGGTCGCGGGGTGGTTGCGGTCGCGCCGGATCTGCGCCTCCATCTCCGCCTCGAACTGCGCCATCGTGTCCGGCTCCGGATCGCCCCAGAAGCAGGGAATGTCTTCCATGATGAGCAGGCCCAGCCGGTCCGCCCAGTAGAGCTTCAGCGGCTCCTCGGCCTTGATGTGGATGCGCGCCATGTTGATGCCGATCCGCTTCAGCCGCAGGATCTCCTCGCGGCAGTCCTCGTCGGACGGCAGCGTGAAGTAGCCCTGCGGATTGTAGGACTGATCGAGCACGCCGCACAGATAGTACGGCTTGCCGTTGAGCGTGATGTAGCGGCGTCCTTTCGGGCCGAAGACGCCCGTGCCGATCTCGCGGATGCCGAAATAGGTGGAGACCGTGTCCGTCGCCGCCGGGCCGGCCAGCGTCAGCGTGCCCTCGTAGAGGAACGGCGTCTCCGGTGACCAGAGCATCGGGTCCGTCACGCGGAAGGAGAGCGCGGCGCGGCCGCCCTCGACTTTCGCCACCGCGCAGCCGTAGGGAAGCGCGGCCGCCGGGAAATCGGCTGTGACGACGGCGCCGTCCGGCGCGCCCGTCGTCTCCACGTCGATCGCGACCGTGCCGTCGAGCTTCGTCCTGACAAAGAACGAGGCGATATGCGCCGCCGGATGTGCCTCCAGCCACACCGTCTGCCAGATGCCGCGCGCGTCGCCGTAGCCCTGCTTGCCGTAGGTCTGCGAGCGCGCCGCCGTGTCCGTCGCCGCCACGGTGATCTCATTCTCGCCCGCGCGGTTCCATACGTCCGTCACGTCAAAGGAGAAGGGCGCGTAGCCGCCGCGGTGCCTGCCGACGACCGTCCCGTTGACGGCTACCTCGGCTGTGTAGTCCACCGCGCCGAAGCGCAGCTCGATCCGCTCGCCCGCCGGGTTCCAGGCGACGCGGCGGCGATAGTATCCCGTGCCGTTTTTCGAGTCGGCGACGCCGGAGAGCGGCGAGCCCCACGGATACGGCACCTCGATCTTTCCGTCATAGACGGGCGCATCAAAGGAAAAGTCCCAGGTGCCGTTGAGGTTCAGCCATTCTGCACGTGCAAAATCCGGCTGCGGATAGTTTTTTTTCAAAATCATACGTTTTCCTTTCTGTCCTGAATCATGGAATACGAGCCATTATAACACAGACGCGGTGAAATTGCAATGCGGGAAAAAAACTTTCCGTGCGTTTTTCTGTAAAATCTTGATTTTCCTCCTGCCGTATGATATTATTATAAAAAACCTGTCCCGGAGGCTCTTCATGAAATTCGGAATCTGTACAAGTCCGCAGTCCATCGCCCGCCTGGCGCCCGGCACCGCCGATTACGTCGAGATGAACCTCTCCCAGATCGCGGAGATGTCCGCCGGACAGTTGGCCGATACCGCCGCCCAGCTGCGCGCGGCCGGCGTACCTGCGGAGAGCACCAACGGCTTTTTCCCGCGCACCGTCCGTCTCAACGGCGCCGGCTACAGCCGGGAGACCGTGCTCGAATACAGCCGCCGCGCGCTGGAGAAGGCCGCGCGGCTCGGTATCCATACCTGTGTGCTCGGCAGCGGCGGCTCCCGCAATATCGAGGATGGATACGACCGCGCCGAGGCGGAGCGGCAGTTTGAGGAGGCCGTCGCCGCCGCCGGCGACGCCGCCGCGGAGTTCGACACGACCGTCGTGCTCGAACCGCTCAATCATAAGGAAACGAACCTGCTCCATACCGTGGCCGAGGGCGCGGTGATCTGCCGCCGGCTGCATCACCCGCACGTGATGCTGCTCGCGGACCTCTACCACGTCGGCGTGGAGAACGAGCCGATGTCCGTTATCGAGGAGAACGGTGATATCCTGCGCCACGTACATATCGCCTGTCCGATCGGCCGAGGCGCGCCGAAGCCGCTTGATCCCTACGATTACCGGCCGTTCGCCCGCGCGCTGAAGGCGGCCGGATACGATCTGCGCATCAGCATCGAGGGCGGCATCCCCGGCATCTTCCGGCAGAGCGCCTCGCAGAGCCTCGCCTTTCTGCGACAGATTTTCCGATAAGCGATTTTTTTCGAAAAAAGACTTGACAAGCGCGCCGTCTTGTGGTATACTTTTACACGTTCTCGGGAACACCTGAGGACATGCGGAAGTGGCGGAACTGGCAGACGCGCACGTTTGAGGGGCGTGTGGTTCACTCCATACGGGTTCAAGTCCCGTCTTCCGCACCAAAAAGAACGGGGTATCCGAAGGATACCCCGTTCTTTTTGGTGTAAAAACAAGCCGACGCCGAACCCCTCACGCGCCCTCGGGCGCGTGATAAGGTCCTGCGCCGCGCTGCCGTTCGATTCAAGCATAACGGTGCGCAGGACCGGGGTTCCAAGTCCCGTCTCAGCGGATCTCCGCTGTCCCTCCGGATACCCGTTCTTTTTTGGTATGAAAACAAGCCGACGCAGAGCCCCTCACGCGCCCTCGGGCGCGTGATAAGGTCCTGCGCCGCGCTGCTGTTTGCTTCAAGTATAACGGCGCGCAGGACCGGGGTTCCAAGTCCCGTCCGAACGGATCCCGCTGTCCCTCCGGATACCCGTTCTTTTTTGGTATGAAAACAAGCCGACGCGGAAGCCCTCACGCGCCCTCGGGCGCGTGATAAGGTCCTGCGCCGCGCTGCCGTTTGCTTCAAGTATAACGGCGCGCAGGACCGGGGTTCCAAGTCCCGTCTGAACGGATTCCGCTGTCCCTCCGGATACCCCGTTCTTTTTGGTGTAAAAACAAGCCGACGCCGAACCCCTCGCGCGCCCGCAGCGCGCGATAAGGTCCTGCGCCGCGCTGCCGTTTGCTTCAAGTATAACGGCGCGCAGGACCGGGGTTCCAAGTCCCGTCTGAACGGATTCCGCTGTCCCTCCGGATACCCGTTCTTTTTTGGTATGAAAACAAGCCGACGCAGAGCCCCTCACGCGCCCGCAGCGCGCGATAAGGTCCTGCGCCGCGCAGCCGTTCGATTCAAGTATAACGGCGCGCAGGACCGGGGTTCCAAGTCCCGTCCCTCTTCTTGCTCGATTTCCACCATTTCCGCCAACCTTTTTCTCTCTCCGGTGTCTGTATTTCTGAATCCATCAAAGGAGTGCCCGCCATGACCCGACAGGATGCAGAACGCTTCATCACCGACCGCCTCCGCGCGCTGTACGGCTTCGCGCTCCGACGCTGCCGCAGCCTTCAGGATGCGCAGGATCTCTCGCAGGAGATCGCCCTGCGCGCCCTGCAGGCGTTCACCGCACACAACGCGGTGGCCGATCCGGAACGGCTTTTCTGGACCGTCGCCCATAACGCGCTCGCCAACTACTACCGCGATCATGCCCGCGCCGCGCTCGGCGTCCCGCTCGATGCGCTGGGCGATCTCCCTGCCGAGGCGGACGACGCCGAGGATCGCCTTGACCGCGAGGCGCAGACCCGACGCCTCCGCCGGGAGATCGCTTACCTCTCCGAGACGCAGCGCGCCATCGTCGTCGCCTATTACTTCGAGCACCGAAAGCAGTCCGAGATCGCCCGCGCGCTCGGCCTGCCGGCCGGCACCGTCAAATGGCATCTCTTTGAGGCCAGGCGGGAATTACAGAAAGGAATGGAAACCATGAGAGAAACCACCGAGCTGCAGTTTCATCCGATCCGTTTCGCCTTCGTCGGCACAAACGGCTCCGCCGGCGAGCGGGGCGAGAACGGACAGTTCTTCCGCACCGCGCTGTCGCAGAACATCGCCTACGCCACCTGGCGGGAGGCAAAAACCGCCCGCGAACTCGCTGACGCGCTGGGCGTTTCGCCCGTCTACGTGGAGAGCGAGGCGGATTTCCTCGCCGAATATGGCTTTCTCCTCAAAACCGGCGGCCGCTACCGCTGCAACATTCTGCTTGGCGAGCCGACCGCGGAGCTTGTCCGCCTTCACGATGCGATGTACGATCGCGCCGCGTCGCTCCTCGCGCCCGCCTTTTTTGACGCGCTCTCGGCGGACGGCGTCTGGAACGATCCCGACATCTGGGGCGGCGCGACCGGGCCGCTTACGCTGACGGCCGACCCGCCGCGCGACCGGAATTTCATCCTCTGGTCGCTGATCCCCTACGTCGCCGCGCGCTGCGGCGATACGGATGCGTCCGCGGAGGATGCCGTCTCCTTTGCCGAGGCTGCGACGATCCGCCCCGACGGCGCCCGGAACATCTGTCAGGTCTCGGTGATCGCACCGGACGTGCCGACGCCGCGCTATTTTGACCAGATGCAGAAGGCGTGGTGCGGCCCCTTCTGGACAAAGCGCGGCGCCCTGACGCTCTGGCAGATCGATCACAGCCTCAGCGGACGCCGCATCGGCCCGCAGAGCGCGCAGGAGGCGGCGCACGATCTCATGCTGCTCGAGAACTGGCGCGCGGGGACGCTGTCTCCCGAGAGCGCGTCAGAGCTGGCGCTGCGCGGCTATCTGCGGCTTTGCGGCGATCCGGCAGGGCAGAGCAAAGCGACGCCGGCGTGCGTCTGGCTGCACGGCGCGCGTGTGCACGAGCGGCTGCTCGCTATCGGCGCGCGCGTGCGGGATGCGCACCGCGGGACGCTCGAGGCGCTCAAGGCGCCCTATGTGCGCGCCGTGATGGCCGATACGCCCGCGCATCTGCGCACGATGCAGGCCTACTGCCTCCAGTTTCTCTTCCGTTCCGACGGCTGGTTTCTGCTGTGGCTTCTGCAGAAGCTGACGGAAAGCGGCTGCCTGATGCCGCCGGAGGAGGCGGCGCGCCGCGCCATGACCCGCGTGATCCTCGAAGAATAGAATAACAGCCGGATCCCACAGCGTGGGATCCGGCCGTTATTTTATGGATTTTCGATCACTGCGGGACGCGCAGTGCGCGCATGGCGTTGAGGATCGCCAGCACGGCGACGCCCACGTCGGCGAAGACCGCCGCCCACATCCCGGCGACGCCCAGCGCACCGAGGATCAGTATCAGCGCCTTGACGTCCAGCGCAAAGATGATGTTCTCGTACACGATGCGCATCGTGTGCCGCGCGATGCGGATCGCCTGCGGGATTTTCGCTGGACGGTCGTCCATCAGCACAACGTCCGCCGCCTCGATGGCGGCGTCGGAGCCCATCGCGCCCATGGCGACGCCGACGTCCGCGCGCATCAGCACCGGCGCATCGTTAATGCCGTCGCCGACGAAGACGACCTTGCCGCGTCCGCCGCGTTCTTTTTCAAGGAGAGACTCCAGGAGTGACACCTTATCCGCGGGCAGAAGGCCCGCGTGCCACTCGTCGATGCCCAGGGCCGCCGCAGTCTCCGCGGCGACTGCCTCCGCGTCGCCGGTCAGCATGACCGTGCGGGAGACGCCGAGCGCGCGCAGCGCGGCGATGGCCGCCGCCGCGTCGTCCTTCGGCCGGTCGGAGATCACGATGTGCCCCAGATATTCGCCGTCGCGCGCAACATGCACCGTCGTGCCGGCGTGATGGCAGGCGTGCCAGGCTGCGCCGGCGTCGTCCATCAGACGGCTGTTGCCGGCGTGGACGGTGTGCCCGTCCACCTCGGCGCGTACGCCGCGCCCGGCGATCTCCTCTGTGTGGGCCACACGGCGGGCGTCCGGCGCCTCGCCGTAGCTCTCGCGCACGGAGCGCGCGATCGGATGGTCGGAATAGATCTCCGCGTGCGCCGCCGTCTCCAGCAGCGCCTCGGCGCTGCCGACGGAGGGATGGACCGCCGTGACGGTGAAGCTGCCCTCCGTCAGCGTGCCGGTTTTGTCAAAGACGACCGTCGAAGCGCCCGAGAGCGCCTCCAGATCGCTGCCGCCCTTGACGAGGATGCCGGCGCGCGAGGCGCCGCCGATCCCGCCGAAAAAGCTGAGCGGCACGGAGATGACCAGCGCGCAGGGGCAGGAGATCACAAGAAAGATCAGCGCGCGGTGGATCCACTCCTTCCAGCCGCTGCCGAGAATCAGCGGCGGCAGGACGGCCAGCAGCGCCGCGCCGATCACTACCGCCGGCGTGTACCAGCGGGCGAAGCGGGTGATGAAGTTCTCCGTGCGCGCCTTGCGTTCGGAGGCCTTTTCCACCAGCTCCACGATCTTCGTCGCCGTCGATTCGCCATAGGGCTTCGTCGTGCGGATGCGCAGCGTGCCCTCCTGATTGATGCAGCCGCTGGCGACGGCGTCGCCGGCCGCGACGGCACGCGGCGCAGACTCACCGGTCAGCGCCGCCGTGTTCAGCGTGGACGTGCCGTCGAGCACCACGCCGTCGATCGGGATCTTCTCCCCCGGCTTGACGACGATCTCCGCGCCGACGGCGACCGCGGCGGGATCGACCGTCTGAATCTCACCGTTCTCCGTGACGACGGAGGCGCTGTCCGGGCAGATGTCCATCAGCGCCGCGATCGAGCGCCGCGAGGACGCGACCGCGCAGCTCTGGAACAGCTCGCCGATCTGATAAAACAGCATCACCGCGACGCCCTCGCCGAAGCTGCCGGTGAAGAAAGCGCCGATCGTGGCGATCGCCATAAGGAAGTTTTCGTCAAAAATCTGCCCGTGCGCAATGTTGCGCGCCGCCCGCCAGAGAATGTCATAGCCGATTACGGCGTAGGGAATGAGGAACAGCGGCAGGGACCGGAGCCCGTCGAGCGCGTCAACAGAATGCGAGAGCAGCTCCGCTGCGGCAAAGAGCGCGGCGGCGATCAGAATTCGCCAGAGCGTGCGTTTCTGGCGGCGGTTCATTTTCATAGGTTCAGAGAATCACGCGGCAGTCCGGCTCCACGCGGGAAATGCAGCGCACGGCTTCCTTGAGGATTTTGTCGAAGCGCGCGTCCTCCGCCGTCAGCACCATCTTCTGCGTCAGAAAATTCACGTGGATCTCCGTCACACCGTCGATCTGACGGATGGCGTCCTCCATTTTGCGCGCGCAGTTGGCGCAGTCCAGATCCTCGAGCAGAAACGTTTTCGTCATGGCTTTCTTCTCCTTGTGTAAAATGATATCGTTTCGCCGGCTCCCGGCGGGGGCGTCATTCGTTGACGTGCTCCATGCCCTGACCGATCATCGTGCGGACGTGGTCGTCGTCCAGGGAATAAAAGACGATTTTTCCTTCCTTGCGGCCCTTGACCAGCTTGTTTGTGCGCAGGACGCGCAGCTGGTGCGAAACGGCTGTCTGCGTCAGGCCGAGCAGCTGCGCGATGTCGCCCACGCAGAGCTCCGCCTCAAAGAGCGCGTACAGGATCTTGATACGGGTGGAATCGCCGAACACCTTAAAGAGTTCGGCCAGATCGTAGAGTGTTTCCTCCTCCGGCATATCGGCCAGCACCCGCCGTACCGTTTCTTCGTGCACGCACAGGTATTCACCGCGCGCTTCATCTGTATTCTGATTCACAATCTCACATCCTTTCACTTGAACAACCATTCATATGATACACCAACTGAGGCGGTTTGTCAAGCCCTTTCAGAAAGAATTTGCGTCGGGTGAGGAAGATTTTTCCGATGGGGCAGGGGGAGGCGGCGCGGCGGGGACTTGACAGATCGGGCGGAATGTGATATAATTCACTGAAAACAGGGCGGGGTGTGGCTCAGTTGGTAGAGCGGGTGCTTTGGGAGCATCAGGCCGCAGGTTCAAATCCTGTCACTCCGACCACAATAAGTGGAGGTGTCCAAAGGACACCTCCACTTATTGTGCCTGGAGAACACCGAGATTTGGGACCTCTGACGCGGCGAAGCCGCGGCATAAGGTCTTGCGCTGCGCTGTCTGGCAATCAGGATGAAGTCGGCGCAAGACCAAGGTTCCAAATCCTGTCATAGCGCCTGCCTCCCCCATCCGGCGGCTTCGCCGCCACCTTCCCCCTCGCGTCCGCGAGGGGGAAGGGTTGATTTTATTTAATGCGGGGGCTTTGCCCCCGCACCCCCGGTCTTGGTATTTCACGTATGCTGTGATCCCGCAAACCGGCAAGGCCGGATTCTCCCGCATTCCTTCTCTATTTTCTCATATTGGCGTTTCAGATGCGGATCGCGCATGTCTGCAAACAGCGTGAGTATTTGCAGAACACGGCTCAGCGCCGCGAGACGGTCGGTGTCATTCGGGTAATCCATCCGCCTGACGCACCAGCAGATTTCGCGCAGGCAAAAGGTCAGCAGCTCTGCATTGACCTCGTTGTGCCTCTCGTAACCGTCGATTTTGGCGAGGAGCGACAGGCGGTTGATGTGCGGAGGCGGGCACATTTCTGCAATGCGGACGGCATTTTCGCCGTCGCTCAGCCGGTTGTAGCAAAAGCAGAGCATGTCCAGCGTTTTCATGCGCAGGACCTCGTCGGTGCTTTCCTCTAAAATGCGCTCAAATTGCGCGGCGGCGTCTCTGTAACTTTGCAGCTTCAGATGCGCTCCCGCAAGACGATATCGCACGGCGGTGCATTTCGGATACTGCTTCAGCATATCCTTCCACAATGCCGCGCTTTGCTCTGCTGAATAGTTCTTCTCTTTTTCAAGCGCCGCCGCCTTTTGCACCGCCGTTTCCGCATTCTGCGGATCGAGCCCGAAGAGTACGTCGGTGCGCACGCCGAGCTCCGTCGCCAGCGGCACGATCTGTGAGATGTCGGGCAGCCCCGTTTCGTTCTCCCATTTGGAAATCGCCTGCGCCGTAACGCCGATGCGCCCGGCGAGTTCCTCCTGCGTCAGCCCCCGTTCGCGCCGCAGCGCCCGGATGATTTTTCCCATTGTATCTGCCATTTTTGCTCCTCCACTTTGCTTTTCGGCACTGTGACTGTATTGTACCACAAAACCGGCGGCAAAGGAAGCGACTTGAAAATGAAAGGGGTCAACGGCGCGTTGACGCCGCGGCAAGGCAGGCGTCGTCAGCCCCCGTTCGCGCCGCGGGTCGGCTTCTCCGTGCGCGGAAACGGCGGAGATCATGGCTGCGGCCGCGGCAAAGAGAAAAAACAGAGCGTTCAGAAACGCTCTGTTTTTTGTTCGCCCGGTCGGCGCGCCGAAGCGCCTTTTTGCAGGTATGCGTTGGGCGTTACGCCGCAGATTGCCTTGAACACGCGGCTGAAATCGGACATGCTGCCGAAATGGCAGGCCAGCATCGCCTCCACGAGCGAGCTGCCGCCGTCGAGCAGGGTCTTCGCGCGGTCGATCCGCAATCGCCGCTGAAAGCCCTTGAGCGTGGTGCCGGTCGCCGCGCGGAAATCCCGCCGCAGCTTGGCGGGACTGACAAAGAACTGTTCGCAGACCTCTGACAGATGAAAATCCCGGCTGTCATTTTCCGCAATATACCGCATCACGTCGCTGATGTACAGCCGCTCCTTCCGGATCGGCTGCGGCGACTTCTCCTGCGGCAGCCGCTCCAGAATATGCAGAATCAGCGCCAGAAGCGCCGTTTCTTCCACGCTGTCCGGCGGGCTTTCTGTGTCGAACAGGCGGAGGACGTAAAAGAGCAGCCGCTCAAGGATCGTCGCTTCCAGCACGAACAGGCGCATCGGCGCTGTCGTCTCGCTGCGCAGGGACGGCGCGGCCTGGAGCACCGGACGCAGCGACTGCAGAGCCGATTCGCTGAAATAGACGATATACCGCTCGTAAGGCTGTCCGTGATCTGCATTGGCCTTGTGCATCGTGAGCGGCGGATAGAGTAGGGCGAACGGCGCCTGCTGCACGAACTGCTGCTGCTCACACTGGAGGTACAGCTTCCCCTGCAGCACGATCATCAGCTCATAATGATTGTGCGCGTGCATCTCCGGCATGGTGGATCCGCCGGGAGATTGGAAATAATCCAGCGTGATGCGGGTCGTATAATCGACGTACTCCCGCCGCTCCGGGCAGTGTATCATTTTTGTCAATCTCCTTATCGTTTTTGTCCTCACAAGTCTGTTCCGGAATGATATAATGAAAACGGAGGGCAGCCGGCGGGCCGGTCTGCCGTCATATTGTACGTGATCAAGCAAAATAGAAAGGATGGGAAAACTTATGAAAAAAACACGGTATCGCCTCACGGCCGCGGCGCTGCTTCTCTGCGTGTTTCTCTCCGCACTGATCGGCTGCGCGGCACAGACGCCGGCAGACAATCCTGTGACCACGCCGGTGGATACGACGAGTGCCGCGGCGGAGACCGCTCCCGCGCAGACCGGCCGCGCCGGCCGCGCGGATAGCGTGCCGGCCGATCTGAACTTCGACGGGGAAGTGCTCGACTTCATGGTTCGGGACACGGAACAGTACTACCGCGAGCTCATCGCGGAGGATCTGACCGGTCAGCTGGTCAACGACGCGATCCATGAACGGAATGAGACGGTCGCGGATGCGCTGCATATCGGCTACAATTACGTCCGCGTCGGTTCCAGCTGGCGTGACCAGGGGACGACGACCGGCATCCTCCGCGGCTCCATCGAAGCCGGCGACCACGCCTACGACGTTTTTGTCAACGGTCAGTATTTCGTCGGCCAGATGGCGATGGAGGGGCTGATGTACGACGTCACAACGCTGCCGTATATCGACCTGGAACAGCCGTGGTGGAACCAGAATTTCATCGATCAGGTGAAATACAAGGGACAGCTTTACATGCTGGACGGCGAGATCTCGCTCAATACGCTGGACTACGTGTACTGCGTCTATTTCAATCAGGATCTGCTCAATGAATACCACGGCGGGACCAACCTCTATCAGATCGTCAAGGACGGCGCCTGGACGATCGACCGGCTCAGCGAGCTGGCCGAGGGCGTCTACAAGGACGTGAACGGCGACGGCGCGCGCGATCTCGGGGATATTTACGGCATGAATGTCTCGAAGAATTCCGGCGAGGAGCGCAGCGGCTATACCTGGGCCTTCGGCATCGGCTACACCGTGCGCAACGAGAAGAACGAGCCCGTGCTGCGCGCCTTCGACGAGCGGATCGCCGATACCTTCTCCGTCGTCTACCGTCTGATCAACGCGAACAGCGGCGTTTACTGCCCGGAGAATGAAAACGAATCGCTGGCGCAGTTCATTGACGGGCGAGCGCTGTTCCACACCGGCTACATCCGCCGCGCAGTCTTCGATCTTCCCGAGATGGAAGACATGTACGGCATTCTGCCGATGCCGAAAATGAATGAGGCGCAGAAGGAGTACCTGACGAACTCCCAGGATTCGCACAACCAGTATGGCGTTCTGAACGACGTGGAAAATCCGAGGATGGTCAGCGCCGCGCTGGAGAAGATGTGCGCGGAGAATTACCGCATCGTGACGGAAATGTACTACAACACCGCCCTCAAGGGACGCTATTTCCAGGATCGGGAATCCGGCGAGATGCTGGAGATCATCATGAGCGGCATCGTGATTGATTTCGGTTACCAGTTCATCAAGGGATATGAAAACTTCATGCCGACACCGGGCGATGAGGAAAACATCGCCTCCACCTACGCCGCCCGCTTTGCCAGTGCGGAGACAAAATTCGCCGCCATGCTGGAAATCTTCGAAAAGAATTTGCACTAATCCGCTACGGGTACCGCGCGCGGCGCGGTACCCGTTTTTTTTATATCGTGAATTCGCCCGACGCGCGGTCTTCGGTCCCCTCCCAGAGATACCAGGAAAACCGTCCGGGCACCGCGCGCTCCCGTCCGTTCTCGTCGCATTGCAGAAAGCTTTCCTCGCCGATCCGCAGCGTGAGCTCGCCCTCCTCGCCCGGTGCCAGATGGATCCGGCCGAAGGCGGCCAGCTGGCGGACGCGCGCCACGGCGATGCCGCGCGTCCGCCGCAGAAAGAGCATCGGCACCGCGTCGCCGGCCCGTTTGCCGGTGTTCCGCACGGCGACGGTCAGAGACGGCTCCTGCGTGGTCGGCGCGCGCAGCACGCGGAAGGAGAATGCGGTGTAGCTCAGGCCCCAGCCGAAGGCGTAGCGCGCCTTCGGCGTGCCGTCGCCGTATTTCATGGCCTCGTAGGACTGCTTGCTGTTGTAGTACACCGGAAGCTGCCCCACCGAGTCCGGCAGCGAGACGGCCAGCCGTCCCGAGGGGGTGAGATCGCCGAAGAGGATGCGGGCGATCGCCTCGCCGCCGAGAGGGCCGGGATAAAAGCAGCAGAGGATCGCGTCGGAGCAGCGCTCGATCTCCGCCATCTCGTAGGGACGGCCGGCGATGAGCACAGTCACGACGGTATGCCCGGCCTCCTTGAGACGGCGCAGCAGCGCCAGCTGCACGCCGGGCAGCCGCAGCGAGGCGCTGTCCACGCCCTCGCCACAGTCCATGCCGCAGGCGCCGTCCGGGATGACGGCGCCGTTCTGGTCGATGCGGCTGCCGCCGAAGCGGTTGGAGCTGCCGCCGACGACCGCCACGACGATCGGGCAGTCCGCGGCCGCAGCCAGCGTGCGCTCGATTTCGTGCTCGTCCTCGTCGAACATGCCGGGAGAGGGTGCGCGGCAGATCACGGCCGCCGTGCCGGGACGCGCTGCGTATGCCTCAAGGCCCGCCTGAACGGTGACGCAGGCGCCGGGACGCATCGGCGGCGTATAATCGCCCATCTGCGCGTACACGTCGTCCGCGCTCGGCCCGGTGAGGGCGATTCGCTGCGCCGAGGTCGGATCGAGCGGCAGAACGCCCTCATTTTTCAGCAGTACGACGGTTTTCTCCGTCAGCTCGCGTACAACGGGATGCGTCTCGGGTGTGAAGCGCCGGTGGGGCGTGTTTTCCGGCACGAAGGGCTGCTCGAACAGTCCCCGGCGGAATTTCAGCGTCAGCACCCGCTCCGCGGCCTCGTCGACGACGGCCTCCGGCACCAGCCCCCGCTCGCAGGCGTCGACGAGGCGTCCCCACGCCTCGTCGAGAAGGCCCATGTCCACGCCGGCCGCCAGCGACATCGCGGCGGAAGCCGTGCGGTCGCCGGTCAGCTGATCGAGCCGGTTGACCGCCAGCGCGTCCGCCATCACGACGCCGCGAAAGCCGAGCTCGTCCCGCAGGATATCCCGCAGCAGCGCCCGGTTCGCCATGCAGTAGGTGCCGTCGATCTCGTTGTAGGTCGCCATCACGCTGGCGCAGCCCGCACGGACGGCGGCGCGCACGGGCGGCAGGTGGATCTCCCGCACCTCGCGCAGGCCGATGCGCGCAGCGCTGGTGTTGACGCCGCCGGTCATCTCGCCCTGCGCGCAGTAATGCTTGGCGATCGTATCGACGCCGGCCGACTGGATCCCGCGCAGCTCAGCCGCGCCCAGCTGCGACACGAGCAGCGGATCCTCCCCCAGGCATTCCTCGCTGCGTCCCCAGCGCGGGTCCCGCAGAACGTCCATGACCGTGAGCATCGCCAGATCGACGCCCATCTCGCGCATCTGCTGTCCGCAGACCGCAAACGCGCGCTCCGTGAGCGCCGGCGCAAAGGCGCACGCCGTCGCCAGATTGACCGGCAGCATATAGCCGTCGATCCCCTGATGCCCATGCGGACATTCCGTGGAGAAGAGAAGGGGAATGCCGAAGCGGGAATGGGAGAGGGCGTATTCCTGCACCAGATTCCGTACCCGCACGGCCAGCGCGCTGTCCAGGCCGTTTGCAAAGCCGCGTCCCGACCACGGATCGGCGCGGAACAGCCCGTAGACGCCGCCGATCGAGCCGTATTTGTCGATTTCTTCCGTGATCTCCCCGGTCAGCGTGACCGTGTCGCCCGTGCGCTCGTAGCTGCGGAAGCCGTAGGGCCTCTGCGTCAGCTGTCCGACCTTTTCCCGCAGCGTCATGCGGGAGAGGAGATCCCGCGCGCGCTCCTGCGGCGTTTTGGTTATATCCCGATAGAGCTCCATTTTCATCGCCTCCGCCTGTTTTCTCAGAAATCAAGGATCCAGTGGATGAGGAAGGCGGCTGTCCAGCCGTAGCCGCAGGCGCCGCGCCCCTCGCCGGTGCGCGAGTCGTAGTATTCGAAGAGGCCGCGCGTTTCCGCCGCGCATATGCCGAGCAGCCGCTCCCGGTACCCGGCGGCCAGCGCCGTATAGCCATAGCGGTGCAGCCCGTCCAGCGCCATCCCGGCAAGATTCATCCAGGTCGGCCCGCGGAAATAATCGCCGGAGGCGTACTGCGGCGCATCGTAGCTGACGCTCGGCATCAGCGGATAGAACTTCTGCGGCGCGCGCGCCAGCGCGGCTGTTTTTTCCGCCCGCGCCGCATCCGCGATCCCCACCGCCAGCGGCATGAAGGAGGCGGGAGTCAGTACGCCCGTCGGGCGGCCGTCGGCGATGACGGTGTCCATATACGCGCCGCTTTCCTCGTGCCACAGCCGCTCGTTCACCAGGGCGGCGAGCGTCTCGGCGCACGCCGTCCAGCGCCGCGCCTCGCTGCGTCCGAGCCGCTTGGCCATGTAGGCGAGCGAGCGGTAGGCCTCGACCATATAGCAGTTGAGATCGATCGGCCAGAGCGCGTCCGGCAGCGTCTCGTCCCAGCGGGGCGAGGTGTCCCAGCCGGATTCGAATTTCACCAGGCTGGCGTTTTTGCCCTCGTCTGCGTCATAACGGAAAAGGCCGCCCGTCTGCCGCCGCGTCCGCCAGAAGGCTTCGTATCGGCAGAGCACGCCGTAGGCGTCCGCGAGCGCCGCGTCGTCCGGGTCCCGCCGGTCGATCTCCCGATAGGCGCAGAACCAGACCGGCGGCTGCGAGCGGTTGGCGGCGACGCGCCCGTCGGGAAAGATCACGTTGGGCAGGCAGCCGTTTTCGGCCTGTGCGGCGAAGAGAATCTCCGCCTGCTCGCGCGCCAGCGGCGCGTCGACGCGGGCGAGCGCCATCGCGCTGAAGGCGCTGTCCCAGTTCCAGTGCCCGACGTAGCGGGGCATGGCCGGCGCGATCGCCCGCCGCGTCCCCCAGGGAAGCGTTCCGAGTGCGGGCGCGGGGATGATGTTGCCGTACAGCGTCAGAAGCGCCCGGCGGAGCAGCGCCTTCTCCCGTTCGTCCGGCGCACGGCCCCGCACCCTCCAGAGTGCATCCAGCTTTTTTTCGATCGTCGTTTCCATCCTGCAAAATCCTCCGTTATCGGATGTTTCTGCCGGTATTATAGCACGGAAATCCGTGCGGTGCATATCCGATCAGACGGATTCTCTATCATTTTGTGCTCATTTACGCTTCGTTCATCCGCGGCTCTTTATTTGTTCATACGCGTCCGGTACAATGAAAATGGCGCCGGAATCCGGCGCAATTTCCCCGGAGGAGGCGACGGACGTGCGGATCTGGCATGAAGAGGCCCTGGCGGGCTCCTTCCGCTTTGAAGCGGGACGGCAGGACACAAAACGATACTACCACTGGCATTCCTATATGGAGATCCTTCTCGTCATGACAGACGGCGCGGAATGTGTGCTTGAATGGGAGAGCCGCGCGCTGCGCCGCGGCGAGCTGCTTCTGATCCCGCCGTACTGCCTGCACTGTGTCTACAGCGACCGGCCCGGCGGCGCGCTCGTCTGTCTGATTCAGTGCGAGGAGGAGCTTCTGCGCGGCACCGCCTGGGCCTCGCGCCGCGGCGGGGAGGAGTGCCTGCTGTACGCGTCGGACGCGCTCACGGAGCCGCTCCTAGCGGCCGCGTCGTTCCTTCTCACCATAGAAGGAGAGAAGGCGCGGCGTCTGCAGGCGGACTGGATCCGCTGCCTTACCGATCTGCTCTGCCTGTACGGCGACGCGCGCCGCCGCCCGGACGAGACGGACGGCGACGGCAGTCTGCGGGCGATGATCGCCCAGTGCGCCTACATCCGCGAGCACATGGGGGAGCATCTGCGCGTTCCCGCGCTGGCGGCGCGCGCCGGATACTCCGTCTCCCATTTTTCACGCCTCTTTCAGCGCGCGATCGGCTGCAGCCCGGCGGAATACGTCACGAAGGTGCGGATCCGCCAGGCGCAGATGCTGCTTCGTTCTTCGGAGGCGTCGGTCACCGAGATCGCCTATCGCCTCGGCTTCAGCAATCCGAACAATTTCGCCCGCACATACCGCCGCATTCTTGGCCATCCGCCGAGCGCGGACCGGGAGGGAGGCGGCGCGCTCTGACGTTCCGGCGGCCCGCGTCGGAAAGAATGAAAATCATTCACAGAAAACGATTGATATTTCCACGCACATATGGTATACTTTAGAAAATCCCGGAACGGAAGAGGGTTGTACATGAAGATTCTCGTGGTTCTGCCGCTGAACGGCGCGCAGAAGGAACGCCTGCGCTGCGCGGCGGGCGGCGCGGAGGTGATTTTCACCTCGCCGCGCGGGGTGACGGCGGCGGAACTTGCCGCGGCCGACGCGCTGATCGGCAATCTGCCGCCGGAGCGGCTTCGGGAGGCCGCGGGCCTTCGCTGGGTGCAGCTCAATTCGGCCGGTGCCGAGGCCTACGCCGCGCCCGGCGTGCTGCCGGAGGGCGCGGTGCTGACCAACGCCTCCGGCGCCTACGGTCTGGCGATCTCCGAGCACATGCTCGCCTGCCTTCTGTATCTCATGAAGCATCTGGATCTCTACGGCGCGGATCAGGCCGGACACGTCTGGCAGGATCATGGCCCCGTGCGCTCGATCTGGGGCTCGCGGACGCTCGTCGTCGGCTGCGGCGATATCGGCGGCGCGTTCGGATGCCGGATGGCCGCCCTCGGCAGCCGCGTGACCGGCATCCGCCGCACCGCGGCGGAAAAGCCGGAGTGGCTTGAGGCGGTTTATCCCGCCGAGCATCTCGCGGACTGCCTCGGCGAGGCGGACGTCGTCGCCTCGTGCCTGCCCGGCACGGCGGCGACCCATCATCTTTTCAATCGGCAGGCCTTCGCGCAGATGAAGCCGGGCGCCTATTTCCTCAACGTGGGCCGCGGCGGCACGGTCGATTCTCTCGCGCTGGCCGAGGCCTTGCGCGAGGGCCGTCTGGCCGGCGCGGCGGTGGACGTGACGGAGCCGGAGCCGCTGCCGCCGGATCATCCGCTGTGGAAGGCCGGAAACATTCTCATCACGCCGCACGTCTCCGGCGGCTATCATCTTCCTGAGACGCTGGAGCGGATCGTCGGTATCGCCGCGGACAATCTGCGCCGCTTTGTTGCCGGCGAGGCGCTCTGCAACGTCGTCGACGCCGTGACCGGCTATCGGCGGCGGCAGGATCAGGCGCGGCAGGAGGAGGCGGAATGAAAACGAATGAAGCGCAGCTGCGCCGGATCGCACGCTATGAGTCGCTGCTCGACGAGGCGTCGTCCGCCGTCGCCGCATACGCCGACGCGCTCGCGCGCTACGAAGCCGCGCAGGCGGCGATCGGGAAGCTGGAGCGGTACTACACCGGCCGCCTCTGGAAAAAGGATTTTGCCGACGACGAGGCCGGGCGGCTGCCGCGCGGGCTGAAGCGGGGCGTTCTGTCGGAGGACGCGGTGTACGATCTGCTGGAGGAGAACCGGTCGCTGCGCGCGCGCAGCCGCGGCAGAAAGAAATGAACGGACCGGCAAACGGAAACAACGCCCATGCGGCGAAGGAGGATTCTATGTCTGATTATTTCGGAAAAGAAGTGCCGAAGCTCGGCTTCGGCCTGATGCGCCTGCCGAAGACGAACGACAAAATCGACGTCGGGCAGGTGGAGGAGATGGTGGACCTGTTTCTTGCAAACGGATTTACCTATTTTGACACCGCGTTCGTCTACGGCGGCTCGGAGGACGCGATTCGTCAGGCGCTCGTCGAGCGCCATCCGCGCGATTCGTACACGCTGGCGACGAAGCTGAACGCGATGGCCGCGCCGGACGAGGCGGCGGCGAAGGCGGAGTTTGAGACGAGCCTCAAGCGCACCGGCGCCGGCTATTTCGACTTCTATCTGCTGCACGCGCTGATGGAGAACAACTACAAAAAGTACGACGAGTACCATCTCTGGGATTTCGTGAAGGAAAAGAAGGCGGAGGGGCTGATCCGCCATCTTGGCTTCTCCTTCCACGGCGGCCCCGCACTGCTGGAGGAGCTTCTGACGGCGCATCCGGAGGTGGATTTCGTCCAGCTGCAGATCAACTACGCCGACTGGGAGAATCCGTCGGTCGCTTCGCGCGCCAACTATGAGGCGGCGCGCCGTCACGGCAAGTCGATCGTGGTGATGGAGCCGGTCAAGGGCGGCAAGCTCGCCAACCCGCCCGAGGAGATCAGGTCGCTTTTCCGCGCCTGCCGTCCCGAGATGTCCGAGGCCTCGTGGGCGATCCGCTTCGTCGCGTCGCTCGACGGGATCCTCACCGTGCTCTCCGGCATGTCGAACCGCGCGCAGATGCTCGACAACATTTCCTACATGAAGGATTTTGTGCCGTTGTGCGACGAGGAGCAGAGGATCGTCCGCGAGGCGCAGCGGATCATGGGCGGCTCCGCCGCCATCCCCTGCACGGCCTGCCGCTACTGCGTGGACGGATGTCCGATGGGCATCGCCATCCCGGAGATCTTCGCGGCGATGAACAGTCAGCTGGCCGACGGCCAGCTGGAGCGCGCGCGCGCGGCGTACGCCGAGGCGACGGCAGAGGGCGGGTGCGCCGGCGACTGCATCGAGTGCAAACAGTGCGAGGGCGCCTGCCCACAGCACCTGCCGATCACGGAGCACCTCAAAAAGGCGGTCGAAATGTTCGGCAAGTGACCGCCGACGAACAAAAAACGAGGCGCAGATCCCATGGGATCTGCGCCTCGTCTGTTTCGGGATACTACCGCTCCTCGCGGAAGTAGGAGAGGCCGAGCGCGGCCGGCGGCTGATTCTCGCGCTTCTTGCGCACGCTGATGAGGATCAGCGCGAGGATCGTCACGATGTAGGGAAGCATCTGAATGATCGGGATCATCTGCATCGAGGTGTTGAGGTAGTTATACAGGATGTACAGCCCGCCGAACAGATACGAGGCGAGAATGCTGACGTTCGGCTTCCAGGTGGAGAAGATCACGATGGCGATGGCCAGCCAGCCGCGGTCGCCGAAGCCATTGTTGGACCAGATGCCCATCGAGTAGTCCATGATGAAGAACAGACCGCCGAGGCCCGCGATCATGCCGCCGATGCAGGTGGCGAAGTACTTGTACTTCGTCACGTTGATGCCGGCGGCGTCCGCCGTGGCCGGATTCTCGCCGACGGCGCGCAGATGGAGCCCGACGCGCGTCCGCTTGAGGACGTAGGCCGCCACCAGGGCGATGACGACGGCCAGATAGACAAGGAAGCCGTAGGAGAAGAAGAGCGTGCCGACCCAGCCGAGGCTGCGGGCGAAGGGAAGGGTCGTCTTGAAGGCATGTCCGGTGTCGGTCAGCGCGATGAAGGGGACGGAGCTCTTCGTGATCTTTATGAGCGAGCCGCCGAAGAAGTTGCCGAGGCCGACGCCGAAGGTGGTCAGCGCCAGACCGGTGACGTTCTGGTTCGCGCGGAGCGAGATCGTCAGAAAGCAGTAAATCAGCGTCACGAGCAGCGAGCCGATCAGGCTGGAGAAGAGCGCGACGAGCACGCCGACGATCGGGATGAAATAGCCGGAATTCTCATAGATGAAGCTGCCGATGACGCCGGAAATGGCGCCGACGTACATGATGCCCGGGATGCCGAGGTTCAGATTGCCCGACTTCTCGGTGATGATCTCTCCGGTGGCGCCGAAGAGAAGCGGCGTGCCCTGCAGAATGGCGCGCTGCAGGAACGCAGCCAGCGCGGTGATGAATGCCATATTATTTTCCCTCCGTTTCTTTCGGCTTCGCGCCGTCCGCCGTCTGCGCGCGGCGGCCGCGGCTCAGATGCACCTGATAGCGGATGAAGAATTCGCAGCCGATGATGAAGAACAGGATGATGCCGGTGAGAATATTGGAAAACGAGGAATTCAGTCCGAACTGCGTGGAGATCTCGTCGGCGCCGCGGCCGAGAAAGACGAGCAGCAGCGTCGTGAGGATCATCGAGATCGGATTGAATTTGCCGAGCCACGACACCATGATGGCCGTAAAGCCGCGGCCGCCGACGATCGAGGCGTTGATCGAATGGGAGGCACCGCCGACGATGAGGAAACCGGAGAGGCCGCAGATCGCGCCGGAGAGGAGCATCGTGCGGATGACGACCTTTCTGACGTCGATGCCGATGTAGCGCGCCGTGTTCTCGCTTTCGCCGACGACCTGGATCTCATAGCCGTGCTTGCTGTAGTTCAGGTAGACGTACAAGACGACGGTGAGGAGCGCCACGACGACGATGTTGAACAGGTACTGCACGCCGAAGAGATTGGGGATGCCCGTGCCGAGCAGAGCGGGGCCGACGACGTTCGAGCCGCTCTTGTCGCCGATCTTGAGGAAGTACTCGATCAGCTGGATGGCGACGTAGTTCATCATCAAGGTGAACAGCGTCTCGTTCGTGTTCCAGAAGGCCTTGAAGACGGCGGGGACGACGCCCCAGAGCATGCCGGCCGCCACGCCGGCGGCGAGCATCAGGAGCACCAGCGGCAGCGTCGGCATCGTGTCGTGCCAGAAGAACATCACCAGCGCCGTCGCCAGGCCGCCGATCAGCGTCTGGCCCTCGGCGCCCGTGTTCCAGAAGCGCATGCGGAAGGCCGGCGTCACCGCCAGCGAGATGCAGAGCAGAATGGCGATGTCGTGGATCGTGACGAGCGACCGGCCGGGGCCAAAGGCGCCCTTGTACACCGTGACAAACACGGAGAGCGGGTTGTCGCCGGTGAGCACCACCGTGACCAGCGCGCAGAGGAGCAGCGCGGCAACGATGGCGATCGCGCGGATGCCGATGGACTGCGCGAGCGTGACGGTGCTACGCTTCGTGATGTGGAAGAGCGGCTCCGTTTTTTTCTTTTCCGTGAGGATCTTTTCGCTGTCTGCCATCTCAGTCGCCGCCTCCAATCTTCGTCATCATTAGTCCGACCTGTTCCTTTGTCGCCGTGCGGCCGTCGAGAAGGCCGGACACCCGGCCGCCGCAGATGACGAGGATGCGGTCGCACAGCTCAAGCAGCACGTCGAGATCCTCGCCGACGTAGATCACGGCGACGCCGTTCTTTTTCTGCTCGTTGAGCAGATTGTAAATCATATACGAGGAGTTGATGTCGAGCCCGCGCACGGGATACGCCGCCATCAGCACCGTCGGCGAGGAGGCGATCTCCCGCCCGACGAGCACCTTCTGCACGTTGCCGCCCGAGAGGCGGCGCACCGGCGTCTGCGCGTTCGGCGTCACGACCTCGAGCGAGGCGATGATCCGCTCCGCCAGCTCATGCGGCTGCCGGCGGTCGAGAAAGACGGACCGGCCGTGGCGGTAGCTGCGGAGCATCATGTTGTCGATGATGTCCATGTTGCCGACCAGGCCCATGCCGAGGCGATCCTCCGGCACGAACGACAGCCGCACGCCGAGATCGCGGATCTGCTGCGGCGTCTTGTTGCGCAGATCCTCTGTCGCCTCCGTTTTCGGATTGTGGTAGAGGATCTCCCCCTCCGTCAGCGGCTGGAGTCCGGCGATGGCCTCGAGCAGCTCGCGCTGCCCGCTGCCGGCGATGCCGGCGATGCCGAGGATTTCCCCGGCCCGCGCGCTGAAGCTTATATGGTCCAGAAGCTGAACGCCCTCTGCGCTGACGCAGGAGACGTTTTTCACGTCCAGACGGTCTGTCGAGCCCACGGGCTCGTCGCGGTCGATGTTCAGGCTGACCTTTTTGCCCACCATCATCTCCGTCAGCTCGGATTCGTTTGTTTCTGCGGTCACCACGGTGGCGATGTGCTCGCCGCGGCGCATCACGGCCACGCGGTCGGAGATCGCCATGACCTCGTGCAGCTTGTGCGTAATGATGATGATGGATTTGCCGTCGTCGCGCATGCGGCGCAGCACGGCGAAGAGCTTCTGCGTTTCCTGCGGCGTGAGCACCGCGGTCGGCTCGTCGAGGATCAGGATGTCCGCGTTGCGGTAGAGAACCTTCAGGATCTCCACCGTCTGTTTTTCCGAGACCGACATGTTGTAGATTTTCTTGCGCGGATCCATCTCGAAGCCGTAGCGCTTCGTGATTTCCTCGACCTTCTTTTCCGCGTCGGAGAGGCGGTATTTGCCGCCGTCCTCGATGCCGAGCACGATGTTTTCCGTCGCGCTGAAAAGATCGACCAGCTTGAAGTGCTGGTGGATCATGCCGATCCGGTAGCCGAACGCATCCTTCGGCGAACGGATGACGGCCTCCTCGCCGTTGACGAAAATCTGTCCCTCGTCGGGGTAATAGATGCCGGCGATCATGTTCATGAGCGTGGTCTTGCCGCTGCCGTTTTCGCCGAGCATGGCAAGGATCTCGCCGTGATACAGATCGAGATCCACGTTGTGGTTGGCGCGGATGCTGCCGAAGCGCTTGGAAATCCCCTTCAGCTGCAGAGCGATCTTATTGGACATGCTCCCTCCAAAAACACAGGATGATCTTGACTGAAAAAACCTCTGAGGGGGAGCGGTGGCTCCCCCTCGTCGGTGCGCTTTGTTGAGTTGGGATCAGTACGCGGTGTTCAGGTTCTCCACGCCGTCGATGATGATATCGAAGTACGGAGCGGAGCGGAACTGCGCGGCGTTGGATTCATCGAAGTACCCGTCGTGAATGACGTTGGTCTCGCCGGTGAAGTCGCCGTCCACGTCGGCCAGGTAGGAGGTGAGGTGCTCGCCGTTGAGCGTCCACTTGCTGGTGTCAAAGACGTGCAGCGTGCCGGCCTTGAAGGCGGCGATGGCGTCGTTGATGGCCTTCTCGGTGTTGGCGGTGACAACGTCCTGGTTCAGGCCGGAGAGAACGACGGAGTTGGTGGCGATGGTGCCACACCAGTCGGTGTCAAAGGCCTTGCCCTGCGCGGTGTTCTCAATGATGTACTGGAAGTACGGGGCCCAGTTGATGGCGGAGGAAATGAGCCACGTGGTCTTGCCGGAGGAATAGGTGCTGCCGTTGTAGGAGACGTTCGGCACGCCTCTCTCCTCACAGGCGACCGGGGCGCCGAGAGAGTCGGCGTGCTGGCTGATGAGCGCGCACTTGTCGTTGTCGATCAGCGCGATGGCGGCCTCCTGCTCCTTGCCCTGGTCATACCAGGAGCCGGTGTAGCGGACCTTCATCGTCGCGCTCGGGCAGACGGAGCGGGCGCCGAGGAAGAAGGAGGTCATGCCGGAGATCACTTCCGCGTAGGTGAAGGCGCCGACGTAGCCGATCACGGCCTGCTCGGCGGTGATCTTGCCGTCCTTGATCATCTCGTTGAGCTTCTCGCCGGCGGCGATGCCCGCGCAGTAGCGGCCCTCATAGATGGAAGCGAAGGCGTTGTGATAGTTGGGGAGGTTCTTGACCTTGGCCTGCGTGCCGGTGGCATGGCAGAACTGGACGTTCGGGAACTCCTCGGCGGCCTTGATCATGTAGGACTCATGACCGAAGCTGTCCGCGAAGATGACCTTGCAGCCCTTGTTTTTCGCCAGATCGACGGCGGTGTTGTAGCAGGCCTCGGACTCGTCGATGTTCGAGACGATGAAGTAGTTGTCCTTCGGGATGCCGAGGGCCTCCACGGTCTGCTTGAAGGCATCGATAAAGTTCTTGTCGTAGGTGGAGTTTTCGTCATGCAGCGTGATGAGGCCGATCTTGAAATCCGCGGGGATGCTCACGCTGCCGGAGATCGCCAGTCTGGGGAGCAGCTCAGCGCTTTCGCCCTTCCGGGACGAGGAGCCGGATCCGCAGGCGGCGAGGACGCCCACGAGCATGAGAGCGGCCAGTGCCAAGGAGATGATTTTCTTGAACATGATATGTTCCTCCTAAAAATATATTGATGAAGCGCGCCGGGAGGCGCTCTCCTTCAAACCGTGAAGATCAGTCGCAGAACGTGATGCCGTCCCCGGGCGTCATCGAGGCGATACGCGCCAGCGACTCGACGCGCACGCCCTGCGCGCGCACGATGGCGCCGCCCTCCTGGTACGCCTTTTCGATCACGATGCCGGCGCCGACGACCTCGGCCCCCGCGTCGCGGATCAGGGAGAGCAGGGCGAGCAGCGCGCTGCCCTTGGCGAGAAAATCATCGATAATCAGCACACGGTCGCCATTTGACAGAAACTGCCGGGATACGACAATTTCATAATTCTTCTGGTGCGTGTACGAATATACCGATGATGTGTATACGTCTGCGTATATGTTGTTGGTGAGGGTCTTTTTGGCGAAGACGACCGGCACGCCGAACTCGACGGCGGTCAGGCAGGCGATGCCGATGCCGGAGGCCTCGATGGTGAGGATCTTGTTCACGCCGCTGTCGCGGTAAAGACGGTGAAATTCCTTCCCGAGCAGCGTGAGAAAGGGAACGTCGATCTGGTGATTCAGAAAACTGTCCACCTTGAGGACGTTTCCCGCGCCGATCTTTCCGTCTTTGAGAATGCGTTCTTCCAGCAGCTTCATATGACGCCCATCCTTTTCTGTCTGCACCGCCGGCCGCGGCCTGTCCCGCGGATCCGTCAAAAAAGCACAACCGCACGTCCGCCTGCTGAGAGAGGCAGGAAGAGGCGCGGCGGATCCGGTTACCGGAACAAATAGTATATATCCATTATACACAATATTTCGACAAAAAACAAGAGGAAGCGGAGGAAAAGGAAAGGAAAATTATTGCCGTTGTCCGATGCGTTGTTTTGTAGCGATTGACCAAAAACTACAGAGGGGCCGCCGGCTGAGCGCAATCGGCGAGAGGGGGAGACAGTAGAGGCCTCCGGCTGGGAAACGGTTGCATTTCTCATTGAAACATGGTATACTGGAAGCGGAGGTGAGGCGGTGTGAGGAATCGTGTATAATGGGTACGGTGACCGGCCGCTTCGGCGGCACGGCCGAGAGGAAAAGGAGGAATCCGATATGCGGATTGTGGAGGAAAGAAGCTATGATCTGGTCGTCTGCGGCTGCGGCGTGGCGGGCTTCTGCGCGGCGGTGCAGGGCGCGCGCGCCGGACTGAGAACGGCGGTCGTCGAGCGGTATGAGATGCCCGGGGGCATTCTGACTGTGATGGGAAACAACGACGTGGCACAGTTTTTCGCCCATCACAGGCAGGTGATCCGCGGCATCGGCTGGGAGTTTGTCTCCCGGCTTGCCCGGATGGGCTACGCCGAGATCCCGGACAAGATGCGCGACGGACCGCACTGGATCTACGGCGTGCATGTGAACATTCCTGCCGCGGCCTATCTGATGGACACGATGCTGGCGGAGGCGGGGGTCGATCTGTACTATGGACAGCCGGTGATCGACGCGGAGACGGAGCCGTCCGGGGACAGCGCGCATCCGGTGCGTCTGACGAGCGTGCTGATCGCCTCCAAGGAGGGCGTGCGCCGGCTCGCCGCGCGCTATGTGATCGACGCGACGGGCGACGGCGACGTGTCCGTGTACGCAGGCGCTTCCTTCGAGTGCGGGGATCCGGACAGCGAGGACGGCTTTCTGCAGCCGGGGACGCTTCGCTTTTATCTGGAGGAAAGCGGGCTCTCGCCGACGGAGATCCGCCGCGTGGACGAGGCGATGCGCACAGCCGCCGCGGCTGCGCCGCTGCCGGATGATCTGCGCGGCATTCCCTATTCAAGAATGCTGGCCAAGCGCGGCAACAACCTCGGCCACGTCTCCGGCTTCAACGCCGCGCAGAGCGACGCGCGCACCGCGTCCCAGGTGCGCGGCCGCGCCGCCGTGTTCCATCTGCAGGAGGCGCTGCGCCGGTGCGGCGTGCCCGGCAGGGACTTTTCGCCGATCGGCGTGATCGCGCCGGAGGTGGGGGTGCGTGAGACCCGCCGCATCGAGTGCGACGGCAGGATGACCGCCGAGCGGTACATCGCCGGCTACGAATATCCCGACGCCGTGTGCACCTCGTTTTACCCGATCGATCTGCATCGTACCGGCAGCCGCGGCATCCGGCAGATCTTTCTCACGGACGGACAGCTTCCCACGGTGCCGCTGTCCGCGCTGCTGGTCCGGCATGCGACGAATCTGCTGGTGGCCGGACGCTGCGCCTGCGGCGACCGGCTGGCCAATTCCGCCTACCGCGTCAAAGCCTCATGCATGGCGATGGGACAGGCGGCGGCCGCCTGCGCCGCCGTCGCGCACCGGCACGGCGCGGCGCTGCGGGACGCGGATCTGGAGGAGATCCGCGCGCTTTTGCGGGAGAACGGCGCCATCGTCACCGCCGCTGACGTGACGGACTGAAATTCGCAAAATAGAAAAGGCCGCAGAAAAACAGCGGGACGCAGGCGGCAATGCCGCCTGCGTCCCGCTGTTTTTTCAGTTTCCGTGATTCCGCCGCTCACACGATCATCATCGCATCGCCGAAACTGACGGTTTATAGGATATGACCGATCGGTAAAAGACATTTCGGCACGGAAGCCGTGCCGAAATGTCAAAACAGATCGCTGTGAGTGCCTGTTCTGGAAAGATACAATATCAACGTATCATTTTCGATTGCATAAATCAACAACCAATCGGGCTGAACATGGCACTCGCGAAAAGATCCGTAATTTCCCGAAAGCTGGTGATCCTTATATTTCGGATCAAGCGTTTCACCGTCGGCAAGTGCTTTGATAACTTCGGTCAAGAGATTTAAATTATAACCTCTTTTTTGCGCCAACCTAACGTCTTTCTTGAACTGATTAGACGGTTTGATCTCATACTTCACTGAGAATATCTCCCATCATTTGATCGACATCTTTGTATGACGCGTACTTTTCCGGGTGGCGCCTCATCTCTTCGGTTTCTTTCATTGCCGCAAGCGTTACGGCGTTAGGCGACTCTCTTGTGATAGTGAACGGAAATGTCCCTTCATAAATCATTTGTTTCAAGAAAATATTGACAGCGGTAGAAAGATCCATACCGAAATCAGAAAGCAGCGCCTGAGCTTTTTTCTTTGTGTCAGCATCAATGCTGATATTGGTTGATACTTTAGGCATATAATCACCTTCCTTCATCTTTATTATACTCATATTATGCGTAATTGTCAAGGGTATATGCATACGTTATGTTAGAATTTCAACATATCATCATCGCGTCGCCGAACGAGAAGAAGCGGTAGCCCCGCTTCACCGCCTCGCGGTAGGCGGCGAGCATCCGCTCGCGTCCCGCGAGGGCGGAGACGAGCATGAGCAGCGTGCTCTTCGGCAGATGAAAATTCGTGATGAGCGCGTCCGTCGCGCGGAAGCGGTAGCCTGGATAAATGAAGATGCCGGTGTCGGCCGAGACGGGATGCACGATCCCTTCCTCGTCTGCGGCGGATTCGAGCGTGCGGCAGGAGGTCGTGCCGACGGCGATGATGCGGCCGCCGCGCGCGCGCCGCTCGTTGATGAGCGCCGCGCTCTCCTCGCTGACGGAGATGTATTCCGCGTGCATCTCGTGATCGGCGATGCGTTCCTCCTTCACCGGGCGGAAGGTGCCGAGTCCCACGTGGAGCAGCACCGGCGCCACGGCCACGCCCATCTCGCGGATGCGGCCGAGCAGCTCGGGCGTGAAGTGCAGCCCCGCGGTCGGCGCGGCGGCGGAGCCCTCGTGCCGGGCGTAGACCGTCTGGTACCGCTCGGGATCGCGCAGCTTTTCGCGGATGTAGGGCGGCAGCGGCATTGAGCCGAGCCGGTGCAGCGCCTCGTAGACCGTTTCGCATTGCGTGCGGTTCGCCGTGAAGCGGAGGATGCGGCAGCCCTCCTCGCCGATCTCCTCCACGCGCGCCGTCAGCACGCCGTCGCCGAAGGAGAGGACGTCGCCCGGCCGCGCGCGCTTGCCGGGGCCGGCCAGCGCCTCCCAGACGTCGTTCTCCCGCTGCCGCAGAAGCAGAAGCTCCACCGGCGCCGTCTCGTCGACAGGCGTCTCGCACCCGTCCGCCTGCCGCCGGACGACGCGGCGGCCGACGATGCGCGCGGGAATGACGCGCGTGTCGTTGATGACGAGCACGTCCTGTGGACGCAGATACTCCGTAACGTCGCGGAAGACGCGGTGCTCGAGGGCGCCGCCGTCCCGGCGCACGATCATCAGGCGCGAGGCGTCGCGCGGCTCGACGGGCGTCTGGGCAATCTGATTTTCGGGCAGCTCGTAGTCGAAATCGGCGAGCGTGAGGTCGGTGGGGGGAAGGGAATTGTGGATCATTGTAAATATTCCTCGCTTCAATGGGTGGGATGCGTCAAATCCGCTTGACAGGGCGGGATTTTTGTGCTATCATATCAGCAGCGGGAGAGGTCCCGCATATCATGAGGATAGAGGCGCGTTTCCGATGAGTAGCCGCCCGGAGGCTGTCCGCAGCCGGCGAGGGGCGACGAAAGGCGAGAGACGCCGAAATGCGTGCGGCGCGGATGCCGCATGCGTTGGGACGGTACGCGAAAGCGGCCGTACTGTCACCGCTGCTTGGGCGGTGGAGTGCTATCTGTGTATCGGGCGTGTCTCACGCCTAATATTATAGTACACAGAGAGCCGGTTTGCAAGCCGGTTTTTGTTTTGCCTTTACCTGGAAAGAAAGGATTTGAGGAAACTATGGGAACATTTCAGAAGCAGATCGTCTTTGAGGGCGCGGCCGCCGCGCTGATCACGCCGTTTCGCGGCGGCGCGGTCGACTACGACGCCTTCGGCCGTCTGATCGACTTCCAGATCGCTGCCGGCACGGACGCGCTCGTCATCGCCGGTACGACCGGCGAGGGCTCGACGCTGACGGACGAGGAGCACCGCGCCTGCCTGCGCTTCGCTGCCGAGCGGACGGCAGGGCGCGTGCCGGTGATCGCCGGAACGGGCTCCAACGACACGGATTATGCGATCTCGCTCTCCCGTTACGCCTGCGAGGTCGGCTGCGACGCGCTGCTCCTCGTCACGCCGTACTACAACAAGGCGACGCCGCGCGGCCTGATCCGCTCGTTTCTGGCCGTCGCCGAGGCGACGGACCGCCCGATCATTCTCTACAACGTCCCCAGCCGCACTGGCGTCAACATTCCGCTCTCCGTCTATGAGGAACTGGCCAAGCACGAGCGGATCGTGGCGACGAAGGAGGCTTCCGGCAATCTGAGCGCCATCGCCGCCGTGGCGGCGGAGCTGTCCGACACGCTGGCGCTCTACAGCGGCAACGACGACCAGATCGTGCCGATCATGTCCCTCGGCGGCCGCGGCGTGATCTCCGTGCTGTCCAACATCCTGCCGCGCGAGACGCACGAGATGTGCCGCCGGATGCTCGACGGCGACACGAAGGGCGCCGCCGCGCTGCAGCTGGGTTATCTGCGCCTCATCAACGCGCTCTTCTGCGAGGTCAATCCGATCCCGGTCAAGACCGCGTGCGCGATGATGGGCCTCGACACGGGCGAGCTTCGGCTGCCCCTGTGCGAGATGGAGGAGGAGCACCGCGCGCTGCTCGAGCGCGAGATGCGCGCCGCCGGTCTGCTCTGATCGAGGCGGAATGAGAAAAACAAGGAAGTGAACCGATGATGAAACAACTGATCGTCTCCGGCTGCGGCGGGCGGCTCGGCACCGCCATCGTCCGCCGCATCGCCGAGCGGGAGGACTGCGCGGTCGCGGCGGGCGTTGACGTGCGCGCGTCGGATCTCGCGGGGGAGAAGTACCCCGTCTTTGCCGCCCCCGCCGATGCGGCGGGCGTCGAAGCCGACGCGGTGATCGACTGCTCGCATCACACGGCGGTCGTGCCGCTGCTCGATTTCTGCATCGCGCGCCGCCTGCCCGCCGTGATCGCCACGACCGGCCATACCGAGGCGGAAATCGAGGCGATCCGCGCGGCCGGACGCGTCATCCCGGTGCTCTATTCGCGCAACATGTCGCTGGGCGTCAATCTGCTTGTGGAGCTGGTGCGCCGCGCGGCGGCCGCGCTGGGCGAGGATTTTGACTGCGAGATCATCGAGCAGCACCACCGGCACAAGCTCGACGCGCCGAGCGGTACTGCTCTGATGCTGGCCGACGCGGTGAAGAGCGTGCGCGAGGAGAGCGAATACGTATACGACCGCCACAGCGTCCGCCGGGAGCGCGGCCGCGAGGAGATCGGCATCCACAGCGTGCGCGGCGGCACGATCGTCGGCGAGCACGAGGTAATCTTCGCCGGCACGGACGAGGTGATCCGCCTCTCGCACAGCGCGGCCTCGCGCGACGTCTTCGCGGCCGGCGCGATCCGCGCGGCGCTTTTCGTCGCCGACGCGCAGCCGGGGCTGTACGCGATGAGCGACGTGGTGGCCGCGGCAAACCGAAAAAAGGACGAATAAAGCAGACAAAACAAGGAGATGGCCATGCTGATCCCGGGAATCGTATCCGTTACCTTCCGCCCGCTTTCCCCCGCGCGCGTCGCCGCGCTGACGGCGTCGTGCGGCCTTTCCGCCGTCGAATGGGGCGGCGATGTGCACGTGCCGCCGCAGGACGCGGCGAATGCCGCCGCCGTCGCGCGCCTCACGGAGGAGGCCGGACTGCGCACGCTGTCCTACGGCTCCTATTTTCGCGCGGGCTATTCGCCCGAGGCGGATTTCTCCGCTGAGCTGGCGGCGGCGGTCGCGCTCGGCGCGCCGAACGTGCGCATCTGGGCGGGGAAGAAGGGCAGCGCCGAGGAGGACGACCGCGCCCGTGTCGCCGCCTCGATCCGTGTGTGCGCCGAGGCGTGCCGCGCGGCGGGCAGGACGCTTTCGCTGGAATTTCATCAGAACACGCTGACGGATCATTACGAGTCCGCCCTGCGGCTGATCGACGAGGTGGCGCATCCCGCCCTGCGGCTCTACTGGCAGCCGAATCAGTTTTGCGACGAGGCGTACAATCTCGCCGCGCTGCGCGCCGTTTTGCCGTTTCTTTCAAATGTGCACGTCTTTACGTGGGCGGGGAAGGAGAAGTTCCCGCTCGCGCACGGCGAGGCGCAGTGGCGCCGCTATATCGAAGTCGTGCGTTCGGCGCCCGGCGATCACGGGATGCTGCTCGAATTCGTCTGCGACGGCACGGAGCGGCAGTTCTGCGAGGACGCGGCGACGCTGCGCGCGTGGCTCGCGTGACGCCGTCCGCCGGCGCCGTGACGCGCCTGCGCTACGGAAATACGAACACGTTTTATCTTGCCGGCGGCCTTCTGGTCGATACGGATATGGCGGGCACGCTGCCCGCCTTTTTCCGCGCGATCAAATCCGCGGGCATCGCGCTGACGGATATTCCCTTTGCGATGGCGACGCATTACCATCCCGACCACTGCGGATTGCTCGGCGAGTTGCAGGGGCTGGGCGTGCGGCTGCTCGTGCTCGACGTGCAGCTTCCGTACGTCCACTTTGCGGACGCGCTCTTCGCGCGCAGCCGCGGTGTGCGTTATACGCCGCCGGACGAGCGGCGCGCCGCAGTGATCTCCGCCGCGGAGAGCCGGGCGTTCCTCTTGCAGCTGGGAATCCGCGGCGAGATCGCGGAGACGCCGAGCCACAGCGCGGACAGCGTCTCGCTGCTGCTCGACGGCGGAGACTGCCTCGTCGGCGATCTGGAGCCGCAGCAGTATCTGGCAGCTTATGAGGAAAACGGTCCGCTCGCGCGCGACTGGGCGCGCGTCATGCGGGGGACGCCCCGGCGGATCCTTTTCGCCCACGCAAACGAGAAAAGATTATGAGACACGGGAAGGGAAGCGCGCTTCTCTTCCTGTTTTTATCCATTTTTTTCATTTTCCCGTTGACGATGCGCGTCCGACGCGCTATACTATAGTCGGCGGCGGGCTTTTCCGCCGAAACCATCCGAAAGGGAAAGCGATCATGAGAAAAATCTACGTGGAGGGACACCGCGGCTTCTGCGCGCTCTATCCCGAAAATACGCTGCTCTCCTTTGAGCGTGCGATCGAGCTCGGCGTGGACGCCGTGGAGTTCGACGTCTGGCTGTCGAAGGACAAGGTGCCGGTGCTGATGCACGACGGCGATACCGCGCGCACCTGCGGCGTGCCCGGCGCGCTGCGCGACCGGACGCTTGCGGAAATCAAAGCGCTCGACCCGTGCTACGCGGACAAATTCGGCGAGCAGTTCCGCGGCCAGGTCAGGGTGCCGACCCTCGAGGAGCTGCTCGAGCTCGTGAAGGCGAAGCGGCCGTCGCTTTTGCTCGGCGTGGAAATCAAGGAATACACCGAGGAGACGGTCGACCTGACCGTCGCGCTCCTCAGGAAATACGGCTTCTTTGATCAGTGCTGGTTTTACGCCTTCAACGGCCGCGTCATCCGCTATCTGCGCGAGAAGTACGGGGCCCGCACGATGGCCTATCCGGATTTCCAGATGCGGGAGTTCGACGGCTACGACGCCTACTGCGAGATCGGCCTCGCGATGAACCTCGTCCGCTCGGAGCTTCTGCCGTTCTATCAGAAAAAGAAACTGCCGATCCATATGTTCTGCGCCGATACGGTGGAGGACGCGGCGCTGTGCGTGCGCGAGGGCGCCTCGCTCATCACGGCCAACGATCCGCGGCCGCTGATGGCGTATCTGGCCGCGCACGCGGACGATCCGGACTGAACTCACCGATCCCCGGCCATCCGGCCGGGGATTTTTCTCTCCCGGCGCGGCGGAGCGGGAAAATTTACACGGATTCCTTGATATCTGACGCGGGAAATGATATACTATTGATATGAACATTACCGTAACCGCCGAGCACGCGGGAAAAACCGTGCTCGCCCTGACGCGGCAGACGCTGGGCTTCTCCTCGGCGATCCTCAAGCGGCTGAAGTTTACCGAGGGCGGCATCCTCGTCAACGGCGAGCCCGTCACCGTCCGGTGCGTGCTGCGTCAGGGAGACGTGCTCTCCCTCGCCACCGAGGATACCGCCTCCGACGTCAGCCCGTACATCACGCCCACGCCGCTTGATCTGTCCGTACTCTACGAGGATGAATGGCTGACGGCGGTGGACAAGCCGCCCGCCATGCCCGCGCATCCGTCCTTCGGCCACCGCGGGGACACCGTCGCCAACGCCCTTGCCTATCGCTACGCGGCAAGGCCCTACGTCTTCCGGCCGGTCAACCGGCTCGACCGCGACACGAGCGGCGTGATGCTGACGGCGAACACGCGCCTCGCCGCCTATCGCCTCGACGAGGCGATGCTGCGCGGCGGGATCCGCAAGACCTATCTCGCCGTCGCCGACGGCGTGCCGCCGTCGCCGGCGGGCGTTCTCGACGGCTTTATGCACCGCGCCGCCGCGAGCATCATCACCCGCGAGGTCTGCACGCCCGACGCCCCGGGGGCGCAGCGCGCCGTCACTGAATTTGAGGTGCTCGCCGAGGGCGGGGGCCGGAGCCTTTTGCGGCTGCGCCCGCTGACCGGGCGCACGCACCAGATCCGTGTACAGATGGCGTCCGTCGGCTGTCCGCTGACCGGGGACGATCTCTACGGCCGCGCCTCATCGGCGATCCCCCGCCACGCGCTGCACGCCGCCGCCGCCGTCTTTCCCCATCCGGCCGACGGGCATGAAATGACCGTCGCGGCGCCGCTGCCGCAGGACATGCGGACGCTGGTCGCCGTCTCCTTCGGCGACGGCTGTCTCGCTGAACTTTTATCGGAAATCGAGGAATAAGATCCGCCATGCTGCAAAGAGTGTATCGCCGCATCCGGCGCCGGATGCCGGCGGCCGCCTTCTGGCTTTTCGTGCTCGCCGCCGTCTCCGGCGCGCTGCATCTCGCCATGATCGCCTCCGTGCGCTTCGCCGACGCCTTCAACGGCTCCGCCGCCGCCTTTTTCCGCTCCGTCTTCGCGCATCTGACGAACTGGATCCCCTTCTCCCTCGCGGAGACGCTGATCCTCGCCCTGCCGGCGATCGTGATCGCCACCGTCGTTCTCTGCGTGCGCCGCGCGCAGCGGAGCGGTCGCCGCGCGCTCTACGCGGTCCTCGGCGTGCTCGCCGTGCCGGCGGCGGTCTACTCGATGTTCGTCTGGCTCTTTGCCGCCGGCTACCACGCCTCGCCGCTTTCGGAGAAGCTCGAGATCGAGACGCGGGAGCTCTCCGCCGACGAGCTGGCGCAGGCGGCCTCGATCCTCGCCTACAACGCCGGGCTGTCGCTCGACGGCGTGACCTTCCGATATCAGGACGCCTCGGTGATGCCCTACGATCTCGACATGCTCTCAGAGAAGCTCGTCGCCGCCTATGACCGGCTGGAGGCGGATTGTCCGTTCCTTTCGCAGCTTTCCTCCCGCGTCAAGCCGATCGCGCTGAGCGAGCCGATGACGTATACGCACATCTCCGGCATGTATACGATGTTTACCGGAGAAGCGAACGTCAACGTGAACTATCCCGACTACGTCGTCGCCTATACGGCGGCGCACGAGCTGGCGCATCAGCGCGGCATCGCCCGCGAGAACGAGGCGAACTTCGTCGCTTTCCTCGTCTGCCTCGCCTCGGACGATCCGTATATCCGCTACAGCGGATTTCTGAATATGTACGAATATGTGTCGGACGCGCTCTATTCCGCCTCGCCGGAGTATTACGGCATGGTGCACGGGTCGCTCGACGCGCGCATCCGTTATGAGCTGCGCGCCTACAGCCTCTTCTTTGACCGCTACCGCGAAAACACCGCGGCCCGGGTCAGTGAGACGGTCAACGACACCTATCTGAAGATGCAGGGAACCGAGGGCACGAGAAGCTACGGCATGGTCGTCGACCTCGCCGTCGCCTATCTGCTCGGCGCGCCGCAGAACGCGGCGGGAGGAAAATGATGAAATCGATGCGATGGACGATTGCCGCCGCCGTGCTATGCGCGGCGATCGCCGTCGGCGTGCTCTTCGCCGTCCGCGCCGACGCCGCCGGCGCTCCGTCGCTCTTCTACAACGACGAGAGCTGGTACCGTGACGCGCGCACGGGTCTGGTCGTGCGGGACGGCGCGTACTTCGTGCCCGTCGATCTCTTCGGCATGTTCCGGGAGCTCGAGCTGAGCGTGGACGGCCGCTCCGAGGAGTTCATGGTCTACAACCGCAACACCGGCGCCTATATTTCCGTGCTCACCGGCGAGGCCCTGGCGACGGTCAACGGGCAGGAGGAGATCCCGCTCGTGCTCTTCCGGGAGGGCGGCAGCTACTACGTGGACGCCGCGCTGTTCTGCGGCGTGCTCTCGCTGGAGCTGGAGAGCGCGCCGTCCTCGGCCGCGCCCGGCGTCTCCGTGCGCATCGGCAGCGGCCGCCAGACCAAGACCCTCGCAGAGCTGCTGATGCCGTATGATTCCTCCACCGTGACGGACAGCGGCGAGACGAGCGAGGGACCGGTCGTCGTGCCGCCGGTGACGACGGCCGATCAGACCGAACGGCAGATCTATCTGACTTTCAACACCTTTTCGCCCGCGATGCTGCCGCGGATCCTTTCGCTGCTCGATGAGCGCGGCGTCCGTGCCGCCTTCTTCTTCACGGGAGAGGAGCTCGCCGAGATGCCGCAGCTGGCGATCGCCGTCGCCGCCCGCGGCCATACCGTGGCGCTCACCGCCGCCGCGGCCGATTCCGCCGCGGATTTCCTTGCCGCCGTCGAGAAGGCCAACGACACGCTCTGCGCGCTGACGAAGCTGCGCGCGCGCGTCGTGCAGCTGCCGCCGCGCGGTGTGCGGGGCGGTCTCAGCGAGGCGGATACGGAGGAGATCCTCGCGCGCGGATACGTGATCTGGGATTGGAGCTACGACGTGCCGGACAGCGCCGGCTATACCGTCGAGACGGTGGTGCGGCTCTGCCGCGAGCAGCTGCTCAATTCGGAGGTCTGCGTGTTTCGCTTCGGCGGAAACTACGTCGCCTCGCTGGTGCTGCCGGAGCTGATCGATTTGATTGAAGAAAACCCCAGTTATTCTCTGCGCGCGGTCAGCGAATGCGCCGCGCGCCACGCGCCCTGAGCGCAGGGAGGAGGAGAGACATATTATGGATGAAAAAAAACGAATCCTGATCGTGGAAGATGAAAAGAATATCGCCCAGGTACTGCTTTACAACATCGTCAAGGCGGGCTACGGGGCGGAGATCGCGCCGGACGGCGGGATCGGCCTCAATCGCGCGCTGAGCGGCGAATTCGATCTGATCCTGCTCGATATCATGCTGCCGGTGATGAACGGCTTTGACGTCTGCGAGCGGATCCGCCGCGTCAGTCAGGTGCCGATCATTTTCGTGACCGCGCGCGAGGAGGAGAAGGACAAGATCCTCGGCCTCGACACCGGCGCGGACGATTACGTGACCAAGCCCTTCTCCTTCAAGGAGCTACTGTCGCGCATCCGCGCGAACATCCGCCGCTCCTCGGCCGAGACGGTGCCGCAGCGCCGGCCGGACGACGCCGCCGAGGCGATCCGCATCGGCGCCTTGTGCATCGACCGCGGGCGCTACTCTGTGACCAAGGGCGGCGAGCCGGTGGAGCTGTCGAAGAAGGACTACGATTTCCTCGTCTTTCTGGCGGAGAACGCCGGACGCGCCTATTCGCGCGCCGAGTTGCTTGAGCAGATCTGGGGCTACGACGGCTACGTCGGCGACGTGCGCAACGTGGATGTCACCGTCTGCCGGCTGCGCAACAAGATCGAGGACGATCCCTCAAAACCGGAATACCTTCTGACCAAGCGCGGCGTGGGCTACTATCTGCGTCTTCCGTGAGCGATGTTCCGAAGTCTGTATTTTAAGATCGTGCTGATCCTGATCGTCTTCATCCTGACGGTCATGTGCGTCGTCAGCACCGTGCTGCTCGGCTCTGTCTCGAGCTTTTATACCGATCAGTTTCTTGAGCAGATGGAGGAAAGCTTCCAGCCGTCCTCGCTGCTCTATACGGAGCTGCGCGACGCGCTCCGCGCCCCGGATTTCGCCCGGGAGCAGAAGGCGATCCTCCGCTCCTACGCCAGCATCCTCGGCATCGATCAGTATCGCAACTACTATATTCTTGCCGCCGACGGCACGATGCTCGCCGGCTCCGACGAGGAGCTGGGCGCCTCGCTGCCGATCACGCCGAATCTGCTCACCGCCATCGGCGGGGAGACCGGCAGCCGGCGCCTCGGCAACGCGGGCTACGCGGATTACGCCGTCCGCATGGACGGCGACGACGCGTCGTGCATCGTCTACGTCAAGGACACGCTCGAGGAGATGAACCAGCTCAACTCGCGCCTGTTCTCCATCATCCTTCTGACGCTGGCCGCCGGGCTGCTCATCGCCATCCTTCTTTCCTTCTTTCTCGCCCGCGCGATCACCGCGCCGATCCAGAGCCTGACCGTCGGCGCGCAGCTCATCGCCTCCGGCCAGTTCTCCCACGAGATCGACGTCCACTCCCACGACGAGATTGGCGTGCTTACCGACACCTTCAACAATATGAAGGACGTGCTGCGGAACACGCTCCTTGAGATCGACGGCGAAAAGACGAAGCTGGAGACGGTGCTCTCCTGCATCTCGGACGCCATCGTCGCCTTCACCGACGGCGGGGCGGTGCTCCATTTCAACGAGAGCGCAAAGGAGCTCTTCGGCACCGCGCTCGGCGACAGCTTCACGATGGAGCAGTTCTTCGAGCTCCTTGACATTCCGATGGAGCGCCGGCAGAAGGGCATCGTACTCAGCGCCGGCGTGCGGGACGTGGAGCGCTCCGAGGACGGCACGCTCACCTTCCGCGACAAGGTCTACAGCGAGCGCGTCTTTGACGTCAGCCTCGGCCGCATCCGCTATATCGCCGGCAACGTCAAGCGCGTCGGCCTCATCGCCGTCATTCACGACGTCACCGCGCGCTTCGAGCTCGACAAATCCCGCCGGGAATTCGTCGCCAACGTCTCCCATGAGCTGCGCACGCCGCTGACCTCGATCAAGGGCGCCTGCGAGACGGTCATGGAGGATCCGGAGATGCCCGAGGAGACGCGGCGGTATTTTCTCGACATGGCGCTGACGGAGAGCGACCGCATGACGCGCATCGTCTCCGATCTGCTCGTGCTGTCGCGGCTGGACAACAAGCGCACGCAGTGGAAGATCGAGACCTTCGATCTCTGCCGCTCCATCACCCGCCTGATGGAGGTGATGCGGCAGGAATTCGAGGCGCGCCGCCATACCGTCACCTTCACGCCGGAGGGAGAGATCCCGCCGATCACAGCGGACAAGGAGCGCATCGAGCAGGTCATCATCAATATCGTTTCCAACGCCGTCAAGTATACACCGGAGGGCGGCCGCATCCGCATCACGGCCTCTTATGCCGACGAGCACGTGACCGTCGCCGTGGCCGACAACGGTATCGGCATCCCCGAGGAAGATCAGAAGCATATTTTCGAGCGCTTCTACCGCGTCGAGAAATCCCGCACCTCGGAGACGGGCGGCACCGGACTGGGCCTTGCCATCGCCCGCGAGCTGGTGGAGGCGCACAAGGGGACGATCGCCATCAAAAGCAAGCTCGGCGCCGGCACGACCGTGACGATCACGCTGCCGCGCGTGAGCGATCCGTCCTGACGGGCGGGATTCCATTTTTACGCATTCGATTTATTGAAGGAGGAGAGAGCATGCAGAGCCTGTCGCCGCACCGCCGCGCGTCCGCGTGGCTCAACGCCGCGATCGCATTGCTTCTGGCGACGCTGTTCTTTCTCAGCGGGCTGTACGTCGTGGGATACGTCCGCGCCAGCCGCGCCCAGACCGAGGCGCCCTTCGATATGCGCTTTCTTTCGGCCTCAGCCCAGGAGAGCGCCCGCGGCATCGACCGCGCGCTTCTTGCGCCGCAGGCGATCGCCATCCGCTCGGGCGGCGTCTGCCGCGCCGTGCTCAACAGCGGCGCCGTGATCGGCGAGATGTATGACGCGCTCGCCGGCGTGTGGCTGTCCGCCGCGTCCGGCGCGGCAGAGACGATCGGGGAGGACGTCTGGCGCGAGGCCGTCGCGCATGCGGACGGCGTCTGGATCTCCTACGCCGCCGAGCTGCCGATCGAGGTGATCGCCGCCTTCGCCGCCGCCGGCGAATCGGAGGAGGCGCTGAGCCGCGAGGAGCGGGCCTATCTCGGCGTCGCCGAGTGGTTTTTGTTGCCGGATGGCAGCGGCCGGCTGACGACGGTTCTGGCGCACGGCAGCGGCGGCGCCTGCCGCCTGGCCGCCGCGGACGCGCCGGCGTGGAGCGAATACGCCGCCTTCGCCGCCACCTACGCGAACGTCTTTTACGGCGCGACGCTGACGGCGGCAGCGCACGGCGGCGCGCTCACTGTTACAGACCGCATCGAAGCGCGGCAGATCGCCGCGGCGAACAGCGCGGTGCTGCTGCTCACGCAGCAGACCGCCGACAACGACGCCTTTCTGCGGCTGCTTTCCTTCAATCCGGATAAGCTGAACGAACATACGGAGGCGGACGGCACGCGCGTCTGCGTCGAATCGCACGGCGTTCTGCGCATGGACGCCGCCTCCGTTGCCTATACCGCCGCCGAGGGCGGCGGCATTCCGATCGCCGCCTGGAACGGCGCCGCCGACGGCGCGGACGTCTACGGCTATCTGCGCGCCGCCTCGAATTTCCTGCGGCAGCTGGAGCAGATCGACGCGCAGTATACCGGCGGCGACGCGCAGCTGCGTCTTGCGCGCGTCGGGGCCGCCGACGGCGCGATCGAGCTCTCCTTTGCTTTCTGTTATGAAAACGTGCCGGTGCTGTGGGAGATGGAGGAAGCGGCGCTTGTGATGTCCTTCCGCGGCGACTGCCTCACGTCGCTTTCCTACCGCCCGCTGAACGTGCGGCGCACGCTGACCAACCGCCGCACGGTGCTCGCCGCCTACGCGCGCCGGGTTCTGGCGCCGGATGCGGAGGCCGCGCTGCGTCTCGTTTACCGGGCGGAGAATCAGGGCGTGGATTCGCTGGCTGCGGAGTGGCTGGTGACGCCGTATACGGAGGAGAGGGAATGGGCTGGGACAAACTGAAGCTGGTGCTGATCGCCGTACTGATCGCCGCGAACGGCATTCTTGCCTTCGCCGTGCTTTCGCTGTACCGGCAGACCAGCACCGTTCCCGCGGAATCGATCCGTGAGGTGAGCGCGATGCTCGCAGAAGAGAATATTCTCGTCAACGTCGACGCGATCCCCACGCAGCGCATGGACCGGCCGATCTATTCGGGCACGCTCGGCGACGGCTATGCCGCCGCCGTCGCCGAGGCGCTCTGCGAGAGCGCGGCGGCGCGCACCTTCAGCGCGCCGAACGGCGTGGTGCTCAGCATGGAGAACGGCGACCGCTGCGTCTTCTCCGATCGCTTCGGCTTCCGCTACGAGGCCGCGGGCGTCGCCTCGGTCCCCGAGGCGGGCAGCGGGCTGCGCGCCGCCGGCGCCTCGGCGGCGCGGCGGGCGAGGCGTGCCGTTGAGGAATTTCTCGACCGGGCGATGCCCGTCGCCTCCGCTGCCCAGCCCGCCGTGGGATATGACGTGACGGTGCTCGGCGCCGACGAGGAGAGCGGCGTCATTCTCTGCTCTCTGACGCAGTCGCTGCGCGGCGCGCCGCTCGCACGGCTGGGCGCGACGGCCGCCGTGGCCGACGGCCGTCTCGTCCATATGGAGGGCGCCTGGTGCTTTGCGGAAATCGACGGCAGCACCTCTTCACAATTGCTCGACCAGATCAATATACTGTATGGTGTGAAGACACGGATCAGCGCGGGAAAATTCCCGATTTGGATCGAATCGCTCGGGGCGTGCTACGCGGCCTATTTTCAACCGAAGGACGACCGTTTCTACCTGATTCCCGCATGGGATATGGTATATGGCGACGGAACACATACGTTTATCAACGCCATTGACGGCAGCTTGTACACATACTGACGCGGATTATTGTATCAATTTGTTGATGTTGCCTCGGATTGTGAATTTTGTGAAAAAATGCCGCGCGCCCTCTTTCATTTTTGCTGACAAACGGTTATAATATAATAAGCGCAGTGTCCATATCGGCGGGAGATTTCTGCCCGCATCCGGTACTATGCGAAAGGATTGCTGCCGCAGGGCGGCAGTGTGAGATAGAATGGAAAAAATCGTGGTTCGCGGCGGCAAGCCGCTGTACGGCAGCGTCGGCATCAGCGGCATGAAAAACGCCGCCCTGCCGATCATTTACGCGACCGTCCTCGTCGGCAGCAAATGCGTGATCGAGAACATACCCAACGTGCGCGACGTCACCATTTCCTTTGAGATCCTGCGGGAGATGGGTGCGGAGATCCGCATGCTTTCCCGTGATACCTATGAGATCGACTGCACGCACGTGCAGATCGACGGCGTCTCGCCGGAGCTGTTCCGCAAGATGCGCGCGTCGTATTATCTGCTCGGTGCGGAGCTCGGCCGCTTCGGGCACGCCAAGGTCGGCTTCCCCGGCGGCTGCGATTTCGGCGAGCGGCCGATCGACCAGCATATCAAGGGGCTGGAGGCGCTGGGCGGCGTCGTCAATCTGGAAAACGGCAATATCTCCATCGACGCCGAGGGCGACCGGCTCGTCGGCACGAACATTTTCTTCGACCTCGTCTCCGTCGGCGCCACGATCAATATCATGCTGGCGGCCGTGACGGCGGCGGGCACCACCGTGATCGACAACCCGGCGCGCGAGCCGCACATCGTCGATCTGGCGAACTTTCTCAACACCTGCGGCGCGAACATCAGCGGCGCGGGCACGGACATGATCCGCATCAAGGGCGTGGAGCGGCTGCACGGCTGCACCTACGCCATCATTCCCGATATGATCGAGGCCGGCACCTTCATGATCGCGGCGGCGGCGGCCGGCGGCTGCGTCCGCATCGAAAACGTCATCCCCAAGCACCTCGAATCGATCGCCGCCAAGCTGGTGGAGATCGGCGCGGATGTCGAGGAGGACGACGACGCGGTCACGGTCCGCGCGAGCGGCAATCTCTCGCGCACCAGCGTCAAGACTCATCCGTACCCCGGCTTCCCGACCGATATGCATCCGCAGATGACGGTGCTTCTGTCGCAGGCGTCCGGCGTCAGCTATATCACCGAGGGCGTCTACGAGAACCGCTTCCGCTACGTTGACGAGCTGCGCCGCATGGGCGCGCACATCAAGGTGGACGGCCGCACGGCCGTGGTCGAGGGCGGCACGCCGCTGAGCGGCGCCCCTGTCCGCGCGGTCGATCTGCGCGCCGGCGTGGCGATGATCATCGCCGGGCTGGTGGCCAGCGGCGAGACGGAGGTCTCCGACATTCATCTGATCGAGCGCGGCTATGACGACATTGTCGGCAAGCTGCAGCGTCTCGGCGCGGACGTCCGCGTCGTCACGACGCCCGACGCGCGCAGTTATCTGCCGCGCGCCAACTAATGGGATTTTTCAAAAGAAAGAGGAATAAAACAATGGAAATCACGAAAGAAAGCATCATCGGCGACGTTCTGGATTATGATATCGACACCGCCTCGTTCTTCTTTGCGATCGGCATGCACTGCCTGGGCTGCCCGGCATCCCGCGGCGAGAGCATCGAGGATGCGTGCGCCGTCCACGGCACCGATCCCGACGAGCTGGTCAAGAAGATCAACGAATTCCTGGCTGCGAAGAAATAACGGCAAAAAAGCGGGCTCGCCCCGCTTTTTGTTTCTTTATCTGCGTCTTTGTCCCGGAGAGCGGCGGCGGAGTGAATCGTCGTGCAGGGCCGCACTTCCCGCTATTCAGAAGAGAAGGAAAGCGCGCGAGAGAATGAATCAAAGTTATGGGAGATATGAGATGACGGAAGCGGAAAAGGAAACGCTGCGCTTTTATACGACGAATGATTATCTTCTGATAAACGGTCTTCTCTGGCATGAAGACGAGGAAAGAATCGACGGGTATATCCGCCTGATCAATGACGACGGCAGAGGGGTCATGGCGGAAGCCGCCGCGCAGGGTTTCGGGACAAGGTGGAATTGCAGTGAAGAAGAGGGAGAAAGACTGTATCGGATCTATCAGAAGCGATTTCCGATACTCGACAGCCCTAAGGCAAAGGAGCGGATCCTTGCGCAGGCGGAAACAGACATTTCCAATATGATGTCCTCCATGAGGCCGCTGGCGTCGGATCTGGTATTGTACAGAAATATCCATACAAAGTATGCGGAGAAGTGGCAGGAAGGGATGACCGTCCGCCATCTGGGCTTTTCTTCCTGCAGTCTGACGCCGCATACCGCAGAAAACGCCTCCTACGGTTCCGGCGGCTGCACGTTGGCTGAGATCGCCGTCCCTGCCGGCATCCCGGCGATCCGATTGGATGAAATGCCGGACGTGCAGAACGAGCCAGATGAGGTCATTCTGGCTCCGGCGGAATTTCTTGTTGCCGGGATCCATACGGAAAAGCACATGATATTCCTGGCCTGCCAAAAAGCGCTGAACGGATAAAAATCAGCTTGCAGACAGGCATCTGCTTCTGGGCCGTGGAGCCTGATTGGATTTCCGCCCAGAGTCTTATCTGAAAAGCACACGAAAGGAGCGCGTGATATGATCGCTTATTCTCTGATCCTGTTCGCCGTCGCGGGCCTGCTTCTCTTCTTCGGCGTTTCCATCTACCGGGGAAACACGAAATGGATCCACGACTACCATCAGACGAACGTCAAGGCGTCCGATCGATCCGCCTACGGACGGGCATTTGCGAAGGGCCTCTTCGTTTTGGCCGCCGCGCTGCTGCTGAGCGGCGGCATCGCGCTCCTCGGGGGCGGCGGAGGGGTTTTGATCGCCGAGCTGGCCGTGCTGTTTGGTGGGATCGTTCTCGCCGTCTTCATTCTTTGGCGCGTTGAGAAAAAATACAACGGCGGCCTCTTCGGCTGACTGTTTATAAAATCAGAAATCACTGCATTTGATGGGTAAATCAATGACAAACGAAATCCCTGCGCCGGACGCGCGGCTGGCGCTGGCCGCCTCCTTTGTGCGGCCCGGCGCCGTCGTCTGCGACGTCGGCACCGACCACGCCTATCTGCCGCTCGATCTTCTGCGGCGCGGCGTGATCGCGCGCGCCGTGGCGACCGACGTGCATGAGGGGCCGCTTGCGCGGGCCCGCGCCAACGCCGCCCGCAGCGGCTATACCGACCGCATCGAGTTTCTGCTCGCGGACGGCGTGAAGACGATCGATCTGGCCGCGCGCGGCGTCGATACGCTCCTGCTCTGCGGCATGGGCGGCGAGCTGATCGCGCGGATCCTCACCGAGGCGCCGCAGACGCGCGCGCCCGGCGTGCGCGTCATCGCGCAGCCGATGTCTTCCGCCGTCGATCTGCGGCTGTCGCTTGCGCAGGCGGGCTACCGCATCGAGGAGGAACGCCTCGCCGAGGCGGCGGGGAAGATCTACACCTGTATGGCGATCGTCTGGGACGGCGTCGAGCGCGCGCCGACGTCCGCCGAGGCGCTCCTCGGTGCCCCGCACATCCGGCGCGGCGCGGCCGAGCCGCTCTTCGCGCCGTATCTGCGGCGGGAGGCGGCGCTGGTGCGCCGCCGCCGCGACGGCCTTGCGGCCGGCGGACGGGACGCGGCGCAGGACGACGCGCTGCTTTGTGAAATCCGGGCGATAGCCGAGAGAAACGGGGTGGAGTTATGAATCTTCAGAGTTTGATCGACGAGCTGGAGCGCCGCTGGCCGCACACGCTCCGCTGTGCGTGGGACAACGACGGCTGGATGGTCTGCCGTGATCCGGAGGCGCCGGTGCGGCGCGTGATGCTGGCGCTCGACGCGACGGCCGCCGCGATCGGCGCGGCGGAGGAGGCGGGCTGCGATCTGCTGCTCACGCATCATCCGCTCCTCTTTCGCCCGCTTTCCTCGCTGACGCCGCAGTCGCTCTCCGGCCGCCGCACCCTCGCCGCGCTGGCGGCGAACGTCTCCGTCTTTTCGCTGCATACGCGACTCGACGCCGGCGACGGCGGCGTCAACGACGCGCTCGCCGCGCGTCTTACGCTGCCGGTCCTCGGCAAATTCGGCGATGAGGAATCGCCGTCGCTCGGGCGGCTGGCCGCGCGGCCGGACGGACTGCCCGGGGAGCCCGACGCCTTCGCGGCCTTCGTCCGAGCGCGGCTCGGCGCGCCCTTCGTGCGACGCACGGGCGCGCGCGTGCCGGCGCGCATTGCGCTGGTCGGCGGCTCGGGAAAGGATCTGATCGGCCCGGCGCTGGCGGCCGGCGCGGATACGCTCGTCACCGGCGAGGTCGGCTACAACGCCGCGCTCGACGCCGCCGAGGCGGGGCTGATGATCCTCGAGGCCGGGCATTACTTCACCGAAGCGCCGGTGCTGGAGACGCTCGCCGAAGTCTGCCGCGGGACGGCGGACGCCGCGTGCGTGTTCTACGATTCCAATCTGTCCGCCGTCCTTTGATTTTTGATGCAAGAAAACGCCGCCCTCGGGCGGCGTTTTCTGCGTATCGGGATCATTCGGAAAGCGGGCGCGTCACGGCGGAAAGCGCCGGCGCGCCGCCGGCGATCACGGCGTCCGCGAGCGCGCTCAGCATTCCGCACAGCCGCGCCGCCTCGCGCTCCGGTCCGGCGAGCTCCAGCCGCAGCCGCACGCCGCCGAGCGAAAAGCCGGCGAAGAATACGACCGTCCGCTCGCCGCGGCTGTCCGGCTCGGTACGGAAAAATCCCGCCGTCACCGGCACGCCGCGTAGGATCGAGGCTGCCTCCCCGCCCGCGAGGATCACGTCCGAGAACGGCACGCCGTCCGCGGCCGCCGTGACGCGCGCCTCGCCCAGACGCCCCTCCAGGCGCACGAGGCGGCCTGATCGCGTGTCAAAGGTGCCGCTCGCCTCGCTGCGCGCCGCGACGCGCGGAAAGAGAAGCGAGAGCTCCTCCTCCGTCAGCGCACGGTCCGTGTGCGGAAAGTCGAGGACGATCGAGCTTTCCGCCGCGCCGCCGCGGCGATAGACCACCGTCTCTCCGCCGTCGAGCCGGGCGGTGTACGTCCGCGGCGCCGCGGTGCGCCAGAGACGGACGGCGGGGATGGCGAGCAGAACGAGACAGGCGGCCGCCGCGAGCCACCGCAGGGGATGCCGACGGCGCGGCGCGCTCCCGCCGCGCAGATACATCTCAGGGATCTCACCGATGATTTCATACAGCGTTTCGCTTTTCATACCGATATACCTCGTTTCGTAAGATGCGCGCGCAGGCGGGCGCGCAGCCGGGAGAGCGCGGCGGAGAGCGCGCCCTCGCGCATGCCGAGACGCGCGGCGATGTCGCGCACGCGCTCGGTGCGGAAATAGCGGGCGAGAAAGATCTCCCGCTGCCGCGCGGGCAGCGCGGCGAGAAATTCGCCGATCGCCGCCGCGATCTCCGCCCGCTCGGCCTCCGTCTCCATCACATCCGTGCCGGAGACGCAGTCCGAAAGCTCCTCCAGCACCGCCGGCACCTCGCCGCCGCCGCGCTTTTCGGCGGTGTTCTGCCGGCGGCGGTTCAGCGCCAGATTGCGCACGAGCTTCCCCAGGTACGCGCGCAGCGAAACGGGGCGCTGCGGCGGGATCGATTCCCACGCCCGCAGCCAGGCGTCGTTGACGCATTCCTCGGCGTCCTGCGGGCTGCCGGTGATATTCTGCGCGATCGAGACGCAGTAGGCGCCGTAGCGCCGCGCGCTTTCCTCAAGGGCGCGCGGGCTGCGCGCCCAGTAGAGCGCGACGATGTCGCTGTCTTCCATGCGGTCTCATCTCCTTTCACCCATATTGACCGATTTCGGGGCCGAATCTTACGCCTGCGGTGATTTTTTTTTGCGCCGTCCGACCGTGCGCCATCTTCGCCGGGGGAATTGACTTTATCGGTGCGCTGTGATATAATATACTGAATTATCATCGGCGTACTGGTGCAAATTTTTTCACGGAGGCAGAAATGGTCATTCTCGGCATCGATCCGGGCCTTGCGATCGTCGGCTGGGGCGCGGTGGAATACAGCGGCTCCCGCTTCCGCCCGCTCGCCTTCGGTGCGATCCGCACGGAGGCGGGCCTCCCGGTCGAGGAGCGGCTGGCACAGATCCATGACGCGCACCGGCAGATCCTCTTGCGCTGCCGACCCGACGCCATGGCCATCGAGGAGCTGTTCTTCAACTCGAACATCACGACGGGCATCGTCGTGGCCGAGGCGCGCGGCGTGCTGCTGCTCTGCGCACGGCAGAGCGGCGTGCCGGTCTTCGAATACACGCCGATGCAGGTCAAATCCGCCGTCGTCGGCTACGGCAAGGCGGAGAAGCGGCAGGTCATCGCCATGACGACGGCGCTGCTCGGCCTGAAGGAGCCGCCGAAGCCGGACGACACCGCGGACGCGCTGGCGATCGCCATCTGTCACGCGCACAGCGGCGCCTCCGCCCTCGGAAAATATTACAACAAGCCGACCGCCATCGGCGGCATCGCAAAGAAGGAATAAACGCAGATGTTCATCAGCGATCAGTGGAAAGAATACGAGCTCCTCGACGCCTCGGCCGGAGAGCGGCTCGAGCGGTGGGGTGAGTACATCCTCATCCGCCCCGACCCGCAGATCCTCTGGCAGACGCCGCGCCGTCATCCCCTCTGGGAGCGGCCGCACGGCGTCTACCGCCGCGCCAAAACGGGCGGCGGCAGCTGGGTCGTGGCCGAGATGCCCGAGGCGTGGCGCATCCGCTACCGGGACCTGACCTTCCAGCTGCGTCCGATGGGCTTCAAGCACACCGGCCTCTTTCCGGAGCAGGCCGTCAACTGGGATTGGTTTTCCGCCATCCTGCGCGCCGCCCGCGCCGCCGAGCCCGCTCGGCAGCCGCGCGTGCTCAATCTTTTCGCCTATACGGGCGGCGCCACCGCCGCCGCGGCGCAGGCCGGCGCGGCCGTCTGTCATGTGGACGCCGCGCGCGGCATGGTCAATGCCGCGAAGGAGAATCTGCGCCTGAGCGGCCTCGGCGAGGCGCCCGTGCGCTATATCGTGGACGACTGCCGGAAGTTCGTCGAGCGGGAGATCCGCCGCGGCAGCCGCTACGACGGCATCATCATGGATCCGCCGTCCTACGGCCGCGGGCCGGGCGGCGAGGTCTGGAAGCTGGAGGAGTGCGCCTACGGCCTGATCGCCGAGGCGGTGCAGCTGCTTACGGAGCGGCCGCTGTTCTTCCTCATCAATTCGTACACGACCGGCCTCTCGCCGGCCGCGATGGGATACATGCTGATGGAGCGGCTGGCGGAGGCCGGCATCCGCGGCGGTACGATGACGACCGGCGAGCTCGGCCTGCCCGTGACGTCGAGCGGACTGATCCTTCCCGCCGGCGCGTCCGCCCGCTGGGAAGCAGACGGAGGTGTGAAATGAGCGCGATCCTGCGTGCGGAGAATCTCTCCTTTTCCTACCCGACGGAGGACGGAAAAACGCCGTCGAAGGCCCTTGACCGGATCAATCTCGAGATCGAGGAGGGCTCCTTTGTCGCCATTCTCGGCCACAACGGCAGCGGCAAATCGACGCTGGCCAAGATGCTCAGCCTGATCCTCATGCCCGACGAGGGCAGCGTCTTCATCGACGGCAAAAACATGAGCGCGGAGGACGTGACGGAGGAGGACGTGCTGCGCGCGCGGCGCGACGTCGGCATGGTCTTTCAGAATCCCGACAACCAGATCGTCGCCACCGTCGTGGAGGAGGATGTCGCCTTCGGTCCGGAGAACCTCGGCATGCCGCCGGCACTGATCCGGGAGCGGGTGAACGAGGCGCTCGCGATGGTGGGTATGACGGAATACGCCCGCCACGCGCCGCACAAGCTCTCCGGCGGACAGAAGCAGCGGATCGCCATCGCCGGCATCATCGCCATGCGCCGCCGCTGCATCATCTTCGACGAAAGCACGGCGATGCTCGATCCGGTCGGCCGCCGCGAGGTGATGGACATCATCGAGCGGCTCAACCGCGAGGAGCACATCACCGTATTGCTGATCACGCATTATATGACGGAGGCGGTGCGCGCCGACCGCGTGGTCGTGATGGACCGCGGCCGCATTCTGATGGACGGCACGCCGCGCGCGGTCTTCAGCCAGCCGGAAACTCTGTGGAAGGTGCGGCTGGACGTGCCGCAGACGACGGAGCTGCTCTATCAGCTCCGGCAGAGCGGGCTCGACGTCCGCCTCGATATCTTTGATCCGGACGAATGTGCGTCCGAGATCGCGGCTGCGATCGCACGGCGGTGAGACGCAGACCCTCAACCAAAGGAGAATCCCCGGCGCCCGGCGCCGCGGGAAAGCAGTAAATGGCACAGATTGAACTGAAAAACGTGTCGTTTGTCTACGGCGCGGGCGAGCCGTATGAGATCCGCGCGCTGGACCACGTGGATCTCACGCTCGGCGGGCCGGTGATGACCGGCTTCATGGGGCACACCGGCAGCGGCAAGTCGACGCTGGTGCAGCTGCTCAACGGCCTTTTGCGCCCGAGCGAGGGCGAGGTGCTGCTCGACGGGACGGATATCTGGGCGGATCCGAAGAAGATCCGAGACATCCGCTTCCGCGTCGGTCTTGTGATGCAGTATCCGGAATACCAGCTCTTTGACGAAACCGTGCGCGAGGACATCGCCTTCGGGCCGAAGAATATGGGTATGAAGAAGGAGGAGATCGACGAGCGCGTGCGGGAGGCGGCGCGTTTTGCCGGCCTCGACGAGGCGCTGCTCGATAAGTCGCCCTTCGATCTTTCCGGCGGGCAGAAGCGCCGCGCCGCGCTGGCCGGCGTGATCGCCATGCGCCCGGAGGTGCTCGTGCTCGACGAGCCGGCGGCCGGCCTTGACCCGGGCGGCCGGCGCGAGATCCTCGGCCGCATCCGCGACTACCAGCGCGAGAGCGGCTCCTCGGTCATCATCGTCAGCCACAGCATGGAGGATATGGCGCTCTACTGCGACCGCGTGATCGTCATGGCGAAGGGCAGGATCCTTATGGACGGCGGCTGCGCCGAGATTTTCAGCCGCTATGAGGAGCTGGTCGCCGTCGGTCTCGACGTGCCGCAGATCACCTACGTCGCGGCGGAGCTGGCGCGGCGCGGCATCGATATCGGCCGCGATGTCTACACCGTCAAATACGCCGCCGCGCGGATCCTGCAAAAGATCGGAGGCGGGGAGAAAAAATGAATCTGGACATTGCCTTCGGTCAATACTGCGAGGGGGATTCCGTGATCCACCGCATGGATCCGCGCGCGAAGATCCTCGCCATGCTCCTCATGATCGTCGTGATCTTTCTGGCCAGGACCCCGGCGGCCTTCGGCCTGCTTGCCGCCGCGGCCGTCCTGCTCGTCGCGCTGTCGCGCATCCCGCCGCGGATCGTTCTGCGCGGTCTGAAGCCGCTCATCGTGATTTTGCTCTTTACCGTGGCGCTCAATATCTTCTTCATCAAGGGCGAGACGCCGCTCTTTGAATGGAAATTCATCCACATCTACCGCGAGGGCATCCTCAATGCGGTGCTGATCGCGCTGCGCATCATCATCCTGCTTGTCACGACCAGCATCCTCATGAGCTACACGACGACGCCGATCGCCCTGACGGACGGGCTGGAGCAGCTGCTCTCGCCGCTGAAGAAGATCGGGCTGCCGGTGCATGAGTTTTCGATGATGATGACGATCGCCCTGCGCTTCATCCCGACGCTGATCGAGGAGACGCAGAAGATCATGAACGCGCAGAAGGCGCGCGGCGCCGATTTTTCCACCGGCTCGCTGATCCAGCGGGCGCGCGCGCTGATCCCGATCCTCGTGCCGCTTTTCATCTCCGCCTTCCGGCGCGCGGACGAGCTGGCGACGGCCATGGAGTGCCGCTGCTACACCGGCGGAGAGGGACGCACGCGCATGAACGTGCTGCACGCCGGCGCGCGCGACGTCGTCGCCTGCGTGCTGATCTGCCTGCTCGGCGCTGCGGTGATTTTTCTCAACCGCTACGGCGCCTACGGGCTTGCATGGTAAAATGAAGATCCTGCTTTTGCTGCGCTACGACGGCGGCGCCTTCTGCGGCTTTCAGACGCAGCCGAACGGCGTCTCCGTCCAGGCGACCCTGACCGAGGCCGCTTCGCGCCTTTTCGGCTTTCCCTGTGCGATCACCGGCTGCAGCCGCACGGACAGCGGCGTGCATGCGCTCGGCTTCTGCGCGACGCTCGCGCCGCGCGCCGGCGAGGGCGGGGAGGCGTGGTGTCCGATCCCCGTCGCCCGGCTGCACCGCGCGCTGAACGTGCTGCTGCCGCCGTCGCTGGCCGTCATGGCGGCCGCCGCCGTGCCGGATTCGCTGCACGCGCGCTACAGCGTCGTCTCGAAGACCTACGAGTACCGCGTCTGGGACGCGCCGCCGCGCGATCCGTTCCTCGAGGGGCGCGCCTATCATGCGCCGCGCCCGCTCACGGATGCCGAGACGGCGCGCATGGCCGCGCTGGCCGCGCGCTTTGTCGGCCGGCATGATTTCTCCGGCTATATGTCGAGCGGCTCGAAGATCACCGATCCGCACCGCACGATCCTGTGCTCGGAGGTGGAGCGGCGGCAGGACGGGCTGCTCGTCTACCGCGTTGAGGCGGACGGCTTCCTGTACAACATGGTGCGCATCCTGACGGGCACGCTGCTCGAGCACGCCTGGGGCCGCCGCAGTGAGGCGGACGCCATGGCGGCGCTGGAGACGGGCGACCGCACGCGCGCGGGCTTCACCGCGCCGCCCGAGGGCCTTTACCTTACGGCGGTGCGCTATGACCGTCCGATCGCGTGGGAATGCGAATAACACACGAAAATAATGACGAAAAAATAACCGGATGAGGAAGGAGAGGATGCGTATGCCGCAGTCTGTGGAGGCGGTGCGGCGGACGCCGACGCCGTCGCCGGCGCCGCGCGGCGCGGAGATCCCGCGCGACAACCCGTACTACAAGCGCGTGTCCGAGGGCTATCGCCTGGCCAAATGGGCGACGCTGCTTTTCTTCGTCGGCTATCTGATCTTCATGCTTCTCTCCCACCGGGAGAACATCACGTATGAGAATTTTCTCTATCTTCTGCGCGATCTGAATTTTTCCTCCGGCGGCAGCGGCGCCTATACCTCTGTCGTCTATGAGGAGCAGCAGAACATGGCCTTTACCGCCTTCCGCGGCGAGTTCACCGTCGCCGGTTCCTCCGGCGTGCGGATGTTCGACGCCTCCGGCGCGCAGATTCTGCACGATTCCGTTTCCTACGCCTCGCCGTGCATGGCGGCGGGAGAGAAATACCTGCTCCTGTACGACGCGGGCGGCACCGATTTTGCGCTCTTCACGACGCTGGCCTGCGTGCACCGCGGCCAGGCTGACGGCGCGATCCAGTGCGCGGCCATCGCGGACAACGGCACCTACGCCGTCGTCTCCCGCTCGAGCGAAGCGCGCTATATCATCACTCTCTACAGCGACTCCTTCCGCCGGACGGCGCAGATGTACCGCGAATCCTACGTGACCGACGTCGCCTTTTCGCGGGACGGCCGCACGCTGGCCGTGCTTGGCGTCACCTCGGAGAACTGGAACCTGAGCGCCTCCGTCGCCTTCTTTACCGTGGGCGAAGAAAAAACGGAGACGATTTCCCTCGGCGAGTCCCTGCCGCTGCGCGTCGCGCCGCTGCGCGGCGGCGGCTGGGCCGTCATCACAAACAACGCGCTCGTCTTCCTCTCGCCCGACGGCACCTCGCTGCGGCGCACCACCTTCGCCTCGACGACGCTCGCCGCCTTTGACGCCTCGCCCGAGCGGATCGTGCTCGTCTGTGCGGAAAATCTGCTCGGCACCCGCAGTCTTGTGCTCGTGTACAATGCGGAGGGCGAGCGGATCTTCGAGACGGAAACGGAAGAAAAGCTGCTCTCCGTTACGGCGCCCGCCGACGGCGGCGATGTCTTCCTCGCCTATGAGAACCGCGTCGGCGTCTGGCGCGGCGGTGCTCTGACGGAATATCCGTACAGCGGACGCCTGCTCGCCCTCTGCGAGATCGGCGGGACGCCGATTTTGTGCTTCTCCGGCGGCGCGCGCGCCGCGGCAGCCCTATCCGAATAGGAGGAAATCGTATGAGTTTCGTTTTTGACGGCATCATTCTTCTCGTCGCGGCGGTCACGATCATCCTCGGCGCCAAGCGGGGCTTCGTCAAATCCTTCATGGGCGTCTGCACGCTCTTGACCTCCCTGATCGTCGCCTACGCATTTACCCCGACGGTCGCCGCGTATATTGAATCGCTGCCGGCCATCCGCAACATTTCGCAGTCCATCGCCGATACGATCGGCTCGCTTTCCACCAACTACGACGGCACCTACAACCTCAAGGGCCTCTTTGACTCCATGCCGGACGCCTTCCGGCAGATCATCGACCGCTACGACGCCGACGAGGGCGTGCTCAGCCGTCTGATCCAACCGGACGTCTCCGACGGTCAGCATTCCGTGCTCAACCTGGCCGATCTGATCGCCGGGCCGGTCGCCGGTCTGCTCTCGCGGGTTCTGGCTTTTCTCGGCCTTCTGATCGTCTCGGTGCTCGTCCTGAAGCTTCTGACGTGGATTCTGGATCTGATCTTCCAGCTTCCCGTTCTCAAAACCGCCAACACGATCCTCGGCCTTCTGGCCGGCATCGTGACTGCCTTCATCTGGGCATGGGTGCTCAGCGCGCTCTCCGTCTCTTTTGTGCGCGCCATGTCCTCGATTGATCCCTCCCTGTTCAGCGAATCGATCATCCAGAACACGATCATCGTCCGCTTCTTCAGCAGCGGACAGTTCCGCGACGTGCTGAACTGGATTCTGAAACTCTGATTTTAACTGCAAGAAAGGACGCCCCCAGGGCGTGTAGGATTCCCTATGGTACTTTGCTCCCGCTGCAAGAAGAGAATGGCCGTTGTTTTTATCTCCCATATGGAGAACGGCGCTCCCAAACAGGACGGGCTCTGCATTCAGTGTGCACGCGAGCTCGGCATCAAGCCGGTCGAGGATATCATAAACAAGATGGGCCTCTCGGATGAGGACGTCGACCGCATGTCGAGCGAAATGACGAACGCGCTGGAGCAGCTGGGCTCCTCGCCGGACGACGCCGAACCGGACGGGGAAGAGAAGGGCGGCTCCGCCGAGGAAGACAGCCGCGCGCCGGCCGTCGATTTCGGCAAGCTGTTCGGCGGCGCCATGCGCATGCCGCCCTTCCAGCCGCAGGACGGCACGCGCGCCAAAAGCGAGAAGAAAGGCGCGAAGAAGCCGCCGGAGCGCAAATATCTGACCGCGTACTGCCAGAACCTGACCGCGCGCGCCGCCGACGGTCAGCTCGACCGCATCGTCGGCCGGGAGCGCGAGCTTTCGCGCGTGATCCAGATTCTCTGCCGCCGGCAGAAGAACAACCCCTGCCTCATCGGCGAGCCGGGCGTCGGCAAGACGGCCATCGCCGAAGCGCTGGCGCAGCGCATCGCCGACGACCGGGTGCCCTACCGTCTGAAGGGCGCGCAGGTGTGCCTCGTCGATCTGACGGCGCTCGTCGCGGGCACGCAGTTCCGCGGTCAGTTCGAGTCCCGCGTGCTCGGACTTCTGAACGACGTCAAGGCCGAGGGCAACGTGATCCTCGTCATCGACGAGGTGCACAACATCGTCGGCGCCGGCGACGCCGAGGGCAGTATGAACGCCGCCAACATTCTCAAGCCCGCGCTTTCCCGCGGCGAGGTACAGATCATCGGCGCCACGACCCTGACCGAATACCGCAAGTATATCGAGAAGGATACCGCGCTCGAGCGCCGCTTCCAGCCCGTGATGGTCAACGAGCCGAGCGCCGCCGAAACGGAATCGATCCTGCAGGGGATCAAGCATTATTACGAGGAATACCACGGCATCCGCATTCCGGATTCCGTTTTGCACGACGCCGTCATGCTGAGCGAGCGGTACATTACCGACCGCTATCTGCCCGACAAGGCGATCGATCTGCTCGACGAGGCCGCCTCGCAGATTTCGCTCTCCTCGCCGGAGATCAACGAGAGCCGCCAGCTGGCCGCACAGCGCAAAAAGCTCGACGCCGAGCTGCAGTCGCTGGAGGCCAAGGCAGCCGAGGGCGAGCCGAGCGAGGAGACCTACAAGCGCCTGGCCGACGCCAAGGTGGAGCTGATCCGCCTCGACGAACGCGCCGACGCGCTCCGCGAGGCGTGCGAGGCGGTCGAGATGAAGACGTCGGATCTCGCCGACGTGATCGAGATCTGGACGGGCATTCCCGCCTCCACGATCAACGAGGACGAATACACCCGCCTCGCCGGGCTGGAGGAGCGGCTCGGACGGCGCATCATCGGCCAGTCCGAGGCCGTCTCGGCCGTCGCGCGCGCCGTGCGGCGCAGCCGCACCGGCGTCTCGTTCAAGCGCAAGCCGGTCTCCTTCATCTTCGCCGGTCCGACCGGCGTCGGCAAAACCGAGCTGGTCAAGGTGCTGGCCAACGATCTCTTCTCCTCGCCCGAGACGCTGATCCGCCTCGATATGAGCGAATTCATGGACAAATTCTCCGTTTCCCGCATCATCGGCGCGCCGCCCGGATACGTCGGCTACGACGACGCCGGCCAGCTGACGGAGAAGATCCGCCGCCATCCGTACTCCGTCGTGCTCTTTGATGAGATCGAGAAGGCGCATCCCGACGTGATGAACATCCTTCTGCAGATCCTCGACGACGGGCGCGTCACGGACGCGCAGGGCAGGACGGTCGATTTTTCCAATACGATCCTGGTGATGACGACGAACGCCGGCTCCTCCGTCGGCGCCGCCTCGCCGGCCGGCTTCGGCGAGAGCCCGAACGCCGCCGCTGCGGAGAAAACCGCGCGTGCGCTCGCGGATTTCCTGCGGCCGGAGTTTCTCAACCGCGTTGATGAGATCATCACCTTCCGCGCGCTCGACCGCGAAGATTTTTCACGCATCGCCGAATTGCAGCTCGGCGACTGCGCCGCCGCGCTGGCCGAGAAGCAGGTCCGCCTGACGTGGACGCCCGAGGCCGCCGCCTTCATCGCGGAGCACTCGTTCTCCGCGCGCTACGGCGCGCGCAACATGCGCCGCTATATCCAGACGGAGGTCGAGGACCGCATCGCCTCGGAGCTGATCCGCCTGCACGGCAGGATGACGGCGGCGGAAGTTTCCGTCGCCGACGGCGCGCTCACCGTGCGCTCGATCTGAGACGATGGCCGAAAAACGCCCGAACCGCTGGCACGCGCTCTCCCCGGAGGAGACCGCGCGCGCCTTCGGCACCGATCAGTACGCCGGACTGAGCGAAAAGGAGGCCCGCCGCCGCGCGCTGCGGCTGCGCGGCCGCGCCCTGTGGCGCGTGGAGCGGCAGCCGCTCTCCCGCGCCGTCCTCGGGGAATTTCTCGATCTGGCCGCGATTCTGCTGATCCTGACCGCCGCCGTCGCCGCCGCCTTCGGCCGGCGCGGCGAGGCCGTCGGCATCGCGGTGATCCTTCTCGTCTCCGCGGCGATCCGCACCGCGACCGGCATCGCGGCCCAGCGCGTCTTCGAGCGCGCCGCGCGCGCCGATCTGCCGCGCGCGCGCGTCGTGCGCGGCGGACGTTATCTGTCCGTTTGCGCCGACGAGGTCGTCCCCGGCGACGTGCTCTGCCTCTCGCCCGGCGATACTGTCGCCGCGGACGCGCGCCTTGTCTGTGGCACGCTCGACGTCTCCGAGCAGCCCGTCACGGAGCGGGCGGGGATCGTCAAAAAATCCGCCGGAGAGCCGCTGCCGGAGAGCACGCCCGTCTCCGGCCGTGCCAATATTGTTTTCGCCGCCTCCGCCGTGCTGCGCGGAAGCGCGCGGGCGATCGTCGTCGCCGCCGGCGAAGGAACGTATGCCTACGCGCGCGGCGGCGTGATCGAGACGTCGTGCAAGAGCGACAGCCGCACCCTGCGCGCGCTGTCCGGCTGGTGCCGGACGGTCTCGCTTTCGATGATTCTGATGATCTTCGTCATGATGGCCGTCGGCCTCTTCGGCGGACGCAGCCAGAACCCGATCGAGCTGCTGTATCTCTCCTCGCTGTCGCTGGCGGTCGCCTCGATGAGCGAGTTTCTCGGCGTGATCGCCGCGATCATCTATGCCGCCTCGATGCAGGGCATCACGAAGGAATCGGGCGGCGCGGCCGTTGTCAAAAGTCCGCGCGTGCTGGAAACGCTGGGCGACGCGCATACCGTCGTCTTCGCCTCAGAGCGTCTTTTGCAGTCCGGGAATCTGCGGCTGGGGATGCGCCGCTTCGGCGGGGAAGAGTCGGAGACGGCGGATGACGACGTGCGGGAGCTTTTGCGTCTGAGCGCGCTCTGCTGCGCACAGACGGCGCTCTCTGACGGCGGCGCGGCCGCCGCCGACGCGCTCGACGCGCTGACGGCGCGCATGCGCGTCCTGCTGTTCCCGCAGGATGCGCCGCCGTCCGCCGAGCGGCTCGACCGCCGCACCGCGGACGGCATACATACCGTTCTTCTGCGCGAGGGCGAGGGCCAGATGGCCTACGCCGCGGGCAGCCTGGAGGACGTGCTTCCACTTTGCTCCTATGAGCTTCTAACTGCCGGCGAGGCGCCGATTTCCGCCCAGACGCGCCGTCTTTTGACGGCCGCGGCGGAGCTGGCCCGCGCGCACGCCGTGCGCACGGTCGCCGTGGCGGCCCGCCCGTCGCCGTATCTCGATCTGAGCCGTCTCAATGCCGTGACGATGCACATGACGCTGATCGGCTTCTTTACCGTCGTTGATCCGGTCCATGCGGAGCTGGCGCAGTATGCCGCCCGCTGCCGGAAGGGCGGCGTGCGGCTTGTCATTCTGAGCGAGCGGGAGGAGGCTGCGCGCACGCTGTGCGCGGAGGCCGGCATCCTCCGGGACGGCGACGGCGTCTGGTACGCCGACTCACCGCAGATCGCCGCGCCTGCGCCTCACGGCGAGGCAAGGAACGCGCTGATCGTCTGCCGCGGCGCCGACGAGCGCGCGCGGACGCTGGAAAAACTGCGCGGCGGCGCGGACGGCCTCGTCTGCGTCAGCGATTCGCTGTCCGACGTGAGCGCCTTCTCGCTGTCCGACGTCGCCGTGGCCGCGCAGCGGCCGGAGGGCGACGTGCCCGCGGTCGTCGGCCGCCGGGCCGACGCGCTGATCGGCTGGGAGGAGAGCGGCGGCGCAGAGCGCCGTGCCGCCGCCGAGCACGCCTTGCGGATGGCCGAATACGCGCGCTGCGCGCGTCTCAACATCCGCTCCGCCGCCGATTATCTGCTTTTCTCACAGGCGATCCGGCTGGTGCTGATGCTGTGCGCCGTCTTCGGCCTTGTACCGATGCTGACCTCGATGCAGATCCTCCTCTGGGGCTTGCTGCTCGATTACGGAGCGGTTTTGTCGCTCGCCTTCCGCGGACCGCGGCAGGGCATTCTCAGCCTGCCGCGCGCAACGGGCGATCTGCCGCAGCGGCCGCTGGAATTTCTCTTTCCGCTCGCCGGCGGCAGTCTGATCGCGCTCGTTTTCGCCGTGCTGACCGTCTTTGCCGCCGGGAACGGCGCGCCCGACGCGGCCGCGCTGCGCGCGGCGATCGGCGGCGGCGGCGCGCTCGCTTCCTTCGCGGCGGCGATCTCGGCGATGCACACCATCGGCGTCTTCTCCGGCGATTTCCGCATCACCACGGCGTCGCTCGTCTACGGGATCCTGACGCTTGCGCTCTACGCGCTGAGCGCCTGGCAGGCGCTCAGCGGCGGCGTGCGCTGGCCGCTGCTCGCCATTCTCATCCTGCCCGGGGCGCTGTCGCTTGTGCTCTGTGAGATGCACAAAAAAATGAAATCCGCGTCAAAGACGGAAAAGAACGGATAACGCAGCTGTTAGCGGCTGCTTATCCGTTCTTTTTATATCGATAAAAGAGAAGAAAATTTGCTTACACTCTTGTATTTGCGCGAATAATGCGATATAATATTTATGTTTGAGTGGAAGTTCTGCCTCCGCTCCAATCCACCCAAGAAAGTGAGTTGTCCCATGGCTGAGAAACAGGAAGAATGTACCCATGACTGCTCCAGCTGTCAGTTGAACTGTCCCTCGAAGGGGCAGGCGGAGATCGAAAAGGATCCGCTTCATCCCTCGAGCACCGTGCGCCACGTGATCGGCGTCGTGAGCGGCAAGGGCGGCGTCGGCAAGTCGATCGTCACCTCCATGCTCGCCGTGCTGATGCGCCGCCGCGACTACGGCGTCGCCGTGCTCGACGCGGACGTCACCGGCCCCTCGATCCCGAAGGCCTTCGGCGCGAAGGGCGATATCCTCAGCGACGGCAACGGCCTCATCCCCCTCTCCACGAAGACCGGGATCCAGATGATCTCCGTCAATCTTCTGCTCGAGGAGGAGACGCGGCCCGTGATTTGGCGCGGTCCCGTCATCGCCGGCACCGTCAAGCAGTTCTGGACCGACGTGATCTGGAACGACGTTGATTATATGTTCGTCGATATGCCGCCGGGAACCGGCGACGTGCCGCTGACCGTGTTCCAGTCTCTGCCGCTTGACGGCATCATCATCGTCTCGACGCCGCAGGAGCTCGTCTCCATGATCGTCGAAAAGGCGATCCGCATGGCGGAAATGATGAACGTCCCCGTGATCGGCATGGTGGAAAACATGGCCTACGTCCGCTGTCCTGACTGCGGACGGGAAATCCCCGTCTTCGGCGTCAGCCGCGCCGAGGAAGTTTCAAAGCAGCACGGCGTGCCGCTGCTGGCGCGCGTACCGCTTGACCCGAATCTGGCCTCGCTGTGCGACCGCGGCATCATCGAGTTGATGGAAAACGACTCGCTGAACGGCGCCGCCGACGCGATCGAAGCCTTCTGCCGCGGGTGAGCGCGGCAGCCCAAACCGATCTCCATCCATTTTGAATATTTGAGGAGGAACCCCCGCTATGAAAAAGAAACTGACTTCCGTCCCGTTCAAGGAGACGCCGGAGCAGGCCGCCCAGCTCGACGCGCTGATCGCCGAGTACAAGGATCAGAAGGGCGCCATGATGCCGATCCTGCAGAAGGCGCAGGACATCTACGGCTATCTGCCCGTTGAGGTGCAGAAGCGCATCGCCGCCGGCCTGGGCATCCCGGTCTCCGAGGTGTTCGGCGTCGCTACCTTCTATTCGCAGTTTTTGCTGAACCCGAAGGGCGAGCACCCGGTCAGCATCTGCCTCGGCACCGCCTGCTACGTCAAGGGCTCCGGTCAGCTGATGGATAAGATGCAGCAGCTGCTCGGCATCGAGGCCGGCAGCCTCACGCCCGATCTCAAGTTCAGCCTCGACGCTACGCGCTGTATCGGCGCCTGCGGCCTGGCCCCCGTACTTACGATCGGCGAGGACGTCTACGGACGGCTCGAGCCGTCGATGCTCGAAGGCATCCTGGCGAAGTATCGCTGAGGATCGCGCCGAAGCTTCTTTGAAACGCGAGTTGTAACGCTTTCAGAAAGGCGGATGCTTTTGTGAAAATTCGAGAGATACAGACTCTGCTCGGCGCCAGCCTCCTCTGCGGGGAGGATTCCCTCGACACGGAGGTCTACTCGGCCTGCTGCAGCGATATGATGAGCGACGTCCTCGCCTATGTGAAGGATCAGGGCGTCCTTCTGACCGGTCTGATCAATTCTCAGGTGATTCGCACCGCAAGCATGATGGATATGGTCTGCATCGTCTTTGTGCGCAACAAGACGCCGGGCGAGGACATGATCCGTCTGGCCGAGGAATGCGGCATCGTCATGATGAAGACATCCCAGCGCGCCTACGAGGCGTGCGGAAAGATCTATTTGGCTGGCCTTCGCGGAGAGCCGGGTGTCAGCCGTGTCTGAGCCCCTCCACCTCCACTTCAACGTGGACGGCGAGAATTTCTCCTCGGCCGGCGAGGCTTCGCTGGCCGTCAAAAAATACCTGCGTCAGCTCGGCTACCCGCCGGACGTCATGCGCCGCGTCTCCATTGCCATGTACGAGGGAGAGATCAATATGGTCATCCACGCGCACGGCGGCGTGGCGGACGTGACGATCGGCGAGGGCGAGATCGAGATCGTTCTCGAGGACCACGGCCCCGGCATCCGCGACGTGCAGCTGGCGATGCAGGAGGGCTACTCCACGGCGCCCAACACGATCCGCGAGCTGGGCTTCGGCGCCGGGATGGGCCTGCCCAATATGAAGAAGTACACTGACTCCATGAAAATCGACACAGAGATCGGCGTGGGCACCAAGGTCACAATGATCGTCAAGGTCTGACCGCCGTGCCTGTCCGGTCGGAAGGCGAGGTACGGATATGAAAACATATCAGCACTCCGTTTCTCTGGATGAAAGCAAGTGCAAGGGCTGCACGACCTGCCTCAAGCGATGCCCGACGGAAGCGATCCGCATCCGGGAAGGGCACGCCGTCATCAATTCGGAGCGCTGCATCGACTGCGGAGAGTGCATCCGCCAGTGCCCGCACAAGGCGAAGCGCGCCCTCCACGATTCGCTCGATTCTCTCTCCGATTTCCGCTACACCATCGCGCTGCCCGCGCCGTCGCTGTACGGGCAGTTCGACAACCTGGACAGCGTGGATACGGTCATCTCCGGCCTCTATGCGCTCGGCTTTGACGACGTGTATGAGGTGGCGAAGGCGGCGGAGCTCGTTTCCGCCTACACCCGCATCTACCTGAACCGCACCGATATCGTCAAGCCGGTCATCAGCTCCGCCTGCCCGGTCATCACCCGCATCATCAGCATGAACTACCCCTATCTGGTGGATCATGTGCTGCCGATCCAGCCGCCGGTCGAGGTGGCCGCGCTGGCCGCCCGGCAGCGGGCGCTGCGGGCGCATCCGGAGCTCGGCGAGGCGGACATCGGCGTCTACTTCATCTCTCCCTGCCCGGCGAAGGTCAGCTATTTCAAGAATGGCTTCGCGGACGAGAACCACGGCGTGGACCGCGTGCTCTCCATGCGCGACGTCACCTTCGCCCTGCTCGAGCATATGAAGAAGATCCAGTCCCCGGACAAGGCGACCGAATCCGGCATGGTCGGCATCGGCTGGGCCTCGACCGGCGGAGAATCCGCCGCCGTCTTCAACGAGCGCTATCTCGCCGCGGACGGCATCGAAAACTGTATCCGCGTGCTCGAGCAGATCGACAACGAGGACATCCACAATCTCGACTACGTCGAACTGAACGCCTGCCATGGCGGCTGCGTCGGCGGCACGATGACGGTCTCCAACCCGTACATCGCGCAGGCGAGACTGCAGACCCTCAAGCGTTATCTGCCCGTGTCGCCGAACCGTCCCTCCGACGAGACGCTGCCGGACAGCGTGCTCAAGCATACAACGCTTGTGTATTCGCCGGGCGGCCCCCTCTCCGAGGACCGCGACGAGGCGCTGCGGATGATGAGCGACATCCACCAGATCTGCGACGGGCTGCCCGGCATCGACTGCGGCTCCTGCGGCGCGCCCACCTGCATGGCCTTTGCGGAGGACATCGTCAAGGGTGAGACGAACGCCGACGAGTGCACGGTCATCATGCGGTCGCTCTTTCACCAGTATCTGACGGAGCACAAAAAGAACGCCGTGATGGAAAAACTGAACGCCATGCGCCAGAAAGCGGAGGATCCGGAAAACAAGCCGTGATCCCCCTCGGCCCATCGGCGTCATCCCGCGGGGAAAGCGAGGGCAAAGATGAACTTTTCCACTCTGGCCGAGCGCGCCGGCCTGCGCCGCGTCTGCGGCGAGGCGGTCGCCGCCTTTGACGGCGTCTACGTCGGCGATCTGCTCAGCCGCTGCATGAGCCGCGTCCAGGCGGGCAATCTCTGGATCACCATCATGAACAACACGAACGTCATCGCGGTCGCCTCCCTGACGGAGGCCGCCGCCGTGATCCTCGCCGAGGACGTGACGCTGATCCCGGAGGCGCTGGCCGCCGCCGAGGCGAAGGGCATCACCGTCTACGCCACGCCGCTGAGCGCCTATGAGGTCTGCCGCTGCGTGTCGCTGGCGGAGGACGATCCCTCATGACCCGGTATTATTACGATCTGCACATTCATTCCTGTCTCTCGCCCTGCGCGGACAACGACAGTACCCCCGCCAATATCGCGGGCATGGCTGCGCTGAACGGCCTCGGTATCGTCGCGCTGACCGACCACAATTCCACCCGCAACTGCCCCGCCTTCTGCGCGGCCGCGCGGCGGATGGGACTGGTGCCGATCCCCGGCATGGAGCTGACCACGGCGGAGGAGGTCCACGCGATCTGCCTCTTTCCCACGCTGGAGCAGGCGATGGCCTTCGGCGAGCGCGTCGAGGCCTGCCGCATCCGCATCCCCAACCGTCCCGAAATCTTCGGCGATCAGCTGGTGATGGACGAGGACGAGACCGTGATCGCCACCGAACCGGATCTGCTCATCAATGCCACGTCGCTGACGCTGTCGGACGCCTACCGCCTCGCGTGCGGGATGGGCGGCGTCTCCTACCCGGCGCACATCGACCGCCCTTCCGGCGGCCTGATCGCCGTGCTCGGCGATTTCCCCGACGATCCCCCCTACACGGCCTACGAGCTGAACCGGGAGGAGAGCCGCGCGGAATATCTCGCGAACTATCCGCACCTCCGGGAGCTCGTCTCGGTCGTCTCCTCGGACGCCCATCAGCTTGGCGCGATCGCGGAGGCGGCGCATTACGTGGAGCTGGACGATGAGCCGTATTCCTCGCGCCTCGTGGCCGAGCGTCTGATCGGCTGGCTGCGCGGTGAGGCAAAGGAGTGAGAGCATGGAAGACTTTTCCCTGTATGTGCTGGACATTACCATGAATTCCGTCCGCGCCGGCGCGACGGAGATCTCCATCTCCCTTGTGGAGGAAGGAGACTGGCTGACCTTCACCGTATCCGACAACGGCTGCGGCATGACGAAGGAGCAGCTCGCGCGGCTGGACGACCCCTTTTTCACCACGCGCAAAACGCGCGCCGTCGGCCTGGGGATCCCGTTTCTGAAGATGCTCGCGGAGATGACGGGCGGACACGTCCACATCGTCTCGACGCCGGCATCCGAATCGGATGCGCACGGCACGACGACGACCGCCGTCTTCGGACGGCATCACATCGATTTCGTCCCCCTGGGCGATCTGGTCGGCACCGTCGTGACGCTGATCCAGGGCAGCCCTGCGGTCGATTTCACCTATCTCCATCAGACCGAGCAGGGCAGCGTGCGCCTCAGCTGCGCCGAGCTGCGCGCGGTACTGGGAGAGGAGATCCCGCTCTCCGAGCCGGAGATCCTTCTGTGGATCGAAGGCAATCTGCGGGAACAATACGAAGCGATTCAATCAAATCTATAAAACAGGAAAGGATCAAACCCTATGAAATCTCTGGAAGAGCTTATGGCGATCAAAGCCAAGATGCAGGACAAGGTAGCGGTCCGCAGCGGCCTCGGCACAACGCGCGTGGTCGTCGGCATGGCTACCTGCGGCATCGCCGCCGGCGCGAGACCTGTGCTCGCTGCCTTTGTGGAGGGCGTCAACAAGGCCGGACTCACCGAAAAGGTCTCCGTCACGCAGACCGGCTGCATCGGCATCTGCCAGTACGAGCCGGTTGTCGAGGTGTTCGAGGACGGCAAGGAAAAGATCACCTACGTCAAGATGAACGCCGAGAAGGCGCAGAAGGTCATCGACGAGCACCTGAAGGGCGGCCGCGTGGTGACGGAATATACGATCGGCGCGTTTGCTAAGTAATTTCACAGGAGGAAGAACAGCATGATTCGTTCCCATGTTTTGATCTGCGGCGGTACCGGATGTACCTCGTCCGGCAGCCAGGCGCTCCGCGCCAAGCTCGCAGAGGAGCTCAAAGAGAAGGGCCTCGAGGAGGAAATCAAGATCGTGCAGACCGGCTGCTTCGGTCTGTGCGCGCTCGGCCCGATCATGATCGTCTACCCGGAGGGCACGTTCTACAGCCGCGTCACCGTGGACGACATCCCCGAGATCGTGGAAGAGCATCTGCTCAAGGGCCGTATCGTCGAGCGCCTCGTCTACAATGAAGGCGCCAAGGCGGCCGCCAGCGCCGAGGAGGAGACCGTTGCCGCCTCTCTGTCCGAGACGCAGTTCTACAAGAAGCAGAAGCGCGTGGCGCTCCGCAACTGCGGCGTCATCAACCCGGAGAACATCGACGAGTACATCGCTATGGACGGCTACTTCGCCCTGGCCAAGGTCCTCAAGGAGATGACCCCGGAGGACGTCATCAAGACGATCCTCGACTCCGGTCTGCGCGGCCGCGGCGGCGGCGGCTTCCCGACCGGCCGCAAGTGGCAGTTCGCCCGCGCCAGCGTTTCCGATAAGAAATACGTGGTCTGCAACGCGGACGAGGGCGACCCCGGCGCGTTCATGGACCGTTCCGTTCTTGAGGGCGACCCGCACGCCGTGCTGGAAGCCATGGCCATCGCCGGCTACGCCATCGGCGCGGACGAGGGCTGGATCTACGTGCGCGCGGAGTATCCGATCGCCGTCAAGCGTCTGAACATCGCCATTGAGCAGGCGAGAGAGTACGGCCTGCTTGGCAAGGATATCTTCGGCACCGGCTTCAACTTCGACATTCACCTCCGTCTCGGCGCGGGCGCCTTCGTCTGCGGCGAGGAGACGGCGCTTCTGACCTCCATCGAGGGCAACCGCGGCGAGCCGCGTCTCCGTCCTCCGTTCCCGGCGGTCAAGGGCCTGTGGGGCAAGCCCACCATCGTCAACAACGTCGAGACCTTCGCCAACATCGCGCAGATCATCCTCAAGGGCGCCGACTGGTTCTCCTCCATGGGTACCGAGCGCTCGAAGGGCACCAAGGTCTTCGCCCTCGGCGGCAAGATCAAGAACACCGGCCTCGTCGAGATCCCGATGGGCACCACGCTCCGTGAGATCGTCGAGGAAATCGGCGGCGGCATCCCGAACGGAAAGAAGTTCAAGGCGGCCCAGACCGGCGGCCCGTCCGGCGGCTGCATCCCGGCCTCGCTGCTCGACGTCGAGATCGACTACGACAACCTGATTGCCAACGGCTCCATGATGGGCTCCGGCGGTCTGATCATCATGGACGAGGACACCTGCATGGTGGACCTGGCCAAGTTCTTCCTTGAGTTCACCGTCGACGAATCCTGCGGCAAGTGCGCGCCGTGCCGGATCGGCACCGTCCGCATGCTGGAGATCCTCAACAAGATCACCGACGGCAACGGCGAGATGGAGGACCTCGACAAGCTCGAGGAGCTCGCCAACTACATCAAGGCCGGCTCTCTCTGCGCCCTCGGCCAGACCGCGCCGAACCCGGTGCTCTCGACGATCCGCTTCTTCCGCGACGAGTATATTGCCCACATCAAGGACAAGACCTGCCCGGCCGGCGTCTGCAAGAAGCTGCTCCGCTACACGATCGATCCGGACAAGTGCAAGGGCTGCACGCTCTGCGCGAGAAATTGCCCGGCCGGCGCGATCAGCGGTACCGTCAAGAACCCGCACGTCATCGATCAGTCGAAGTGCGTAAAATGTGGCGCTTGTATGGAAAAGTGCAAGTTCGGCGCCATTTCCAAAAAGTAAGAAGGGAGCCGTACGAACAATGGATATGGTTAACGTAAAAGTCAATGGCGTTGAGGTACAGGTAGCGGCCAACGGTACCGTCCTCGATGCGTGCAGAAACGCCGGTATCAATGTCCCGACGCTCTGCTATCTGAAGGATATCAATGAGATCGGCGCCTGCCGTCTCTGCCTGGTTGAGGTCAAGGGCGCCCGCGGCCTCGTCACCTCCTGCGTGTACCCGGTCAACGAGGGCATGGAGATCTTCACGAATACCGAGAAGGTCCGCGCCGCGCGCAAGATGAACCTCGAGCTCGTCCTCTCCGCCCACAACAAGCAGTGCCTCTCCTGCATCCGCTCCACGACCTGCGAGCTGCAGAAGCTCTGCAACGAGTACAAGGTGGATGAGAACTACTTCCACAGCGACAAGAAGGAATACCCAATCGACGATTCCTCCGTCTCGATCATCCGCGACAACAGCAAATGTATCCTCTGCCGCCGCTGCGTCGCCGCCTGCAACAAGCTGCAGGGCATCGGCGCCATCGGTATGGTCAACCGCGGCTACGACTCCGTCGTCGAGAGCCCGAACGGCCTGAAGCTGGCCGAGACCTCCTGCATCAACTGCGGTCAGTGCATCGTGGCCTGCCCGACCGGCGCGCTCTATGAGCGCGACGATACCGAGAAGGTCTTCGCTGCCATCAACGATCCGACCAAGCACGTGGCGATCTGCGCCGCACCTTCTGTCCGCGCTACCATCGGCGAGTGCTTCGGCTACGAGCCCGGCACCGACGTGGAGGGCAAGATGGTCACTGCGATGAAGATGCTCGGCTTCGACGGCGTCTACGACATGAACTTCACCGCCGACCTCACCATCATGGAAGAGGCCACCGAGTTCATTGGCCGCGTCCAGAACAAGGGCGTTTTGCCGATGATCACCTCCTGCTCGCCGGGATGGGTCAAGTACTGCGAGCACTACTTCCCGGAGATGACCGAGAATCTCTCCACCTGCAAGTCCCCACAGCAGATGTTCGGCGCCATCTACAAGGCGTATTTCGCCAAGAAGATGGGCATCGATCCAAAGGACGTCGTCTTTGTCTCCGCCATTCCGTGCACCGCGAAGAAGTTCGAGGTCACCCGTGACGGCCAGGACGTCGACGGCATCCCAGGCGTCGATATCGCCATCACCACCCGTGAGCTCGGCCGCATGATCGAGAAGTCGGGCATCGACTTCTGCTCGCTGCCGGATTCCAAGTTCGATCAGCCGATCGACGTCGGTTCCGGCGCCGGCGCCATCTTCGGCGCGACCGGCGGCGTGATGGAAGCCGCGCTTCGTACCGCGGCGGAGGTCATCCTCGGCAAACCGCTCGAGAAGCTGGAGTTTGAAGAGGTTCGCGGCACCGAGGGCATCAAGTTCGCCAACTACAAGATCGGCGATCTCGATCTCCATGTGGCGGTTGCCAGCGGCACGGCCAACGCCAACAAGCTGCTGACGGGCGTCCAGGACGGCACCTACAAGGTCGATTTCATCGAGATCATGGGCTGCCCGGGCGGCTGCGTCAACGGCGGCGGTCAGCCGTATCAGCCGGCGGTCGTCCGCAACACGGTCGATCTGAAGGCAAAGCGCGCTTCTGTCCTCTACAAGGCGGACAGCGAGAAGCTCGAGTACCGGAAGTCGCATGAGAACCCGCTCATCAAGAAGGTCTACGAAGAGTTCCTCGGCGAGCCGAACAGCCACCTCGCGCACAAGCTGCTGCACACGCATTACGTGAAGCGAGGCCTTTGATCCTTTCCTTTGATCCTCGCCATGGGCCCGGGAGCGCTGCTCCCGGGCCCTTTTGGCGCAAAAAAAGCGGCAGGACAAGCGTCCTGCCGCGTTGTGCGCGGGGAAATCAGGTGGCAAAGCCGGCGAACTGATTCTGATAGAGCGCGTAGTACTCGCCCTTCAGTGCGAGCAGCTCCTCGTGACTGCCGGATTCGGCCACGCAGCCGTTCTTGATGACGACGATCACGTCCGCGTCGCGGATCGTGGAGAGCCGGTGGGCGATAATCAGGCTGGTGCGGTTTTTCATCAGCGCGACCAGTGCCTGCTGGATGTGCATTTCGGTGCGGGTGTCCACGCTGGATGTCGCCTCATCGAGAATCAGCACCTTCGGGTCGGCCAGCACCGCGCGGGAGATTGCCAGAAGCTGCCGCTGTCCCTGGCTGAGGTTGCTGCCGGATTCGGTCAGCTCCGTCTCGTAGCCCTCCGGCAGCCGCTCGATGAAGGCGGCCGAGTTGGAGATTTCGGCGGCGGCGCGCAGCTGCTCGTCCGTGGCGTGCAGATTGCCGTAGCGGATGTTGCGCTCGATCGTGTCGGAGAAGAGCACGGTATCCTGCAGCACGATGCCGATGGCGCCGCGCAGCTCCTTCTTCGGGATGTCCTCGACGGAGACGCCGTCGAGCAGGATCTCGCCGCTGTCCACGTCATAGAAGCGCGTCAGCAGATTGACGATCGTGGTCTTGCCGGAGCCGGTGGCGCCGACGATGGCGACCTTCTGGCCGGGCTTCACGCGCAGGTTCAGATGCTTGAGCACCGGCTTTTCCGGCACATAGGAGAAGCAGATGTCGCGGAACTCAATGTCGCCGCGGATCGCGTCGGGCTCAAGATGCGTCGTGCCCGCGTCGGGCTCGTTCGGCGTGTCGAGGATCGCGAAGACGCGCTCAGCGCCGGCGACCGCCGTCAGAATCTGCGCGTACTGATTGGCGATCATGTTGATCGGCATCGTGAACTGGCGGGAGTAGGAGAGGATCGCCTGAATGTCGCCGATGGAGATCTGTCCCTTGATCGAGAAGTATCCGCCGAAGGCGGCGATGATCAGATAGTTGAGGTTGTTGATGATGTTGTTGCAGGGACCCATGATGCCGCCCCAGACGTTGGCGCGGATGCTGCAGCGGCGGAACTCCTCGCTCGTTTGGGCGAAGCGCTCACAGGCCATCGGCTCCTTGCCATAGGCCATGACGGTCTTGTAGCCGCTGACCATTTCCTCGATCTGACCGTTCAGATCGCCGAGGATCTTCTGGCGCTGCACGAAATACTTGCGCATCGCGCGGGAGAGGATCATCGAGACCAGGATCGTCAGCGGGATTGTCACCATGGCGATCAGCGCCATCCGCCAGCTCTTGAGCACCATCATGACGAAGGCGCCGATCAGCGTCAGCACGCTGGAGAAAAGGGAAGAGATGGAGGAGGAGATCGTGTTCGAGACGTTGTCCACGTCGTTTGTCATACGGCTCATGATGTCGCCGTGCTGGTGCGAGTCGAGATAGGAGATCGGCAGATGCGAGATCTTCTCGAAGAGATCCTTGCGCAGCATGTAGACCGTCGTCTGCGAGATCTGCGCGGAGATCAGGCCCTGCGCCAGCTGGGACAGCGAGGAGAGGATGTAGACGACGCCCATGAACATGAGCATGCGCACCAGCGTGTCGAAATCGACGGAGAGCTTGCCGGCCGCCTCGTCGATCGTGATGGCGTCGATGGCCTTGCCCTGAAGCAGCGGCGCGGCCAGGCTGAGCGCAGTCGACGCGAGCACGGTCAGAAGGAGCAGTACGATCAGGTAGCGGGAGCGGCCGATGTAGCGCATCAGCTTGCGCAGCGTGCCGCGGGTATCCTTGGGCTTTTCGCGCATGATGCGCGCGTTCATGCCGCGGGGACCGCCGCCCGGTCCGCCGGGTCCGATGACGCGCGGCTGCGCGCTTTCGTTGTTCTGCCGGGTATTGTTGTCAGCCATCGAGCGTCCCTCCGTTCTTCATCTGAGAGTCGTAAATGTCGCGGTAGGCGGCGCTGGTCTGCATCAGCCGCTCGTGCGTGTCGCAGGCGGTGATGCGTCCGTCTTCCAGGACGGCGATGCGGTCGGCGTGCATGACGCTGGCGATGCGCTGTGCGATCAGGATTACGGTCGTATCGGCGAGGTGTTCCTTCAGCGCCGCCTGCAGCCGGGCCTCGGTGCCGAGGTCGAGCGCGGAGGTGCTGTCGTCGAAGATCATGATCTCCGGCTGGCGGACGACGGCGCGGGCGATCGCCATGCGCTGCTTCTGGCCGCCGGAAAGGGAGGTGCCCTTCTCGGTGATCTGCCCGTCGTAGCCGCCGGGGATCGAGTCGATGAATTCCTTGGCCTGGGCGATCACGGCGGCGCGCTCGATCTCTTCGTCGGAGGCGTCGGTCTTGCCCCAGAGGATGTTCTCGCGTACCGTGCCGCTGAAGAGCTCGCTCTTCTGCAGAACGACGCTGATGCGCGCGCGGAGCGCGTGCAGATCCCAGTCGCGCACGTTGACACCGTCGACCAGCACCTCGCCCTCCGTCGCGTCATAGAAGCGGGGGATCAGGTTGACGAGCGACGTCTTGCCGGAGCCGGTGGCGCCGACGATGGCGAGCGTCTCGCCGCGACGGACGGTCAGATCGATGTTCTGGAGTACGTCCTCCCCGGAGGAGCTGGGATATTTGAAGCGGACGCCGCGGAAAACGACGCTGCCTTCCTCCGCTCCCTCGTGCGAGGAACCCTCGACGACGGCGGGCTCGGAGGCGAGCACCTCACGCACGCGGGAGGCGCAGGCGCGGCCGCGCGCGATCTGCTGGAAGACCATGTTGAGCATCATCACCGACATCAGGATGCGGGTGACGTACTGCGCGCCGGCCATCACGTCGCCGACGCTCATGGCGCGCGCCTCGACTTCATACCCGCCGATATAAATGATGGCGATGACCGTCAGGTTCATGATGATCATCAGCATCGGCATGATGGCGGAGAGCAGGCGGAACACGCGCAGGTTCGTGTCGCGGTAGTCCTTGTTCGCGCCGTCGAAGCGGTCGATCTCATACTCCTCGCGCGTGTACGCCTTGATGACGCGCGCGCCGGACACGTTCTCCTGCACGACGGAATTCACGCGGTCGATCTTCTTCTGCACGGCCATAAAGAGCGGGTTGCCCTTCGTGACGAGCAGCACGACCACCAGGATCTGCAGCGGCAGGGAGAAGAGAAGCACGTAGCCGAAGCGGACGTTGAGAGACAGGCACATCACCAGCCCGCCGACGAGAAAGATCGGCGCGCGTACGAACATGCGGAGCACGCTCTGCACCAGCTCCTGCAGGGTGGTGATGTCGTTGGTCAGACGCGTGATGAGCGAGCCGGTCGTGAAGGCGTCGGTCTGCTCGAGCGAGAGCCGCATCACGCGGTTGAAGGCGTCGACGCGCACGTCGTTGCCGAAGCCCTGCGAGGCGACGCTGGCCGTGTAGGCGCACAAAATGCCCATCAGGCCGCCCAGCGCCACCAGGACCAGCATCTGCAGGCCCGTTGTGAGGATCAGCGGAATGTTGTGGCCGAGCACGCCTTCGTCGACGATTTTCGACATCAGCTTCGGCTGCCACAGATCCACAATGACCTCGCCGGCCATCAGAAGCGGGGAGAGAATGACCGTCAGCCAATACGGCTTCAGGTAGGAACGCAGTTTAACTTTCTTCACCGGATAAGTCCCCTTCCACTAAGCAGTCGCGTATTTTTGTCAGAATCACTCGTAAAGTCTCAAATTCCTCGGGCGTAATGGCTTCCTCCACCGTCTTGTCCTGCTCGCGGATGCGGGCGAACACCTCGTTGTCCATTTCACGTCCCTTGGCCGTGAGGTGTACCCGGGTGGCGCGGAGATCGGACTGATCCGGATGGCGGTGAACGATGCCGTCCCGCTCCATGCGCTGCAGGCTCACGCTGACGGTGGGCGCCTTCAGATGGGTGCTGTGCACCAGATCCAGCTGGGTGACGTTGTCCTGCACCGAGAGACTCGACAGGATCATGCGGCAACTGCGCTGCATCTGCGGCACCGCGCGCTGGATCCGTTCGTGCATCAGACGGTCAATCTCGTGGATCAGCTCCGCCGGATGGCCGCCGCGGCTGTAGGGAAGTGCGCGGGAATCTGTTCCTTTCATCTGGATTTTCTCCTTGGGTTATTAGTTTATCAATAAATTATATCACGTGCGGTGAGCCTTGTCAATGGTTGGATAAAAAGACGTTATGTAAACAAAATATGACATAAACATTCAGTTTATTGAATAAATTAAAAACAGGCGTCTGAAGACGCCTGTTTGGCCGGCGGGAGATTACTCAAAGCCCTTGACGATCGAGTCAATTGCTTTCTGCACGGAGTTTGTGGATTTCTTCAGTGTAGAGACAATCGCGCCGCGGGAGTTTCCGTTGAACAGCGAGCGGATGAAGCCGTCGCGGATGTTGTCGCACCAGACGGTGTCGCCGAGGTCGAAAATGCGGTTGGCAAAGATCAGATCGAACATCTCTGCGGACTCGCTGTCGCGGGAAAGCTTGGTTTTCAGATAGATCTCATAATACACCGGGATCGTGTGCTTGTGCGAATAGCTGGCCATCGCTTCGAGGAACGCGCCGGCCATGTCGGCGTCCGCCTGCGAGAGGCACACCGGAATCAGCGGCAGCTCGCAGCCCTCGATACGCGAGAGATATTCCTTCTGCTCGGCGTCGTATTTCGGATACGGCAGCACGCCGAAGTCGGCGTTCATCTCGCGCAGTCCCTGCACGTAGAAGAAGGTGGAATTCATCATCAGCGCCTGATTCTGGGAGAAGAGCTCCGCGGACGGATCCTGCGAATTCAGATCGCTGACCGACACGCTCCAGAGTCCCGTGTCATAAAACAGCTCAAAGAGCTCGGTGAACAGCGTTGTGAAGCGCTCGTCGCTCGCCAGATCAAACACCGGCGTATCCGTTTCCGGATTCTTGGAGAGCATCAGAACACCCGCTCCTTCAAGGAAGCACGGCGGAATCTGCTTCGTGGCGGAAACAAAGCCATAGCGATCCGCCTTGGTCATCGCGCCGTCGCCGTCGAGGTCGCTTGTCGCCTTGACGCCGAATTCCTCAAACTTGTCCCACGTCCACTGTCCGTTGCGGACGAGCTCGTAGGGATTTTCAAGCGACAGATCGTCGATCATCTGTTTGTTGAACAGCAGCACATGCGTGAAGTCAAAGGAGGAGAGATTGTAGGCGCCGGCGGCCGTGAAGGTTTTGTGCGCCAGCGTCAGATTTTCATTGATCGAATCGTACCAGTAATTCTTCGCAAGGTCGATGTACTTGACATCCTTTAAGAGATAGCCGAGGCCACTTGAGGCGTACTGGACGGTCAGCACGTTGCGGGCATTGACGAGCTTGTAGCTCTCGTCGCCTGCCTGGATGGCATTGCGCGCGGCGTCGGTGCTTGAGCCTGTCGTCTCTTCGATGGAAATTCTCAAGCGCTCCTCGACGGCGGTCTGGCGCTCGTAGAGCGCATCGTTGAGCTGGTCACCGGTGGCCTCCTCCACGGTCAGCTCGCCGTGAAAGAAGCCCATCGTGCGGCTATACATGCCGAAGGCCGCACCGTCAAAGTCCAGCTCCGGCAGATTGTCTACGTCGGCCGGATCGATCTGCTCCACCGGGGCGGTCGTTTCCGCGGGATCCGTGACGGCGGGGGTCGTGCCCGCGGTCGTATCCTCGGGATCGGCCTTGCCGGACGCGCAGCCGATAAGCGGCAGCAGAATCAGCACAGCCAGAAGAATTGCAAGTGATTTTTTCATTCTGATGCTCTCCTTGTTTCGGATTTTGATTGTCATTATTATAGCATGGCGGGACAGGCTTGTCAAGCGGAGGACCGATCGATTGTGAATAGAAGCGCGCCGTACTTGAAAATCGGTTTGTTTTATGCTATACTTAAAAAATAAGATTGCCGAGAAATACGCCGGCGCCGTTTCCCGGCGGAGAAACGCCGTTACGGACTTCCTTTAGGGAAGCCGGGCGAAAGGAGCACCGATGAGAACCGATTTCAAGAAAAACGCCGCCGTCTCCCTGTTTTTTGCCTCTTTTATGTTTTTGCAGTTTGTGATACTGCGTATGGGCAATCAGGCGGGACGCGGATACCTGAGCGTCGGACAGCAAGAACGGGTTTATGTTTTTCTGCAGGTTTTTGTCCTCTGCGGCGTTGCGCTTCATGCGATTCTTTCTTCCGTCCTTCGGAAGGAACGCGCCGTAAAGTGCGTCTCGCTGGCCGCGCTTGCCGGCTGCGGCGTCTGCGCGGCGTATCTGCTGTTTGCGCCGATCGATACGGTCTTTTATCTTGCCGTCGCATGGGCCGCGGCATTCTGTCTCGGATTTCTCGCGGGAAGCGTGTATCTCAAAATGTCGGATTATTCCGCGTCGGGCCTTCGCGTCGGCCTCTCGATGGGGGTGGGATACTCCGCGGCGCTTCTGCTTCAGTTTCTTTTGCAGCTGCAGTGGTTTGTCCGGCCCGCCGTCGCCGCGGCGGCGCTCGGGGCGTTGGCGGCGCTCGGCATCCTGCTCCTGGACAAAGCGCCGGCCGGTGGGACGCCGGGAGTAAAGTGCGGGCGCGTTCCCCGGGGGAGGATCGTATCGGCCTGCGCGGTCGCGGTGGTGCTTCTGCTGTTCGCCGCTTTCTACAACGGGTATATTCATCATTTGCAGGTCGCGTCCGGCTACACAGAATTCAACGTGTATACGTGGCCCCGGCTCCTGATGATCCCCGGCATGCTTCTGTTCGGCCTGATCGGGGATTATAAAAGCGGCAGGTATCTGCCGCTTGCCGCGCTGTGCTGTTCGGTGGTCGCTTTTCTCAACGTCGTACTTGCCGCACGGTCCGACGCCTACCGGCTGAACATGTGTCTCTTCTATATCGCCCTCTCCGCCGCCGTCTCCTATTACAATCTCACCTTCTGGAGACTCGCGCCGGGAACGACCTTTCCCGCCGGCTGGTCAGCGGCGGGGCGTGCGCTGGACAGCGCGATCGTCATTCCGTTCTGCCTCGTTTCGCTGACGGAGGCGTCGGCCGGCGTTGTGCTCTCGCTCAACATTGCCGCCCTGGCCGCCATTCTCGTCGTGATGGCCGTCAGCGGCGATCTGAATCTCTCCGGGCGGCCGACGGCCGCACAAGCGCCCTCGGACGTCCCGTTGTCGGCGGACGACGTGCTGTCCTCCGTCGCCGAACGCTACGGGCTGACCCCGTCGGAGCTGCGGGTCTTCCGCTCCCTCGTTCTGACGGAGGACAAGCAGGCTGCGATCGCGGAAAAACTATCCGTCAAGCTGCGGACGGTGCAGGCGAACGTCACGTCGATCTATCGCAAGACCGGTGTGACGACCCGTTCGGGCCTTTTGCAGATTTATCACGACATGCAAAAACAGTGAGCGCGTCTTTCAGACTCTCCTTCTCCCGGAAGGAGAGTTTTTTCTTGTCAAAACCGATCTGCGTAAACCCGCAAAATGCCCCGGCGCCTTTTGCGCAAAGCCGCAATTGACCCCTTGTCGTTTTATTGTATAGTATATAGAGGTAAGTACTGACAAAATCCGAACCGAAGGGGGAATCGCAACGCCATGAAAAAAACGCTCTTCCTGATGCTCCTTTTCCTCACGCTGTCCACCGCTTTGATCGGATGCGGCAATAAGAAAACCGACGCTGTAAGCAAAGAAGCAAAGGAATTTACGTCGCCGATCCGGCTGGAGACTGATTTTGTCGAATTCTGTCTGCCAGAAGACCGCGACGGAAACATTTTTACCGATATGGGCGCAAGCTGCATGGTCACAGTTGACCGATACGGCAACGATGTAGCCGCGTATCATGAGTATGACAGTCAGGCTTCGGTCGAAAAGAAAACGGTGGGAGAATATACGTTCGACTATCAGAAGTTCAACTATATGGATGTGCCTGACTGGCGGATCTATGTGATCCGGATCGTTCATAACTACGAATACTATCGTTTTCTTTACAACGTGTATTCGTCTGACTACGACGACGCGCAGGTCGAAAAATTCATGAAAACGATCCGTTTTCTTGACTGACGCGGCGCACCGGAGCGCAGCTTTCTGGATGATATCGGCGACCAGAGCCGCTTCACCGCCATAACGGACAGCCAGTATACGGAAGGGTACACCGGGTGGATCGATAAGGATTGACGGATGTTTATGAGAATTCCCAGGAAAGGAAGTTTGCTGTGATGAAAGAAAACGGGAAGTACGATCTTACGCTGCTTTATCTGCTCTTCGGGGCGGTCGCGGCGCTCCTCGTTTTGCCGAAGCTTTTGATGACTCTGATGATGCTCGGAACGGGCAGCGCGTTATCCGCCTTTCAGAGCGGTTTGTGTTATTACGTCGGATATGCGGCGGGCGGCGTGTTGTTCTGGTTCGCCCTGGCAGGCAGCAGAAAGCCGCTGAAAGCGGCGAAGGATATCCTTTTCGGCACGCTGAGCCTGCTTGCGGCAAGGCAGGTCTTTTCCCTCGCGCACAGCGTTGGGCCCCTGCGCGCGGCAAAAATGAGCGCGCCCGCGCTGGCGTCGGATATCGTCCTTCTTGTGCTGGAGGCGCTGGCCTTTGCGTATCTGCTGTTCGTGTGGGTGCTTGCGATCCGGGACGGAGAGGACGGCTTCGGGATCGGGAAACGGTTCCCGATCGCCCTCAAGGGGACAGGGGAGATCCTTCTCTGTGCCGCCGTTTACGCCGCGCTGAACTATGGCGGCGGATTCCTTTCGGATACCTTCATCACCGGGATGGGGAAGAGCCGGTCGCTGACGGCGTTTTTCGTAAAACTGACGCTTCTTTCGGCAATTGTCACAGCGGCGCTGTATCCCGTGATCTGCCTGATGCGAAAGAAGGCAGACCGTCTGCTTGCAGAAGGAGATGGCGAGAGACCGGAGGAAGCGTCAGGCGATCCGGAGCGCCGTGTCGGCGGCGAAGCTTCCAATGCTTCAAATGAAGCGAAGAAAGCTTTCCCGAAGCCGGAGTGGATCGGGATCGGCGCGCTTCTTCTGGCGGTGATCCTTATGAATCTCATCCCGCTTTTCTTCGTGTCGAGCAGAAGCGGGGCCGTACTCGGCAGTCTCGACGCGGGAATGGCGGAGAGCTTTGCCTACGCGGAAAAAAGAGACTATCTGCTGGCTTTGAAATCGGTCGATCGGGCGCAGGCGCTTCCCGCCGCCTGGAAAGCCTATCTGGGCGGCGATCCGGCGGCGGCGAAGGAGGCCTGGGAGCGGAGCCGGGAACTGTCCATGGTGGAACTGCTGTACCATTACACCTGTGCGGAGAATCCGACGAAGACGGAAATACCGGACGTCACCGCCGCCCTCCGTTCCCACGCAGGGGACGAGGTGTGGTATTTCGGCACTCTCGATATCCTCTCGAAAAAGGAGTCCCTCACCGAGGCCGAGCGGCAGGAAAGGAAACGGATCGTTATGGAGCTGGCGGCGGGGAATCGCTTCCGCTGCGCCGCTGTCCTCCCTTCGGAGCTGACCAAGGCGGAAAAGTTCGAGATCCTTGCGCAGATCGGCGAATATGAGAACGTAGCGGAGCGCTATGCGGACCGTGTCGGCGTATGGGAGGTGCTGGAGCTCTGCGTCGAGCGGGACGGGATCGATCGGGACGCCGTGACCCGCATACTGGAGCTTGCCAAGGAGTATCCGGCAAGCGAAGCGGTACGGGAGTTGGTTTTTTCGACCATGCTGGATTGCCTGAAGGACTATAAAACCAACAGCAAATATATGTATTACGTCTATGAAAGATCCTCTGCCAACAATTTGGTGGACGGTCTGATCGAAGCCGCCAATGAGGATACCGGATCCTTTGCGAAGAGCGAGCTGGCGATCCGTGCCGCACAGCAGTTTATCCTATATAACCATTCGCTGGATTACTCGCTTCAGAATTCGATCCGTGAAAAGACCTATCCCGTCATTCTGAATTTCGACAGACTGTTTGATGACGAGTTTGAAAAGGATACGGATCTTGCGGCGAACGAAAGGGCGGAGGTAAAGATCCTCCATTACCTTGATATGGCGCAGGTCATGACGGATATGGATTATTCCGGAGAGCTTCAGGAATATCTGGAAAACGCGCTGAAGCGCGTATCGGATGAAAGACTGGAAAGCCTGCTGGGAGCGGTGGCTCTCCGGAACAGCGACTTTGAGACGGCGCTGCCAATCCTCGAAAAAGAGTACGAGGCGGACAAGGACGACCTCGAGCTGACGATGGAGCTTGCGATCCTGTATTTCAGAGAGGGGGAGATCACAAAATCCCTTGAGAAGGCGGTGCGCTTCACCGAGGGGATGCTTGCCCCCGGCGTTCTGGAGGAAAAACCGCAGCTCGGAACGGATTTCACCGCCCTTGTGGCGACCTATATCACCGGTGACAAGTCGGTCGCGGACAAGAGCTACGGCAAACATTGCGTATATAAGGATCTTACGGACGAGCAGAAGGAGATCGTCGAAAGGTCGGAGCTTCTTTCGAAAATGCTCGACTGCGAATACCGCTACCAGTTCAAGCTGTTCGGTTATATTACGGAAACGGGCGGCGATGAGGGCTACCGCGAGATGGAGAAGGACGCCCTCGCGTTTACCGAGGACTATCCGCTCCTTTCGACGGGCTACTACCTTGCCGGCAGGATCCTGGGTCATTACGCCCGGGGATTCCGCGACGACGCGGCGGGCAGAAAAGCCCAGGAGGAGCTGATCGATCTTGACCGGGCGATCGAACTGTATGAAAAATGCCTGAGTTTTGAGGACGATCAACCGGCGGTACTGTATTCCCTCGCGCTCACCCTCGATCACGTGGGACGGTACGAGGAAGCGCTTGAAATTTGCAACAGGGCGATTGACCACTCGTATTACGATTCATGGTATTCATGGTACGGCGATGATTATCACGGCTGGGGAATACTGGAACATACCGCAAATCTCAGAAACAATGTCAAAGACAAACTGAACAAAAACAAGTAAAGAACAGGAGGTCATCAAATGATATTCATAGCGATACTGATGCTCGTGACGGCTCTTTTGGGAATGCTCCTGTTCGATCTGAAGATCCTCTTCGGGATCCTCATGATCCTGTGCGCCGGGGGCGTGCTGGGAAATGAACTGCTGCTGAAAAAGAAGATACAAAAGAACTCTGTCAGATTCATGATCTTCGGCGGATTGACGGCGGCGTTTCTGCTCTGCGCCATCTTGCCCGGTTCCAGATTGGCCGGGAAAGCGGCGGCGGCTGATGCGGACGATCCCGCTTCTGCCGTTGAAGATCCGGCGGTTTCCGAGGAGGATGCCGGCCATCTCAAAGCCGCAAGAGAGAACGTGAATCATGAGAAATACGACGACGCCGAAAGGGAGCTGAATTCCTTATCGGAGGAAGCGAAAAGAACGGAAGAATACTATATCCTGTATTCCGATGTCAGAACGGGCAAAAAAGGATTCGAGGAAGTCGCTGACCCGTATTATCTGCGTTTTCTGATGGATGCGGTCAGTGAGCATCCGGACAGCCTGATCCTGAATTACAAAACCGGCATCGTGGCGTACGCCGTGAACCGGTATATCATAGCGGAAAGCTACCTGACAAGGGCCTTTGAGCTGGCGCCCGCGGACGATCCCTATACGCCCTACGCCCTGGCGGCGGTCTATAAGCATTTGGGCGAGGATGAATACGCCTATGCGTTTATGACGATCGCCGAGAGGAACGGAATGCTTGACAGCGGAGAATGCGACGGCGAGGGAATCGTGGACTGGTACAGAGAATACAAGGAAACATATGTCGAAACGGAGGCGGCGAAATGAACGGATCCAAATCATTTCATGCGATTTTGAGAATGTCGGTTCCTGCGCTCCTGTGCGCGCTGTTGTTCCTCCTGTGCCCGGCCGCGGCGCACGCGGACTCTTTAATGGATACCGGCAGAGCCTACGGCGTGTATAATTCGTCCGGTCAGTCCGCGCCTTCCTCGTCCTCGGCGAACAGCAGCGGCTGGTCTCCGAAGTTCGGTGACTTCTACGACGCGTTCAAGGAGATCAAAAATCTGGTTACCGGCGGAAATCAGGCATCAAGCACGAATACGCCCGCGGGTGTCTCTCCCACGGTAAGCAACGCGGTCGAAGCGGTTACCGGGAGGGTCGGCAGCGGCGTCAACCGCATGACCGGCGCGGTTGATAACTTTGACCGGATCACGGAGGGAAGTTCCCGTTTTGATTCCGAGACGGCGGATCTGCTGATCGACCGGGTTCCTGCGGCAGTCAACTTTTCCTCCAGTGTGACCGGCGAAAGCTCCTCGGGCCTGGTCGGCGGCTACGTACAGGATCTGACGGACAGAGTCGACGCCAATGCCGTCAATAATTATACCCGGAATGCCGGATGGACGAAAACCACCGACAGCTGGCTTCGCAGCGCCGGCTCCTTCGGCATAACGGATGAGACGAGCGAGTACCCGGAGGCCGTCCGAATCTACAACCGGGACGGCAGAGACGCCTATCAGAAGTATGTGACCGACAAGATCCAGAACGATCCGGACTATCTTGCCGCGAAAGCGAAGGGCGACGCCGCGCGGGGTTCTTCCTCAAAGAGCGCGCTGAATTCCTATTACCGCCGTACCTACAGCTCCAACACCAAGGGAATGGAGGGCGGCCCCAACGAAAAGCCGAACATCTACCTCTATCCGGAAATTCCGACGGCGGTGCGGGTCGCGCTGCTGGATCCCGATCAGATCACGGCCTCGATCCCCGCGTATCCGGCCGGCGGCTGGCGGGTGACCGCCGGGCCGGACGGGACCCTGACAGACACCGACGGCGCGGAGTACGGCTATCTTTTCTACGAGTCCGGCATACCGGATTATTCGTTCCAATATGAATCCGCTTTTTATCTTCCCGCACAAGAGCGCGAGGAGACCTTTGAGCGGATCCTGACGCTGTACGGCCTGAACGAAGCCGAGAAAGCGGACTTCAAGGAATACTGGTGCGAAAGACTGCCGGCCGGCAGGGATTACCTTATGTATCCCCAGATCAACGAAGCCTGCGATCGGGTCTCTCCGCTCGGGATCACACCCGCACCGGACGCGGTTTTCAGACTGTGGTTTGTGTATAAGGAAGCCGGGGCCGGGGACGCGGGAAGGGAAGAGCCCGCGCCGGAGCGCTTTGTCCGGAAGGGATTCACGGTCGTTGAGTGGGGCGGCATGGTGTGGTAGAGCGGCTCGGCGGAAGGATCGGGACGGTCCTTCCGCCTCCGTCCCGCTGACAGGGCGAAGGGGCGTCTGCTTGGGCAGGCGCCCCTTTGCTTACTCCGGTCGGGGACAGGGGTATATTCAAAGCCCTTTACGATCGAGTCGATCGCCTTCTGAACGGAATTGGCGCCGGATTCGATGGACCGCGCCCACGTCCGCTGCCCGCCGCGGACGCGCACAAGGGCTTCTCACGGTGCGGCTGCTTTTGCGGGCGCGGCATCTTTTTGGGCCGGCCGATGCCGCCCGGGGGCTTGCAAATCACGAAAAGCATGGTATAATAAATAAAAGAAACGGTACGGCGCACGGCGCCGCCGGAAAGTGGGTGCCATCCTATGAAGAAACGGATCCTTGTCCTTGCTTTGTGCCTTTCGCTGCTCGTTCCGTATCTGAGCGGCTGTCAGCTGCCGCTGCCGCTGACCTCGCCGAAGGACACCGCCGCCGCGCCGGTTACCACCGCCGCGCCGGTGACGACGGCGAGCGAGCCGGAAACGGCGGCGCCCTCTCCGACGTGGGCGGTCGAGAAGACGATCGGCGAAGAGCTGGAGATCCTTTGCGGCTTCCCCTTCCCGGCGGATGATTTCTCCTATATCACGGACGGCCGCGCCGCCGCCATCCATACCGACAGCCGCGGCGCGTCGTGCAGCGTCGCGCTGGTCGATTTCCATACCGGCGAGCGCGTGCAGATGGAGTATACGTATCCGCAGAACGAAACGGGCATGAACTACGCCAACGTCCATCTGACGGGGCGGTACGTGCTTCTGCACGACGTAGAAAACGGCTTCCTTCACACCTACGACCTCCGTCTGGAGCCCGTCGATTCGATCCCGTTCCCGCCGCATCTCTATTCCTGCATCGAGCTGCCGGAGGGGGATCTGATCTTCACCGGCAGCGACGGAGAGTGCGTGCTGGTCCATATCGACGATGCCGGCCGCATGACGACCGAGACGCACACCGTCGAGTGGGAGGATCCAATCTGGGTTTACGGCGCCTCCGGCGTTCTGCCGGACGGCCGTATGCTGCTCTCGGGCAGCGACACGAGCACCTATGAGAGCGTCTACGGCCTGTGGGATATGGAGAGCGGCGTCTTCTCCGCCTTCTCGCTGCCCGAGAGCGTCTGGACCGTCGAGGTCCTCGGCGACGACATCGCCGTGCTCGACTACACGGCCCGCACCGTCACCATCTACGAACCGTTCGAGAGCGCGATGACGCGCGTCCTTCATCTGGATCCGACGTGCACGCCCGTCACCGGTACGCTCGGCTCGTCGTATCTCTACGCCTATTCCGGCGACGAGACAAGCATCCGCCTTGACCGCCTGGATCCCCGGACGGGCCGCGCGGCGGCCAGCGTGACGGCGCCGACTGACTCTCTCTTTTCCTTTGTCACACGCGTGCGCGAGGACGGCGGCGAGATCTTCTTTTATCTCTTCGACGGCGAGAATTACCTCCCCTGCCGCTGGACGCCGTCGGCGCTGCCCGCGGCGCAGGAGACGCCTTACGCGCTCCTCATGGACAACGAGTATTCCGTGGAGCGCGAGAACCGGCGGCTTCTCTCCCGCCTCGGCGATCAGGTGCCCTTCGGCATTCACGTCGGCCAGGACGCGGACGTCTTCTTCTCCGGCTATGCGATCCGCGCCGAGGAGGATCCCACGACCATCCACAACGCGCTGACGATCCTTGACCGCCTCGTCTCGCAGCTGCCGGACGGCTTCTTTGACGAGGTCTGCGCGGAGTTCGATCGCGTCGATCTCTATCTGACCGGGCGTCTCATGGCCAATCCCAACAGCGATACCTCGATCAGCGACGCGGCCGGCTTTACCGGAGAGCGCGGCGACACGGCCTACGTCGTGATCGACATCAACGGCAGCAGTCTGGAGAAAACGATGGCGCACGAGTTCTTTCATCTGATCGAGGATTCGATGCTCCTGATCCTCTCCCGTGAGGAGATCGAGGCCTTCCGCCGCTGGGATATGCTCAATCCGGCCGATTTTTCCTACAGCAACCAGTACAAGGACGGCGACGGCCGCACGCTCAGCTACAAATCCTCGCCCTACGTCGCCTCCAGCGCGGCGGAGGACGCCGACGTGAACGAGATCTATTTCATTGACGGCTACAGCACGACGTACGCCGCGGAGGACCGCGCGCGCCTGTTTGAGAATCTGTACGCCGGCGGCACGGAGCTGGACACATTCTATTCCGGAACGGGCATGCAGCGCAAGGCGCGCTATCTCGCGCTCTGCCTGCGCGACGCGTTCCCTTCGCTGCGCGTGGCCGGCCGGCTCCCCTGGGAGGCCGGCATCCGCCTCGGCTGGACGCTGGAGGATTACCGGAAGAATTACGACCTCGACGCCTATCTGCAATCGAAGATTGTCGGGTGAGAGAAAAACCAAAAGCCGATACGGAGAAATCCGTATCGGCTTTTTTTCGCTCAGAGGATCCGCTCCATCTGCGTCTCCTTCGGCTTCATGCCCATTTTTTCATAAAACCGCCGCGCGCCGTCGTTGCCCTCCCATACGTTCAGCGTCACTTCGTAGCAGCCGAGCCGCCGGGCTTCATTCAGAACATGCGTAAAGAGCGCTTCGCCCAGATGACGGCCGCGGCTTGCCTCCTCGACGCAGAGATCGTCGATGAACAGGGAAGTGAACGGCACCATGTGGCCGCCCTGCGGCTGCGTGCGGATGCGGCAGAAGGCGTAGCCGAGCACGCAGTCCGCTTCATCTGCGGCGACGAAGACCGGCGTCGTCTCATCGCGGAAGATCGCACGCAGCGCCTCCGGCGTGTATTTCGTCGTGCCGGGGCGAAAAATATCCGGCCGGATCGCCGCGTGGAGTTCCAGCACCTCAGAGAGAAGCCGGATGATTTGGGGAATATCCTTTTCTTCGGCATGGCGAATCGTCATAGAGGTTCTGTGCTCCTGAAGGGTGAAAAATGTTGTGTGTGCCGCGCGATCCGCGGCGGGACGTTACCTTGCCTGACAGTCGCCCCCGCAGTCGATTATGACCTTGCGGCAGGCGCGGCAGAGCCAGGCGACGACGGCGGAGCCGCGGAGAAAGTCGAACTCCGAGAGAACGACGGAGCCCTCATGAAGAGCCGCGGCCGCAAATACTCTTCGTTTTTCGCCCGGGATCCAGCAGATCTCCTTCGTGCTCTGAATGAGGCCCTGCTCCATTTCTCCCTGACAGTACGGGCACTTCATACGCTTTTCTCTTTTCCCGGGTAGACGCCCTCTTCCCACCAGATCCGGTTCATCAGCTCGTAGCGCTCGAGCGGCAGACCGGTGTAGGCGCAGTTCGAGGTGCAGAAAATATAGCCCCAGCCGTTCATGCCGTCGCGCAGTGCGCGGCGCACGTCACGGGCGACCTCTTCCTCCGTTCCGGTCTGGAGCAGCCCGCAGTTGACGTTGCCGCACAGTGCGACCCGGTCGCCGTACAGCCGCTTGACCTCGGCGAGATCGACGCCGCCCTGCGGATCGAGCGAATGGAGCGCGTCCGGCCCGCACTGGACCATCTGCTCGGCGATCGGCATGATGTTTCCGTCGGTGTGCTTGATGGTATAAAAGCCCATCGAACGGTAGGCGTCGATCACGTTTTTCAGATAGGGCGCGATGAATTCCGAAAACAGCTCGGGCGTGAAGAAGGGATTGACGTTGAAGCAGTAGTCGGAGCAGAGCGCAAAGCCGTCAAGCAGACCGGGATGCTTCGAGAGCGCCTCCGCGAAGCGCACGCGGTCGTCCAGCCGCCGCTGCGCCTCCGCCTTTAGCCCCTCCGCGTCCTCGTACATCCGCACGGAGAAGGCCATCATGTTCTCGCCGTTCGGGATCTCGAAGGTGCAGTCGCCGTGCATCATCAGATAATACCGGTCGCCGCTTTTCTCGCGGATCGTCTCCAGCAGGCGCACGGTGCTCTCGAAATCGCCCGGATTCGGATGGACGAAGATCGCGCTGTGGTGGTATTTCTCCGCGATTTCCAGATAGGTGTCCGCCATGTACTCGAAATGCAGCCGCCGCTCGGTGTCGGACATCTGCTTCCATTGGCTGAAGCGCTGCTGCGAGGGATGGATGCGGCCGATCGCCTCCAGCGTCAGAAAGAATACCAGCTCAAAGGTGGGGCAGTGCCCCTCGACCGGCTGCCGCTTCAGCGCGCGGATGAATCGCTCTCTTTCCGTCATGGTGCGCCTCCTTGGTTGGGGCAGAATGGTGTTTGAACGCTTCCATTATAGCACGCCGCCGCGTCCGTGTCAACGGGCGCGGCGGCGTGTGCGGAAGGAAGTTTATAAAATTGCGCCGTTCTGCAAAAGAAGCTCGCGCAGGCGGGAAATATCCACCTCCGCGGCGGCGCAGCCGCACGAGACAGCCAGCGTGGCAGCCGTTCCGGCGGCCTCGCCCATCACCATGCACTGCACGGTCGGGCGGAGTGCGCCGAAGGCCAGGCGCGTGGCGCTGACGCAGCGGCCGGTCACGAGCAGATTCCTTGTCTGCTTTGTCACCATGATGCGGAACGGGATGTGGAAGCGCCAGTGATTCAGATCGACGTGTTCCAGTTCCGGCGGCAGCGGGCCGATGTCGATCGGATGTCCGCCGCAGCCGATGGAATCTGCAAAATCCCGTCCGGACAGCACGTCCGCGCCGGTGAGGCGGTAGACGCCGTCGATGTGCCGCGTCTCGCGCACGCCGACATCCGGCACGTACAGGATTTCAAGCCGCTCCATGCCGGGCACGGCGCGCAGGGCCTCCGTCAGGCGCATGGGGCCCCGCTGGCAGGTGATCTGACCGCGGGTCAGCGAGGCGGCGTCCAGCCCGTCGCCTGGCATACCGCACCAGTTGCCGAGCAGGATCGCTTCGTCCCTGGCGGGCAGATTGTACACCTGCACCGGACGCCGCTTTCCGTCGATGTCGGCCCGTACGCGGAAGACGCACATGTCGCCGCGGCGGTAGCTGGCAATGACGTCGTCGAGCGACATCACGCCGAATTCGTGCTGCACAAAGCGGTCGGGATTCTCGCGCAGATAGGTGAAGAGCCGCTCGAAATCGACACCGCGCACGCGGTACATGGTGCCGAAGGACTGCATCTGTCCGACGCGCTCCGAGCCGCCCTCGGCGATGTCCTCTTCGGACGCGCCGCGGCGGAAGGGAACGCCCGCCATCGCGGCGACATCGGCGTCGCCGGTCGCGTCGATGATCTGCGCGGCGTCGATCTCCGAGAAGCCCTCCTTGTTGTGGATAAGGATACTGCGGATCGCCTCGCCCTCCTGGCGGATCCCGCAGACGTGCGAATCGAGCAGGAGCGTCACGCCGGCCTCCTCCAGCATATCGAACAGCGTGAGCTGTGTGAGATAATGATCGCTGAAGACGTAGCTGCCTGTCTCTCCGTGCGTGCCGAGGCCTGCGCCGCTTCCGATCAGCCGCAGAGCGAATTCATGCGGGATGCCGCCGGCAACCTGCACGCGCCGCGCGTCGTGTGCTAGCCGATCCAGCACCTCGGATTTGTATTTGTCCACGTCGCGGCAGTGCTCGGTGAATTTCGTGATGCCGGCTTCGCCGATCGTCAGCATCCCGCCGACGGAGAAGGTGCGCTCGATCAGGATCGTCTTCGCACCGCCGCGCGCGGCGGCGATGGCGGCGGCGACGCCCGCCGTTCCGCCGCCGCAGACGGCGACGTCGTACTCTCCGTATTTCTTTGCCTGAATCGAATAGGTGCTCATAGCTGCCTCCTTACAATGGTTGGAGCGCGGACAGGAAGGCCGCGGTCCATTGGCTAAGACTTTCTGCAGGGGAAAAACCGGGGATCGGCCGCATCTCAAAAGAGACGCTGGCCGCGCCGGCTTCAAAATATCCCGTCTCCCGCAGCATCGAGAGAAAGCGCATCCCGTCGGCGGTGGAGAATTCTCCCTCGGGTACGTCCCACGGCACGTGGCGGTCGCCGAAGAGAGGATGCGCACGGCTGTGGCATATGCAGTTCCCGAGATGGATGTGCACAAGCGTGCCCGCCGTTTTTTCCAGCGCGGTCGAGAGCGATTCGTGCAGCAGCGGAACATGCCCCATATCGAGCAGCAGTCCCACAGAGGCATGCCCGTCCTGCCGCAGCCGCCGCACGAGCGCGGCGGCCTCGGCAAGCGGCCCGACAAGAAAACGCTTGTCCATATCCCAGTCGGCCGGCTCCAGTGCCAGCGTCACGCCGTGCGGCAGATCCTCAAGAAGCGCGGCGAGAAATTCCGCAAAGCGCTCGATGGCTGCCGCGTGATCGCCGGGGACGTCCGGGCCGCTGCCCAGCACGATTTTCTTTGCGCCGAGCGAGAGCGCATAGCCGATCTCCCGCCGCACAAGGTCCCGGGATTTCGAGCGCACGCGCGCGTCCGGCGAGGCGGGGAAGGAGACCGCCTCGCCGGCGCGGTCGCCTATGTTGTAGTGAATGATCTTCCCGGAGTCGAGCAGGATCTGCCGCTCCTCGACGGCGCGCGCGCCGCGCCAGAGCCAGCAGTCCAGCGCCTGCACGGTCCCGGAGGCGGCAAGCGCTTTCAGCGTCGCGGTGTGCGCGGCCGCGTCTGTGATCGACTCGGGATAGAGAAACTGATGATTGACGCCCAGAATGGGAAGCATACGGCGGGGTACTCCTTACTGAGTCAGTTTGTTGATGATGGCAGTGAGCGTTTTTTGGTTGGATGCGTCGGATTTTTTGAGCGTGGATGCCAGCGTGTCCGGCTTATTGTATGCGATGAGGTCGCGCATCGCCGTGTCGAGGGAGAGCCCGATGACGACGCCGAGATCGAAGCGCGCGCTCTGGAAGATGATGTCCAGCGACACGGCGGATTCGCTGTCGCGGATGTATTTGCTGCCGAGGATCGTCTCAAACAGGGCGGGGCGGATGTGCACATAGGAAGCGTAGCACATGTATTCCGTGACCGCGCTCACGAGATTCAGATCCTCTGCCGTCTTCGGAAGCTGCACAGCGGTGGCATACGTCGGATGAATGTAGACGCTGTAGTCTTTTTGCTCCTCATCGCGTTTCGGCGCGGGAATGATGCCGAAATCCGCCTCCATCTCCCTGAAGGAATTCAGATTGCAGACCAGATCGGCGAAGAACAGGGAACGGTTCTCCGTGAAAGCGTCAGTCGGGATCCAGAGCCGTTCGTTGCGTGAGCCCACGCTGTACGGCCAGCCGGTGATGTGCTCCGCCAGCAGCACCTTCGTCGGATCGTTCAGCAGTTTTGTGATATACTGAAGTGTATCGACATTTTTCTCGCTCGTCACGCAGAGCTGCGGCATGTCGCTTTCGTCCTTTGTTACGGACGAGCATCCGGCGGAGACAAAGAATTGCATCCACGTCGAGTTGTTGGTGGCGAAGCCGTACCGATCCTTTTCGGTCAGCGCGCCGTCGCCGTCGAGGTCGCCGCTCATGCCGGCGAGGTATTCCTCCAGCACGTCGAATGTCCATGTGCCGGTATTGACGTAGCTGTACGGCGAGGTGAGGTGCGCGTCCTCGATCATCTTTTTGTTGAAGAAGAGCGCGCCTGTGGACTCAAAGATCTGGAAATTCAGGTATCCCATCATCAGGAAATGCCGACCGGCGATGCTCGCGTCGTCGTTCAGCCTGGAGAGCCACCAAGGCGCGCTCGGATCGATATTCGGCATGTCGTCAAAGAAGAGCGTGTAGCCGGAGGCGGCCTGATTGACGGCGTTTGTCAGGTTGGCGGAGATGATATCAAAGGAGCCGTCCTCGGCCTGCACGCCCAAACGGACGATATTCAGGATATCCGACCAGCTTTTGCAGTAAGCGGCGGCGAGCTTGATGTGAAAGACTTCCTCGGTTTTGCGGTTGCGGGTATACACGGCGTCGTTCAGCACCTCGCCACTTTCTTCCTCGACGCCGAATTCGTTGCAGAAGAAGCGTGCATCCAGTTCCGTAGACGGATAGCCGAGCACGGTGATCGTGCGGCCATTCGCGTCCAGCGCCGGCAGCTCGGGCGCCGGCAGCTCGGGCGGCGCCGGCTCGGTTTCCGACCAGGGCGTGCTCGAGTCATCGGCGGACGTGTCAGGCGTCGGCGCGGTTCCGGACGGATCACCCTGGGGTGCAGCAGGGCCGGCGCAGGAGGGAAGAAGCAGCAGTGCCAGAAGCAGAATGACAAGCTTTTTCATGACAGTTCTCCTTTCGGGTTCTATATAACGAGGCAGGGGGCTTCACTTTCCGGCTGCTGCGAGAGCCGAGTCCACCGCTTCCTTGCGGCGGCGGTATTCCGCCCAGACGCGCGCGGCGTCGGCGGCGAGAATCGCTTCCTCGCCGTACATCGCGCGGTAGAGGCGGGAGAACGGCGTGTCAAAAAACTCGATCTCCAGCCGACACGGCGCACGGAGCCGATAGGGCGTGCCGGGGGTCGGCCCGGCCGCCAGGTGCGCCGCAGCCTGGCGGATCGCCGCGGAGGTGACCGCTTCCGGATAGCAGAGCGCGCCGAATTCGGACAGGGATTCCTTCACGGTGACGGCGAGCGCCTCCGGCACGATCGAGTGCGCCTCACGCACGCCTGCGCTGTCCGCCGTGATCAGCGCGAGCGGCACGCCGAAGCTTCCGGCGACGGCCGCCTCCATGCCGATCTCCCCGACGCGGACACCGTTCAGGATCAGTCCGCGCAGATCCGGCTCATAGGTGTGGTTGAGCAGCGCGCCGGTCGTGCCGCACATCGAATGGAATCCGAGCAGGATCAGTGCGTCGAAGGATTCATCGATGCCGCCGGCCCAGTCCGCGGTGTACGGCGGCTTGCCGGCGTATACGCATACGCCTGCCGGCAGCCGTGTCAGATCGATGTTTCGGCCATAGTAATGCTCGTCGTAAATGTAGATTTCTCCTGCGCCGCCCTCCTGCAGGCCGGCAAGCAGCGCGAGCAGATCGCAGTGAAAGAGACGGCGCCCCTCATCGTATTCGCTTTTGCCGGGCTCCGCCTGTTCGTAGGAGACGATGCCGCTCACGCCTTCCATGTCGCAGCGGATCATGAATTTGTACGGTTTTCCCATCGGATTCCTCCCGTTACTATACAGCTTTTGCGCCCATCATCATTATAACAGGCGCTGCCGGGACGTGCAATGTCCAATGTTGCCGCATAATAGTCCGATATTGCCTTTTTGGCGAACGGAAAAGGAGCGCGGGTCCGCAAAGGATCCGCGCTCCTGTTTCTCAGCGCTCCGTCTGCGCGGCGGAGGATTTGGCAAATGCGCCCGGCGTGGTGTGGTAATACTGGGTGAAAAGCCGGATAAAATGCGATGTGTTCTCATAGCCGCAGCGTCGGCTGACCTCGGCGACGGAATAGCCGCGCGCCAGATACTCCGCGGCCTTGCGCATGCGCAGCTGCGTCAGATATTCCAGATACGTGACGCCGGAGGCAGCCCGGAACCAGCGGCAGAAGTAGTATCGGCTGTACCCCATGAGAGCGGCTGCTTGCTCTACCGAAATGTGCTCGCCGTAATGGTCGGCGCTCCAGTCGAGCAGCATGGCAAGCGAGGGTGTGCGCGAAAGCGGAGGCGCTTCCGACCGGCAGCCCTCGCACAACAGACGCCACAGGGAGAGAATATCCGCCATCCGCGCAAACAGATCGCCGTCATCGGCAATCAGCTTTTCGACGGCCGCATAAAAATCCGCAATGTTCGCAAAGGAGAGCGGAAAACGGCGGATTTCCGTGCCCGTGCGGCGCAAAAAACCGTCCAGATTCAGATATTCGCCCAGGTGCTCCAGCGACAGCTTGACGACATACAGCACCGTCTGCGCATTCATAGCCGTCAGACGCATGGAATGCACATAATGCGGCGGAACTACATACACGCAGTCGCCGTGCACGGAGAAGCGCCGTTTCTCGATATAGATGTCGCCGCGGATTTGGCGTCCCACAAGGATTTCAATGGTCGGCGCGTAGTGCGGGATCGTGACATCCTCCTCCGGGAAGGTCTTTATGCTTACGGTGTACGGCCGGTCTGCGTCAAAATATACGTTCTCTTCGAAGGAGGTCGGAGAAAGCAGACGGCCGTGGATAATGCGATCGATTGCTGTCACCTCCCCGCTTGTCCTCGCTCCAGCGCGAGCAGAGCTTCCTTGCGCCAGAGGCCGCCGGCGTAGCCGGTCAGGGCGCCGCCGGCGCCGAGCACGCGGTGGCAGGGGATCAGAAGCGAGATCGGATTGCGCGCCACGGCGCCGCCGACGGCCTGCGCGGCGCGCGGCCGGCCGAGCCGTGCGGCCAGCGCGCCGTAGGTGAGTGTATGCCCGTAGGGGATTTCCGTCAGCAGCTGCCAGACCGCCGCCTGAAACGGCGTGCCCTGCGGAGAAAGCGGCGGCAGAAAATCCGGCTCCTTACCGCGGAAGTAGATCGCAAGCCAGCGCACCGTCTCCTCGAACACGGGCAGCGCCGCCTCGTACCCGACGAGATCGCGGGGAAAATAATTCTGTCCGTCAAACCACAGGCCGCAGAGCGACGTACCGTCGCCGGCAAGCGTCACGCCGCCGAGCGGCGTCTGAATGTGTCGGATGTACTGCATTTTTTCACCTCGCTGCGAGATTTCCGTTTTCATTATATCAGCCGCGCGCTGCCGTGTCAAGCGGTATGGCGGCGCGGCGCCTTTTTTTGCACAGCCGCTTGACAGAGGATACTATGCATTGTATAATATGATACAACAGGAGGTATGCGATGGACGTTCAAATCAAGCGTGGATTTCTCGACGTCTGCGTCCTCGCCGCGATCCGGCACAAGGATTCCTACGGGTACCGGATCGTCAGGGATATGAAGCCGTTTTTCGATATCTCGGAATCGACGCTTTACCCGATCCTGCGGCGGCTGGAGGCGGCGGCGCTCCTGACGGTCTACACCGCCCGGTACGGCGGCCGGCTGCGCAAGTATTACCGCATCACCCCGGCGGGCATTTCGCGGATCGAGGATTTTCAGCGGGAGTGGAAGGAAATTCTGACCATGTATCAATTTGTGACAAGGGAGGACGAGGCGGGCGGCGCGGCGCATCCCACCGGGGAAGCATGAAGATTCTCATTACCACCGACTGGTATGATCCGGCGACGAACGGCGTTGTGATCTCCGTCAAGAACCTCACCCGGGCGCTGACCGCCCGCGGACACGACGTGCGCATCCTGACCGTTTCCGCCGACCGACACAGCCACCGGGACGGCCCGGTTTACTGTATCCGTTCGATGCCGGCCGGCATCTACCCGAACGCGCGGGTGCCGCTGACCTACCGGCATGCGCTGATCCGCGAGCTGATCGAATGGAAGCCCGACGTGATCCACAGCCAGTGCGAGCTGTGCACGATGCAGTTCGCGCGTCATATCTCCCGCCGCACCGGCGCGCCGATCGTACATACCTACCACACGATGTACGAAGAGTACGTGCGGTACATCGGCCTTGGCAAGTGGACGGGCGACCGCGCGGTGCGCGTGCTGACGAAGCGCCGCCTGCGGGGCGTCTCGCTCGTCATCGCGCCGACGGAGAAGATGAGGTCTGTGCTCGAGGGCTACGGCATCGAGACGCCGATCCGTGTCGTACCGAGCGGCATCTCGCTTGCCCAGCACAGGGAGCGCCTCGCGCCGGAGATCCGATCGTCGATGCGGCGCGCGCTGGGGATCGGCGAGGCGCAGCCGACGCTGGTCTATGTCGGGCGGCTCGGCGCGGAGAAAAATCTAAGCGAGCTTTTGCGTTTCTTTGCCGCGGCGCGGCGGCGCCATCCGACGCTGGCTTTTCTGATCGTCGGCGATGGCCCGATCCGCGCTCTGCTCAAGGAGGAGGCAGCGTCGCTCGGGATTGCGGACGCCGTCGTTTTCACCGGCATGGTCGATCCGAAGACCGTACAGAATTATTACCAGCTGGGCGACGTTTTCGTCTGCGCCTCCACGAGCGAGGCGCAGGGGCTGACGTATGTCGAGGCGGCCGCGAACGGCCTGCCGCTGCTCTGCCGGCAGGACAGCTGCCTCGGCGGCGTGATCGAGCCGGGGGAGAACGGCTTCGCCTACGAAAGCGAGGCGGAATTTGACGCTGCGCTCGATCGTATGCTGTCCGATCCTGACTGGCGCGCCCGCGCCGCCCGGCGCAGCGAGGAGATTTCCGAGGCCTTTGATACGCCGGCCTTCGGCCGTGCGGCGGAGACGGTCTACGCGGAGGTGATCGCCGCGGCGAACCGCGGGGAAGGAAAAGAAAAATGAAGAAAGTGGAGTTTCTCGCGCAGCTGCGCACGGCGCTCGGCGATCTGCCGCCGGAGGACGCCGCGCGCACGCTGGAGTATTACGGCGAGGCGATCGACGACCGCATGGACGATGGGGAGCCGGAGGAGGAAGCCGTTGCCGCCGTCGGCACGGTCGAGGAGATCCGCTCGCTGATTCTTGCGGACGCACCGCGGCCGCCGCAAAGGCGCGTTCTTTTGCTTCTCGCCGCGCCGCTCCTGCTGGTGATAGCCGCACTATTCATCGCGGCGGCCGCGGTATTCCTCTGCGCGGCGCTGCTGGCGATCGCCTTGTCGATGAGCGCGGTCCCCGCGCTGATCGAACTGGGGCTCGCCTGGGCGGGGCTGTATCTCGGCGGCGGGATGGTCCTCACCGGCGTGTCGATCCTTCTCTTTTACGCGCTGCGCGCGGCGGTCGGCGGGATCGTGCGGATGGGACGAAATCTGCTTGGCGGCCTCAGACGCCGCGGGGCCCGAAGGGAGCGTGCGATATGAAATCCCTGACCCGAGTGATGTGCGCCGCCGCGGCGATACTGATCGTCGGCGGGCTGGCGATCTTCACCGCCGCCTTCCGCGCGATGGACTTTGATTTCTCGAAGCTGAATCTCGGAGAGGAAAAGACGGAGGAATTCCTCGTCACGGAGCCGTTCATCGATCTTTGCATCGATACCGGGCTTGCCGCAATCCGCCTTGCGCCGTCCGGAGACGGGACGTGCCGTGTCGTCAGCCGGATCGGCGCCGCGCGGGGCGAGACGGCGGCGCATACCGTCGAGGTGAAGAACGGGACGCTCTCGATCGTCGGCCGCAGAACATGGTCGTTCGTGCCGTTTTTTGCATTCAGCGAATGGAAAGATCCTGCGCTGACCGTGTATCTTCCCGAGACGGAATACCGCGCGCTGCAGATCCATGCGGGCGCGAACGACGTGCATGTCGGAAATGAATTCACTTTCCGCGGGGCGGATATCGCCGCCGCCAGCGGAGGGGTGTTCTATGAGGCGCAGACGCTCGATCTCGTGCGGATCGAAACGGGCAGCGGGGAGATTTGGGTGAACTGTACCGCACAGTCGATCGAGGCACGCACCGACAGCGCCGGGATCGGGCTGCGGGGCAGCGCACAGAAGGCGGCGGCATTTTCCGGGAGCGGCGAGATCCATCTGTACGGACTCAACGCGGAGGAGATCACCGCCTCCTGCACCAGCGGCGGGATCCGGCTGCATACGGTGTGCGCATCGCAGGAGATCCGGCTGGAAACGACGAGCGGGGACGTTGACGGCTATGACGTTCGCGGCGGTGTGCTGACCGTTCGCGCGACGAGCGGCGATATCACGCTGGAGCACGGTACGCTGGACGGTGCGCTCGCCGTGACGGTGACGAGCGGCGATGTCTCGGTCAATGACTGGGACGCCGCCGGCGGACGGATCCATGCGACCAGCGGCAGCGTGGATGCCGCGTTCCGCACGGAGAAGGTGTTCGACGTCGATTCCGGGAGCGGAAGGATGTCCTATCCCGACCTTCCCTCCGGCGGTCCCGTCGAGGTCCGCACCACCAGCGGCGACGTGCATCTGTATATCGGCTATCTGCCCGATACCTTCCAGCGGTAAAAAAGCACAGGCTGCGCGAACGCAGCCTGTGCTTTTTATTGCTTTTTTACGGCTTTTGGGGCGCCCTGATCCGTACAAACGCCGTGCAGCCGATCCCGCCCGCCGGCGTCAGGCCGAGCGAGCGGTAGAAGGCGACGCTCGCTTCGGTGTCGTCCGTCAGGAGCAGAAACTGGTACACGTCCGCAAAGCGGCCGAGCAGCGCACGCATCAGCGCGCGGCCCGTGCCGCGCCGCTGAAAATCGGGATGCACCAGCAGATCCTGCACGAGCACGACGGACGAGCCGTCACCCACCGCGCGCACAAGGCCGACGAGCCGCCCCTCTTCATAGGCGCCGAGCGCGCAGAGCGAGCGCGCGAAGGCGTCGGCGAGCATCGCCGGGCGGGCGGTGTAGTTCGTCCAGCCGACGGCGTCGTACAGCGGCAGGATCTCACCGGTGTCCCATTGCCGCAAAGTGCGAATTTCCATGCCGCACCTCCTTTTTTCATAGTATAGCACATCAGACGACTGCCTGTCAAGAAGCAGGGCCTTCCACGTCGAAATCCTGCGAAAAAGGGTAGCGCATTCCGCATTCTTGTGTTATAATAATACAAACATCCTTCCCCGGAGGCATATATGGCCAATATCATCGCCGTGATCTGGGACTGCGACAACACCCTGATCGACGGCTATATGCAGGATCCGCTCTTCGCGGAGTACGGCGTCGACGCGCACGAGTTCTGGCGCGCGGTGGACGCGGCGCGGCGCGTCTACGAGGCGCAGGGCATCCGCGTCAACCCGGATACGTATTATCTGAATTATTTCATCCGCTGCGCGCACGACGGCACCTTCCCGGGGCTCAACAATGCGAAGCTGCGCGAGATCGGCAAAAAGCAGAAGTTTTTCCCGGGCGTACCCGCGATCCTCGCGGAGATCAAGGGGATGCTGCGCGACGATCCCGCGTACGCCGAGTACGGGATCCAGGTGGAGAACTACATCGTCAGCACCGGCTTTGCCGAGGTGATCCGCGGCTCGGCGCTCGCGCCGTTCGCGGACGGCATCTGGGGCTGCGAGCTGATCGAGGCGCCCGACGCCTCGGGCACGCCGGTGATCAGCGAGATCGTCTATACGATCGACAACACGACCAAGACCCGCGCGCTGTTCGAGATCAACAAGGGCATCGGCAAGCTGGAGTCGATCGGCGTGAACACGAAGATCCCGCGGGAGATGCGCCGCGTGCAGTTTGAGAACATGATCTACATCGCCGACGGGCACAGCGACATCCCCGCCTTCTCATTGATCGACCAGAACGGCGGCGCTACCTTCGCCATTTACCCGCGCGGGAACCGCACGGCGATGCGGCAGGTGGAGCAGATGCGCGCCGACGGCCGCGTCAGCATGTATGCGGAGGCGGACTATTCGCCCGACACCACCGCGCACATGTGGATCACCGATACGATCCGCAAGCTGGCCGACGCGATCCGCGAGCGGGAGCAGGCGAAGATCCTTCGCTCCGCCTCCGACGCGCCGAAGCATCTGACCTGAAGAAAGAACGAAAGGAAGAGAGACATGAAACGCATTCTTCTCACCGGCGCGCGCGGCTTTGTCGGCGCGCGCATCCGCGAAGAGCTGCCCGTGATCGAGGCGCCGTCGCTGCGCGGCGCCGCGGAGGACGACGTCGCGCGCCTGATCGGGGAAGCGGAGCCGGAGGTGATCCTGCATACGGCGGCGATCTCCGACATCGGCGCCTGCGCGCGCGATCCCGCGGGTTCCTATCACGCGAACGTAGAGCTCCCGCTGTATTTTGCACGGCACGCCGGCGGCGCGAAGCTCGTCGCTTTTTCCAGCGATCAGGTCTACAGCGGCCTCGGCACGCCCGGCCCGTACCGGGAGGAGGAGGCCGCCGCGGCCAATCTCTATGCGGAGGAGAAGCTGGAGATGGAGGCGCGCGTACTCGAGGCCAATCCGGACGCGGTGCTGCTCCGCGCGACGTGGATGTACGACATGCCGCTCTGCCGCGCCGCCAACCGCGGCAATTTCCTGGTGAATCTGCTGCGCGCCGCCGTGACGCGCACACCGGTGACCTTCTCCGAGCGGCAGTATCGCGGCCTGACCTACGTGCGCGAGGTCGCGCGCAATATGGAGGCGGCCGCCCGCCTGCCCGGCGGCGTCTACAATTTCGGCAGCGAGAACACGATGAACATGGCAGAGACGGCGCGCTTCTTTTTCTCGGCGCTGGGCGTCGAGGTACCGGTCCGCACGCCGGCGGCCGACGCGCCCCTCCCGCACAATCTGTGGATGGACTGCGCGCGGGCAAGAGCGGGCGGCGTCGCCTTCTCCGACACGGCCGGCGGCCTGCGCCGATGCATTGAGGAATATTCTCTCCGGCTGCTCGTCGGATGAAAAACAGAGGTGAGTTTCCATGAAACGAACGAAAGCCTGCCCGAAATGCCGCTCGACGAACATTCTTCGCTTCGACGGCTCGGCCGGCGCGTACGGTGCGGGCAACAACATCCCCGCCGGCGCGACGATCTTTTCCGCCGTGCCGGTCAACCGCTATGTCTGCATGCACTGCGGCTACGCGGAGGAGTGGATCGACGAGATCGATCTGGAGAAGCTGAAGACCAGCCGCAAGGCGAAAGGCGTATAAGACGCGGCGACGCGGCCGCGGATCCATAAGAAAAATCCCTTCCCCATGGGGAAGGGATTTTTCTGCGGCGGGCACGTCCGCCGTACTATATCGGCATCTCCGGCCGGCGGCTGATACGGCGGCGGATATCCGAGAGACACTCCCGGATCGCCTCCTTTTCTCCGGTATCGATGGCGTGCCGGAGCGTGCGGTCTATATCGAGCAGCAAGAAGGCGTCGAGCAGCGCGTACAGATTCGGATAGAGCGCGCGCTGTTCGTCGGTAAAGGGGCGGACGGCGTGGTAGCCGGTCAGAAATGCCGGCAGGATCACCTCTTCCGGGCGCCCGGCGAGCTCGTCCGGATAGTCCATCAGCCGGGCGACGAAGACCGCCTGCATCACGGCGTCGAAAAACGGCACGCTGTCGCCGCAGAGGTTGAAATCGAAGACGCCGAGCCGTCCGTCGGAGGTGCGGTAGAGATTGCAGTCGCTGAGATCGCCCTGCGTGGCATAGCGCGGCGCGGCGGCAAGCGTCTGCAGATGCGCCATGCATTCCTCCCGCTGCCGTTCGATCTCACGGTATGCGGCCGCGTCCGCGGCGAGCAGCGCCTCGCGGTGCGAGGCGAAATCGGAGAAGCTGAACAGATCGTTGTCCGTCAGCGGATCAAAGAGCACCTCGCCCGCGACGTGCGCGTCCGCCGCCTCGGCGATATCGTGCATCCGCGCGAGCAGACCTCCGATCCCGCGGGCCGTCTCCGCATCGATCAGACGGAGCTGTCCGGGAACAAAATCCTCCACGGTGACGAGCACGTCATACCCGCCGATGGAATACGGCTTCACGTACCGGCCGCCGGCGGCATAGGCGCGCGGCGTCTCGATCCCATGCGAGGCGAGCAGGGCGGCGAAGCGGCTCTGCGCTTCGATGAGCGTCTCGGGCGCATCGGCCTCGTGCTTGAAGCGGATCACAAACGGGCGGCCGTCGGCCGCGTCGGCGCGCACGATCAGGCGCACGTCGCGGGAAGCGGGATCGTCCCGTTCGTAATGAGACCGCTGGAGCTCCGTGAATCCGACAGTTCCAGAGGAAAGGCCGAAATCGCCAAGGATGCGCGCGGCGTCGTCGGGCGTTATGATAAACATGCTTGTCAATCCGCCTCCGTTTCCTTTTGTGCCTGCGCCGCGATCGACTCGCCGATCGTGGCGCTTTTTTCCTTGTGCATCTCCTCGAGCAGTGCGCCGATCCGTGCGTCGGCCGCGTCCACCTCGCCCTCGAATTCGGCGGCGGACATGCGCAGCACGCCGAAGCGCACCGCGCCGAGCTGGATCAGCCCGTCGGAGGAGACGACGCGCACGCGCTCGTTCTTTCCGATCTCGGAGAGCAGTCGTGAAATATACACGTCGCCGAGCTCGCGCTCCTTCGTGTAGACGACGTGGATCGAATGATAGTCAAAGCGCTCGCCGACGTTCCCGGCGACGCGGTAAGCGTCGAAGACCAGGATCACCTCGGCCTGCGTGAAGGCGGCGAAGTTGGAGAGCACATCCATCAGGCGCCGCCGTGCCGCGTCGAGATCGTCCTCGGCGATCGCGCGCAGATCGTCCCAGGCGAAGATCACGTTGTAGCCGTCCACGATCCAGACGTCCGTGCGGACGCGCGCGTCCTCCGCGCGCGCCGGCGTCGGCGCCTCGCGCACCGTTTTCTCCTTGTAGACGCGCCGCCTGATCGGCCCGAACTCGCGGAGCATGATCGCCTCCAGCTCCGCCTCGTCCAGATGCAGATTGCGGTGGTTCACGGCAGGCGCCGCGTCAGCGCCCACCGGGCGCAGACAGGAGGCGAGATGCATATACTCCGGCACGCGGTCCCACGGCACAAGAAAGCCCGCGCCGTGCGCGCAGAAGACGGAATCCGGCGAATTCTCCGTGTCGGCGGTCGGCGAGTAGGGATGTGCGGCGCAGACCTCCTGGGGATTGTGGCACAGATCGTAGCCGGCCGGCGCGACGCTCATGCGCCCGCGGCCGCCGCTGTAGGCGGCGACCTCTGCGGCGTAGCCGTTCAGCGTCGTCACCGGCGCCCGGCCGCAGAGCAGCGTCATCGCCCCCGCCTCCTCGGGCGGGGAGAAGGTGCCGCCGCGCAGGCGGATGTCGCTGATGGCGCGGCCGATCTGCTCCGGCGGCACCTCGATGCGGAAGGAGAGATACGGCTCGAGCAGCACCGTCTCTGCCTGCATCAGTCCCTGCCGGACCGCGCGGTAGGTCGCCTGCCGGAAATCGCCGCCCTCCGTGTGCTTCAGATGCGCGCGGCCTGCGGCCAGCGTGATGCGCATGTCCGTGATCGGCGCGCCGATCTTCACGCCGAGGTGCGTCTTTTCCGCCAGATGCGTCAGCACGAGGCGCTGCCAGTTTCGGTCGAGCGCGTTCTCCGGGCAGCGCGACTGAAAGACCAGCCCGCGTCCGCGCGGCAGCGGCTCCAGAAGCAGATGCACCTCGGCATAATGGCGCAGCGGCTCGTAATGCCCGACGCCCTCCACCGTGTCGGCGATCGTCTCCTTGTAGAGCACGCTGCCCTGATCGATCACGGTCTCCAGCCCGAAGCGCTCGCGGATCAGCGCGCGCAGGATCTCCACCTGCACGTCGCCCATCAGCTGCACGTGGATCTCGCCGACGGCGCTCCGCCAGGCGATGCGCAGCATCGGGTCCTCCTCCTCGAGCTGCTTCAGCTTGGGCAGCACCTCGCGCACGTCCGCGCCTTCCGGCAGACCGATGCGGTATTCCATCACCGGCTCAAGCGTTGGCGCGTCGGCCTCCGACTCGTAGCCGAGGCCGTCGCCGCCCTGCGTGCCCTCGAGCCCCGGCACGGCGACGATCATCCCCGCCTCCGCCGTCTCTGTGTTGGCGAAGCGCGCGCCGCCGTAGAGGCGGAGCTGTCCGATCTTTTCCTCGCCGCCGCGCACGGCGATCGTGTCGCGCACGGCGAGCTTGCCGCCGGTGATCTTCATATGCGTCAGCCGCACGCCGGACGGGTCGCGGCTGATCTTAAAGACCCGCGCGCCGAAGCGGTCGGGGTAGAGGCCCGGCCGCGTCAGACGCGGGAGTGCCGCGAGAAATTCATCGATGCCGCTCAGGCGCAGGCCGGAGCCGAAAAAGCAGGGGAAGAGCAGCCGCTGTCGGATGAGCGAGGCCGCGTCGTCGTCGGAGACCGCGCCGCTCGCGAGGTACCGCTCCAGCACGTCTTCGCGCCGCATGGCGACGGCCTCCGCGCGCCGGCTCTCGTCCGCGTCGGTGAAATCGACGCAGCCGTCGCCGAATTCCTTCTGCAGCTCGGCGAGGAGCTCCGCCTCCGTGCGGCGGGCGAAGTCCATCTTTGTGACGAAGAGGAGCGTCGGCACGCGGTAGAGGGAGAGCAGCCGCCACAGCGTCCGCGTGTGCGCCTGCACGCCCTCCGACGCGCTGACGACGAGGATCGCGTAGTCGAGCACGCGCAGCGTGCGCTCGGTCTCCGAGGAAAAATCGACGTGTCCCGGCGTGTCAAGCAGCGTCGCCGTGCCCTCGCCGAGCGGGAAGGTCGCCTGGCTGACAAAGATCGTGATCCCGCGCGCGCGTTCCAGCGCGTGCGTGTCCATCACCGTGTCGCCGTGATCCACCCGTCCGAGATGGCGGCTGACGCCGGTGCGGTAGAGAATGGCTTCGGCCAGCGTCGTCTTGCCCGCGTCCACGTGGGCAAGGATGCCGAATACGGTGTTCGGCGTCATCTCAATTGGCTGCCGCCTCGTGCAGCTTGCGGCCCATCAGCACGCCCATGATCGAGGCCATCATCAGTCCGCGCGTCCAGCCGCTCGAATCGCCGAGACAGTGCAGGGAACGGACGCTGGTGTTCAGATCGGCGTCCATGCGGACGCGGTTCGAGTAGAATTTCAGCTCCGGCGAGTAGAGCAGCGTCTCGCGCGCGGCAAAGCCGGGCACGACCTCGTCCATCGCCTGGATGAAGCCGAGGATGTTCGTCATCGAGCGGTATGGCATGGCCGAGGTGATGTCGCCGGCCACGGCGTCGGGCAGCGTCGGGCGCACGTTGGACTGCGCCAGCTCCTTCTCCCACGTCCGCTTGCCGTCGAGAATGTCGCCGTAGCGCTGTACGAGAATGTGCCCCGCGCCGAGCATGTTGGTCAGCTCGCCGACCTTCTGTGCGTACTCGATCGGCTGGTTGAAGGGTACGTTGAAGTTGTGGGAGACGAGGATCGCCAGATTCGTGTTCTCGGACTTCAGCTCCTTGTAGGAGTGTCCGTTGACGACGGCGAGATTGTGGTCGTAATTTTCCTGGCTGACAAAGCCGCCGGGATTCTGGCAGAAGGTGCGCACCTTGTTGCGGAAGGGCTGCGGATAGCCGATCAGCTTCGATTCGTAGAGCACCTCGTTGATCTTCTCCATGACCTCGCTGCGCACCTCGACGCGCACGCCGATGTCCACTGTGCCCGGCTGGTGCGCGATGTGATGCTCCGCGCAGATGCGCTCGAGCCACTCCGCGCCGCGCCGCCCGGTGGCGATGATCGTCTCGTCCGCGGTGACTTCCTTCTCCGTATGTCCGTCGGTGATCACCGCGCCGAGGCAGCGGTCGCCGTCGAGCAGCACGTTCGTCGCCTCGTAGCCGAAGATCAGTTCCACGCCATGCGCGGCCAGATATTGCTCGATGGCGAGATAGATCGCCTGCGCGCGCTCGGTACCCATGTGGCGGATCGGACAGTCGACGAGCTTCAGTCCGGCGCGGATCGCGCGCAGACGGATCTCCTTGACCGCCTCGGTGTTGCCCAGCCCCTCGACGTGGGTGTCCGCGCCGAATTCGAGGTAGATCTTGTCCGCGTAGTCGATCAGCTCCTGGGCGAAGTCCTCGCCGATCAGCGACGGCAGATCGCCGCCGACCTCATAGCTGAGCGAGAGCTTGCCGTCGGAGAAGGCACCGGCGCCGGAGAAGCCGGTCGTGATGTGGCAGTAGGGACGGCAGTTCACGCACTGCCTGGTAGTGGTTTTCGGACAGCGGCGGCGTTCGATCGGCTGTCCCTTCTCTACGAGCGTCACGTGCCGCCGGTCGCCGCGGCGGATCAGCTCGATGGCGGTGAAGATGCCGGCCGGGCCGGCACCGATGATCAGAATATCGGTATGCATGAGATTCTTCCTTCCTCTCTGTCAGCCATAGAAAAACCGCCCGAGCGGGATGCCGCGTCCGACGGTTTTGAATTATCCTTAATTATTATAGCAAAACCTGCGCGCCGTGTCAAGTGCGAAATGCGCATCGCGCGCTTGACGGAAGAAAAATGCCGTGTTATAATGTAGCGAGGAAAGGCGGTGAGCGGATGGAGACGATCGCGTTTGACGCGCAGATCCTGCGCGCGCCGGATCAGGACGCCGCATATGTGATATTTCCGTTTGATCTGCGCGCACGTTTCGGCTGCGGTCGGATGAAGGTGCACGCGGCCTTTGACGGCGTGCCCTATGACGGCAGCATCGTGAACATGGGCGTGCGGGACGAGGCGGGCAGGGTCTGCTGGGTCCTCGGCCTGCGGCGGGATATCCGCGCCGCCATCGGCAAGGGAGCGGGCGACGTCGTGCACGTCGAGATCACGCCCCGCGCAGAGAGCAGGAAACAACCGGAGGAAACGAAAGAATGAATTTCATCATCCCCTATGCGGTACCAAACCGGCAGCGCACGCCGGCGCTGTGCGGCGTCTCGCTGGACGGCGAGATCGGCGCGCGCTATGACCGCTTCGCCTACGAGCGGCTGAGCAGTCCCTTTGCGGTGAAGGAGATCCTGTGCGAGGCGGAGGAATGCATCCGCGACAAGTACGACGACGAGCTGGCGCAGGGACTCTGGCGCGGCGAGTTCTGGGGCAAGCAGATCCTCTCCGCCGTGCGCGTCTGCCGCCAGAAAAACGACGAGGCGTTAAAGGAGGCGATTCGCACCTCCTGCCATCGGATCCTCGCGATGCAGGACGGAGACGGCTACATCGGCAGCTACCGAGACGGCGCGAGCATCCTGCCCGCCGACCGCGAGCGCTGCATCCGCGAGGTCGGCTGGGGATCCATGTACAACTGGAACGTCTGGGGGCAGAAATACACGCTCTGGGCGCTGCTCGAGAGCGCGATGCTGCTCGACGATCGGCGCATCCTCGCCGCCGCCGCGCGTCTGGCGGATCAGCTGATCCGCCGTCTGCGGCAGACGGGCGTCGCGCTGCGCGAGGCCGGCGTTATGCACGGCATGGCCGCCTGTTCGATCATGAAGCCGATGCTGATCCTCTACCGCCTCACCGGCGAGCGGTCGTACTACGATCTGTGCCTGGGGACGGCGGCGGACTGGGCGCGCCCGGACGGCGCGATGCCGAATCTGATCGCCAATGCGCTGAGCGGGCGCTCGCCCGCCCGGTGGTACCCGCTCGGCGACTACAGCCTGGGCGGCTGGACCTCGAAGGCCTATGAGATGATGTCCTGCTTTGACGGACTGCTCGAGCTCTACCGCGTCAGCGGCGACGGCACGTATCTGGCGGCTGCCGAACGCTTCTGGGATGCGGTGCGCCGCGACGAGACAAACATCCTCGGCTCCGTCGGCTACTGCGAGCGCTTCTGGATGGCGGCGTCGTATCCCGACGCGGCCACGGAGGTGTGCGACGTCGTGCACTGGATGCGCCTGTGCCACGAGCTCTTCTGCCTGACGGGCGAGGCGAAGTACATGGATGCCTTCGAGCGGGCATTTCTCAACGCCTTCCTCGCCGGGGTGTACGAGGACGGCAGGACGGGCGCGTTCTTTGTGCGCAGCGCCGGCCGCCACTGGACGGCGGAGCCGCAGGTGGAGACCAAATACCAGCACTGCTGCCTCAACAACGCCGCGCGCGGCTTCGTCAACGCCGCCGAATCGGTGATGACGCGGTGTGAGTCCGGCTACCGCGTGAATCTGTACGTTCCCGCCCGCATCCGCTTCGGCGAGACCTCCTTCCGCATCAGTTCCGGCTATACGGACCGCGGCGAGGTCACCGTGACGATCCGCGGCGCCTCGGCAGGGGAGCGGCTGCAGCTGCGCGTGCCCGACTGGAGCGCCGTGACGAGGATCGGCGTCGTCGGCGGGGAGGAGCGCACGGCGGAGGCGGTCGACGGATACGTGACGGTGCCGCTGGACGGCGCGGACACGGTGCTCCGTCTCCGCTTCGATATGACGCCGGAGGTGATCGATTTCCGCGGCGAATACAAGAATCTGCCGTCCGATGATTATCACGTGCAGCGCTGGATCGACGGCGGCGGGGGCCTTTGCGACCGGCGGCAGATGGCCGCGCATCCGATCTCGGTGATCCGGCGCGGGCCGGTGATGCTGGCGCGCACGAAGCGCCTCGGCGCTTCGGAGGAGATGTTCGGGGAGGAGAGCGTCTGCGGGCACGGCGCGGCGTGCACCGCGCGCGTCATCCGGCACGACCGGATGCTCACGGCCTGCCGGGTTTCGCTGACGGCGGACGGCCGCACGCGCGAGCTGCTCATGTGCGACGTGGCCTCGGCGGTCGGACGCGACACGGAGGATCCGCGGTTCTTCTCGATGTACGTATGAGAGAAAAAACGGGCTGATTTCAGCCCGTTTTTTCTTCGGTCTTGCAATTTGGACCACACTGTGCTATACTAAAACCAGACAAGATTCGGGGGAGGTGCGCCGTATGCCGGAGCTGCCGGAGGTTGAAACCGTGCGGACGGTGATCGGAGAAGAGATCACGGGCGCGTGCATCCGCGAGGCGGAGGTGCGCACGCCGTCCGTCGTCGCCTGGCCGTCGGCGGAGGAATTCTGCCGCCGCCTGCGCGGGCGGACGATCGCGTCGCTTACGCGGAGAGGGAAGTTCCTTGTATTCCTGCTTGACGACGGCGGGCGGATGCTGCTCCATCTGCGTATGACCGGCTGTCTGCTCGTCGCACAGGCGGGCGAGGCAGAGGAGAAGCACACGCATCTCGTTTTCATGCTGGCGGACGGCCGTGCGCTGCGCTTTTCGGACGTCCGCCGTTTCGGGCGCGTCTGGCTCTTCGCCGCCGGCGAGACCGACGCGGTGAGCGGGATCGAATCGCTCGGCCGCGACGCGCTCGATCCGTCAATCAACGGCGATTGTCTTAAAATGGTGTTCGGCAAACGCAGAATTCCCATCAAGGAATGCCTGCTCGATCAGCACGTTCTCTGCGGCATCGGCAACATCTATTCTGATGAGATCCTCTTCGCCGCACGCATCCATCCGGCGCGGCCGGCCTGTTCGCTGTCGGACGGCGAATGGTCCGTACTCGCGGCGGCGATCGGGCGGGAGCTGGCGTATTTCGTGGAGAAGAACGCCGTGAGCGCCGAAGAATACCGGCGCGGACGCGGCATGGAATACCACAACACGCCGTATCTGCGCGTCTACGGACGCGCAGGCAAGGCGTGCCTTTGCTGCGGCGCGCCGCTCGTCCGTTCTGTGATCGGCGGACGCGGCAGCGTCTGGTGCCCGCGCTGCCAGAAGGAGGGCGTATGACCAACTTCGATTTTCTCAAAGCAGACACGCAGTTTGCCTCGTTCGCGGATATCGCGGCATCTGCCGAATATCTGCTGCACATCGATCGGGACGCCTGCGTACTCAATTGCCGCCGGGCGATGGAATTCGCGATCAAGTGGATGTACGAAGCCGACGAGGAGCTGACGCCGCCGCGGCAGAGCACGCTGGTCGCGCTGATGAACGGCGAGGAATTCCGGGAGATCGTCGGCGAGGACGTCTGGCAGCGGATGGATTTCATCCGCCGCATGGGCAACTGCGCCGCGCACGACGGCAAAAGCGTCACGGAGGAGCAGGCGGCGCTGTGTCTGGAGAATCTCTTCTGCTTCTTCGACGCGCTGGCGTATTTCTATTCGGATAATTATACGAAGCCGTCCTTCGATCCGTCGCTGCTCGAGCTGACGGAGGAGGAGGCGCTGTCGTTTGTCACCGAGCTGCCGCCGCCGGCCGCGGCGCTGCCGAACGGCGCCGCCGCCGTGCTGACCGCACGCCGGGCAGCGCAGCAGCCGGGCTTTGCACCGGCACAATTGGCAGATGCCGAAGATCGCACGCGCCGAATCTATATCGATTTCATGCTGCAGGACGCCGGCTGGATCGAGGGCCGCGACTGGCTGCGCGGCGTCAAGCTGCCGAGCCTCGCGGGCATGCCGTCCGACGTCGCGGCGGATATGGTTCTCTACGGTGCGGACGGCAGCCCGCTGGCCGTCGTGGAGACGACGCGCTCCGCATCCGATTGGGAGGCGGGACGTCAGCAGGCCGCGCTCTGCGCGGAGATTCTTGCCGCGCAGAGCGGGCGCCGCCCGGCGATTTTCTGTACGAATGGCTTTGAGACGCACATTATCGAAGAGAGCGGCGCGGACCGCCGCGTCTCCGGCATATATTCCCGCCGCGATCTGGAAAAGCGGCTTGCGCTGCGCGCGTCCGCTGCGAATGAGGCGAATGCCGAAATCAACGCTTCGATCGCCGACCGCGCCTATCAGCAGTCGGCCGTCGCCGCTGCGCGCGACGCGCTGCGGCGGGGCAGACGCCGGATCCTCCTCACGATGGCGGCCGGCTCCGGCAAGACCCGCATCGCCATCGCCCTGTACGACGTGCTGCTGCGCGGCGGCGCGATCCGCAACGCGCTCTTCCTGGCGGATCGCGCAGTGCTCGTCACGCAGGCCGCCCGCGCCTTCAGCCGCCATCTGCCTGCGCTCTCCGCCGCCAATCTCTGTGAGGACGGCGGCGACTGCGCCGCATCCTGCGTGCTCGCCACCTATGACGAGCTGATGGACCGCATCGACGGCGCGCGCGACGCGCAGGGCAAGATCTTCACGCCCGGGCACTTCGATCTCGTGATCTGCGACGAGGCGCACCGCGCACTCTACAACCGCTACCGCGACCTCATCAATTACTTCGACGCGCCGCTGATCGGCCTGACCGCGACGCCCGCCGAGGAGATCGACGCCGCCACCTATGAGATTTTCGCACCCGAAGACCGCTCGCCGGTTTTCGCCTACACAAAGGAGCAGGCGATCCGCGACGGCTATCTTGTCGATTATGAGTCCGTCGCGACCACGCCCTCCTTCTCGCGGAGCGGCGCCGCCTACGACGAGCTGTCCGCGACGGAAAAGGAGCGTTACGAGAAGACCTTCGTCTGTGATTCCGGCGCGCTGCCGCCGCGCTTTCTCTCCGATGAATTCCTCCGCTGGGTCAGCGGCGAGGAGACCGTCTCCGCGGCCCTGGATTTCTTTCTGGCGCACGCGCTGCGCGTCGGCGCGCGGCTCGGCAAGACGATCCTCTTCGCGCAGAACGGCGCGCACGCGCGTCGGATCCTGGAGATCCTCACACGTCGTTTTCCCGCGCTTTCCGACGCCTCGGCAGTGATCGATCCCGACCGGACGGACGCGCAGGCGGCGATCGACGAGTTTTCCTCCCCCGAATCATCCCTAACGCTGGCCATCTCCGTTGATGAGCTCGATACCGGCGTCGATGTGCCGCAGGTACTCAATCTCGTGTTTCTGCGGCGGGTCGTCAGTAAGGCGAAATTCTGGCAGATGATCGGCCGTGGCGCGCGTCCGTGCCCCGGTCTGCTCGAAGGACGGGACAAGACGGGTTACCGAATTTTCGATTTTTGCGGAAATTTCGATTTCTTCCGTCTGCGGCGCGACGTGCCGACCGCGCCCGCCCGCACCCCGCAGGGCGAGCTGTTCTGGATGAGATGCCGGCTGACGGCTGCGCTCGAGGGCAGCGGTGAGGCGGCGCGGCAGGCGCTGCGGCGCGCGCTGATCGCCGAGCTTTCGTCGCAGGTGGCGGCGCTGCCGCGGGAGCATTTTGCCGTACGGCAGCATCTTGCGAGCGTGAACCGTTTTGCCGATGCCGCGCACTGGGAGGCGCTCGGCGAGGAGGATCTGCGTGCGCTGGCCGAGGAGGTGGCGCCGCTGTGGACGGAGGAGGAGGCGCCGCCCGCCTTTGATCTGTTCATGACGGAGGCTGCGCTCGATGCGCAGCGCGGCGGCGATCAGAGCGAGCGGCTGCGCATTCTGCGCGAGGCGCTGATGCGGCGTGTCGGCGCGCCATCCGCCGGGCCGTACGCCGCTTGGAGCCGCCGGATCCTCTATACCGACGAGCTGCTGACGGCCGGGCCGGAGGCATGGGAGGAGGCGCGGCGCGCGCTCGGCGCGCTGTGGCGCGGCGGCCGGGAGACGTGGCCTTCGGCCGTGGAATAAAGAAAAACGGTGCGTAAGCACCGTGTTTCTTTTACGCAGGCTTTGCGGCAGATGCGGACGCTTCTGCAGCTTCCGCCCGCCGCAGCGCCCGGTACGTCCGCGCGATCACGATTGCCGACAGGATTGCTGTGAGCAGATCGGAGACCGGCATGGACCAGAGCACGCCGTCAAGGCCGAGCCACAGCGGCAAAAGCAGGGCAAAGCCGACGCCGAAGACGACTTCCCGCACCATCGAGAGCATCGTCGAGGCTGCCGCGCGGCCCATCGCCTGCAGAAAGATGAAGGCCGCCTTGTTCACACAGGCGAGGATCCCCATCGAAAGATAAATGCGGAAGGCGCGCACGGCGAATTCGGTATAGTAGGCGCTTTCGTTCTGCGCGCCGAAGATGCCGATCAGCTGCCGCGGGAAGAGCTCGGCCAGAATGAGCGCGGCGGCGCCGACGGCGGCCTCCGCAATCAGGAGCCGCGTAAAGAGCTGCCGCACGCGCCCGTGCAGCCCGGCGCCCATGTGGAAGCCGACAAGAGGAATGCAGCCCGCTGCCATGCCGATGACAACGGAGATGACGATCTGGAAGAACTTCATCACGATGCCGACGACCGCCATCGGGATCTGCGCGTACTGCGCCTGGCTGAAGACCGGATCGGCGGCGCCGCAGCGGCGGATCATGTTGTTGACCGCCGCCATCGCGGCGACAAGCGAAATCTGCGAGAGAAAGCTGCACAGTCCCAGGGCGAGCACGCGGCACGCGACGCTGCTCCGCAGCCGGTAATCATCCCGGCGAAGGCGGATCGTGCGCAGATGGCAGAGATACCACAGCGAGAGCGCGGCGGTGACGAGCTGGCCGAGCACTGTGGCGACGGCTGCGCCCGTCATGCCCCAGTGAAAGCCGAAGAGAAAGAGCGGGTCGAGCACGACGTTGACCGCGGCGCCGGAGAGCGTGGCCGCCATCGCGAAGCGCGGCGAGCCGTCGGCGCGGATGATGGGATTCATGCCCTGGCCGAAGAGATAGGCCGGAATGCCGAGAGCGATCCAGAAGAAGTATTCCTTCGCCAGAGAAAAGGTCTCCGCGTTGACGCGGCCGCCGAAGAGCGTGAGCCATGTGTCGCCGAAGAGCAGATAGACCGCAGTGAGCAGCGCAGCCGCCAGCACGCTCATCGTGACAGCGCATCCGACCGCGCGTCCTGCCGTGTGCTTCTCCCCTTTGCCGAGCTGCAGGCTGACGAAGGCGCACCCTCCGTCGCCGATCATCACGGCCACGGCCAGCACGATGACGGTGAGTGGGAAGACGACGGTGTTGGCCGCGTTGCCCCAGGAGCCGAGGCCCGGTGTGTTGGCGATGAAAATCTGATCGACGATGTTGTAAAGCGCCCCGACAAGCAGAGAAATGATACAGGGCACGGCGTAGCGCCGCATCAGCTGCCCCAGCGGTTCCCCGGCGAGACACGGCTGCTTTGTTTCATCCATGGTATTCCTCCCGTGCGCAAAAAAATAATGCGCAAGTCCACGATCTGGACTTACGCATCGGCTGCACGATATCTTATTATACCACATCCGCCGCGGTTTTTCAAGGGCGGCGGGAGAAAAATCGCGCCGCCGCTTGACAAGGCGCGCCCTATCCGCTACAATAGAGCCCAATGAAGAAAGAGGAGACGTCGTATGATTTCCTTTGCAAGCGATTATCTCGCCGGCGCGCATCCCGAGGTGCTGCGCCGCCTCGTGGAGACGAATCTGGAGCCGCTGCCCGGTTACGGCAGCGATTCGTACTCGGAGCGCGCGCGGGAGAAGATCCGCGCCGCGTCCTCGGCGCCGGAGGCGGGGGTGGAATTTCTCACCGGCGGTACGCAGGCGAACGCCGTCGTGCTTGCCGCGCTTCTCGGCGACGGAGAGGGCGTTCTGGCCGCCGAAAGCGGGCATATCGCCGTGCACGAGGCCGGCGCCGTCGAGTACAGCGGACACAAGGTGCTGACGCTGCCGCAGCGGGAGGGTAAGATCGTCTCTGAGGCGCTCTCCGCCTGGCTTGCGGCTTTCTATGCCGATCCGAACTGCGAGCACATGGTGCGCCCCGGCGCGCTCTACCTCTCGCATCCGACGGAGTACGGCACGCTCTATTCTCTTGCGGAGCTCACACAGATCGCCTCGGTCTGCCGCCGCTATGGCGTGCGCCTTTACCTCGACGGCGCGCGGCTCGGCTATGCGCTCGCCTGTCCGGCGAGCGACGTCGCGCTTTCCGATCTTGCGCGGCTGTGCGACGCCTTTACGATCGGCGGCACGAAGGTCGGCGCGCTCTGCGGCGAGGCGGTCGTCTTCCGCCGCGAGGCGATGCCGCCGCATTTTCTGGGCGCCGTCAAGCGGCGCGGCGCGCTGCTCGCCAAGGGACGGCTGCTCGGTGTCCAGTTTGACGCGCTGTTCACGGACGGGCTCTATTTCCGCATCGGCCGCTATGCCGCGCAGATGACGGAAAAGCTGCGCGCGATCCTTACCCGCTGCGGCCTGCGGCTTTATCTCGATTCGCCGACGAATCAGCAGTTCGTCGTACTGCCGGACGCGGCGCTCGCGCAGCTGCGAGAGCAGGTGGACGTCAGTGTGTGGGAGAAGCCGGATGCGGCGCACACCGTCGTCCGCTTCGCCGTCAGCTGGTCCACGACGGAGGAGGAGCTGGAGACGCTCGAGCGCGTTCTGCGGGAGATTCCCGGGATACGATCTTAATATACCGAAAGGAGAGAGACGATGGATTTTCTCACACTGGCAAGAGAACGCTATTCGGAACGTTTTTTTGATCCCCGTCCGCTGGAGGAGGCGGCGCTCGCACAGATTCTGGAGGCCGGACGCCTTGCGCCTACGGCCTGCAATTATCAGCCGCAGCGGATCTTCGTGCTCGGCAGCGCAGAGGCGCTCGCGCGCGTCGACACGCTGACGCGATCCCGCTGCGGCGCGCCGCTCGTTCTGCTCGTCGCTTACGACGAGGAGATCGCCTGGCACAATCCGCGCGACCACTACTGCGGCGGCGATCAGGACGCGAGCATCGCGGCCTCGTCGATGATGTTTGCGGCGCAGTCGCTCGGCGTGCACTCGCTCTGGATCCGCGGCTTTGACGCCGCGGCCGTCACGGAGGCGTTCGCGCTGCCCGCGCGGCTTCATCCGGTGATGATGCTGGCGCTCGGTTATCCGTCGCCGCAGTCCGCCCCGCATCCGTGGCATACCAAACGTATTCCGCTTGACGAGATGGTGACAAGGTTGTAAAAACACCGGGCCGCTGCCCATGGCAGCGGCCCGGTGTTTTTTGAATCATTGCGAGTCGTAGACGATCATATGGCGGATGTACGGGCTCCAGAAATAATGGGCGGCGTACGCGCCGTAGAGGCGGCGCGGGATATAGAAGTAGAGCGTCGGCGCGGCGTCCCGCAGAAGCGATTCGCCGACCGGCACCTGATCCGGATCGCAGAGCATGCGCACGACGGCCAGCTGCGGCGCGCCGGCAAAGGCGCCGTCCTCGCACAGCGCCACGCGCGTGTCGGCGGGGAAGATGAGTTCTGTCAGCGCGCCGCAGCCGTCAAAGGCACCCTCTGCCACGACCGTGACGGCCAATCCCTCCCAGCCGCGTGGAATCTTCAGCGACGGGCAGGCCCGTCCCGCCTCTGTGATACCGACGAGCGTGCAGCCGCTGTCCGTCTCCTCAAAGAGGAAGAAGCCGCTCGTGTCGCATTCGGCGAGATCAAGAAAATACGCCGGCCGCGCCGGCGGCGATAGATCGGGGATCGGCGCGGGGGATAGGTCGCCGCGCGCACGCAGCAGATCCGCCGCCAGGCGGGCGGTGCAGATCGTCACGCCGACGTCGTTCAGGTGGTAGTTCGTGTCGTAAAAATAGCCCTCGTCCATCAGGCATTCCCGAATGTCGGAGACGATCGGGCAGTCCAGCGCCCCGGCGAGCGCGGCGGAATCTCGGCGAAATTGGCGACGAGTACGGTGCTCTGCGTGAGCACAAAGGAGTACGTGCGATCCTCGGAGCAGAGCGCGCCGCCGTCGGCGAGCGATCTTTTGAGGCTCCAGCCGAGAAACAGCCGATCGGAGAACGGCACAGCTTCCACGGTAATTGGCGTTCCCTCGTAGAGAAAGCCCTGTGGTACGCTGGCGTGCATCTGTACGCCGCCGGGCGTGTCCAGCGCGAATTTGCAGGCGGCAGGATTCTCCCAGGTACCCACGCGAATCGTCGCGGGAAAACGCACGTCCGCAAGGGTCAGCAAGCCCATGTCCGGGTCGAACGCGGCGCCGACGGGCAGCGTGATGCACGTCCAGCCGTCCGCCAGCTCCACGCGAAAGACGGCGTCTTCACCGGCCGGGATCCACAGCGGATTGTCCGACAGAATGCGCATGCCCTCGGCCGGCGCGAGCAGGACGGGCAGCATCCCGCCGTGCGGATCCGGCCGGGCTGCGCAGGCGCCCAGCGGCAGAACGGCAGCCGCCAGAAGACAGAGCGCAGCGGCCGCGCGCCGGAATAATCCCTTTCGCATACGGCTCCTTTCCTCGCGATTCCCCGGATGCGGATCGCATGGCTGTATAATGTTTCCTTCATTGTACTACGCACCTGTCGGATTGTCCATGCAGATTTTGACGAGTGCTGCAGAAAATGACGGACAAAAAGGCCGCCGCAAAACTGCGGCGGCCCTGAGCCAGAGAGAATCAGTCGACGGGGACGCCGTCGAGGGTGACGTTGCGGGCGAATTCGTTTTTCGTGACGCCCATTTCCGCAAGCGTCGAGCAGGCGCGGCCGCGGATCGTGATGCCGGAGATCGCGACGCCGTCGAGCAGATGGCTCTTGTCGTGACCGCCGAGCAGGCACTGACCCTTCCAGGCGGCGCGGACGTTCACGTTCTTTACGGTCAGATTTTTGATCGAGCCCCAGTCTTTTCGGTTGCCGCCCGGCTTGCTCGTGCCGACGGAGGCGAGCAGCCAGACGCTGCCGTCGAGCAGGAAATTCTCGATGTCGATGTTCTCGTAGGTCACGTCGGAGATCGCGGCGCTGCCGCCGTAGTGCGTCACGGCCAGGCCGAGATTGCAGGCGTACACGAAGCAGTTGCGGAAGGTGATGTCCCGCATGCCCATCTCGACGCCCCAGCCGAACTTGAAGGCGGCGCAGCGCGTCCAGCAGAAGCAGTCCTCAAAGAGAATGTGTTCTGCAGCGCGGCCGACGCCCTCGAACAGATTGTGCGTGACGTAGGTCTTGATCGAATACGGATCGTCGCGGGAGAAGGCGATCGTGCGGCGCACGGTCACGTTCTGCGAGCCGACGATGTCGATGGCATCGTTCTGCCCCAGCGTTGAGGGCTTATTCAGATGCTTGGTGTTTGTGATCGTCACGTCGCGGCAGTAGGCGATCACCGTGCCCCAGAGGCCGGTGTCGCGGATCGTCACGCCGTCGAGCACGAGACCGTCGGTGTGATTGGGCACAAAGGCGAACACCACCCACGATTTCGCTTCACGGTAGTGGGTGCCTCGGCAGTCGAGCGCGCCGCGGCCGCTTACGCGGACGTTTTTGCTGTTCGGCTGCGTCGTCACCATGTACGTGACGGAATACGTCACGTCGCCGATGGTATAGGGGCTGCGTCGGAGGAACTCGTCCGCGCAGTCGGCGCGCAGAACGGCGCCCGGCGCGAGATAGAGATGCACGTCGCTCTTCAGCTCCACGTTGCCGATCGAATAGACGCCCGCGGGCACATAGACCACGCCGCCGCCCGCCGCGGACGCCTCGTCCACGGCGGACTGGATCACGGCGGTGGCCGAGGCGGCGCCCCGCGGATCGGCGCCCAGAGCGGCGACGTTCCAGACGCCCGCGCCCTCGGACGGCGGCGCGTCGGTCTCGGCCGGATCGGCCGCGATCACCAGCTCGCGCAGGGCGTTGATCTTTACGATCAGATACTGCGGCTCCGTCAGCGTGATCGTGACGGTACGGCCGGATTTCTCGGCGGGGATCTCCTTGGCGAGCGGGCTGACGGAGACGGACTTGACCGTCTGTCCGGCGTCGATTTCCAGCGTGACCTCTCCCCGGAAGGAGAAGGCGCAGACGTCGTACTCCGCATGGCAGCGATAGACCGGCGCAGCCTCGCCGTTGACGGTCGCGGTGAAGAGCTCCGAGGCCTCCCAGCACGCGGGCAGCGGCGGGATCTCGACGACGTCCGGCAGCGCCGGCGCCGCCGGCTCAGCGCTCTCCGCCGTCGTTGCCGTAGCGGCGGATTCGGTGACGGCGGCGGATTCGGTGTCGGCAGCCGGTTCCGGCGCCGGCGAGGCCGGGGCGCACCCGGCGATACAAAGCATACTCATCATGATGAGGAACGCGCGTTTCCAGCTTCTGGCGATGCGCATACGGAATCCTTTCTGTATTAACGATCAGCCAGCCAGCGCCTTGGCGATGGCCTTGTCCCACGTCTTCTGCGCCACGCTCTTCGTCTTGGCGTAGACGGAGGCGAAGTTGCCAGTGCCGAAGGCGGGCGATGTCAGGCAGTTTTTGAAGATATCGGCGGTGTACGTGCCGTATTCGTTGAGCGTGTTCTTCGTCATGCCGGCGACGACCAGATCGATGACCTTGCCGGACATCTGGTCGGGCGAGTACTTCACCTTCATGGCGGTCTCAAGGAATTTCGGCGTGACGGAGCGGTAACTCTCGGCGCAGAGCGCCTCCAGCGCCGCGCCGATCACGTTCATTCTTTCATCGCTGATGGATTTCATGATACTGATGTTCGACGAGGCGTTTTCCAGACTGGCCGTGTAGCTTGTCTGTTCCTCCTGCAGCTTCGGGAATGGGATCAGGCCGTAGGGCTGCTCCATATTACGGAAGTTTTCCATCATCGCGTAGCTGAAGATGCCGGGATAGAAGAGCATTTCGCCGTTGGTGAACACCTCGGCGGCGTTGTCCTGTCCCGTGGTGTGCTTGGCAATGCCGGCCGTCTCGTTGAACAATTTGTACATCTTTTCGGTGGCGAGCGCGGCGGTCTCCGCGTCGAACTCGATCACCAGACCGCCGTTTTCGTCGCGGTGGTACATATCGATGTCAAAGCCGATAAAGAAGCGCGTCGCATAGGCGCTGCCGCTGACGGTGCCGAAGCGGTCGCCGGCGTCCTCGACGCCGTTGCCGTTCAGATCGTCATAGGCCGCCTCGCACATTTCGGTCATCGTGTCGATCGTCCACTTGCCGTCCATGACGGTCTTGTACATTTCATCCGGATCGCCCCAGATGTCCTCGTAGATCTGCTTGTTGCAGAAGGTGACGGCGGTCTGACGGTAGCTGTAGGCAAGGATGTCGCCGATGATGTAGTTGAACGTTTTGCCGTCGAGCGACAGCTGCGCGATGGCGTCATTCCACCACCACGGCTGCTCGTAGTCGATGTACGGCGCGTCGGACAGGTCGCGCAGATACGCGTTGAGGTTGTAGATGACGTTCGTGTTGCCGGTCGTGTTGATGTAGTCGTATTCGCTGCTGCCGGCCATCACGAGCTGCTGCACGAAGGTGGCGGTCGTGGAGAGGCCGCCGGCGTTCATCGGCGTGTAGACAAAGGTGATGCCGAGGCGATCCTCGACGGAACGGTTGCGCTCATAGACCGCGTCGGTCACGTAGTCGCCCGCGTTGTTGGTGCCGCCGACGTCGAGCGTGAAGATACCGGCATTTTCATCCGCGCCGCGGTAGAGGATGCGGATCGTTTCGCCGTTAAAGCGCAGCTCGGCGGGCAGATTGTCCTTCACCTGCGAGCGGTCGCTCGGATCGATCGTCGTCGTTTCCTCCGGCGCGGCGGTGGTGTCGGCTGCGGTGACGGCGGGGGGCGCCGCGGTCGTGTCCGGCGTGTCGGTGCCGCCCTTGGCGCACGAGGCCAGCGGCAAAAGCATGGCGCCGAGCAGCAAAACGGAAAGAATGCGTTTTTTCATGGGGATTCTCCTTTTCTCGTTATTTCGGATTTTATTCAAAGCCCTTGACGATGTTGTCGATGGCTTTCTGAACGGCGTTGGCAGATTTTTTCAGCGTGGAGGTCATGTTGCGGTTGTTGCCGCCGAAAAGCGATTTTATGAAGCCGTCGCGGATGTTGTCGCACCAGACCGTATCGCCGAGATCGAAGATGCGGTTGGCAAAGGCGATGTCGAACATTTCGGCGGATTCGCTGTCGCGGGAGAGTTTCGTCTTCAGATAGACCTCATAGTACACCGGGATCGTGTGCTTGTAGGAGTAGCTGGCGATCGCCTCGAGGAAGGCGCCGGCCATGTCGGCCTCCTCCTGCGGGAGGCAGGCCGGGATCAGCGGCAGCTCGCAGCCCTCGATGCGGGAGAGATACTCCTTCTGCTCGGCGGTGCGCTTCGGATAGGGAAGGACGCCGAAGTCCGCGTCCATCTCGCGCAGTCCCTGCACGTAGTAGAAGGTGCAGTCCATCAGCAGCGCCTGATTCTGCGAAAAGAGGGTCTTCGAGGATTCCGGCACGTTGTTGCCGTCCGTTTCGTGGTACCAGATGTCCGTATCCCAGAACAGCTCAAAGATTTTTGTGAAGGTGTCAAGGAATTCGGCGTTGGTATCAAGATTGTAGACGGGCGTGTCGGTCGCCGGATCCTTTGAGAGGAGCAGCACGCCTGCGCTCTCGAGGAAGCACGGCGGGATCTGCTTTGTCGCGGAGACAAAGCCGTAGGTGTCCTCCATGTCCATTTTGCCGTCGTTGTTCACGTCGCTTGAGAAGCTGAGACCAAACTCGGAGAATTTATCCCAGGTCCACGCGCTCTCCCGCACCAGCTCATAGGGACTTGCAAGGGAGAGATCCTCAAAGAGCTGCTTGTTGAAAAGCATCACGTGCGTGAAATCAAACGAGGTCAGATTGTAGGCGCCGGCGCCGGTGAAGGTTTTGCCGTTCAGCGTCAGATCCTTGTTAATCGTGTCGTACCAGTAGTTTTTCGTGAGATTGATGTGATCGACGTCGCTCCAGAGATAGCCGAGGCCGGCGGCCGCGTACTGTACGGTGAAGACGCAGCGGGCGGTGACGAGCTTGTAGGTGTCGTCGCCCGCCGCCATGGCGCTGCGCGCGGCGTTGGTGTCGGCGCCGAGCGTCTCCTTGAGGACGATGTTCAACCGCTCCTCCATCGCGCGCTGGCGGTCAAAGAGCGCGTCGTTGAGCTGGTCGCCGGTCGCATCCTCCATCGTGAATTCACCGTGGAAGAAATTTTGCTGCCGCGTGTACATGCCGAAATCGGCGCCGTCATAGTTGAGCTCCGGCAGATCGTCGACATCGGCGGGATCGATCTGCTCCGCAGGGGCGGTCGTTTCCGCGGGATCCGTGCCGGCGGGGGTCGTGCCGGCGGTCGTATCCTTGGGATCGGTCCTGCCGGACGCACATCCGGTAAGCGGCAGCAACAGAAGGGCGAGCAGAAGCGCGGCGGGTCGTTTGGCTTTCATTGTCATGCTCCTTTTCATTTTTCTCTTATATTTCCGGAATCGTCTGCGGTGCGCCGCCCGCTTCGCGGGAGGCGTCCGCGCGATAGACGCATATGTGACCGAGCAGGGAGTCGAAGATCGAGGTGCAGGCAAGGCTCGGCGCCTCGCCGCGGATATACCGCACGAAATCCGCCGCCAGCCGCTCGTCGCCGCCGCCGTGGCCGCCGAAGGCGCCCACCATGTCGCCCGTCACCTTCAGATCGACCTCCTCCACGCGGCATTCGCCGTTTACGGCGTCGGGAGAGGGATCGATCGTCTTCACGGTGAACTTCGCTTCCTCGAAGCTGCCGACGATCTCGCCCTTCGTGCCGACGATGTGGATGTGCCGCATGGATTGGGCGGAGCCGCCGACCATGTTGTGCGTGCCGGTCGCGCCGGAGGCGAACTCGACGAGCACGGACTGGTGATCGACGACGTCGTTATCGCATTTGTAGATGCAGCGGGCGTAGGGGTTGTCCGTCTTCATCAGTGCGATCTTGTCCTCGATCGTCGGATTTTTGATGTGCTCGAGCGCGTCCCAGACGTAGAACGCCCAGCGATTCGGGTGGTCGATGTAGAGCCGTTTGGACGAGTAGACGCAGGTGTCCACGTGCGGGCAGTCCTTCATGCAGATCGTGCCCGCGCCCGCCGGGGCGTTCTCCGGTTTGAACTGATATTTTCCGCCGAAGGAGGCGATTTTCGTCGGCTTCGTCTCGCTCAGAAACCACATCATCAGATCGATGTCGTGGCAGCATTTGGCGAGCAGCATCGACGTGTGGCACCTCTGCGAATTGGCCCATTTGCCGCGCACGTAGGAAGTGGAGAGATGGTGGTAGCTGACGTGCTCCGTCGTCTGGATGTTGATGATTTTGCCGATCTCGCCGCGGGCGATGCGCTCCTTGATGGCGTAGTAGAACGGCGTATACCGCAGCACGTGGCAGATCATCACTTTGTTTCCGTTTCTGCGCACGCAGTCGCGCAGACGCAGCGCCTCCTCTTCGTTTACGGCGAAGGGCTTCTCCAGCAGCATGTCGTAGCCCGCCTCGAGCAGCGGGACGGCGGTGTCCACGTGCTGCTCGTCCATCGTGCCGTTGATGATCGCATCGGCCAGGCGGCCGCGCGCGGCCAGCGCTTCGGCGGTTTCAAAGCACATGTCCTCGCCGAAACCGTATTTTTCGCGCGCCAGCTGCCGGCGCACGGGGTTCGGGTCGGCCACGCCGACGATCTTGAGCATATCGGGATGCGTCAGCGCTAGATTTGCGTAGACGAAGGCGCGGTGCCCGGCGCCGACGATGATGGCGGTAATGGGACGATTGGTCATAAAATATACCTCGTATCTTGATTTTTTGTTGATTATATTATATAATCATTGGGAAGGAAGAACAAGGCCGTCATTGCGAAGAATCAGCACAATATTGCTGTTTGCGCATAAGGAGGGAAGCTGTATGAACCGTCCGCCGATCGACGGAATCAAATACCAGAAAGTGCCGGTGGAGGCCGACAATTTCCCGCTGCGCCTGCGCCGCTACCGCAACCGCGCCGACTTTCTCATGCACTGGCACGATCATGCGGAGCTGCTTTTCTTCATGAAGGGCGGCGCCTCGATCTACAGCGGCGGGGAGGAGATCGAGACCCGCGACGGCGATCTTGTCATCGCCAACAGCGGCGAGCTGCACCGGGGCGACTTCCGCGACCGCGGCGTGAATTATTACTGCATCCAGCTGCCGCCGGATTTTTTCAGCTGGATCGGAGGCGGCGAGCGGTACCTGTTCCCGCACTGCATCCGCGGCGACGCGGCGATCGCCGGGATGTTCGACGGGATCTACCGCGCCTACTGGGGCCGGGCGGAGGGCTACAAATACGTGACGCTCGGCCGTGTCTACGAGCTGACGGGCTATCTGATCGGGAAGTACCGCCTTGAGACGGTGGACGAGCGGATCTACGCGGCGCGCAGCGCGCGCCTGGCGCGGTTCAACACCGTGATCGACACGATCAACCAAAACTGCGCGCTGCCGCTGACGACGCGGGATGCGGCCGCGCTTGCGCATCTGAGCGAGTATTATTTCTGCCATCTTTTCAAGGAGCGCGTCGGCCTCTCCTTTGTTTCCTATCTGAATTCCGCGCGCGTGCAGAAGGCCGCGTCCTTGCTGCGCAACACGAGGATGAGCATCACGGAGATCGCGGCGCAGGTAGGATACGGCGACGTGAACTATTTTTCCCGCTTGTTCAAGCGGGAGATCGGCGTCTCGCCGCGGCAGTACCGCGAGGAAAAACAGTAAAAAAGGATCCCGGGAGAAGCCCGGGATCCTTCATTTTTTGTCTCTCAGCCGAAGACGTCGCGCAGCACGCAGCGCAGCGTCTCACCGCTGCGCTGCAGCTCGCGGATCTCCTCCTCGCTGAGCGCGATCGGCACCGGCGTCTCGATGCCGTCCTTGCCGACGATGGCCGGCACGCTGAGCGCCACGTCCGTGATGCCGTACTGCCCGCCCTGCAGAAACGAAACCGGCAGAATCGTCTTCTCGTCGCCGACGATCGCCTCGCAGATGCGGCGCACCGCCATGGCGACGCCGAAATAGGTCGCCTTCTTCTTCTCAATGATCTCATAGGCGCTGCGCTTGACGTCCTCGGCGATGCGGCGCATGGCCTCCTCGTGATGGAAATGCCCGCGCAGCTCGCAGAAATCGTTGAGCGGCACGCCGGAGACGTTCGCGCTCGACCAGGCGACCATCTCGCTGTCGCCGTGCTCGCCGATGACGAAGGCGTGCACGCGGCGGTTGTCCACGCCCAGGTGCTCGCCGAGAAAATACTTGAGGCGCGCCGTGTCGAGCACCGTGCCGGAGCCGAATACGCGGTGAGACGGCAGGCCGGTGAGCTTCACGGCGGCGTAGGTGAGGACATCCACCGGATTGGAGACGATGAGCAGGATCCCCTCCGGCTTCCGTTCGGCGAGACGCGGCATGATGGACTGAAAGATGGCGACGTTGCGCCGCACGAGATCGAGCCGCGTCTCGCCGGGCTTCTGGGCGGTGCCCGCCGTGACGATGATGACGGCGGCGTCGGCGACGTCGTCGTAGTCGCCGGCGTAGATTTTCATCGGCTTGGCGAAGGGAAGGCCGTGGCTGATGTCGAGCGCCTCGCCCTCGGCCTTCTCCCGATTCGCGTCGAGCAGCACCATCTCCGAAAAGAGTCCGGACTGCATGAGGCTGAAGGCGCTGGCGGCGCCGACGAAGCCGCAGCCGACGATGGCGGCCTTTCTGTTGTTGATCATTGCGTGTTCCTCCTGTCAGGGGTTTGCTTGATGGAAGTGCGGCGGGAGAGCGCGCGTGCGCTCGTTCCCATGCGGAAGAGCGTCGTGACCATCAGCACGCCGACCGCCAGCATCCCGGCCATGCCGCCGGTCAGAAGCAGCTGCGAGACGGACGCCTCGCTCTGTCCGCTGAGCAGATATTCCACGGTGTAATAGACGCCGGCGCCGGGCACCATCGGCAAAAGCGCGATAATCAGATACGACGAGGACGGGTATTTGCGCACGCGCGCCATGATCTCCGCGTAGAGGGAGATGGCGGCGGCGGCCAGAAAATACCCGAACAGTACGTGCGCGCCCAGGCGGACGGAGAGCAGATAAACACCCCAGCTCAGCCCGCCGCCGGCGATGCAGATGAGCACGCCGAGCGAATGCGTGTTGAAGATGATGCTGTAGCCGAGACAGGCGACGGCGGCGGCGAGACACTGGAACCACCACGGCGAGGAGACGTGGAAGCCGATGCCGGCGCTGACGCTGCCGACCGAGGCGCTGTGGTAGAGAAGGCGCGAGAGATACAGCGCCGCGCCGGTGCCGAGCAGGAGCGAGACGGCGGTCAGAACCGACTGCGCCAGACGGTTGAGGCCGGAGAGGGTGTCACCGTGGATGATATCGCGCATGCTGTCGGTGAAGCTCAACCCGGGCACGAGCAGCATCAGCGCGCCGATGGCGGTGGCGTCCGCGTAGCGGATGACGCCGAGGTGCGTCAGCGTCTGGCTGACGACGCCGATGGAGAAGGCGGCGACGATGTTCTTGAAGAAATCGTTGACTGCCAGACGCGAAAGAAAACGGAGCAGCGCGCCGCAGAGCACGCCGCAGAGCCCGGCCAGCAGCGCGTCGAGGAGCGTGCCGCCGAAGAAGAGCGCGAAGGCCGCGGCGGAGAGATAGTAGCCGCCGTAGAGCACGGGGAGCGCGTAGTGCCGCAGCGAACGGCGCAGCGTGCGCACCATCTGCCGCGCCTCGTCGAGCGGCGGCGTTTCCGCGCAGATTCTGCGGCTGAGCGCGCTGAAGCGCTCGATGGCGTCGATGTCGCGCGCGGGCGAGAGGATGCGGCGCATGCGCGTGTGCGGCGGCCCGTCGTCCGGATGCACTGTGACGATCAGGCAGCTGGGGATCGCGAAGGCGTCGCCCGGTACGCCGTAGGCGGAGAGCAGGCGGTTGGCCGTCTCCTCTACCCGGTAGATTTCCGCGCCGCTCATCGAGAGACAGTAGCCCAGCGATATCGCCAGATTCAAAACGTCGATGCTGTACGCGTTCGTGCGGGCAGCCGCGGTCGATTCGTCCATTTTCGTATGATGACTTCTTTCCGTGATGATTTTCCGCTAACATTGTATCACATCGCGGCGAAATCGTCAAGAGCGCGTCATGACGCGGCCGGAAATGGAAAAAGCGGCGCGGACGCGGGGATTTTCTGAAAACGGCTTGATTTTTCGCGGATAGTATTATACAATACAGAAAAGAAAATACCCGAGGAGGCAGAAAAATGCTGTTTTCACGCAAAAAGAAGAACGTGCTGAACGGCGCCTGGGAGGAGCGAGGCGTCATCGGAACGCGCATCGAGATCGACGCGCCGCATATCACGGTGCTCTGGCGCAACGCGCCGGTGCTGGAGACGACCTTTTCCGAGGTGCCCGAGGACGGCGGCACCCTGCTCGTGCTCAAGGCCTGCGGGCTTCGCTATGCAGACTCTGAGAAGGATTACGCCACACTGACGCGCCTCTTCTACCGCGACGGAAAGCTCGAGACGGTGAAGGATTTTCCGATCACCGGCGAGGACCGCGAGACGTTGGAGAAAACGGAGCATTCCCGCTTCGGCGATTATACGATCGTCGACGAGCGGCTCGGCGAGCTGCGCGGCGAATGGAAGGACGAGCAGGGGATCTTCACGCTGTCCTTCTCCGGCGACCGGCTGACGGCAAACGGGCGCACGATCCGCATCCATCTCCTGCACGCCAACCGGGAGTCGGGAGACCGGCTGAAGATTGCCGACGCCGATCCGTCAAGGTATGAGGTGCTGGACTACGGGCAGATGGAATACCTCGCCGGCAAGATCATCGCGCGGCCGATGATTTTCGACGCGCCGCCGGTGGAACTGATCTTTCATAAAGTCTGAGACATCCTGCATGATTCTATTCCGCAAAAAGAACGGCATGATGAAGAAATTTCTTAAAATACTCGGGATCCTCGGGATCGTTCTGACGGGATTCGTCGTGATTGCTGCCGGCTACGTGGCCTATGTTTTCCTGGACTATCACCGCATCGGCGATCAGATCCTGACTGCCGCCGGCGAAGCCGAGCCGGGCGCGGCGGAGGCACCGTATTCCGTCGTTTCCTATAACATCGGATTCGGCGCCTACGAAGCCGACTACGGCTTTTTCATGGACGGCGGTACGCAGTCATGGGCCTGGTCTAAGGATCGGCTCGACGCCAATCTGCGCCGCATCGCCGCCTTCCTTGAGGAGCAGGACGCCGATTTCTACCTCGTGCAGGAGGTGGACATCGATTCCACGCGCAGCTACCACTTCGACGAGCGGACGTATCTCGCGCCGCTGGAACAAGGCCGCGCCGTCACCTTCGCCCAGAATTATGATTCACCCTTCCTCTTTTACCCGATCCTGCAGCCGCACGGCGCCTCCCGCTCGGGCCTCGTCACCTATTCCCGCTGTCCGGTCACCTTTGCCCGGCGCGTGGCGCTGCCGATCGAGGAGGGCCTCACCAAGCTGCTGGATCTCGACCGCTGCTACAGCAAGAACCGCGTCGAGGTGCCCGGCGGCGAGCTGGTCCTCTACAATCTGCATCTCTCCGCCTACACCTCCGCCGGCACGATCGCCACGGTGCAGCTGCGGCAGCTGCTTGCGGATATGGAGACCGAGTACCAGGCGGGGAACTGGTGCGTCGCCGGCGGCGATTTCAACAAGGACATTCTCGGCGACTCCTCCGTTTATTTCGGCGCCTCGGACATTGAGTACACCTGGGCGCAGCCGATCCCGGAGGGTACCTTCGACGGCTACCACGTTTCGCTCGTCGCGCCGCTCGACGAGGAGAAGCCCGTCCCCAGCTGCCGCAACGCGGACGGCCCTTATCACGCGGGGCAGTACGTTCTGACGGTAGACGGCTTCCTTGTCAGCGCCAACGTGACCGTCACGGAGGCCGCAGTGCTCGACACGGGTTTCGCCTTCTCGGATCACAATCCGGTGCGGATGACCTTCACGCTCGATTGAACAAAAGAAAAACTGCGGAGCCCGGCTCCGCAGTTTTTTGTTTGGAAATTCAGCGCGCGCCCTTGTCGTAGGGGATGCCCTCGGCCTTCGGCGCCCGCGAGCGCTTGGAGGTGAAGGCGAGCACGACGAGCACCGCCACGTAGGGGATCAGATTGTAGAAGTACATCGGCAGATTGAGATCCCGCAGAAAATACACGTCCTGGCCGCGGATCGGGATGCTGATCTGCGCGTAGATCACGCCGAGGCATTTGAGGAAGCCGAAGAGCAGCGCGCCGAGCGCGATGCCGAGCGGCTTCCAGTTGCCGAAGATCATGATGGCGAGCGCGAGGAAGCCCATGCCGGCGACGGCGCCGGAGGCGGTGCCGTTGGCCACGGTGGCGATATACACGTATCCGCCGAGACCCGCCAGCGCGCCCGAGACCGTCGTGCCGAGATAGCGCATCTTTTCCACGTCGATGCCCACGCTGGCCGCGGCCTGCGGGTGTTCGCCGCAGGCGCGCAGGCGCAGCCCCGTCTTCGTCTTGTAGATCAGGACGGAGAGCAGCACGAACAGCGCGGCGGCAAGGAAGGTGGAGATATACGCCTTGTCGAAGAAGACGCGGCCGACGGGGCCGAGATCGTCGTTCAGGATCACGAAGCCGAAGTCCTTCATCGTGCCGCCCGAATCCGCGGCGCGCTCCATCTCCAACATGTCCTTCGTGAAGAAGACCTTGATGATGAACAGCGCGATGGCCGGGGCGAGCATGTTCAGCGCCGTGCCGCCGATCGTTTGATCGGCCTTGAGGCGGATGGCGGAGAAGGAGAGCAGCAGCGAGAAGAGCGCGCCGGCCGCCGCCGAGATCAGCATGGCGAGGAGAAAGGTCAGCTGGTTGTGATCGACGAAGAAGGGCGTGCGGCGCAGAAGCAGCGCGGCGAGCGCGCCCACAAAGGCGCCGAAGATCATGATGCCGTCCAGCGCGATGTTGATGATGCCGCTTCGCTCGGCGTACATGCCGGCCAGCGCCACGATCAGAAGGGGAATGGTAAAGATCAGCGTTTTTTGAATGAGAAAGATCATCGTTTGTCCTCCTTCGCCTTCTTTGCGGCGCCCTTGCCCATGCGGCGCGTCAGAACCTCCTTCAGCAGCTTCGAGAAGCTGGAGAAGTAGATGATGACGGCGATGATGAGCGGCGACACGTATTCGTTGAACGAGGTCTGCGCGGCGAGGTTGGAGCCGCCGACCGTGATGTGCTTGAGGAAGAGGGAAGAGAAGATCACGCCGATCGGGTGGTTGCTGGCGAGCAGCGCGACCGGGATCCCGTTGAAGCCGTCGGCGGGCAGGGAAAGGTAGGTGTCCCATTTGAAATCCTGCGCCCCGTTGAGGCACCAGAAGGCCGCGCCGCAGGCGGCGAGCCCGCCGGCGATGGCCATGGAAAGGATGATGTTGCGCTGTTCGTTCATACCGGCGTATTTCGAGGCGTTCTTGTTGAAGCCGCAGGCCTTCAGCTCATAGCCGAAGGTCGTCTTGTTCATCACGACGTAGAGCACGACCGCGATGAGGATCGCCGCGAAGAGGCTGACGTCCATGTAGGAGCCGCCGAGCAGCCGGTCGAGTCCCAGCGTCGCCGTGGCGACGCCGTTGGAGGCGGTTTTGCGGATGAAGTTGACCTTCGTCTCCGCCACGTTGATGAAGCGGTCGCCGGTCGCCTTGAAGACCCAGGAGACGACGTTGGCCGCGATCCAGTTCGTCATGATGCAGACGATGACCTCGTTGACGTTGAAGCGCGCCTTGAAGAAGCCGGGGATCGCGCCCCAGAGCACGCCGAGCAGCGTGCCGGCGAGCAGGGCGAGCAGCCAGACGACGGCCGGCGGCACGACGGTCGTCGGGATGCCGAGCGCCACGAGCAGCGCGCCCATCGCGCCCATCAGATACTGCCCCGGCGCGCCGATGTTAAAAAGGCCCGTCTTGAAGGCCAGAGCGACCGAGAGGCCGGTCAGGATCAGCGGCGTGGACTGGAAGAGCATATTGCCCATCTGGAAGAGCACGTCCTGCATGCTGCCGCCGGAGAAGGGGCCGCCCAGCACGATGACGATACCGGAGAAGGCCTCGCCGAGGGAGATGTCCTCGGCGAAGAGCGCGAGCAGAAGGAGCACGAGGAAGCCGACGAGCAGACCGCCGAGGATGCAGATCAGCGAGGCGAGGATCGAGCGCACGCCCTCGTGCTGCCAGAAGCTTTTTTTCTCAGAGGATGCGTTCATGCCGCGCCGCCTCCCTTCTGCGGATTCTGCCGTTTGGCGCCCGCCATATAGAGGCCGAGCTCCTGCACGGTGGTCGTTTTCGGATCGAGCTCGCCGGTGATCTCACCCTCATACATGACGAGGATGCGGTCGGAGAGGTTCATCACCTCGTCCAGCTCCAGCGAGACGAGCAGCACCGCCGCGCCCGCGTCGCGCGAGGCGACGATCTCGCGGTGGATGAATTCGATGGCGCCGACGTCCAGTCCCCGCGTCGGCTGCACGGCGATCAGGAGGCTGTGCGGCCGGTCCAGCTCGCGTGCGATGATCGCCTTCTGCTGGTTGCCGCCGGACATGCTGCGCGCAATGGTGACCGGACCCTGTCCGGAGCGCACGTCGAATTTTGTGATCAGCGTCTCGGCGTAATCGCGCACCCGGTCGAAGCGGATGAAGCCGCCGTGCTGGAATTCCTCTTCAAAATACCGCTGCAGCACGATGTTCTGCTCCAGCGAATAGTCGAGCACCAGCCCGTGCTTGTGCCGGTCCTCCGGGATGTGGCTGAGGCCGTGGGTGTTCCGGTAGCGGATCGTCTTTTTCGTGACGTCGTCGCCCTCGAGCAGGATGCGGCTGCCGCTCTCCGGCTTCTCCAGCCCCGTGACCGCGCTGACGAATTCGCTCTGGCCGTTGCCGTCGATGCCGGCGATGCAGACGATCTCGCCCGCGCGCACCGTGAGCGAGACGTCGCTGACGGCGTTCTTTTTGTGCAGACGACTCTTCACGGAGAGATGCTGTACCTCCAGCACCGTCCTTGACGGACGGCTCTCCTCCTTGTCGATGGAGAACTTGACGTCGCGCCCGACCATCATGTTGGAGAGCTCTTCCTTTGTGGTTTCGGCGATGTTCACGGTGCCGATATATTTGCCCTTGCGGAGCACGGTGCAGCGGTCGGCGATCTCCATGATCTCGTTGAGCTTGTGCGAGATGAAGAGGATGGACTTGCCCTCGGCGGCCAGCCCCTTGATGATCTGCATCAGCTCCGTGATCTCCTGCGGCGTCAGCGCGGCGGTCGGTTCGTCGAAGATGAGGATCTCGTTGTCGCGGTAGAGCATCTTCAGGATCTCCGTGCGCTGCTGCATGCCGACGGTGATGTCCTCGACCAGCGCGTCCGGATTGACGTTGAGGCCGTAGCTTTCCGAGAGCTTCATCACCTTCTCGCGCGCGGCCTTTTTGCGCAGAAAGCCCATCGTGCTCGGCTCGACGCCGAGGATGATGTTGTCCAGCACCGTGAAGACGTCCACGAGCTTGAAGTGCTGATGCACCATGCCGATGCCGAGGGCGTTGGCATCGTTCGGGTTGTTGATCGTGACGCGCTGCCCGTCCTTGTAGATCTCGCCGCTCTCCGGCTGATAAAGCCCGAAGAGCACCGACATCAGCGTGGACTTGCCGGCGCCGTTCTCTCCAAGCAGCGCGTGGATCTCTCCGCGGCGGAGCTGGAGCGTGATGTTGTCGTTGGCGACGATGCCGGGAAACACCTTGGTGATGTTCCGCATTTCGACGGCGTAGGGGACGCCGTCGGCCGCGCCGCGCGGGACTTGCGTGTTCATATGACTTCTCTCATTCTCCATTTTCATTGAATACAGAGGAAAAAGGGGGATGGCGTCCTCCCATCCCCCTTGCAGATGCAGAATTACTTCTCGAGCGTAACCGTCACGCTGGACCAGCCGGCCGTGACGTCCGCGGGCACCTCGGCCACGGGAACGATCTCGCCGCTCTGGATCTTGTTGAAGAGCTCGGTGTACTGATCGACCGTGAAGTTCGTCAGACGCCAGGTGTCGGTCGGCAGACCGGTGGAGTTCTCCGCCGCGCCGAGATTCTGCGCCACGTTCGCCAGCTCCGTATCCCACTTGCCGTCATAGAACTGACCGAGCACGCGCTCGACGGAGGCGGACAGGCCCTTCACCGCGGAGGTGATGACTTTCTCGGACTCGCCGGACTGGTCGACGTCCACGCCGATGATCTTGGCGTCGGCATATTCGCCGGCCGCCGACTTGACGGACTGGAACATGGAGCCGCCGCAGGCGAAGACCACTTCCGTGCCGGCAGCGTACCAGCCCGCGATCTGCGTCTGGAGCTCGTTCGAGGCGGAGAAGGTTTCGCCGTACTTGAAGCTGTACTTCATGTCAACCTTCACGCCCTTGGCCTTGGCGGCCGCGTCCGCGCCCTGAATGAAGCCGTAGCCGAAGCGGTTGACCGCCGGGTTGCCGCCGCCGCCGCCGCCCGTGAAGCCGAGCTTGGTGTAGCCTTCCATCACGGCCGCGTAGCCGGCGAGGTAGCCGGATTCCTGTTCCTTATACACGATGGCGGTCACGTTGTCAAGACCCAGCGCCCAGCCGTCCACGAAGACGAACTTCACGCCCGGGTTCTCCTTGGCCACGGATTCCATCGCGGTCGCCTGCAGGAAGCCCGGGGCGACGATGATCTTGGCGCCGTTGTTGATGGCCTGCTTCATCGCGGCGATGCGGTCGTTGTCGGTTGCGTCGCTGCCGTTGGCAGGCTGATAGTACTTGTAGCTGATCTTGTTTGCTTCGGCGTAGGCCTTGGCGCCCTCGTAGGTGCCCTGGTTGAAGCCCTTGTCCATAAGCTGACCGACGTCGGTCACGACGGCGATCTCATAGGTTTTGCTCTGGCAGGAGGCCAAGAGAGCCAGCGTGCCGAGAAGCAGGGCGAGACATAAAACGATGCTGAGAGACTTCTTCATTTTGAATTCCTCCTGATGAATTGTGATAGGTACACCCTATGACAGAACGAGTATAACATATTGTGCGCCGAGAATCAAGGGGTTTTGGAAAAGTTGCAAAATAAATTTTGTTTATATACTAAACTAATTGTTTGTCCGAGATGCGGTCCTTCACGCCTCGCCGAGTGCGGCCTTGGCGATTTTGACGATGCGGCTGGTACCGAGGCGGGTCGCGCCGAGCGCCAGATAGGCCTCGGCGTCCTCGAGGGTGGAGATGCCGCCGGCCGCCTTGACCTGCAGGTGCGGGGCGGAATGCGCGCGCATCAGCGCCACGTCCTCGCGGGTCGCGCCGCCGGTGGAGAAGCCGGTCGAGGTCTTGATGAAGTCGGCGCCCGAGCGGGAGACGACCTCGCACATCCGGATTTTCTCCTCCTCGGTGAGCAGGCAGGTCTCGATGATGACCTTCAGGATATGGCTGCCGCAGGCCTCCTTGACGGCGTGGATCTCGTTCTGTACGTCGTCGAAGCGGCCGTCCTTGATCCAGCCTACGTTGACGACCATATCGACCTCGTCGGCGCCGTTTGCGACGGCATCCTTCGCCTCAAAGCATTTGGCGGCGGTGGTGCTGTAGCCGTTCGGGAAGCCGGCGACGGTGCAGATCTTCAGTCGATCGCCCACGTAGGCCTTCGCCTCCCGGACGAAGCTGGCGGGGATGCAGACGGTGGCGGTATGGAAGCGGATGCCGTCATCGCAGACAGCGCGGATGTCGTCCCAGGTGGCGTCGGTTTTGAGCAGGGTGTGGTCGCAGCGGGACAGGATTTCGGAAAGTTCCATGGTCGTATTCTCCTTCGGGAAAATGATTTTTATTCTTGCTTCGCACCGCCGCGCTGCAATTCCTCGATCAGCGTGCGGTAGCAGTTGTAGCACATGCCCTCGTAGCGGTCGTTGCCGCCGAGGCAGATCTGCGAGCCCTCGCTCACGATCCGCCCGTCGTCGTCGAAGCGGGCGTTGACCGTCGCCTTGCGGCCGCAGCGGCAGATCGACTTGATCTCGGTGATGCTGTCCGCGATCTCAAAGAGCCGCTTGCTGCCGGGGAAGAGCCGGGTCTGGAAATCGGCGCGCAGGCCGAAGCAGAGCACCGGCACGTCCTGCTTGTCCGTCAGATCCTTGAGCTGTTCGACCTGCGCGCCGGTCAAAAACTGGCATTCGTCGCAGATCACGACGTCGGTGTATTTTCCGCCCTTGCCGCGGGCGAGAAATTCCGCGTAGAGATCGACGTCCTCGCCGACGGCCTCCGCCTCGGCGAAAAGCCCGATGCGGGAGCGGAGGATCGTGTGTACCGTTCCGTCCTCGTCGCGGCGGTCGTCGCGCGTGTCAGTGGCCGGCTTGATGAGCCAGACGGTGTGCGCCTTCTCCTCGTAATTGAATTTGGTCATCAGCGCCTGGGCGGTCTTGGAGCTGCCCATCGCGCCGAACTTGAAATAGAGCTTGGCCATGACGGTGTCCTCTCAAACGATCGGTGATGCATGTAGTATTGTATCATACAAAACGTCCGCTTGCAAGAGGCTCGGTCGGATTTTTCCGGGAACTTCCGCCGTCGTTCTTCGTCCAACGGAAAAAAGGAGGGATGCCGAATGGGGAGACGGCTTGGCTGCCTTTTGCTGTTTCTGCTTTGCCTGACTGCCTGCGGGCAAAAAGAGAGCGCGGCGCCCGCCGGGCGCGCGCCGGACGGGAGTGCCGCAGACGCGGAGACGAGCGGGGGCGAGCGGTGGGAGGTCATCGTGGACTGGGCGGATTTCATCCGCTACGACGGCCGCACCTACAGCGGCGACTGGCGTCAAACGACGCTTGCGGAGGCGGAGATCGGCGAGCGGCTTGGCGCCGTCGAGGCCGGCGTGCCGCAGCACGTCTATGAGGTCCCCGTCGAGCTGCCGGACCGGAGCGCGTTTCTCTGTCCGATCGGCACGGAGCTGTATGCCGTGCGCGGACGGGACGTAACCGAGGCAATCGCCGCACTGGTCGACGGGACGTACTATCTCTATACCGCCGCTCCGGCGAGGGAATGAAAAATCAAAGAAGGGCGCGGGAAGCGGAGAGATCCGCTTCCCGCGGGAAATATTTTATTGAAAACCTTGCCGATATGCGCGCCGACACTGGATTTTCCGCCGGTTTTATGTTATACTGTAGAAAAATCCGCAAAAACGACAAAGGAGCCGATATGATCTCTCCGCTCGCCCACCGCGGCCGCGCGGCCTTCGACCGCATGGCCGAAACGCACGACAGCTCGCTCCCCGCCTGGGGACCGTATTCCAAAATCGCCGCCGGCATCGCGCACGTCGCCGATCCCGTGCGCGGCGCCGCCTTCAATCTCTCCGTCTTTCCTGCGATCTACCGCGGGCAGGCGCAGCTGCCGACGGAGACGGTGCAGTCCAACTTTCATCCGTGGTACGCCAGCGGCGATCTGTCCTTTTACACCTACCGCTTTGAACTCGAATGGAAGGACCGCTTCTACTGCGACGTCTCCTACATCCGCCAGAGCGACGACGCGGTGCTGATCGAGATTGACGCGCACAATGAGACGGACCTTCCGCAGCAGCTCGGTGTGCACTATCTCTCCTCGATGCAGTTCCCGCGCGCCGGAGAGGGCTTCGCCCGCTGGGTGAAGCCCGCGTGCGATTCATGCGCCGCCTATACGGACGGCGTGCGGTACAAAAAGCTGACGCTGGCCACGGCCGCCCCGCAGGACAATCTCGTCTACGACGGAAAATTCCTCTGCGAGGTGAACGGCTCCGATATGGTGCAGGGGCGTGCGCTCGGCGGCCGCTTCGGCAAGACGGCGGGCGACTGCGTGGAGTACGAGATCGACTGCCCGCCCTCGCCGCATCCGAAGCTGATGCTGCGCGCGCGCGGCCGGGCGGACTTCCGCCTCGGCGGCTGCGTCAGCGGCGAGCTGACGATCGATTCTGCCGACTTCGCGCTCTACACGATCCCGCTCAGCGACGCGCACGGCCGGCTGTCCTTTACTCTGACCTGTCTCGGCGGCGAGGGCGCCGTGATCGACACGGTGGCCGTCGCCGAGACGCCGGTCCGCTTTGAGCCGGACGCGCCGTACATCGTGCCGCAGATCACGGACGAGGGAAACTGCCTGACGCTCGCCTACCGTGAGGACTGCGTCTATGGCGTCGTCTGGCACGGCCGCGATCACATGACGCGTGAGATTCTCGGCTCCGACTGGGAGCGCATCATGCAGCATCACGTGATGGATCACGTGAACACCGTCGTGCGCGGCAATGGGCAGGCGCACTTCACCGATCTGTATGCGCGGCCGTTCTTTCTCGCGCCGCATTCGCGCCGGACGATGTACGCGCTCGTCTGCCGCGGCGACGCCGCGGCGCACGCCGCCCGCTTTGCCGCCTCGGACCCGGCGGCGCTGGCTGCCGCGGCGCGCGCCCGCCTGCCGCGGGAGGCGGCGGATCCCTACGCCCTCAGCCAGCGGCTGATGCGGGCGACGATCCTGACGAATCTTGTCTTCCCGGTCTACGTGCAGGGGCAGTTCATCCGCCACTTCACGCCGGGCAAATGGTGGGACAGCCTCTATACCTGGGACAGCGGCTTCATCGCCCTCGGTCTCACGGCGCTCGACGAGGAGAGGGCGCTTGACACGCTCAACTGCTATCTGACCGAGCCGGGCAATCCGCACGCCGCCTTCATCCACCACGGCAGTCCCGTGCCCGTACAGGCCTACGTCTACAAGGCGCTCTGGGACAAGTGCCGAAATCCGGATTATCTCGCCTCCTTCTATCCGCGCATGCGGCAGTACTACGAATTCCTCATGGGCCGCGCGCCCTCGTCCGTCACGCGGAAGATGCGCTCCGGCCTCATCAATACCTTCGCCTACTTCTATAATTCCGGCGGCTGGGACGACTATCCGCCGCAGGCGGAGACGCACCGACGGCATATTGCCGCCACGACCTGCCCGGCCGCGCCCACGACGCACGCGATCGTCTTCGCGCGCATCCTGCGGCAGGCGTCCGCCCTGCTCGGTCTGGGCGAGGAGGCGCGCTACGACGCGGACGTCGCCGCGCTCGAGAGCGCGCTGCAGACCTATTCGTGGGACGAGGACGCAGGCTATTTCTCCTACGTCACGCACGACGCGGAGGGAAATCCCACGGGCGTCCTGCGCGACGGGGACGGCGTGAACTACAATATGGGCCTCGACGGCGCGGAGGCGATCCTCAGCGGCATCTGCACGCCGACGCAGGAACGGCGGCTGGCCGACGCCGTCATGGATGGGGCGCGCATGTGGACGGACTGCGGCATCTCCACCGTGGACAAGAGCGCGCCCTACTACCGCGAGGACGGCTACTGGAACGGCGCGGTCTGGATGCCGCACCAGTGGTTTGTCTTCCTCGGCATGCTGGCGCTCTGCCGTCCGGACGACGCGGCGAAGATCGCGCGCACGGCGCTTGACACCTGGAAGCGCGAGACGGACGAGACCTACAACTGCTACGAGCATTTCATCCTGACGAGCGGCCGCGGCGGCGGCTGGCATCACTTCAGCGGCCTCTCATCACCGGTCGTGCTCTGGCACGCCGCGCTCTATACGCCCGGCACGCTGACCGCGCCGCCCGGAACCTGGATCATGGCGTCGGATTTCAGCGGGGAGGGCACCGCGGCGCGCGTCACGGTGGACGCCGCCGCCTCCCGCCGCGGCGCCTCGACGCTCTGGATCACGATGGCGCCGGGAGAATACCGCGTCACGGTCAACGGCGAGGAGCAAAGGGCATCGGTCTACGAGTGCGCGGTTTCCGTCGAGATCCCCGACGGGCGTCGTTCGGAGATCCGCGTCGAGCCGATCGGCGGACGCACGGCAAAGGAAAAATAACACAGGCGGAAAAGAAAAGGAGAAGCTTATGACGGAGCTGGAAACGCTCGAGCGGGCGAAGATGTATCTCGACAAGCTGGCAAACGGCATCGATCCGCTGACCGACTGCCCGGCCGCGGAGGGAGATGTGATCCAGCAGGTGCGCATCTCGCGCTGCCTCTTTTACGTCTCGGATGTACTGCGGCAGCTGATCGAGCAGGGCGGACTCTCAAAGCCAAAGAAGCGCGTCGGCAGGGAGCCGTTCGAACTGACGCCGGCGGAAGCCGCGCGCTTTGATTATTCCAATGAGCCCATCCCGGTCGGCGAGATCACGCAGCGCATCAACGCCTGCCTGACGGACGAGAATAGGCGGCGCCTGAAGAAAGGTGTCATTGCCGCCTTTCTTGAGGAGGCCGGATTCCTGGCGTCGGTGATTGACGCCGACGGACGTGCGCGCCGCCTGGCGACCGAAGCGGGAGAGCGGATCGGCATATACAGCGAGACGCGCACGGGCTACCGCGGCCCGTATACCGTCACGCTGTATACCCGGGACGCCCAGGCCTTCGTTCTCGACCACATCGACGCCATTGCGGCGCACAATGCGCGCCCGTCCCGCCGCGCCGGCGCGGCGCCGGAAGGCGGCGCGCAGCCGTGACCGCCGAGGTCGTCGCCGCGCTGATCTGGCGCGGGGAACGCTTTCTGATCTGCCAGCGGCCCGCACACAAGGCGCGCGGACTGCTGTGGGAGTTCGTCGGCGGCAAGATCGAGCCCGGCGAGAGCGGCCCTGAGGCGCTGCGGCGCGAGTGCAGGGAAGAGCTCGGCGTCGACGTCGACGTCGGCGCGCCGTTCTGCGCGCTGACGCACGCCTATCCGGATCTCACCGTCCGTCTGACGCTCTATCGGGCGTCGATCCCGCGCGGCGAGCCGCAGCGGCTCGAGCACGCGGCGCTGGCGTGGATCACGCCGCGGGAGATCCCGCATTACGAATTCTGCCCGGCGGACCGGGAGATCCTCGCACGGCTCCGCGCACAGGCGCCGGGCGGAGAAGGGGAGCCGCACGTACAGCGAAAGGAGAGAAATATGGATTCCGTTCACGAAATGGCTGACCGCATCGCGGTCAATATCCAGAGCAGCATCCGCCTTGCGGCCGCGGGCCTCGTCTGGTACGTCGATCCGCTCGGCGAGCCGGGCGACTCGGACGCGGACTATATCTTCATCACGCACGACCATCACGACCACTTCTCGCCGGAGGCGATCGCGCGCGTTTCGCGCGCGGGCACGACGCTCGTCGTGCCGCGCCGCATGGCGGCCGAGGCGGCGGTCGCCGCGCCCGGATGCCGGCTCTGCGCCGTGGAGCCCGAGGAGCGGCTGACGCTCGGCGCGCTGACGGTCGAGACCGTCCCGGCTTACAATCTGACGAAACGCTTCCACCCGCGCGCGTCCGGCTGGGTCGGCTACGTGTTCGAGGCGGACGGCGTGCGCGTCTACGTCAGCGGCGATTCCGACGCCACGCCGGAGGCGCGCGCCGTCGCGTGCGACGTCGCGCTTCTGCCGATCGGCGGTACCTACACGACGGACGCCCGCGAGGCGGCCGGCTGGGCCGCCGCCCTGCGAGCGGCGATCGTGATCCCGACGCACTACGGCAGCTTCGTAGGAGGGGCGCGCGACGCGGACGTTTTTGCGGCCGCTCTGCCCGAGGACATCGAGCTCGTCCGCAAGCTGACGTTCTGAAATGTGCCCGCTGTCTGAACCAATCTTTCAAGCAAAGGAAACCGAAATGACCGAAACTGACCGCCCGACCCACATCCTTGTGCGCGGCGCAAGAGTTCACAATCTGAAGAAGATCGACGTCGACGTGCCGCTGGGCGGCATCGTCGGCATCGCCGGCGTCTCCGGATCCGGCAAATCGTCGCTCGCCCTCGGCGTGCTGTACGCGGAAGGCTCCCGCCGCTATCTCGAATCGCTCTCGACCTACACCCGCCGGCGCATGACCGGCGCGTCGGCGGCGCTCGTCGACGAGATCTCCCACGTGCCGGCGGCGCTCGCGCTGCACCAGCGTCCCGCCGTGCCCGGCATCCGCTCGACCTTCGGCACCGCCACGGAGCTGCTCAACAGCCTGCGGCTGATGTTCTCGCGCCTCGCGAGCCACCGCTGTCCGAACGGACACTATCTGCCGCCGTCCTTCGCCGTCGCGGCGGGACAGGCGCTCGTCTGCCCCGCCTGCGGCGCGGAGTTCTACGCGCCGGGCGCGGAGGAGCTGGCCTTCAACAGCGGCGGCGCCTGTCCGACGTGCGGCGGCACCGGCACGGTGCGCACGGTGGACCGCGCGAGTCTGGTGCCGGATGAAAATCTGACGATCGACGAGGGCGCCGTCGCGCCGTGGAACAGTCTGATGTGGTCGCTGATGACGGACGTCTGCCGCGCGATGGGTGTGCGCACGGACGTGCCGTTTAGGGAGCTGACCGATGAGGAAAAGGAGATCGTCTACGACGGCCCGATGGTCAAAAAGCACATCTTCTATAAGCCGAAGCATGCGGAGAACGTCACCGCGGGCGAGATGGACTTCACCTACTACAGCGCAACGGCCACGGTGCGCAACGCGCTGAACAAGGTCAAGGACGAGTCCGGCATGAAGCGCGTCGAGAAATTCCTGCGGGAGGACGTCTGCCCGGACTGCGGCGGCACGCGGCTCTCCGAGGCTGCGCGCGCGCCGCGCCTCGGCGGCCTGTCGCTGGACGAGGCTTGCCGCATGACGCTCGCGGAGAGCGTCGCGTGGGTGCGCGGTGTGCCGGCTTCGCTGCCGGAAAAAATGCGCCCGATGGCGCAGACGATCGCGGAATCGTTCCTCGTGTCCGCCCGGCGCCTGACCGATCTCGGTCTGTCCTATCTGACGCTCGACCGCGCCTCCTCGACGCTCTCCACCGGCGAGCGGCAGCGGATGCAGCTTGCGCGCGCGGTGCGCAACCGCACGACCGGCGTGCTGTACGTGCTGGACGAGCCCTCGATCGGTCTGCATCCGGCGAACATCGTCGGGCTGAACGCCGTCATGCATGATCTCGTCGCCGACGGCAATACCGTGATCCTCGTCGATCACGACACGCAGATCCTCTCCGAAGCGGACTGGATCATTGAGATGGGGCCGGATTCCGGCGCCGGCGGCGGCCGCGTGATCGCCGAAGGAACGGTCGCGGACCTCTGTGAAAATTCCGTCTCCCGCATCGGACCGTTCCTCGCCGGACGTTCGCCCGGCCGCGTGCGGCCGGAGACGCCCGAGGAGGACGTTTTCGCCGAGGGGGAGATCGTGCTCTCGACCGGGCCGATCCATACGGTGCAGCCGCTTGCGGTGCGCATCCCGAAGGGACGTCTGACGGCGGTCACCGGCGTCTCCGGATCCGGCAAGACGACAATGGTGCTCGAGAGCCTCGTGCCGGCGCTCGAGGCGCTCGCCGCCGGCGCGCCGCTGCCGCCGCACGTGCGCGCGGCGCGGGCCGACGGCATCCGGCAGCTGAAGCTGATCGACGCGACGCCGATCGGCGTCAACGTGCGCTCCACCGTTGCGACCTACGCCGGCGTGCACGACGAGCTGCGCAAGGTCTACGCGCGCACGCCGGACGCCAGAGCGCGCCGGCGCGGCGCCGGGGACTTCTCGTACAATACCGGCGCGCTGCGCTGCCCGGAATGCGACGGCACGGGCACCATCAGCCTCGACGTGCAGTTTCTGCCCGACGTGGAGGTACCGTGCCCGAGCTGCCGCGGCGCGCGCTACGACCGCGAGGCCTATCTCATCCGCCGGCCGGACAGGGAAGGCGCGGGCTATTCGCTGCCGGAGCTGATGGCGATGGACGTGCGCGGAGCGCTTGAGGCCTGCCGCGATCTGAAGGCGGTCGGCGCGCGGCTGGAGATTCTGCGGGATCTCGGCCTCGGCTACCTGACGCTCGGCGAGGCGACGCCGAATCTGTCGGGCGGCGAGGCGCAGCGGCTGAAGCTGGCCAGCGAAATGGGGCGGCGGCAGGAGGACGCGGTCTTCGTCTTCGACGAGCCGACGATCGGCCTGCATCCGCTCGACGTGCGTACGCTGCTCGGCGTCTTCCAGAATCTGATCGCGCACGGCGCGACGGTCGTCGTCATCGAGCATGATCTCGATCTGATCCGCGAGGCGGATTACGTCGTGGACATGGGCCCCGGCGGCGGCGCCGAGGGCGGCCGCATCGTGGCCGCCGGCACGCCGCGGCAGATCGCCGCGGATCCCGCAAGCATCACCGGACGCTTTCTCTGAAAATAAAAAAACGCGCGGCGCGCCGCGCGTTTTTTATTGCCGGTTCCGGTAGTAGGCGAACATGTACTGCTGATAAACGCCGTTGTACGGCCGGTATTCCTCCATCGGATAACCGGCAGGGTATTGCTCGTCGAGGATCCGCCGTACCCAGACGTCGATCGGAAAGGCGTCCGTGCGGTGCAGGCCGTAGAGCGCGACGCAGCGCGCGACCTTGACCCCCACGCCGCAGAGCGCGCACAGCCGCTCGATGACCTCTTCGTCCTCCGCGCGCGAAAGCGACGGCAGATCCAGCGCGCCGCTGCATACCGCCTCGGCGGCCGCGTGCACGTAGCGCGCGCGATAGCCGAGCCCGCAGGCGCGCAGCTCGTCCTCCGTCAGCGCGGCGACGGCCTCAGCGGCGGGAAACGTGCGGTACGGCGTCCCGCCCGCGTCTGTGCGCGTCTCGCCCGCGATCCCGCACAGCGCCGCGACCGCGCGGCGGATCGCGGGGATATTTTTGTTCTGCGAGATGATGAAGCTGACGAGCGTCTCCCACGGCTCCTGCCGCAGAATGCGGATGCCGCGCTCCGCCTCGGCGGCGCGCCCGAGAAACGGATCCCGCGCCGGATCGATGCGGCTGCGGATCGAGGCGTAGTTTTCCGTGAGATCGAAGTAATCCCGCCACACCGACGCAAAATCCGCCTCCGGGCAGTCGAGCGTGAAGACGCCGCCGTCCAGCGGCGCGATCGTGAGGCATTTTCCGCGGTGCACGACGCGCCATGCGCCGCCGGGCAGCGCCTCCCAGCGAAAGCACTGGCCGCTCTGCGCAATTTTTGCGAGATCCATCTCGTCTTCGATTTTCAGAATCATTCAGCGGGTTCCTTCGTTTTGTCCGGCGCCCGCAAAAGCGTCGCCGCGCCGAACGCCGCCGCGAGCGCATCCTGCGGCGCGTCGGTCAGGAGATAGGCGCGTCCGCCGGCGGGGATCCGATGCGCGCCGTCCGCCGCCCGGATCGGGACGTCCTTGCCGTCGATCTCCCACCGCACGGCGGCGGGCGCCGCGAGCGGCAGCCGCAGCGTGCACTCTCCGTCGGTGAGCCAGTAGACGGCGCACGTTTTGCCGCCGCGCCGGAAAAGATAGACGCGCAGCCGTTCCTCGCGCACCGGCAGCATCTCGTACGGCGTCAGCTCGTATTCTCCGGCGCCGTTCAGAAGGAGGATGTGCTCCTTGTTCAGATCGCGCAGCGACGCCTTCTGCGCCTCGCTGAGCAGTCCCCGCGCGCGCACGTCCTCCCAGCGGCGGAACACCTCAAGGATGTCGGCGGCGCGCGGATGACGGCGCAGGGTGTCGAGCTGTATCTGGATCGTGACCGGGCAGTCCCAGGCCGCCGCGCGGCTGGTGCCGTATTCGATCAGATCGGCCTGCGTGCCGCCGTCCTCACGTCCCTGCGGCGCCCAGAGACGCCACCAGCCGAAGTTCAGCCGGGTGAAATCCGCGCGCATGCGCGGCGCTTCCTCGGCGGGATGGCGTCGGATCATCTCCTTGAAGACGGCGGGCGGGAATACGTCAAACGCGTTGCCTCCGGAGAGATGATGCCAGGAGAAATGCGCCTTAGCTGCGCCCTCCGTGAAAAGCGGGGCGGGGGAGAGCTTCTTCCAGACGCGCCACTGTCCCATCGGCACGTGGTAGGCAAAGGGGGCGTTCGTGCCCTCGGAGCCGTCGAAGTAGCAGAAGCGGAAGCCCAGCGCGTAGGCGGCGGCGATCTTGTCGGCGATCTCGTCCGCCAGGGAGGTGTCCTGGTCGAGGTAGCAGCTCGAGCCGCCGTACTCCGAGACGTCGAGCAGTCCGCCGACCTCGCCGCGCCCGTGCGGCCGCGGCGTCGTGCCGCGGTGGCCGCGGACGCAGCCGACGAAGCGGTACGGCCGTTCGTCCGTGAAGGATTCATACGTGATCAGCTCGCCGCCGAACTGCAGGATCCGGCAGCGCGGATCCGTCGGGCACTCCGACGGATCCTCCTCGACGGCGAGTGTCGTGTCCGCCTCGCCGATCGGCGAGGCGAGCGTGAAGCGGCGCACCTTGTGCAGCCGCGGATCCGCCTCCGGCGTGCAGTAGCGGCTCTCGAGTCCGATGTGCGTCTGGAGCACGTGCAGTCCGGGCGTGAGTCCGGCCGCATGGATCTTTTCCAGCATCGCCGCGGCGTCGGCGGCGCCGTGCGGGTATTCCGCGCGCCAGTCATAGTTGCCGCAGAGCAGATAGCCGCCCCGCTCGCGGTAGAGGCAGGTATAGTAGAGCAGCATCAGGCGGAAGCCGCCGGCTTTTGCGTACCGGATGTGCTCGTCCACGTTCTCCGGCGTGCAGTCGGACGTCCAGTAGATTGAGGAATTGATCCAGCCGCTGCGACGGCTTTCGACGCCGCGCGGCAGTCCGCAGTCCTTCTCGAGCGCGTCGACGGCGTTGAGAAACTGCGCCGCCGGCGCGGCGATCAGCGCGGCGGACGCGCCGCGCAGGCGGATGCCGCGCACCGCGTCGGCATGGAGTACGCGGCCGCCGCGCTGCGCTTCTGCGTCGATCTGCGCATACGGATCGGCAGCCAGCACGCAGACGGCCGCGCCGTCGTCCCAGCTGACGTTCAGCCATTCGCCGAAACGGGTCCGCTCTCTGACGGGCAGCTGGAGAAGGCGAAATTCGACGGCCGGCGGCGTCGTCATGCACAATCCCGGATACGCATCGGGAGGCACGCGGAAATCCGCCAGGGTAAAGCGGATGTACTGCGGCGCGAGCCGGACCTCCACCACCGCCTCGTAGGGCGCGAGGGTGAAGCCGACGATCAGCCGCAGCCCGCCCTCCGCGCTCTCCGCGCGCAGGCGGTCGGCCGGAAAGACGGTGCGCTTGTTTGGATGCGAGAGCTTGACCTCGTTGTTGAACGGGCGCTCCTGCGTGACCGTGAAAAAGGGAAGTCTCTCCTCCGGGAGAAGGCATTCCTCCCCGGTGGCTTTCAGGATCAGGCTTTCGGCCGCTCCCGTCTCACTGAGCGTGAGACGGCAGACGTCGTTTTCGAGCAGGATCGGCATGGCGGCTCCTTTCATGCGGCGCATGCGGCGCCGCCGCTTTTGGGATTACGGGAGTATTATACAACACTTTTCGCCGCATTGCAACGCCGGCGGCGGATTTTCCCGGTAGCCGCGGCGCGCGAAATCTGTGCCGATCCTGCCGAAGGCATTGCAAAATGCGCCTTGATCGTGTACAATATTACAGAACAGAAACGAAAAAGGAACGACGCGGTATGAAAGAGACGTATCTGTCCCTGATGGAGCGGGCGCTCGCCGCCTACAGCGACGCGCACATCCGCCGTTACTTTGACGACGTGCGCGCGCACGGACTGACCGAGCACGGTTTTCCGCGCCTGACGGTGAACCTTGGCATTCTGATCGCCCACGGCGTGCGTCGGGATCTGACGCCGCTGTTTCTGGAGATGATGGAGTTCTGCTGCCGCACGATCCCGACGGTGAAGGCGGCCAACGATTTCTCCGTGCGGGAGATCATCGGCTGTCTCTGGGAGCTGGAGGCGAGCGGCGCGGCGGACGCGGCGTCGATCGCACGCTGGCGCGGCGATCTTGCCGCCATCGAACCGCAGCGGTGCTACTCGGTCTACGCCTCCGCGCCGACGGACGACGTGCGCAACTGGGCGCTCTTCACCGCCGTCAGCGAATTCTTCCGCCAGAAGGCGGGACTGTGCGATTCATCGGATTTCATTGATCTTCAGCTCGCCTCGCAGCGGCAGTTCCTTGACGCGAACGGCATGTACCGCGACAACAAGTCCGCGCATCTCCATCAGCCGATGGTCTACGATCTGGTGTCGCGCGGACTCTTTTCGCTGCTTCTGCACGAGGGCTACCGCGGCGTGCACGCCGCCGCGATCGACGACGCGCTGCGCCGCGCCGCGCCGGCGACGCTCGCGATGCAGTCGGTCACGGGCGAGGTGCCGTTCGGCGGCCGCAGCAACCAGTTCCTCCACAACGAGGCGTGGCTTGCGCTGATCTTCGAGTACGAGGCGAACCGGTGGGCGCGTGCCGGAGACGCCGCGCAGGCCGCGCGCTACAAGGGCGCCGCCGCGCGGGCGCTGGCCTCGATCGCGGCGTGGCTTGGCCGCGATCCGATCTATCACGTCAAAAACCGTTATCCGACCGAGACGCGCTTCGGGTGCGAGAAATACGCCTACTTTGACAAGTATATGATCACGACTGCCTCGATTCTCTACGCGGCGCGGCGCGTCTGCGACGACGCGATCCCGGCCGCTCCCTTTGACGAGCGTGCCGCCGCGGTCTTTGCGACCTCGCCCTACTTTCATAAGATCTTTCTGCGCGCGGGCGGGTACGCCCTCGAATGGGATACAAACGCCGACCCGCATTACGACGCCGACGGCCTCGGCCGCGTGCACCGCGCGGGCGCGCCCTCAGCGATCTGCCTCTCGCTGCCGTGCCCGTCGCATCCGAGCTATACCGTGGATCTTGCCGTGCCCGTCGCCGCCTCGATCTGTCCCGGCATCCGTGAGGACGGGGCGTGGCGCTTCGCGCTTGACGGCGCCGCCTCCTACATGCTTCTGTCGCTCACCGAAACGGGCGATGCGGCGGCGGCCTCGCTGCTCTGCCGCTTTGCGGACGGCCGCGCGGTGCGCGTGCGCAGCGAGGCGGACGCACGCGGCGTGCGCCTGACGGCAGCGGGCGAAGGAGAGCTTGCGTGGATGCTGCCCGCCTTCCGCTTTGACGGCGCCGCGGAGACGGAGATCGCCGCCGACGCGCATACGCTGACGGTGCGCTATGACGGCTGGATCTGCCGCTATACGGCGCCGGACGGCACGATCGTACCGCTCGGCGCGGAGGCGGCCAACCGTCAGGGGCATTACCGTCTTTTCGCCGCGGCGGGCCGGGACGCGCTCACCGTGCGGATCGTCATTTGCCGCGAAGGCAACGAATAATCATCAATCCGGCGGAGCCATCCGCCGAAGGAGAAGCATATGATTGACAGAAAACGACTGACTGAAACCTTTTTGACTCTTGCGCGCATCGATTCGGAATCCTTCGGCGAGCGGCAGATCTGCGACGAGCTGACCGCTCGCCTGCGCGCGCTCGGGCTCGCCGTTGAGGAGGACGAGGCGGACGTGCTCTGCGGAATGCGCTCCGCCTCATCCTGCGGGAACCTCTACGGATTTCTCGCAGGCAGCCGGCCCGGCGAGCCGATCCTGCTTTCCTCTCATATGGATACCGTAAAGCCGGGCCGCGCCAAGCACCCGATCCTGCATGAGGACGGCCGCATCACCTCGGACGGCACGACCGTCCTCGGCGCGGACGACGCGGCGGGCCTGGCGGCGATCCTCGAAGCGCTGACGGCCGTCGTGGAGGACGGCCTGCCGCACGCCGGCGTGGAGATTCTCTTCCCGGCGGCGGAGGAAATCTACGGCCGCGGCAGCGCGGTCTTCGATTACGCGCGGCTGCGGTCGCACCTCGCCTACTGCTTTGATCTGACGGGGCCGATCGGCGGCGCCGTGACCGAGGCGCCGAGTGTTCTGACGCTCCGCGTGACGGTGAACGGCGTCGGCGCGCACGCGGGCTTCAATCCGGAGGACGGCGTCAATGCGCTGACGGCCGCGGCGCGGGCGCTTACGCGCATTCCCGTCGGACGGGTCGCGGAGGACACGACGGTCAACTTCGGCACGATCCGCGGCGGCAGCGTGACCAACGCCGTGCCGGCGTCGGTCGAGCTGGGCGGCGAGATCCGCAGCCTGCGCCACGAGGAGGCCGAGCGCCGCGGGCGCGAGATCACGGAAATCTTCGAGGAGGAAGCCCGCGCCGTCGGCGCGTCGGCGGCGGTGGAGATCCGGGAGATGGTGCGCGCCTACCGGATCGGGCACGACGAGGAGGTCGTCTCGCGCTTTGTGCGGGCCGCCCGCGCGGCATCCCTGACGCCGCGGCTCGGCGTGACCTTCGGCGCCGCCGACAACAACCATTTCGTGCGTCACGGCCTCTCGGGCATCGTCGTCGCCTCGGCGATGCAGAACGTGCACACGGTGAACGAATACACGACCGTAGACGATATGGAGGCCTGCGCGCGGCTGATCCTTGCGCTGATCGAGGAGGGTGTGAAATGAAGACAAAATTCAGTGAGACCGACGGGATTCTTTCCCTCCGCTTCGGGCTGAGCCGGCCGGCCGCCTTTACCGACGCCCGGCTTGGCGAGACGGTGCGCGTGCGCACCCACGGCACCGCCGAGGTGCGGCGAGAGGGCGCAGCGCCGGACGAGGCGGCGCTCCGGATGCGTCTGACGGCGGCCGCTGCGGCGGCGATCCCGGCGGCGGCCGGGCGCTCGGGCTGGAGCGCGCTCGAGCTCGACGCGCACCGCGCTGAGATCGAGGACGAGATCGAACGGGCGCTTGCGGCGGAGGGGATCACGGCAAACGTGACGCTGCTGCATTTTGTGCCGGACGAGGCGTCGCGTGAGCGGCTCGGGCAGTGGGAAGCGGCGCACAGAGAACCGCTCCCCTTCGACACGCCGATGATGGACGGGCCGGGCGCCTATCCGACAAAGGATGTGGGAAAATGGTGTCTGAGGTGCGGGCGCGTGAGCCCGCCGAGCGCGAAATTCTGCCAGGAATGCGGCATGAAGCTTCCGCAGGAATAAAAGGATCCGGGAGACGCGGCGTCTCCCGGATCCTTTTATTTGCTTTTCTTTGTCGGGCAGCCCGTGCAGCCCCCGCAGCCGCAACTGCAGCCGCCGCGCCGGCGGCGCCGGACGGCAAAGACGACGGCCGCGGCAATTGCTGCGCCGACGGCAGCGAGAATGGCGATATCCCAGAAATTCATTCTCCGCCTCCGTTATCCCAGCCCAAGGGCGGCGCCGGCGAGCTGCACTAGAAACGCCGCCAGCCAGGCGACGGCGCACTGCCAGACGACGACGCCCAGCGCCCAGCGTCCGCCGAGCTCCCGCCTGATCGCGCTCACGGCGGCCACGCAGGGCGTGTAGAGCAGGCTGAAAACGAGCATCGAGACGGCGGAGCGCGCGGTCATGACCGCCGTCAGCGAATCGGCGGCATAGAGCACCTCCATCGTCGCCACGACGCTTTCCTTTGCCATGAAGCCGCTGACGAGCGAGGTGACGATCCGCCAGTCGCCCAGGCCCGCCGGGCGCATGAGGGGCACGAGCAGACCGGCGATCGCCGCGAGAATACTGTCTTGCGGATCGGCGACCAGATCAAAGTGGAAGTCAAAGCTCTGGAGAAACCATACGACGATCGTGGCGATCAGGATGACGGAGAAGGCGCGCTGCAGAAAATCCTTGGCCTTGTCCCAGAGCAGGTGCGCGACGTTTTTCAGCCGCGGCAGGCGATAGTTCGGCAGCTCCATGACGAACGGCACCGCCTCGCCGCGGAAGAGCGTCTTTTTGAAGAGCAGCGCGGCTAGGATGCCGACCGCGATCCCGCAGAGGTACAGCGCCGTGATGATCCACCAGCTGGAGCCGGGGAAGAAGGCGTGCACGAAGAAGGCGTAGATCGGCAGCTTCGCCGTGCAGGACATGAACGGCGTGAGCAGGATCGTCATTTTTCGGTCGCGCGCGCTCGGCAGCGTCCGCGTCGACATCACCGCCGGCACGGTACAGCCGAAGCCGATCAGCATCGGCACGATGCTGCGGCCGGAGAGGCCGATCTTGCGCAGCAGCTTGTCCATGACGAAGGCGATGCGCGCCAGATATCCGCTGTCCTCGAGCAGCGAGAGAAAGAAGAACATCGTCACGATGATCGGCAGGAAGCTGAGTACGCTGCCGACGCCGCCGAAGATGCCGTCGATCACAAGACTGCGGATCGCCTCGTTGACCGCGCCGCTTTCCATGAGGCGGCCGACGAGACCGCTGAGCGCGTCCACGCCCCGCTCGATCCATTCCTGCAGAAAGGGGCCGATCAGGGCGAAGGTCAGAAAGAACACCAGCCCCATGATCACGACGAAGCCGGGAATGGCGGTGTATTTGCCGGTCAGCACGCGGTCGAGCCGCGCGGAGCGAAGATGCTCCCGGCTCTCGCGCGGTCGGGTGACGCAGCGGTCGCAGACGCGGTGGATGTAGTCGTAGCGCATGTCCGCGATGGCCGCGCTGTGGTCGAGGCCCCGCTCGGTCTCCATCTGCAGCACGATATGCTCGAGCATTTCCCGCTCGTTTTCGTCGAGCTTCAGCTTTTCAAGGATCTGCTCGTCGCCCTCGATGAGCTTGCTCGCGGCGAAGCGGACGGGGAGCTGCTCCTTTTCGGCGTGATCTTCGATGAGGTGGATCACGGCGTGCAGACAGCGGTGCACCGCGCCGCCGTGGTCGCCGGCATCGCAGAAATCCTGCCGCAGCGGCGCTTCCTGATACCGGGCGACGTGGACGACGTGGTGTACGAGCTCGTCCACGCCCTCGTTTTTTGCGGCGGAGATCGGCACGACGGGCACGCCGAGCATCTCCTCCATGGCGTTGATATCGACGGCGCCGCCGTTGCCGGTCATTTCGTCCATCATGTTCAGCGCGACGACCATCGGGATGCCGAGCTCGAGCAGCTGCATCGTCAGATAGAGGCTGCGGTCGATGCTGGTGACGTCCACGATGTTGAGGATCGCGCGGGGGCGCTCGTTCAGTACGAAATCGCGGGAGACGAGCTCCTCGCTCGAATACGGGGACATCGAATAGATGCCCGGCAGATCGGTGATCCGTGTGTCGGCGTGACCGCGGATCACGCCGTCCTTGCGATCGACGGTCACGCCGGGGAAGTTGCCGACGTGCTGGTTTGACCCGGTGAGCTGGTTGAAGAGCGTCGTTTTGCCGCTGTTCTGATTGCCCACGAGGGCGAAGGTCAGCGTCGTGCCGTCGGGCAGCGGCTCGCCCGAGCCCTTGGGATGGAACTTTCCCTCCTCGCCGAGGCCCGGATGGTCGATCTGCGAGCGGCGGCGCTTCGCGGCTGCCAGAGAGCCGCCGGCTGCCTCCGAGGGCGCGACGGCGATCTGTTCGGCGTCGTCCAGCCGCAGTGTCAGCTCGTAGCCGTGCATACGGACCTCGATCGGGTCGCCCATCGGCGCAAACTTGATCAGCGTGACCTCCGTGCCGGGGATCACGCCCATATCGAGAAGATGCTGCCGCAGCGCGCCCTCGCCGCCCACCGCTTCGATGCGGGCGGAGGCGCCGGGCTGCAGTTCGCTCAGCTTCATAAATAAACGTCCTTTCCGTCAAACGACGCGCGTTCTGTGTCGGATTTCCCAATATTATAGCACGGGCGGCCCGCGTTGTAAATACGCCGCCGCAAATTCCGAAAAAAACGCCGCGTCCCGCGGCGTTCTCCGCGGGGCGCGGCTTCGTTTTACAGCATGGCGTCGATGACGGCGGCGTAATGCGCGTCGGGCAGCCGCTTGCGCACGTACTCGTGCAGACCGGCCGCGTCGCGGCGGAAGGAATTCTCGCCGGTCACGGGGTCAACCGTGACAAAACCGCGCACGGCGTCGTAGCCGGCAGCATCCGGCGAGCCGCACATGGCCAGATGCACGGTCAGCGGATCCCACGAGGAGCGGCCGTGCGGCGAGCGGTGATCGGCGAGGATCTGCGCCAGCACGTCGTCCGGCGGCAGATGCGAGCCGGAGATCACCGTCGCGCCGACCTCCCAGCCGAGGAAGGTGATCGGCGTCGGCCAGGAGGCGGTCACGACGGCGGCGCCGCGCGCCGAGCGCGCGTTGCGGGCGAAGTTGTTCTCCCGCCCGTGCGCCTCGTCGGCATAGTTGCCGGCCATCATCCACAGATGCGAGACCTTTTCCCGCACCAGCGCCTGCCCGCTGAGCGGCGAGAGCGCGTCCGGCGCGCTTTCAAGCAGCGCCGCCAGGCACTGCGGATAGCCGATCTCGATCATCTCGAGCGGCTCGTCGGCTGCGGCAAGCACACGGCGGAGCATCGGCAGCGGCGCCTCGGGCACGCGATCGGCAAAAGGACGGCCGAGCGTCTCGGCGAGCCGGTGCTGATAGGAGGGGTGGCCGCCGAAATCGGTCGCGTCGGCGTCGAGCGCGATCGGCGTGCCGCCGAGCAGTCCCTCGTGATCGAGATAACCGCAGATCGAGGCGGCGGAGTCGGGCATCGCGGCGTTGACCACGACGCCGGCGAGGGAGAAGACGCCCGTTTTCACCGCGCGCGCGAGCACGCGGATGGCGACGGCGTCGTCGCAGTCCGTCCACCAGTCCGTTCCCAAAATAACACGGCGCATGAGAAATTCTCCTTGTTCTGTATCGGATTCAGTCGTTCGTCACGTCGCCGCTCGCGCTGAGCGGGATCGGATCGCCCGCGTAGGTGGGCTTCGGCTGGGCGATGCACCAGAAGAAATCCTTGACGCGGGCAGCTGCTTCCCGTATCTCGCGCATGGCCTGCCCGCGGATGCCGTCGGCGTTCGCGCCGACGCCCCACGCCTCCAGCCCCAGCGTGCGGGCGATATAGAGCGCGCGGTAGAGATGGTAGGTCTGCGAGACGATCAGCACACGGCGCGCGCCGAAGACGTTTTTGACGCGCCACAGGCTCTCGTAGGTGGAGAAGCCCGCGTGATCCATGAAGACGTCCTCCGACGGCACGCCGCGCGCGACGGCGAAGGCCTTCATCGCGCCGACCTCGTTGTAGCCCGTCTGTCCGTGGTCGCCGCTCATCACGAGCTTGGGCGCGGCGCCCTCCTCATAGACCTGGACGCCGAGCTCGAGCCGACCGCTGAGGATCAGACTGGGCGAGCCGTCCGGCCGCAGCCCCGCGCCGAGCACGAGGATGCAGTCCGCGTCGCACGCGGCAGCCTCGTCGGGCGTCAGGATGCGGTCTTTTGTGAGACGGATCACGGCGACGTTGATCGCCGCGCAGAGCAGCACGGCGATGCAGAGCACCGCCAGCGCGGCGGAAAAGAAGCGGCGGATGCGCCGGCGTCTGCGCGCCGTGTCATCCATATAGGTGAAGGGAGCGGCCTTCCTGCGTTTTCTTTTTTTCACGATATTCCTCCGGTGCGCCGGGCGCAGGTCTTTCAGTATTCATCAGACGGCAGCGTACGGAGAATGTTCCGTCAGAGCGGAACATTCAGTGCTTGGCCTCAAACCAGCTGGCGCCCGAGGAGACCTCGACCGTCAGCGGCACGTCGAGCGACACCGCGCCCTCCATCGCCTCGCGGAGCAGCCGCGCCGCCGCCTCGGCGTCCTTTCGGCTGACCTCGAGGATCAGCTCGTCGTGTACCTGCAGGATCAGGCGCGCGTCGAGACCCGCCTCGCGCAGCGCGCGGTGCGTGCGGATCATGGCGATCTTGATGACGTCGGCGGCGGTGCCCTGGATGGGGCTGTTCATGGCCGCGCGCTCGCCGAACGCGCGCAGATTGTGGTTCGACGAGGCGAGCTCCGGGATGCGGCGGCGCCGGCCGAAATAGGTGGTGGTGTAGCCGTCGCGCCGGGCGTTCTCCACACACTGGCGGAGGAAGGCCTCGATCTTCGGATAGGCGTCGAAATAGCTGCGGATATAGGCGCCCGCCTGCCGGCGGGTGATGTTCAGATCCTGCGAGAGGGAATACTCGCCGATGCCGTAGACGATGCCGAAATTGACGGCCTTGGCGCGCAGGCGCAGCTCCGGCGTCACCGCCTCCGGCGCGACGCGGAAGACCTCGGCTGCCGTGGAGCGGTGGATGTCGCCGCCCTCGCGGAAGACGCGCTGCATGTTTTCGTCGCCGGAGAGAGCGGCGAGCAGCCGCAGCTCGATCTGCGAGTAGTCCGCGTCAAGGAGCACGTGCTCGTCGTCCGAGGCGACAAAATATTTGCGCATTTCGCGGCCGAGCTCGCCGCGCACGGGAATATTCTGCATGTTCGGGTCGGCGGAGGAGAGCCGTCCCGTCGCCGTGCCGGTCTGGTTGAAGGTCGAGCGGATGCGGCCGTCCGGCCCCGCCATGGCGATCAGATTGTCGCCGTAGGTGCCGATCAGCTTCACGAGCTGCCGGTAGTCGAGGATGTCGGCGATGATCGGATGATACGGCCGCAGGCGGGAGAGCGTGTCCGCGTCGGTGGCGTAGCCGGTGTGCGTTTTCTTTGAGGCGGGCAGGCCGAGCCGTTCGAAGAGCACCTCGCCGAGCTGCTTCGGGGAGTTGAGATTGAACTCGATCCCCGCCGCGTCGTAGACGCGCAGGCGCAGCTCCTCCGCCGCCTCCTCCAGCTCGCTGATATAGGCGTGCAGTCCCTCGGCGTCGAGGCGGAAGCCGGCCTCTTCCATGTCGGCGAGCACCGCGGCGAGCGGGATCTCGATCTCGAAAAGAAGCCGCAGCATCCCGTCCTCCTCCAGCTTCTGCCGCTGGATCGGCGCCAGACGCGCGATCAGATATGCCGCCGCCTCCGCGCCGTCCGGATAGTCCTCGAGGCCGAGGAAGGAAAAGACCGTCCGCGACAGCGGATACGTGCCCTCGCCGGGAGAGAGCAGATAGGCCGCGAGCATGGTGTCAAAGGCGCACGCAGGCTGTGCTTTTGCGCCGAGACGGCGCAGAAGCGATTTGTAATCGTGACAGACGACCGGATGCGCTGCAAGCGCCGCGGCGATCTCGTCCGCGCCGCCGAAGGTGCGGCAGACCTCGCCGCAGACGAGGGCGCCGCTTCCGTCCGCCGTCATCGCGATGCAGAGCGGCTCGCCCTCCGGCAGCGCCTCGGCGGGATCGTAGGGCGTGAAGACGGGGATCTCCGGCGCCGGCGCGGCGGCGGCGGGCGTCTCGTCGAGGTGAAAGCGCGCGCGCAGCTGCGTGAATTCCAGCTCGCGGAAGAGCTCGTCCAGCCGCGCGGGGTCGTAATGCGCGGGGATTTCCTCCTCGCCGAGCGGCGCCTCGCGGCAGATTGTCGCCAGCTTCTTTGAAAGATACGCCGAGTCGCGGCCGGCGAGCAGCTTGTCATGCGCCGAACGGGAGAGGCCAAGCGCGTCCACGTCGGCGTAGACGCCGTCGAGACTGCCCGCGCGGGCGATCAGGGGGAAGGCGGTCTTCTCACCGATGCCGGGTACGCCGGGGATGTTGTCGGAGGCGTCGCCCATCAGCGCCTTGACGTCCACGTACTGCGAGGGCGTGACGCCGTACTCCGCTTCAAACGAATCGGGCGTGTAAAGCACGTCCTCCTTGTTTTTGATGAGGATCACGGAGGTCAGGGGGGAGAGCAGCTGCAGGGAATCGCGGTCGCCGGTCAGAAGGAAGACGCGCGTGCCCTCCGCCTCGGCCTGCGCGGCCGCCGTGCCGAGCACGTCGTCCGCCTCGTAGCCCTCGACGGCGATCACACGGCAGCCGAGCGCCTCGGCGGCGCGGCGCGCATAGGGAAGCTGAATCGCGAGCTCCTCCGGCATCTTTCTGCGCGTAGCCTTGTATCCGTCGTACATCCGGTGGCGGAAGGTTGGCCCCTTGCGGTCGAAGGCGCAGATGATCCGGGTCGGCGCGAGCGCGTCGATATGCTTTTTGAGAATGTTGAGAAAGCCGAAGACGGCGTTGGTCGGCAGGCCGTCCTTTGTGGTCAGCGTGCGGACGCCGTAGTACGCGCGGTTGAGGATGCTGTTTCCGTCAATGACAAGCAGAGATTCCATGGCTCTTCCTTTCGGTCGATCCGCGCACGGATCGTTTCTGTTTTTATTATAACATAAATCTGTCCCGCCGGACAGGGAAATTCCGAAAAAAAAGAAAAATCGCCTTGCAAAGCGCGCGCGCCTATGTTACAATATGAAAAAGAGCCGGGCGTACCGGCGATCTCCGGGGAGGAAATCGATATGAAACGAATCGGATGGCTGCTGCTCCTTCTTGCGGCGCTGGCGCTGCTCTGCGGCGGCTGCGGCGGCGCCCGCTCCTATACGCTTGACGAGCTGCTTCCGCCGGAGACGGATGAGAAGACGCTGCTCCCGACCTACAGCGCCGTCACCGTGACGCGCGTCGCGGACGGCGCTTCGGTGACGCTCGACGGCGTCGAATCGGAGGAGCTGATGCTCTGCTTCGAGCACATCGTCACCACCCGCGAGAGGGCGCACGGCGTCGCCGGGACGTACACCGTCTCCTTTGCGATGACCGACCCGGACGCGCCCTCGCCGACGCTGGTGATCGACCGCGTGCACAATCACGCGGCGACCGCCTTTGAGATCGGCGAGTACCGCTACGTCACGATCAACATGACCGCCGACGTGACCTATCTCGAGAGCCTCTTCGCCGAATAAGAAAAACGGAGCCCGCCCGTGGGCGGACTCCGTCGGATAAAGCCTTCAGCCGACGACGCGGGCGACCGTCTCGCGGATCGCGTCGAGCACCGCCGGATCGCAGTCCGGCGCGGGAGAGTAGCGGTTTTTGCGCGCGTCGCGCCCGGTCAGGGCGGCGTACCACGTCAGCCCGGCCGCGTAGCAGCCGTAGCCCTGCGTCAGATGGAAGCCGTCCCGGTTGAGCGACAGACCGCCGTGCGCGTAGTCGAAGGCCGGCGTCTCCTCGCGCAGCGTCTGGATCACCTTGCCTGAAGGGATGATCGGCGCGCCGATCGTCTCGCTCATGCGACGGTAGCAGTCCGTCAGCATGTCGTACATCTTCTTCTGGCTGCGGTCGTAGAAGACGAAATGGCGGTGCGGTGCGTCCAGCTCGTAGGCCCAGGTCTGATGCACGCGCTGCGCGGCCTGCGGCGCATAACGGCGGACGTATTCCGACAGCTCCCCGATGTAGGGCGCGTAGCTGTCCCACAGGCCGGAGTAGCCGCTGGCCTGCTGCATCGTGACGACGTCCCATTTTTCCGTCAGCAGTCCCTCGCGCACGGAGAGGGGAATGCGGCTGCCGACGCCGTTGAACTGCCAGGTGTAGTCGCGCGCGTCGCGGCGGATGTTGTTCGCGTGCCGCTCGAGCGTGCAGCCGCCGATCATCAGATTGACGGTCGTGATCCAGACGCCGTCCGCGGCGGCGAGACGGTGCAGATGGGTCATGGCGTTCTGGGAGAAGCTGTTGCCGATGGCAAGTACCTTGAGCCGGTTCATATTGGATGCCTCGTTTCTTCGTTTTTTATCATTATAGCGCGCGGGGCGGCCGTTGTCAATCCGACGGACGGCCATTTTTTGAAAAGAATTCGAAAAGAAATGGAAATATTCATAAAATATGCTGTTTTTTCTAAAGGAACGTGCTATAATAATATAGAGCACTCCGTACATCGTCCGCGCGGGCGCGCCGCGCAAGCGAAAAATATCGAGAGGAGGACAGCGCTGCCATCCGGCAGCGGTCAAAGAAAACTTGGAACGGTTATTTGAGTATCTGAAACGAAGCCTGACCATCGCGTGGAAGAGCGTGTTCTTCAATTTCAAGCAGTACGCCTGCTTTTTTGTCGCGCTCTTTATCATTCAGATGTTCTACGGCCTGATGTCTGTGTCCAATGCGAACAACAATCAGGTGGAGTACGAGCACGTGATGGCGGAGTACAATTATCATATTGTACTGCGCGACCTCAACGTGGACCAGGCGAACTATCTGCGCAACGATTCGAACGCGGTGTTCAAGAACGACATCGTTTTCAAGATCGTCCGCGTGGACGAAAACCTGAACTACATGACGAACCGCACCCGCTTTGACATCTATCTCTTCCTCTTGAACGATACGGATGCCAGCGAGGCGCGCTTCGAGAAAAACTATCTGCCGAGCCTCAAGGCGCTCGGGCGGGAAGGGGAGAGCTTCTCCATCAGCCGCACCGCGCTCCTTCGGTTTGAGGACAACAAGCGCGCGAACCTCGTCACCTTCATCGTTATCACCCTCGTGCTGCTCGCCGTGTCCATCTTCCTTCTGACGGCGCTCTATAAGATCCGCGTCAATCAGTACAAATTCACCTACGGTGTCTACATGACCTTCGGCGCCGACTTCAAGAAGCTCTTCGGCACTGCCTTCTGGGAGCTGTTCGTCATTTCCATCGTGACGCTGATCCCGGCCGTGCTGGTCTCCACGCTGGTTGTGTACTTCATTTACCGGCCGTCGGGCTTCGCCTTCCATTTCTCGTTTTTGTCCTTCCTCCTCGTCGGCGTCTTCAACCTGATCGTCGTCCTCGCTTCCGTCTGGATGCCGATGCGCATCATGTCGATCCGGCAGCCGATGTCCCTCATCATCACCGAGGACAACTCCAACTACGTCACCTCGCCGATGCGCTCGATCAACCTGCTCGGCAAGAGCTTCCCGACGCAGTACGAATACTATTCGCTCTGGCGCTTCCGCAAGTACAGCATCCAGCTGCTCACGACGGCCATCGTCTTCTGCGCCCTCTTCATTATGGGCCTGTACTACGCGGATATCTACCAGACCGACCTCGAATATCCGCGCCCGCAGTTCACGATCGATCTCTCGCGCACGGATTTCGCCTATGACGACGAGATGAGCGAGGAACTCTACGCCCTCTCCGGCGTGCGCGAGGTCAAGGCCGCCGACAACAATATCGAGGCCATCGAGATCGCCTCGCACATGATCACCGACCGCTCGAACGTCCGTCCCTTCAAGAACATCGTCGTCTATAACAGCGAGCAGCACCCGGTCGAGAACGCCCGCGTGACGAATGACCTCGTCTACACCGGTCTCACGGAGGAGCAGCTGCGGATCCTGGAAAAGTACGAGTACAGCGGCGATCTCAATTCGCTCTTCACACAGCCGAACACCGTCATCATCGGCGACGCGATCTCCAACGTCCCGACCTACCGCTTTGAGGTCGGCGACACCATCGAGGTCGCCGTCAAGGTCGGCCAGATCCGCGCGGTGGACACCAACCTCAGCGGCCGCAATCTGCTCAAGAGCCAGATCCAGTACTTCCGCTTCGAGTATCACACCTTCACCGTCGGCGCCGTCCTTCACAATGTTCCCTCAAGCGGCATGCCGATCTACTTCACCGCGGGGGATTACGAGACGATCACCGGCAAGCCGCTTCAGACGACCGCCGTCGAGGTCTACGTCGATCAGGACATGACGCCCGATCAGATCAGCACCCTCGAGAGCGAGATCCGCAACTGGGGCCGCATTTACGGCGAGGTGCGCATCGTCAATACGCACCGCCTCAGCCTCGACAACATCGCCGCCGACAAGCACTACAACGAGCTGTACATCTGCATCGCCATTCTGATCCTCTTCATCTCGCCGCTGGTCTGGTTCTTCACCCAGACGCTCTACTACTTCAAGCGCGAGAAGGAGTTCAACATCCTGCAGGCAATGGGCGCCCTGGTCAAGGACATCCGGCATATCTACCTGCAGGGCGGTATCGTGATGGCCGTCCTCTCCCTCATCGTGGCCATCGTGCTCAGCTACATCGGCAGCTACGCGCTGTTCTACGTCTTCAACGTCATGGTTCCGTACTTTGCCCATGAGCCGGTCCGCTACGCCTTCTACATGCCGTGGTACGCCATCGTGACCAGCATCGTCATGTCCGTCAGCTGCGGCTTCCTCTCCACGTATCTTCCGTTCCGCAGCTACATCAAGTCCCGCTTCACGCTGGAGAACGGCGGCGCGGGCGAGGGCGACGAGGGCCACTGAGCCGCCGCCCGTACAATCCACTGAATTTACAGAAAAGGATATACGAACATGCCAGAAGTTGAATACATGCTCCAGACCGAGAGCGTCATCAAGCAGTACAAGCAGTACGATACCGTCGTCACCGCCGTCAACCGCGTCAGCATCAAGGTCGAGCCGGGCGAATTCGTCGCCATCATCGGTACCTCCGGCTCCGGCAAATCCACGTTTCTGCACATCTGCGCCGGCCTTCTGCGCTGCGACGCCGGCCACGTGAAGATCCGCGGCAACGACATCACGAAGATGTCCTCCGACGAGCTCGGCCGCTTCCGCGGCATCAACATGGGCTTCATCTTCCAGCGCCACAACCTGATCCCGCAGTTCACGGCGCTTGAGAACATTCTGATCCCGACCGTCATGTGCAACAAGTCCGATATGAGCTATCAGGAAAATCTGCGCAAGCTCGTTGAGACGCTGCAGCTGACGGAACGCCTGCACCACCTGCCGAGCGAGCTGTCCGGCGGCCAGCAGCAGCGCGTCGCCATCGCCCGCGCGCTGATCAACATGCCCGACATCGTCTTCGCCGACGAGCCGACCGGAAACCTCGACCGCGCGAACGCCGACGAGGTGCTGAAGTTGCTGCTCGAAACCAAGCGCGTCATGGGCCAGACGCTGGTCATGGTCACGCACGACCTCTCCATCGCCGAGCACGCCGACCGTATTTTCCGCATGGAGAACGGCGAGCTCTCGCTCCACCGCGACTATCTCAAGGGCACGAAAAAGACGATCACCAGCTACTGATCCAACCGTGCGCCGCCCCGGAAACCGGGGCGGCGCCGCTTTGCGGAGGACGCACATATGACAGACGCGATCACGGGACTCGACCACATCGCGCTCCTCGTCTCCGACCGGGAGGCGTCGCTGCGCTTTTATCGGACGCTCGGCTTTGTCCTCGCCGCCTCGCATCCGCGCCCGGAACGCGGCGATGAGATCCTCATGCTGCGCGGCCACGGCGTCACGCTGGAGCTGTTTGCCGCCGCCGGCCGTCCGCCGCGCGTCACGCGGCCGGAGGCCTATGGCCTGCGTCATCTCGCGCTGCACACGGCCGACGTGTCCGCCGACGTGCGCGTGCTCGAGGCGGCGGGCTACCGCCCGGAGCCGATCCGGCGCGACACCTTCAGCGGCGCGCGCATGACGTTCGTCGCCGATCCCGACGGGCTGCCGATCGAGCTGCATGAATAAAAAACGGCGTCTCCGGATCGTTCCGGAGACGCCGTTTTCTATTCGTGTTATTTTGCCATGGCCAGCATGCGGACGATCAACTCATAGGTCCGTTTGGCGGAGGAGACGGAGAGCCGCTCCTGCGGCGTGTGGATGCCGATCATGTCCGGACCGATGGAGATCATGTCCATTTCCGGGATCTTTTTGGCGAGCAGCCCGCATTCGAGCCCCGCGTGGATGCCGATGATCTCGCCCTCGCGCCCGAGGCATTCCTTCGTCGCGGCGCGGTAAAGCGCCTGCACTTCGGAATCGGTGCGGAATTCCCAGCCGGGATAGCGGTGCTTGTGCTCCACGGTGAAGCCACAGAGCGCGCCCAGCGTGTCGGTCAGCGCGATCAGATCGTCGAGCCGGCTTTCCACCGAGGAACGCGAGGAGATCGTCAGGCCGATCTCGCCGCTCCCCGCGCGGATCACCGCCGTGTTCGAGGAGGTCTCGACCAGCCCCGGAACGTGCGCGCTCATGCCGAGCGGTCCGTCGGGCATCAGCCGGATCAGATCCCGCAGGGCGCGCGCGTCCGACGCGGCGAAGATGATGCCATCGTAGGGCGCCTGAGCGATTTCCACGCGGAAATCGCGGTCGGCGTCGCTCAGCTCGGCGCGGATCACCTCCGCCATCGCCTCGATCGGCGCGCGCACGGCCGCCGCGTCCGCCGCGAGCAGACGCAGCACGCACTCGCGCGGGATCGCGTTGTCCTTGCTGCCGCCTTCCATGGAGATCAGCGCGGCGTCGTCTCCGGCCGCCGCCCAGAGGCGGGCGGCGATCTTCAGCGCGTTGCCGCGCCCGCGGTGGATCTCTCCGCCGGAATGGCCGCCCGCCAGACCGCCGATCGTGACGGTCAGCGCCGTGCCGCGCGCCGAGATCGGCTCGCCGCAGCGGCGGAAATAGGTGCGCACGCCGCCGGCGCAGGCGGCGGTCGCCGTCCCCTCGTCCTCGGAATCCAGATTCAGCATCCGGCGCGCCGTGATCCACGACGGATCGAGCGCGGCCATGCCGTCCATGCCGACCTCCTCGCTGGTCGTGAACAGGCACTCCAGCGCCGGGTGCGGCAGGGAATCGTCGTCAAGGATCGCCAGCATCGCGGCGACGGCGTAGCCGTCGTCGCCGCCGAGCGTCGTGCCGTCGGCGCGCAGGTAATCGCCGTCGCGCAGCACGTGAATGCCTTCTTTGTCAAAATCGTGATCGCAGTCCGCGGTTTTCTCGCACACCATGTCCGTGTGCCCTTGGAGCAGCATCGCCGGCGCGTCCTCGTAGCCGCGCGAGGCGCTCTTGCGGATCAGTACGTTGTGCGCCTCGTCCGTTTTGGCCTCGAGACGGTGCGCCGCGGCGAACTGCATCAGATACGCCGCGATCCGCTCCTCCTTGTAGGACGCGCGGGGAATCTGGGAAATCTCATAAAAATACGAAAGCCAGTCTTTCATTTCAGCCCTCCGGAATTGTGTTTGTAATCCCTAACATGATAGCACAGCGGGAGAAAAAGTGCAAGAGCGGGACGGGATTTTTTCGCGATTCCGCAAAATTTGCCGCCGGACTGTTTCATTTCCGGCCCGGATATGCTATAATAGTACGGACAGATCAAAGCGTGCGGGAGGCGGACGACATGAAAACCTGGATGGAAAAGACGGCGGATTTTCTGCGCCGTTTCACCGGCGCCGACGGCCGCCGCCATTTTACTTCTGCCGTCATACTGGCCGCCGGCAGCGGCGAGCGCTTCGGCAATCTCTACGGCCGCAAGCAGTTCGTCCCGCTGTGCTCGGTGCCTGCGCTCGTCCATACGCTGCGCGCCTTTGAGGAAAGCGAATATATCACGGAGATCGTCGTCGTCACCCGCGAGGAGGACGTGCGCCGCTGCGAGGAATACCGCAGCGAATACGGCTTTGAGAAGGTTACGAAGATCCTCGCCGGCGGCGCGGACCGGCAGGCCTCGGCCCGCCGGGGCCTCGACGCCGTCTCCGACGAGGCGGAGTTCATCGCGCTGCACGACGGCGCGCGCTGCCTCGTCACCGGGCAGATCATCGCCGACACCGTCCGCGCGGCCTACGCGCACGGCGCGGCGGTTGCCGCCGAGCCCTCGACGGATTCCGTCAAGCGTGTGAACGGCGCGGGCGACGTCGAGGAGTCGCTTTCGCGCGATACGATCTGGCTGGCGAAAACGCCGCAGGTATTTCTTGCGAATATGTACCGCGCCGCCGTCTATCTCGCCGAGAAGGACGGCGTGCGCGCGACGGACGACAGCGCGCTTGTTGAGCGGCTGGGCTTCAAGGTCCGCATGGTGGACTGCGGCCGCGAGAATATCAAGCTGACCGTGCCGATGGACGCGGTGATCGCGGAGGCGATCCTGCGTCGGCGCGCTGAGGCGGCCGAGGCAGCCGCAAAAGAAGCGCCGGACGCCGTCCCGGAGGCGATCGCGCGAGCAGCGGAGAAGGCGGCAGAGAAGGGGAAGGACGCAAAATGAGGATCGGACACGGCTACGACGCGCATCGCTTCGGCGGGACGCGGCCCTTTGTGATCGGCGGGGTGAAGATCCCCGCGGGCGGCACGCTCGACGCGCACTCGGACGGAGATACGCTGGCGCACGCCGTGATCGACGCGCTCTTCGGCGCCGCCGGCATGCCGGACATCGGCGCGCACTATCCCGACACCGCCGCTGCCTACGACGGCGCGGACAGCCTGACGCTGCTCGCCGACGCCGCGCGCCGCGTGCGCGAGGCGGGCTTCGCCGTCGAATACGTCGACGCGACGATCGTTGCGCAGAAGCCGAAGATGGCGCCGTACATCGCGCAGATACGGCAGAATCTTGCCGCCGCCTGTGGCGTTCCCGCCGCGCGCGTCAACGTCAAGGCGACGACCGAGGAGCATATGGGCTTCACCGGAGAAGGCCTCGGCCTCGCCGCGCACGCCGTCTGCCTCCTCGCCGAATAAAACGGAAAACGCCCCGCAGAACGGAGCGTTTCCCGCCGGGTAATCTATCGAAATCGGCCCGCGCGGCGCGGTTTCCCTTCACATCCTGATTTTTTACTATCCGTGCGCCGGCAAAGCCTCGGAAGCGCCTCTATCAGTGTATGAGCGCGCGCCGGATTTGACACGGCGCCGAGCGACGAAAGGAATGAGTATCCCCTATGCAGATCCGTACCTCCCCCTCGATTCTGGCCTGTGACTTCCTCCATCTGGAAAGCGAGATGCGGCGCGCCGCCGAGAGCGGCGCCGATCTTTTGCACTGCGACGTGATGGACGGCGTGTTCGTGCCGAACATGAGCTTCGGCTTTGACATCATCCGCGCCGTCGGAACCGTGACGGACATTCCGCGCGATGTGCACATGATGACGATCCGGCCGCAGAAGTACATCGACGCGCTCGCCGCCGCCGGCGCGGCCATCGTGACGATCCACAACGACATCGGCGTCCCCGACGAGGCGCTGATCGAGGCGCTTGACGCGATCCGCGCCGCCGGCATGATCCCTTCGGTCTCGCTGCGCCCGAAGATCCCCGCCGATAGCGTGCTGCCGCTTCTGCCGCACGTCGATATGGTGCTGGTGATGACGGTGGAGCCGGGCTTCGGCGGCCAGAAATTCATGCCGGACATGCTGCCGAAGATCGCGCAGATCCGCCGCTTCGCCAATGCCCTCGGCCGGCCGCTCGACATCGAGGTGGACGGCGGCATCAACGCCGCCACCGCCGCCCAGACTGCGGCGGCGGGCGCCAACGTCTTCGTCGTCGGCACCGCGGCCTTCCGCGCGCCGGATATGAAGACGGCGCTCTCGGATGTGCGGCGGGCGGCGGAGTCGGCCTTCTGCCTGCATCCGTGATAATAGAAGAAAACCGAATAATAGACGAATAATAGAAAAGAGAAAAGGGGCTGCCGCCCTTTTTCTCTTTTTTGACGATTTCAGCCGCAGCGCTCCCCCATCGTGCCGTCCAGCTTTTTTACCTCAATATCGCATTCCACAAAATCCAGCGTCCCGGCGAAAACGAACTCACTGCATAAATAATCCAAAAGATCTCTGAAACAGTTTACTCTGCCGCCGTCGGGCAGAACCGCAACCAGACTGCCGTCGGGCTTGATCCAAATAATGTCGTAGTAATAATATCCGCTAGTTTTATTCCTTCTCACAGACGCAAAGCGTCTTTGCGCCGTGCTTTTGAACGCATATTTTCATCAGATTGAACCAGCCGATGCAGTGGTCGAGGATGATCGAATCCGTCGTGATGACGTTGTCTTTATTCCAAAGCGTGGAATCAACGGCTTTCAGTATCTGAATGTCAAGATCAAACGGATATCCTTCTCCGATCTCGGCAATCAGTGTTTTCAGCCGTCCGGAATTGGACACCGGCTCGTCGAGCAGGATATGCGCGGTTTTGATATTTTGATCTTTCAGCGTATCGAAAAGCGCGTGAACGGCTTTCTCTGTCTCCGGTATGATCCGGTACGTGCCGCGCAGGGCGGCGAGGTCGCGGACAGTACCGTCCATACATTCAAAAAGGATCGAATCAGAAAACATGACCTCAAGTGTGATGACCGTGTTGAAGCCGTCGATCCACACTTCGGCGCCGTCAAGCGAGTTTTTTTCTTTTGATGATCTTATTTTCAGCTGTTCGTCCGCCGCGACGCTGCGCGCGATTGCCAGCCGCTGACGCTCGGACAATACGAAATGATTGCCGACGAAGGTCGAGGCTTGCTTTAAGTCGTAGCCCTCGTTCAGCAAATAGCAGATATGCCGCGAGGCGGTTTTCATGATTGGAATCGCGGCCGGTGAAAAGTTTCTTTCGTCCTCCGGCACGGTGCCGCGTCTGGCGTTCATGGCGGAAACTCCTTTATCCGTTGTTTCGTTTTGCTTTGTGCGCGAGGATCCACGCCAGCGCTCCCGCCGCGGCCACGGCAGCGGCGCCGATGATCCAGAACGTCACGCCGAAGCGGACGGCAGGCTCCGCCGCCGTCGGAGCGGCGGCCGTTTCGTGCGCTGTTCCTGTCTCCGCTGCTTCTTTGCTTTCCGGTTCCGTTCCGACGGTCCGGATCGGCTCGGTGACCGGTTCCGTTTCGGTCTCCGGCTCGGCTGTCGTTTCGGACTTGGTGCCATCGGTCAGGAGAAAGCCGTCCTCGCGCAGCGCCGCGGCGAAGAGCTTGTGGATCGCCTCGTGCCCGGCCTCGTTCGGGTGGATGTCGTTGTAGTCCATATTTGTGTAGGCGTGCTCGTGGCCGGCAAAGGCGGAGAACACATCGAGAAAACGGCAGCCGTATTCCTCGGCGGCCCGGCGGAGGATGTCGTTCATCGTGCCCATCACGCGGTTGGAGAATTCGTTCATCACGTCCAGCGCGGCGAGCGGATTATAGAGCGATTGCATATAGATCGGCGCGTCCGCGTTGTACTCGCGCAGCGTGTCGAGCACCCGGTGCAGTCCCGCGTCGAACGCCTCGTAGAGCGCGGTGTACATCTGGCCGCTGGCCTCCTCATCCAGCCGGATGAGCATCTCGGCCACGTCTTCTTCCGACAGCAGCGCGCCCGCCGCGCGGATGTCGCGCATCGAGCCGGCGCCGAGCGCCATGGCAATGGAGCTGTAGACATACTGGAGCACGTCGTTGTAGCCGATATCGAAGACGAGGATGTCCGCGCGCGCAATATCCTCCTCAAAGAGCGGAAGCAGCTGCAGAAGATCCGGTACGGTATAGCCGTTGACGGCGCAGTTGATATATTCGCCGCGTGAGAGGCCGAGATCGGCCGCCGTGAGATTGACGTACCCGGCGTTGCCGTAGCGGCCGCCCGCCATTTCATAGCCGGTCGTGATCGAGTCGCCGAGGGCGACGAGGTAGGGCTTTTCCTCCTGGGCACGCAATGTGTGCGGCGCGGCGAGGAACAGAACGCATGCCGCGAGGAAAGCCGCGATGCGCTGTTTCATGGTCGTCACCTCCTGTCTGAATTATTATACAGGATCGGCCGTGCCTCCGTCAAGGGGGAATCGGCCGCAGCGGGGCCTGCCAGGCAAAAAAAGAAAGAAAAATGCCGTGCAATCTTGCAATCCGACAAAAAACATGGTATACTATACCGTGCTCGCAAAACGAGTTGCGGACACCGGAGGCGGTGTCCTTCTTTTTTGAAATCATATTGTCTTGGACGGCGGTGTATTATGCGGAAGATCGGTTTTGATAATGAGAAGTATCTGAAAATGCAGTCGCAGTGCATCCGGGACCGGATCGCTTCCTTCGGCGGCAAGCTGTATCTGGAGTTCGGCGGCAAGCTGTTCGACGATTACCACGCATCCCGCGTGCTGCCGGGCTTTGCGCCGGACAGCAAGGTGCGGATGCTGCTCGAGCTGAAGGATCAGGCGGAGATCGTGCTGGTCATCAGCGCGGACGACATCGAGAAGAACAAGGTGCGCGGCGACATCGGCATCACCTACGACCTCGACGTTTTGCGCCTCATCGACGCGTTCCGCGGCATCGGACTCTACGTCGGCAGCGTCGTCATCACCCGCTACAGCGGCCAGCACACGGCCATCGCCTTCGAGAAGCGGCTCAACGCGCTCGGCGTGAAAACCTACCGTCACTACACGATCCCGGAATATCCGTCGAACGTGCCGCTGATCGTCAGCGAGGACGGCTTCGGCAAAAACGATTACATCGAGACGACGCGCTCGCTCATCGTCATCACCGCGCCGGGCCCCGGCAGCGGCAAGATGGCCACATGCCTTTCCCAGCTCTATCACGAGAACAAACGCGGCATCCGGGCGGGCTACGCGAAGTTTGAGACCTTCCCGATCTGGAATCTGCCGCTCAAGCACCCGGTCAACGTCGCCTACGAGGCGGCGACCGCCGACCTCGGCGACGTCAACATGATCGATCCCTTCCATCTCGAGGCCTACGGCAAGACGACGGTCAACTACAACCGCGACATCGAGATCTTCCCGGTGCTGAACGCCATCTTCCGTCAGATCTACAACGATTCGCCCTACCGCAGCCCGACCGACATGGGCGTCAATATGGCTGGCTACTGCATCATCGACGATGAGGCGGTCTGCGAGGCCTCGCGGCAGGAGATCATCCGCCGCTACTTTGCGACGGCCTGCGCCGTCCGGCAGGGCAATATGGACGCCGCCGTCTCCTACCGCCAGGAGCTGCTGATGAACAGCCTCGGCATCACCGTGAGCGAGCGGCCCGTCGTCGCGGCGGCCCTGGCCGTCGCCGAGCGGACCGGCGAGCCGGCCGCGGCGATCGAGCTGCCGGACGGCACGCTCGTGACGGGAAAGACCTCGCCGCTGCTCGGCGCCTCCTCCGCCGCGCTGCTCAACGCGCTGAAGGTCCTCGCCGGCATCGACGACGGCATCCATCTGATCTCCCCCAGCGTCATCGAGCCGATCTCCCATCTGAAGGTCAGCCACATGGGCAACCACAACCCGCGGCTGCATATGGACGAGATCCTCATCGCGCTCTCCATCAGCGCGACGACCGATCCGAACGCCGCGCGCGCCATGGAGGCGCTCTCCCGGCTGCGCTGGTGCGAGGCGCATTCCAGCGTGATCCTCTCCCGTGTGGATGAAAACGTCTTTGCCAAGCTCGGCCTCAATCTCACCTGCGAGCCGAAATACCAGACCAAAAAACTCTTCCACGCCTGAGGCGCGGAAAAAAGGAGCGCTTATGTCTTCGATCGTCATCCCCCGCGGATACCGTCCCATCCTGGATCTGCGCCAGACGCAGATCGCCATCAAGAAAATCAAGGACTTTTTTGAGCACGACCTTGCGATCGAACTGAATCTGACCCGCGTTTCCGCCCCGCTGTTCGTGGACGCGGAGAGCGGCCTCAACGACAATCTGAACGGCGTCGAGCGGCCGGTGGCCTTCGACATCGCCGACGGACGGCGCATGGAGATCGTCCACTCGCTGGCCAAATGGAAGCGCATGGCGCTGGCCCGCTACGGCTTCTCGAAGAACGAGGGCCTCTACACCGATATGAACGCGATCCGCCGCGACGAGATCCCCGACAGCATCCATTCGATGTTCGTCGATCAGTGGGACTGGGAAAAGGTGATTTTGCGCGAGGACCGCACCGAGGAGACGCTGCGTCACGTGGTGCGCTGCATCTACCGCGTTCTGCGCCATACCGAGACCTATATCACCACCGACTATGATTTCATCGGCCGGCAGCTGCCCCATGACATCTTCTTCATCTCCGCGCAGGAGCTGGAGGACCTTTATCCTGATCTGACGCCGAAGGAGCGCGAATACCGCATCACCCGCGACAAGGGCGCGGTCTTCCTCTCGCAGATCGGCGGCAGGCTGCGCTCCGGCATCCCGCACGACGGCCGCGCGCCGGACTACGACGACTGGTCGCTGAACGGCGATATCCTCGTCTATTATCCGGTGCTCGACATGGCCTTTGAGCTCTCCTCGATGGGGATCCGCGTCGACGAGGCCGCGCTGCTCTCGCAGCTGGAGGCGGCCGGCTGCCCGGAACGGGCGTCGCTTCCGTTCCACCGCGCGCTTCTGGCGGGCGAGCTGCCGTATACGATCGGCGGCGGCATCGGTCAGTCGCGCATGTGCATGTTCTTTCTGCGCAAGGCGCACATCGGCGAGGTGCAGTCCTCCGTCTGGCCGGAGGATATGCTGCGCGAGTGCCGCGCGCACGGCATCACGCTGCTGTGACCGTCTGCCCCCGCCCGTGCGGCGGGGGCTTTTTCGCGCGCGGCGGCACATGACGCAGAAAGCGCTTGATTTACCGTCCGTTTTGTACTACAATATAGATAATCCGCATCGATTCAACCGGAGGAACAGCTGATGGATCCCCTTCGCATCGCACCCGGCGTCACCCTGACCGCCATTCCCACCGACCGCTTTCAGACCAATTATCTGGCCATGAACTTTCTTCTGCCGCTTTCGCCGGAGACGGCGGCGCAGAACGCGCTCGTCCCCCGCGTACTTCGCCGCGGGTGCCGCGCCTGGCCGACGCTCGCCGCGCTGACGGAGCGGCTGCAGAATCTGTACAACGCCTCGCTCGGCGGCATGACGCCGGGCCGGATCGGCGAGGTGCAGCTTTTGCGGCAGGAGCTGTGGGCGCTGGACGATTCCGTCGTTCCCGGCGGGGAAGATCTGCTTGGCGGCACGCTGTCGCTGCTGCGCGATCTGTGGTTCTCGCCGCTTCTTGCGGACGGCGCCTTCCGCACCGATTATACACAGAGCGAGAAGCGCAGTCTCACGGACGCGATCCGCGCAAAAATCAACAACAAAAACGCCTACGCCGCGCTGCGCTGCCGGCAGATTCTGTGCGAGGGCGAGGCGTATGGGACAGGCGAGCTCGGCGACGAGGCAGCCGTCGCGGCCGCCTCGCCCGCGGACGTTTACGCCGCCTATCGGAATATCGTGCAGCGCGCGCCCTGCGAGATCTTTTACGTCGGCCGCGGCGACGTCGGGCGCGTCGCCGATGTGCTCTCGGAGGCCTTCGCCTCCGTTCCGCGCGCGGAGGCGCCGATTCCGCCGACCGCCGTCGTGCGCCGCGCCGATACGGTGCGCCGCGTGACGGAGGAGGAGCCGGTGCGGCAGGGGAAGCTTTCGCTCGGCTTCCGACTCGGCGCCGCCGAGGGGGACGGCGAGCGCGCCGCGCTGCGGATGTTCAACGAGATCTTCGGCGGCTCGCCGGTCTCGAAACTCTTCATGAACGTGCGCGAGAAGATGAGCCTCTGCTACTACTGCTCCTCGTCGATGGACGCGCTCAAGGGCGTGCTGTTTGTCCACAGCGGCATCGAGAATGAAAAGCGGGAGATCGCCGAGGAGGCGATCCTCACACAGCTGGACGAGATCCGCGCGGGGCGCATCACGGACGAGGAGCTGGAGGCGGCCCGCCGCTCGCTGATTTCGTCGCTGCGCCAGATGGACGACGCGCCGAATCCGCGTCCGTCGTGGCTCCTGGCCCGGCGCGTCGCCGGGCGGCCGCTCACGGTGGAGGAGGAGGCGGCGCAGATCGCCGCCGTGCGGCGCGAGGACGTCGTGCGTCTGGCGCAGAACGTCACGCTAGGCGCGGTCTATTTTCTGCGCGGCGCGCTCGCGGACGCGGCGGCCGGAGAGGACGAGGAGGAAGAGGATGCATAATACGGAAACACGCGAGAGCCGACGTCTCGGCCTGTCCTATACGATCACCCATCACGCGAGCGGACTCGACATCTACGTCTTCCCGAAGAAGGTCTCGACGGCGCACGCGGCGATCGTGACCCGCTACGGCGCGGTGGACAACGCCTTCCGCCTCTCGCCGCGCGAGGATTTCACCGTGGTGCCGGACGGCATCGCGCACTATCTGGAGCACAAGATGTTCGAGTCCGAGGACGGACGCGACGCCTTCGAGCGCTACGCCGAGACCGGCGCGGACGCCAACGCCTACACCTCCTCGACGCACACCGCCTACTATTTTTCGGCGACGGAGCAGTTTGATGCGTCGCTGGAGATCCTTCTCGACATGGTGACCCACCCGTATTTCACGCCGCAGACCGTGAAGAAGGAGCAGGGTATCATCGCCCAGGAGATCCGCATGGGAGAGGACAATCCGTCCCGCGCGCTCTACTACGGCACGATACGCGCGCTCTATCAGAAAAGCAATCTGCGTCTCAACGTCGCCGGCACTGTAGAATCGATCGCGGAGATCACCGCCGATCTGCTCTACCGCTGCTATGACGTCTTCTACAATCTGCGCAATATGGCGCTTTTCGTCTGCGGCGACGTCACCCTCGACGAGGTGCTCGCCGTCGCGGACCGCTGCCTTGCGCCCGCTCCGCCGATCACGATCGAGCGGCGCGTTCCCGCAGAGCCGCGCGCGGTCGCCGCGCGCCGCTTTTACCGGGAGATGCACCTTTCCAAGCCGCTGTTTGAGATCGCTTTCAAGGACAACGAGATTTCCGGGGAGCCGCGCGGGCGGATGAAGAAGCAGTGCGCGATGGACGTCGTCAACTGCCTGCTTTTCTCGCAGTCCTCGCCGCTGCGCAGCGCGCTCTATGAGGAGGGACTGATCTCTCCGCGCCTGTCCTACGGCTTCTCGCACTGCAGGGATTTTTCCTACAATGAGATCTCCGGCGAATCCGCCGATCCGGAGACCGTCTTTGCGCGCATTCTCTCCTACGTCGGGGAGCTGCAGCGGACCGGCATCGCCGAGGCGGATTTTGAGCGGTGCCGCCGCGTCGTGTACGCGAGCTCCGTGGGCTCCTGGGACGACGCGGACGAGATCCCCTTCGATCTGATGGATTTCGTTCTCGACGGGCAGGAGATCTTCGAGGAGCCGGAGGTCATCGCCTCACTGACGCGCGCGGACGCCGAGCATGTGCTGCGCACGGTCTTTGATCCGGAGATGGCGGTGATGGGCGTCGTCGCGCCGCTCGGCACCGCGGAGAAACAACAAAAGGAGGAAAAACCATGACGTACGTATCGTTCCCCGGGCTGGGGATCGAGCCCTTCCATATGAACCGCGTGCTCGTTTCCTTCGGTCCATTTGAAATCAACTGGTACGGCTTTATCATCTGCTGCGGCATGATCCTTTCCGTACTTTACGCTCTCCATCACGCGAAGATGGAGCGCGTCAGGACGGACGATGTGCTCGATCTGGCGCTGGCGCTGATCATCTGCGGCGTCCTCGGCGCGCGGCTTTATTACGTCGTGATGGAGTTCGATCAGTATCTCGTCACGGACGGCTCGTTTCTGCACAATCTCGGCCGGACGCTCTACAACTGCATCGCCGTCTGGAACGGCGGTCTGGCGATCTACGGCGGCATCATCGCCGGCTTTCTCGCCGCGCTTGTCGTGGCGCGGCGCAAGCGCATCCGCTTTCCCGTGATCGCGGACATCGCCGGCCCCTCCGTGATGGTCGGGCAGATCATCGGCCGCTGGGGCAATTTCGTCAACGTCGAGGCCTACGGCTCGGAGACCGCGCTGCCGTGGCGGATGGGCGTGCTCACCTCCTTTGACGGCGGCGCCTCCTTCGTTACCGAGCAGTACGTCCACCCGACCTTCCTCTACGAATCGCTGTGGAACCTCGCCGGGCTGGTCCTGATCACGCTTCTCTATAAAAAGAAGAAATACCACGGGCAGATGTTTCTCGTCAATATGACGTGGTACGGCTTCGGCCGCATGCTCATCGAGCAGCTGCGCGCCGACAGCCTCTACATCGGCAACATGCGCGTCTCGCAGTTTGTCGGCTTCGTCTGCTTCGTCGTCGGCACGGTTCTTCTGATCGTCCTTGGCCGGCGTGCGCACAGGAAGGACGCGGCGGACGATGCGGCGTATGCCCCGGTGTACGGCAAGATGAAGGAGACGACGAATACGGAAGATGAGGTGCCGCGCGCGTCCGACGACGCCGCGGAGAAGGAGAATACGGAGGAAAATCATGGCCAGACGGATTGACGGAAAACAGATCGCCGCCGAGGTGCGCGCGCGCATCGCGCGCGAGACGGCGGAATTCACTGCCGCGCACGGCTATGCGCCGGGGCTGACGGTCATCATCGTCGGCGAGGATCCGGCGTCGCAGGTCTACGTGCGCAACAAAAAGCGCGCCTGCGAGGAGGTGGGCTTCGCCTCGGAGGTGATCGCGCTGCCGCAGGAGACGACGGAGGAGGCGCTGCTCGCCGTTATTGCCCGCCTTGCCGCCGACGCGCGCGTGCACGGGATCCTCGTGCAGCTGCCGCTGCCGAAGCAGATCCGCGAGGAAGCGGTCCTGCGCGCGATCCCGGCGGACAAGGACGTGGACGCCTTTCACGCGGAGAACGTGGGCCGCATCATGACCGGCCGCTTTGATTATCTCCCCTGCACGCCCGCCGGCGTGATGGAGCTGCTCCGCCATGAGAAAATCGAGGTGGAAGGGAAGGAGTGCGTCGTCGTCGGCCGCTCGAACATCGTCGGCAAACCGATGGCCATGCTGCTGCTCCACGCCAACGGCACCGTCACGATCTGTCACTCGCGCACGCGCGATCTCGCCTCGCATACGCGCCGCGCGGACATTCTCGTCGTGGCGGTCGGCCGCGCGCGCTTCCTCACCGGCGATATGGTGAAGGAGGGCGCCGTCGTCATCGACGTCGGCATGAATCGCGGCGAGGACGGAAAGCTCTGCGGCGACGTCGATTTCGCTTCGGTCGAGCCGAAGGCGTCGGCGATCACGCCGGTGCCCGGCGGCGTCGGTCCGATGACGATCGCCATGCTTCTGCAGAATACGCTGACCTCGGCGCGCGTGCACGCCGGGGACGCGCGTCCCTGAACGTATGGCGGATTTCATCACTTCACTTCGCGGAATGGACGACGCCGCGGCAGCCGCGGCCCTTCTGACGCGCGCCGGCTGGGTGTGCATCGCTTCGATCGGCCTCGACGGCCAACCGCAGGCGCGCAGGGTGCGCCTCGGCTTCTGCGAGAACGGCGCATTCTGGTTCTGCCTGAAAAAGAGCGAGCGGCTCTACGCGGAGATCAGCCTGAAGCCGCACGTACAGCTCTGCGCGTGGGACGCGCAGATGGGGACGGAGCTGCGCCTGTCCGGGACGGCCTGCTTTTCGGAGGAGGAGGCGATCCTTGCGCGCTGTGTTTCCGGCGATGCGGACGAGGCGGCGGAACACGCGCGCGAGCCGAAAATGCGCATCGCTTTCTGCCTCTCGGCGGTCTCGGGCGAGCTTCTCACGCCGGCCGCGCCGCCGCGCACGCTGCGCTGGGCGGACGCCGGCGGCGTGCCGCTCGGCGTGCGCATCAAAAAGAAGACGGAGCTGCGCGACCGGCTCTCGCGGATCCTTGCGCGCCGCGAGGAAGAGGGGACCGTCGCGGCCGACGAGGCGCAGAAACTCTACGACGGCGCGCTGTTTCTCTTCGCCGAAGCGGCCAAGGCGCTCTGGCCGCGCCTGGACGTCCAGCCGATCGAGCGCGCGGCCTGCTTTGCGACCTGGGACGAGCGTGAGCGCTACACGGAGCTGGCGCGGCGTCGTCTGCGCGGCGTCGTGATCGGGAAGGTCGAGGATTTCACCGAGTATCTGAACCGGGAGACGCTCTCGTCGCGGCCGGAGCGGTGAGGCGGCGTACACGCAGAATATTTGAAAAAAATGCTTGACATCGCCGCGCGCGTGTGATACAATATAGTGCCGCATAATGCGGGCATCCAAATCGCCGGTTCGCCGGCAGCCTGCAATAGCGAGTCATAGGAAAGAGAGGTGCTTTTCGTGTTTGCAGTAGTTGAAACGGGCGGAAAGCAGTACAAGGTTAACGAAGGAGACATCATCTTCGTTGAAAAGCTGGAGGCAGAGGCGGGTTCCACCGTTACCCTGGACCGCGTGCTGGCTCTGTCGGACGGCGACAGCTTCAAGGTTGGCAGCCCCGTTCTGGAAGGCGCGAAGGTCACGGCCAATGTCGTGAAAAACGGCAAGGGCAAGAAGATCTACGTGATGACCTATAAGCCCAAGAAGAACGAGAAGAAGAAGAACGGCCACAGACAGCCGTACACCAAGCTCCAGATCACCAAGATCGAGGGCTGATCGCCCGCTCGGATCTCTCCGGGAGGAGTCAGGCATGACAAAGATCATTTTCTACCGGCGCGGCGGCGTGTTCTACGGGTTTGAGGAGCACGGGCATACCGGATACGGCGAAAGCGGAGACGACGTGCTCTGCGCCGCCTTGTCCGCGATGACGATGCTGCTTCTCAACACCATCGAGGTCGGCTATGCCTCCGACGTGGAGTATACCATCAGCGAGGACGAGGCCGAGATCACCGTCAAGGCGCCCGGCGCGCTGCCTGAGAGCGGCGCGGAGGAAAAGAAGCAGTATGCCCTCGCCGGTCTGTTTACCGGATATTACTACCAGCTCGTCGATCTGACGGAGGAGTATTACGATTATCTGGACGTGGAGATCCGCGACGACACATCGCCAGAAAGCGAAAATTGAGTGGAGGAAGTAACCATGATTCGTATCAGCTTGCAGTTTTTTGCACATAAGAAGGGCGTTGGCTCGACGAAGAACGGCCGCGACAGCGAGTCGAAGCGTCTGGGCGTGAAGCGCGCCGACGGACAGGCTGTCCTCGCCGGCAATATCATCATTCGTCAGAGAGGCACGCACATCCATCCCGGCGTCAACGTGGGCCGCGGCTCCGACGACACCCTGTTTGCCCTCATCGACGGCAAGGTCAAGTTCGAGCACATCGCGAACGGCCGCCGCCAGGTCAGCGTCTACGCCGACTGAGCATCCGCATAAGTCAAAACGGCACGAGAGAGATCTCGTGCCGTTTTTTGTTCTGAATTTGTCCGCGATCGCATAGAATACACCGGAAAAGCAAAGCGGAGGATGGCATGGAGAAGGAAATTCCGACGGCGCCCGAGGCGCTGGCGCTGTCGTATCTGCCGCCGGCCCTGGCGTCGCGCGTCAGCGCGGCGGCCGCCCTGTGGGGCGGGCATTTTGAGGAGCTGCGGCTCAGCCTGTGGGGACAGGCAATGCTTGTCTGCGGCGGCCGCGCCGTGCGGTTGGGCTTTGCGCCGACGGCTGCGGAGCTTGCGCAGACGGTGCGCGCGCTGTGCGGCGGCTCGCTCTACGCGCACGCGGACACGATCCGCTCGGGCTTCATTTTCACGGCGGAGGGACTGCGCGCCGGCGTGTGCGGACGGGCCGTCTGCCGCGGCGGCGACCTCGAGGCGGTGGAGGAGATCACCTCGCTCTGCCTGCGCGTGCCGCGGCGGATCCCCGCCGCCGCCGACGCGCTCCTGCCGCTTGTCTGCCGGCCGGAGGGCCTGTTCGGTTTGCTGATCTGGTCGCCGCCGGGCGTCGGGAAGACGACCGCCCTGCGCGCGCTGGCCGAGCGCCTCGGCGCGCGCGAGCCGCCGCTTCGTGTCGCCGTGATCGACACGCGTTTCGAGCTTTCGGACGGCGGCCTCGCGGGCGTGGACTGCTTTCGCGGCTATCCGAGCGCCGCCGGCATGGAGATCGCGGTGCGCACCATGTCGCCGGACGTGCTTTTGTGCGACGAGATCGCCGGTGAGGCGGACGCCTCGGCGGTCTGCGCAGCCGCCGCCGCCGGTGTGACGGTCGTCGCCACCGCGCACGCCGGCGCGGCGGCAGATCTCCGGCGCCGCGCGGATCTTGCGCCGCTGCTGGAGGCGGGGATTTTTCCCGCGCTTGCGGGACTGCGGAGGCAGGGCGACGTCGTTTCATGCAAGATCACAACGCCGGAGGGGGAGGGGATCGAATGCAGAGCGTCGGAGGCGCGCTGATTCTGTTTTGCGCCGTCGGCAGCGCATGGCTTCTCTGTCGTGCAGAGCGGCGGCGGCTTACGGCGCTTGAGGAGGCGCTGGAGATCGTGCGTTACGCACGGCGGAAGATTGAGCTTTTCTCCACGCCGGTCGCGGCGCTGTTCGCGTCCGACGCACCGCGACTGCCCAAGACGCTGCTCGACGCGCTGCGGACGCAGCCGCTCGGAGAGGCGCTTGCGCCGCTTGTGCACGCGCTCGGCGAGGACGGCGAGATCCTCGGCCGCTTCGCCGCCGGCCTGGGAGACGGCTACCTGACGGACGCGCTCGCGCTCTGCGCCGATACGGAGGCTGCGCTTGCCGCACGGTACGCCTACGTCGAGAAGGCGTATCCGGCGCGGCGGAAGCTGTGCGCGGCGCTGCCGCTGCTGACCGCGTTCGCGGTGCTCCTCTACTTTGTCTAATTCAGAAAAAGGACGGATTCTATGGAGGCGACAATCATACTGAAGCTGGCGGCGATCGGGATCCTGGTCGCGGTCGCCGCGCAGGTGCTCAGCCGCGCCGGACGGGAGGATCAGGCGACGCTGGTGTCGCTGGCCGGCGTGGCGCTCGCGCTGCTCATCGTGCTGGATCAGATCCGGGAGCTGTTCGCCGCAGTGCGCGCGATGTTCAGCCTGTGAGCATGCCGGAGACGGTGGCTGTGGCCGTCGGCGCCGCGCTTCTCGCGCTCTTTCTCCGTCCGCATGAAAAGGAACTCTCCTCGCTCGTCGCGGCCGGCGCGATGCTGTTTCTTTTCGGGAACGTGTGGCGGAAGATGTATGCGCCGCTTGACGAATTCGTGACGCTCTGCGCCCGGAACGGCGCGGGGGAGACGGCCGGTGTGCTTATGCGTGCGCTCGGCATCGTCACCGCCGCGCACCTCGCCGCGGAGCTCTGCCGGGAGGCGGGAGAAGGCGCACTCGGCACGCAGGTGGAGATCGCTGCCAAGGCGGAGATCGCGCTTTTGTGTCTGCCGATGGCCGTGCGTCTGCTCGAGCGGATCGGGGAGCTGCTCGCATGAGGGCGCGAAGAGCGCTCGCGCTTGTGTGTCTTCTGATCTGTCTTCTGCTTGTTCCATGCCGCGCGGCGGACGACCCGCCGTCGCCGGCGGAGGAGGCGTGGCCGCAGTTTCTCGACGGTCTGCCGCCGTCTCTGCGGGAGGAGGCCGGCGAGGATCCCGCGGGGGCGCTGGAGAACGCGCAGCGCGTCTGGTCGCTTGGCGCATGGCTGGAGAAGACCGGCGAGGCGCTTCGCGCCGCATGGCCGCAGAGCGCGGCGCTGCTTGCGCGTCTTGGCGCGCTTCTTCTGCTATGCGCGCTGATCGCGCGGATCGAGGCCTGCGCGCCGCTTGGTGAGACAGCGTCCGTCTGCCAGCTGTGCACGGCGATGGCCGTATGCCTGTCCATGTCAGATCTGCTTGGGCCGCTGCTGGATGGCTGCGCCGCGTACCTCACGTTTCTCTCCGGGCTTTCCGGTGCGGTGACGCCGCTGGCGGCTGTCGTCACGGCGGCGGGCGGACAGCTGACATTCGGCGCGGTGCTGTCGGCGTCGCTCTCGCTCCTCTATGCGCTCTTTGAGAATCTGAACGCCTGGCTGCTGCTTCCTGTCGTGCGTGTCGGATTTGTCTGGGGCGTGCTCGCCGCGCTCAGCCCCGATCTGCGCGCGGAGGGTGTCGCGCAGTGGATCCGACAGCTTTTTACCTGGGCGATCACGGCGCTGGCCGTGTTCTGCGGGTTTGTCATCAGTGTGCAGAGCGTGATCGCGCGCAGCGCCGATTCGCTCTCCGTGCGCACCGTTCGTTTTGCGCTTGCCAACAGCATCCCGCTGATCGGCGGCGCGATCTCGGACGCCCTGACGACGGCGACGGGCGCGCTGCGCGTGATCCGCTCCGCCTGCGGCGCGTGGTCGATGGCGGCGGTGCTCGCCGCGATCCTTCCGCTGCTCGTGCGGCTGCTCCTCACACGCTTCGTTCTCGGCGTCGCGGAGGCGGCCTCTTCGCTGCTCGGCGTCGAGCGCGCGGGACGGATCCTCGGCGAGTTCGGCGCGTGTGTCGGCTGCATGCTGTCGATGACGGCGCTCTCGTCGCTTCTGATGATCCTGGTGCTGGCGCTGCTCTGCGGTCTGGGAGGGGGTGGATGAAATGAGAGAAGCGGCCGTTTTGCTGCTGCTCGGAATGATGCTCGCCGCACTCGCGCCGTCGGGCGGCGGCGAGCGCATGCGGCGGGCCGTTGCGCTGCTCGCCGCGCTGTCGGTCCTGCTGACGCTCGCGGAGGCAGCCGCGGAGGCAGGCGGGCCGCTGCGCGCGCTGCCGGACCGTCTGCGGGAAATTCTTCAGCCAGATACGGAGACGACGGCGGCGTATGCCGCCGAGGCGCGCGCGCGCACCGCCGCCGACGGAATCCGCCGCGCCGAGGCGGGTGCAGCCTGTCTTATCGCGGCGCGCTTCGGCGTATCGCCCGGACAGATCACGGTCACGATCGACGCCGCGCTTTCACCGGACGGTACGCTCACGGTGCGCGAAGCGGCGGTCACCCATCCGCCCGGCGTGGACGGCGCGGCCGTCGAAGCGTTCGCCCGAGGCATTCTCGGCTGCCCGTGCCGCGCACAGGAAGGAGTGGAATATCATGAAGCATTGGCTGAAACTTTGGCAGATCCTGCGGGAGAATAATCTGGCGCGCGTGCTGGCGGCGGCCGCCGTCCTCGGTCTGCTGCTGCTCGTCTGGGGACGCGCGCGCGCTTCGGCGCCCGCCTCATCCGGCGGCGCGCCGGAGGTCTCGCTGCGCTTTTATACGGAGCTGCTCGAGGAACGGGTCGCCGCGCTCTGCCGGGAAGTGGGCGGCGTGCGCGAGGCGCACGTGCTCCTGACGCTGGAGGGCGGCGTTGAGTACGTCTACGCCGAGGCCGCGCGCAGCGCGGAGACGCCGCTGCTTCTCCAGCAGATCAGCCCGCAGATCCGCGGCGTCGCCGTCGTCTGCACGCACGGCGGCGACAGCGCCGTGCAGCGCACGATCACGGAGCTGCTCAGCGCCGCTCTCGGCGTACCGGCTTCGCGCATCCGCGTTGCGGGAAACGTGCGTCCCACGGAATAAAGCCGCACGGCCGCGCATACACATGAATAACCAATCCACAAGGAGGAGTACGCATGAACATGCAGGTTTTCCGCGAAAAATGCGGCGGGCTTCTGAAAAGGATCGGCCGCCGCGGCGTGATTGCGGCGTGCGCCGTCGTGATTCTGGCCGGCGGCGCGGCCGCCAACTGGGCGCTCATCAGCGCGCGGGAGCGGGGGCGCGCGGCGAATCTCGCCGTCGATCTCTCCGCGCTGTCCGTCGGAGAGGAAGCGGCGGACGAGACGGCCGCCGCGCCGGTCTACAACTATTTTGAGGCCATGCAGCTCAGCCGCCGCCAGGCGCGCGACGAGGCGATGGAGGTGCTGCTCTCCGTCGCGGAGAGCACGACGGCGGTGGAGGCGATGAAGACGGACGCCATGGACGGCATCGCCCGCATTGCGCGGGACATTGAGGCGGAGGCGAACATCGAATCGCTCATCCTCTCCAAAGGCTTCTCACAGTGCGTTGCGGTCGTCAATGGGGACGCCGCCAGCGTGATCGTCAAGAGTGCGGGGCTGCTGCCGAGCGAGATCGCACAGATCAGCGAGATCGTCTACGAGCAGGCGGGGATCCTTCCGGTCAATCTGAAAATCATCGAGCGGGACGTCTGAGAGAGGCGGCGCGGCGCCAGCCGCGCCGCCTCTGTACGTTTGTTGCGGAATCTCTTGACTTCTGTGGGAAAATGGTGTACAATACATGAGAATATGATTTTGAAAGGAATCCGCTTATGGAAGAGAAAAACGTGCTCGGCGAGGTCACGGTCAACGGGAAATATCTGGAGTACAAGGGCCGTCCGCTCGTTCGGGAGGACAATACGATCTGCTACGGCTTTATGGAGGATCCGTATTTTCTGCAGCTTACCATCATGACGCTCAAAGAGCAGAAGGGCGAGGCGGTGCCGGACAAGGTGCTGGTGCAGATCAAGAAGACCGACCGCTCGCTCTCGGAGCAGGAGCGCATCGTGAAGCAGGACATGAAGACCGGCCTCTATGAGGCGTTCGATCTCGGCGTCGTATGGCTGGAGCGGCTGCTCGGCTGAGGGAGGCGAAGGGAATGCGTATGCTTCGCCGCGTTGCCTGTCTGACGGCGGCGCTGTTCTGTCTCGCGCTCTGCGCCTGCAATCGCACCGCGCCCGCGAGCGGCGAAACGGATACCGTTTCCCCGGCGGTGACGACGGCCGCGCCGGAGACGACGACCGCCGCGCCGGAGACGACGACGGCTGCGCCGGAGACGACGACGGCTGCGCCGGAAACAACGACGACCGCGCCGGAAACGGTGACGGCCGCGCCGGAGACGGTGACGGCCGCGCCGGAGACGACTGCCGCGCAGACGCAGTCGACGCCGGCCTTCGTCAATCCGCTGACGGGCCTGGCGACGGAGACGGATCTCTCCGCGCAGCGTCCCGCGGCGATCATGGTGAACAACATCCGCGTCAGCTGCCCGCAGAACGGCGTGTCGAAGGCGGACGTCATGTATGAATGTCTCGTCGAGGGCGGCTACACCCGCCTGATGATGCTCGTGCTCGATTACGCCGCGCTGCCGGAGGTCGGCTCCGTTCGCTCCGCGCGTGACTACTATCTCGATTTTGCCGCGGATTACGACGCACTCTTCGTGCATGCGGGTGGCAGCGAGTACGCCTATGACGCGATCGACGAGCGCGGCGTCGAGAATCTCGACGGTGTGAACATGTACGATCTGCATTACATGACGAATACCTTCTACCGCAGCCAGGCGCGCGTTCTCAGCATGGGAACGGAGCACAGCCTGATGACGACCGGCGAGGGCATCGCAGCCGGCGTCAAATACAAAAAGTATCGCACCGCGCTGACGCAGGATTTCAATTTCCCGCTCGACTTCACGCCGGACGGCACGACAGTCGCCTGGAAGCAGGAGGCGAAGCACATCCGCATCCCGTACTCGATCGCACAGACGACGGATTTTGTCTATGACGCCGCGAGCGGCCTTTATCTCCGCTATCAGTTCGGCGGCGAGAAGCACGTCGACGGCGCGACGGGAGAGCAGCTCGCCTTTGAGAACGCGCTGATCATCTTCTGCCAGACCGGCGCGATCACCGGCGACCCGAAAAACCGCATCGACGTCGGCACGGTCGGCGAGGGAAGCGGCTATTACGCCACGAGGGGCACCGTCACACCGATCACCTGGAAGAAGGCCTCCCACGCCGCGCCCATCGAATTCTTTGACGCGGACGGCAATCCGCTGCTGCTCAACCGCGGCAAGACCTTTGTTTCCGTCTGCCCGACGACGCTGGTGAATCAGATCCAGTTCAACTTTGTGTGGTGACGCATCCCGCGCCAAACCGCCGATACAAAATCATCCCGGAAGCGGTTTTCGCTTCCGGGATGATTGATTTGCGGGAATCGTCGGCGCGGACGTTATTCGTCCTTCGCCTCCAGCGCCGCGGCGCATTCGATCAGCGTGCGCTCCAGCGCGCACGCCGGCGTCGGCTGCCCGTCGGAAAGATGCTTGCCGCCGCAGATCTCGCGCGCCCAGCAGTCCGCGCAGCCGGGCTGCGACGCGTCCCAGTCGGCGCGCGCGCGCAGCGCGGCGTCAAAGGGCGCAAAATGGATCTCCTCGCCTGCACGGCGGCGTCGATCGATCTCCTTTGCGAGCCGCTCGGCCGTCTTCCCGCCGTCCTCCGTCGCGGGCAGATCCGCGGAGAGATACCGCAGGCCGCGGTCGGCGAGCGACGGCAGCGCCGCGGCATCGGCGAGCACGTACGCGCCGCGCGCGTTCAGCGACTCGATCTCCGCCTCCGTGAGCGCGTCCGTATCCAGCTGAAGGATCCATGTCACCTTCGCTGTGCCGGCGATCTCCGCGAGACGGTCGGGATCGTCTGCCGCGGCGTTCTCCAGCGTCAGAAGAATCTCCTCCGCGCCGCCGGCCTTCGCCGCGGTCAGCTTGTCCACAGCCTCGGCCGCTGTGCAGCGGAGTGCCGTATAGCGGTGCGCGGGAATTTCGGCCGGCGCGTCAGCGGACGCAAAAAGCAGCCCGGCCTCATACAGCGCATAGAGCTCCGCGTAGGCGGCGGAGAGATCGCGGCTGTCGTATTTGGCGTACGCATAGCGAAGCGAGGAGGGGCAGTCCGGCGTGAGCGGCGGCTCGATCGACGGGACGATCTTCATGGCGAGAGCAGAGAGCGGATAGGCGGCGCGGCCGGCGCAGTCGTAAGCGATCCGGCGGCCGTTCCGTTTGAAAATGTGAAGCATACGATACCGTTCCTGATATCGCGCCCGCGTCAGCGGGTGCGTTTTTTGTGCCGCGCCGTCGGGCGGCGGCGTCCTGCGATCGCCGCAAAGGCAAAAACTGTCAGTGCGGCGGCGAGACGCAAAAGAAGGGAGGTGGGCAGCGGGAAGCCGTCGCCCCGTGTGCCGAAGGGAAGGAGGGAGAGCATCGCCGTGGCGGCGAAGAACAGCCCGCCGGCGGCTGCGCCGCCCCGCAGCGGCTCGCCGCACAGACGTGCGGCCAGGAGACCGCAGAGCGCGGCCGACGCATAGAGCACGCCGAGCGAAAGCGGCGCGGCCGGTCCCGCCGGATCTTCCTCGCGGAGAAGGACGGCGGCAGAGAGCGCCAGCAGAAGCACGGCGCACAAAAGCGCGATCCCCGCGGCCTCGGCGGCGCCGAGCCACAGAGACGCGGCGGGAGAACGATGGGTCTTTGCAGCGTGTGAATCTTTCATGAAAGCCTCCGGACAGCCTGGATTGTATCCAAGCATATGCGGAGGCTTACGGGGTTATGACGGATCAGAGCGTGTCCTCGGCCTTGACGTCCACCGATTTGACCGCCCATTTGTGAATGCGGATCTTGGTTTTTTCGCCGCTCGTCTCGAGCAGCACGGTTTCTTCCTTGATCTGGATGACCTTGCCGATGATGCCGCCGATGGTCGTGATTTCGTCGCCGACCGCCAGGCCGTTGCGCATATCGTTCGTTTCCTTCTCCTGCTTCTTCTGCGGGCGATACATGAAGAAGTAGAAAATGGCGAGCATGGCCACGAGCATGATGATGGTGGTGATGCCGCCCATGGCGTTCGAGCCGGCCGCCGCGGCTTCCAGGAAAATGTGATGCATAAGGGATCCTCCGTAGATTTGGTACTCCTATCAGAATATATATTATAGCGAAAACTCGCCGCTTTGGCAAGGGATTTCCGGAAATTGCCCCGCAAACTTTCAAAAAAGTCTTGACAGCGTTCTCTCTGCGCTGTATAATATATGTGTTCTATTACAAATAGTACAGAGGAAACGGAGGAGGACCTGTGGGACTGATTACCATCGATTATCGGGATCGGAAGCTGATCTACGAGCAGCTGATCGACAACGTGAAGGCGCTGGTCATCCGCGGCGATCTGGCCAAGGATGATTTTCTGCCGTCCGTGCGGTCGCTGTCGCGCGAGCTCGGCATCAACCCGAATACGATCCAGAAGGCGTACGCGGAGCTGGAGCGGCAGGGCATCATCGCCACGCTGCCGGGGCGGGGAAGCGTGATCGTCAAGGACCGCGCGGACGTCGCCGGCGACGGTGTGACCGCCGTTCGCGGCGAGCTGGCCGCGCTGGCCGCGCGCGCGCGCGCGCTGGGCGTGAAAAAAGAGGATTTCATCCGCATGGCGGGTGAAATCTTTGAAAAAGAAGCATCCATTCAGGAGGAGGGGAGCGACGTATGATCCAGCTCGAATCTGTGACAAAGAATTTTGCGGACGTCCGCAGCCTGAACAACGTGAGTCTCAGCGTGCCCGACGGCTCGATTTTCGGCCTCATCGGCTCGAACGGCTCCGGCAAATCGACGCTTTTGCGCGTCATGTGCGGCGTGATCGCGCCGGACGGCGGCCGCGTCCTCTCGGACGGCTTCCGCGTCTGGGAAAATCCCGACGTCAAGGAGAAGATCGTCTATCTCTCCGACGAGCCGTTCTTTCTGCCGCACGCCTCGCTTTCCGACATGCGCGCGCTCTACGCCAGTCTCTATCCGGCGTTTGACGTGATGCGGTACGGCGAGCTGCTCTCGCTCTTCGGCCTCGACGAGCGCCGCCGCATCGCGACCTTCTCGAAGGGCATGCAGAAGCAGGCCGCCGTGCTGCTTGCTCTGTCCGTGCGCCCGCGCCTGCTGCTGTGCGACGAGACCTTCGACGGCCTCGATCCTGTGATGCGGCAGCTTGTGAAGCGGATTCTGGCCGAGGAGGTCGCCGCCGACAACGCGACGGTCGTCATCGCCTCGCACAATCTGCGCGAGATCGAGGACATCTGCGACCGCGTCGCGCTGCTCCACCGGGGCGAGCTGCTCTTCACGCGGGAGCTCGACGACATGAAGCTCTGCCTGCAGAAGGTGCAGGCGATCCTGCCGGAAGAGAGGGGCGAGGTGTCTCTCGGTGCGGTGCCGCTGCTCTCCTGCGTTCGGCGGGGCAGCATGGTCACGCTCGTCGCGCGCGGCACGCGCGAGGAGGTGGAGGCGGCCGTCGCCGCGCTCCGTCCGACCTTCTGCGAATTCATTCCTCTGACGCTGGAGGAAATCTTTATCTCGGAAATGGGGGACAGAGGATATGACTTCTCAAAGCTCATCGGTTAAGGGCCGCTCGCGGACGGAGTACTTTTTCTTCCTCCTCCGCCAGAACTGGCCGACGCTGGTCGCCAACATGATCATCTTCCTGCTTCTGAACGTCGTGATCCTGTCGATGGTCCTGAACAACATCCGCACAGACGCGCTCCGCTATTCGTTCCCGCTCAAGCAGGCCACTGAAAACGTCGCCGATCTGCTGACCGGGCTGCGCGTCGCCAATACGGTGGTCGCCTCGCTGCTCGCGGTGCTGTGGGGCAGCACGTCGATGACCTATCTGAACAACAAGGTCAGCGTCAACTTCTACCACGCGATCCCGCGCCGCCGCGAATCGCTTTACGTGCAGGAGATCCTCGCAAAGCTCGTCTGCCTCGCTGTCCCGGCGCTTCTCTCCGCGCTGATCGCGATCCCGATCACCGGCGTGCTGGCCGGGGAATGGGCTGCCGGCAGCGCCGCGACGCTCCTCGGCACCGCAGGCTACGCGATCCTGTATTTCACGCTCTACTTCTCGATCATGTGCTTTGCCGCCACCTTTACGGGCACGGCCTTCGCGCGGATCCTCGCGGCGGGCTTCGTGGTCTTCATGCCCGCGGCGCTCATTGCGTGCACGACGCTGATCCTGGAGCTGCACGCCAACTACGCCTCCTACGAGTTTCTCCTGACGTGGGCGCTGCGCATCTTCCTCCCCTATCGCACTCTGGGATTGGTGCTGTCGCACACGACGGATTTCCTCGACGTCATTCATCCCGCGCGGGAGATCGTTGGCACGCTGTGCCTTGCGCTTGCGTTCTATCTTGCGGGGCTGCTCATCTATCGCCGCCGCAAGAGCGAGGGCAGCGGCACGCCGGTGCTCTCCCGCGCCGCCTCCGGCCTGATCAAGTACACAAGCCTCTTTTGCGCCGCTGTCCTTATGGGATCGCTGTTCAGACTGATGGAGGGCTGGTTCTGGCTCGGCGCCGCCTTCGGCGCGCTGCTCGCTTTCATGGTCATCAATACGATCCTGACCAAGAGCGCGAAGCGGATGTTCGCCGGCTGGCGCGGATTTGCGATCTTTCTCGCCGCCTTCCTCGCCTTCTATCTGATCTTCGGCCTCGATCTGGTCGGACTGGACGCCTACGTGCCGGGCAAGGCAATGGTGCGCGGGGCGACGGTCACGGTGAACGGCGCCTCATATACGCTGAACGAGGCGGAGGCCGACGCCTTCGCCGAGGCGCTGGACGGTTATCTGCAGGCGGACCGCGCCGGCTCGCTGACCTCGCGCACGGTTACTTCCGTGAAGATCGGCGAGCTGTATGAAAAATACGACGGAACCCTGTACGCGCCCGAAACGAAAGAGATCCGCGACAGCTGGTATTTCCTCTCGTACAACGCCGCGCTGTATATGCAGGTGTCGCTGAAGACCGCGATGGGGATCCCCGTGGAGAAGAGATTCAACCTGGAGAAGTACAGCGCGGAGGGCGACGCGATCCTGACCCTGATCGCCGATTCCTCCGGCTTCGCCGAGGCGTACTTCCAGCACATGGACGACTGGAGCGGACCGATCGAGCTGAAGCATTGGTTCGGCAGCAATGCCGGCGGCATGGAACGGGAATCCCGGGAGTATGCCTCCGTCCCGCAGGAGCTCAAAAAACTGCGCGCGGAGTGCGCCGCGCTCGGCATGGCGTATTTCCAGCGTCCGGCGCTGAGTACCCTGAGCGGCGACGTAATGGGCAGCCGCTATCTGTGGTTTGAATATCTGCGCTACGGCGCCGCTGAAGAGGATCTCGAGCCGCTGATGGCGATGGTCAGCTCGGTGGCGGTGGCGAATCTCACAGAGGGCACGGTCACAGTCTATACGGACGAGACCTCGATGAGGCAGATCCTCAGCGCGTGCGTGCTCGCGGACAGCGGCGACAGCGGCCTCTGCTTTACGCGCACCGAATCCGACTGGGGCGTCAGCATCCGGTTTACCGACAAGATACCGGCAAATGGAGCGGACTATACAGACGATTTCGGAGATGGCTACGCGATCCCTGATTATTACGAGGGACAGTACACGATCCCCGCCTTCTTCCTCTACGGACATCTGCCCGCCTTCCTTCACTGATCCGCAAGCGACCCGCACGGCTCGTCCGTGCGGGTTTTCTTTTTTGAATTCTCGGGCGGAATGATTGACAACGCAAGTTTATTCATGTATAATATACAGTGGAATACTTTGTAAAGAAGAATATAGTTCATTGCATATACAGAATGACCACGGAAAGGAAAGCCGCGCCGGCGGCGACATCCAGCATGACCAGACGACAGGAACGAGAACAGTTATTTCGGCTTTTGTTTGAAGCGGAGTTTCATCCCGACGAGACGCCCGCGGAGCATTTCGCCGCGTCGCTCGCCGCGTGGGAGATCCCGGACACCCCCTATATCCGCGACACGTATTTCGGCGTCCTTGCGCGGCGGGAGGAGATCGACGCGCTTCTCGGCGCGCACGCGCGCGGCTGGAAGCTGTCGCGCATGGCGGCCGTGACGCGGACGCTGCTCCGTCTGGCCGTCTATGAGATGCTCTGGGGCGATGTCCCCGCCAGAGCCGCCGTCAACGAGGCGCTGGAGCTGGCCAAGATCTACGACAATCCCACCGCGCCCGCCTTTATCAACGGCGTGCTCCATCCGATCGCCCGCGAGAGGGGGCTTTTCGGCGACGCGCCGCAGGACGCCTCGGCGGACGCTGCTTCGGACGCTGTGGCGTCGGGCGCACCGGCAGGGGAAAAGCCGACGGAGGAGAAGCCGTGAGCGGACGGCTCTTTCTCGGCATCGATACGAGCAATTACACCACCTCGGCGGCCGTCGCCGACGAGGACGGCGAGGTGCTTCTCAATCACAAATCGCCCCTGCCCGTGCCGGACGGCGCGCGCGGCCTGCGCCAGAGCGACGCGGTCTTCCATCACGTAAAGAATCTGCCCGCGGCGGCCGCCGCTCTGCGCGGCGTACTCGACGCACTCGACCGCCGCCGCATCGCGGCCATCGGCGTCTCCGCCGCGCCGCGCGCGGCGGAGGGCTCCTATATGCCGTGCTTTCTCGCCGGCGTCGCCGCCGCCGAGACGGCTGGCGCGGCGCTCGGCGTGCCGGTGCTGCGCTTCTCGCACCAGGCCGGGCACGTCATGGCCGCGCTCTGTTCGGCGAATGCCATGCATCTGCTCGGCGGAGAGTTCGCCGCCTTTCACGTTTCCGGCGGCACGACGGACGTGCTGCTCGCGCGTCCCTCGGATGAGGCGATTCTCGGCGTCGAGAAAATCGGCGGCACCCGCGATATCAACGCCGGTCAGGCCATTGACCGCGCCGGCGTCTATATGGGACTGCAATTTCCCGCCGGCGCGGAGATGGAGCGGCTGGCCGCCGCTTATACGGGCGCGCTGCCGCGCGCCGCGATTTCCGTCGACGGCCTGGAATGCAATCTTTCGGGACTGGAGAACCGGGCCCGGCAGCTGTACGACGAGACGGGCGACCGCGCGGCGGTCAGCGCCTTCGTGCTTGATTTCGTCGCGCGGACGCTGTGCGCGCTGCGCGACGGCGTGCGCGCGCGCGTCGGCTCGATCCCGATCCTGTACGCCGGCGGCGTGATGAGCTGCCGCCGTCTTGCCGACGCGCTCGCGGAGCCCGGGGCGTATTTCGCCCGCCCGGCGTTCTCCTCGGACAACGCCGCCGGCGCGGCGCTGCTTGCGCGTGCGCGCGTTCTGAGAGAGGAGGGAAGCGTGTGACGACGGAAAACCGCTTTCCCGACGCTCTGACCGTCACGCAGCTCAACGAGTATATCAAGCGCATGATCGACGGCGATCCGGCGCTGAACCGCCTCTGCGTCAAGGGCGAGATCTCCAATTTCAAGAATCACTACGGCACCGGTCACTATTATTTCACCCTGAAGGACGACGGTGGGCTGATCCGCGCGGTGATGTTCCGCTCTGCGGCCGTCAAGCTCCCCTTCGTGCCGGAGAACGGCATGAAGGTGTTCGTGCATGGCCGCGTCTCTGCCTTCGTGCGCGACGGGCAGTATCAGCTCTACGCCGACGGCATGGAGCCGGACGGCGTCGGCGCGCTCTATATCGCCTTCGAGCAGCTGAAGCGGCGGCTCGAGGCGGAGGGACTCTTCTCCGAGGCGCGCAAAAAGCCGCTGCCGAAGATCCCGACCCGCATCGGTATCATCACCTCCGCCACCGGCGCCGCCGTCCGCGACATGATCCACGTCGCCGGACGCCGCTTTCCCTACGCGAAGCTGATCCTCTATCCTTCACTGGTGCAGGGGCCGGACGCCCCGGCCCAGCTGATCGCCGGGGTGCGCTACTTCAACGAAACGTCTTCCGCCGACGTGATCATCATCGGCCGCGGCGGCGGCTCGATGGAGGATCTGTGGGCGTTCAACGACGAGGGGCTGGCCCGCGCCGTCGCCGCCTCGGCGATCCCGGTCGTTTCCGCCGTCGGCCACGAAACGGATTTCACGATCTGCGATTTCGTCGCCGACCGCCGCGCCCCGACACCGTCGGCCGCCGCGGAGATCGTATTGCCCGAGGTGACGGAGCTGTCGCGCAAGATCCGCAACCTGATCGACCGCGAGGCCGCGGTGCTGACGCAGATCATTGCGCGCCGCCGGGAGACGCTTGCGCGCCTCGCCGCCTCGCGCGCGCTGTCCAGCCCGATGAACGTGCTGGACGACCGGCGCATGCATCTCGCCGCGCTCGCCGAGCGCATGAACGTCGCCGAAGGGCACCGGCTACAGATCGAGCGCGCCTCGCTCGAATCGGCTGCGGGGAAGATGGACGCGCTCAGTCCGCTCTCCGTGCTCTCGCGCGGATACAGCGCGCTGTACGACGCCGAGGGAAGGATCCTCAAAAGCGCCCGCCGCTTGAAGACGGGCGACACGGTCACGATGCGCCTCGCGGACGGCGAGGCGGACGCCGCCGTTCTCGCCGTGCGGACGGGGACGGATTCCGAGGAAGGAGAACGACATGAAAATTGATGAAAATATGACATTCGAGCGCGCGATGGCGCGCCTCGAGGAGATCGTGCGCGCGCTCGAGGGCGGCAACACGCCGCTCGACGAGTCGCTGGCGCTGTATGAAGAGGGCGTGGCGCTCGTGCGGCTGTGCAGCGCGCGCCTCGATCACGCGCAGCAGCGCGTGAAGATCCTGTCCGCCGGCGAGGACGGCGTTCTCACCGAGACGGATATGCCGGGAGGAAATGAAAATGCAGAAGCTTGAGGACGCGCTGCGGTCCTGCGCCGCGCAGACGGAACGGACGCTCGCGGAGTATCTCGCACCGTCCTGGAGCGGCGACACGCGCCTGGCCGAGGCGATGCGCTATGCGACGCTCGGCGGCGGCAAGCGGATCCGCGCTTTTCTGACGCTCTCCTTCTGCCGCCTTTTCGGCGGCGAGGACGAGGCGGCGCTGCCGTTCGCCGCGGCGATCGAGATGGTCCACGCCTATTCGCTCGTGCACGACGACATGCCCTGCATGGACAACGACGACATGCGCCGCGGCAAGCCCTCCTGCCATCGTGCATTCGGTGAGGCCAACGCGCTCCTGGCGGGCGATACACTTCTGACGCAGGCCTTTGAGGTCGCCGCCTCCAACCGGGAGGTCTCCGACGCCGCGGTGCGCCGCGCCGTCGCCGCGCTCGCGCACGGCGCCGGCGCGCTCGGCATGGCCGGCGGCCAGTTCTATGACCTGGACGAGCACTGCGAAAGCTATGAGGCGCTGCGCCGGCTGCAGGATATGAAGACCGGCGCCCTGATCCGCACCGCCGCACTGCTCGGCTGCTACGCCGCGCCGACGCTGCCGGGCGACGCCGCGCTCGGCGACGTGTGCGCCTATGCGGACGGCATCGGATTTGCCTTCCAGATCGTCGACGATCTGCTCGACGTGCGCGGCGACGCCGCGCGTCTCGGCAAGCCGACCGGCAGCGACGCCAAAAACGGCAAAAAGACGATCCTCACCTTCCGCTCGCCGGCGGAGGCGCAGGCGCTGGCCGAGGAATGCACCCGCCGCGCCGAGGCTGCGATCGCACCCTATCCGGGCAGCGAGACGCTCGTCTCGCTTGCGGAATATCTTCTGACAAGGGACCACTGAAGCGCATGACGTTTCTGACGAAGCTTCTTTCCAACCACATGCTCCTCTGCGCCGTGACCGCCTACTTCGCCGCGCAGATTCTGAAAATCATCGTCTGCCTGATCCGCGACCGGCGGCTCGATATGACGCTGCTCGTTTCCTCAGGCGGGATGCCGTCTTCGCACGCCTCCACGGTGACCGCGCTGGCGATCTCCGCGGCGCGCGTCTGCGGCGTCGATTCGCCGATCTTCGCCGTGACGGCGATCCTTGCCGCCGTCGTGATGTACGACGCCGCCGGCGTCCGCCGCGCGGCCGGCGAGCAGGCGAAGATCCTTAACCGGATCATGGAGCATCTTGCCGCGGGCGATCCGGCCCTGGCAGGCGCCGGACTCAAGGAACTGATCGGCCATACGCCGTTTCAGGTCATCATGGGCGCGCTGCTCGGCTTGGCGATCTCCTTCCTTGTGCCGCTGCCATGAGACTGGACGTTTTTCTGGCGGAGCGGGGGCTGGCCGCCAGCCGTACCCGCGCCCGCACGCTGATCGAGGGCGGATTCGTTCTTGTGAACGGCCGGGCCGTCGCCAAGCCCGCCGCTCCCGTGGAGGACGGCGACGCCGTCGCCGTGACCGGCGCGCCGCATCCGTTTGTCGGACGCGGCGGCGTCAAGCTGGCGGGGGCGCTCTCGGCCTTCGGCCTTTCGCCCGCGGGCTGCGTCTGCGTCGACATCGGCGCCTCCACCGGCGGCTTTACCGACTGCCTTCTCCGCCACGGCGCCGTCCGCGTCTTTGCGGTCGATTCCGGCAGCGATCAGCTCGACGCCTCGCTGCGCGCGGACAAGCGCGTTGTGAATCTGGAGCACACGAACGCCCGCACGCTGACTCCGGCGATGCTCGGCGGTCTGTGCGACTGGGCGGTCGCCGACGTTTCCTTCATTTCCCAGACGTATATTCTCCCGCCGGCCGCCTCGGTCCTGCGCGGCGGCGGCGTCTATATCGGCCTCATCAAGCCGCAGTTCGAGTGCGGCCCGGCCGCGCTCGATCACCACGGCATCGTCCGCGACGCGTCCGCGCACCGCGCGGCGATCCGCCGCGTGCTCGCGGCGGCCGCCGAGGCCGGTCTTTCTCCCGTCTCGCTCGCGCGCTCTCCGATTGAGGGCGGCGACGGGAACCGTGAGTTTCTTCTTTATTGCCGGAAGACGCCGTGCGGCGGCGCGCTTCCCGAATCTCTCATTGAGGAGGTGCTCCGATGAGCGCTCCGATCTCGCGCGTCGTACTGATGCCGAATCTGGAAAAACAGATCGATCCCGCGCTGATCCGCTCGCTGGTGCAGCGGATCACGGATGCCGGCGCCTCCGTCGCCGCGCCGGAGAACTGCCGGCCGCTCCTTGCGGGGGCGGCGGATCGGGTCGCGTGTCTGCCCGAGGCGCGGCTTTATGACGGCGCCGGGCTGCTGCTCGTTCTCGGCGGCGACGGCTCGATTATTGAGGCCGCACGCCGCACGGTCGGGCGTCATATCCCCATCGCAGGCATCAACCTCGGCCGTCTCGGTTATCTGGCGGAGATCGAGCCGAATGAGCTTGAGCTCGTCGACGCCGTGCTGCACGGAGAGGCGCAGGTCGACGAACGGATCATGCTGGACGTCGCCATCGTGCGCGGCGGCGAGGAGATCGGCGTCGGCAAGCCCGCGCTCAACGATGTGGTGCTTACCAACGGTCCCGTTCCGCGCCTGCTTTCCTTCGAGCTGCGCTGCGACGGCGAGCTGGTGGAGGAATGCTACGCGGACGGGATGATCCTCGCCACGCCGACCGGCTCCACAGCCTATTCGCTCTCGGCCGGCGGTCCGGTGCTCGATCCGTGTCTCGACTGCATCTGCTCCACGCCGATCTGTCCGCAGTCGATGAACAACCGGCCGATCATTTTCGGCGGCGCTTCCGTGCTCGAGCTGCGCTGCATGCGCACCCGCGGCGGCAACGTCGTCCATCTTTCCCTCGACGGACGGGAGAGCGTCCGGCTTGAGAGCGGAGACATCGTGCGCGTGCGCCATTCCGAATACCGCACGCCGCTGATCCGGGTGAAAAAAGGCGGCTTCCTCAGCGCCCTGCGGCGCAAATTTCAATAGATCGTTGACATCATGCAGCAAAATAGGGAGGACAAAATGAAAGTCAAGCGGCACAGCAAGATCATGGAAATCATCTCGCAGTACGACATCGAGACCCAGGAGGATCTGATCGCCAAGCTGCATCTCGCCGGATACGACGTCACACAGGCGACGATCTCGCGCGATATCCGTGAGCTCAAGCTCATCAAGGTGATGGGCGAGGGCGGCAGCTACAAGTACGTTCTGCCGCAGCCGGGCGATGCGGACGGCCATCATATGTACAACCGCGCGCTCTCGGGCTCGATCAAGAGCGTGGATTTCGCCATGAACAACATCGTCGTCAAGACGTATCCGGGCCTGGCCAACGCCGTCGCCGCCGGCATCGACGCCATGCACGAGCAGGACATTCTCGGCTGCGTAGCGGGCGACGACACGATCATCGTCGTGACGCACAGCGCCGAGAGCGCCTCCGCGCTCGCCCGCCGCCTGCGCCGCATCGCCGCCGAATGACGGCGCAATCGTATGCTTCGTTCGCTTTATATTGAAAACGTCGCCGTCGCCCGCCGCATCGACTGGGAGCTGCGCGACGGCTTTACCGTGCTGACCGGCGAGACCGGCGCCGGCAAATCGGTGATGATCGACTGCCTGGAGCTGCTGCTCGGCGGCCGCTTCCCGCGGGAGATGCTGCGCCTCGGTGCTGAGCGCGCCACGGTGTCCGCGATTTTCACCGACGTCAGCGATCCCGAACGCCTCCGGGCGGCCGGCGTGGAGCCGGACGAGGAGGGCGAGGTGGAGATCGTGCGCACGCTCGGCGCCGACGGCCGCACCGCTTTGAAGATCAACCGCCGCAGCGTCCCGCTGTCGGTTTTGCGGGAGATCGGCCCGGCGCTTCTCAGCATCCAGACGCAGAACGGCGCGCGCGGCCTGCTCGACGCCTCTTTCCACCTCACGATGCTCGACGCCTACGCGGGAAGTGCGCCGCTGCGCGCGGCTTACGCCGCGCCCTACGCCGAGTGGCAGGCGCTCCAATCAGAGGCGAACGCCCTGCGCGAATCGCTGCGGCAGAAGAACATGCTCGTCGATATTCTGCGCTATCAGGTCAAGGAGATCGACGCCGCGCATCTTTCCGGGCCGGAGGAGGAGGAAAAGCTCCTCGCCGCGCGCACGAAGATCCGCAGCTGGGAGCGCATCGCGAAGTATTCCGGCTTTGTCTACCGGGCCCTGGCGCAGAGCGAAAAGGGCGCCTCGGCCTCCGTGCTGCTGCAGAAATCGGCGGCCGCCCTGCGGCAGCTCGCCGACGTGATGCCGAAGGCGGAGGAGATGGCCGCGCGGCTGGAGAATTACCGCTACGAGATCGAGGACATCGGCGAGGAGGCGCACGCTCTGCTCGACGAGGGCGAGATCACCGATCCCGAAAAGCAGCTCAACACGATCGAGAACCGCCTCAGCCTCATCGAGCGGCTGAAGCGCAAATACGGCGAGACGATCCCCGAGATCCTCGCCTTCCGCCGCGACGCGGCCTCAAAGCTTGCCGATCTGGAAAACGGCGACGAGAAACTCAGCGATCTCGAGGCGCGCGTCTCCAGTGTGCGGCAGACGCTCGCCGGGCACGCCGCCGCGCTCTCGGACGCACGGCGCACCGCCGCGGCGCGCCTCGGCGAGGCCGTCACGCAGACGCTGGCCTATCTCGACATGCCGAAGGCGCGCTTCACCGTCGACGTGCGGCGTCAGTTTACCGCCGGGCAGGAAAAATTCGGCCCGGACGGCGCCGACGAGGTCACCTTCTGCATCGCCGCCAACCCCGGCGAGGAGCCGCAGCCGCTCGGCCGCGTCGCCTCCGGCGGCGAGATGTCCCGCGTCCTGCTCGCCCTGCGCTGCGCGCTGCACGCGCAGAGCGGCGCCGATACGCTTGTTTTTGACGAGATCGACGCCGGCGTCTCCGGCGGTACCTCCGAGCGGATCGGCATCAAACTGAAGGAGCTTTCCTCTCACGCGCAGCTTCTCTGCGTGACGCATTCGCCGCAGATCGCCTCGCTGGCCGATACGCATCTGCGCATACGCAAGATCGAGTCCGACGGGCGCGCCGAGAGCGTGCTCGAGACGCTCGACGCGGCCGGGCGCGTCGCGGAGATCGCCCGCATCATCGGCGGCATCTCCGTCACCGAGACGCAGCGCGACGCCGCGCGCGAGATGGTAGAAAAACGCACACCCCAAAACCAAACGGAAAAGGAGCCGGCCGAAGCCGGAGAGAACAAATGAAAATTTATGAAGAGCTGAAGGCCCGCGGTCTGATCGCGCAGGTCACGAACGAAGAAGAGATCCGCGAGATGGTCAACGCGGGCAAGGCCACGTTTTATATCGGCTTCGACTGCACGGCGGACAGCCTGACCGCCGGCCATTTCATGGCGCTGACGCTGATGAAGCGGCTGCAGGAGGCCGGCAACAAGCCGATCGCCCTGATCGGCGGCGGTACGACGATGATCGGCGACCCCTCCGGCCGCACGGACATGCGCAAGATGCTGACCCGCGAGGACATCGACCACAACGCCGAGTGCTTCCGCCGCCAGATGGAGCGATTCATCGACTTTGGCCCCGGCAAGGCGCAGATGGTCAACAACGCCGACTGGCTGCTCGACCTCAATTATGTGAATCTGCTGCGCGAGGTCGGCACCTGCTTCTCGGTCAACAACATGCTGCGCGCCGAGTGCTACAAGAACCGCATGGAGCGCGGCCTGTCCTTCTTTGAATTCAACTATATGATCATGCAGTCCTACGACTTCTACTACCTCTTCCAGCACTACAACTGCAACATGCAGTTCGGAGGAGACGATCAGTGGTCGAACATGCTCGGCGGCACGGAGCTGATCCGCCGCAAGCTCGGGCAGGACGCGCACGCGATGACGATCACGCTTCTCACCGACTCGCAGGGCAAGAAGATGGGCAAGACCGCCGGCAATGCCGTGTGGCTGGATCCGAACAAGACCTCGCCTTACGATTTCTATCAATACTGGCGCAACGTCGGTGACGCCGACGTGCTCAAATGCATCCGCATGCTGACGTTTCTGCCGCTCGAACAGATCGACGAGATGGACCGCTGGGAGGGCAGCCAGCTCAACACCGCCAAGGAGATCCTTGCCTACGAGCTGACGAAGCTCGTTCACGGCGAGGAGGAGGCGGCGCGCGCGCAGAGCGCGGCCAAGGCGCTCTTCGCCGCCGGCGGCGCGAGCGAGGACATGCCGGAGACGACGCTCGGCGAGGCGGATCTGCGCGACGGTGCGATCCAGGTGGCGGACCTGCTCGTGCTCGGCAGGATGGCGCCCTCGAAGGGCGAAGCCAAGCGCCTGATCCAGCAGGGCGGCATCTTTGTGGACGACGCGAAGATCGAGCGCTTCGACGCCGTGATCGGCGCCGACGCGCTGTGCGGCGACGGTGTGATCGTCAAAAAGGGCAAGAAGACCTTCCGCCGCTTCCGGCTGGCGTGATGAGACGCTACCGGTATCTGCTTCTGGATCTCGACAATACACTGCTCGATTTCGACCGCGCGGAGGAAACGGCGTTTTTCGCCGCTTTCTCCGCGTCCGGCCTTGTAGCGGACGCCGCCGTCTACCGGCGGTACAGCGAGATCAACGATGGGCTGTGGAAGCGGCTCGAGCGCGGAGAGCTCCGGCGCGAGCGGCTGAAGGATCTGCGCTTTGAGCTGCTCTTTGCGGCCTGCGGCCTCGGCGACGCCGCCGCGAGCCGCGTTGTCAGCGCGGACTATTTCCGCTTTCTCGGCGCACAGAGTTTCACGCTCCCCGGCGCCGAGGCGGTCTGCCGCGCGCTGTCGGCGGAATACGAGCTGCATATCATTACCAACGGAACGGCTGTGATTCAGCACAGCCGGCTTGCCGGATGCGGCCTGCTGCCGTATTTTTCCGGCGTCTATATTTCGGAGGAGGTCGGCGCCGCGAAGCCGTCGAATGCCTATTTTACGCACGTCCTGCGCGCGCTCGGCGCGCCGGACGGACGCGGCTGCTGCGTGGTCGGCGATTCGCTGACCTCGGATATCGACGGCGCGAACGCCGCCGGCCTCGACGCCGTGTGGCTTGATCGCCGCGGCACGGGCGACGCGCAGGGCCGGCGCACCGTCTCCGTCCTGCACGATATCCGCGAGCTGCCGGCCTTCCTGCGCGCAGCGCAGGAAAACGAGAACTGACTGTAACAGGAGGAGTACTCATGCCCCAGAGCTGGAACGCTTTTTCCGCCGCCGTGCGCGCCCATCCGGACTGGACGGACGGAGGCGGCGTCTGGCTTGACGCCGAGCCGCTCTCGCGGCATACGACGTTTCATATCGGCGGCCCGGCGGACGCCTTTCTCGTCCCCGCAAGCGAGAACGGACTGCGCTTCGCGCTCGACGCGGCGCGCAGGGCGGGCGTGCGCGCGATGGTGATCGGCCGCGGCAGCAATCTGCTCTTTGACGATGCGGGCTTCCGCGGCGCGGTGATCTCCACCGCCGGCCTCAGTACAATCGAGCGGACGGGCGGCGTGCTGACCGCGCGTGCCGGCGCGCCGCTGACCGCGCTGGCCGGCGCGGCGCAGAAGGCGGGTCTTGGCGGCCTCGAATTTGCTTACGGCATTCCCGGCTCCGTCGGCGGCGCGGTCTATATGAACGCCGGCGCCTACGGCGGAGAGATCGCGCAGTGTCTCGCGGAGAGCCGCGCGCTCGATCTTGCCGACGGCACAGTGCGCGTGCTGGATGCCGCCGCCCACGAGTTCGGCTACCGCGAGAGCGTCTATCGCGCGCATCCGACGTGGATCGTGCTCTCCGCCTCCTTTTCTCTGACGCCGGGCGATCCGGAGACGATCCGCGCGGCGATGGAGGAGCTGCTTCGCCGCCGTGCGGAGAAGCAGCCGCTCGAATACCCGAGCGCGGGAAGCGTTTTCAAACGGCTGCCCAGCCGCTACACCGCGCAGATGATCGACGAAGCGGGCCTCAAGGGCACGCGCGTTGGCGGCGCGCAGGTATCGGAAAAGCACGCCGGCTTCATCGTCAACCGCGGCGGCGCGACGGCCGCCGACGTGCGCGCGCTGATCGAGCGGATCCGCGAGACGCTGCGCGCGCACTTCAACGTGGAAATCGAAACGGAAATCATCTATGTTCCCGCCGAGGGGGAGTAAAAATGGAAATCGTCTTTCTGACCGGACTGTCCGGAGCGGGCAAGTCGCAGGCCGCCAATCTGCTCGAGGACTGGGGTTACGCCTGCGTGGACAACGTTCCGCTCTCGCTGATCGCGCCGCTGGCGGAGACCTACCGCACCTCTCCCGCCTTCGGCGGCAAGCTGGCCGTCGTCACGGACATCCGCTGCGCCGGCGTGCTCGACGATCTGCTGCCGCTGATCGGCGCGCTGCGCGAGGGCGGCGATGTCTGCACGCTGATTTTTCTCGACTGCCGGGATGAAACGGTCATCCACCGCTACAAATTCACGCGGCGGCTCCATCCGCTCTCGCAGCGTGACGGCATCGCCATCACGGAGGCGCTCGCGCGCGAGCGCGCGCTGCTCGCGCCGGTACGCGCGCAGGCCGACGTGCTCATCGATACCTCCGACATCTCCGTGACGACGCTGAAGGGGATCCTCGAGGAGGCGCTCGGCCGCCGCGCGCGGCAGGGCCTGCTCGTGCTGTGCATGTCCTTCGGTTTCAAATACGGCATCCCGCCGGACGCGGATACCGTGCTCGACGTGCGCTGCTTCCCGAACCCGTATCACGTGCCTGCGCTGCGGCCCCTGACTGGGCTGGACGAGCCGGTGCGCGCGTATGTTTTCGACAGTCCGGACACCGTCCGCTATATGGAAACGCTGCGGACGTATTTTTCCGAAATGCTGCCTCTTTACGAAAAGGAGGGCCGCAAGCAGTTCACGATCGCCGTGGGCTGTACCGGCGGGCAGCACCGCTCGGTCGCCATCGCGCAGGCACTCAGCGAATCGCTCACGGCGGACGGCTACCGCGCCGTGGTGATCCACCGTGACGTGGCCGGCGGCCGTCGGGAGGCTTTGTGATGGCCAGGGAATCCTACGCCATGCGGCTGCGCGCGGCGCTCTCCGCCGCGCCGCCGAAAAAAAAGTGCTGCGCCCACGCGATGCGCGACGCGGCGCAGATCCTGCAGGAGCCGGAGGGCGCGGCGCGCGCCGCGGCGATCGCCGGCTATCCGGCGCGCGCGAAATGTCCAGCTTGTCTGCCGCATTTTATCCGCGCGCTCTTTCTCGCCTGCGGCTCCGTGACCGATCCGGAGAAGCGCAACCATCTGGAGTTCGTCTCCCGCACGCCCGAGGAGCGCGCGGCGCTCGCGTCACTTCTCGAAGCGCAGGGCATCGCCTGCAAGGCGGGCGCGCGCAAGGGACGGTATCTGCTCTATCTGAAGGACGGCGAGGCCATCGCCGACTTTCTTGCCTATATTGGCGCGAACCACGCCGCCTTTGATTTTATGAACCAGCGCATCGAGCGCGAGTTCCGCAACAACATCAACCGGCAGGTCAACTGCGACACGGCCAACATCACAAAGACGCTTTCGGTTTCCCGCCGACAGATCGAGCGGATCCGGAAAATGGAAGAGAGCGGCGCGCTCGGGCGCCTGCCGGAGGAACTGCGCGAGACGGCGCGGCTGCGCATCGAGAACGAGCAGATGTCGCTCAAGGAGCTCGGCGAGGCGCACGAGCCGCCGATCACCAAATCCGGCGTCACGCACCGCCTCGCCAAGATCGAGGCGGCGGCCGCCGCGCTGGAACTGGAAGCGGAAAAGGAAAAAGACGACGAAGACTGAGAGGGAGGGCGTATGGGACGCTTTGTGCATCTGCATCTCCACAGTGAATACAGCCTGCTCGACGGCGCGTGCCGGATCGAAGAGATCCCGCGCGCGGCGAAAGAAAAGGGCATGGACGCGGTCGCCATCACCGACCACGGCGTCCTGTACGGCGTCGTGGCGTTTTACCGCGCCTGTATCGCCGAGGGCGTCAAGCCGATCATCGGCTGCGAGGTGTACGTCGCGCCGCGCAGCCGCTTTGACAAATCCCATGAGCTGGACGCGTCCGCCAACCACCTGATCCTGCTCGTGGAGAACGAGACGGGCTACCGCAATCTGATCCGCCTCGCCTCGCTTGCCTTCACGGAGGGCTTTTACTCGAAGCCGCGCATCGACTGGGAGCTGCTGGAGAAATATCATGAGGGCTTGATCGCCACCTCCGCCTGTCTGGCGGGGGCGATCCCGCGCGCCATTCTGCGCGGCGACTACGAGGAGGCGGAGGCGACCGCGCGCCGTTTCTCGGCGCTCTTCGGCCCCGATCATTTCTATCTCGAGGTGCAGGACCACGGGCTGGAGGAGCAGAAGACCGTCAACCGCGCGATCCTCGAGATCGCGCAGAAAACGGGCATCGGCCTCGTTGCGACCAACGACGTCCATTACCTGCGCCGGGGCGACGCGGATACGCACTCGATCCTCCTGTGCATCCAGACGAACAGCGTCATCACGGACGGCCGACCGATCGGCTTTGAGACGGATGAGTTTTATTTTAAGGATGCCTGGGAGATGGAGCGGCTCTTCGCCGACTATCCCGGCGCGATCGAGAACACCGGCAGGATCGCCGACCGCTGTTCCTTTGACTTCACCTTCGGCAAAACGGAGCTGCCGCGCTTCCGCCCCGAGGGCGGCGTCCCGCCCCGGGCGTATCTGGCCTCTCTTGCCGAGGCGGGACTCGCCCGCCGCACGGCGGCTGGGCACATCGTTTTCTCCGCGGCGCATCCTGAGCGGGAATACCGGGAGCGGATCGAATACGAGCTGTCGGTGATCGATAAGATGGGCTACTCGGAGTACTATCTCATCGTCTGGGATTTCGTGCGCCACGCCAAGTCCGAGGGGATCCCCGTCGGGCCGGGACGCGGCTCCGGCGCCGGCAGCCTCGTCGCCTATCTGATCGGCATCACGGACATCGATCCCTTGCGCTTCGCCTTGCTCTTTGAGCGGTTTCTCAATCCGGAGCGCGTCAGCATGCCCGATTTCGATATCGACTTCTGCTATGACCGCCGCGACGAGGCGATCGAGTACGTGCGCGAAAAGTACGGCGCGGATCACGTTTCGCAGATCATCACCTTCGGCACGATGGCGGCGCGCGCCGCCGTCCGCGACGTCGGCCGCGCGCTCGGCATGAGCTACGCGGACGTGGACGCCGTCGCCCGTCAGATCCCCCGCACGCTCGGCATCACGCTCGCCGACGCAGTGAAGGGAGAGGGACTTGCTTCGATGATGGCGGAGGACGAGCGCGTGCGCCGTCTCGTTGAGACGGCGCGTGCGCTGGAGGGCATGCCGCGGCACGCCTCGACGCACGCCGCCGGTGTCGTCATCACGGAGCGGCCGCTCTGCGAGTATGTGCCGCTGGCCGTCAACAACGGCGTCGTCGTTACGCAGTACGACATGAACACCGTCGCCGATCTCGGCCTGCTCAAGTTCGATTTTCTCGCGCTGCGCTATCTGACGATCATCGCCCAGGCCGAGGCGCAGATCCGCGAGGAAAGACCGGATTTCGATATCGCGGCGATCCCGCTCGACGACGCGCGCACCTTTGAACTGATCGCCGCCGGACGGACGGACGGCGTCTTCCAGCTCGAATCGGGCGGCATGCGCCAGACGCTGATGCAGATGAAGCCGTCGCGCATCGACGACATCATCGCGGCCATCGCGCTCTACCGGCCAGGCCCGATGGATTCCATCCCGAAATATATCGAGAACAGCCGCGATCCGTCAAGGATCCGCTACGTTACGCCGCTGCTCGCGCCGATCCTCGACGTGACCAACGGCTGCATCGTCTACCAGGAGCAGGTGATGCAGATCTTCCGCGCGGTCGCCGGCTATTCGCTCGGTCGCGCGGACATCGTGCGCCGCGCTATTTCCAAAAAGAAGCTCTCCGTGCTTGAGAGCGAGCGCGCGTCGTTCCTTGCCGGCGCTGCGGAGCACGGCGTCGCCGCCGACGCGGCCGCCGCCCTTTTTGAGGAGATCGTCGGCTTTGCCAATTACGCCTTTAATAAGAGCCACGCCGCCGCCTACGGCGTCCTCTCCTACCGCTCGGCCTATCTGAAGGCGCACTATCCGCGGCAGTATATCTCGGCGCTGATGACGTCGGTGCTCGGCGACAGCGACAAGCTGGCGGAGTATATCGGCGAATGCGCGCGCCTCGGCATCCGCATCCTGCCGCCGCACGTCAACGACAGCGCCTGGGATTTTCATGTGGAAGGCGCGAACATCCGCTTCGGCCTGCTCGCCCTGAAAAATCTCGGGCGGCAGTTCGTGGACGCGCTCATCGCCGAGCGGCAGCGCGGCGGCCGCTTCCTCTCCTTCGACGATTTTCTCTCTCGCATGAGCGGCGCATCGATGAACAAGCGGCAGCTGGAGATGCTGATCAAATCCGGCGCGCTCGACGGTCTCGGCGCCTCCCGCCGCCAGATGCTGACGGTGTACGAGGCGGTGCTCGACGCGCGCTCCGCCGCCACGCGGCAGAGCGTGGAGGGACAGCTCGATCTCTTTTCCGCCGCGCCGGCCTCGCCGCAGCGCGCGGCAGGGATGCCGCGGCTGAGCCTGCCGGACGTCGCGGAATTCAGCGCGCGGGAGCTTTTGCGGCTGGAAAAGGAGAGCTCGGGACTGTATTTCTCCGGCCATATCCTCGACGACTATTCGCAGTCGCTCTCCGGGATCCGCCTCGACACCGCCGCCGCGATCAAGGCGGCCTTCCGGGAGGAGGACGAGAGCAGCGAGGAGGCGGAGGGCGCGCCGGCGCCGGAATACGCCGAGAAGCAGAATGTCACGCTGGCGGGCGTCTTTACAAAAAAACAGAACAAGGCCACGCGGGCCGGTGAGCAGATGGCGTTTCTGACGCTGGAGGACCGCACGGGCGAGATCGAGATCGTCGCCTTCCCGAAGACGCTTGCCGCGATGGGCGACGCGCTCGGCGTCGACCGCGTCGTTCTGGTTCGAGGCACGATCTCCGTGCGCGACGACGAGGAGCCGAAGATCCTTTTGCGCGACGTTCGGCTGCTGGTGGAGAACGGCGTACAGCCGCCGCCTTCGGCGCCGACTCCGCCCGCACCGCCGCCTT
>Ga0208297_1000120_pt1 | contig 208685 bp, 178 predicted proteins | sample LMS_cellobiose_e_FD_187367 | JGI IMG/M metagenome (GOLD analysis project Ga0208297, IMG submission 187367) | Rumen-fistulated moose microbial communities from Alaska, USA - LMS_cellobiose_enrichment (SPAdes) (version 2) | ecosystem: Host-associated > Mammals > Digestive system > Stomach >... | reverse complement strand
AGCCGTGGCCGGGCGGGACTGAGCGGTCGTCGGACGAGCCTGCGTTGTGGCCTGGCGGGGCTGGGCCGTGGCCGGGCGGGGCTGAGCGGTGGCCGGACGGGGCTGAGCCGTTCCGAGCGGACGCGCGGGGCGCGGCGTCCCGGCGGGCTCGAATTCCTCCACCTCGAACGACTTGCGCGCGCGGCCTGTATATCCCTGCGCCGGCGCGCGTCCTTCCGCGCCGGCGGTTCGTCTCTGATCGTAATCGGGCATTCGGTTTACCTCCCAGAAATGGCAGAAAATAGCGTCTTTTTGATTATAGCATACTTTGCGCGCCGCGCCCAGCGTCAGGCGCAAAAAAACAGCATATTAAGGTGGGAAAATGTGTTAATTTATCCGTTTGAGGAAACAATCCGACGAAGTGCGGCGTCTTAATTACTGAGACTATGAAAACATATAAACAGTTGCGGGTTATTTCGGGCAAATATTTAACTATTCGATGAATTTTATCTGCCTGTCATTGACGAATCCGCCGTTTTGTTGTATGTTAATATAGAGTGAGTCTCTGGATCCGGGCGGGGCGGCGCGCGCTGTCCGGAGGAGGCGCGCTGGACGGATGGGTCAGCCCCTGTCCGCGACCCACACAAAGGAGAAATGACCATGGCCAGAGGAAAGACATTCAAATTCGGCAAAACGCTGATTAATATTTCCAGCCGGGGCATCGCCACAAAGGATACCTCGACCGGTGAAATAAAGCGCCACGCCTTCCCCTGGACGCAGGCGCCCCATCCCGCTCAGCCCGAGCCCGAACAGCCGGAGTATGCCGAAGACGAGGATGAGCAGCAGTTCTACCGGGAAGAAGGGCCCGCCTATTATGGCGGCGGCTACCAGGGCTATGACGACGAGGGCGCGTACGACGACGAGGAAGACGCGTATGCCGGCGAGGAGGAAGAATACGAGGAAGAGGAAGAACAGGCCAGGCCGGCGGGGCTGCTGGGCTCCACCTGGTTCATGTGGCTGATGCTCATCGTGCTTCCTCCGCTGGGCATCTGGCTTCTGTGGCGCCATAACCGCTATGAGATCACGCCGCGCTCCGCCATTTCCGCCGCCGCGGTCGTGTGGTTCATCATCCTGCTGATCTGGCTGTTCAGCCACATCGGCGGCCGCGACAACACGGTGCTCAACATGCCCACCGCCTCGCCCAGCCCGTCGCCCACCGTCGAGGCGGAGGCCTCGCCCACGCCCGAGCCGAGCGCGGACGCGCAGGCGACGGACAACGTCGGCGACAATATCGTGAACGCCAACCCCGCCGCCACGAACGTGATTTCCGCCACGGACGAGACGGCCGTCAACCCGACGCCCAACACCGAAGGCACCGCCGTGAGCACGGCGACCGACGCGCCGACCGATACCGTGCCGACCTCCGATCCCACGCAGGCCAATCCGGCCTCGGCGACCTTCGTCTATTCCACGACCGACGGAACATATTACCACTCCTACGCCACCTGCTCCAACATGACCAACGCCCAGCGCGTCACGCTGAGCGTGGCGCTGACCCGCAAGCAAACCGCCTGCCCGTACTGCTGGGCCCAGGCCAGCGGGACGCCCAAGCCGACCTCGACGCCGCTGCCGGCCGGCATGTACTACTACAGGCCGGACGGCACCTACTACCACCTCGACCCGAACTGCACGGGCATGAAGAACGCGCAGCTCGTGTCCGAGGCCGAGGCCATCGCCGCCGGCAAGATCTCATGCCCGACCTGCATCGGCTCGGTGTACATGAACGACGGCGGCCAGTGGTATCACTCCAACTCCACCTGCCAGGGCATGAAGAACGCCCGCAAGGTGACCATCACCGAGGCCAAGAACGCCGGCAAGACCGAATGCCCCGTCTGCATGAACGGCACCAATACGACCGGCACCGGAACGGCCACGGGCGACACCTCCTTCTATGCCACCGACGGCGGCAAGTGGTATCATTCCAATTCCACCTGCCAGGGCATGACGGGCGCCTACCGCATCTCCGCGGCGGCGGCCGAGCAGGCCGGCAAGACCGCCTGCCCCGTCTGCCTGAGCGGCAACAGCGGCACGGCGAGCTACTACGCCACCAGCGGCGGCACCTGGTATCACACCGACCGCAACTGCCAGGGCATGACCAATGCCTCGCGCGTCACGCTGGCCACGGCCATCGCGCGCGGGCAGACCGCCTGCCCGAAGTGCGCCGGCGGCAAGGAAACCACCGCCACCAACACCACCAACACGTCGAACGTGGTCAAAGTCGATACCGGCAACACCACCCCGACCACCAACACCAAGGTCTCTGATTCGACCTACTACTCGACCACGGACGGCACCTACTTCCACAAGGATCCTACCTGCACCGGCATGAAGAACGCCACGACCGTGAGCGCGGCGGAGATCGCCCGGCGCGGACAGACGCCCTGTCCGAAGTGCATCGGCACCTCCGGCATTTACTATTCCACGGAGACCGGCACGTACTATCACTCCAACCCGACCTGCACCGGCATGACCGGCGCCAACATCGTGACCCTGGCCATGATCCGCAGCCGCAACCAGACCGCCTGTCCGCGGTGCATCGGGGGCGGTGCGACGACGACGGGCACGGACGGCGGCGAACCGAACGGCACCTACTACGCCACGCCGGGCGGCACCTACTATCATAAGAACGCCACCTGCACCGGCATGAAGAACGCCGTGAAGATCACCAGGGCCACGGCCGAGTCCCGCGGACAGACGCCCTGTCCCACCTGCATCGGCTCCGTCTATTCCGCCGGCGGCCAGTACTACCACAAGGATCCCACCTGCCAGGGCATGAAGAACGCCGAACTGGTGACGATCCAGGCGGCTGAAAAGGCCGGCCAGACCGCCTGCCCCGTGTGCATTGGCGGCGGCACGACCAACCCCGGCGACAACGGCAGCGGCGATTCGAACCTGATCTATTACGCCACCGAAACGGGCGCGCACTATCATCGCAACGCCACCTGCTCCGGCATGTCCGGCGCGACCAAGGTGAGCGAGGCGACCGCCAAAGCGCGCGGACAGACCCCCTGCCCGGTGTGCATCGGCACGGTCTACGCCACGGAGAACGGCGACTACTACCACTCCGACCCGACCTGCACCGGCATGAAGGGCGCCAGGCTCATGACCGTCGATCAGGCCGAGCTGAGCGGCAAGGCCCCCTGTCCCACCTGCATGGGCGGCACGCCGATCGAAAAAATCGGCGACAGCGTGAGCAACTCGACGGGCGGCGAAACGGTTCAGACGGCCAGCGCCGCCTCAAACGGTTCGACGCAGGTATGGATCACCATCGAGGGGGCGAAGTACCACACCAGCTCGAAGTGTTCCGAGCTTACCGGCAAGGTTCCCGCCTCGACCCGGCTCGACTGGGCCGTGAAGAACGGCTACGGTCCCTGCAGCGTTTGCGGGGCGCCGACGCTGGATCGTACCTGACACGGGTTCACAAAGGAAGCGGCTGTCTCTCGGAAGCGAGGGGCAGCCGCTTTGGCACTTCTCCCGGCCGCATCGGGCCGGTCAGGGGTCTGGCGACAATCGCCGATGTATGGGGCGATAAACGAAGCCCGCTCTGACGCTTTAGCAACATGCTCTGGACAAGGCGGGCAATCTGTATTATACTATAATCATGAAGGGTCACCCGCGCCGCACGAGCGGCAGGATCTTCTTCATGACCGGATACATCAGCAGCACGTCCACCGGATACTGCAGCAGGTTTTTGAGCGCGCGCGCGGGCAGCAGCGCGAAGAACGCCTTGCCGTAGAGCATGTTCAGCCAGAGCGTGTTGAGCAGCAGGTTGCACACGACGTCGATCAGCAGCTTTGTCACCAGCAGGCGTTTCAGGGTGACGCTGCGCCGGTAGAGCATGACGCCGTAGATCAGGCCGCTCACCAGCCCTGTGATCGTGAAGCCGGGAAAGTATGGCCCCGTGGGCCTGATCACAAAGCCAATGACGTCGGCCAGCGCGCCGTTGACCGGCGCGACGGCCGGACCGAGCAGCGCCCCCGCCAGGGAGAGCGCCAGGTAGCCGAACGATATGCGGATGTCGGGGCCGATCGGTATGGCCGCGACAAAGCCCAGCACCACCTGCACGGCCAGCAGCATGGCCGCGGTCACCAGCGAACGCACGCGGCGCAGCCCGCGCGCCGACTCACGAAACAGCGCCCACATACTCATCGCCTCCCCGACGCCCGCGCCCCGCGCGGGAATCATTCGCCCCGATCCGTTCAATGCTATGATTATAAGGGATTCCGCCACAGGATGAAATAGAAAAAACAGGCAGGTTATGTTAAATGAATAAGAATCACAAGCCAATCAGGCTTCCTCATCCCCGCATGCTCACCGTCGATCCTTACCTGACGCCCTACGCCGGGGCCATCGACGAGCGCATCGCCTACTGCCGCCAAACCCGCGAGCGGCTGCTGGGCGGAAAGGACATCCTCTCCTTCGCCAACGGATACATGCACTACGGCCTGCATCGCACGAAAACCGGCTGGGTTTTCCGCGAACACGCGCCCAACGCCGCCGCCGTGCATCTGTTCGGCGATTTCAACGGCTGGGACCGGCAGACGCATCCGCTGAAGGGCGATGAAGCCGGCGACTGGGCGATTGAGATCAAGGGCAAAAACACCTTCCAGGACGGCCAGCGGCTGCTGCTGCAGATCACCACGAAGGACGGGCGCGTGCTCGACCGCATCCCCGCCTATGCCCGCGGCGCCGTTCAGAACCCTGAAACGCGCCAGTTCGACGGCCGCGTGGTGGTGAGCGACTACGTGTGGCGCGACGGGAAGCGCGCCGCCGCTTTCCCCTCGCCGCTGCTCATCTACGAATGCCACGTGGGCATGGCGCAGGAGGAGCCGGGCATCGGCAGCTACCGCGACTTTGCCGACAACGTGCTGCCGCGCGTCAGGGCGGACGGCTACAACGCCGTGCAGCTGATGGCCATTCAGGAGCATCCCTACTACGCCAGCTTCGGCTATCAGGTGACCAATCCGTTCGCCGCATCCGCGTGGTACGGCCCGCCGGACGACCTGAAGTATCTGGTGGACACGGCGCACGGACTGGGCCTCAGGGTGCTGCTCGACCTGGTGCACGCGCATTCCAGCAAAAACGAGCGGGAAGGGATCTGCAACTTCGACGGAAGCGGCTCGCTGTACTGCGAGGGCGAGCATCCCGCCTGGGGCAGCATGCTGTTCGCCTACCACCGCGACGACGTCGTGCACTACCTGCTCTCCAACATCAAGTTCTGGATGGACGAATATCACTTCGACGGCTTCCGCTTCGACGGCGTGACCAGCATGATCTACAAGGACCACGCCATGGGCCGCGCCTTCACGGGCTACGACGACTACTTCTCCGGCAACGCCGACTACGCCGCGCTGGCCTACCTCTCGCTGGCCACCGAGCTCATCCACGCGGTGAATCCGCACGCCGTGGCCATCGCCGAGGACATGAGCGGCTATCCCGGCCTTTGCCTGCCCGTGGCCTGGGGCGGCATCGGCTTCGACTACCGGCTGAACATGGGCGTGCCGGATCTGTGGATCAAATTCATCAAGGAGTATCGGGATCAGGATTGGGATATGTTCAAGCTGTGGTACGAGCTGACCACGCGCCGCCCGCAGGAAAAGACCGTGGGCTACGCCGAATCGCATGATCAGGCGCTGGTGGGCGACAAGACCATCATCTTCCGGCTGCTGGACGCGGAGATGTATGTGGGCATGGATCGCGCGTATCACACGCCCACGATGGACCGCGGCATCGCGCTGGCCAAGCTCATCCGCTTCGTCACCCTCACCGCGGCCTGCGACGGCTATCTCAACTTCATGGGCAACGAGTTCGGCCACCCCGAGTGGATCGATTTCCCGCGCGAGGGCAACGGCTGGAGCCATCACTACGCGCGCCGCCAGTGGTCGCTGGCCGAAAACGGCTTCCTCAAGTATAGCCTGCTCGGCGCGTTCGACCGCGACATGCTCGCGCTGGTCAGGAAATACCGCGTGCTCAGCGACCGCGCCGCCCAGAGCCTCTGGATCGATCAGGACCGAAAGCTCATCGCCTTCAGGCGCGGGCCGCTCACGTTCCTGTTCAACTTCGATCCGGAACGCGACTGCGTCTCCATCCCCTGCAGCCAGCTCGAGCCGGGCGAATACCGCGTCGTTCTGGACAGCGACCGGGCCGAATACGGCGGTTTTGGCCGCGTGTCCGAGCGCTTCGCGCTGGGCTGGGACGGCACGATGCGCGGCTGTCTGCCCGCGCGCACGGCGGCGGCGCTGCTCCCGGAAGAAAAATGACAGATTGCCGCATGCTTTCTCCGCTGAAGCCATTGCGCTGAACGCCGCTTTGTGCTACACTGGGTGAGCATGCGGTACTTTTATGCGCTTTCCTGCGAAGGCGGCATGATCTGCCGCCTCTGTCACGGAAGCATTGTCTTGCTCATTTGATGTAAGGAGGACTTTCACCATGCTCAACATCGCAATGATCAGCAAATGGCACGTCCACGCGGGGGGCTATGCCCGCTTCATCCAGAACCAGAGCGACGCGCGCGTCTCCTGCGTGTGGGACGAGGATCCTGCGCGCGGCCAGGCCTGGGCCGATGAGCTGGGGGTGCCCTTCGAGGCGGATTACGATGCGCTGCTCGCCCGCGGCGACGTGGACGCCGTGGCCATCGACACCCCCACGAACAGGCACAGGGAGGTCATGGTCAGGGCCGCGAAGGCCGGAAAGCACATCTTCACGGAGAAGTGCATGTGCCTGAAGGTGGCGGACTGCGACGAGGTCATCCGGGCCGTCGAGGACGCCGGCGTGATCTTCACCATCAGCTTCCCGCAGCGGACGATGGGCCAGAACATTTTCATCAAGCAGTGCATTGAGGACGGCACGCTGGGCGACGTCACGCTGCTCCGCGTGCGCGACAGCCACGACGGCGCGACGGCCGGCTGGCTGCCCGAATACTGGTATGATCCCGAGACCACCGGCGGCGGCGCCATGATGGACCTGGGCGCGCATCCCATGTATCTGTCCCGCTGGATGCTGGGCCGGCCCGTGCGCATCCAGTCCATGTTCAACGCCCGCACGGGGCACGCCGTGGAGGACAACTCGGTGTGCACCATCGAATTTGAGAACAAGGCCATCGCCGTGGCGGAAACCGGCCTGGTGTCGGGCATGAACCCGCAGACCATGGAGGTCTACGGCACCAGGGGCGTCATCCTGTGCGAGGGCAACAGGCTGCGCCTGCGCACAAAGGACATTGCGAAATACGTCGACGGCGGCTGGGTGGACATCAAGCCCCCGGAAAACGAGCGCGCCCCGCTGCGCCAGTTCATCGACAGCGTGCTGTACGGCAAGCCCGTGAATTTCGGCCTGAAGGAAGGCCGCGAGCTCACCGAGCTGATGGAAAACGCCTACATCGCGGACAGAGAGAAGAGAGAGGTGCGCTTCTGACGCGCCGCCCCAGGCACGGACAAGCATAACATGGAGAAAGTCATTCTGATTTCAATCGACGGCATGAGGCCGGACGGCTTCCTGGCCTGCGGGCATCCCTTCGCGCAGAAGATGATGCGGCTGGGCTCCTACACCCTCGCGGGGCGCACGGTCTTCCCCTCGGTCACGCTGCCCTGCCACATGTCCCTGTTTCACAGCGTGCCGCCGGAGCGGCACGGCGTGCTCACCAACGACTACGCGCCCATGGTGCGGCCGCTGAACGGCCTGTTCGAGCAGATCAGGGCCTGCGACGGCGTGAGCGCCATGTACTACGGCTGGGAGCCGCTGCGCGATGTGGCCCGGCCCGGCTCGCTGAAATACGCCGGCTATGTCAACGCGTACACCTCGGACGCCACCGACGCCATCCTCACGGACATGGCGCTGGAGCGCGTCGCCCTGAGCAGGCCCGACTTCGTGTTTCTCTACATGGTGGAAACCGACGAAAAGGGCGGCCATGACAGCGGCTGGATGACGGAGACATACCTGCGCACCATTGCCGCGGCCATCGACAACGTGCGCCGCGTGGTCGAGGCGGCGGGCGACGAATACACCGTCGTCGTCACCGCCGACCATGGCGGCCACGACCGCTCCCACGGGACCGACAGGCCGGAGGACATGGTCATTCCCATGTTCTTCATCGGCGGCGCCTTCGAGCCCGGCCGCGCGCTGTCAGGCGTGAGCATCCTGGACATCGCCCCCACCGTCGCCCGCGTCATGGGCGTGCGCTCCGCCCCGGAATGGGAGGGGAGGGCGCTGGTTTAGCTTCGGTATGCGCAGGAGGAGCCCGGTCAAGGCGGACCGGGCTCCCCGTTTTTGCGTATTGATCAGATCATCATGTCAGAACGGGCTCTCCTCCGGGTCGGTGATGGCGATGGCCACGCCGTTCACCTCCACGCCCTCCTCGGCGCGGATCAGCAGGTACTTCTTCCCGTCGATCACCCGCGTCTCGATGAGGTCGGCGCGCTCCGGGGCGATTTTGATCACCACGTCCGGCAGCTTCACGCTGAACTGCTTCGGCTCCACGATGTTCACCGGGCTCAGATCGACACCCGCGCCCAGCCGCTCGTCGTACTGCGCGGCGAACGCGTCCACGCGCTCCGGCGAGACGCCCGAATCCCGCAGCATGTCGCGCATCTCGTTGCGGGAGATCTTCAGCGGCTCCGCTTCCTTATCGGCCTGCTGCTCGCGGATGCGCTCGCTCAGCTGCTCGTGCACCGACTGCACCACCTCGTAGCTGCACTCCTCCTCCAGCGAGTCCTGCAGAATCGCCTGAAACGCCTCCCGCTGCTCCAGCGCCGCCATCGGCTTTTCCTCGGCGTTGAACAGCGCGGCGGAGAGCTCGTCATACGTCCTGTCCGGATCGCGCAGGTAGTACACGGCGTTGTAGATATTGCTCGCGCGGTCATCAAAGGCCGGAAACATGAAGCCCAGCTCCGGCGCGTTGACGATCCAGTCCTGCGTGCGCGGGCGGAACTCATTCTCCGCGGCGTCCCATTTCAGCGCCGGCTTGCTCAGCCGCACCGGGCACACGCTGCAGATGATGTAGTGGAACACATCCGAGCCGTCCTCCGCCTTCTGCCCGTCGGTGGTGAAGGAGGGCACGTCGTAGGCGTCGTGCATGAGGAGAATCAGGTAATTGTCCTCCATGTCCAGCGCGTCGATGATGTGCCCGTAGAACGCCTGAACGGCCCCGTCGTCGGTCAGCGCCGAATCGCGCAGCGCCATCAGCAGGCGGTGCTCCCCGCCCTCGCGCACCTGCTCCGTGGAGAAGCCCATGTTCACGAGGTTTTTATCCGGCGTGCCGGAGAGCGTCTTGCTGAACAGCGACAGGTACTTTTCCGCCTCCTCCTCCGGCATGGCCAGCGGCGACTGGCCAAACTGGGAAATGATTTCACGGTTCTGGTTGACATAGCAGCCGCGGATGAGCGTCACGTTGCTGCGCTCGGGATTCAGGCGGCGCCTGATTTCTGCAATTTCTTTTCTGTTCATATACACCTCAATAACGTCGCGGCGCTATTCGCCGACTGTTTTCCTGAACGCCGCGGGCAGGGGCAGCTTGCGGCCGGCCTCGTAGTCGTAGTAGACCATGACCTCCGTCTCCTCGGCAATGAGCGCGCCCGCGCCGTCCAGCACGCGATGCGCCAGGGTGAAGCTGGTCGTGCCGCAGTCCGTCACGCGGCTTTCCACCACGGCCTCGCCGGGAAAGAACAGGGGCCGCCGGAAGCTCACGCTGATCGAAGCGACGATCGGCCCGACCTTCGGCGAGACAAATTCGGGCATGACGCCCGCCGCGTGGCAGATGTTCACCCGCGCGGTCTGTATGTAGCGCAGGATCGCCAGGCTGTTGACATGCCGCATGGCGTCTACATCCGCCCAGTCCACCGCAATCCTCGTGACAGTTTGCATAAAGGCCTCCTCAGAGCGGCAGGCGATAGAGCTTTTCCATCAGCGGAATGAAGACGGCCTCGTCGCCCGACGTCATGAACGTCACGCCGCCCTCGCCCTCGGCCCTCAGCATGCCGCCCTGCGCGAGCAGGCTTTCCAGCCGGCGCGCCGTGCCTTCGTTGCCGTCGACCAGCGGTACGCCGGGCAGAAGTCGCGACAGCGCGCCCTTCAGAAACACATAGTGCGTGCAGCCCAGCACCACGGCATCCAGCTGCACGTCTCTGTAATCGGCCAGCACCGCGGCGAGATAGTCGTACAGCCGCCCGCTCTCCATCTCTCCGGCCTCCACAAATTCCATCAGTCCCGCGCAGGGCCTGACGATCGCGTGCTCGCCGTATTTTTCATTCAGCAGCTGGAACTTGTGCTGCCGGAGCGTCGCCGGCGTGGCCAGCACCAGGATGCGCCCGCCGCGCCACAGCTGCGAGGCCGGCTTGAGCGCGGGCTCCATGCCCACCACGGGGATGGTCAGCCGCTCGCGCAGCGCGGCCGCCGCGGCGGATGTGGCGGTGTTGCAGGCGATCACCAGCGCCTTTACGTCATACGACAGAAGCACGTCGGCGATATGCGTCGCCAACGTGCGTATGGTATCTTCGCTCTTCGTGCCGTAGGGCGCGTTGAGATTGTCGCCGTAATAGAGAAAGCGTTCGCGGGGCAGCAGCCGCGCGGCATCCCGCAGCACGCTCACGCCGCCCACGCCGGAATCAAAGAATCCGATGGCACTGTTTCTGTCCATGGCGCAATATCAGTCGTCCTCTTCCTCTTCTTCAGGCAGCTCTGCGTCGTGATAGACGTTCTGGGTGTCGTCGTAGTCGTCCAGCTCGTCCAGCAGGCGCTGCACCTTGGCCGCGACCTCGGGATCGGTGACGGGCGTGGTGGTGGTGGGCACCATGCGGCGGTCGGCCTCCAGGAAGGTGCAGCCGGCCTTTTCCAGGTTTTCGCGCACCTCGGAAAACGCGGCGGGATCGGTGTAAACCACCGCGGAATCCTCTCCGATCTCCACGTCGTCTGCGCCGGCATCCAGCGCCAGCATCATCAGCTCGTCCTCGTCAAGGCCCTTGCTGTTGTCCAGCACGATGACGCCCTTGTGCTCGAATTTCCAGGACACACAGCCCGTCGCGCCCAGACCCTTGCCGAACTTGTCGAACAGGTGGCGGATCTCGGACGCCGTGCGGTTCAGGTTGTCGGTCACGATGTCCACAATGACCGCCACGCCGCCGTCGGCATAGCCCTCGTAGGTGATTTCCTTATAGGACGCGCCGCTTCCCTCTCCGGCCGCCTTTGCGATGGAGCGCTTGATGTTGTCGTTGGGCATGTTGTTGGCCTTGGCCTTGGCGATGACGTCGCGCAGCTTGCCGTTGGTGGCCGGGTCAGCGCCGCCGCCCTCGCGCACGGCGATGGCGATTTCGCGGCCGATCTTGGTGAAGATCTTGCCCCTCTGGGCGTCGGTCTTTTCCTTTTTGTGCTTGATGGTCGTCCATTTATTATGTCCGGACATGAAGATCAGCTCCCCGATCAGTTTTTTTCATACACTTTATCATACCATACATTGCCGCAGGAATCAACTTCAACGGCCCGTTTCCGCGGCATTTTTCACGAAAAAATAAATCATGCCCGCCGCATGACACGCGCGGCGGGCGTCTGGCGTGTTGTCATCGCTCCATCCGGTAGGCGGCGGGGGCCACGCCCGTCAGGCGGTGGAAGCAGTTTGAGAAATGGCTGAAATGACGGAAGCCGACCTTCTCCGCGATGTTGGAGATGGGGAGCGAGGTGGTCAGCAGCAGCTGCGTCGCCATCTCCACGCGGTAGCGCATCAGGTACTGATGCAGCGACATGCCCATATCGCGCACGAAAATCGCGTTGACATAGTTGGGATGATAGCCCAGCTCGGAGGCGATGTCGGCATTGTTCAGCGGCTCCATATACCGCTCGGTCACCAGATCGATCACCCGGCCGATCAGGGCGTGCATGCCGCCCTCCGAATGGTGAACAATCCGCGTCAGCATGACCTCCATGCCGCCGCTCAGGCGCAGCTGCCAGTGAGGCTCTTTGCGCAAAAACACCCGCATCATGCTCGATATGGCCTGCTCTATGCCGGGCACGCCATCGATCACCAGCGGTTCGTTCAGGCAGGCGGCGTCCTCGAAAACCGGTCCGGCCGCGCCCTCCTCGCCGCCCGCGCTGTAATCGAAGCTGATCGCCAGCGTCGAGACAGGCTCGTCCTGAGCCCGGATGACATACGCGCTCTCGGCGGGCATCACCATGACGCTGCCCGGTCCGAACGCCGCGGCGCGCTTTGCGCCCGCGCGCACATCGCCGCAGCCCTCCTGTATCAGCAGCAGTTCGCAGCGATGCGGCCGCACGAGGCGCTTGTGGTCCGGGAGGTATCTCCGGGGCGTGATGCTGTGGACGACGGGCCTGATCTCCTCAAATTTCATGCTATAGCCTCCGATTCTGTGATGCGATGATCAACACAATGCCTTCTGAACGCGGCCGGGCGGAAAAGCCGCCGCCGCGACGCCATATTTCAGAGGGAATTCAGCAGGGATCCTCCGGGCCGCTCTGCACCTGCCTGTCTTCCAGGCAGCGCCGCGCGTTGCCCGCCAACCGAACGAGCAGCCCGCTGATCTGGGCCTTTTCTTCTTCCGTGAAGTCCTCCGTCACCGTCTCGAACCATTCCTGGCGCATTTTCCGGATGGGCTCGAGCATGGCCTCGCCCCGTTCGGTCGGATAGAGCCTCTTGGCCCGCCGGTCGCGCGCGTCCGGCTCAACGCGGATGTATTCCCGCTCCGCCAGCTTGCGCACCGCGCGCGTCACCGTGCCGTTGTCGTAGGCGCCGTTCTGCGCCAGCTCCGCCATGCTGACGCCCGGATGCGCCGCGATATGCCACAGAAAATACTGCTGTCCCGCTCCCAGCCCGTACGGCCTGAGCTTTTCCGCATAGCGCATCTGCGTCAGACGGTAAAATATCGAGCAGTTTTTCAGAATAAAATATCTGGCCGCCATATATTCCGCTCCCCCTTCGCGCTCTCTCCGCTTCACTATTATAAAAAGAAATGTTCGCGTGTGCAAGTAAATATTTGTTTATGCAAACACATTTGGGCGTTATTAACGCCGGGCGGGGCGCATACGCTGTAGCATACGGCCTGCGCGAGAAAAACATTTGACAAATTCGCAGGAGCCCTTGCGAAACGGCGCGGAAAAATGTATAATGAGGGCGGAAACGGCCCGTGCAGACGGCATGGGGCCGCCCCGGGACAGAAAGGAGCATCTGGTATGGATCTTCAGAAAATCATCAACGATGTCATTGCCAAGCTGCAGGGCGATTCCGGCCTTTTGAAGAGCTTCGCCGCTGACCCGGCCGCTCTCATCAGGAAGATCGTCAACGTCAACCTGAGCGACGAACAGCTCAAGCAGATCATCGACGCCGTCAGGAGCAAGATCGACCTGAGCAAAATCGACGTGAAGCAAGCCGCCGGCCTTCTGGGCAAAATCAAGAGCTTCTTCGGCAAATAGCACGCGTTTTGCCGCCCGCCAGGCTCCCTGCCGGAGTCCGGCGGGCTTTTTACATTCCGCGGCGTTTCGTCGGCAATTCTGACCGATTTATTAATTCAATTTGTGTTGACAAACAAAACGGCGCGTTGTACAATGCCTGTAATTTGGGCGCGAGTGAATTTTTATGAGATATATTCATGAATCACCCCGCGCAAGCGAATAAATATTCGATTTTGAAACGAAACGGCAGGATCGACGGAAACGGAGGCACGTTCATGAAAAAGCGATATCTCGTGTTGGAGGACGGAACCGTGTTTGAGGGCCGCGCGTTCGGGGCCGACCGCGCCGCCGTCGGCGAGCTGGTATTCACCACCGGCATGGGCGGCTACATCGCCACGCTCACCGACCCCAGCTATTACGGCCAGATCGTGCTGCAGACCTTCCCGCTCATCGGCAACTATGGCATCATCGAATCCGACTTCGAGGGCGAATGCCGCCTGCGCGGCTATGTCGTGCGCGAGTGGTGCGAGACGCCCTCCAATTTCCGCTGCCAGTACGATCTGGATACCTTCCTGAAAAACAAGGGCGTCCCGGGCGTCTGGGGCCTGGACACGCGCGCCGTGACAAAGCTGATCCGCGAGCGCGGCGTGATGAACGCCCTCATCTGCGACGAGCCGCCCGCCAGCCTCGACGAGGTGAAGGCGTACGCCGTGAAGGACGCCGTGCGGAGCATCACCGTGCGGGCGCCGGAGTTCTGTCCGGCGGAGGGCGAGGCAAAGCGCCGGGTCACGCTCATCGACTACGGAGCCAAGCACCACATCCTCTGCGAGCTGCAGAAGCGCGGCTGCGACGTCACCATCGTGCCGTCCTTCACCACGGCGGAGGAAATCATCGCCGCTCATCCGGACGGCGTGATGCTCTCCAACGGCCCGGGCGATCCCGCGGAAAACACGGAATGCATCGAAACGCTGAAAAAGCTGCTGGGCCGGATCCCGATGTTCGGCATCTGCCTGGGGCATCAGCTGCTGGCGCTGGCGGCCGGGGGGCGGACGATGAAGCTGAAGTACGGCCATCGCGGCGCGAACCAGCCCGTGCGCGAGCTCAGCACCGGCTCCACCTACATCACCAGCCAGAATCACGGCTACGCCGTGGTGTCCGAGTCGCTCACCAACGGCCATGTCAGCTTTGAAAACGCCAACGACGCCACCTGCGAGGGCGTCGATTATCCCGGCCTGAAGGCGTTCTCCGTGCAGTTCCATCCCGAGGCCTGCTCCGGCCCGCGCGATACCATGTTTCTGTTCGACCGCTTCGTCAGCATGATGGAGGAGGATCGCCATGCCGCTGAATAAAGACATCAGAAAGGTACTCATGATCGGCTCCGGGCCCATCGTCATCGGCCAGGCCGCCGAGTTCGACTACGCCGGCGCGCAGGCCTGCCGCGTCCTCAAAAAGGCGGGCGTCAACGTGGTGCTGGTCAACTCCAATCCGGCCACCATCATGACCGACAAGGCGCTGGCCGACGAAATCTACCTCGAGCCGCTGACCGCCGAGACGGTCAAGCGCATCATCGAGAAGGAAAAGCCGGACAGCATGCTGGCCGGCCTGGGCGGCCAGACCGGCCTGACCATCGCCATGCAGCTCAGCAAAGAGGGCTTCCTGCAGAGCCACGGCGTCCGGCTGATCGGCACCAGCGCCGAGGCCATCTCCAAGGCCGAGGACCGGCAGCTGTTCAAGGACACCATGACCAGCATCGGCGAGCCCGTCATTCCCTCCGACATCGCCAACGACGTGGACACCGCGCTGGCCGTTGCGGAGAAGATCGGCTATCCCGTCATCGTGCGCCCCGCGTTCACGCTGGGCGGCGCAGGCGGCGGCGTGGCCCGCACGCCGGACGAGCTCAGGGAGATCGCGCACACGGGCCTGGACATGTCGCCCATCACGCAGGTGCTGGTCGAAAAGTACATCGCCGGCTGGAAGGAAATCGAGTTCGAGGTCATGCGCGACGGCACCGGCAACGTCATCGCCATCTGCAGCATGGAGAACGTCGACCCCGTGGGCATCCACACCGGCGACTCCATCGTCGTGGCGCCGGCGCTCACGCTGTCCGACCGGGAATATCAGATGCTGCGCAGCGCCTCTTTGAACATCATCGCGGCGCTGGGCATTGTGGGCGGCTGCAACTGCCAGTTCGCGCTCAACCCGAACAGCTTCGATTACGCCGTCATCGAGGTCAACCCGCGCGTGTCGCGCTCCTCGGCGCTGGCCAGCAAGGCCACGGGCTATCCCATCGCCAAGGTGACCGCGCAGATCGCGCTGGGCTACACGCTGGACGAGATCAGAAACGAGGTCACCGGCAAGACCTGCGCCTGCTTCGAGCCCACGGTGGACTATGTGGTTGTGAAGCTGCCCAAGTGGCCGTTCGACAAATTCGCCGGCGCCAGCCGCCGGCTGGGATCGCAGATGAAGGCCACGGGCGAGGTCATGGCCATCGCGCCCTCGTTCGAAATGGCGCTGATGAAGGCCGTCCGCGGCGCGGAAATCAGGCTGGATACGCTCAGCATGCCCTATGACGGCGACGTGCCGGTCGAAAAGCGGCTGGAGGACGGGGACGATCACCGTCTGTTCACCATCTTCGAGGCCATCCGGGCCGGCATTTCGCTCGACCGCATCTACGAAATCACGAAAATCGACCGGTGGTTCCTCGCGAAAATCAAGCGCCTGGCGGATTTTGAAGACGAGCTGGCCAAGGGGCTGACCGATGAAAAATACCTTGAGGCCAAGAAGCTGGGCTATCCCGACAGGGCCATCCGGCGCATTTCCGGCGCGCAGACGCTGCCCGCCGTGAGATCGTCGTTCAAGATGGTCGACACCTGCGGCGCCGAGTTTGACGCCGAAACGCCCTACTTTTACTCCACCTTCGACAGCGAGTGCGAGGCGCGCTCCTTCAGGCGCTCCGGCAAGCCCACCGTCATCGTGCTGGGCTCCGGGCCCATCCGCATCGGACAGGGCATCGAGTTCGACTATTCCTCGGTGCACTGCGTCTGGACGCTCAAGGAGCTGGGCTACGATGTGGTGATCATCAACAACAATCCCGAGACGGTCTCCACCGATTACGATACCGCCGACAGGCTGTACTTCGAGCCGCTCACCGAGGAGGATGTCATGCGCATCATCGAGGTGGAAAAGCCGGTGGGCGTCGTGGTGGCCTTCGGCGGGCAGACCGCCATCAAGCTCACCCAGTTCCTCGACCGGCAGGGCGTGGCCATTCTGGGCACCTCCGCGGAGGGCATCGACGTGGCCGAGGACCGCGAGCGCTTCGACGCCCTGCTGGAGAAATTCTCCATCCGCCGGCCGAAGGGCATGGGCGTGAGAAGCATGGACGAGGCAGTCGCCGCCGCGAAGGCGCTAGGGTATCCCGTGCTGCTGCGGCCGAGCTACGTCATCGGCGGGCAGAACATGACCATCGCTCACGAGGAGCAGGACGTGCGGCGCTACATGGCGCGCATCCTGGCCGGCGGCATCGAGAATCCCGTGCTGATCGACAAGTATATGCCCGGCATCGAGCTGGAGGTGGACGTCATTTCCGACGGCCGCGACGTGCTCATTCCCGGCATCATGGAGCATGTCGAGCGCGCGGGCATCCACAGCGGCGACTCCATCGCCGTCTATCCTCCCTTCAACATCAACGACCGGATGCTCGAAACCATCTGCGAGAGCTCTGAAAACCTGGCGCTGGCGCTGGGCACCAGGGGCCTGGTAAACATCCAGTATCTCATCTGGCAGGGCGAGCTGTACGTCATCGAGGTCAATCCGCGCGCCTCGCGCACCATTCCCTACATCAGCAAGGTCACCGGCGTGCCGATGGTGGACGTCGCCTCGCGCGTCATGGTCGGCGAAAAGCTGAAGGACCTGGGCTACGGCACCGGCCTGTACCGCACGCCGCCGTACTGCGCCGTCAAGGTGCCGATATTCTCCTTTGAGAAGCTGACCGACGTCAACGCCTACCTTGGCCCGGAGATGAAGTCCACCGGCGAGGTGCTGGGCCTGGGCGAAAACATGGGGGAGGCGCTGTTCAAGGGACTGACCAGCGCGGGCTTCAGGATGCCGCATCCGGGCGAGCAGGCCGGCGCGTACATCTCCGTGGACGATTACGACTACGGCGAGGTCATCCATCTGGCGCGCAAGCTGCACGACCTGCACATCGACCTCTACGCCTCCAGCGGCACCGCGGCGGTCATCCGCACGCTGGGCATCGGCGTCACCGAGGTTCCGGGCATCCGTGAGAGCGACGATCTGTTCCGCCTGCTGGAGAGCGGCGCCGTCAACTACATCGTCTATACCGGCGCGCTGCGCGACGACACCATCGAGGACTACATCCGGCTGCACCGCAAGGCGCTCCTGCTGGGCATCACCTGCCTGACCTCGCTGGATACCGCCGACGCCCTGGCCGACATCATCACCAGCCGCTACAATCAGGGCAACACCGAGCTGGTGGACATCAACCACATGCGCGCCAGCCGTCAGGTGCTGCGCTTCGCCAAGATGCAGGCCTCCGGCAACGACTACATCTACGTGAACAACCTCGAGGGCGCCATCACCTGTCCTGAAGCCATGAGCGTCAAGCTGTGCGAGCAGCACTTCGGCGTCGGCGCGGACGGGCTGGTGCTGATCGAAAAGTCCGACATCGCCGACGCGAAGATGCGCATCTTCAACCGCGACGGCTCCGAAGGCCTGATGGCGGGCAACGGCATCCGCTGCGTGGCCAAATTCCTGTACGACAACCGCCTGGTGAACCGAACCCGCATGACCATCGAGACGGCCAGCGGCGTGAAGTCGCTCACGCTGTACACGCGCTTCGGCAAGGTCTCGTCGGTGTGCGTGGACATGGGAGCGGTCTCCCTGCGCGCGAAGGACCTGCCCTGCACGCTGCCGTTTGAGAAGATCATCAACCTGCCGGTGGAAATCGGCAATTCAGAATTCAACATCACCTGCGTCTCGGTGGGCAATCCGCACTGCGTGGTGTTCACGGAGCAGGTTGAGAACCTCAACCTGGAGCGCCTGGGGCCGATCTTCGAGAACGCGCCCGTATTCCCGGAGCGCGTGAACACCGAGTTCATCCGCGTGGTCAATCCGACCACCATCCGGATGCGCTGCTACGAGCGCGGCAACGGAGAAACCCTGGCCTGCGGCACCGGCGCGTGCGCGGCGGTCGTGGCGGCCGTTGAAAACGGCCTCTGCCGGCGCGACGCGGACATCACCGTGCAGGTGCTGGGCGGCAACCTGATCGTCAACTACTCCGGCGGCAGCGTCACGCTCACCGGCAAGACCGCCCTGATCTACGAGGGCGAGCTGGAATACTGACGCGGAATTCCGTCAGAAGCGTGGTTCCGTATAAAGCGGCCGCGGCGCTTTCTCCTTGACAAAGGAGTCACTCATGGTATAATCATAGCGGTATGGGATAAAAACGGCGGCTGAGGCCGCGGAATGGAGAAAGCGGATATGAGCGATCTGGCGGCAAAATTCACGCGCCTCAAGACCGGTGTGGGCGGCAACCGGGAAAAGACGGGCTTTGAATTCACCTTTGGCATGCCGGAGGAGGAGCTGCGGCGCATCACGCCGCCCGGCCGGGCCAACCGACGCATCCTGGCGGAGCTGGAGTACGCGCTGCACGTGAGCGAGGCCAACGGCGGCGCGCATGAGGAAGAACTGAATGAAGCGCTGGATTACCTGCTTTCCGCGCTCGAGAGCGACGGCGCGCTCACAAATCAGGCCTGCGGGAAGGCCGAGGACATCCTCGCGCCCATGGCGGAGCTGGCCAGGTCCTACAAGCTGTTCCTGACGGGTCACGCCCACATCGACATGAACTGGATGTGGAGCTATCAGGAGACCGTGGCCGCCACGCTGGCCACGTTCCGCACCATGTGCAATATCATGGACGAATACCCGGAATTCACCTTCACCCAGTCTCAGGGCTCGGTGTATCGCATCGTGGAGCAGTACGATCCCGAGCTGATGGCGCGCATGAAAAAGCGCATCGAGGAGGGCCGCTGGGAGGTGGCCGCCACCAGCTGGGTTGAGTCCGACAAGAACATGCCTTCCGGCGAGTCGCTGCTGCGGCACATCGAGTATACCCGCCGCTACCTGCGCGACGTGTGGGGCGTGAAGGACTTCGATCTGGACTTCGTGCCGGACACCTTCGGCCACGCCGAAACCATTCCGGAGATCGACGCGTTCGGCGGCGTGAAGTACATGTATCACTGCCGCGGCAACGCGCGGGATCAGCTGCTCTACCGCTATCGCGCGCCTTCCGGCCGCGAGCTGATGGTGCTGCGTGAAGCCAACTGGTATAACGCGGCCGTCACGCCGCAGATGGCCTCCGGCCTGATGGAGGTCGTGAAGCGGTCCTCGGGCCTCAGGGCGGGCATGGTGGTGTACGGCGTGGGCGACCACGGCGGCGGCCCCACCCGGCGCGATGTGGAGCGGGCCATCGACATGATGACCTGGCCCATCTATCCCACGATCAGATTCGGCGGCCTCAGGGATTACTTCCGCGAGGCGGAGGCCGTGCGCGACAGCCTGCCGGTGGTGGCGGAGGAGATGAACTTCTTCGCGCCCGGCTGCTATACCACGCAAAGCCGCATCAAGCGCGGCAACCGGCGCGCCGAGGCCGCGTTTTACGACGCCGAAGCGCTGGCTGCGCTGGCCGGGCGAAAGGCGGGCTTCCGCCTGCCGAAGCGGCAGATGGAGGAGGCGTGGCGCGACGTGCTGTTCACGCACTTCCACGACATCCTGACCGGCTCCTGCGTGCAGGATTCGCGCGAGCACGCCATGGGTCTGTATCAGGGCGCGGCGGCCGTGACCAACACGCAGCTGGAAAAGGCCATGGCGGCCATTGCGCAGTCCGTGGATACGGCGGCCATGCCGGCGCTTCGCACGGTGCAGCCCTGGGAGACCGCCTCGGCCGCGCGGTTTGACACCCAGTCCGAAGGCGCGGGCGTGGGCTATGGCATCGAACACTTCGCCGGCGTGCCCGCGGCGGAGCGCGGCAGCGGCCTCGTGCGCGTGTTCCACGTATTCAACACGCTGAGCGAGGCGCGCACCGGCCTCGTCGAGCTGACCGTGTGGGACTACACCGGCGACCTGGCCCGCGTTCACCTTCAGGACGCCGAGGGCCATGAAATCCCCTGCCAGCTGGTCGACACAGAATGGCAGAAATACTGGGATCACCGCTACTTCCGCGTGCTGGCGCAGGTGACGGTGCCCGCCGTGGGCTATGCCACCATTGTGCTGCGCCAGAGGGAGCCGGAGACCTACCCCGTCTATCTCCAGAACGAGCGGGAGCAGGTGGCGCGCCTTTACGACGATATCACGCTGGATAACGGCGTCGTGCGCGCGGTGATCGACCGGACGAGCGGCCGCGTGAAGTCGTTTGTCGATCTCGGAGACGGCACGGAGCTGCTGCGCCCGGGCGAGACGGCGGGCCTCCATTTCCTGGAGACCGAGCGCCGCACCTCCAGCGCGTGGAACATCGGCCGCACGCTCCGCGATATCCCCGTGGACAGGTGCGTGGAGCTGGTGAAGGAGAGACAGGGCGGGCTGCGGCAGAGCGCGAAGGCCACCTTCCACGTGGCGGGCGGCTGCCGCGTGCCCTCCGTAATCGAGGTGACCTATGCGCTGGAGGCGGGCAGCCGTGCGCTGCGCGCGGCCATCCGGGTCGACTGGCAGGAGCAGGGCGGCGAGACCATCCCCGTGCTGACGTGGAAAACGCCCGTCGCGCAGGGCTGCGGCCGCTTCCGCTACCTCATCCCGGCGGGCAGCAAGCTGCGGCCGGCGCTGAACAACGACGTCCCCGGCATCGGCGGCGGCGCCGCGCTGCGCATGGACGGCCGCGCGCTGGCCCTGGTGAGCGATTCCAAATACGGCTACCGCGGTGAAGCGGATTCGCTGTCGCTGACGCTCATCAACAGCGCCGTGAACCCCGATCCCTATCCGGAGCGCGGTGTTCACACCATCACGCTGTGGCTGGCCGCGGCGCGGGACACGGCGCAGGATCTGCAGCGGCTCACCGACGAGATGAACCACGGCCTGTTCTATCAGCCCGGCCATGTGCACGGCGGCGCGCTGCCCGCCTGCTGCGGGCTGGTCGAACTGTCGGGCGGCGCGGTGGCGGTCACCTCCGTGCAGCCGCAGGACGACGGGCTGCTGATCCGCGGCTATGAGACCGCCGGCCGGGACGGCGAGGCGCGAATCCGCGTGAACATGCCGGTGAAGAGCGCCTGCCTCACCGATCTGAGCGAACGCGGCCCGATCGGCGGGGCCCGCTTGGAGGGCGATGAGATCGTGTTCCCGGTGAAGGGGAGCGGCATCTGGGCCGTGAAGGCGGCGTTGTAATCGCGTCAAAGCGTTGAGACGACAGAAAATGTGGGGCCATCCGCGGAATGAGCGGGTGGCCCTGCCGGGTCTGCGGGGTTCTCCGCTCCGTCGGCAATGGGGGAGGAAAGGGGCGCGCCGCGGCGGCCGTGACGAGGATTGGTGGAGGGAGCTCTTTCGTGAAGTGCATTATTGAAAACAGCGGCATGACCCTGGAGGCGGATTACACCGAAGAAAACATCCGGGACATCTTTCTGCCGCTGCTGCGCAGGCTCACAGACATGCAGCGTCGCAAGGGCGGGCGGGTGCTGGCGTTGCTGGCCGCGCCGCCGGCCACGGGCAAGAGCACGCTGGCGGCCTTTCTCCGGGCGCTCTCGACCTCAACGCCCGGCGTCAGCCCGCTTACCGCCATCGCGCTGGACGGCTTTCATCGGCGGCAGGCGTATCTGCTCAGCCATACGGTCGAGCGGAACGGCGAAGTCATCCCCATGGCCCGGATCAAGGGCGCGCCGGTCACCTTCGATCTGGAGCGGCTGCACAGCGCCCTTTCCCGGGTGGCTGCCGGAGAAAAGTGCGCCTGGCCGGGATATGACCGCCGGATCCATGACCCTGTGCCGGATGCGCTGCGGGTGGAGGGCGACATCGTGCTGCTGGAGGGCAACTACCTGCTGCTGGATGAGGACGGATGGCGGGAGCTGCGCCGCCTCGCGGATTATACCATCGGCATTGAGGCCGAGCCCCGGCTCCTGAGGGAGCGGCTGATTGCCCGGCATATCGCCGGGGGGATGTCCCCCGAGGCGGCGGCGCACAAGGCGGATGACAGCGATATGGCCAACGTGCGCCTGTGCCTGGAGCGGTCGCTGCCCGCCGACCTGAGGCTCAGGCTGACAGAGGACGGCAGCTTTGACGTGATCTGAAGGATGAGATGAGCCGGTTTCCCACGGCAGGCGCGCATGAGCAGGCGGCAGATCCTGGAGCATGGGGCCTTCGCCTCCCGCAAGCGCACCCGGCTCCCTGCCTTCAACGCCTTCGCGGCCTCTTTCCGGGCCGCGGACGATCCCGGGGGCGGCGGGTGCGATGCGCTTGGGATGGCGATCGCCGGGCTAAACGGTGCGTCTCACGCCCGATCTGTTAATTTTCCATTCATCGATTGACAGCATGCGGATATGGGTGTATGCTCATATCAACATTTTGGGAGGAATTCAGAGATATGCGCGTCTGTTTCCACAGCTTCTTTTTTATCGGTGCGATGGATTGCCACGCCAGAGGTTGCCTCAGCTGATTATGAGACAGCGCCTGCAGCATCCACCGCTTCTTGTCGTAGAAAGAACGCGGTGGATGTTTTTTATTTCAACAATCGTTGGCATGGGAGGACGGAAAAATGGACGATGACCGGCTGCAAAAGGCGAGAGAGACAATCGGCGGGGTGGACCGGGAAATGGCCGGGCTGTTTGTGAAGCGCATGGAGGCCGCCCGGCAGATTGCGGCTTATAAGCAGGAGCGGGGCCTGCCCATACGGGATGCCGCCCAGGAGCGCGCCGTGATCGAGCGCAATCTCGCGTTCATCGGCGCGGATGAGCTGCGCAGCTTCTACGTGCGCTTCATCCAGGATGTCATGGACATTTCCAGACAGTATCAGCGCCGCCTGATCGAGGGCATGCGGGTGGCCTACAGCGGCGTCGAAGGGGCGTTCGCCCACATCGCCGCCCGCCGCATCTTTCCGGAGGGCCGGATGATCGCCTGCAGCGACTTCCAGTCGGCCTACGAGGCGGTCGAGAGGGGAGAGTGCGAGGTGTGCGTGCTCCCCGTGGAAAACAGCTATGCCGGCGAGGTGGGCCAGGTGACCGACCTCATGTTCAACGGCGGGCTGCACGTGACCGGCATGTACGCGATGCCCGTGACGCACAACCTGCTCGGCCTGCCCGGCGCGACGCTGTCCGGCATTCGCCGGGTGATCAGCCATCCGCAGGCGCTGTCCCAGTGCGCGGGCGCTATCCGGCGTCTGGGGCTGGAGAGCGTACAGGCGTCCAACACGGCCCGGGCCGCCCAGCTCGTCGTGCAGAACGGGGATCCGGAAACCGCGGCCATCGCCTCTCTCGAGACGGCGTCGCTTTACGGCCTGCAGGTGCTGGCGCAGGGCATCAACGAGAGCGGCCTCAATTCCACGCGCTTCGCCGTGTTTTCCCGGGCGGAGAACAAGCCGGCGCCGGCCGGGGCGGCGGGCTTTCTGCTGCTGTTCACCGTGAACCACGAGGCCGGCGCGCTGGCCCGGGCCGTCAACGTCATCGGCCGCTATGGCTTCAACATGCGCGCGCTGCGCTCCCGCCCGATGAAGGACCTGCCCTGGCGCTACTACTTCTTCGCGGAGATGGAGGGGGACGACCGCAGCGATGCGGGGCAGCGCATGCTGCGCGAGCTGGCCGGGCACTGCAACATCCTGAAGGTGGCCGGCCGGTACGCCGCCGAGGTCAGCCTGGGGGAGGTGGACGAGGCGTGATTCTGCCCATCTGCCTTGGCGCGCAGCGCTATGACATCGTGCTGGAGCGCGGATGCCTGGCGCGCGCGGGCGAGTATCTGAACCTGCGGCGGCACGTCTTCATCGTCACGGACGACGGCGTGCCCGGGGCCTGCGCGCAGAGCCTGGCCGCCCAGTGCCCGGCGCATACGCTCGTCGTCATTCCGCAGGGCGAGGCCAGCAAGAGCTTCGATGCCTTTCGCGCGCTGCTCAGCCGCATGCTCGCCGCCGGCCTCACGCGCGGCGACTGCGTGGCGGCGGTGGGCGGCGGCGTGGTGGGCGATCTGGCGGGCTTCGCGGCCGCCTGTTACATGCGGGGCGTCGACTTCTACAATATCCCGACGACGGTGCTCTCGCAGGTGGATTCCTCCATCGGCGGCAAGACGGCCATCGACCTGGACGGCGTCAAGAACGTGGCGGGCGCGTTTTACCAGCCCCGGGGCGTTCTGATCGACACGGAGCTCCTGGCCACGCTGCCGCCGCGGCAGACGGCCAACGGCCTGGCGGAGGCCGTGAAGATGGCGCTCTGCCTGGACGGCGACGGCTTCGCCCTGTTTGAAGGCGAGCGCCCGCTCGACCGCCTGGATGAGATCATCGAGCGATCCCTGCGCATCAAGAGGGATGTGGTGGAGCGGGACGAAAAGGAGCGGGGCCTGCGGCGGGTGCTGAACTTCGGGCACACGCTGGGCCACGGCATCGAGAGCCTGCGCGATGAAAACGGCCTGTATCATGGGGAATGCGTGGCCCTGGGCATGCTGCCCATGTGCTCCGACGCGGTGCGGCGCCGCCTGCTGCCGGTGCTGAAGCGGCTGGGCCTGCCCACAGCCTGCGACGCCGGCGCGGAGCGGGTCATGCAGGCGGTGATGCACGACAAAAAGCGCGACGGGGAGGGCGTGAACGCGGTGCTGGTGAACGAGGTGGGCCGCTGCGAGGTGCGTCGCCTGACGTTTCCGGCGCTGCGCGCCCGCTATGAAGACTGGTTTGAAGGAGGCGGCAGGGCGTGAACTACGGCTGCATCGGGGAGCATTTGCCGCACAGCTTTTCCCGGGAGATCCACGAACAGATCGGCGGCTACGCGTATGAGCTGTGCGAAATCGCCCCGAACGACCTGGACGCGTTCATGCGCGCGCGTCCCTTTCGGGCGATCAACGTGACGATCCCCTATAAGCAGGCGGTGATCCCGTATCTGAGCGGGATCAGCGAGACGGCCCGGGCCATCGGCGCCGTGAACACCGTCGTCAACCGGGCGGGCGCGCTGTATGGCTACAACACCGATTTCGACGGGCTGTCGCGGCTCATCGGCCGGACGGGCGTGGAGCTGGCGGAGAAAAAGGTGCTGGTCCTGGGCACGGGCGGCACCAGCCGGACGGCCGTTTATACGGCGCGGGCCATGGGCGCGGCGCAGATTCACCGCGTCAGCCGCACGGGGCGCGAAGGCGCGCTGACCTATGAGCAGGCCGCGCGCGAACACGGCGACGCGGAGGTCGTGATCAACACCACCCCCTGCGGGATGTTTCCCCGGACGGGCGGAATGCCGGTCGACCCCGGGCTTTTTCCGCGCCTGAGCGGCGTGATCGACGCGATTTATAACCCGCTGCGCAGCCGCCTGGTGCTCGAGGCCGCGTCGCGGGGCATTCCCGCCGCGGGCGGCCTGTACATGCTGGTGGCCCAGGCCGTGCGCGCGGCGGAGATCTTCCGGGACGCGCCCTGCCCCGCCGGGCTGGCGGAGGAAATCTATGGGAGGATCCTGCGGCAAAAGGAAAACATCGTGCTGATCGGCATGCCGGGCAGCGGGAAGTCGACCGTGGCGGGCCTTCTCGGGCGGCGTCTCTCCCGGCCGGCGGTGGACGCGGACGAACGCATCGCGGCAAGGGCCGGCATGTCCATCCCGGAGATTTTCGCGCGCTTTGGCGAGGCGTATTTCCGCGATCTGGAAAGCGAGGTCATCGCCGGGCTGTCCGACGGAAGCGGGCAGGTGATCGCCACGGGCGGCGGCGCGGTGCTGCGCGCCCGGAACGTGGAGGCGCTCAGGCGAAACGGACGTCTCTTCCTGCTGGACCGCCCGCTGGAGGCGCTTCTGCCCTCGGACGACCGGCCCCTGGGGAACACGCGGGAAAAAATCGAGCGCCTGTACCGGGAGAGGATGCCGCTCTATCGCGCCGCGGCGGACGTCGTCGTCGCCCCGGGGCGGACTGCGGAGGAAACGGCGCGGGATATTGAAAGCAGGTGAAGCGATGAAGATTCTGGTGATCAACGGCGCAAACATCAACATGCTGGGCGTTCGGGAGCCCGGGATTTACGGGCGCACGACCTATCGGGAGCTCTGCGCGCTGATTGAAGCGCACGCCGCCGCCCTCGGCGTGGAGGTGAGCATCGTCCAGTCCAACCATGAAGGCGACTTGGTGGACGCCATTCAGCAGGCCTATGGCAGGGCGGACGCCATCATCATCAATCCGGGCGCCTATACGCACACCAGCATCGCCATTCTGGACGCGCTCAAGGCGGTGTCCATCCGGGCGGTGGAGGTGCATATCTCCGACGTGGACGCCCGCGAGGCCTTCCGCGGGGTCAGCTATGTGCGGCTGGCCTGCGAGAAGACCATCAGCGGCCACGGCGTCAGCGGCTATCTTGAGGCCATGGACTATCTGGCGGGAGGAACGGCCCCGTGCGCGCGGTGATCCGGCCGGGCACGGCCCGCGGCGATATCCAGGCGCCGCCGTCCAAGTCGATGGCGCACCGGCTGCTGATCTGCGCCGCCCTGGCGCGCGGGGAGAGCGTCGTGCGCCATGTGGACCGCTCGGAGGACATGCTGGCCACGGTCGACTGCCTCGGCGCGCTCGGCGCTTCCCTTCGCTGGGACGGCGATTGCGTTCGCGTGACGGGCTGCGATCCGCGGAACGCGGCCCCGGCGCGGCTGCTCTGCCGGGAGAGCGGCAGCACGCTGCGCTTCATGATCCCCCTCTGCCTGCTGTCCGGCCGGCCCGCGCGGCTCGAGGGCAGCGCGACGCTCATGGGCAGGCCGCTCTCGGTCTATGAGGACATCTGCCGCGCTCAGGGCCTGCTCATGGAGCGGGAGGGGAACGCGCTGCGCCTGGCCGGGCGGCTCTCGCCGGGCGATTACGCCGTGCCGGGCGGCGTGAGCAGCCAGTTTGCGAGCGGGCTGCTGTTCGCGCTGCCGCTGCTGGACGGCGACAGTACCGTTCGCCTCATCCCGCCGGTGGAGAGCCGCTCCTATCTGGATATGACCCTGCGCGCGCTCGCGGAAGCCGGCGTTGACGCGCGCTGGCTGGACGACCGCACGCTGTACGCGCCCGGCGGCTCGGCCTATGCCGCGCGCGAGGCGGCCGTGGAGGGCGATTATTCCAACGCGGCCTTCTTCGAGGCGCTCAACTGTCTGGGCGGGGCGGTTCGCCTGCGGGGGCTCCGGCCCGACAGCCTGCAGGGCGACCGCGTGTACGCCCGCTGCTTTCCCCTGCTCATGCAGAGCGAGCCGGAGCTGGACGTGTCCGACTGCCCGGACCTGGCCCCTGTGCTCATGGTCGTCGCCGCGGCCTGCCACGGGGCGAGGCTGACCGGCACGCGCAGGCTGCGCTTCAAGGAAAGCGACCGGGGGGCCGTCATGGCGGGGGAGCTCGCCAGGTTTGGCGTCCGGGTCGAGGCGTTCGAAAATGAGATCATCGTCCGGGCGGGGCGTCTGTGCCGGCCGGCGAAGCCGCTTTCCAGCCACAACGATCATCGGGTGGCCATGGCGCTTTCCGTGCTCTGCACGCTGACCGGGGGCGAGATCGACGGCGCGGAGGCCGTGCGCAAGAGCCTGCCGGATTACTGGAGCATGCTGAAGGCGCTGGGCGTGCCGGTTGAGCTGCGGGCCTGATGCGCCGGAAGGGCCGGCGTGCGCGCGGCTTTGCGCCAGACGCCGCGAAACCGGCGGGGATCGGCCCGGGCCGGCAGCCTGGCATTTGACGGAATTCTTCTGAACAGAAACAACGAAGCGAGGCGACAGGCGATGAATATGCTCTTTGAGCGAAAACTGGCGATTCCCATGGAAGTGAAAGAGATGTATCCCCTGACCGGAGACCTGAACCGGGTCGTGGAGGAGCGCACAGCCGCGCTGAAAGCCATCTTTGACGGAAGGTCCGATCAGTTCCTGCTGATCATCGGCCCCTGCTCGGCCGACAACGAGGACAGCGTTCTGGAGTACGTCAACCGGCTGCGCCTTCTGGCGGAAAAGGTCAGGGACCGCCTGTTTATCGTGCCGCGCGTTTATACCAACAAGCCGCGCACCACGGGCGACGGCTACAAGGGCATGCTGCACCAGCCGAACCCGGGCGAGAAGCCCGACATGTTCAAGGGCATCATCGCCATCCGGGAGCTTCACATGCGGGTGCTGCGCGAAACGGGCATGGCCGCCGCCGACGAGATGCTCTATCCCGAAAATTATCAGTATCTGGACGACATGCTGGGCTATGTGGCGGTGGGAGCCCGCTCGGTGGAGAACCAGCAGCACCGGCTGACCGCCAGCGGCATCGATGTGCCCGTCGGCATGAAAAACCCCACCAGCGGGGATTTCCAGGTGATGCTGAACGCCATCCAGGCCGCCCAGCACAGGCACACCTTCATCTATCGCGGCTGGGAGGCGCGTTCCGAGGGGAACCCCTATGCCCACGCCATTCTGCGCGGATACATGAACAAGCACGGCCAGTCCATGCCAAACTATCACTATGAGGATCTGGTGCTCATCGATGAATTCTACCGCGAGCGGGCGCTGAAAAACCCCGCGGTGGTGGTGGATGTCAACCATTCCAATTCCAACAAGCAGTACGTCGAGCAGATCCGCATCGCCAGGGAGGTCATGCACAGCCGCCGCTACAATGAATCGCTCCGCAGGCTGATCAAGGGCCTCATGATCGAGAGCTATCTGGTGGACGGCGCGCAGGAGGTGGGCGGCTGCGTCTTCGGCCAGTCCATCACCGATCCCTGCCTCGGCTGGGAGAAGACCGAACGCCTGGTGCTCGATCTGGCGGAGATGGTCTAGTGTGTGTTTCTGAAATCCGCGAGGCGCATTTTCGGCGTCTCAGGCTGCATTTCTGAAAACCTTGATTATGCGGTTCTTTGCCTTGAACTGCAGCCCGATCCGCTCGAAACGGCATCCTCCTGGATTTGGAAACACACTCTGGCGCCCGCCCCGCGCCGGGCTTCGCGCTGTTCGGCCCCGACCTTCCTCATCGCCGGTTCACTGGCCTTGAACGGCCCTGGCCGCGCGCATGGCCATTCGGAAGGAGCGCGTCACAGCGCTTCTTCCATTTTTTTCATGCACACCACGGCCGTCGCGCCTTCGCCGATATGGCAGGCGACGCTCAGCGACAGCCTGTCGAGCCGAACGGCCTGGCCGGGAAAGCGCGTCTCGATCTCGCGCTTCCAGGTCGCCGCTTCCTCGTCGGAACAGGTATATGCGCCGTGGATGAGCACATCGCAGCCCCTGAAGCGGCCGTTCAGGTCGGCCTCAACGGCCTCGAGCATGCGCTGCCGGGCGTGCCGTGCGCCGCGCACCTTGGCGAACGCGTCCAGCTTCCCGCCCTGAATCTGCAGCACGGGCTTGATGTCGAACAGCGTGCCCAGGGCCGCCGCGGCCGGGGTGATGCGCCCGCCCTTTTTGAGATATTTCAGCGTGTCCACCGCGATGTAGACGCTGGCCTCCAGCGCGTCCCGCTCGAGCAGCGCGGCGATCTGCGCGGCGTCGAACCCCTTTTCGGCCAGCGACCTGGCTTCCATGACGGACTGCCGGAGCGTGACCGATATGCGCCTGTTGTCCGCCACGCGCACGCGGCCGTCGTAGTCCTGCGCCAGCATGACCGCCGTCTGGCAGGTGCCGCTCAGCCCGCTGGACATGGGAATATGCACCAGGTCGTCGTATTCGCGCAGCGCCTCGTTCCAGAGGGCGGTGATGCTCTCCGGCGCGGGCTGCGAGGTCTTGATGTCGGCGCCCTCACGGAGCCGCTGGTAGAATTCCGGCTGGGTGAGCGTAATGTCCTCAAAATACAGGGCTTCGTCGATGTAAAACGGCATTGGCACGACAAAAATGCCCAGATCCCGGGCTTCGGCCTGTGAGATGCCGCTGTTGCTGTCTGTGATGATGGCTGTTTTTTTCATTTTATGATCCCTTCCCTGATTGCCGTGGCCGGAGTCGGTGAACACTTCATTGCATGATGTAATTGTAGCAGAGAAAGCGGCGGATGACAAGAGACAAAGCGTGAAAAATCAGGGCCGCTTTATTGGCGCTTCACGGAAAACTGTGGGATCAGTCTTCTCCTCGAGAGGCCATGTCATTCGCTTAAGAGTCTGGCGGCCAGACCCCCGCCGGGCTTTCGAGGGGAGCATCGTTTTCAGAGAATTAACGCGTTCGCCGCGGCCGCGCCATTGACAAACGACGATCGGTTGTGTACAATTGATTCATAAAGATTGAGCGCAATTAAATTGCGCAAACGAGAAAGGAGATCACGGGTATGAACATTTACGATTTCAAGGTCATGGCGCAGGACGGCAGCGAGGTTTCCCTTTCCGATTACAGGGGCAAGGTGCTTCTCATCGTCAACACGGCCACCGGCTGCGGCTTTACGCCCCAGTACGACGCGCTGCAGGATCTCTACGAGGCCCACCAGAAGGACGGGCTGGAGATTCTGGACTTCCCGTGCAATCAGTTTGGCAACCAGGCGCCCGGCGCTGACGAGGAGATTCATTCCTTCTGCACCGGCCGTTTCGGCATCACCTTTCCGCAGTTCTCGAAGATCGACGTCAACGGCGAGAACGCCATTCCGCTGTATCAGTACATCACGGCGAACACGAAATTCGGCGGCTTCGGCCTGAGCCCCATGGCCGCGCTTCTCACCGGCGTTGTGAAGAAGAACGACAGGGACTACAAGAACAATGGCAACATCAAGTGGAACTTTACCAAGATTCTGGTCAACCGCGAGGGCGAAATCGTGGCGCGCTTCGAGCCCACGGAGGACATGAAGAAGGTTGTCGCCCAGGTCGAGGAGGTTCTCTGATATGTTCCACTACGATTACAAGACGGAGAACACCTGCTCCCAGCTCATCAGCCTGGATCTTGACGGCGACGTCGTGCACAACATCAGCTTCATGGGCGGCTGCAACGGCAACCTGAAGGCCATCCCGATCCTCGTGGACGGCTGGACGGTGGAGGAGATCGCGCGCAAGCTCTCCGGCATCACCTGCGGCCGCCGGCCCACCTCGTGCGGCGACCAGCTGGCGCGGGCGGTGCGCGAGGCCTACAGCGCGGAGCAGGCGGCGCTGGCCAGATGAGAAGCCGGGCGCGTTCCCGGCCGGCGGACGGGAGCGGCGCGGAGCGCGCCGGGAATGATTTCATGAAATCCGGAGGAGCCGGGCCCTCACGCGGTTCGGCCCCGTCCTTTATCATACAGAGGGAGCAGAGACGATGATGGATGGCAGATATGACGCGCTGAAGCTGGAAAACCAGCTCTGTTTTCCGCTCTACGCCTGCGCGAAGGAAATTGTGAAGCGCTACACGCCCTATCTCGAAGAAATCAACCTGACCTACACGCAGTACATCACCATGATGGTGATGTGGGAGCACAGGGAGCTGCTGGTCAAGGAGCTGGGCCGGTTCCTCTATCTGGATTCCGGCACGCTGACGCCGGTGCTCAAAAAGCTGGAGGAAAAGGGTTTCGTGACGCGCCGCCGCCTCAGGGACGACGAGCGCAACCTGCTTGTGACGCTGACCGGGGCGGGCGAGGCGCTGAGGGAGCGGGCGCTGGAGGTGCCGCCGAAGATTGGCTCCTGCGTGGGCCTGGAGCCGGCGGAGGCGCTGACGCTGTATCAGCTGCTGCACAAGCTGCTGGGCCATCTGACGGAGGCGTGAAACCGGGCGCGGCGCAAAGAAACGCTTGTGTCTGTCCGGCCGCCGTGGTATAATCAGCGCAGACGGCATGCAAAGGGATGGATATCATGAGACGACTGATCGTGTTTCTGATCGCGCTGGCGCTGGTCGCAGGCGCGCCGGGCCCGGCGCGGGCGGAGGGGGAGCCCTCGCCCATCTACGACGTGGAGGGGCTGCGGGCCATGGCGGATGCCCCGCAGGGCCGCTATCGCCTGATGAACGACATCGATATGAGCGGCGCCGACTGGACGCCGATCGCCTTTTCCGGCGAGCTTGACGGCGGCGGATATGGGCTGTACAACCTGCGCGTCACCGGAACCGGCGCGCAGACGCGCGTGACCCGCGACGGCAACATGAAGGAGTACGACACCACGTTCGCGGGCCTTTTTTCGGTGCTGGAGAACGCCGTGGTGCGCAACCTGAAGCTGGTCGGGGCGGAGGTGCTCGTGGAGAACGACGCGCACTGCTTCGCGGCCATCCTAACGGGCTATGCGCAGGACAGCACGGTCAGCGGGGTCTCCGTGTCCGGCCGGGTGCGCATGAACAGCCGCGGCGTCATGGTGGGCGTGGCGGGGCTGGCGGGCTTCGGCTGCGGCAGGTTCGACCGCTGCGACGCGAAGGTCGAGCTGATCTTTGAGGACCGCAACTTCGACAGCCGCTGCGAGGAGTTCATGGGCGGCGTGCTGGCCTGCGGCATCGCGGATATCGACGCCTGCATGGTGGATATCGACGGATACGACTCCTGCCACGGCTATGTGCACAACGGCGGGCTGGTGGGCATGTACTATCACTGCGGCACCAAATACGCGAGCGGACCGGTGAACAACAACATCATCGAGGGCCGCATCCGCTTTTTCGAGGACAACCCGGACCGCCGGGCCTACTGCAAGGCGGTGATCGGCGAGAGCCTGAGCAAGCCCACGCAGACAAAGGGCAATTTCGACGCCTTCAAGCGCGACGAGGTGAAGACCTTCGACGTGGTGCTGCTGCCGGAGCAGTGCGCCGAGCCCAGCTACGTGGAGACGGTCGTTCCGCCCGCCGGGGGACGCTGGGGCTTTACGCGCCACAAGTGCAGCGTGTGCGGCTACAGCTGGACGGACAGCTATACCGCGCCGTGACGTAAGACGCGCCGGCCGACGGCTCATGCCGCCGGCCGGCGCTTTCCTGTGGCGGCGGCGCGGGCGTCGGGAATCGTCTTACCCCAGCTCGTCGATGACGGCCGCGATGGCGTGCTCGGTGTTGGCCACGGTCAGGCGGTCGGCGGCGGCCTTCGCCTCGGGGCAGGCGTTGGCCACGGCGTAGCCGATGTCCGCGTCGCGGATGAGCGAGACGTCGTTCTCGAAATCACCCACGCCGATGGAGGTGTGCACACGCGCGCCGAGGCTCTCGCGGATCCATCTGAGCGCCGTGCCCTTGCCGCAGTCCCTGCCCTGGATTTCAAAGCCGACCGGCCAGCTCCGGCAGCCGGTGAACCGGTCGCCCCACCGCTGCCGGAACCAGGCGCGCAGGGCCAGCGCGCTTTTCTCGTCCGGGTTCACGGCCACCGCCTTGTACCACGGCTTCGGATGGCCGGCGTAGTGGACGCTGGGCGGCGCGTCCATATCCCTCGACCAGCGGTTCTGTTCGCTTCCGGCGTTCCACAGGATCATGGACTCGCACAGGCCGAGGCCGGCCAGCTCGTCCAGCACGGGCAGCACCTCCTCGCCCATGGGATAGTCCCTGATCACCTCGAAGCTGCGCTCGTCGCACACCATCGTGCCGTTCATGGCGATGACCGGCGCGTTGACGTTGAAGGGGCCGATGAGCCGGCGGATGAACTGGGGCCTGCGGCCCGAGGCGATGGTGAACAGCCCGCCGCCCTCCTGGAAACGCTTCACGGCGGCGAGGTTTTCCGCGGAAAGCAGCGCGCCGGGCAGCGCGAAGGTGCCGTCGAAATCGGTGCAGATGAGATAGCCGTCGTATTTGCCCATGGGAAAGCTCCTTTGCAGCGTGGTGGAATGCTGTTATTGTAATGCATGGCGCCGCCGTTTGTCAAACCCGGCAGGCAAAAACAAACATCCTCAACACAAATCGTCTTGACGGCCGGTTTCCGGCAGGTATAAAATATAAGTCAATTGTCAGGAGAGGATTTTGTTCTATGCATTTTCAGGCCTTGCGCCGCAGGTTCGTCGGCGACCGCGCTTTCTACGCGATGGCGTTTTCCGTCGCAGTGCCGATCATGATTCAGAACGGCATTACGAATTTCGTGTCCATGCTGGACAACGTCATGGTGGGGCAGATGGGCACGGAGCCGATGAGCGGCGTGGCCATCGTGAATCAGCTGCTGTTCGTCTTCAGCCTGTGCATCTTTGGCGCGACGGGCGGAGCGGGCATCTTCGGCGCGCAGTTCGCCGGCAGCGGCAACAGCGAGGGCCTGCGCAGCACGACGCAGTTCAAGCTGATCGTGTGCGCGCTGCTGCTCCTGGTCGGCCTTTCGGTGTACCGGGTCGGCGGGGAGCGGCTCATCGGGCTCTATCTGCACGAGGGTTCCGAGTCGGGCAGCATCGAGGAGACCATGCGCTACGGGCTGGATTACCTGGACGTGATGCTCTGGGGGCTTTTGCCGTTCGCGCTGGCGCAGGTGTATTCGAGCACGCTGCGGGAGACCGGACAGACCATGGTGCCCATGGTCGCCGGCATCAGCGCGGTGTTTGTGAACCTGGCGCTCAACTATGCGCTCATCTTCGGCCGGCTGGGCTTTGCGCCGATGGGCGTGCGCGGCGCGGCGCTGGCCACGGTCGTCAGCCGCTTTGCGGAGCTGCTGATCATCGCCCTGTACAGCCACACGCACGCGCGTCGCCATGCCTTCATGGCCGGGCTTTACACGCATTGGCGCATTCCGGGCCGGCTTGCCTGGCAGATCACGATTCAGGGCATGCCGCTCATGCTCAACGAGCTGCTGTGGGCCAGCGGCATGACCGTTCTTAATCAGTGCTATTCCACGCGCGGGCTGGACGCCGTCGCCGCCATCAACATTTCCTCCACCATTTCCAACGTGTTCAGCGTCGTGTTTATGGCGCTGGGCGTGTCGGTGGGCATCATCGTGGGCCAGAAGCTGGGCGCGGGCCAGATGGAGGAGGCCCGGGACACCGACACCAAGCTCATCGCGTTTTCGGTGGCCAGCTGCCTTGTGATGGGCAGCGTGCTCATCGCCGTCGCGCCGCTGTTTCCGTCAATCTATAACACGACCGATACGGTGCGCGCCATCGCCGCCGGCCTGATCCGCATGCACGCGTGCTTCATGCCGTTCAACGCCTTCGCCAACGCCAGCTACTTTACGCTGCGCTCGGGCGGCAAGTCCGGCATCACCTTTGTCTTTGACAGCGGCTTCATCTGGGTCATCCAGATCCCTGTGGCGCTGGCGCTCTCGAGGCTGACGCAGCTTCCGATCGTGCCGCTGTGCACGCTGTGCGCCACGCTGGAAATCCTGAAGTGCCTGCTGGGCTTCATCATGATCAAACAGGGGAAATGGCTCAACAACCTGACGACGGCCTGAGGAGGCGGAAACGTATGGGGGACCGGATCGACATGGACGACGCGCTTTTCGAGGCGCTCACGCGTTACTGCAACGAATCGGACAACCGGGGAGACGACCTCAGGCGCGCGGAGCTTTTGGGCTTCGGCGGACGGGACGTGAAGGTCGCGCCCGGCGCGATCATCCGCGTGCGGAACAAGGACGCCGTCGGCCGGAACGTGTTTATCGGGCTGTACAGCTACATCAACGGTGCCGTGACCATTGAGGACGACGTGCTCATCGGCCCGCACTGCGCGCTCGCCGCGGGGCATCACAAGTTCGATCCCGCGACCGGCTCGTTCAGCGCGCGCACCGAGGGCGACTACGACAACAGCATCGTCATCGGCCGGGGCGCCTGGCTGGCGGCGGGCGTCACGGTGACGGCGGGGGTGAGGATCGGCCGGGCGAACCTGGTGTGCGCGAACGCCGTGGTGACAAAGGATACGCCCGATTACGCCATCATGGCGGGCGTGCCCGCGCGCCAGGTCGGCCGCATCGACCCGGAAACCGGCGAATACCACTGGTTTTCAAGGGAGAGACGCCCATGAAGAAGCTTGGGCAGGAGCGCGTGAGGAACGGGCAGATTTTTCCCTCCCCGCGCGCCGGCGAGGTTATGGACGAGACGCCGCCCACGCTGTGCTGGCTTCGCGAGGATGTGTCGGGCGACTATACGGTGACGGTCAGGCGGGACGGCGTTCCCGTATGGCGGGGCCGGACAGACCGAAACTACATCGTGCCCGAAAAGGCGTTTCCCGCGGGCGACTATGAGTGGAATGTCGAGGCGGATGGCCGCGAGCGCGGCTGGCAGCCGTTTTCCATCGCCCCGAACGCCGTCGAGTTTATCCGGCCGGACGCGAAGGCGCTGTTTGACGCCGTGCCGGACGAGAGGCCGCGCATGCTGTTCTGCCGGGCGGAGGCGGCGGATATCGTCAGGGCGCGTCCCGCCGCCGTCGCGACGCTCAGGCGGAACGTGGCGCTGGCGCTTTCGGACGGCCTGCCGGAGCCGCCGCGCTTCCATGTCGATCCGGACGCCCTGCCGTATCGCGAGTATTTCGGGCGGCACCGCGATTTCTGCGACCGCGACCTGGTGGCCTGCGCGCTCGCCCATGCGCTGCTGAACGACGAAGCCGCCGCGGCGCACGCGAAGAAGCTGTTCCTCACGCTGTGCGACTGGAACAGCGAGGGCCCGTGTTCGCTGGAGGGGCCGTGGGGCGACGAGGTGGGGCTGAGCCACGCCCGCTGCTTCCCGGCGGTGTTCGACATGCTCTGCGACGTGCTCGACGAAAAGGAGCGCCTCTTCGCGGCGCGCGTGACGGCGGCCTACGCCTTCCAGTGCGAGCGGCGGCTTCAGGAGCTTGATTTCTGCCAGAACCCGGGCAGCTCCCACGCCGGCCGGCTGCCGGCCTATCTCGGCGAGGCGGCGATGTCGCTCAAAGGCGAAGCTGTGGTCCCGGAGGCGGTGCTGCGGCGTTGGCTGGCCTGCGCCATTGACATCTACGGCGGCATCTTTCCCTATTTCGGCGGCCCGGACGGCGCGTGGGCGGAGGGCGTGTTTTACGCGAGCAGCTACACCAAGTGGTATCTGCCGTTCTTCTCGGCGGTGGAGCGCTTCTCGGGCGTGAGCTTCCTGAAGCGGCCGTTCTATCAGCGCTTCATCCGCTACCTTCAGCACTTCTGCCCGCCCGGCTGGGAAAACCATCCCTTCGGCGACGGCTACTGGTGCCGCCCGGACGACGCGGAATGGCCGGGCTTTTTCGCGCAGAATCCCTGGCATATCTACGCGGAGCGCTTCGGCGCGCCGGCCGTGCGGGAATGGTCCCGCGCGGCGCAGACGCAGGACATCTTCAGGCTGCACCTGCTGGATGTGTTCCTGCCGGAGGGCGAACCGGAGGAAAACGCGCTTGCCGGCCCCATGACGCGCGCGTGCGCCTTCCCGGACGCGGGCTATGTGAGCCTGCACACCGACCCGGTTCATCCCGGGAGCGAGCTGGCGCTGCTCGCGCGCGCCAGCCGCTATGGCAGCGTGAGCCATCAGCATGCCGATCAGGGCAGCTTTGCCCTGATGGCGGGCGGCACGGCGCTCATATCGCCGTCCGGCTATTTTGGCCGGCGGTTCGGCTCGGCGCATCACCGGGGCTGGACGCGCCGGGCCAAAGCGCACAACACCATTCTCGTGGACGGAGAGGGGCAGATCTGCGAGAGCGCGTCGGACGGCGGCCCGGACGACGGGCGCTTCCGGGCCACGGGCCGCGTGCTGTACGCGCGGGACGAGGGCGATACGCTGCGCGCGGCGATCGATCCGTCGGCGGCCTATGACCATGTGACGGCCTGGACGCGCGCCTTTGAACTGACGGACGGGGAGCTCGTCGTGAGCGACCACATCGAGCTGGACGCGCCTGGCGAGGTGACCTGGCTTTTGCACAGCCTGTCGCGGCCGGCGCGGACGGCCGGCGGGCTGGTGATCGAGCGTAACGGCTGGCGGCTGAGCGTGACGCCCGAGGCGGGCGGCCTCATGCGGCCCGAAATCAGCGACCGGTTCGATGTCGACCTGAACGAGGGCGAGCCGGAGGCCTATCGCGTGACAATGCCGCCCCAGTATCATATGCGCTGGACGACGGACAGGCGGCGCACGCATGATATCCGCGTGCGCTTCACGGTGATCCCGTCCGGCCCGCACGGCGCCGAACCGAAATGAGGGAAAGGGCCCGCGCGGCCCTGAGCCGCCGGACCCGATCCGGCGCGGTTTCCGTGAAAAGCGATCGATTGTGCATGAGGTGGACGCATGAAACAGACCAGAACCTATGAAATGGATATGTGCAACGGCCCGATTCCGGGCAAGGTGCTCCTGTTTTCCGTGCCGCTGATGCTGACGAGCGTGCTGCAGCTGCTGTTCAACGCGGCGGACATCGTCGTCGTGGGGCGCTATGCCGGCTCCACGGCGCTGGCCGCCGTCGGCTGCACGGGCGCGCTCATCAATCTCATCGTCAACGTGCTGATGGGCATGTCCATCGGCACCAGCGTGCTTGTGGCGCGCTACTATGGGGCGAACAGGCCGCAGGATGTCAGCGAGACCGTGCACACCTCCATCGCCATCAGCTTTTTCGGCGGCATCGTCTTCGGCCTGGTCGGCATGCTGATCTGCCGGACGATGCTGCAGGTCATGAGCACGCCGGAGGACGTCATCGATCAGGCGGCGCTGTACATGCGCATATACTTTGCGGGCCTGCCGGTCATTGCGGTGTACAATTTCGGCTCGGCCGTGCTGCGCGCCGTGGGCGACACGAGGCGGCCGCTGTATTTCCTGACCATCGCGGGCGTGGTCAACGTGCTGCTGAACCTGCTGTGCGTCATCGTGCTGAAGATGGGCGTGGCGGGCGTGGCGCTGCCCACGGTGGTGTCGCAGGCGGTGGCCGCGTCGCTGGTGGTGTGGTGCCTGGCGCGCTCGGACGGCAGCATCCGCCTGCGCTTCAGCAGGGTGCGCGTGTATGGCGGGAAGATGCGCGAAATCGTGAAGATCGGCCTGCCGGCGGGCATACAGGGCTCGGTGTTTTCCATATCGAACGTGGTGATCCAGTCCTCGGTGAACTCGTTTGGCTCGACGGTGACCGCGGGAAATGCGGCGGCGGCCAATCTCGAGGGCTTTGTATACGTCATCATGAACTCGTTCTATCAGGCGGCGCTGACCTTCACCAGCCAGAACCTGGGCGGCGGCAGGCCGGAGCGCATCCGGCACATCCTGTTCAGCTGCGTGGGCATGGTGTCGGCGTTCGGCCTGGTGCTGGGGCTGAGCGTGTACTTCGCCGGCGGCACGCTGCTCAGGATCTACTCGGTGGATCCGGAGGTCGTCAAATGGGGGCTCATCCGGCTGTCGCTGGTGGGCGCGCCCTACTTCCTGTGCGGCATCATGGATACGATGGTGGGCATGATGCGCGGCCTGGGCTATTCGCTCACGCCGATGGCGGTGTCCATGGTGGGCGTGGTCGGCGTGCGGCTGAGCTGGATCTACACCGTCTTCGCGGCGAAGCGCACGCTGCAGTCGCTGTACTGGTCCTATCCGGTGTCCTGGACGATCACCGCGGCCGTCCACATCGTCTGCTTCATCTTCGCCTATCGAAAGGTCATGAGCAGCCGCGCCCGGGCGCTGAATCACGCGTGATTCCCGGTCAGGCCGGGGCCTTCCGGTCCGCCGGGGCGACGATGCGGTAGTATACCCGCGCGGTCAGGAGATAGACGAGGCCGTACACCGCGAAGAAGAGCAGCAGGCACACGCCGGTGCACTGGAGCGTCAGCAGCACGTTGTTCAGCTCGAACAGGCTCAGCAGCTGCACCATCAGCTTGTAGTCGAACGCCACGTGCACGGCGGCCGCCAGCAGCGGCGCGAAGAACACGATGCGCATCTGCGCGTTGATGGAGCGGCGGATCTGCGCGCGGCTCAGGCCCACCTGGCGCATGATGTCGAAGCGCCCGGCGTCCTCGTAGCCCTCGGACACCTGCTTGTAGTAAATGATCATGGCGGTGGCGAGGATGAACAAAAGGCTCAGGAACATGCCCAGGAAGAAGAAGCCGCCGTTCAGCGCATAGTAGAACCGGGCTTCGCTCGCACGGCTTTCGGTCATGATGCCGCAGCGGTCTTCCCTGCCGCGAAGCCAGTCTGAGAACCGGTCGTAAACGGCCTCCTCGCAGGCGACCTGTTCCTCATCCGTCCCGTCGATGTCATACAGACCCGCGTGGTGCATGTTGCTGGCGTAATCCTCGCCGAAGGCGGCGTACTGGGCGGCGTACAGCGCGTTCAGCGCGTCCGCATCGGGCACGACAACGTAATACTCATTCGACGCCCCCGCTATGTAGCGACTGCTCAGGGGGCGTTCCTTCAGCCATTGGACGACGCGCAGCGTTACCGCCTCTCCGTCCGGGTTGAGGTCCGTGCGGAAGCTGACGGTGAGCGCGTCCTCCGGCAGCGGCGCGCCCCAGACGAGCGCCTCCCCCTCGCCGAGCGGCACGGCCTCCGATTCAGAGAGCGCCGCGTAATCCTCGGCGGTTATGAAGGTCAAAGGGGTAAACAGCGCGTCGGTGCCGCCGTGTTCGATGTCGAGGCGGCCGTCCTCCTTCAGCCATGCGTTGAACTGCAGCGAGCGCACCACACGCCGGCCGCTCACGGCGCGGCCGCGTTCCCGGAACAGCGCGTCGACCTCGTCGAAAAAGGCCATGGGCGCGTCGGCCGCGCCGTCCCTGCCGAAGCTCAGCACATCGACGACGATATCCGCGGGATAGCGTTTGTCCAGCATGTCCCCGGTGCCGGCGTACAGCGACAGCGTGCCGCTGGCCATCACCAGCACCATCGTGGAGAGTATGCAGATGTTCGCCAGCCCCAGCGCGTTGCGCTTCATGCGGTACAGCATGCCGGAGACGCCGATGAAATGGCTGGTTCTGTAGTAGAAGCGTTTGTTGGAGCGCAGCAGCCTGAGTATGCTGATGGAGACCGCCGTGAACAGCAGATAGGTGCCGGCAATGACCAGAAACACCGCGATGAAGTACATCTGCAGCGCCGACATGGCGTCGTTGGTGCTCACGGCGATCCAGTACGCCGCGCCCAGCGTGACGACGCCGAGCAGGGCGAGGAGGATCCGGCTCTTCGGCTCCTTCTCGCCGGCGCTGCTGCCGCGCAGCAGTTCGATGGGGTTTTGCAGGCGCAGCCTCAGCAGGTTGACCAGCAGGTTCAGGAACAGGATGGCGCCGAACAGCGCGGCCGTCAGGGCGATGCCGGGCGTGGAAACATAGAAGGCGTAGATGTCGCCCACGTGCATCAGACGGCCGAGGAACAGCGTCATGAGCTTTTGCAGCAGCAGGCCGCAGCCGACGCCCAGGCCGATGCCGGCAATCGCCGTAAAGCCCGTTTCCCACACCAGCATGCGCGCAATGTGGCGCTTGCCCATGCCGAGGATGTTGTAGAGGCCGATTTCCTTCATGCGGCGCTTCATGAGAAAGCTGTTCGTATAGAACAGAAAGATCACGGAGAACAGGCCGATGACCGCGCAGCCGATGCCCGTGAAGGAGGTGAGGTAGACGTACCTGAGCCTTTCCGGCAGGTCGCGCGCGCCGTTGATGGCCAGCAGGATATAGAAGCCGGCGGAGGCGCCCATCACGCTCAGGATGTAGGGCAGATAGAACTGGCGGTTGGTGATCATGCTGCGCAGCGCCAGGCGCGGATAGAGGCGGTTATTCATGGTTCTTCCCTCCGGCCATCACGGTGAGCGCGTCGGATATCTTCAGGTACATGGCCTCGTTGTTCGCGTCGCCGCGATAAATCTGATGGAACACCTCGCCGTCCTTGATGAACAGCACGCGCGAAGCATGGCTGGCCGCCTTCACGGAGTGCGTCACCATGAGGATGGTCTGGCCCTCGGCGTTGATCTCCGCGAACAGGCGCAGCAGGCTGTCGGTGGCCCTGGAATCCAGCGCGCCGGTGGGCTCGTCGGCCAGCACGATCTGCGGCTGCGTGATGAGCGCGCGGGCGACGGCGGTGCGCTGCTTCTGGCCGCCGGAGACCTCGTAGGGATATTTGCGCAGGATGTCCCCGATGCCCAGCTTTTTTGCCAGCGGGTCGAGCCGCGCCTTCATCTCGCCGTAATCCCGGCCGGACAGCACGAGCGGCAGGAAGATGTTGTCCTGAATGGAAAAGGTATCCAGCAGATTGAAATCCTGAAACACAAAGCCCAGATTGTCGCGGCGGAAGGCGGCGATGTCCTTCTCCCTGATCGAAGCCAGGCTGGCGCCGTTCAGCCGGACTTCGCCGCCGGTGGGCCTGTCGAGCGCGGCGAGGATGTTCAGCAGCGTCGTCTTGCCGCTTCCCGATTCGCCCATGATGGCGACGTATTCGCCCTCCTGCACGTTGAAGCTGACGTCTGACAGCGCCTGAACAAAGGCGCCGCCAAAGCGGGTGGTGTAGATTTTTTTGAGATTTGTCACTTCCAGCAAGGCCATATCGATGATCCTCCCTTTTCGGTTTCAGGAACATTATATCAGGGCGCGGCGGCCCGTTCCATTCATTTGCCTTACATTTTCGGCGCGCAGCCTTACATTTCTGTAAGGTTGACGCGCGCGGCCCCGGGCACAGAAAAGGCGCGAGGCATATTTTGCCTCGCGCCCAAAGGCCCGCGGTATCTGATTCACCTGCGCCCCGTGCCGGCTTTTCATATGACAGGGCATTTATTTCATTCAGATCCGCTTGCCGGGCCTTGCCGACTTTCCCTTTTATCCGAGGATCGGCTCCAGCATGCCCACCTTGCCGTCCGTGCGGCGGTAGACCACGCTCGTGATGCCGGTTTCCGCGTTGACGAACACGAAGAAGCTGTGGCCCAGCATGTCCATCTGGGCGATGGCGTCCTCCACCGGCATGGGCTTCACCTCAAACCGCTTCACGCGCACCAGCTCGTCGGGCTTTTCTTCCCAGGTGGGCACGGGCTCGGCGTCCGGCGCGAGCGCCTCCAGCGCGGCCGGATCGGCCTTCTTGCCCAGCTTCGTGCGATAGCGCCTGATCTGGCGGTCCATCTTGTCGGCCGCGCGGTCAACGCTCTGATACATATCGCTCGTGATCTCCTCGGCGCGCAGCATCACGCCGCCCACGACCAGCGTGATTTCGGCAATGTTCCGCGCCCCGCGCTCCTGGCTGAGCCTCACCTGAACGTCCGCCTCGTCGCGGAAGTAGCGGTCCATTTTGCTGAGTTTTTTTTGTATCCGATCCTGCATGGCATCGGAAACGGTCATATTCTTCGCATTGACAGTTAGACGCATGTTTTTCACTCCTGACTATTTATGAATCGCGAACCGAATTCATGCGGCCCGCCTCTCCGGCAGGCCCGACAGCGCTGCCATGGGAATCACGTCCTCTCATCCGACCGGGAACATGCGTTTATGAAATGCCGGGATGCCTCTGTGCGCTCCGGCCCGCGCCCTTCCGGGTTCAGGGCGCGTTTTCGGCGCTGAAGCTGCGTATCCGCGAGAGAAAACCCTGAGCCGCAGCCCGATCCGCCCGAAACGGCATCCTCCCGAATTGAAAACGCACGCTGGCCTTTCTATATTAATTATTTCGCCGTGTCGTTAAATATTCCTGCCTGCTTTTTCCCTTTCTCATTATTTTTTTATTTTCTCCTTGTCGGTTTCGCATAATGAAGCGCATTTCAGCCCGCCTTGAATCGACGGGCGCGGCGTGCTATAATACGCTTACCGAAAGACAGGGGGTATCAAGAGTGAATTATGCCATCAGCAGCGCCGTCCGGCGCAACAACCGGCCGAACAAGCCCTGCGAGGACTATCTCGTTTGCCGCGAAGGCTGCTTCGTCGTCGCCGACGGCGTGACGCAGAGCGCGGACGAATACCGCGAGGGCATGGCCGTCAGCCGCGCCGCGCAGGCCGCCCGGATCACCGCCGAAGCCGTCGCCGGCGCGCTCGAGGCCGCCGGGGACCCCACGGACGCCGCGCCGGAGGCGGTGCGCCGCGCCGTCGATGCGGTCGCCGCATTCAACGCCGGGGCGCCGGAAGCCGCTTTTCCCGCGGCCGCCGTGTTTGTGGCCGGCGCCATCCGGGGGAGCGAGCTGCATTTTCTCTATGTGGGCGATTCGATGATCGTGCTCGTCCGCGGCGGCGCGCGCATCCGGCTGAGCGAGCAGCAGACCGCGCACCTGCGCGTCTACGGCTCCACAAGCGGCCTAGGCATCACCCGGCGCGCGCTGTACGACACCATCACAAACAACGCCGGCCATCCGCTCGGCTACGGCGTGATCGACGGCGACGCGCGCGCGCTCGATTTTCTGCGCGCCGCGCACATCCGGCTGCTGCCGGGCGACCGCGTCATCCTGTCGTCGGACGGCATCGACAAATACCTGGCCTACGCGCCGGTCAGCGAGCTGGCCTCGCTCGCCCCCGAGGCGCTGCTGGACCGCTCCGCCGCCTACGACCAGCCGCCCTACAACAGCTACGCGGACGACAAGGCGGTGATCGCGATCGACATCATCGGATGAACATCGCGTCGCCAAAGGAGAAGAAGCGATAGTTTTCGCGCACGGCCAGCTCGTAGGCGGCCAGCGTCCGTTCCCGGCCCATGAACGCCGAGACGAGCATGATGAGCGTGGAGCCGGGCAGGTGGAAGTTGGTGATGAGCGCGTCCACGAGCCTGAATTCATAGCCGGGCCTGATGAAGATGTTTGTCCAGCCCGAGCCCGCGGCGATCGCGCCTTCGTTCGTCGCGGCGGATTCCAGCGTGCGCACGCTGGTGGTGCCCACGGCCACGATGCGGCCTCCGCGCGGGCGCACGGCGTTGATGCGCGCGGCGGCCTCCGCGGTCACCTCGTAGTATTCGCTGTGCATCACGTGCTCCTCCACGTCCTCGACCTTGACCGGCCGGAAGGTGCCCAGGCCCACGTGCAGCAGGATGGGGATGATCTCAACGTCCCTGCCGCGGATGCGCTCCAGCAGCTCCGGCGTGAAGTGAAGCCCGGCCGTGGGTGCGGCCGCCGAGCCGTCCTGCCGGGCGTACACGGTCTGATAGCGCTCGCGGTCGTCGAGCTTCTCGTGGATGTAGGGCGGCAGGGGCATCTCGCCCAGCTCGTCCAGCGCGGCCTCGAACGGGCCGTCGCAGACAAACGCCACGACGCGCCCGCCCGCGTCGGTCTCCGAGAGGATGCGGGCCCTGAGCCGGCCGCCGCCGAAGCAGACCTCGGCGCCGGGCTTCAGCCGCCTGCCGGGACGCGCCAGCGTCTCCCACGTCTTGGGGCCGAGCTGCTTCAGAAGCAGCAGCTCGCACACGCCGCCGCCCCCGCGCTCGCCGATCAGCCGCGCCGGAATGACGCGCGTCTCGTTGATCACCAGCGCGTCGCCGGGACGCAGCTCGTCGATGATGTCGTAGAAATGCCGGTGCTCGATCGCGCCCGTCGTCCTGTCGACCACCATGAGCCGGCTGTGGTCGCGCGGCTCGACAGGCGTCTGCGCGATACGCTCCTCGGGCAGGTCGTACAGGAAATCGCTTGTCTTCATGCTCTGTCCCCTCGTTTCCCAGATCCGGGCCGCGTCAACCGCCGCGACCCGCGTATAGCGTAGCACAGAAGCCCATCCCTGTCAAATCAAGTTTTTGCCCGAATTATGAACGTTTGTTCGTCGTCTCTTGACAAGCGGCGCGAAATGACATAATATATTATAGACGAATCAGGGAGGCGGAGACGTGAGAATACTGGGCATCGACCCCGGCTTGGGCACGATGGGCTGGGGCGTGATCGAAACGGACGGCGCAAAGCACCGGCTGGTGCAGTACGGGGCGATCCTGACGCAGCCGGGGCAGCCGCTGCCGCAGCGCCTGCGCGCCATCTTCAAGGGCGTGAGCCAGCTGATGGAGACGTTTGATCCGGAGGACGTAGCCTTCGAGGAGCTGTTCTTTTCAAAGAACATCACCACCGGCATGGCCGTGAGCGCGGCCCGCGGCGTGGCGCTGGTGGCCGTGGCGGAAAAGACGGACAACCTGTTTGAGTACACCCCCATGCAGATCAAGCAGGCCATCACCGGCTACGGCAAGGCGGACAAGCACCAGATCCAGATGATGGTGCGGCTGATGCTCTCCATGGATGAGACGCCGCGCCCCGACGACGCCGCCGACGCGCTGGCCGTGGCGATCACCCACGCCAACAGCATGCGCGCGGGGCACCTGTTCAGGATTAATTAGCGCGTGCATCCGGGACATCGGAGCCGCCTTTTCGGCGCGGCTCCCGGGTTCTGAAAGGCACGCTTGGGGAGGCTGGGAGAATTGCTGGCTCATGTCAACGGCCTGGTGGCCGAAAAGGGAGAGGGCCTGCTGGTCATCGAGTGCGGGGGCGTGGGCTACCAGCTCACGGTGAGCGCGGCCACGCTCTCACAGGCGCCCGCGGCGGGCGAGCGCATGAAGTGCTACACGCACCTGAGCGTGCGCGAGGACGCGGTGGAGCTGTTCGGCTTCGCCACGCGCGAAGAAAAGCGCATGTTTCTGAAGCTCACCGGCGTGAGCGGCATCGGCCCCAGGTCGGCCATTCAGGTGCTGTCCGCGCTGAGCGTGCACGATCTGTCGCTGGCAATCGTCACCGGCGACGCGGCCGCCCTGTCCCGCGCGCCGGGCATCGGCAAAAAGACGGCCCAGCGGCTGATCCTGGAGCTGAAGGACAAGGTGGACAACGCGGAGCTCGCCGCTTCCGGCACGCCCCTGCCCGTCGGCGCGGCCGCCGGCAGCGCGGCGGACGAGGCCGTCGAGGCGCTGATGGCGCTGGGGTATCAGGCCGGGGAGGCGGCGCGCGCCGTGAGCGCCGTGTCGCCGCTGCCGGCGCAGGCCAGCGAAATCGTGCGCCTGGCACTGAAGGGAATGATGAAGTAACATGGATGAAGAACGGCTTATTTCAGCAGGCTTTCGCGGCGAGGACGACGAAGCCGAAATCACGCTGCGCCCGCATTCGCTCGCGGAATACTTCGGCCAGCAGAAGATCAAGGACAGCCTGAGCATCTACATGCAGGCGGCCATCGCGCGCCGGGAGCCGCTGGATCACATCCTGCTCTACGGCCCGCCCGGCCTGGGCAAGACCACGCTGGCGGGCATCATCGCCGCGGAGATGGGCCATAACATCCGGGTGACCAGCGGCCCGGCCATCGAGCGGCCCGGCGACCTGGCCTCCATCCTCACCAACCTGAACGCGGGCGACGTGCTGTTTATCGATGAGATTCACCGCCTCTCGCACGCGGTCGAGGAGGTGCTCTATCCGGCGATGGAGGACTTCGCGCTGGACATCATGATCGGCAAGGGCCCTTCGGCGCGTTCCATGCGCCTTGACCTGCCCCGCTTCACGCTGATCGCCGCCACCACGCGCGCGGGCATGCTCACCTCGCCCCTCAGGGACCGCTTCGGCATCAGCTTCCGGCTGGAGCTGTACACGCCGGAGGAGCTGGCCGTGATCATCGAGCGCTCGGCGAAGATCATGAAAATCGACTGCGACCACGACGGCGCGCTGGAGATTGCCAGCCGGTCGCGCGGCACGCCCCGGGTGGCCAACCGGCTCATCAAGCGCGTGCGCGACTACGCGCAGGTGCGCGCCGGCGGCCGCGTGACGGATGAAACCGCCCGCGAGGCGCTCCGCATGCTGGAGGTGGACGAGCTGGGCCTGGACCGCACCGACCGCGCCATGCTCGACACCATGATCCGCAAGTTCGGCGGCGGCCCGGTGGGCCTGGACACCCTGGCCGCCATTACCGGCGAGGACGCGGCCACCATTGAGGACGTATACGAGCCGTATCTTCTGCAGCTGGGCTTCATCATGCGCACCCCGCGCGGCCGCCTCGCCACGCCCGCCGCCTACGAGCATCTGGGATTCGCCGCGCCGCAGCCGCCGGTGGACGCGGTGCAGCAGACCAGGCTGGATATTTAAGCCCGCCACGGGAAAAGAGCCCCGCATGGAGGCTCTTTTTCTGGTTCTTCACGGAAAGCTGTGGGACCAGGCTTCCCCTCGAGGGGCAATGTCATCAATATGAAGCCATGCCGGCAGGGGTCTGGCGGCAGTCGTGGCGCCTGCCCTTTGCCCTGGCCCCCTTTTCCTCAATTCGCAATGGCGGCCTGCGGCCGCGCGCTCCTTTGCCCATTGGGCCCGCTCGTCGCGCCAGTGGCGCGCTGCCCGTTCGCCCCGCTCACGCGGGCACGGGGAAAACCGGGTGTGCAGGGCTTTTTGAGCCAACGGCGGTTCGCTTCGCGCCGGCCAGGCGCAGGGCGGCGCCCTGATCAGCGTGATTCCGAATTCTTTACCCCATGTTCGCCCGCTGCGTTATATAATATAGACGCAATATGAGCGCGTACATACACGTCCCCGGAGGTGCCCCATGAATCTGAGCCAATACATCGAGTCGTTGAAGCGCGATCCGTCCTTTATGAGCAACGTCGCCTGCTGGCGCGAGATTCCGGCGCGCGAGGCGAAATACATGCCCTTTCCCGACGCGCTCGACCCGCGCATCGTGGATGTCATGAAGCGGCGCGGCATTCGGATGCTGTACAGTCACCAGCATCAGGCGGTGTCCGCGGCGCTGTCGGGCGAGGACATCGTGGTGGTCACGCCCACGGCCTCGGGCAAGACGCTGTGCTATAACCTGCCCGTGCTGGACGCCATTCTCAGGAACCCGGACGCGCGCGCGCTCTACCTCTTTCCCACCAAGGCCCTCTCGGCCGACCAGGCCGCGGAGCTCTACGAGCTCATCGGCCTGCTGGGCGAGGACATCAAGTGCTATACCTACGACGGCGACACTGCCGCGCCTGCGCGCGCCGCCATCCGGCAGGCGGGCCACGTGGTGGTCACCAACCCGGACATGCTGCACTCCGGGATCCTGCCGCATCACACCAAGTGGGTGAAGCTGTTTGAAAACCTGCGCTACATCGTCATCGACGAGATCCACGCCTACCGCGGCGTATTCGGCGGCAACCTGGCCAACGTCATCCGGCGGCTCAGGCGCATCTGCGCGTTTTACGGCGCGCATCCGCAGTTCATCTGCTGCTCGGCCACCATCAAAAACCCCGCCGAGCTGGCCGGCACGATCATCGGCTCGGCGGTGAAGCTGATCGATGACAACGGCGCGCCCGCCGGGAAGCGGCATGTGGTGTTCTACAACCCGCCGGTCGTGAACAAGCAGCTGGGCATCCGCAAGGGCATGATCGGGGAGACCAGCCGCATCGCGCAGGGCTTTCTCAGAAACGGCATTCAGTCCATCATCTTCTCGCGCTCGCGGGTGACGGTGGAGGTGCTGGTGCGCCAGCTCAAGGACATGGTGCGCGACCCGCTGGGCAACGCCGGACAGGTGCGCGGCTATCGCGGCGGCTACCTGCCCACCCAGCGCCGCGAGATCGAGCGCCAGCTGCGCGCCGGCCAGATCAGCGCCGTGGTGTCCACCAACGCGCTGGAGCTGGGCATCGACATCGGCCAGCTGGACGTGTGCATCATCTGCGGCTACCCCGGCACCATCGCCAGCACATGGCAGCAGGCGGGCCGGGCCGGGCGGCGCGGCGGCGAATCGCTGCTCATCCTGGTCGGCTCATCGGACCCGCTGGACCAGTACATGATGACCCATCCGGACTACTTCTTCGGCCAGTCGCCCGAATCCGCGCTGGTCAACCCGGACAACCTGTACATCCTGCTCAATCACTTCAAGTGCGCCGCCTACGAGCTGCCCTTCGAGGACGGGGAGACGTTCGGCAACATCGAGGGCACGCAGGAGCTTCTGGATTACCTCGTGGAGCAGAATTTCCTGATGCACGTGGGCAGCCGCTATCACTGGATGGCCGAGGAATTCCCGCAGGCCGGCATATCGCTGCGCTCGGCGGCCGACCAGAACTTCGTCATCGTCGATATTTCAAACCCCGCGCACAGGCGCGTGATCGGCGAAATGGACCGCTTCACCGTGCCCATGCTGCTGCATCAGTACGCCATTTACCTGCACGAGGGCCAGCAGTATCAGGTGGAGGAGCTGGACTTCGACGACAAGAAGGCCTATGTGCGCGCCGTGGATGTGGACTACTACACCGACGCGGATCTCTCCACCAGCATGAAGGTGCTGGACGTGTTCGACGAGCGCCCCTCCGGCGGTCTGACGCGCTACCGCGGCGAGGTGATGGTGTCCTCCATCGTGAAGCTGTTCAAGAAAATGAAGCTGGACACGCGCGAAAACCTGGGCTGGGGCCCCGTGCAGCTGCCGGAGCTGGAAATGCAGACCACCGCCTGCTGGTGGACGCTGCCGGAGGACATCGAATCGGCCTACAGCAAGGACGACCTGCAGGACGCCATGGTGGGCCTGTGCCACCTGATGCGCGCCATCGCGCCGCTACACCTGATGTGCTCCTCGGCGGATATCGCCGTGGTGTATCACGTGCGCGATCCCTTTACCCAGCGGCCCACGCTGTACTTCTACGACTGCGTGCAGGGCGGCATCGGCCTGAGCGACCACGTCTTCGAGGGCGACCTGGTCCTGTTTCGGGAGGCGCTCGACCGCCTGAACGAATGCCCCTGCGAGAACGGCTGCCCCAGCTGCGTGGGCGCGTCCGTCGGGCCGGGCGCCAAGGGGACGCTGCGGGGCCTGCTGGAGAGGATCCTCGGAGGTGAAAGCGCATGAGACCCGTCGCGCCCGGAGGGAAAACGATGAACCGCATCCTCATCATCGGCATCTGCGGCAGCGGCAAGAGCACCCTGGCCCGCATGCTGCACGAAGAGACCGGCCTGCCGCTGGTGCATCTGGACGCGCTGTACTGGCTGCCCGGCTGGCGGGAGCGTCCCAAAGAGGAATTCGACGCGCTGCTCATGGATGAGCTCGCAAAGCCCCGCTGGATCATCGACGGGAATTACAGCCGCACGCTGCCGCTTCGCCTCCGGTACTGCGACGCCGTCATCTGGCTTGATTACAACCGCTTCACAGCCCTGTGGGGCGTCGTGAAGCGCGTGATCGCCCATTGCGGCCGCACCCGCCCGGACATGGGGGCGGGCTGTCCGGAGCGCTTCAACGGGAGCTTCCTGAAGTACGTGTGGCGCTTCAACCGGAAGAACCGCGCGAGATTTGAAGCGCTGCTCGCCGGGGCGGAGGGCGTGGACGTGCTCCGCGTGCGCAGCCGGCGCGCGCTCAGGCGGGCGCTGCGCGGCGGCATCGCCTTTCATTCATAAATTATTCATTAATTTCCCATAGATTATCAACAGTTCTGCGATAGAATAACAGGGAATGGTTGTTTCCCACGGTTTCGGCTCGTGTTTGCAATAAACGGATGCAGGAGGGATTTCCATTGATTAAGGTGCAAAATCTCGAAAAGAGCTATGAGGGCAGAAAGGTTCTGCGCGGGTTGTCGCTGACCGTTCAGCCGGGCGAAATCGTCGCCCTGACCGGCCTCAGAGGCGCGGGCAAGACCACGGCCATGGACATCATGGCCGGCGACAGCGCCGCCGACAGCGGCACGGTCGAAATCTGCGGCGTCATGATGGACGGCGAAACCAGCCGCGCGCGCCAGCTGGTGGGCTACGTCCCGGCCGAGCCGCCCGCCCCGCGCGACATGTCGCTGCGCGCCTGGCTGAAGTTCCTCGCCGACGCCCGCGGGCTGTCCGCGCGCGAGGCTTCGGAGAAGATCGACGCGGCCGTCCGGCTGCTGGGCCTGCAGGACATTTCCGAAAAGTCCATGCGCGGCCTGTCGCGCGCGTCGCTGCAGCTGGCCAGCGTCGCTCAGGCCGTGTTCTTCGGGCCGGGCGCGCTGCTCATCGACGAGCCGACACAGAACCTGGATCCGAAGGAGATCGTCGCGCTGCGCGCCGCGCTGAAGGAGACCGCGAAGGAGCGCGCCGTGCTGCTCGCCAGCACCAACCTGACCGAAATGTGCGCGCTGTGCGACCGTGTGCTTGTGCTGGCCGAGGGCCGCGTCGTCTCCGAGGGCACGCCGGATCAGCTTCACCAGATGACGCGCCTGGCCGACACCGTGCGCATCGTCGCGCGGGCCGACGAAGCGGCCGTCAGGGCCGCGCTGTCCACGGTGAAAGGCGCTGAGGTGACGGCCGTCAGGGCCGGCGCCGGCGAAGTCGAAGTCGACGTCAGGATGGCGGGCGACCAGCGCGAGGCGCTGTTCCGCGCCGCCGCGCAGGCCGGCGTGCTGCTGCTCGAGCTGTCCGCCGCCCGCAGGCCGCTGAACGACCTGCTGGAGAGCCTGACCTCCGAGCGCCTTGAAGGGAGCCGTGAAGAGGCATGAGGGCCATATTCAAGAGAGAGCTGCGCGCGCTGTTTGGCTCGCTGACGGGCTGGGGCAGCCTGGCGCTGCTGCTGGCCGTCGCGGGCGTCTCCGTCTTCATCATCAATGTGCGCGGCGCAAGTCCGGTGTTCGCCGACAACATCCTCTACCTTGCCCTGGGCATGGCGCTCTCCTGCGGCCTGCTGTGCGCGAACGCCTTTCCCGCCGAGCGCCGCCAGAGGACCGAGCGGGCGCTCTACGCGCTGCCCGTGCGGAGCGGCGGCGTCTTTTTCGGCAAGCTGCTGCCCCGGCTGGTCGTGGTTCTGATGGGCGGCGCGCTGCTGGCGCTCTATCCGGTGGTCATGTCGCTGCTCGTTCCCTCCGTCAGCATGGGGGAGGGCCTGGGCGGCGTGCTCGCCGTCTGCGCGCTGGGCGTGCTGTTCGCCGCGACGGCGGTGTGCTGCTCCGCGTTCTCCCGCACGGCGGTCGGCGCGTTTATCGCCTACGCGGCGCTGGTCGCCCTGTCCTTCGCGCTGCCATACGCCGCGCCCCGCGTCGCCGCGCTGACCTCGCTGCCGCCGCTCGCGCTGGTGCTGATGCCCGCGCTGGCCGGCGTGCTGGCCTGGGCGGCGTTCAACGACGTGCTCATCGGCTTTGCGGCGGCAGCCCTCGTCGAGGCGCCGCTGCTGCTCCATCACCTGCGGGGCACCGACAGCGCCGTGACCGGCTTCCTGGCCCGCGCGATGAAGGCGGCGGCGGTGTTCGATCCGCTGTCGCTGTTCGCGCGCGGCATACTGGACGTGCCGGCGCTCGTCCGCTGGCTGTCGATGGCGCTGCCGTTTGCGGTCGCCGGCATACTGGCCGTCGCCGCCCGCCGCGAGGGCAGAAGGAGGGCGCTGTGATATGAAAAAGCTGATTCGTTCTGAAAAAATCCGCCCGCTGGTCGTCATCCTCGCGCTGGCGCTGGTCATCGCGCTGAACGCGGCCGCGAGCGGCCTGCCGCATCTCGACCTGAGCCCGCGCCGGGCCGCCACGCCGGCCGACGAGGCGATCGCCCTCGCCCGCTCGATCACCGAACGGGTGGATCTGTTCATCATTCAGACGGAGGACAATCGAGACATCTGGCTGAACGAGCTCGTCGCCCGCTTTGCGGCCGCGAACCACCGCCTGCGCGTGCAGTCGGTTGATCCGGCTTCCTCCTTCATGGAGAAGCTGAGCTCGCGCGCGGGCGGACAGGCGCTGGAGGAGGGCAATATCCTCGTTTTCTCCGACAGACGCAGCGTTGTGCTTACGGCTGAGGACCTGTATCATTACGAATATGACCAGATGGCCTATTACTATTACGGCACGCTGACCTATACCAGCGCCGATTTCACCGCGCAGGACGCGCTGTGCCGCGCGCTGAGCTATGTCACGCGCGACGACATGCCCGTGCTGTATGTGCTGAGCGGCCATGGCGAGGGCGGCTGGGACAACGCGCTGAACGCCCTGTGTTTCCGCAACAGCATCGCGCTGGAGACGCTCGCCCTCGCGCCCGGCGAGTCCGTTCCCGGCGACGCGGCGGCCGTGATGGTGTGCGGCCCCGCCTCTCCCGTCGGCGCCGAAACGGCGGACGCGCTGCTCGCCTACCTGCAGGCGGGCGGCGACATGCTGCTCATGACCAGCTACAACACCGACCTCACCGACCTCGACCGCGTCGCCGCCCACTATGGCATGGCCCGCAGGACGGGCCTTGTGCTGGATAACGACGCGGGTCATATCTACAGCGCGGATTACAAGTACTTCCTGCGTCCCGACCTGCGCCAGAACCCCGTCACCGACGCGCTCATCGCCGCCGGACAGTCGGTGATTCTGCCCGTGTGCGAGGCGATCGTGCGCAGCGATACGCGCCGCGCGGGCCTGAATGCCCAGCCCATACTGGTCACCTCGGAAAACGCGTACCTCAAGACCAACACCGAGGCGGTCGCGACGCTCGACCAGGAGGAGGCCGACGCGCTCGGCCGGTTCATCGTGGGCATGGCCGCGGTGGAGGGCGACACGCACTTCACCTGGCTGGCTTCCGCCACCGCCCTGACCGCCAGCACGAACGCGGCGTCCGGAGGGGCCAATGAAGCGCTCGTTGAGGCTGTCCTGCAACGGATGTTCGATTTCCCGGAGCGGGCCGACGCGCTCCCGGCCGTCAGCCTGATGACCGATCCGGTATCGCTGCCGCGCGTTCCCGCGGCGCTCATTCTGGCCGCCGCGCCGCTGATCTGCCTGATTGTGGGGCTGATCCGCCGCCGGAAGACGGCCTGACGCCCTTCCGTGCGACTATCGCAAGCCGCCCCGTCCGGACCTGCGTTCCGAACGGGGCGATTTTCCGGGAAGGACGGCCGTGTCAGGAAGGAAACGCGGGGCGGAGGAGCGGCCTGGCGGCGCTGTGCGGTGCGCGCAAGGCGCGCCGTTTGTTGGGCGTTATTTTCCCTCTTCCGTTCTGAGAGGATATGTGATACAATAATATAATGTTGGGGCCGCATGGCGCGCAGCGGCGCGGGCGGGGCGTTACTGGAGTGAACCGGGAAGGAGAGGAAGCGGCATGGAGGGAAGCAGCCGGTATATCATCATCCGCGGGCTGTCCATCCACTATCGGATCGCCGTGCCCTCCGGGCCGGTCAGGCACCGCGTGTTCCTGCTCAGCGCGCCGGGCTTTCTCACGTCCTCCTGGCAGGCCATCCTGCCCGAACTAACGGAAGCGGGCTGCCTGTGCGTGCTCTGCGATATGCCGGGCTTCGGCAAGAGCCAGTTCAGCGACGAGATGCCCGTGGAGCAGTCGCTGCGCGCGCGCTATCTGTGGGGCGTGCTGGATACCGTCGATCTCGAGCGGGACAACAAGCTGAGCTGCTGGCACCTGATCGCCCATGGCTCCGCCTGCGGCACCATCGCCGCGATGGCGCTGCAGCAGCCCGATTCGGCGGGCTCGCTGTTCATGATCAACCCCATGCTGTATTCGCCCGTTCCGCGCGCGCTGGATCCGGTCGTGCGCTCGAAGCTGTTCGGCGCCATGCTGCGCCGCTGGATCCGGAGGAACATCGTGCCGCCCCGGCGGTTTGTCAGGATGCTCGGCCGCATCTACGGCCGGACGCCGCGCAAGGAACAGGCCGATCTCATGCGCATGCCGCTGCTGAGGCTGTCCGGGCACGAGGAGACCGTGCGCCGGCTGCTGCTGGAGGGCTTTGCCATCGACACGTCCGCGCTGTCGTCGCTCTTCATGCCCTGCATGATCCTATGGGGCGGCGCGGACCGGATCCTGGGCGGGGCGATTCCCCGCCGCCTGCGCGAGACGGATTATCCCGCCGCGGAGTATCACCTGCTCGCCTCGGCCGGCCACTGCGCCATGGAGACGCACAGCCGCGCCGTGCGCGATTTCCTGCGCGGATGGATCCGGGAGTACTGGAACTGATTTTCGGCGTTTCCGCGCCCTGAAGCCTTGCGGTTTTCTGCCTTGAACGACGCCGGATCCGCTCGAAACGGCATTCTCCAGAAGTCAAAATGATATAAAAAAGCCGCTTCTTCCCTCTGCGGAAGAGCGGTTTTATCGTCTGCCTGTAAACGTGCTCATGACGCGGGAGAGGAAGGGGCGGCCTTTTTTCTGATCCCGGATGGCCTCGGCGCTCATGTACGCGGCGCGGTACTGCTGGTTGTGCGGCTTCTGGCGCGCGGCGATGCCGAAGTAGAGCACGGCCTTTTCGTATTCGCCCTGCCGGAGCAGAATGGCTCCGAACAGGTAATTCCATTCGGCGCTGCGGGCGGCGATGCGCATGAGCGCCTGCCGGGCGGCCGATACCTGCCCGATCTCGAGAAGGCGGCGCGCGTCGGCGAACTGCTCGTCCTCGGGCGTGACGGCGTTGATGTCGATGGAGGAGACAGAGGCCTCCATGGCCTCGTGATAGGCGATGTTGATGGCCGTCATCTTCTGTTCGGCCCACATGCGCTCCGGTCCTTCAGGGAAACGGTCGGGATGCCAGCGCCGCGCCATATCGCGGTAGGCCCGCCGTATTTCGCGCTCATCGGCGTTTTTGGCGATTCCCAGGATCTCATACGCGTTTGCCATCGGCGCTCCCTCCTTCCGAGTATATAACTACTTCTACCATTATACTACATAATATTCGCTTTGTGTTCGCTTTTTTCCATTAAATTTTTGCCGCAAATTCAAGGCGCGCCATGGCGCGCGTTTATGGGAAAGACGCGGGAACGGGCGGACAGGCGGGATTCGCCGGGGGTGCCGCAGAATACGGCGCCGCTACGGGCGGTTTTCTCCGTTCAGGGCGGGCATTTTCAGATAGCGCGGCGCGAAGATGACAAGCGCCGCGCCGGAGATGCCCGCCATCAGCGCGAAGCCCATCTGAATGCTGCCCATGGCGCTGGCGACCAGGCCGCCGCCCAGGATGCCGAAGGCGCGCGCGATGCCAAAGCCCACCACGGCGATGAGCATTTGCCCGCTGGCCTTCAGCTCGTCCGGGATGGTGTCGTTGATGTACTTGGACATGGACACCGTCATGACGATAAAGCCCCAGCTGTGCAGCGTCTGGCTGGCCAGCGCGACGTAGGCGCTGTTTGTCGAGGCCAGCAGGATCCACCGCAGCGTGAGCGCCAGCGCGGAGATGGACATCAGTTTGCCCACGCCCAGCTTCTTGTACAACCTGTCCGAGTTGAGGAGGAACGGGACCTCGCTCACGGCCGAGAGGAAATAGCACACGCCCAGCAGCGCGGTCGTGCCGCCCGGCAGCGAGGTGAAGTGGATGGAGAAGAAGCTGTAGAAATAGCCCATTGTGAGCTGCAGGAGCATCAGAAGGGAAAAGAGCCCGGCCATGTGCTTCATCTTCAGGATGGCCGTCATGTTCATCTTCCGCCCGCTTGTGGACTGGTGCCCTGCCGTGACCGGCAGCGCGCGCGTGGATGCGAACAGAAGGACAAGCATGACCGACGTGCCATAGACGATCCAGTTCATGCGCTCGGGCGCGAGAAACTGCCCCCACACGAGATTCATCACGGCAAAGGAGAGACAGCCCATCAGGCGGATGGGGCCGAAGGGGTGGCCGTCCGGCGTCAGCGCCTCGAGGATGATCGAGTCGCCCATCGGCTGGATGGAGGTGTAGGCGGCGGAGAAGAGGCAGCTGACCGGCAGCAGCCACCAGAACGAGCCCGAGAGCCGGTACAGAAGGACCACCGCCGCGCTGAACACGATGAGCGCCTGCAGCACGCGGTTCCGGTTCCGGGCGCGGTCGCCCGCAGCGCCCCACGCCGGCTGCGCAAAAATGGCGATGATCGGCGTCGCGGCGAGAATGATGCTGAGCTGCGCCGTGGTCATGCCGATCGACTCGTAATATTTGGAGATGTAGCCCTGATAAATGGCGTTCGCCGTGTAGTACATCGACAGGAACAGGCCGTAGCGCCAGGGGTAGTTGGTCCTTTTCATGATTCAGCCTCCCGCAAAGAGCTGATGATCCGGCGCGCGTTTCACGATTCCGGGGGATGCCGTTCCGGGCGGCTCGGCCTGCGGCGCAGGGCGCCTTTCCGAAGGCTCCGCGGCGCTTGGAAAAAGCGGCGAAGAAGCGCGGGCCGGCGAACGGGCATCCGGGGTTTTTGAAACACGCTTTAGTCATACTCTGGCATTGTAGCAGAGTATTGTTGAGTTTGGAAGCATTTTTCCCGATTTTATGGGTCGGGATTCAGCGGGAGGCGGGAAAATATGAAGCGCCTGCGCGCTCTGGTTCTGTGGACGGCGGTGTGCGCCGTGCTGGCGCTGGCCGCACTGACGCCTGAGTCGGGCGCCGGGATGCTGCGCGAGGAGGCGCTGCGCAGCCGCTGGGGCGGCTGGGCGGGCGTGCTGCGGCTGTGGGCGTTCGAAGGCTGGCAGAGTGGAAACGGCTCGCTGTCCGCCTGGCTGAACGACCGCATCGGGGCCTTTGAGAAGAGCCACAGCGGTGTGTACATCCAGCTGACGGAGGTGAGCGCCGGGGCGCTGCGCGGCTTTGCCTCGGGCGCCGCGAATCCGCCGGACATGATCCTCTTCCCGCCGGGCCTGCTGGAGGGCGCCGATCATCTGCTCGCCCTGACGGACGACTATGCCCTGCGCGCGGGCCTGGAGGCATGCGGCATGGCGGGGGAGGGACGATTCGCCCTGCCCGTGGCGATGGGGGCGTACGGCCTTGCCTTCAACTGCGCGGCGCTGGACGCCCTGCCCGCCGACTGGCGCGCGCTGCCTGAGCGGCCCGCCGCCCGGGACTGCGCGTACTGGCTGGACTGGCCGGCGGACAGCGCGCATCTGCGCTGGTCGGCCGCGATGAACGATCTGCTGGCCGGGGAGGCGGAGGGGGAGGAGGCGCGCCGGGAGGCGCCTGTCGGAGAGGGCCTCGACCTGGGCCTGCCCACGGCTGCGGACAGGGCGAACGCGCCGCTGCCGCAGCGCCTGCCGGATGATTTCGGGCGGTCCGCGTCGGTATTCAGCCGGTTTGCAAACGGAGAAATCGCCGCCATGCCGGTCACGCAGCGGGAAATCAGACGGCTGCAGCTGCTCTCAGACACCGGCCGGGGGCCGGACTGGGCCGTGGCCGTGCGCTCGAGCGCATACACCGATCAGATCGCCCTGCTGGCCGTGACAGACTGCGGGAAAAGCGCGTCGGAAAGCCGGCAGGCGCTGGGCCTGGACTTCGCGGCGCTGCTCCTTTCGGCCGACTCGCAGGCAAAGCTGACCCGCTCGCGCGCCTTCCCTGTGATCGACCTGCCGGCCCTCTATGCGGGCAGCGAGGGGATGGCGCAGCTGGAGGTCGGCCTGGCCGGCCGGACGATTCGGCCGGAGGCGGCGTTCGGAACGGAATAGGGGGCGGTTTCCGCGCGACATGCGGAGAGGACGTGTCCCCCGCCGGCAGAACAAAGGGGCCGCGCGGCATACCGCGTGCGGCCCCCTGATCTTTTTGGCATTATTCCTCGTCCAGGCCTTCGTCTTCCTCCTCGCCGTCGCTCTGCTCGAGATCCACGGCGATGTTGCCGGCGTTGAAATCGGCGCGGATGCGCTGCTCGATTTCGTCGCGCACCTCGGGATGCTCGCGCAGATAGACGCGCACGTTGTCGCGCCCCTGGGCGATGCGTTCTCCGTTGTAGGAGAACCACGAGCCGCTCTTCTGCAGGAGGTCGCGCTCCACGGCCAGGTCGACCAGGCCGCTCTCCTTGGAAATGCCCTCGCCGTAGAGCATGTCCACCACGCAGACCCGGAAGGGCGGGGCCACCTTGTTCTTCACGATCTTGATCTTGGCGCGGTTGCCGATGACCTCCGAGCCGTTTTTGATGGGCTCGCCCTTGCGGATGTCGATGCGCACGGAGGCGTAGAACTTGAGCGCCTTGCCGCCGGTGGTGACCTCCGGGTTGCCGTATATCACGCCCACCTTCTCGCGCAGCTGGTTGATGAAGATGGCGACGGCGTTGGTCTTGGCGATGACGCCGGCCAGCTTGCGCAGCGCCTGGCTCATCAGCCGGGCCTGCAGGCCGACGTGGCTCTCGCCCATGTCGCCCTCGATTTCCTGGCGGGGCACCAGCGCGGCCACCGAGTCGATGACCACGATGTCGATCGCGCCGGAGCGCACGAGCGCCTCGCAGATGTCCAGCGCCTGCTCGCCGTTATCCGGCTGAGAGACGTACAGCTCGTCGATGTCCACGCCCAGCGCGCGGGCGTAGATGGGATCCAGCGCGTGCTCCGCGTCGATGAAGGCGGCGGTGCCGCCCATTTTCTGCGCCTCGGCGACGGCCTGCAGGGCCAGCGTGGTCTTGCCGGAGGATTCCGGGCCGTAGATCTCGATGATGCGCCCGCGCGGCAGGCCGCCCACGCCCAGCGCGAAGTCGAGGTGCAGGCAGCCGGTCGGGATGACCTCCACCTGCATTCTGTCGGCCGCGTCGCCCAGCCTCATGACAGAGCCCTTGCCGAAGTCCTTTTCAATTTTGCTCAGCGCCATTTCGAGGGCGCGCTTGCGTTCGTCGCCAAACCGCTGCATCGCGGGATTCTTTTCACTCTTCTTGTCTGCCATGCGTGCCACAGCCTCCTGTTTCAGTTTTCATGGGATCATTATACAATGCTTTCTCACACATGGCAAGCGTTCTCGCCATCAATTTACCTGGTGTTCGGCAGAAAATCGCCCGCGCGCGCTGGGAACAGGGCCATAAAAACGAACGCCATGCTACGCGCGGTCACGGGGACTCCGGCGCGGGCTCGTCGTCCCCGGCCGGCAGGAGCATCGTGCGCAGCAGCTCGTCGTCGGAACGGAAAATGAGCGCGGCGTCGTGCATCCTGTCGGGCAGGCCGAGCACAAGATAATCCAGGCTGATGTTCAGGCTGGTCGCAATGGCGATCAGCAGGCCGAACGACGGCTCCTTGCGCCCCCGCTCCAGATTGCACAGATGAGACGGACTGATGTCCAGAAGCGCGGCGCAACGCTCCAGGGAAAAGCCGAACTGGACGCGGATATCTCTCAGGCGCAGGCCGAAGAGCAGCAGGGGAGAATCCTGAATTGACCGGGGCGCGGACATGCGAAAAACCTCCTTCGGACGGGGCGCAGAAAAGAGGCGCGGCAGACACTGCCACGCCCCTTGCCGATCAACTGAATGCCGATCATTGTCTGAACCATCAGACGCGTTCCACTTTACCACTGCGCAGGCAACGGGTGCACACGTACATACGGGTCGGCGTTCCGTTCACATTCACGCGGACACGCTGGGTATTCGGCGCCCAGGTACGGCGAGTTTTATGATTGGAATGGCTCACGTTGTTGCCGGAGACAACACCCTTGTGGCAAACCTCACAAAACTTTCCCATCGAACACACCTCCTTTAGGCGTTCACATCAAAACAAGAGATATTGTATCAGCTTTTGACCACATTTGCAAGTGTTTTCTGTGAATTTATCGGAATATCTGCAAAATTTGGGATCGCGGAGCATAATTTAATGGGAAAATATCGGCGGGAACACAATTTCTTTTCCTTGTTTTCGTGCAATATGCTTGCATCACGCCGCGTTGTAAGGTATACTGTTTTATATATGGGGGCATTATCCTCGAATGGAGGTACGCGTTATGGACTGCAGGTTTACCACAGAACTGGGCACCGTTACTGTCAACGAAGACGTTCTGCTGAAGGTTGCCGGTTATGCGGCTCTCGACTGCTACGGCATCGTGGGCATGGCGGCCAAGCGGACGACCGACGGGCTGGTTCAGCTGCTGGGTCGCGAAAATCTGGGCCGCGGCGTCCGCATTCGCCCCGCGACCGACTCGGTCAATGTCGATCTTTTCATCATTGTTGAATACGGCATTTCGATCAGCGCGGTGGCCGCCACCATTATTGACACGGTGAAATACAAAATAGAGCACCTGACCGGCATCAAAGTGGACAAGGTCAGCGTGTCGGTAGAGGATATCCGCGTCTGATTCCGGTCGGATGCGCGGATTGGGGGGAATGAATTTGCCTATTACGACAATTGACGGGCTGATGCTCAAGGAAATGTTCCTGTCCGGCGCTGCGCTGCTGGATAAAAACCGTCAGACCGTCGATGCATTGAATGTATTTCCCGTGCCGGACGGCGACACGGGCACGAATATGTCGCAGACGATTCTGTCCGCCGTCAAGGAGCTGGGCAGCCGCAGCTTCAGCGGCGCGGGCGACGTGGCCGCCGCGGCCGCCAAGGGCGCGCTCAAGGGCGCGCGCGGCAACTCCGGCGTCATACTGAGCCAGATCCTGCGCGGCTTTTCAAAGGCGCTGGACGGCGCCGATCTCATGGACGCGGCGCTGCTCACCAAAGCGCTCCGCCTGGGCGCGGACACCGCCTACAAGGCCGTCATGAAGCCCAAGGAGGGCACGATTCTGACCGTCATCCGCGTCATCGCCGAGGAGGTTGAGCGCGAGTCGGCCAGGACGGACGATCTCGACGCGCTGACGAACATCATCATCGAGCAGGGCGACGCCATCCTGCGCCGCACCCCCGAAATGCTGCCCGTGCTCAGGCAGGCCGGCGTCGTCGACTCCGGCGGCAAGGGCCTGATGGTGTTTTTCGCCGGGTTCCGCGCCGCGCTGATCGGCGAGCCGATCGACACCGCCGCCACCACCGAGGCCACGGCGCCCAAACCGCTGCCGGGCGACTACGTGGACGATCACAGCAAGCTGGAGGAAATCACCTACGCCTACTGCACCGAGTTCATCGTGTCGCATCCGCGGCCGGATATGAAGGACACGGAGGTGGCGCGCCTCAGGAAGCGGCTGGAGCGCATCGGGGACTGCGTGGTCGTGGTGGGCGACCTGGAGATCGTCAAGGTGCACGTGCACACCAACGAGCCGGGCAAGGCGCTGCAAATGGCGCTGGAGCTGGGCGAGCTGGACAGCATCAAGATCGACAACATGCTGGAGGAATTCCGTGAGCGGCAGGCCGAGCGCGCCAGGCAGGCGGAGGCGGAGGCCGCCGCGGCGGCCGCGGCCGAGCCCGTCAAGCCGTTCGGCATGGTGGCCGTGGCGCTGGGCGAGGGCATCTCGACCATATTCCACGATTTGGGCGTCGACAAGGTGGTTGACGGCGGCCAGACGATGAATCCCAGCACGGAAGACCTGCTTCAGGCCGTGGAAGCCATCCGCGCGGAGGAGGTGTTCGTGCTGCCCAACAACTCAAACATCATTCTGGCGGCGCAGCAGGCCGCCGAGCTGGCGAGCAAGAAGGTGTGGGTGGTGCCCACGAAGTCCGTGCCGATGGGCATTTCCGCGGCGGTGGCCTTCATGAGCGACGTGAGCGGCGAGGAGAACTACGCCGCCATGCAGGAGGCCGCCTCGCACGTGCACACCGCGTCCATCACCTACGCCGTGCGCGACACCAGCTTCGACGGTTACGACATCCACGAGGGCGACATCATGGGCCTCATCGACAACAAGCTCAGCTGCGTGGGCAGCGACGTGGCCGAGGTGGCGAAAAACGTGCTCTCCGACATGGTGACGGACGAATCCGAGCTGATCACCATGTTCTACGGCGAGGACATCCGGTCAGAGACCGCCGAGGCGCTGCAGGGCGAGCTGCAGGCGCTCTACGGCGCGTGCGACATCACACTCTACGAGGGCGGCCAGCCGCTGTACTACTATATCATTTCCGTGGAATAAAACGCAGACGCCCATGAAATGCGCCCGCCCGGTCACACGCCGGGCGGGCGATGTGCGTTTTCACGTCAGCCGTTCGCGATGACCGCCTTCACCCTCTCCCTCACATACGGCCACCGCTCCCCCGCGGGCCGTGCGCCAAAGGGCCGGGCGACCATCTCGTCCAGCGCATCGGGCGTGACATACATGGCGTCCACCGTCTCGCCCGGCTGGAAAACGAGCGATGTGAGCGGCACGTCGCGGCGCAGGAGATAGGTGAACAGATGCGTATCGCCCGTGCGCCGGCGTGCGAATTCGCGCAGCTCCTCCGCCCCGGCGACGATGCCCGTTTCCTCCCGCAGCTCGCGCATGGCGCCCTGAATGGCCGTCTCCCCGGCCAGCACCGAGCCGCAGGTGTTTTCCCATTCGTTTGGCAGCGCGTCCTTCTCCGGCGCGCGCAGGGTGAGCAGGATTTCCCCCTTTGAATTGATCACCCAGACATCCACGCCCAGATGATACGCGCCCGGTTCCATGGCCTCGCCGCGGCGGTGGGTGCGGCCCAGCGGGCGCAGCTGTGCGTCGTACAGATCCCAGTACTCCATCAAAACCACCCCTCAGTTCAGCGCTTCATTATTCATTGACAGTGATTTCAATCTCGTCAAAACGCCCGTTGACCGCTTCCGCGCGCAGCAGGCATTGCCCCGCCGCCAGCGCGGTGACGAGGCCGTTTTCGTCCACCACGGCGACGGATGAGTCGCTGGTGCTCAGCGCGCAGGAGAGGTCGTCCGCCCAGCGCGGGTAAACGGTCGCCCCGACGGCGGCCGTTTCGCCCGGCCGCAGCGCCAGGCTCCGCGCGCTCAGCTCCACGCTGGCCGGATCAATGGGGGTGAGCGAGGCCATCTCGACGGTGTAGACGACGGGCTCGAGCGGCGCGCCGTCCGCCGCGGTCAGGCCGGAGACGGTCGCGCGCCACACCTGATTCTGTTCATAGCCGTCCTCCAGCGCGGGCCAGTCGGCCAGGTCGGGCCGGAAGATGAGCGCCGGACCGTCGCCGAAGCTCCTGTCGTCGATCAGGCAATAGGCGCCCTGCGCGGGATCGGCGTCCGCTCCGGCAAAGTCCCAGCGCGCGCCGGTGGTGAGCTCCTCCAGCAGCACATGCGGCGCGCTGCGGGTCAGGTCGCATTTCACGGGGTTGGGCGAGACGGACCAGGGCGTTTCGGCGCGCATCAGGTCGGCCGGAAAGGCGCCCGGAGCGGGCCAGAGCACGAAGTCGTAGTCGTCCGGGGCGGACAGGTCGGTCACATACAGCGCCGCGTAGCTGCGGCCCTCCCCGTCCAGCGCCAGGCCGAAGCCCGTTCGGCCCATGTGCGGGCACAGCATCCAGCGCCGGTGCGCCAGCTCGCCGAGGTTGGGGGCGGTGTCGTCGCGCACGAACCAGTCCATGCTCTCGGCGGCCAGCGCGGGCGAAAACCAGTTGAACGAGGCCAGGCTGCAGTTGGCGGCGGCCCCGGCGGCCTGCGCAAAGAAATCCGCGTCCATGTCTCCGGGGGGATCCGGCGCGTGGGAGACGGTCTTCTGCGCGGCCATCAGCACCGCGCCATGCTGGGCGAGGCGGCAGAGCGCGTCGTCCGCGCGCGCGGGGCGCAGTCCGGCCAGCGTGCGGACGAAGTTCAGCCGGCCCAGCGCGGCGTCGATCAGCGCCTCGTCGAGCGCGCCGGCCGCGTAGGGCGCGGCGATCGAGGGCGGCTCGGCAAAGGGCTCCTCGGGCCAGGGCTGCGCGGCGTCGGCCGCGAGGGCGCGCAGATCGTCGCGCGTGAGCGCCATGGCGGGCGGCGCGGCGGCCCAAAGCAGCGCAAGCGCGCAGAGGAGGGAGGCAAGGCGGCGATAACGGGTCATGACAGCTCCTTTTCAAACGGCGAAGCGGGCGGGGAAAAGAAAAACCATCAATTATATTGGTTAAATAATGAAGATTCCACGGATAAACGGGAAAATCCTGCAAAAAGGGGCTTTTCTTTTATGCGGAAGTATGTTAAAATATAAGACGGTGCGCGATGTCACGTCAATCTCTGAAGTGAATCGCATACATATTATGCGCAAAATAAACAGGGGGAGATATCGTATGAAAGACTACACCACTGCCAACATTCGCAATGTCGCTGTCGTAGGCCATGGCGGCGACGGCAAAACCACCTTGGTTGAAGCGCTGCTGTATGCGACCGGCACCATTGACCGTCAGGGCCGCGTGGAAGACGGCACCGCCACCACCGACTACGACCAGGAGGAGCTCAGGCGTCACATTTCCATCAGCGCCGCCATGGCTCCGCTGGAATTCAAGGAGACCAAAATCAATCTGATCGACGTGCCCGGCTTCTTCGACTTCGCCGGCGAAATGGTCGGCCCGCTGGAGGTCGCCGAGGGCGCGATCATCACCGTCAGCGCCGTGTCCGGCCTGAGCGTCGGCGCCGAAAAGGCGTATGCCCAGTGCGAAAAGAGCGGCACGGCCCGCATGTTTGTCATCAACCAGATGGACCGCGAGAACGCCAACTTCGCAAAGGCGCTCGCCACCCTGACCGACAAGTACGGCACCTCCGTGGCGCCCATTGAGCTGCCCATCGTGGAGAACGGCCAGTTCGTCGGCGTGGTGTGCGTGCTTGAAAACAAGGCGTATACCGGCGAAGGCAAGAACCGCAAGGAGATTCCGATTCCCGCGGACATGGCCGACGCCGTCTCCTCCGCGCGCGACGCCATCATGGAAGCGGCCGCCGGCGCGGACGAAGAGCTGATGGAGAAGTACTTCGAGGAGATGGAGCTCTCGCCTGAGGACACCATCCGCGGCATTCGCCTCGGCACCCGCGAGGGCGTCGTCGTGCCCGTGGTGTGCCTGTCCTCGCTCACCCGCATCGGCATCGGCAAGCTGCTGGACAACATCATCGACCTGATGCCCTCTCCGCTGGACACCGAGAAAACCGGCAAAAACCCCAAGACCGGCGAGGAAGAGAAGCGCGTGTGCAGCGAGAGCGAGCCCTTCTCCGCGCTGGTGTTCAAAACGCTGGCCGACCCGTTCGTGGGCAAGCTGTCGCTGGTGAAAGTGACCAGCGGCGTGCTGACCGGCGACACGGCGCTCTACAACACCAATCTGGAAAAGGTCGAAAAGGCCGGTTCCCTCAACTTCATGCGCGGCAAGAAGACGCTGCCGGCCCCCAAGGTCGTGGCGGGCGACATCTGCGCGCTGGCCAAGCTGCAGGCCACCTCCACCGGCAACACGCTGTGCGACCAGGCCAGGCCCATCGTCTTCCCGGCGCTGAATTTCCCGGCCCCGTGCATCGGCATGGCCGTGTACGCCAAGAAGGCGGGCGATGAAGACAAGATCTTCTCCGGCCTGAACCGCCTCATCGAAGAGGACCCGACCCTGCGGCTGACCAAGAACGTCGAAACCACCGAAACCGTGCTCGAGGGCCTGGGCGAGATGCACATCGACGTGACCGCCAAGAAGCTGCTCTCCAAGTTCGGCGCGGACTGCAACCTGCAGTTCCCGAAGATTCCGTACCGCGAGTCCATCCGCAAGCCCATCGACGTGGAAGGCCGCCACAAGAAGCAGACCGGCGGACACGGCCAGTTCGGCGACGTCAAGATCAAGTTCCGCCCGAACGACGACCCGACCGATACCGAATTCCACTTTGAGGACGCCGTCGTGGGCGGCACCGTCCCGCGCAACTTCATCCCCGCGGTTGAAAAGGGCCTGCGCGAGAACATCCTGCACGGCGTGCTGGCCGGCTTCCCGGTCGTGGGCCTGACCGCGCAGCTGTACGACGGCTCCTACCATCCGGTCGATTCCTCTGAAATGGCGTTCAAGACGGCGGCCCGTCTGGCCTTCAAGCAGCTGACCGGCGCCAGCCCCGTGCTGCTTGAGCCGATTTATCACGTGGAGGTCATGGTGCCCGACGAGTACATGGGCGACATCATCGGCGATATGAACAAGCGCCGCGGCCGCGTGATGGGCATGGACCAGGTGGACGGCCTGCAGTGCGTCACCGCGGAAGTGCCCCAGGGCGAGATGTTCAAGTACGCGACCGATCTGCGCTCCATGACGCAGGCCCGCGGCTCCTTCACCATGCGCTTCGAGCGCTATGAGCAGGTGCCGGAAGCGGACGCCAAGAAGATCATCGAGAACACCAAGCGCGAGGACGAGGACGAAGATTAATCCGCCGCGTTCGTTCCCTGCCGAATATGACTGTCCTGCCTGATCATGGGATCGGGCAGGATTTTTATGCGCTGCGTTGACCGAGGGGGAGCGGCGCGGCGGCGTGAAAGGCGCCCGAAGATGGATCGGGTTTAGAAGAAAAAGAGCAATAAAAGCCGCGAAAGGGGAGAGAGTCATGCTGCCAAACGATCCGAACATCCTGCTCAGCTGGGTGAATATGAAGCTGCGCGACGAGTATTCGAGTCTCGACGACCTGTGCGCCGCGCTGGATGAAGACGAGGACGCGCTGCGCAGCCGGCTGAAGGACGCCGGCTGGCGCTATGACGAGTCGCTCAACCAGTTCGTCGGGGCGTGAAGCGCGACGGGGCGTCCTGGGTCAGCAAACGCCAGTTTATAGGTTCTTCACGGGGAACTGTGGGGGGCAGCGAAAGAAACTCTGCCCTCTCTTCAAGGCAACATCATCAGCTTAAGAGTCTGGCGATGAGAGGCAGAGTATACCCTTTCCCCCTGCCCCCTTCCCCGCTCTTCGCGGGGACGGGGGAAAGTTTGTTGCGGGCTTCGCCCGCACTGAGCAGGGCTCCGCTCTGCACCCAGCCGCAGCGAATCGAAATGCCGTGGCATAGCCCCGGGGTTCAAGAGGCCGCGGGCCCTTGCCGGGTCTGGGCAAAGCCCAGACCAAAACTCCCCGTCCCCGCGACGAGCGGGCCCAATGAGCAAAGGAGCATGCGGCCGCAGGCCACAGGCGACTATTGCGAATTGAGGGGAAGGGGGTGGGGGAAAGGGTTTGCTCTGCCTGTGCCGACAGACTCGTTGCGTTTCGCAACAGCCCGCCAAACGCCAATACATGAGCATAAATGAGGCGGCCCTGAGGAATATGCCTCCCGACCTTGACAACCGCTTTCGGAGGCGATATGATAGATACTGGGACATGTCGTAAAATGAAGGGGGGAAAACACCGATGCCTGATCTGTACTGTTTTACTGTAAAGCGCTATGACACCCGCGCTGAAATGGGCGCGGCGGCCGCCGCCGAGGTGCGGGCGGCCATTTTGTCGTTGCTGCAGGAAAAGCAGACCATCCGCATGATCTTTGCGGCCGCGCCGTCGCAGAATGAATTTCTGGCCGCGCTGGCGCATGATCCGGCCATCGATTTCACGCGCATTGAGGCGCTGCACATGGACGAGTACGTGGGCCTTCCCGCCGACGCGCCGCAGGGCTTCGGCAATTTCCTGCGCGAGAGGCTGTTCGGCCTGGCGCCGTTCAGGGCGGTGCATTACATCAACGGCGGCGCGGCGGATGTCGAGGCCGAGTGCGCCCGCTACGGCGCGCTGCTGAAGGGCGGCGTGGACATCGTGTGCATGGGCATCGGCGAGAACGGCCACATCGCCTTCAACGACCCGCACGCGGCGGATTTCCATGATCCGCTGCCCGTCAAGCGCGTTGGGCTGGACGCGGTGTGCCGCATGCAGCAGGTGCATGACGGCTGCTTCCAATCCCTCGACCAGGTGCCCACGCACGCGCTGACGCTCACCGTTCCCACGCTGATGAACGCCCGGTATCACTTCTGCATGGTGCCCGCCGCCGCCAAGGCGGAGGCGGTGCGCAGCACGGTGTACGGACCCATCGGCGCGGCCTGTCCGGCCACGGCGCTGCGGCTGTGCGAACGCGCCGTGCTGTATGTGGACAGGGACAGCGGCGCGCGGCTGTGAGGAGGGAAGGATTCATGAACATTGCATTCGCGGGTTTCAGGCACAGTCACATATTCGGGCTGTACAGGACGGTGAAGGAAACGCCGGGCGCGGCCGTCATGGGCGCCTGGGAAGAGGACGCGGCGGCGCGCGACGAGGCGCGCAGGAGCGTGGAGGAGCCCTTCTATGACGGCTATGACGCGCTGCTTTCCGACCCGCGCGTGGACGCGGTGGCCGTGGGCGATTACTACGGCATCCGAGGGCAGCGCATCATCCGCGCCCTGGAGGCGGGCAAGGCCGTCATCGCGGACAAGCCGCTGTGCACCTCGCTGGACGAGCTCGGCCGGATCCGCGCGCTGGCGCTGGAAAAGCGGCTCAGCGTGGCCTGCATGCTGGATCTGCGCTACGATCCCGCCGTGCGCATGGCACGGGCGCTGGCGCGCGGCGGTTCGCTGGGCCGCATCCACGCGATGGGCTTCACCGGCCAGCATCCGCTGAACTGGGGCACGCGTCCCATGTGGTATTTTGAGGAGGGCAGGCACGGCGGCACCATCAACGACATCGCCATCCACGGCATCGACGCGCTCCGCTTTATCACCGGGCTCGAATTGACGCGTCCGGTGGCGGCGCGCGCCTGGAACGCCTTTGCCCGGGAGACGCCCCGCTTCCGCGACTGCGCGCAGTTCATGGCGGAGTTTACGGGCGGCGCGGGCCTGACGGCGGATGTTTCCTACGCCGCGCAGAGCGGTACGGCCTGGCAGATGCCCAGCTACTGGCGCTTCAACCTGTGGGGCGAGGACGGCGCGATCGAGTTCCGCTGCGGCGACAACAGGGTGCTTCTGGCGGCGCGCGGCAGCGACAGGATCGAGGCACTCGGATGCCCGCGCGTGACGGAGAACTGGCTGACCGACTTTATGACGCCCTTCGACGAAGCCGCGCTGCTGAACACCCTCGCGTCGCAGGAAGCCGTGCTGAAAATCCAGCGGCTGGCGGACGAAGCCTGAGGGCGGGTTCCGCCGATCGGGCCCGCGCTCACGGCCGGCGTCTGCCGCATCATGAAACAGGCCGGCGGCCGGCCGAACAGAAGGGGATTCAATAGCGGCATGAGGGGAGAGCGGGCGGACTATCTCAGCCGCATCGCGGCGGAAAAGCACGCGTACACGGCGGAGGGGCCGCCGGCGCGCAGGGGCGTGGAGGGGTGATGCGGAGCCGGGCGCTTGCGTCCGGCGTGGCGCCCTTCAGACCGAGCCGCCGCGCACCTTGTTGACCGAGCGCTCCACGGCGTCCTGGCTGGCGCCCCAGGGCTTGTCGCGGTTGCGGTAGTCGAATTTGAGCGTAAACCATTCCAGATCCTTTTCCACGCGGGCCAGGTTGTCCAATTCGAGCTTTGTGATCACGTCGATCAGGTCGCCCAGCTCCTTTCCGGAGAGATGCTGCGGCGCGGCCTTCATGACCTGCGCGTAGTGATCCAGGCAGAAGCCCTTCGACGCCGCTACGGCCCGCCGGAAATCCGACTCGTGCTTATACATGTACAGGAAGGTGTATACGTAGCGGTCCATCGCCGTGTTCAGCCGTTCGCACAGGATGCAGCGGCCCGTCAGCTCGAGGATTTCATCCGCGCACGCGCCGATGTCGCCGCTCTTTTTGCCCATGCGGGCGATGAAGCCCTTCTTCGCCTCCTCGCCGCCGGCCTGCGCCGCGCGCCGGGCGTTTTCGGCCAGCTTTTCGATGGTGCGCTTCATATAGGTATCGGTCATCAGCGCCAGCCCCAGCCGGTTGCCCGCGTCGAACATCATCTTGAAATGACGGCGGCAAAAGCCCTTCTCGTTCACCTCCACGCGCCGGTCCGGCTCCATGACGGACGCGCCGAGGAAGTTGTCCACGTACTCCTCCTCGTTTTTTTTCGCGAGCACGCAAAGCGGGCATTCGCAGTCGGTCTTATACGCGTCCCACACGGGAATGGTGTCGATATGCTGATTCATGAGTATCATCACTCCTTCAGGTACATAATAACAGACGTTCGCCCAATCCGCAAGCACTTTGTGTCACCCGGGTCAAAATCAGATGAGAAATCCATGCATTTTCTTGACAACGGCCTGGCTTTCGCTTATCGTTAAAGCAACAGGCCCGGCGGGAATCCGTGCGGGCAGACGCAGAGCCGGACGGAGGAGGGAAAGGATATGTTTTTTCGCAGACGCGTCCCGTTGAACGCTTTCGGACAGAAGCCCGATGTGGAGTACTACCACGGCGATATGGCGTATATCCGCTCCCGCTACGACGCCTGGGAAAAGGCCAATCCCGGCGCCCCCTCCATCGACGACGTCACCTGGAACGACCTGGACATGGACCGGGTGTTCAGGCGGATCAACCGCGGCGTCTCCGTGTCTGGCGAACAGCTGCTCTATCACATGCTGCGCACCCCGGCGCTCGACGAGAAGACCTGGACGGAGCGTCGCCGGCTCGTCGCGCTCATGGAGGATGAGACGGCGCGCGCCGGCGCGTCCGGCATACTGGCCCGGCTGGGCTGCGTGCGCCGGGCGGGACCGTGCGTGCCGCTCGGCCCTCAGAACGGCGGGACCGCGCGCCTTCTGCTGTGCGCCGCGCTTGCGCTGCTGCTGCCCGCCTCAGTGCTTCTGGCGTCGTTCCTGGGCGAGACGGCCGTTCTGGCCATACTCGGCGTGGTCATCGTCAATTCCATGACGCACGAATTTCTGAAACGGCGCCTGGCCGGCGAGCTGGACGCCGTCAACTACATGGTGAGCCTGGCGCGGGCCACCCGCCGCTTCCAGAAGCTGCGGGACGCGCGCCTGGACGCGTGCCTCGCGCCGGCCTACGAGGCGCTGGGCCGCATGGGCGCCGTGCTGCGCATCGGCATGGCCGCGCCGGCCGAAATCGACGGCAACCTGCCGGACCTGCTGCTCACCGTCACGCTGCTCGACCTGATCGCCTTCGAGCGGCTGAAGCGCATCTTCCTGACCCGCCATGAGGACGTTCTGATCCTTCACGACGCGCTCGGCAGCCTGGATGCGGCCGTTTCCATCGCCTCCTGGCGAAGAACCGTCCCGGAATGGACCGAACCGGTTCTCGATTTCGATCCGGACGCGCCGCGCGCCGTCAGAGCGGAGGCTGCCGTTCATCCGCTGCTCGACCATCCTGTACCCAACGACCTGTGCATCGCCAGGCCGCAGCTGATCACCGGCTCGAACGCCTCGGGCAAATCGACCTACCTGAGGACCGCGGCGCTCTGCGTGCTGCTGGCGCAGAGCGTGTGCACATGTCCCGCCCGCAGCTACCGCGCGCCCGTCTTTCGGCTCTTTACCTCCATGACGCTCAGCGACGACCTGCTTGCGGGGGAGAGCTATTATGTGGCGGAAATGCACGCCCTGAAGCGCATTCTTGACGCGCTGAACGACGGCGCGCCCGTGCTGTGCGCCGTCGACGAGGTGCTGCGGGGCACGAATACCGTGGAGCGCATCGCCGCGTCCAGCCAGATTCTCGACGCGCTCGATCGGGCCGGCGCGCTGTGTCTGGCCGCCACACACGACATCGAGCTGTGCGATCTGCTCGGGGAGCGCTATGAAAACATGCACTTTGAGGAGCGCATCGAGGAGGGGCGGATGCTGTTTGATTACCGCATCCGCCCCGGCAAGGCGACCACGCGCAACGCCATCAACCTGCTGGAGCTGATCGGCCTGGACGGCCGGCTCATCAGGGACGCCCATGCGCGCGCCGAACGCTATCTGGAGACCGGGCTGTGGACATAGCCCGGTCCTTTCGCCCTTCATCCGCGGCTGCGCTCATTTCAGCGCGGGGAATTGCTGTTTGCCGGGGCAATAAGGTCTGGCGGCGGATGGGGTATGTTACCCCGTTTACCGCCAGACTCCATCCTTCCCTCAGAATTGATCGCACGGAAGCCGGCCTCCAGGCGAACGGCCCGTTCTTCATCGAATCCGTCTTGACAAAAGGACCGGGAGATACTATCATTCAAAAGGTGTTATCGCGTGGATTTCAAAGAGGTGTCATATTTTGGAGTACTTTGACGTCATCGTCGTGGGCGCGGGTCACGCCGGCTGCGAGGCGGGGCTGGCCTGCGCGCGGCTGGGCTTTAAGACGCTGCTGCTCTCGCTCAACCTGGACGCCGTCGCGCTCATGCCCTGCAATCCGTCCATCGGCGGCACGGCGAAGGGCCACCTGGTGCGCGAGCTGGACGCGCTGGGCGGCGAGATGGGCCGCGCCATCGACGATACGTTTCTTCAGTCCCGCATGCTCAACACCGGCAAGGGGCCGGCCGTGCACTCGCTGCGCGCCCAGGCCGACAAGCTGGCCTACCGGCTCAGGATGCGCCGGGCCATCGACGAGCAGGAAAACCTGGTGCTGCGCCAGGGCGAGGCGTCCCGCATCCTCACCGAAAACGGCCGCGTGACCGGCATCGAGACCACCACGGGCGGCACGCTGCGCTGCGGCGCGCTGGTGCTGTGCTGCGGAGTCTATCTCAAGAGCCGCATCATCATCGGCGAATGCGCCTGGGAGGGCGGTCCGCAGGGCCTCACCTGCGCCACGGCGCTCACACAGTCGCTTCAGGAGCTGGGGTTTTCCATCCGCCGCTTCAAGACGGGCACGCCCGCGCGCGTGGACGGCCGCACCGTTGACTTTTCCAGGATGGAGCCGCAGTACGGCGACGAGCCCGTCGTGCCGTTTTCCTTCATGACCGACCGGCCGCTGCGCAACCGCGCGGCCTGCTACCTCACCTACACCACGCCGCGGACGCACGACATCATCCGCGCCAACCTGCACCGCGCGCCCATGTACAAAGGATCCATCCACGGCACCGGCGCGCGCTACTGCCCCTCCATCGAGGATAAGGTGGTGCGCTTCGCCGACAAGGACCGCCATCCCGTGTTCCTTGAGCCGGAGGGCGATTACACCGTCGAATGGTATGTGCAGGGCGTGTCCACGAGCATGCCGGAGGATGTGCAGCGGGAGATGTACCACTCCATACCCGGCCTGGAGAACGCCGAGCTCGTGCGCCTGGCCTACGCCATCGAGTACGACTGCATCGATCCCACTCAGCTGAACGCCGATTTTTCCGCCCGGGCCGTGAAGGGCCTCTTCTGCGCCGGCCAGATCAACGGCACCTCCGGCTATGAGGAGGCCGCCGCGCAGGGGCTCTACGCGGGCGTCAACGCGGCCCTGTTCCTGCGGGGAGAGCCTCCGCTGATTCTCACCCGCGCCGATTCCTACATTGGCGTGATGGTGGACGACCTGACCACGAAGGGCACCGACGAGCCCTACCGCATGATGACCTCGCGCGCGGAATACCGGCTGCTGCTGCGGCAGGACAACGCCGACCAGCGGCTGACCGGGCTGGGATACCGGATTGGGCTGGCCAGCCGGGCGCGCTATGAGAAAATGCTGCAGAAGCGCGAGGACAGCGAGAGAATCATTCGACACCTGAAGGAAACGTATGTGCCTGTGGACGACCGGCTACAGGCGCTGCTCGACGGGCACGGCGAGCAGCGCAGCGAGAAGACGGCGCTGGCGCTGCGCGAGCTGCTGTGCCGCCCCGCGCTGACGCTGAAGGACCTGGTTCCGCTCGACCCCTGGCTCGCGGGCCAGAGCGCCGACGCCGCCGAGCTGGCGGAAATCTCCGTCAAATACGAGGGCTATCTCGAGCGCCAGAGGGCGCAGGTGGCGCAGTTCCGGCGCAGCGAAAGCCTGCTTCTGCCCGAGGACATCGACTACATGGCCATGGACACGCTGCGCATCGAGGCGCGGCAGAAGCTGTCGGCGCAGCGGCCGCGCTCCATCGGCCAGGCCGCGCGCATTCCCGGCGTCTCGCCGGGCGATGTGACCGTGCTGATGATCGCGGCCGAAAGGGCGAAAAGGAGACAGTGATGCGCAATCTCATCGCAGACGGGGCGCGGGCCATGGGCATCGCGCTGCACGGGGACGCCGCCGACCGGCTGGCGCGCTTTCACGCGCTGCTGACCGAGGCCAACCGCACGATGAATCTCACCCGCGTGCCGGACGATCCGGCCGAGGCCGTCGACCGCAATTACCTCGATTCGCTGACGCCGCTGGCTGTGCCCGGCCTGATGGACGGCGTGAAGACGCTGTGCGACGTGGGCTCCGGCGCGGGCTTTCCGGGCATACCGCTCGCCATCGCGCGGCCGGATATCCGCGTGACGCTCATGGACTCGCTGGGCAAGCGCGTGAATTTTCTGAACGACGTCATCGACCGGCTTCAACTCAACGCCGAGGCCGTGCATATCCGCGCCGAGGAGGCCGCGCGCCTCGAGGGCTGCCGCGACCGTTTCGATCTGGTGACGGCGCGCGCCGTGGCGGCGCTGCCGGCGCTCATCGAGCTGGCAATGCCCCTCGCGCGCGTCGGGGGGCGCTTCGTTGCCTACAAGGGCCCGGCGCTCGACGAGGAGCTGGCCGTCTCCGCCGCCGTCATGAGGCGGCTGAACGCCGGGGACGCGCAGTGCTTTTCCGCCGCCATTCCCGGGCGCGACTGGGATCACCGGCTGTGCGTCGTGAAGAAGCTCGGCGCGACGCCCCGCGCCTTCCCGCGCAGGCCCGGCGAGGCGGCGCGCAATCCCATACTTGGCTGATTGGAGTGACCCATCCTTGCAGATTGTCAAAGCGGCCGCTGGCGCGTATCATTACGACATTGTCCTTGAAAACGGCCTGACCGGGCGGCTGGGCGACCGGCTGAGCGAACGCCTTCAGCCCCGCCGCGCGCTGCTCGTGACCGACGAAAACGTGGACCGCCTGTACGGCGCGCGCGTGCTGCGCTCGCTGGAGGCGGCGATGATCGACGTGCAGAGCCTCACGCTGAGGGCGGGCGGCTATCCGGGCACGCTGGACGCGCTGCGCGAGATCTCCGCGCGCATGGCGGCGCTGAAGCTCTCGCGCGAGGACGCGCTGATCGTCATGGGCGGCGGTTCGCTGTGCGACACGGGCGGCTTCGCCGCCTGGAACTACCGCGATGTGGTGAGGCTGGTTCAGGTTCCCACGACGCTCATCGGCATGGCGGACTGGGCGGTCGGCGGCAAGACCGCGCTCGAATACAAGCCCGGCTCGCGCATGATCGGTTCGTTTTTCCCGCCCACGCTGGTGCTGATCGACCCGCAGACCACGTTCACCATGCCCGACCGCGAGTTTTTCAGCGGCATGGGGGAGGTGGTCAAGTGCGGCTGCGCGGCGGACGCGGCGCTGTTCCACATGCTCGAGACGCTGAGCGGCCGGGCGTCTGTGGAAGCGCGCATGGAGGAAATCGCCTGGCGCTGCCTTGAGATCAAGCGCGCGCTGCTGGCGGAGGACCGGCGCAAGGCCATGCTGGGCCACAGCATGGCGCACGCCATCGAGACGGCGCAGCGCTACCGCGGGCTGCTGCACGGCGAGGCTGTCGGCGTCGGCATGCTGGCCATGGCGCGCCACGGCGAGCGCCTTGGCCTGACCACGCGCGGCACGGCGAACCGCATCGCCGACTGTCTCACGCGCTATCAGCTGCCGCTGGCCGCCTGGATCGATCACGATACCATGGCGGGCCGCCTGCGCGCGCTGGGCCCGCATCTCGAGCTGGCCGTTCCGGAGCGCGTCGGCTGGACGACGGTGCGTCAGGCGGACAACGCCTTTGTGACGGAGGCGTGGTTTGAACGGCGATAGCACCGCGGCTCTCGTCATATTCCGGCGGATGTCCGCATATATGTATTCTGTCATGACGTCCGCCAGGCAGCCGGGCGGGGCCCCGTCGTGAGGGGCGGTTTTCGATCAGAGAGAAAGAGGTGGGCATGATCATGAAAAAACTGACGGTTCTGCTGGCGTGCTTCATGCTGTTCGCGCTCTTTCCCGCGCGGGCGGAGCGGCCGCCGGACGACGCGCGCAGCCTTGTGCTGGACGCCATGGAGGTCTATTCGTGGTTTGTCATGAATCCGCTGGACGTGAACGCGGAGGCGCCCGCGCTGGACGGGGCGCTCTACCCCGTGTTTGACGACGTACTGGCCCGTGTCGACGTCATGCAGGCGCTGCTGGAGCGCTGCTTCAGCGCGGACATCGTGCAGTCGCTGTGGGACTGGGGCGCGTATACGGCGGTCAACGGCTGGCTGTACGGCTATCCGCCCGACGAGAGTCCGCTGGCGCGGCCGGTTGATCCCGATATCGCCGACGCCCGCTTCGCGCTGACGGAGGAGACCGACAGCCGGCGCGTGATCATCGCGACCGTGTACTATCTCTATGCCGACGCCCCTGAAACGCTCGAATTCGTGAGCGAATGCGTCGACGGGCGGTGGATCTTCACGGAGTTCCCCTTTTTCTGGTAGCGGGGAATGCGGGTGAAGAGCCGAAAAAAGCGGCCCTGGCCGGTTCCGGGAAGGAATCGGTCAGGGCCGCTGTGTATGCGTCGGGTCAGCTCATGCTGAAGCCCGCGCGCCTGCGCGCGATGTAGCCGCGCGAGGAGAACCAGTTCGGATTGTAGAGCGAGCAGATGACGGTGCTTCCGTCGCCGCCCTGTTCGATGATCATCATTTCGGTCTTCGCGGTGTTGGTGTAGTACAGGAACATAATGACGTGATCGCCGCCTTTGACCAGGATGTCGCCCGGCCGCAGATCGGCGTAGGTGTTCATCGTGCTGTAGTAGTTGGAGGCCGCGATGGCCGTCGTGTTCAGATAGCTCGCCAGGTGGTTCGTGCCGAACATGCTCATCGAGGCGAAGGCCGAGCAGTCGTTGCCCACGTACATGTCCTCCAGCAGCTTGCTCTGATTCAGCAGATAATAGCCCTTGCCGCTGGAATAGTAGCGGCCCTCGCTGAGCGCCTTCTCCACGTTGTAGCGCCGGTTCAGGTAGCTGCCCTTGCTGGAGGTCTGGATATACGGCAGGCCGTAATAGACCGTGTTGGGCAGGTAGCGCTTGTAGGCGTAGGCCTTTGTCCAGTACTCCTGGATGTTCAGGGTCATCCACGGGAAGGCCTGCATCTCGAAGGCGCGGCCGATGATTTCCCGGCGCAGCGCCGCCTCGCTGCCGGTGATTTTGTTGTTCTTCTGCAGCAGCGCCACCTGATTGACCGCGCTGCGGCGGATGGCCTCGATTTTCGCCATGTTGGCCGGGATGCCCGCGATGTCGGTGGTGCGGGCGGGAATCAGGCGCGTGAGCGTGGTGTTGAAGACGGTCACGGTGCAGGTGGCCGTCAGGCCGCCCGTCGCCGTCGTGCAGGTGATCGTCGCGGCGCCCTGTCCCACGGCGCGCACGGTGCCGTCTGCGGCCACTGTGGCCACGTTACGGTTGCTGCTGCTCCAGTTCACCTTGCGGCTGGCCGTTTCGGGCGTGACGATCGGCGTCAGCGTCGTCGTGTCCTGCTCGCCGAGGAAAACCTCGGCGCTGGCCAGCGCCAGCGAGCGCGGCGTCGAGGCGTCGCCCACGATCAGCGTGATTTGCGAGCGGACGCGCGAATTCTTTTTGGAGGTGACCGTGATCGTCACCGTTCCGATCTTCTTGGTCGTCACCACGCCGTCGGCGCTCACGCTGGCGATGGACGACGAGGAGGAGGAATACCTGAACAGGCGGCTGGCCGTGGAGGGCACGGGCGCCGCGGTGATCGTGGCCGTGGTTCCCTTCTCGATCCAGGTTGCCGAGGCGGTCAGCGTGATCGACGTGGGCGCCGCCCTGTCGACGACCACCACCTGGATGGCCGTTGAAATGCTGGTGTTGTAGCTCGAGGCGACGGTGATCACCGCGGTGCCCGCGCGGCGCGCCGTGATGTTGCCGCGGGAATCGACGCGGGCGATTGAACTGCTGCTCGAGGTATACCGCACGCCCTGCTGGCTGTCGGCGGGGAAGACGCTGGGCTCCAGTTTGAAGCTCGCGCCGCTCTCCATCGTGAAGGAACCCGTGTTGAGCGAAATGCTTGTGGGGGAGGCCGGGTCGGAGACCGACACGGCGAACGACGCGCTCACGGCCCTGTTGCGCGTGGAGGTGGCCGTGATCGTGGCCACGCCGCCCTTCACGCCGGTTACGACGCCGGACGAATCCACCCGGGCCACCTTGCGGTCGCTCGTCGACCAGCGGACCTCGGCGCTGGTCCTTGCCGGGCTGGGCACCGCCCTCAGCTGAATGGTGCCGTCCCGGGCCACGACGCTGACGCCCTGAATCGACAGGGAGGTCGGCGCGGGCAGGTTTTCAACGGTCACCTGCAGCGTGGCCCTGAGGGACGAGGTGACGCGGGAGGTGCAGGTGATGACCGCCGTGCCGGCCTTCTTCGCAGTCAGCACGCCGTCGCCGTTGACACTCACCACCGAGGAGCGGCTGCTCTTCCAGGTGACGGAGCCGTTCTTGTCGGCGGGCAGCACCGTCGCCGTCAGCGCGTGGATGTCGCCCGGATTCAGCGTGAGCGCCGCCTGACCCAGGCTGATGGAGCGCGGCGAATCCACCGCCACGACGAGGATCTTGCGCGTCGCCTTCATGCGCGTGTTTTCACGGGAGGTGCAGCTGATCGTCACCCAGCCGGTCTTCTTTGCCGTCACCAGGCCGGCGTCCGACACGCTCGCCGTGCGCGTGCTGGAGGATTTCCAGGTGAAGTACTGGCTGGCGTCGGACGGGTAGGTCGACGGCGTGAGCTGCAGCGTTTCGCCCACCGCCATGACGTCGTCGGCCGGCGTGAGCGCGATGGTCGTGGGGGCGGACTTGGAGAACACCGTCACCTGGACGGTCGCCGCGACATCCCTGTCCTTCGTGGAATAGCAGGTGATCGTCGCCGTGCCGGCTCTGTTCGCCGTGATGAGGCCGTGGGCGTCCACCGAGGCCACACGGCTGTTGCTGGTCTTCCATTTCACCGATTTGTCGGCGGAATCGGGCCAGACCGTTTCGCGGAGCTGCCAGGTTGAAAAGCGCTCCAGCGACAGCGTCGTGGCGTTCAGCGCGATGCCGTCCGGCAGGTTGCTGTTCTTTACCGTAATCACGCAGGTGGCCAGCACCGTGCCCGAGTTGCGCGCCCTGGCCGTGATGGTCGCCGTGCCGCGCCTGACGGCCGTGACCACGCCGGACGAGTTGACCCGCGCCACGCGGCTGTTGCTGGTCGACCACCTGACGCGCTGGTCCGCGTCGGCGGGCAGCACCGATGCCGTCAGCGTGACCTTTTTTTCATACGCCATGTCGATGACGGCCGTTCCCTGGCTGATCTGCACGGAGATCGGCGTGACTGCGGCCAGCGCGCTCTCCTGGGCGAGCAGCGGCGCGCCCAGCAGGAGCAGACACACGAACGCCAACAGTATCCGTTTCATTTGTACACGTTTCATGAACAGCCTCCTGATTGTGGATTCGCAGCGGCGAAAAACCGCCGATGTGTGTCGGTTAATTGTCTCAATTTATGCCATCATATTGCAATTATATGACAAATCTCATCTGTTTTCAAGGGGTCCGCTGGAAATTTAATCCGGCTCCAACACGATATTGACGGAGCAAACGCTGTTGTTGTATAATTAGAAACAGAATGAAACTGGAAAGTTCCGGGAAACGCCTGAGGATTTGGAGGAATGCAGCCATGTCTGTCAAGAAGGCCGAAAAAAACTATAAGAAGGTCAGCGTCATGGGATGGATCGGAACGCTGATCCTCTCCGCCGTTCCCGTGCTCAATATCATTCTGTGGCTCATATGGCTTTTCGCCGCAAAGCGGCCTTCGCGGCGGACCTTCGCCGGCGCCTGCCTGATACTCACGCTGCTGTGCGCGGGGCTGATCGCGCTGACCGCGGCGCTGTACGGCCGGGAAATCCTCGAGTGGGCGCGCCAGCTCGATCCCGAGCTGTTCACCAGGGCTCTGGCGGAGCCGTAGCGGCGCGTCCGCCGTCCTGCGGCGGGCGGTTTCGATTTACCACATTATGGGGGACTTATTTTCGTGAGCAAAAGCAAAAACGCCATGGGCAATCTGGTCAAAACCGTCGGCGCGGGGCTGATATGCATCGCGCTGGCTTTCGTGTATCAATACGTGCTGGCGGGACGCGCCGACACCGCCGCGCTGGCCGTGCCGCCGGTCAGCTTCAGCGAGGTCATGACGGCGAACGCCTCCTCCGTGGTGGACGATGACGGCCGCTTTTCCGACTGGTTTGAAATAACAAACGACGGCGAACGCGCCGTCGATTTATCCGGATGGATGGTGCTGCGGGGCACGGAGAGCCGCGATCTGTTCACGTTCGGCCGCGAGGTCCTTGAGCCGGGCGAGCACGTCGTCGTGTTTGCCAGCGGACGGTCGCAAAACACGCCCGGTTATGTATATCACGCGCCATTCGGACTGGCTGCCGCGGGCGAAACGCTGACGCTGGTGGACGCCTCGGGCCGCGTCGTCGACGCCATCGACACGCCGGCGCTCGGGCGCAATCAGGCGTATGCGTTCATGAACGGCGCGTGGGAAATCACCACGCAGTACACGCCGGGCCTGCCCAACACGGCCGACAGCTACGCCGCGCTGCTCGCCAGCGAGGGCGTGACGGAGCAGGGCGGCGTCGCCATCAGCGAGATCATGATCAGGAACCGCGCGACCGTCGCCGATGAGACGGGCGTGTATTCCGATTACATCGAGCTGCACAACGCCTCCTCGCGCGCCGTCAATCTCAGGGGCTACATGCTCTCCGACGATGACGCCGCGCTGGATAAGTTTATCCTTCCGGATGTCACCCTGCCCGCGAACGGATATCTTCTGGTGTTCGCCTCCGGCACGGAGCGCAGGGAGACCCCGCTGCACGCCGGCTTCGCGCTGAGCCGGGGTGAAACCGTCTACCTCTCGAACCCGCAGAGCCGCCTGCTCGCCAGCGTGACGCCCGCCACGGACGGCGCGGATCAGGCCTGGTCGCTCACCAAGAACGGCTGGAACAGCCTCTATCCGCCGACGCCCGGCTATGCCAACGACGAGAGCGGCCTGGCCGCCGTCGATCAGGCCGTCACGAACGCCAACACCAGCAGCATCTATATCAGCGAGATCATGGCGTCCACAAACGACACCTCGCTCTCCAGCAATTCCTACGACTGGATCGAGCTCTACAACGCCGCCCCAGGCACGCTCGATCTGTCCGGATGGGGGCTGTCTGACCGCTCCAGCCGGCCGCGCAAGTGGCAGTTCCCCGCGGGCGCCAGCATTGGTCCCGGAGAATACATGATCGTCTTCTGCTCGGGACGCGACGCCAAATCCGGAAACAATTACCACACCAGCTTTGCGCTGGCCGCGGAAGGCGGCTATTCCGTGACGCTGTGCGATCCTCTCGGGCGCGTCGTCGACCGGCTGGCCGTGGACCGGCAGTATACCAACATTTCCTGCGGGCGCGCTTACGGCGTGTCGGGCGTGCGCTATTTTCTGGAGCCCACGCCCGGCTCGGCCAACAACACCTACGGCTACACCGGCCGCGCGCAGGAGGCGTCCTACAGCGTCGGGGGCGGCCTGTTCGACGCAGGCGAAACCGTCACCGTGACGCTTTCCGCGCCGCAGGGCAGCACCATCTACTATACCACCGACTGCAGCGATCCGGACAACAGCTCGGCGGTCTACAGCGGCCCGATCACGCTGAACAGCACCACGGTCCTGCGCACGCGCGTATATTCCGCCAGCGAGATCCCCTCGGTGGTCGCCACGCAGAGCTATCTGTTCGGCATCAGCCATGGCGTGCGCGTCGTCTCTCTGGTCACCGATCCCGACAACCTGTGGGACTACAACACCGGCATCTACGTCAAGGGCCCGAACGCCTGGTCGGAAAGCCCCTACGGCGCCGCCAACCAGGGCGCGAACTTCTGGATGGACTGGGAAAAGGCCGCCAACGTGGAGGTGTTCTCCTCCGACGGTGAAATCATCCTCTCGCAGGGCTGCGGGCTCAAGCTGCAGGGCCAGTACAGCCGCGCGCAGGAGCAGAAGGCCTTCAAGATCATCGCCCGCAGCGCCTACAGCGCCGACAACCGCTTCCATGCGCGCCTGTTCAGCGGCCGGCCCTACACCGAATACCAGTCCTTCATCCTGCGCGCGTCCGGTCAGGACAGCGGCCGGACCCGGGTGCGCGACGTCCTTCAGACCTCGATGGCCGAGCATACCGACGTGATGTATCAGGCCGCGGAAATGTGCGTGGTTTACCTCAACGGCGAATACTGGGGCCACTACAACATGCGCGAGCGCATCAACAAATACTCCATCGCCCAGTGGATGGGCTGGGAGAGCGATCCGAACGACATCGACATCGTAAAGGCCAACCGCAACGTCATGCAGGGCTCCAACGATACCTTTGAGGCGCTGCTGACCTGGATCAAGAAGGAGGGCGGCGCTACGGCCCGCTCCCGGGAGAACCTGACGCAGGCCGACTACGACGCCATCCTGGCGCACATCGCCTCGGTGGTGGATGTGGACAACTACCTGGATTACGTCATCATTCAGTCCTACACCGGCAACACGGACCTCCTGAACGTGAAGCGCTACCGCAGCGCCAACGAGGACGGGCTGTGGCGCTGGATCCTGTTCGACATGGACTGGGGCTTCCACTATCTGGACACCAACCAGGTGCGCCGCTGGCTCGATCCGGCCGGCGCCGGCTCCGGCAAGAAGACCGACAACACGCTCTTCGTGGAGCTGATGAAGAACCCGGCCATTCAGGACAGGTTCCTGCGGCGCTACAACGAGCTGTTCGTGTCCTCCTTCAACAGCGAGGTGGTCATGGCCAAGCTGGACAGGCTGTACGCCCAGCTCGAGCCGGAGATCGATCAGCACCTGGCGCGCTGGAGCGTCTCGCGGCGCGTGTTCGATTCCGAGTGGGCCGAGCTGCGCAGGCTGGTTGTCCAGCGGCCGCAATACGCGATGGATTACATCAAGGAGACCTTCAGCCTGTCCGACGCGCAGATGCAGGACTACTTCGGCGAGTCGCTGAAGCTGATCGAGGATTACAGGGCCGCGCACAGCTGACGGTTTTCACGCGCCCAAAAAACGCCGGGAGCAGGCGGCCGCGAAGAGGAGGATAATTCCTTCGCGGCCGCCTGCTCCCGGCGCTGTATCGGGCCGTTATGCGGGGATGTCCGCCGTGCGCTGCCTCTTTTTGAGCCAGGTGTGAAGCAGCCAGAGGGCAAATACGGCGCCGCAGGCTTCGCCGGCCGGCAGCGCGGCCGCCAGCCCTGTCTCGCCGAACAGCCTGTCGAGGACAAACATGAACGGGATGTAGAACACCAGCTCCCGGACGAAGGCATGGAGCAGCGTTCCCCGTCCGTTTCCCATGGCCTGCATGCAGTAGGACGTGTTGTAGTTGATAAACTGAACCGGCGAAGCGACGCACCGGATCCTCAGGAACAGCGCGGCGTAGCCCAGCGTCAGCAGGGCGGATTCCACATCGCCGGCCGAGGTGCTCAGGAAGATCCGGGATATCGGGCTCGCGCACGTTTCAAACAGCGCGATGCAGACGAACGAGATGGCCAGGCCGGCCCACCGGGTCGTGCTGATGACGCTGCGCATCCGCCGGTGGTCGCCGGAGGCGTAGTTGTACGCCACGATGGGCAGCATGCCCTGACACATGCCCACGTTGATGGCGTTGGGCAGCCGCTCCACCTTCATGACGATGCCCATGCCGGCGAGCACGAGGTCGTTGTGGGCCGAGGCGATGATGTTGACGCAGATGTTGGCCACGTCGAAGAGGCCGGTCAGGACCGCGGAGGGAATGCCCACGGAGAAGACGGTCCTGATGTTCTCCCGGTCCAGCGCCTTCGCGTCGCGCGGCCCGATGCTGAGCGGCGCCTCGCCGGAGGCCCTGTGGTAGGCGTACAGGAGATAGGCGCAGGCGGCCGTGTTGGACAGCATGGTCGCCAGCGCGGCGCCCGTCACCTCCTGGCCTTTCGGCAGCAGAACGAACATGAACAGCGGATCGAGGACGACGTTGAGAATGCCGCCGCCGCTGAGGCCGATGCTGGCCTGCGTGGAAAAGCCGGCGTTCCTGAGCAGATGTGCAAGCGTCAGAGACAGGATGCTCGGCAGGCTCCCGATGACGATGACGATGAGCGCGTAGCTGCGGGCATAGTCGATCGTGGCGCTGGACGCGCCGAGGAATTTCAGGATCGGATTCAGGAAGAGCCCGATCAGGGTCGAGTAGACGACGGCAATGGCGGCGGCGCCATACGCGCATACGGCGCTCACCTGCCTCGCCTTCTCCGTCCTGCCGGCGCCCATCTGCCGCGCCACCAGGCTGCCTCCGCCGATGCCGAACAGATTGGACAGCGCCACGTTCATCATCACCATCGTCAGCGTGAGCGACGTAGCGGCCATCATATAGGAATTGCCGGTTCTTCCGATAAAGAACGCGTCCACCATGTTGTAGATCAGGTTGATGAGCTGGCTGATGATCGTGGGGATCGCCATGGTGAACAATGCCTGGGGAACGGGCGTCTCAGCAAACAGCGCCTGCTTGCTGACGGCTGACTTCTTCATGCTTTCGACCTCTTTGCCTGTCAATATCGCCTGCCGGGCCGCCCCGGCGAAACATACCGCGCGGCCGCGTCAGTGGTCGAAATGCGCGGAGACCTTTTTGAGCGTTTCGATGATCGGCAGATGCTGGGGGCATACGCTCTCGCACTGCCCGCATTCGATGCAGTCGCGCGCCCGGCCGAATTTCCGCGTCAGGTTGTCGTAATTGCTGAAGTTGATCGTCCAGCCCTTTTCCTCCAGGTTTTCCCGCATGTCCTCGTTGTAGAGGGAAAAATACTGCGGAATGGCGATTTTCATGGGGCAGCCCTCGGTGCAATAGGAGCATCCCGTGCAAGGGACGGCGATCCGGGCGTTGATGATGTCCGCGATCCTGCGCGTCAGAGCCGTCTCCTCCGCGGTGAGCGGCCGGAAGTCGTCCATGTAGCTCAGGTTGTCCGCCATCTGCTCCAGGCTGCTCATGCCGGAGAGCACGACCATGACGTTGTCCAGCGACGCCGCGAACCGGATGGCCCAGGAGGCCGCGGACAGCCCGGGCTCGCGCGCCTTCAGCAGCCTCTCCGCTTCCTCGGGCAGCTTTGCCAGCGTACCGCCCTTGACCGGTTCCATCACGACGACGGGCTTGCCGTGCCTGACGGCCGTCTCGTAGACCTCGCGGGAGCGGATCCACTCGCTTTCCCAGTCCAGATAGTTGATCTGCAGCTGGACGAACTCCATTTCCGGATGCTTTGTCAGGATCCTGTCCAGCAGCTCCGGCGTATCGTGGAAGGAAAAGCCGACGTGTTTCACCAGCCCCTGCGCCTTTTTCTCCAGCAGCCAGCCGAAGCAGTCGAACTGCTCGTATTTCGGATAGCTTCCCGCCTCGATGCCGTGAAGCAGGTAATAGTCGAAATAGCCCGCGCCGGTCTGCTCAAGCTGTTCAAAAAATATCCTGTCGCGGTCCTCCAGGGAATGGAAGAAGGCGCTGTGCAGCTTCGTGGCCAGCGTGAAGCGATCCCTGGGATAGCGGTCCACCAGCGCCTCCTTCACCACGCGCTGGCTGGCGAAGCCGTTGTACATGATTGCCGTGTCGAAGTAGGTAAAGCCCTTTCCGATGAACAGGTCCACCATCTGTTTGACCTGCCCGACGTCAACCCTGGCAGGATCCGACGGATCCAGCTGAGGCATGCGCATCAGCCCAAAGCCCAGTTTTTTCATGCCATGTTCCTCCTGTCTGATTCATCGCGCACGCTTGTGTGATCATTTGAAATGCTGAAAGGCGCCGCGGAACCGCCTTATTCGAATTATAACCCCAAAGATTTGTCATTTCAAGTAAAAGAATTGGGCGTGCAGCCAACGAAAAAACCGGCGTCCAGCCGCTCATGAGAAGCGGCGCGGACGCCGGGGCGTCGGTTCGGGCGCGTTATCCGATCATCGAGTAAACCAGGGCGTTGTCGGAGAACAGGAAGTTCTGGAATTCCGCGTCGGCCTTGCCGTCGATCTGTTCCGGCGCGAGGCCCATGCGGGTCTGCAGTTGGGAAACGGCGCTGGTCAGCATCGGGCCGTATTCGCTGTCGGTGTTCGCCTCGGTGTTGCGCAGATAGCCCAGCTGAATGAGGCGCAGCTGAATGTTGAGCACCTCCGCGCCGACGGCGCCCTCTTCCAGGTCGTTGTAGGCCACATAGGCGCGGGCGTCGGGCGCATACAGGCGCTCCTGCAGCTCGATGCTGGCCACGCCGTCCTCGGTCTGCGCGATCTGATACTGGAAGGCGCGCACGGCCCTGGCGGTGTTTTCACCGTATTCGCCGTCCGCGGTGCCGGAGAGCCAGCCCAGGTCGATCAGCCGCTGCTGCAGCCTCCGGACGCTCTGGCCGCTGCTGCCCTGCGAGAGCACGGTGAGCGGGCCGTCGTCCGGGGTTGGGACGGACGCCTGGCCGTAACGCGGCGCGGCGTCGGAGTAGAGCAGCGCCAGCAGCTCGCTTGAGGCGCTGCCGTTGACCGGATAGCCCGTCGCGGCCTGGAATTTCTCAACGGCGGCGGTGGTCTTGGTGAGATAGTTGCCGCCGATCTCGCCGTCGAAGTAGCCCAGCTCCTTCAGCCGGCGCTGCATGTTCTTCACCAGCTCGCCCGTATTGCCGGGCTCCAGCGCCTGGTAGCCGCTGCTGGCCGGCGCGGTCGTGGCGACCGGCGCGCTGTAGACCGGCGCGTCGTTGGAGAAGAGGTACTGCTGGGTGAGCGCGTCCGCCACGCCGGTGGACTCCAGGCCCGCGGCGCTCTGGAAGGCGGCGACGGCGTTGCGGGTGTTGCCGCCGTAGTCGCCGTCCGCCTTGCCGGACAGCCAGCCCAGGGCTGACAGGCGGGTCTGCAGCGAATACACCGCCGTGCCGGAGGATCCCTTGGAGAGCGGGATGTATCCGCTCTGCGCGGCGTTGTAGTAGGGCGCGCTGGGCGAATACAGCGCGGAGAGCAGCTCGCTGGTGGCCACGCCGTCCTGGTTATAGCCCAGCGCGGCCTGGAAGCGCTTCACAGCCTCCGTGGTGAGCTCCTTGTAGTTGCCGGCCACGTTGCCGGTGAAGTAACCGAGCTCCTTGAGACGCGCCTGCATGTCGGCCACCAGCTCGCCCGAATCGCCGGGGCTGAGGGCCTGGTAACCGGTCTGCGGGGCAGGCGCCCGCTCAGGCTCGGGGGTGGGCTCGGGGGTGGGCGCAACGGTCGCGCTGGGCGCGCGCGGCGCGCTGACGCCATAGAGCGCGATCAGCGTTTCGGTGCTGGCGGTGCCGGTGGCCTCCAGGCCCGCGGCGCTCTGGAAGGCGGCGACGGCCTTGCGCGTGTTGCTGCCGTATTCGCCGTCCGCCTTGCCGGACAGCCAGCCCAGCTCGATCAGCGCGGCCTGCATATTCGCGACCTGGATGCCGCTGTCGCCCTTCTCGAGCGCGGCGTAGCTGGCGGACACGTCGGTGTAGCGCGGCGCGGCGTCGGAGAAGATGATCTCCTGCAGCTCCACGGTGGCGACGCCGGTTTCCGCACGGCCCAGCGCCGATTCAAACATCTTCACGGCGGCGGTGGTTTTGGTGAGGTAGTTTCCGCCGATCTGGCCGCTGAAGAAGCCCAGCTCCTTCAGGCGGGTCTGCAGCCGCTTGACGGCGTCGCCGGTATCGCCGGGCTGCAGCAGGGCGTATGAGGACGTCGCGGGCGGCGTGGAGTACGCCGGGGCCGTGGGCGCGGTGATGGTCTGGCGGGTGTTGTAGGGCGCGACGGCGGAGAACAGGATGGTCTGCAGCTCGACGCTGGCCGTTCCGGTCTGTTCATAGCCGACCGCGGCCTGGAACTGCCGGATGGCGGCGACGGTCTGGTTGCCGTAGATGCCGTCCGCCGTGCCGCCGGCCCAGCCCAGCGCGATGAGCCGCTTCTGCAGGTTGGTCACCTCATCGCCGCGGCTGCCGTAGGACAGCTCGACGTAGCCGCTCACAGTGGGCGCGGGCGTCGCGGTGGCGGCGGTGAAGTTGGCCGGGGCGTTCGAGGCGTACAGCCGCGCGAGCGTCTCGGCGGTGGCCGTGCCCGTGGCGTTCAGGCCGGCGGCGGCCTGGAAGGCCCGCACGGCGTCGGCGGTCTGGGCGTAGTAGTTGCCGGTTGCGGTGGCGGAGAAATAGCCCAGCTCCTTCAGACGGTTCTGCATCTGCTGCACCGCCAGGCTGTTTTTCGTGCCGTAGGTAAGGTCGCTGTAGCCGTTGTTCTGCGCGGCAGGCACGGCGGTGGGCGCCACGGTGGGGCGCACGGTGGGCGCGGCCGTGGGCGCGGCGGTCGCGAGCGCGCGGGGCGCATCGGCGCTGTAGAGGCGCTCCTGCAGGGAGGAGGAGGCCACGCCGCTCTGCGTCAGCCCGAGCCGGGCCTGGAACGCCTTGACGGCGGCTTCGGTCTGTCCGCCGAACTTGCCGTCGGCGCTGCCGGAAAGATAGCCCAGCTCCTGCAGCCGGCGCTGCAGCGTGGTCACGTCGTCGCTGGCATCGCCCCGCACCAGCGTGGGGTAAGCGGCGACGCTGGTGACGGTGTCGCCGGAGGAGGGCACGGAGGTGGCGGCGCTCGGCGTGTAGACCGGCGCGTTGGCGGCGTAAAGCCGTTCCTGAAGGGAGACGTTGGCGATGCCGGTCTGGGAGATGCCCAGCGCCTTCTGGAACAGCTTCACGGCGTTCTGCGTCTGCGTGCCGTAGCGGCCGTCGGCGGTGCCGGTCAGGTAGCCCAGCTCCATCAGGCGATTCTGCAGCGCCGTGACCTCGTCGTTCGTGTCGCCGGGCTCCAGGCGCGTGTAGGTGCGCGTCGCGGCGGGCACGACGGTCGGCGGCGCGGTGGGCGCCGCGGTCGGCGCGTCGGTCTGGCTCACCGGCGCGTTTTCGTTCTGCCAGCTCTGCTGGACGTTGCTGATGCCTCCGGTACCGGGCGTGGGGCTCGGCGACGGCGAGGGATCGGTTTCGGCCAGGCTGGGATCGCGCGTCCCGAACGGAAGCCGCGCGTTGACGGAATAGCCGGAGAGCGGGTCGTCGCGGCTGTCGATTGTGCTGCCGCAGCCGGCAAGGACCGCCATCGAAAGGGCGAGCGCGCCGCAAAGGATCATTTTGATTTTATTTTTCACAGTTGCTGTCCTCCTGAAAAAGCGTGGAAAGCTTCATACTCATCGCATCGCGGGGCGCCTGCGCCCCTCATTGCCACTGCCCTTAAGACGAAAAAAACGGCGGCGAGGTTGCACAGGCGCCGCCGCTTTTTGGCCCTTCGCGGGAATCGGCCGGCGCAAGCGAAAAATTCGGCGCGGAAGCAGCTTCCGCGCCGAAGGCAAATGCCGAAAGATCATACTTTTTCGAGGAGTTTTACGACGTCGCTCAACGCCATGCCCAGCCGCTCGAATTCCTCGTCGGAGAGCGATTTTTTCCAGCCCTCGACGTTTTCGGACAACAGGGAGCGGATGGTTTTCAGGCGGTTGCGGCCCTCGTCCAGAATGACGATGAAGACCACGCGGCGGTCGGTGGTGCTGCGCACGCGATCGACAAAGCCGGCGTTGACCAGGCGGTCCACCAAAGGCGTAATATTGGGCTTGGCGATGTCAAAATATTCGGATATTTCCGAGACGGACATCGAACCTCTCTCCTCCAGCAGGGAGAGAACCTGAAAATGGGAAAGAGGGAGCCCATGCTCATTTTGAAAGGCGGAGATATGAGAGGTTTTCTTTTTCAGGAGCGGCATCACCTGAAAAATGTTATCAGCAATTAACGCCAGAGAACCTGGGTTCTTTACCGGATCCATGGTAGAATAATCCCCCTCCTCAGAATTTGTTCGTAAACCAACGCCATTCATTATAGTGCGTTTCAGGAGAAAAAGCAAGGGGAAGCCGTCGATAAATCGGATATTTTAATATAAAATACATATACTGATGGAGATGCGGCGTTCTGGCAGAATGAGCGCCTGGGGGCCGGGAAAAAAGTGGTATTGCGCAAAAGCTTCTCAGTATTTGCGGTTCTGTTCGAGAGCGCAGACGATGAAAAAAGGAACCGGCGCGGCGCCCGGTTCCCGGCCGTGTCAGAGCAGCTTGCTCAGGAAATCCTGCGTCCGCTTGTTCTGCGGATTCCCGAATATTTCGCCCGGCGTTCCCTGCTCCACGATGCGGCCCTCGTCCATAAACATCACGCGGTCGCTCACCTCGCGGGCGAAGCCCATCTCGTGGGTGACGACCACCATGGTCATGCCCTCGTGCGCCAGATCCTTCATGACCTGAAGCACCTCGCCGACCATCTCCGGATCCAGCGCGGAGGTGGGTTCGTCGAACAGCATCACTTCGGGCTTCATGGCCAGCGCGCGCACGATGGCGATGCGCTGCTTCTGTCCGCCGGACAGCTGAGAGGGGTAGGCCGACGCCTTCTCGGCCAGGCCCACGCGGTTCAGCAGCTCCATCGCGCGGGCGTTGGCCTGCTCGCGGGACATCAGCTTGTGCTTCACGGGTGCCAGGGTGATGTTCTGCAGCACCGTCTTGTGGGGGAACAGATTGAACTGCTGGAACACCATGCCCATGCGCCGGCGCATGAGATTGATGTCGCAGGCGGGGGAGGTGATGTCCACGCCGTCGAAGAGGATGCGGCCGCCGGTGGGTTCCTCCAGGCGGTTGAGGCAGCGCAGGAACGTGGACTTGCCGCTGCCGGACGGCCCGATGACCACCAGCTTCTCGCCCTTGGTGATCTCGGCGTCCACGCCGCGGAGCGCCTGCACGGCATTCTCACCCGTGCCGAAGTGCTTTTCCAGGCCCCTGACCTCGATGAGAACGTTAGTGGTCACTGCTGCGCAGCCTCCTTTCCAGCTTGCCAACCAGCCAGCTGAAGAAGATCACCAGGATGAGGTAAATCAGCGCCACGGCGATCAGCGGCATGAAGGGGGAGTAGGTGGCCCCGCGGATGATGTCGCCGCCCTTGGTGAGATCCTTGATGGCCACATAGCCCGCCACGGAGGTCTCCTTCAGCAGCACGATGAACTCGTTGGCCAGGGCGGGCAGCACGTTCTTGAGCGCCTGGGGCACCACGATGAGCCACATGGTCTGCACGTAGGTGAAGCCCAGGCTGCGGCCGGCCTCCGTCTGGCCGATGTCTACCGACATGATGCCGCCGCGCACCACCTCGGCCACGTAGGCCGCCGAGTTCAGGCCGAAGGAGATGATGGCGATGAGCACGCTGCTGCGGGAGGAGGCGAAGATGACATAGTAGAAGATCATCAGCTGGATGACCACGGGCGTGCCGCGGACCACGGTGAGGTAGAGCCGGCACACGCCGTCGAAGCATTTCAGTACGCTCCGGCCGGGGCCGCGGCGCATGAGGGGCAGGTTGCGGTCCGCCGTGGAGCGCACGATGGCGATCACGGTGCCCAGCGCGATGCCGATGAGGACGGCGAAAAACGTGATTTTCAGCGTATTGAAAAGGCCGGTCAGCAGGTAGCGCCAGCGGCTTTTCTCGATGAAGTTCAGGATGAACTGCGCCCTGATGCTGTCAAACCATTCAGACAATGAAAAAAACCTCCAGACGAACGAACAGGGAACGAACCGCGCCGTTCCCTGAACGTTCAGAAATGACGAGCCGCGCCCATGGGGCGGCTGTTATTCGGCCGCTTCCTCCGCGGGGATGTACTTCTCGATGATGGCGGGGATGGTGCCGTCCTCGGTCAGCGCGACCAGCGCCCCGTTGATCTTCTCAAGCAGCTCCTCGTTGTCCTTGGAGATGGCGATGGCGTAATCCTCAACCGCGTAGGCGGTCTCCAGGATGACCAGGCCCTGATTGGCGGCCACGAACGCCTTGGCGGGCTCGTTGTCGATGACCACGCAGTCCACCTTGCCGGTCACCAGCGCCTGCACGGCGTCAGCGCCGTTCTTGTAGCGGTCCACGGTGCCCAGACCCTCGTCCTCGATGTCCCAGGTGCAGTACAGGTCGCCGGTGGTGGATTCCTGCACGCCGATGATGTAGTTCTTGCCCTCGACGAACAGGTCGTCGGCGGAGGCGATGTCGGAGCCCTCGGGCACGATGATGGCCTGGATGCCGGTGGCGTAGGTGGCGGAGAAGTTGACGGACTCGAGGCGCTCCTCGGTCACGGTCATGCCGGCCATGCCGAAATCGATCTTGCCGGTCTGCACGGCGGTGATGATGGCGCCGAATTCCATGTCGTCGATGACCAGCTCGTAGCCCAGGTAATCACAGACGGCCGCGGCGATTTCGGCGTCGATGCCCACGATGGTGTCCACGTCGTCCACGTACTCGTGATATTCATACGGCGGGAAGTTGGCGTTGGTGCCCATGTGCAGCTCGGGCTTGGCGTCGTCCGCCAGGGCGATGCCGGACAGGCAGAACAGGACGGCCAGAATGAGCGCGAAAATCTTCTTCATAACGGGATCCCCTTTCCTTTATGCATTGGATATGCTGGAATTATACGCTCAATCCCCGGAAAATGCAAGTATAAACGCGATATTTAACCAAAAATATGATTGAGTATACATTCGGAGGCGTTGCGCGGCGCATTCGCACTTGCGGAAAGCGAAAAACCCCATTATAATAGAAGCGTCGAAGGACAGGCACGGGGAGAGACGGAAAATTCAGTGGAGCTTCGGAGGTCTGACATGCTGGGTATACTCTATCTCGCGGTCTATGAGCTGGCGGGCTGCGTTGTGGCGGAGCGGCTGTTCGCGGAATGCGGGCGGCAGACGCGGCTGTGGCTGGGCCTGACGCTGGGCTGCGGCATGCTGATGTGGTTTCCTTCATTGTTTGCGTTTGCGCTGGGCTTCACGCTGGCGGCGCAGATACTGGGCGCCGCGCTGGCGCTGGCGCTGGCGGCGGCGGCGCTGTGGGGCGCGAGGGAGCGGCGCGCGCTGCCGCCGGACGCCGCCGCCGGGGAGCCGCCCCTGGCGCTGGTGCTGGGAACGGTGCTGCCGCTGACCATCGTCATGGCGTATATGCAGTACACGCACACGCTTCTGCCCGTGGACGGCGCGCTGCACACCGGCCAGTCCACCTACGGCGATCTCAACCTGCATCTGGGCATCGCCACCGGCCTGGTCAATCAGGCCTATCCGCCGGATTACACCATTCTGCCCGGGACGCCGCTGGGCTATCCCTTCCTCGTGGACGCGGCCTCGGCGTCGCTGTACATGACGGGCATGGGGCTGAGGTGGGCGTTCATCGTGCCCGGCACGCTGATGAGCGCGCTGATATTCTGGGGCTTTCTCATGCTGGCGTGGGAGATGACGAAATCCTGGCGCGCGGTGCTTTTGTCCTACGGCCTCATGTTTCTGAACGGCGGGCTGGGCTTCGCGTACCTGTTCGACATGGCGGGGAGGGATCCCTCGCGGCTTCAGGAGGCGTTCACCGGCTTCTACAAGGCCCCGGCCAACCTGATCGATGAGAACATTCGCTGGGTCAACGTGCTGGTCGACATGATCCTGCCCCAGCGCACGCTGATGGCCGGGTGGCTGGTCGTCATTCCGGCGCTGTGGCTGCTCATGCGCTGCCTGAAGGAGCGCAGGCCCGGCCGGTTCGCGGCGCTGGGCGTCTGGGCCGGCTTCATGCCGATGATCCACACGCACTCCTTCCTGGCGCTGGGGCTCGTGAGCGCGGGCGTGATGGTCATGTCGCTCGTCTGGGCCAGGCAGGACCAGCGCGGTCCGCTCCTGCGGGGCTTTTTATGCTATGGGCTCATCGCCGTGGCGCTGGCGCTGCCGCAGCTGCTGGTATGGACCCTCCCGCAGACGCTCGGCGGCGTGAAGGGCGGCTCGCTGCACTTCCGCTTCAACTGGGCCAACTGGCAGAACGGGGGCCTGGTGGACGAGTACTTCTGGTTCTGGATCAAGAATGTGGGGCTGGTCTACCTGGTGATGATTCCGGCGGCCGTCGTGGGCTCGAAGCGCCAGAGGATGGCCGCTGTCGGCGCGCTGCTGGTGTATGTCGTCGCGGAGCTGGTGCAGTTCCAGACCAACGAATACGACAACAACAAGCTGTTCTACGTGGCGTTCATGGTCATGCTGCCCATCGCCGCGCAGTATCTTGTGGCGCTGTTCGACCGGCTGAAGGGCTTCCCGGGCCGATACCTGTTCGCCGCGCTGTTCGTCGCCGCGTCGCTGTGCTCGGGCGCGCTGTCGGTGGTGCGGGAGTGCCTGTCGGATTACCAGCTCTACGGGCGCGGCGAGACCGCTGCCGCGGCGTACATCAACGAGAGCGCCCCGGAGCACGCGGTCTATCTGACCGGCACAAACCACAACAACGCCGTGTCCTCCATCGCGGGCGGACGGCTGGTGTGCGGTACGCCGCAGTTTTTGTACTATCACGGCGTGGACTATTCCCGGCAGATTGCGGATGTGCGCGTCATGTATGAGGCGCCGCGGGAGCACTTCATCCTGTTCGACGAGTACGGCGTGGATTACATCTTTGTGAGCGGCTCCGAGCGGCGCAGCTACGCGGTGGACGAAGAGAGCATCGCCGCGCTGTGGCCGCTCGTGTGGGAGCAGGACGGCGTGCGGCTGTACGCGGTCTCGGCGCGGGCGCTGGAGGCGGCCGGCGTCGAGGTGCTGCCGCAGGGATAATTTGCGCGCCCGGCAGGATTTGCCGCATCGTGCGGAGAACATAACGAAACAGAGCGACAGGTCCCCTGTCCCGCGCGACGGGCGCACGGCCCGGCCGGGCGGGGCGACGGACCGGAAGGAAGGCGTTTTCCGTGAACGACGAGACGATTATGGAAAAAACCGTGAGAGAGACCGGCGCGTTCGAGGGCAGGCTGGTGAAGGTGCACCGACTGGACGTGACGCTGCCCGACGGCCGGCCCGCGCTGCGCGAGGTCGTGCGCCATCCCGGCGCGTCGGCCGTGGTGCCGGTGGACGAGGACGGCATGGTGACGATGGTCCGCCAGTACCGCGCGGCCGTGGGTCGGGTGCTTTTGGAGATCCCCGCGGGCAAGCTGGACGCGAAGGGGGAGGACCGGCTGCTGGCCGCCAGGCGCGAGCTGCGCGAGGAAACCGGGCTCACGGCGGAGAACTGGGTTCACCTGACCGACATCATGACCACGCCGGGGTTCTGCGACGAGCTGATTTCAATCTATCTGGCCACGGGGTTGACCCGCGGCGAAACCCACCCGGACGAAGACGAATTTCTGAATATCGAGCGGCGGCCGCTGGCCGAGCTGACCGGCATGGCGGCGCGCGGAGAAATCGGCGACGCCAAGACGCTCGTGGGACTGCTGCTGGCTGAAAAGCGGCTGCGCAAGGAGGACGGACATGGCCTTTAAGAAGAAGCTGACCGCCGGCTGGCATCTGAGCGACGGCATTCTGAACACATTTCCCATCGGCAATCTGACCGATGTGATGAGCGCCGTCGTGAAGGCGGGCTATGCGCCCGATCCGCTCTCGGGGCTGAACCTGATGAAGGGCGAATGGATTTACGGACGGCGCTGGGAGTACATCTCCCATTTCGACACGCCCACCGAGGGCGACGAGCGCGTAAGTCTGTTCTTCGAGCGCATGGCCGGCTGGGGCGAGGTGTTCGTGAACGGCCAGCGCGCCGGCGCCTTCGAGAGCGGCGAGGCGTATCTGGACATCACGGGCCTGATCGCCGGCGCGCAGAACGAGCTGAGCGTGCGCTTCCAGGCGCCCGGGCTGAGCCTTCCGGCGGATAACCCCATGCCGGTTCTGGGCATTGCGGGCCCGGTGTGGCTGGCGACCGGCAACTACATCACGCTGGAGCACACGGTGAGCCGCACGGTGGGCGCCACGGCGGTGATCGAGCACGACATCACCGCGCACACGGCGGGCAAATTCAGCTTCATATACACCGTTTCGCAGAACGGCGCGCTGGTGAACCGGTCGGAATTCATCGAAAAGCTGCCCGCGGCCCGCGTCACGCGCAGCCATACGATCAGCCTGAGCGCCAGGCCGGGCGAGGCGGAGCTGAGCGGCGCCGCCTGCGACGTCTGCGTGAGCGTTGAGCGCGGCGGCATCGGCTGCGCGCAGGTGCGCTTTGAGGCGGCGCTGCCCGGCCGCGACGGACGTCGCGCGGTGCTCGTGCGGGGCGGCTCGCTGTCGGAGGAGGCGGCGCAGTCGCTGCGCGAGCTGAACGCGGACGGCGTGTGCTTCGAGAAGGAGAGCTTCCGCCGCGTCGACGGGGACTGCGTGTTCGGGCTGAAAAAGCTGACGCGGGCGGACGGCCTGTTTTCGCGGAACGCCTGCGTCGCGGCGGACACGCTGAGGGGCGAGGCGGACGGGGAGAGCTTCTGGCCGCCGAGGACGCCTCTGTGGCGGCTGCGGGGCGGCGCCCAGCCCGATCTGGAGGAGCTGAAGACGCTGTATGGCGACGCGGCGTGCGCCGACGGCCTGCTGGCGGCGCGCCTCTCGCGCTATGAGCAGGCCGAGGCGGTGTTCAGGCAGGCGGTGCGCTGCCGCCAGAGCGGGAAAAAGGCGCTGTTCGCCTGGAATGCCGGCTGGGAGAGCCTGTGCAGCGACGCGCTGGTCGAGCGCGGCGGCCGCAGGCGTCCAGCCTGGCTGGCGCTGAAGAAGGCCTGGGCGCACGACGTGGCGTGGGCCGATCTGCCCGAGCACTTTGCGGCGGAGCCCGGCGCGGCGCTGGAGATTCCCGTGTGGGCGATGAGCGACCGGCCGGGCGGCATCGAGGCGTCCGTGAGCGTGTCCGTGTACCGGGTGGACGGCTGCCGGATCGGCCAGTTGAAGGAGACGGCCCAGGTGGGCCGGCCCGCGCGCGTCGGCGCGCTGTCGGTGAGCGTTCCGGCGGAGCCCGTGCTGATCGTGAGGAGCGAGATGACCAGCCGGGACGGCGCCGTGCTGAGCAAGGTGGATGCGCTGCTGCCGGTGAAGGGGGAGGGCGCGCCGCTCGCGGGCGCGCTGATCGGGCCGGCGTCTCTGACCCGCACGCTGGGCCGCGTGACCAACGACGGCGACCTCGCCGCGCTGGCGGCCGGGGACGCGCTGCTGCCGGGCGAGCGCATCGCGGACGACGGCGGAGAATGGCTGAACGAGGCGAAAACGCCGGTTTGACGGGGCGGACTGACGATGATGAAACTGTTACATGGCGGGAGGCTGTTTGACGGCATGTTTTCCGGCGATCTGTTCTTCTCCATGCCGCCGATCGAGACGGAGCGGCTGATTCTCAGGCGGCTCGAAATGAAAGACGCACAGGATATCTTCGACTATGGGCGCGACCCGGATGTGGCGCGGCATGTGCTGTGGGAGGCCTATGAATCCGTCGGCGAGAGCCGAAGCTATATCCGCACCATGCAGCGGCGCTACCGGCTGGGCGAGCCGGCCAGCTGGGGCATTGAGCTCAGGGAGACCGGCCGCATTGTGGGAACCATCGGCTACATGTGGTATCAGGAGGAGCATTCGTCCGCCGAGGTCGGCTATTCTCTGGCGCGCGATCAGTGGAACAGAGGCCTGATGACCGAGGCGCTTCGCGCCGTGCTTGCGCACTCTTTCGAGACGCTGCATCTCAACCGCGTAGAGGCCCAGCACGAGCTGACAAACCCCGCCTCGGGCGAGGTGATGAAAAAGTGCGGCATGCTGTACGAGGGCACGCTGCGGCAGCGCCTGCGCAACAAGGGCCGCTATGTGGACGTGGCGCTGTACGCCATGCTGCGCGACGACTACGGCGCGCGCCCGGTTCGCCGGTGAGGCGCGTGAACGCGCAAATGACCGATTGACAGAACGGGCAAAAACCGATACAATGATTACAAGTGACCGCAAAGGAGGACTCAGTATGTATAAGGCTGTTATCGATACCGCAAAGGAGAAGATGAACAAGACCCTCGCCGTGACCCAGAAGGAGCTGTCCACGCTGCGCGCCGGCCGGGCCAATCCCCAGGTGCTGGATAAAATCCAGGTGGATTACTACGGCACGCCCTCCGCCATCAACGCCGTGGGCAACGTGTCCGTGCCTGAGCCCCGGATGCTGGTCATCTCTCCCTGGGAGCCCAAGATGCTGGGCGTCATCGAGAAGGCGATCCTCAAATCCGATCTCGGCATCACGCCCTCCAACGACGGCAAGGTGATCCGCCTGGTGTTTCCCGAGCTGACCGAGGAGCGCCGCAAGGATCTGTGCAAGCAGGTGCGCAAGCAGATTGAGGAGGGCAAGGTGGCCATCCGCTCCATCCGCCGCGATGCGAACGACCAGATCAAGAAGATGAAGAAGGATTCCGTCATCACCGAGGACGACGCGAAGCTGGCGGAGACCGAGCTGCAGAAGGCCACGGACAACGCCGTGAAGGAAGCCGACCGCATCAGCGCGGAAAAAGAAAAAGAGATCATGAGCGTATGACGTCGCTTCTGGGGCTGCCGCTCGACGCCGCGCTCGCCTGTCTTCGCGCGCGCGGCGTTGAGCCCGAGGTGAGCTACACCGAAAATCCCAGGCATCCCTCCGAGGGGGAGGCGCGCGTCGTGCGCGTTGCGCAGGACGGTCGACGGCTGACCTGCGCCCGTTTTCCCAATCATGTCAATTCAGAGGACGGCCGATGAAAACAGATTCCGACGAAAAGAAGGGGACGTGGGCGGCGGCGCGCACACGTCTGTTTGGCGTGCGCAAACCGGACAGTTCGCCGGCCGCCGCGCCGGCGCTGGACGAAGCGCGCCTGCCCCGGCACATCGCCATCATCATGGACGGCAACGGCCGCTGGGCGACGCGGCGCGGCCTGCCCCGCACGGCGGGCCACAAAGCCGGCGTGGAGGCGCTGCGGGCGATCATCCGCGCGTGCGACCGGATGAAGATCGAGGCGCTGACCATCTACGCGTTCTCGACGGAAAACTGGGGCCGCCCGGCGGACGAGATCGGGGCGCTGATGGGGCTGCTGCTGAGCTACTTCCGCTCCGAAATCGACGAGCTGGACGAAAAGAACGTCTGCATCCGCATCTTGGGCGACGTGGACGGCATGCCTCCGCCCCAGCGCGAGGCGCTCGTCGACGCCATGGCGCGCACGGGCGGCAACACGGGGCTCAGGCTGAACATCGCGCTCAACTACGGCGGGCGCGACGAGCTGCTGCGGGCGGCGAAGCTTCTGGCCTCGCGCGCCGTGCGGGAGCATGTCGATCCGGACAGCTTCACGCGCGCCGATTTTGAGGACGCGCTCTATACGCGCGGCCTGCCGGACGTGGACCTGCTGATCCGCACCAGCGGGGAGATGCGCATATCCAATTTCCTGCCATACCAGACCGCCTACGCGGAGTTCGTGGTGGTCGATACGCTGTGGCCGGATTTCGACGAGGCGGCGCTCAGGCGGGCCATCGCGGTCTACCAGAGCCGGGACAGGCGCTTCGGCGGCATTAAACAGAGTCGTGAGGAGAAAAAGGCATGAAGAAGATCACCACGGGCCTGGTCCTGGCGGTTGTTCTGGTGGCGCTCTGGATCATCCAGGGGTCTGTGCTCCGCATTGCGCTGAGCTGCATTGTCTTCGCGGCGGTGGGCGAGATGGTCAGGACGCTGGACGCCGCAGGCACGCGGCTGGTCAAGTGGCCGCCGATGCTGTTCGCGGCGCTGGCCATGCCGGTCTATATCCTCTGGGGCTGGCAGGCCGTGCTCCCGCTGTTCATGGTCTTCGCGATGATTTCCTTTTCCGCCATTGTGCTTCGGGGGAAGGTCGACCTGGAGGCCATGACCTGCACGATCTTTCCCATGGTCTATCCCGGCCTGATGTTTACGCTCATCTTCCCGCTGCAGGACATGGCCTCGCCCATGCTCTCCACCATGGCGATGGGCCTGTCGTTCATGTCCGCGCTGCTGACGGACGTGTTCGCCTGGGGCGTGGGGCTCGGGTTCGGCCGGCACAGGCTGACGCCGGCCATCAGCCCGAAGAAGACGGTTGAAGGCGCCGTGGGCGGCCTTGTCGGCGCGGTGGTTTCCGCGCCCATCTGCGCGGGGCTGAGCTGGCTGATCGTGCGCGTCACGGTGTCGGCCGAGGCGGCGGCGCATCCACTGCCCTCCATGGCGCTCCTGATGGCGGTGTCGCTGGTCGCCGGCGCGATTTCCCAGAGCGGCGACCTCACGGCCTCCGCGGTGAAGCGGCACTGCGGCATCAAGGATTACGGCAACTTCCTGCCCGGACACGGCGGCATCATGGACCGCATCGACAGCGTGCTGTTCAGCATCGTGGTGTGGCATATCTTCTTCCTATTCTGTCTGAAGGCGGTGGTGTTGTGAGAACGCTGGCCATTCTGGGCGCCACGGGTTCCATCGGGCGGCAGGCGCTCGATATTGTGCGCAGTGCGCCGGACAAATTCAAAGTGACGGTTTTGACGGCGCGTTCGAGTGCGGATGCGCTGTTTGATTTGGTGAGGGAATTCCGGCCGCAGATCGCGGCGCTGGCCGAGGAGCCGGCCGGGCTGCCGCAGGACGTGCGCGCCTGCGAGTGGTTTTTCGGCGAAGACGCCGTCACGCGGGCCGTGCGCGCCGCAAGGGCGGACGACGTGCTCTCCGCGGTGGTCGGCATCGCCGGGCTGCCGGCGGCGCTCGAGGCGCTTGACGTATCCGGGCGGCTGCTGCTGGCCAACAAGGAATCGCTGGTGACGGGCGGACAGCTGGTCATGGGCCGCGCGGCGGCGCTTCACAAGCCCGTGCTGCCTGTGGACAGCGAGCATTCCGCCATCTTCCAGTGTCTTCAGGCGCGGCAGGGCAACCCGATGAGCCGGCTGATCCTGACGGCGTCGGGCGGCCCGTTCCGTTCCTGGAAAAAGGCGGATATCGACGGCGCGACGGCGGCGCAGGCGCTGGGGCATCCCACGTGGCGAATGGGCCCGAAGATCACCGTGGACTGCGCGACGATGATGAACAAGGGGCTTGAGGTGATCGAGGCGCATCATCTGTTCGGCATGCCGGTGGACAAGATCGACGTGATCGTGCATCCGCAGAGCGTCATTCATTCGATGGTGGAGTTTGAGGACGGCGCGGTGCTGGCGCAGCTCGGCGTGCCGGACATGCGCGTGCCCATCGGCTATGCCATGGGCTATCCGGAGCGCGTGCCCTTCGGCGGCGAGCGGCTTGACTTTGTGAAGCTGGGCCAGCTGACCTTCGAGGCGCCGGACCCGGAGCGGTTTCCGTGCCTCCGCATAGCCGTCGGGGCGCAGCGGGCGGGCGGCATCCTGCCGGTCGCGCTCAACGGCGCGAACGAGGCGGCCGTGGCGGCGTTTCTCCGGGAAGAAATCCCCTTCGGCGGCATTGCCCGCACGGTGGAGGAGGTGCTTTCGCGCACGGAGAACCGGAACATTACATGCGTGGAGGACGTCTATGAGGCTGACAGAGAGGCGCGCGAAAGGGCCGGCGCCATTCTCCGGTCGCTGGCCCTGTGAGGCCGCGGCCGGCCGGCCCTGAGCGCCGCCGGGACAAGTGGAGGTGACAAAGTGACCGTCGTCAACATCATATATGCGATTCTCATGCTGGTGTTTATCATCATTGTTCACGAGCTGGGCCACTACACGGCGGGACGGCTGTGCGGCGTGGGCATCGAGGAATTTTCCGTGGGCTTCGGGCCGGTGCTCCTGCAGCGGGAGCGAAAGGGCATTCTGTATTCGCTGCGCGCCGTCATACTGGGCGGCTACGTGCGTTTTCTGGGCGAGGACGGGGAGAACGACGACCCGCGCGCGTTCAACAACCAGCCGGTCTGGAAGCGGTTTGTGACCGTGCTCGCCGGGCCGGCGATGAACTTTGTGCTGGCGTATGTCGTGGCCGTCGTCATGCTCACGGGCTACGGGCTGTACACGGACGAGGTGGTGCCGATGGTGAACGGACTGGTTGCGGGAACGCCGGCGGTCGAATCCGGCCTGCAGGAGCGCGACGTGATCGTGGCCGTGGACGGCGAGGCGATCAGCTATGACCAGGAGGGCTACGAGCGCCTGAAGGAGCTGATGGCGGCGCACACCCAGGGCGAGCCGCTGTCGCTGACCGTCAGCCGCGACGGCCGGGAGATCGGGATCGTGACCGGGCTCTATCAGGACGGGGACGGCGAGTGGAAAATGGGCATCTACATGGGCAACATGCGGGTGCGCATGGGCCTGGGCGAGGCGCTGGGCTATGGCGGCAGGATGATGGTCATGCTGACGAGGGAGCTGCTGAACGCCCTGCGGCGGCTGGTTTTCCACGGCGAGGGCGTGAATGAAATGGCCGGCACGGTGGGCATTGTGAACGAGGTCAGCCGGACCATCGGCACGGGCTTCGACATGGCGCTTTACTGGATCCTGCTCATATCGGCCAACCTGGGGATGGTGAACCTGCTGCCGCTGCCCGCGCTGGACGGCGGGCGGCTGGTGTTCCTCATCGTGGAGGGCATCCGGCGCAAGCCCGTGCCGCGCGACAAGGAGGGCCTCGTGCACCTGGCGGGGCTGGCGATGTTCTTTATCCTGTTCATCGTGCTGACTTATCACGACATTCTGAAAATCATCGCGGGCTGACGCGGCCGCAGGAGGATACGGAGGATGACGAGACGGGTGACGGCGGGCGGCGTGGCCATCGGCGGCGGCGCGCCCGTGACGGTGCAGTCGATGACCAACACGGATACGCGCGATCTGGCCGCGACGGGCGCGCAGATCAGGCGGCTCGCCGGGGCGGGCTGCGACATCGTGCGCGTTTCGGTGTACGACGACGCCTGCGCGGACAACGTGCGCGCGCTGGTGGACGCCAGCCCCGTGCCGCTGGTGGCGGATATCCACTTCGATTACAGGCTGGCGATCCGCTCCGTGGAAAACGGCATATCGAAGCTGCGCATCAATCCCGGCAACATCGGCGGCGAAGCGAATGTGAGGAAGCTGGCCGACTGCCTGAAGGCGCATCGCATTCCGGTGCGCATCGGCGTGAACGCCGGTTCGCTGGAGAAGGACATCCTGGCGAAATACGGCGGCGTCACGGCGGAGGGCATGGTCGAGAGCGCGCTCAGCCACGCGCGGATGCTGGAAAAGTGCGGATTCTACGACATGGTGCTGTCCATGAAGGCTTCGGATGTGAGGCGGACGGTCGAGACATATCGCCTGGCGGCGCGTCGGTGCGATTATCCGCTGCATCTGGGCGTCACGGAGGCGGGTACCCCGGGCATGGGCCACGTGAAGAGCGCCGTCGGCATCGGCGCGCTGCTGCTGGACGGCATCGGCGACACCATTCGCGTGTCGCTGACGGGCGATCCCGAGCCGGAGGCGGCCGCGGGCATCGACATCCTGCGCGCGGTGGGCCTGCGCGGCGGCGTGGACGTCATCTCCTGCCCCACGTGCGGGCGCACGTGCATCGACGTGGAGGGCATCGCGCGGCGGGTCCAGGAGGCGACGCGGCACATCAGGACCGATATGAAGGTGGCCGTCATGGGCTGCGTGGTCAACGGGCCGGGCGAATCGCGGGAGGCCGACATCGGCATCGCGGGCGGCAAAAGCGGCGGCGTGCTGTTTGTGAAGGGCGAAGCGCCGCGCACGGTCAGGGGCGACCTCTTCGAGGCGCTGATGGCGGAAATACGCAGGCGCATCCGGGCGTAGGCGCGCCTGCGGGCGGAAAGGCTGGTGAGATACGGTGGAGGAAGCGTGGAAGACGGCTCTGGCGGGCAAATTGGGCGGATTGACGGACGCCCTCTTTTTTGATAAGGCGCAGGTCAGCCGCAGCGGCGACAGGATGAACCTGTTCCTGCATGCCGACCGTCTGCTGACCGAGCAGGAATGCGAAAAGGTGCGCGGCGCGTTCCGGGGCTTTTTCCGCGGCATCAGGCTGAACGTCATGATCAGCTATCCGGCGCTCGGGGCGCAGCTGTGCGCGCAGATCGACCGGTATCGCGACTATCTCGTCCGGCGCGTCGGCCGCGAATCGCCCGGCTCCCAGCCGGCGCTGCTCCACGCGGGCTGGCGCTTTGAAAACGGCGCGCTCTTCCTGGATTTTCAGGACGAGGTGAACGCCTCCTTTGCGCACAGGCGCGGCGTCGAGGCCATGCTCCAGGACATCCTGAAAAACGAATTCGCCGTCAGCTGCCCGGTGAGGGTGGCCGTCAGCGGAGACGAGAAGGAGCGCCTTCGCCAGATCGCCGAGCGCCAGCAGGCCGAAAACGAGCGCCTCAGCGAGATGGTCGCCAGGGCGGCGCAGGCGCCGCAAAAGGAGAACCACAAAGCCCCGTCCCGGGTGCTCTACGGCCGCAGCGTCGCCGATCAGCCCGTGGAAATCAGCGAGCTCACCGAGGATGCCGGCCGCATCACCCTGAAGGGCGAGGTGCTCAAGGTCGAGACGCGTCCCCTGAAAAACGACACCACCGTCCTCATCTCCTTCACACTCACCGACTACACCGGCACCGTGTACTGCAAGACCTTCGCCCGCGCCAGGGGCGGCGACGAGGAGCGGGGCGCCCAGCAGCTTGAAGCGCTCAGGGAGGCGCTGACGCCCGGCGTGTGGGTCAGGGTGCGCGGCAAATACCAGATGGACACCTACCTGCGCGAGATGGTCGTCATGGTGGAGGACATCAACCGCGAGGAGACGCCGCGCCGCATCGATACCGCCGTGCGCAAGCGCGTCGAGCTTCATATGCACACGCAGATGAGCACCATGGACGGCCTGTCCTCGGCGTCGGACCTCATTAAGCAGGCGGCCAAATGGGGGCATCCCGCCGTCGCCATTACCGATCACGGCGTGCTGCAGGCGTTTCCCGAGGCGTTCGGCGCGGCCAGGAAGAACGAGATCAAGCTCATTCCCGGCTGCGAGGGCTATCTGATCGACGACGCGGCGCAGATTGTCGATATGCCGGACGACCGGCCCGTCGCGGGCGGCGCATACGTCGTGCTGGACGTGGAAACCACCGGCCTGAACACCGCCTCGGACATGATCATCGAGATCGGCGCGGTGCGTCTTGAGAACGGCGTCGAGGTGGGCGAGTTCTCCCAGCTCATCAATCCGGAGCGGCCCATCCCGGGCAAGGTGGTGGAGCTGACCGGCATCACCGACGGCATGGTGCAGGGCATGCCGACCATCGGCGCGGTGATCGCCGATTTCGCCGCGTTCTGCGAGGGCGCAGTGCTCGTGGCGCACAACGCCGCGTTCGACATGGCGTTCTTCGACCGCGCGTTCCGGGCGGCGGGCCTGCCCTTCGAGCACCCGAAGCTGGATACGCTCACGCTGGTGCGCAATCTCTATCCCGAGCAGAAGACGCATAAGCTCGGCGCGATGTGCAAATACCTGGGCGTGCCACTCACGAAGGCGCACCGGGCCGTGCACGACGCGCGCGCGACCGGGCAGATGATGCTCATCGCGCTGGAGAAGCTGCAGCGGACGCACGGCGTTCAGACCATCGCCCAGCTGAACGACGTGTTCGTCGGCGACGCGGGCGGCACGGCCTATCACATCATCCTGCTCGCGAAAAACCAGCAGGGCATGTTCAACCTGAACCGGCTGGTGAGCGAATCGCACCTGCATTACTTCCACCGCACGCCGCGCATGCCGCGCGGGCTCATCCGCCGCTTTCGCGAGGGCCTGATCATCGGCAGCGCCTGCGAGGCGGGCGAGCTGTTCCGCGCGGTGGTCGCGGGGAAGGATGAAAAGACGCTCGAGCGCATCGCGTCGTTCTACGACTACCTTGAGATCCAGCCCATCGCCAACAACGCCTTCATGATCCGCGACGGCACGGCCCGGGACGAGGAGGCGCTGAGGGACTACAACCGCCGCATCGTGGCGCTGGGTGAAAAGCTGGGCCTGCCGGTGTGCGCGACGGGCGACGTCCACTTCAAGGAGCCGACGGACGCCATCTTCCGCGCGATCATCATGAACGCCAAGGGCTTCGAAGACGCCGACAACCAGGCGCCGCTGTATTTCCGCACCACCGACGACATGCTCAATGAGTTCAGCTATCTCGGCCCGGAGAAGGCCATGGAGGTGGTGGTGGACAATCCCAACGCCATCGCGGAAACGGTGGAAAAGGTGAGCATCTTCCCGAAGCACCCGGAGGGCAAGGAGACCTTCCAGCCCTTCTGGCCCGAGGCCGAGCATTTCATCCGAACGGAGTCCTATCGGCGCGCGCACGAGCTGTACGGCGATCCGCTGCCGGAGATCGTGCAGGCGCGGCTGGACAAGGAGCTGGGCTCCATCTGCGGATACGGCTTCTCGACGCTGTACAACATCGCCGTGAAGCTGGTGAAGAAGTCCATGTCGGACGGCTATATCGTGGGCTCCCGCGGGTCGGTGGGCTCGTCGTTCGTGGCGCATATGACCGGCATCACGGAGGTCAACGCGCTGCCGCCGCACTATGCCTGCCAGAAGTGCCATCACGTCGAGTTCGACGTGCCGGAGCAGTATACCTGCGGGCTTGACCTGCCGCCGAAGACCTGCCCGGAATGCGGCACGCTCATGATGAAGGACGGCTTTAACATTCCCTTTGAGGTGTTCCTGGGCTTCAAGGGCGACAAGGTGCCCGACATCGACCTGAACTTCTCGGGCGTCTATCAGCCCGTGGCGCACGCCTACGTCAAGGAGCTGTTCGGCGCGAAGCAGGTGTACCGCGCCGGCACCATCGGCACGGTGGCCGAGAAGACCGCCTACGGCTATGTGCTGAAGTATCTGGAGGAGCGCGGCCTGACCGCCTCGAGCGCCGAGAAGGAGCGCCTGGCGGCGGGCTGCACCGGCGTCAAGCGCACCAGCGGCCAGCATCCGGCCGGCATGGTGGTCGTGCCGGAGGAGTATGAGATATACCAGTTCACGGCCATCCAGCATCCGGCCGACGATCAGACCACCGAGACCATCACCACGCACTACGACTTCAACTCCATGCACGACGTGCTCGTCAAGCTGGACATCCTCGGACACGATGATCCCACCATGCTGCGCGCGCTGCAGGAGCTGACGGGCATTGCGCCTCAGGCCGTGCCGCTCGACGACCCGGAGGTCTTCAGGAGCATCATTTCGCTGTTCTCAAGCCCCGAGGCGCTGGGCGTGACGGCCGAGCAGATCGGCTGCCCGACCGGCACGCTGGGCGTGCCCGAGTTCGGCACGACGTTTGTGCGTGGCATGCTGGTGGATACAAAGCCCTCCTCGATGGAGGAGCTGATCCGCATTTCCGGCCTGTCGCACGGCACGGACGTGTGGCTGGGCAATATACAGGACATCGTCCGGAGCGGCACGGCCACGCTGAAGAGCGCGCCCTGCACGCGCGACGACATCATGAACCAGCTCATCGCCTGGGGCGTGCCCAGCAAGATGAGCTTCGACATCATGGAATACACCCGCAAGGGCAAGGCCGCCAAGGCGGGCGGCGTGTTCAAGGAGGGCATGGAGGAGGCCATGCGGGAGCACAACGTGCCGGAATGGTTTATCGACGCCTGCCGGAAGATCGGCTACATGTTCCCCAAGGCGCATGCCGTGGCCTATGTCACGATGGCGCTGCGCATCGCCTACTTCAAAGTGTATTACCCCACGGAATACTACGCCTGCTACCTCAAGCGCAACATCGAGAAGTTCGACGGCTCGAAGATGGTGTGCTCGCTCGCGCACGCCAAAGGCTGGCTGGAGGCGCTGCAGAACCTGCCCAAGGCCGAACGCGACAAGGAAGACGACACCGTGACGATGCTGGAAATGCTCGTGGAGATGCTGACGCGCGGCATTCGGCTGCTGCCGGTCGACATATACAAGTCGGATGCGGAGGATTTCCTCATCGAGGGCGAGAAGACCATTCGCGTGCCCTTCAATTCGCTGCCCGGACTGGGCGTGAGCGCGGCGCAGAATCTGGCGGCCGTGCGCGATCAGGGCGCGTTCATCTCACAGGAGGACATGGTGCGCCGCAAGGTGGCGAAGTCCGTGGTCGAGATGCTGAAGAGCTGCGGCGCGCTGGGCGACATGCCGGAGAGCAGTCAGGTGAGCCTGTTTGATTTTGGCCTGTGACGCGGGCGCGCGGCCGAATCGCCTTTCCCCCCTTTCCGTTTGGCGCGCGCTGTGATACAATAAGCGCAGCACAGGCGGAAAGGGGCGTTTTTATGAGCGGCATCACGGTTTTGTTCAATCAGTCGAAGGGCACGATCAATCCGAATATCTACGGCCATTTCTCCGAACACATCGGCGGCGTGTTCTACGACGGGCTGTGGGTGGGCGAGGACGCGGAGGTGGAGAACATTCGCGGCTTCCGGAAGGCGCTGGTGGAGAGCTTCGCGAAGATCAATCCGCCCGTGCTGCGCTGGCCCGGCGGCTGCTTCGCCGAGACCTATGACTGGCGCGACGGCATCGGGCCGCGCGCTCGCCGGCCCCGGCGCGTGAACTGGTGGTACAATGACGATCACCGCGTGGAGAGCAATCAGGTCGGCACGCATGAATTCATGGATTTCTGCCGCATGACCGGCGCCAGGCCGTACGTCGCGGCCAATATGACCAGCGTGACGCCGCTGCACATCCGCGACTGGATTGAGTACTGCAACATGCCCGCGGGGCTCACCACGCTGGCGGATGAGCGCGCCGCCAATGGCGACAGGGAGCCGTTCGGCGTCCGCTACTGGGGCATCGGCAATGAAAACTGGGGCGGAGGCGGCAGCATGACCGCCGAGATGTGCGCCCGGGAGTACCTGCGCTTCGCCACCGTGTGCGCGAGCCTGCCGGGCGAGATGACGTTCGTCGTCTGCGGGCCGAACGCGCACGACGCGGCCTGGACGCGCGAGGTCATGCGGACCCTCGCCGGCAAGGGGCACACGCCCGCGGCGCTGTCCGTGCACTACTACTGCGGCACGGCGGGGGCGCCGCAGCGCTTCACGGAGGCGGAATGGTATCAGCTGCTGCACCAGGCCAATTACATGCAGAACATCGTGGACGATCACCGCGCCGCCATGGACGAGTTTGACCCGGAGCGGAAGACCGCCATATTTGTGGACGAGTGGGGCTGCTGGCACCAGGGAGGCAGCGGGCCGAGCCGGGGCTATAACCTGTTCGAGCAGCAGAGCAGCATGCGCGACGCCGTGGTCGCGGCGCTGACGCTGAACATCTTCAACAACCGCTGCGACGTGGTGGCCATGGCCAACGTGGCGCAGCTGTGCAACAACCTGCATTCGCTGTATCTGGCGGGCGGCGGGCACTTTGTCGAGACGCCGAACTACTTCGTCTACGACATGTACAAGACGCATCAGAACGCGCGCCAGCTCGGTCTGGCGAATGACTGCGGCGCGTTCGGGGGCGGCGAGGCGTTCCGAAGGGCCGCCAGGCCGCTGGATCGCGTGTCCGCGTCCGCGTCGCAGGCGGAGGACGGCACGGTCACAGTCACGCTGGCGAACACATCGATGACGGAGCCGGCCGGGGTGACGCTCAGCGGCCTCGGCGGCACGCTGGCCGGCCGCGCCGCCGTCACCACGCTGGCCGCCGACGATCCGCACACCTGCAACACATTCGAAAACCCGAAGGCCGTGCAGCCCGTGACCGTCGAGCGCGCCTTCGCCGACGGCGACAGCCTGACGCTGCCTCCGGCGAGCGTGACGGCGGTGGTCATCCGGGGCGAAGCGTCCAAAGCGCATGTCCCCGCCTGACGCTCTTTTCCTCCTGGAAACACGCTCTGAAAGTCAAATGGCATGAACGATCCAGACCGCGCCCGACGGGGCGCGCGCCGGCATAAAGAGCAGGGGAGCCGGACAAATCCGACTCCCCTCAAAAGTTATCCCATGAGTGCCGTTCGACCCTGCTTTTTCACCCGCCGCTCAGGCAGGACGGAGACCTGCGGCTGCTTGCTGCCTTCCCCTGACAATGGGGGCCTGACATCCGCATACCGACCCGGAATCCTTTTATGAAGATGTGGGTAAAAGCAGAAGCCGTGGCGCACACCCCAGGATAAACCGTATATCCTCTGACAGGTGTTATTATATCGTTAGCCGCGCCGTTTGTCAAGGGGCGCGGCCATGTTTTTTCGCCATGCCCCCGGCCGCGGGGCGCGCCGGGACGGCCCCTTGCCGCCAAAAATGCACACCGAATGCAATTCCGGCGCCATTTCAGCGTTTTTCCGTGCTTTTTGGCGGCATTTGAATGATTAAGTTTGCCGAAAATGCAGAAACCGCCGGGAAGGGGGTTGACAAGGTCGGTACTTATGTATACAATAATACCGGAATGCAACACATTTCTCCCAAGGAGGTGCACGCCATGCTGGAAATATCGGGCAAAACAAACCTGCTGGAGCAGAAAAGCTATAAGTATTCCCTTCAGGACGTGGAAAACCCAAATCTGTACCGCGATATCTATCCCTACGACGAGGTGCCGCGCGTGGCGTTTAACCACCGGCGCGTGCCCATGGGCATGCCGGAGGACATCTGGATCACCGACACGTCCTTCCGCGACGGGCAGCAGTCCGTGGAGCCCTACACGGTGGAGCAGATCGTCGAGCTCTACAAGCTGATGAGCCGCCTTGGCGGGCCGTATGGCGTCATCCGGCAGACGGAATTCTTCGTCTACAGCCAAAAGGATCGCCAGGCCGTCGAGAAGTGCCAGGAGCTGGGGCTGAGGTTTCCCGAGATCACCACCTGGATCCGCGCCAGCCGCGACGACTTCAAGCTGGTGAAGGACCTCGGCATCCGCGAGACGGGCATCCTCGTGTCTTGCAGCGACTATCACATCTTCAAGAAGATGAAGATGAGCCGCAGCCAGGTCATGGATTACTACCTGGCGACGGTGGCCGACGCCTTCGAGGCCGGCGTCATGCCGCGCTGCCATCTTGAGGACATCACCCGCGCGGATTTTTACGGCTTTGTGGTGCCGTTTGTGAACGAGCTGATGAAGATGTCGGCGGACGCGGGCATTCCGGTCAAGATCCGCGCGTGCGACACCATGGGCTACGGCGTGCCCTTCAGCGAGGTGGCGCTGCCGCGTAGCGTGCCCGGCATCGTGTACGGCCTGCAGCACTACTCCGACGTGCCCAGCGAGATGCTCGAGTGGCACGGCCACAACGACTTCTATAAGGCCGTGGCCAACGCCTCGACGGCCTGGCTGTACGGGGCGTCCGGCGTCAACTGCTCGCTTCTGGGCATCGGAGAGCGCACGGGCAACATCCCGCTGGAGGCGATGGTGATGGAATACGCCTCGCTCAGGGGCTCGCTCGACGGCATGGACACCACGGCGATCACCGATATCGCCGACTACTTCCATCGGGAGATCGGCTATGATATTCCCGTGATGACGCCCTTTGTGGGGCGGAATTTCAACGTCACCCGCGCGGGCATTCACGCGGACGGACTGCTGAAGGACGCCGAAATCTATTCCATCTTCGACACGCGCAAGATCCTCAAGCGCAGCCCGGCGGTGCTCATCGGCAAGGCGAGCGGCCTGGCCGGCATCGCCTACTGGATCAACGAAAACTATCGGCTGACCCCCGCGGAAGCGGTCGACAAGAAGGACCCGCTGGTCGTCGCGCTCAAGGAATGGATCGACCGGGAATATGAAGACGGGCGGCAGACCATGCTGGCCACGCACGAGCTGGAGGAGAAGATCGAACAGCTGTCCGGCGGACGCTTCATGCGGCTGTGACCGGAAGGGCGGCAAACGCCGACGCGCGAACCGGCTCTCTGCCGGAATTGAGGAGGATGGACATGGAATATAAGACGGTGTCGCTGGCCGATCAGGTGTTTGAGCGGCTGGAGGCGGACATACTGGGCGGTAAATACCAGCGCGGGGAAATCATCACGGAGCTGAGGCTGTGCGCCGAGCTGGGCGTGAGCCGAACGCCGGTGCGCGAGGCGCTGAGGCGGCTCTCCCAGGAGCACCTCGTCGAGGAAACGCCCCGGGGCACGGTGGTGATGGGCATCACCCGGCGCGATTTCGAGGACATGTGCGCCATTCGCATCCGCATCGAGGGCCTGGCCGTTCGCGGCTTCATCGCGGGCCTCACCGAAGAGGGGCTGCGCGAGCTGCGCGACGCCATAGAGTTTCAGGAGTTCTACCTTGCGAAAAGCGACGCCGACCATCTGCGCATCATGGACGGCCGCTTTCACGAGACGATCTACAACCGCTGCGGCAGCACGATTCTGCGGGACACGCTTGCGCCGCTTCACAAGAAGGTTCAGAAGTTCAGGCGGCAGTCGATGCAGGAGCGCGGCCGCGCCATGAAGTCGGTTGAGGAGCACAAGGCGATTTACGAAGCCATTGCCGCCCGGGATTCCGAGAAGGCGGAGCGGCTGATGGCGGAGCACGTCGAAAACGCCCTGAGAAACATCATAGAGAAGGAGCTGTGATTATGGGACTGACGATTGCGCAGAAGATCATGAAAGCCCATCTTGTGAGCGGAGACATGACGCCGGGCAGCGAGGTGGCGCTCAGGATCGACCAGACGCTCACGCAGGACGCGACCGGCACCATGGCCTATCTCGAATTCGAGAGCATGGGCATTGGCCGCGTACGCACTGAACGCAGCGTGGCCTACATCGACCACAACACGCTGCAGTGCGGCTTCGAGAACCCGGATGACCACCGTTACATTCAGTCCGTGGCGAAAAAGTACGGCATCTGGTTCTCGCGGCCGGGCAACGGCATCTGCCACCAGGTGCATCTGGAGCGGTTCGGCATTCCCGGGAAGACGCTGATCGGCTCGGACAGCCATACCCCGACCGGCGGCGGCCTGGGCATGCTGGCTTTCGGCGCGGGCGGGCTGGACGTTGCCGTCGCGATGGGCGGCGGCGCCTACTACATCACCATGCCGAAGATGATCAGGGTCAATCTGAAGGGCCGGCTGCGCCCGTTCGTCACGGCCAAGGACGTCAGCCTGGAGATTCTGCGCATTCTCACCGTCAAGGGCGGCGTCGGCGCGATCATCGAGTGGGGCGGCGAGGGCGCGAAGACGCTGTCTGTGCCCGAGCGCGCCACGATCACGAACATGGGCACGGAGCTGGGCGCGACCACATCCATCTTCCCCTCCGACGAAGTGACGCGCGCCTTCCTTGAGGCCGAGGGCCGCGGCGGCGACTACACGCCCCTTGAGAGCGACGCGGACGCCGAATATGACCGCGTGATCGACATGGACCTCGGCGCGCTGGAGCCGCTGATTGCCTGCCCTCACAGCCCGGACAATGTGGTTACGGTCGCGAGCCTGCGGGGCACGAAGGTGGATCAGGTGTGCATCGGCTCGTGCACAAACTCGTCGCTGCTGGACATGCTGAAGGTCGCAGCGCTGCTGAAGGGCCGCACGGTCGCTCCGTCCGTCAGCCTGTCCATCTCCCCCGGCTCGAAGCAGGTGCTCTCGATGCTGGCCGAATGCGGCGCTCTGAACGATATCCTCGCCAGCGGCGCGCGGCTGCTGGAGTGCGCGTGCGGCCCGTGCATCGGCATGGGCTTCTCGCCGAATTCGGCCGGCGTCTCGCTGCGTACGTTCAACCGCAATTTCGAGGGGCGCAGCGGAACCGCCGACGCGCGCGTGTATCTCGTTTCGCCCGAGACGGCCGTCGCGGCGGCCCTTGCTGGCGAGATCGCCGATCCGCGGCTGCTGGGCGACATGCCCCATGTGACCCTGCCCGGCGCGTTCAAAATCGACGACAGCGCCGTGCTGGCCCCCGCGCCGGCCGGCGAAGCGGCGTCGGTCGAGGTGGTGCGCGGCCCGAACATCCGGGAATTCCCGAAATGCGCGCCCCAGGAGGACACGCTGCGCGCGTCGCTGACGCTGAAGGTGGGTGACAACATCACCACCGACCACATCATGCCGGCGGGCGCGAAGATCCTGCCTTACCGCTCGAACATCCCGTATCTGTCGCAGTTCTGCTTCGGCGTGTGCGACAGGACCTTCCCCGAACGGGCAAAGGCGGCGGGGCAGAGCATCGTCGTGGGCGGCTCGAACTACGGCCAGGGCTCCTCGCGTGAGCACGCGGCGCTGGTGCCGCTGTATCTGGGCGTGCGCGCGGTGATCGCCAAGAGCTTCGCGCGCATTCACGCGGCGAATCTCATCAACGCGGGCATTCTGCCGCTTACGTTCGTGAATCCCGACGACTACGACAGGCTGAATCAGGGCGACCGGCTCGCGCTCACGGGCGTGTTCGCCGGGATGGACACAGGATCGGTCGCGCTGAGAGACGAAACCACCGGCGAGGCGTTTGAGCTGAAGTGCGCCTTCACCGAGCGCCAGAAAGCCATTCTGAAGGCCGGCGGCCTTTTGCCCTATACGAAGGAGGAAAATGACAGATGAACGCAATCGACAATGCCGTGAACCAGTTCCGCATTCTCCTGGAGGAGCAGATTGCCCGCGCCGGCCGCATGGGCGACGCCGCGCCGGCGAAGGATTTCACAAAGCTGCCCGTCGTGACCATCGGCGTGATCGACGGCGACGGCATCGGCCCGATCATCACCGGGCAGAGCCTGCGCGTGCTGGAGGCGCTTTTGAAGGACGAAATCGCCTGCGGCCGGATTGCGCTCAGGCGCATCGAGGGTCTGACGATCGAAAACCGCCTGGCGAAGGGCGAAGCGGTGCCCGCCGACATTCTGGCCGCGTGCAAGGCGTGCGACGTGCTGCTGAAGGGCCCCACCGAGACGCCCAAGGGCGGCACCATGGAGAGCGCCAACGTCACCCTGCGGCGCGAGCTGGACCTGTTCGCCAACGTGCGTCCGGTGAGCGTGCCCGCGGAGGGCATCGACTGGACCTTCTTCCGCGAGAACACCGAGGGCGAATACGTGCTGGGCAGCCGCGGCGTGGAGATTCCGGGCACGCTGTGCATGGACTTCAAGGTGACGACGCGGCCGGGGACCTACCGCATCGCCCGCGCGGCGTTTGAATACGCCAGGCAGAACGGCAAGACCAATGTCGCCATCGTGACCAAGGCGAACATCATGAAGAAGACGGACGGCGTGTTCTCGGAGATCTGCCACGAGGTGGCGAAGGATTATCCCGGCATCGAGGCGGAGGACTGGTACATCGACATCATGACGGCCAAGCTGGTGAACCGGGACGTGCGCAGCCGCTTCCAGGTGTTCGTGCTGCCCAACCTGTACGGCGACATTATCACCGACGAGGCCGCACAGATTCAGGGCGGCGTGGGCACGGCCGGCAGCGCGAACATCGGCGATCAGTACGCCATGTTCGAGGCCATCCACGGCTCCGCGCCGCGCATGATCGAGACCGGCCGCGGCGATTACGCCAATCCGGCCAGCATCCTGCGCGCGGCGGAGATGATGCTGCGGCACATCGCCCTGCCGGAGAAGGCGGATCGGCTGGCCGCGGCGGTGCGCGCCTGCCCGCTGACCATCACCGGCGACAAAAACGGCGCGACCTGCCGGGAATACGCCGACGCGGTCATCGCGGCGCTCGCCTGACGCTTTCCCGCCAAACGCCAGCTTGTTAAGCGCGGGAAAGCCGGCCTGCCAAATGAGGCGGCTTTCCCGCGCTGCGTCCTTGACAGGCGGCCGATTTGCTGCTATGCTGTGAGCGATGGACGGAAATTACATACAGGAGGACGAGCACCATGGCACTGCTTCACACCGATTTCTTTTCCAATACGCTCGGCATGTGCGTCCAGATGGACGTCATACTGCCGCAGAGGACGGTCGGCCAGATCGGCATGGAGGGCAAAACGCGAAGGAGTCGGAAGTACCCGACGCTGTATCTTCTGCACGGCCTGAGCGACGATCACACCATCTGGCAGCGGCGCACCTCCATCGAGCGCTACGCGGCCGATCTGGGCATCGCCGTGGTCATGCCCTGTACGCACCGCGCCTGGTATACCGACACGCCGGCCGGCATGAAGTACTGGACGTATATCGCCGAGGAGCTGCCGGCCGTCTGCCGCGACTTCTTCCCGAACATGTCAGGCCGGCGCGAGGACACCTGGGCGGCCGGCCTGTCGATGGGCGGCTACGGCGCGCTCAAGCTGGGGCTCAGGGCCAGTGAAACCTTCTCCCGCGTGGCGGCGCTGTCCGGCGCGCTGGACGTGGCGGGCATTGTCAGCACCCTGAGCCGGGAGCGCCTGTCCTACTGGGACAGCGTTTTCGGCCCCCAGGCGGAGATTCGCGGCTCCTTCAACGATCTGTTCGCCGCCGCGGAGGAGCTGAAGGCCTCCGGAAAGCCCCTGCCGGACGTCTTCATCTGGTGCGGCACGGAGGACGGGCTGTATCCCGCCAACATCGCCATGCGCGATCACCTGAAGAAGCTGGGCTACAACCTCACCTACAGCGAATCCGCCGGCGACCATCAGTGGAAGTACTGGGACGAGCAGATTCAGAACGTGCTCAGGTGGATCACAAAATGACGCCGGCCAACGCGGCCGGGCGGACGGGGCAGGGTCTTGAGGGCGCGGGGCGGCAGTCCCGCGCCCTGCTTCTGCGGGCCGCCTTCAGCCAAACTTTTTTGGCAGGCGGGCGGTTGGGGTTGAGAAATGCGCGGCGGCGTGGTAGAATAAAGAGAATCAATACTTCAAGGAGGCGGGAGACATGAACAGGCGACTGGCAAAACTGACGGCGCTGATTGTGCTGGCGGCCGTGATGCTGACGGGCTGCATTGACATGAGCGGCATGTTCGCTGAGACCGACGAGCCGGGGGAGCCGACCGTCACGCTGGCGCCGCTGACTGAGCCCATGTACACAGACCGGGACGCGCTCTATCAGTATTATAATCAGGTGAGCATCGGCGATACGCTGGAAGCCGTCACGGAAAAATTCGGAGAGCCGAAGGTCGAGGAGACGGAAAACGGCGAGACCTATACCTGGGTGATGGACGACGGCTATGGCTTCGCGGCGGCGTTCTTCGACAGCGGCAAGCTGCGCGCCAAGGTGCTCTATTATGTCGATATGCGCCAGCTGGGCCAGCTCTCGAGCGCGACCAACATCGACCAGTTCACCAATCTGAACAAGAATTACACCTACGAAATGGCCTGCGGCCTGCTGGGCGGCCGGTCGATGGAGCTCGCGCAGATCGCGCAGGACTCCAGCGCCGATCCCGAGGTGAAGCGCGTTTTCGTGTGGGCCGACGAGAAGGGCAGCTGCATTCAGGTGCTGTTCTCGGGCGATGAGAAGCTGGAGAACGTGACGTATTCCCTGGCGGACGACCAATGACGGACTGATGCGGCGGCGCCCGGACGAGCGATTCGTCCGGGCGCGGTCTTTTGGCTTCCCGCGGCGTCAGGCCGGCGCGCCGCCGGTCAGCCCAGCGCCACGTCCAGCGCCATCATGACGGTGAAGCCCAGCGAGAACATGAGGGCGCCCTGAAGCGGCGCGCCGTCCGCGGCCTCTGGAATCAGCGAGCCCGCCGCGACATGGAGCATCGCGCCGGCGGCGAAGCCGAGAAAATACGGCATGAGCGGCGTCAGCAGCCCGGAAAACAGGAGAGTCAGCAGCGCGCCGACAGGCTCGATGACGCCGGAAAGCACGCCGGCCAGAAAGGCCCGGCCGCGCCCGCGCCCTTCGGCGCGCAGCGGCATCGATATGATCGCGCCTTCGGGAAAATTCTGAATGGCGATGCCGAGGGCCAGGGCCAGCGCGCCGGCCGCCGTGACGCCGGCGCTGCCCTGCAGCCGTCCCGCGTACACCACGCCCACGGCCATGCCCTCGGGCAGGTTGTGCAGTGTGACCGCCAGCACCAGCATGGCCGTGCGGTCGGGGAGGATATCCGAATCCGCTCGCGCAAAAGGCGACAGCCGCTCCAGCGCCGACAGGAACAGCACGCCGATCCAGAGGCCGGCCGCGGCCGGGATGAACGCCAGACGGCCCATCGCGCCGGCCTGCGTCACGGCGGGTATGATCAGGCTCCAGACAGACGCCGCCGTCATGACGCCCGCGGCAAAGCCGAGCAGCAGGCGCTGAAGCGAGCGGTTCAGAGCGTTGCTTTTCATGACAAAGACGCAGGCCGCGCCCAGCGACGTTCCCAGCAGGGGAATCAGCACGCCGCGTCCTATTTCCGAAATCATTTCATCACCTCCGCTGCTTTCAGAGTATTCGGCGCGGCGCGCATGCGCAACATGCTCCGGCGGGGCGGGGGAGTCTGTAAAACTTCTGGAAAATGCCCGGATGAGGGAAACGGCGGCCGGTTGCTCTTTGAAATGTGTATAAATATGTGGTATAATAGAGCGCAAACGGACCGCAATGCGTCGCATTGCCTGACAGAAAGGATGGATTTTTATGAAACAGACGCCCGTCACTCAGGAACAGCTGGCCGCGTGGTCAGACGCCTTCAACGCCTCCGCGCCGCTGCAGGTCGCCGCGCTGGCCCTCTCCAAGACGGACATCAACGCCGTCACCTATGTGTCGAAGGCGGCCTTCGCCATGAAGCCGAAATTCTCCATCGACATTCCCACGCTGGACGTCACCAACCAGCAGGCCAGCGGCCGCTGCTGGCTGTTCGCCGCCGCGAACGTGCTGCGCGAGCGCATCGCCCAGACGCTCAATCTGGACGCCTTCGAGCTGTCGCAGAGCTATCTGGCGTTCTGGGACAAGTTTGAGCGCGCCAACTATTTCCTGGAGAGCATCATCGACACCGCGGACAGGCCCGCCGACGACCGCACCGTCGCCTTCATCCTCACCACCGGCGTGCACGACGGCGGCCAGTGGGACATGTTCGCCAACATCGTCGAAAAATACGGCGTGGTGCCCAAGGACGCCTATGGGGAGACCTTCCAGTCCAGCCACACGGGCGGCATGAACCATATCCTCAACCGCAACCTGAAGATCTGCGCCGCGAAGCTGCGCAGGATGGTCGGCTCGGGCGCGTCCGAGGCGGAGGTCCAGGCGGCCAAGGCCGGGATGCTCGGCAGGATCTACGGCTTCCTGTGCGCCTGCTACACCGAGCCGCCCAGGACCTTCGACTTCGAGTATGTGGACAAGGACAAGGTTTATCACATCGAAAAGGGCCTGACGCCGAAGGGCTTCTGCGAGAAGTACGTGGGCGACCTGCTGAAGAAGACCGTCAGCATCATCCATGCGCCCACGGCGGATAAGCCTTACCACAGGACCTTCACCATTGACCGGCTGGGCAACGTGGTGGGCGGCAGGGACGTGAAGCACCTGAACCTCGCCATAGACGAGTTCAAGGGAGCCATCATTCGCCAGCTGGAGGCGGGCAAGGTGGTCTGGTTCGGCAGCGACGTGGGCAAGTTCGGCGAGCGCGAAAAGGGCGTGTGGGACGATCAGTCCTACAACGCGGAGCTGCTGACCGGCCTGGACCTGACCATTTCCAAGGAGGACAGCCTGAATTACTGGTTCTCCGCCATGAACCACGCCATGGTCATCACCGGCGTCAATCTGGACGGCGGGAAGCCCAACCGCTGGAAGATCGAGAACAGCTGGGGCGACAAGAACGGCGAAAAGGGCTATTATATCTGCTCGGATACCTGGTTCGACGAGTATGTGTTCCAGGCCGCCGTGGAGGCCGAATACCTGGGCGAGCTGGCTCAGCTGGCCGCGCAGGAGCCCGTCGTGCTCGCGCCGTGGGATCCCATGGGAACGCTGGCCGACTGATCATCCGGGACGAGGCGCAAAAGGCCCCGCCGGCCGCCGGGAAGGCGGCGGCGGGGCCTTTCAGATCGCCCTCAGTTCAGGCCGCGGAAGCCCTTGCCGATGATCTCGCTCGAGTTGGTGATCATCATGAAGGCGTGCGGCTCGGTCTGTCGGATGAAGTTGCGCAGCTGGACGGCCTGGCTGCGCTTCATCACGGTGAGGATGACCCTGCGGGGCGTGTGGGAATAGGTGCCCTCGGCGGAGAAGACCGTGGCGCTGCGGCCGAGCTTTTTGTGAATGAAGTCGCAGATGGGCTCGGGATTCTCACAGATGATGGTGAAGTACTTGCACAGGTTGATGTTCTCGATCACGCCGTCGATGACCAGCGTCTTGGCCATCAGGCCGGTGAAGGAGAACAGGCCGGTCTGGATGTCGAACACCAGGCACGCGCCGACGGTGATGAGCAGGTCGACGCAGAACAGCGCCTTGCCGATGTCCAGGCTGGTGTGCCGGCGCAGCACCATGGCGATGATGTCCGTGCCGCCGCCCGACGCGCCCACGTTGAACAGGATCGCCGCGCTCACGGCGGGCAGCACGATGGCGAAGATCAGCTCGAGCATGGGCTGGTTCGTCAGCGGCGCGCTCATGGGGCAGAGCTTTTCGAGCAGGCTCAGCGTCAGCGACGAGACGACGCTCACATAGACCGTTTTGATGCCGAAATCGCGCCCGATGAACAGAAAGCCCACGACGAGCAGCAGCATGTTGATGACGAGATTGTAGGAGCTGGCGCTCCAGGGCAGCACGCGGTTGAGGATGATGGAGATGCCCGTGACGCCGCCGAAGGAGAAGTTGTTCGGGAATTTGAAGAAGTAGACGCCGGCGTCCAGAAACAGGGCGGCGAGCGTGAGGATGACGTATTCCCTGACGAGGGCCGCGGCGCGGGAGGGCCGGGCGGCGGACGCGTTTTGCCTGTTCATGACGGAAGACCTCGCATTGATCGAAATGGGGGGCGACCGCCGGAAGCGCGGCGGGCCCTATCCCATTGTAATGCCGCGCGGCCGGCAAATCAAGGGGGAAACCGTCCGGCTTCCTGTTAAACTCCTGGTCGGGGGGCTCAAAAAGGCCAGTTAGTCTTGACTTACGATGAGCTGAATTATTATAATACAGGGTGGTACACGTATATGCGGCGCCGGAAAGGGCGCTGCGCGATTCATATTAGACTAAGGGGGTAACTGTCTCATGAAAAAGACCGTAGACGGCAACACGGCCGTCGGCCACATCGCGTATGCGTTCAGCGATGTGGCTGCCATCTACCCGATCACTCCCTCCTCGCCCATGGCCGAGGTCTCTGACGAGTGGGCTGCCGCGGGCCGCAAGAATCTCTTCGGCCAGACTGTCCGCATCGCCGAGATGCAGTCTGAAGCGGGCGCGGCGGGCGCTGTGCACGGCTCTCTGGCGGCCGGCGCGCTGACCACCACCTTCACCGCCTCCCAGGGCCTGCTGCTGATGATCCCGAACATGTACAAGATCGCCGGCGAGCTGCTGCCCGCCGTGTTCCATGTGAGCGCCCGCGCGCTGGCGTATCACGCGCTGTCCATCTTCGGCGATCATTCCGACGTCATGGCGTGCCGCCAGACCGGCTTCGCGATGCTGGCCTCCAACTCCGTTCAGGAAGCCCAGGACATGGCGCTGGTCGCGCATCTGTCCGCGCTCAAGGCGTCCGTGCCCTTCCTGCACTTCTTCGACGGCTTCCGCACCAGCCATGAGATCCAGAAGATCGAGGACATCGCCTACGAGGACATCGCCAGGCTGGTCGATTACGACGCCGTGAAGGCGTTCCGCGCGCGCGGCCTGAACCCGGATCATCCGCATCAGGGCGGCACCGCCCAGAACCCCGACATCTACTTCCAGGGCCGTGAAGCCGCCAACAGGTTCTATGAGGCGACCCCGGCGATCGTGGAAGAGGTCATGAAGCAGGTGGGCGAGCTGACCGGCCGCCGCTATCATCTGTTCGACTACGTGGGCGACAGGGACGCCGAGCGCGTCATCATCGCCATGGGCTCCGGCTGCGACGCCATCGAGGAGACCATCAACGCGCTGAACAGGAAGGGCGAGAAGCTGGGCCTGATCAAGGTTCACCTGTATCGGCCGTTCTCCCTCAGCCACTTCCTGGGCGCGATTCCCGCGACCGCGAAGAAGATCGCCGTGCTGGACCGCACCAAGGAAGCCGGTTCCATGGGCGAGCCGCTGTACGCCGACGTGTGCGCCGCGCTGCGCGAGGCCGGCAGAAACGACATCACCGTCGTGGGCGGCCGCTACGGCCTGGGCTCCAAGGAGTTCAACCCCACCATGGTCAAGGCCGTGTACGACAACCTGGCCGCGGCCGAGCCGAAGAACCACTTCACCGTGGGCATCATCGACGACGTGACGAACACCAGCCTGCCGCTGGGCGAGACGCTGGACGTGGCGCCCGCCGGCACCGTGAGCTGCATGTTCTACGGCCTGGGCTCCGACGGCACCGTCGGCGCCAACAAGAACTCCATCAAGATCATCGGCGACCACACCGACAAGTACGCGCAGGCCTACTTCTCCTATGACTCGAAGAAGTCCGGCGGCCTGACCGTCTCCCACCTGCGCTTCGGCGATACGCCCATCCAGTCCACCTACCTGATCGACTCGGCCGACTTCATCGCCTGCCACAATCCGGCGTACGTCACCAAGTACGACATGGTCGCGCCCCTGAAGCAGGGCGGCACCTTCCTGCTGAACTGCCCCTGGAGCGCCGAGGAGCTGGACGCCCAGCTGCCCGCTTCCATGAAGCGCGCGCTGGCCGCCAAGAAGGCGAAGTTCTACATCATCGACGCCGTGAAGCTGGCCTCCTCCGTCGGCATGGGCGGCCGCATCAACACCACCATGCAGGCCGCGTTCTTCAAGCTGGCCGACATCATCCCCTACGAGAAGGCGGATGAGTACATGAAGGCGTATGCGAAGAAGTCCTACGGCAAGAAGGGCGACGCCGTCGTCAAGATGAACTGGGACGCCATCGACGTGGCCATCTCCGGCCTGGTCGAGGTCAAGGTGCCCGCCGAATGGGCGAACGCCACCACCGGCGCCGAACCCGTGAAGCTGGAGACCACCGAGTACTTCGAGAACGTCGTCGCGCCCATCCTGGCGCAGGCCGGCGACAAGCTGCCCGTGTCCGCGTTTGCGAAGGACGCTGCGACGGCCGGCGGCGTCGTGCCCACCGGCACCACCAAGTACGAGAAGCGCGGCGTGGCCGTGAAGGTTCCCCAGTGGAATATCGACGCCTGCATCCAGTGCGGCACCTGCGCCATGGTCTGCCCGCACGCCTGCATCCGTCCGTATCTGGCCACCGAGGACGACCTGAAGAACGCGCCCGAAGCCTTCCAGACCAAGCCCGCGCTGGGCCCGGCCTTCAAGGGCTATCAGTATCGCATGCAGGTAAGCCCTCTGGACTGCACCGGCTGCGAGAACTGCGCGCAGGTCTGCCCCGTGAACCAGGGCGGCAAGAAGGTGGCTCTCGAGATGAAGCCGCTGGCCACCCAGTCCGCTCAGGAGGCCAACTGGGAGTTCGCCCAGACGCTGCCTGAGTTCAAGGGCCAGCTGAACCTGAAGGCCGTGAAGGACAGCCAGTTCAAGAAGCCGCTGTTCGAGTTCTCCGGCGCCTGCGCCGGCTGCGGCGAGACCCCGTACGTGAAGCTGATCACCCAGCTGTTCGGCGATCGCATGGTCGTTGCCAACGCGACGGGCTGCTCCTCCATCTACGGCGGCTCCGCGCCGACCTGCCCCTACACCGTGAACGACGAAGGCCACGGCCCCGCCTGGGCGAACAGCCTGTTCGAGGACAACGCCGAGTTCGGCTACGGCATGAACCTGGCCTTCACCCAGCGCCGCAGGAAGCTGGCTGAGACCGTGAAGGCGCTCATCGACGTCGAGTGGGCCGTGAAGGAGATCAAGGAAGCCGGCGCCGAGTGGCTCGAGAAGATGGACGACGCGCAGGGCTCCAAGGAAGCCGGCGCGAAGCTGATCGCCGCGTGCGAGGAGGGCATCGAGCCCGGCTGCGACTGCGACGCCTGCAGGCTGGCGCGCGAGGTGGTTGCCGGCGCCGATCTGCTGACCAAGAAGTCGGTGTGGATCTTCGGCGGCGACGGCTGGGCCTACGACATCGGCTACGGCGGACTGGACCACGTCCTGGCTCAGGGCGAAGACGTCAACATCCTCGTTCTGGACACCGAGGTGTACTCCAACACCGGCGGACAGGCCTCCAAGTCCTCGCCGACCGGCGCTGTGGCGAAGTTCGCCGCGGCCGGCAAGCGCACCAAGAAGAAGGACCTCGGCCTGATGGCCATGTCCTACGGCTATGTGTACGTGGCTCAGGTGGCCATGGGCGCCGATCCCGCCCAGCTGCTGAAGGCTGTGACCGAGGCCGAGGCCTATCACGGCCCGTCCCTGATCATCGCGTACGCGCCCTGCATCAACCACGGCATCAAGATGAATCAGGCTCAGGCCGAGATCAAGAAGGCCGTCGCGGCGGGCTACTGGCCGATGTATCGCTACAACCCCGAGCTGGAGAATCCGCTGACCGTCGATTCGAAGGATCCGACCGCCAGCTATCAGGACTTCATCCGCGGCGAGAATCGCTATGCGTCGCTGCTGCGTCAGTTCCCGGATACGGCCGAGAAGCTGTTCACCAAGGCCGAGGAAGACGCCGCCGGCCGTCTGGCGATGTACAAGAAGCTGGCCGCGCACTGATTCTGCGCGTCCTCTGACCTCTGACAGACAAAACCCGCGCTCATCCGTCATGGGATGGGCGCGGGCTTTTTCATGGGCGGTGCGTGTTCCTCAAATTCATGAGGCTCCGCTTGAACGCTGCTTTTCCCGGACCAAACGCCGTCGGGCCTTCGGAAAAGCGCCTGAAGCGCTGTCAGAACTCGCAGCTGCCGGTGGTGCGCGGGAAGGGGAGGACGTCGCGGATGTTGGAAATGCCGGTCAGGTACATGATCATGCGCTCGAAGCCCATGCCGAAGCCGGCGTGCTTTACGGAGCCGTACTTGCGCAGGTCGAGGTACCACCAGTAATCCTTCGGGTTCATGCCCAGCTCCGCGATGCGCGCGGTGAGGACATCCAGCCGCTCCTCGCGCTGGCTGCCGCCGCACAGCTCGCCCACGCCGGGCACCAGCAGATCGGCCGCCGCCACGGTCCGGCCGTCCTCGTTCATGCGCATGTAGAACGCCTTGATCTCCTTGGGATAGTCCGTGACGAATACCGGCCGGCCGAAGACGCGCTCGGTCAGATAGCGCTCGTGCTCGGTCTGCAGGTCGCAGCCCCAATAGGGCTTGAATTCAAACGCGTGGCCGCTCTCGGCCAGAAGCCGCACGGCCTCGGTGTAGCTGACGCGGCCGAATTCCGCGTCGCGCACGGCGGCGAGCCGGTCGATCAGGCCCTTTTCGACGAAACTGTCCAGGAACGCCATTTCCTCGGGCGCCTCGGTCAGCACCGCGTCGATGATGTACTTGATCATATCCTCCTGGAGCGCCATGTCCTCCGCGAGCGTCGCAAACGCGATTTCCGGCTCGATCATCCAGAACTCGGCCGCGTGACGCTGCGTGTTGCTGCGCTCGGCGCGGAAGGTCGGGCCGAAGGTGTACACCTTGCCGAAGGCCAGCGCCAGCGTCTCGGCGTTCAGCTGGCCGGACACGGTCAGCGAGACCGGCTTGCCGAAGAAATCCTGCGTGTAATCGACCTTTCCGTCGCCGGTGCGCGGCAGGTTGTCCAGATCGAGCGTCGTCACCTGGAACATTTCGCCCGCGCCCTCGGCGTCGCTGCCGGTGATCAGCGGCGTGTGCACATACACGAAGCCCCGGTCGTGGAAGAAGCGGTGAATCGCCTGCGCCGCGATGGAGCGGATGCGGTAGGCGCACTGGAACAGGTTTGCCCGCGGGCGGAGATGCGCGATGGTGCGCAGGTACTCGAGCGTGTGCCGTTTCTTCTGCAGCGGGTAATCGACCGGGCTCTCGCCCAGCAGCGTCGCGGTCGCGGCGCGCAGCTCGAAGGGCTGCTTCATCCCGGGCGTCATGACCAGCGTGCCCGCGACCTCGAGCGACGCGCCCACGCTGATTTTCCTGACCAGCTCGCGGTAGTCGCCCAGCGCGGCCTCGTCCAGAATGATTTGCAGGTTTTTGAAGAAGCTGCCGTCGTTCAGCTCCACGAAGGCAAAGGTTTTGGATTCGCGCATGGTGCGCACCCATCCGCTGACGCGCACCGCTTCGATGTCCTCGGTGGGTTTGGCCGCATAGAGCGCCTTGATCGAAAAATCCGCCATCAGATATCCCTCCATGAACGATGTTGACACCTATTATATCCCGCGGGGCGCGCTTTGTAAAGCGGAAGCCGGCTATTTTCTGACGATTTCAAACCAGTAGCCGTCCGGGTCCTCGATGAAGTACAGCCCCATCTGCGTATTCTCAAAGCATATGCAGCCCATCTTCTCGTGCAGCGCGTGGGCGGCGTCGTAGTCGTCCGCCGCGAAGCAGATGTGGCTTTCATTTTCTCCCAGCTCGTAGGGCGTGTCCGCGTGATCCCGGAGCCAGGTCAGCTCCAGCTCATAGCCCGTGCGTCCGTCCTGCAGGAAGGCCAGCTTGAAGCCGTCGGTTTCCCTGATGCGCACCGGCTCGAGGCCAAGCGCCTCCCGGTAAAACGCGATGCTCCGGTCGAGATCGCGCACGTTCAGGTTGGTGTGTCTGAATGAGAAGCTGCCCATGATATTCATCCTTTCTGTCGGTCGGCCGATCACGGCCATTCGATGGTGTCGCCCTTTTCCGTCAGGACCCGCGCGGTCACGCCGGCCGGCATGGCCCTTTCGGCGAAGCGCCGCGCCGCCTCCGGCCTGTCCCAGAAGTGCATGGGGATGAGCAGGCGCGGCCGGGCCGCCTCGGCGAAGCGCAGCGCGCCCTCGTCGCAGTCCGTCTTCATGCGCGGATCGACCGGGAAGAAGGCGACGTCCGGCCGCATGCCGCGCATGTCGGCCAGCATGTCCTCAAACAGGGCCTCGGCCTCGTCGATCTCCGCCTGCGTGGATTCCTCCCGCCAGGACCAGAAATTGAAATCGCCCGCGTGAAAGATGCGCGCGCCGTCCGCCTCCGCAAGAAAGCTCACGCCCTCGTCCGTCGAGCCGAAGGCCCGCACGCGAACGCCGTCCGTTTCGGCCGTGTCGCCGCGCTTCAGGCAGAGCCCCGCGTTCACGCCCTCGCCGGTGACCAGCGCGCACAGGCCGGCCGCCTGCCAGGCGAGAACATCCGGCCGGAAGTGGTCTCTGTGGGCGTGGCTCACGAAGACGATGGCCCTGTCCGACGCGGCGGGCGCGGGGCCGTCAAGCGCGTCGAAGACAAGCAGCCGCCCCTTCGTCCGCACCGTGAAGCCGCTGTGTCCGATATAGGTTATCGTCATGCTCGTCCCTCCCGTCGCTCAGTCAGTTCATTATAGCATGATTTTGCGCGAAAGCCAATCGGAGCGCGGAAAAAACGCGCCGCGCCGACGAAAAAGGCGGAAGGACTTGCGTCCCTCCGCGCCCTGCGTGCGGTTTTCAGCCGATGATGAACGGCTTGATTTCCTCCATCAGGTCGTCGCAGTGATCGGCATAAACCTCCATCGTGACGGGCTTTGACAGGTCAAGGCTGAAGATGCCCAGAATGGACTTGGCGTCCACGACATGGCGCCCGGCGCGCAGATCCACGTCGTAGGGGTAGCGGCTGACGATATTCACGAATGCCTTTACGTTTTCAGTCAGGCTCAGCTTGATATTGACAATTTTCATTGTGGGTTACCTCGCTTATAGAGAATACATTTATTATTTTAGAAGTGCATTGTAACGGATTCAAGTCCATTTGCGGCTTTTACGGAAATTTAGCGGGGGAAGGCAGGAAAAAAAGGGATGAAAGCGAAAAATTAATAGAAACCATCATGTGCCGCGGGCGGCAGCGAGGAGGTTTTCATGAAGCATCCGATCTGGCTTATAGGCAATGCGCATATCGACCCAGTGTGGCTGTGGCGCTGGCAGGAGGGTTTTTCAGAAATCAAGGCGACCTTTCGTTCGGCGCTGGACCGCATGAAGGAGTTCGACGACTTCGTCTTTACCTGCGCCGGCGCGAGCTATTATCAGTGGATTGAGGAAAGCGAGCCGGAGATGTTCGAGGAGATCAGGGCGCGCGTGAAGGAGGGCCGCTGGGTCATCGCGGGGGGCTGGTGGGTGCAGCCGGACTGCAACGCGCCCTGCGGGGAATCCTTCGTCCGGCACGCGCTGTACAGCCAGGCCTATTACCGGCGCGCGTTCGGGACGCAGGCGAAGTTCGGCTACAACGTGGACAGCTTCGGGCACAACGGCAATCTGCCGCAGATTCTGACGCGTTCCGAAATGCCGCGCTATGTGATGATGCGCCCGATGGAGCACGAGAAGGCCCTGAACGCGGACGCCTTCCGCTGGGAGGGCGTGGACGGTACGCGCATTCCCGTGTTCCGCATTCCCTTCGCCTACTGCACCGGCTGGGACGAGGATCTGGGCGGCCGGCTGGAAAACCTCAGGGCGCGCGTGGCGCGGAGCGATGAACCGGAGATGTTCTTTTACGGCGTGGGCAACCACGGCGGCGGGCCGACCGTGAAGCAGCTGCGCCAGCTCAGCGCCTGGGCGGGGGAGGACCCCGATCTGCGCTTCGGCCAGCCCGGCGATTTCTTCGACGACGTGGAGAAAAACGACGGTCTGCACCTGACGGTGAAGGGCGATCTGCAGCATCACGCCATCGGCTGCTACAGCGCGTACAGCGAGATCAAGAAGAACAACCGCCGCGCCGAAAACCGGCTGCTGGCGGCGGAAAAGCTGGCGGCCGTCGCCGGGCGTGTGGCCGCCCTGAAGGACCTGCGGGACAAGCTGTGCCGCGCGTGGGAGGACGTGATGTTCAACCAGTTCCACGACATCATGGGCGGCTGCGCCATCCGAGCGGCCTATGACGACGCGCGCGACATGCACGGCGAGGCGCTCCGCCTCTCCGGCGAGGTGCTCAATGCCGCCGCGCAGCGCATTTCCTGGCGCGTCGACACGCTGGGCGGCCGCGATCTGAGCGTGGGGCAGGAGAAGAGCTGGGCCGAATGGGAGGCGCACGTGGGCGGCTATCCGGTGGTGGTGTTCAATCCGAACGCCTTCCCGCTGACGGCGGGCGTGAAGCTCACGCGGCAGCTGGCCGGGGCGGCGGACGAGCAGGGCCGCGCGCTGCCCTTCCAGAACCTGCGCTCCGAGAAGACGGTCAACGAGCGCGGCGCGGATGTCGAGGGCGTCGTGTCGCTCGAGCTGCCGCCGCTGGGATACCGGACCATCTTCATCCGCCGGCAGAGCGCGCCGGACGGGAAGCCCGCCGTTTCGGGCCGCTCGCTCAGGGCCGGCGGCTTCTTCCTCGAGAACGACTGGTTCCGGTTGGAGCTGGACCGCGCGACGGGCGAAATCAGCCGCCTGTTCGACAAGACGCGGCGGCGCGAGGTGTTCGCGGGCCACGGCGCGCGCGGCGAGGTCATCGAGGACTACCAGAACGACACCTGGGCGCACGGCAAAAACGAGCTCGCGGGCACGGTCGGCTTCTTCGGCAACGGGCGGCTGACGCTGCGCGAGTGGGGCGACGTGTGCGCGGTGCTGCGCGCCGAATCGACGTTCGGCCGGAGCGCGCTCATTCAGGACTTCACGCTCTACCGCGACCGGCCGGACATCGACGTGCACGTGACCGTCAACTGGCAGGAGGCGTTCCGCATCCTCAAGCTCAGCTTCCCGCTGGACGCCGACAATCCCCGCGCGGTGTACGAGATTCCCTACGCCAGCATCGAAAAGCCCGCCGACGGCCAGGAGGAGCCCGGCCAGGCCTGGGCCGCGGTCCGGGGCGAGAAGGACGGCGCGGGCGCGAGCGTTGCCATCGTGAACGATTCGAGCTACAGCTACAGCGTGGCGGGCGGCTGCCTGCGCTTCATCGTGGTGCGCAGCGCGGGCGCGGCGGATCACTTCGGCATCAAGGACGAGTTCACACAGGTGACGGACATCGGCATGCACGAGCTGAATTACTCGATCGTTCCCGGCGGCGAGCCGGATAAGGCGGCGCTCACCCGGCGCGCGGCGGCGATGAACCAGCCGCCCTTCCCGGTCTACGAGACCTTCCACGCGGGGGCGCTGCCGCTCACGGCGAGCTGGGCGGCGGTGAAGGGCGACGGCGTGCTGCTGAACGTGGTCAAGGACGCGGAGGAGGGCGAGGGTCTGATCGTGCGCGCGGTCGAGACCAACGGCCGGGCGACGCGCGCGCGGCTCGAGCTGGGGTTTGCGGATGCGGCCGTCGAGGCGGCGTTTGGGCCGTTTGAGATCAGGACATTCCGGATTGACAGGGACGGACGCGCGTCGGAGGTCAACCTGCTGGAGCATGACGTCTGACAGACCGGGCGGCGCGGATAAAACCGGTCCGTCTTCGGGCGCCTTCCCGAAGCCGTCCAGGTTTCAGCGGTCAAATGGCATGAGGGCGCAGAGTCGGGCGCGGTTCTTCGGGGCCGCGCCCCCTGTGTCAGCCGGGCGTTGCGCCGCATAGCATGGGTGCGAACGCTATATTTTTTGAGAAATCAACACATCCGGGCGTTCGCACAGGCGGGAAAGCGGTTATAATGGTCATGCAAATGATTCCGAAGGCCCGAAAGGGGGAATGACCCGTGAAATTTGTGAAGATGCACGGTCTGTCCAACGACTACATTTTTGCCGACACCTTCACCCAGGAAGGCCCGGCCGATCCCGCGGCGGCGTCCGTCGCGCTGTCGAAGCCGCACACGGGCGTCGGCTCGGACGGACTGATCCTCATCGATCCCGCCGACGGCGCGGATGCCCGCCTGCGCATTTTCAACGCCGACGGCAGCGCGGCGGAGACCTGCGGCAACGGCATCCGCTGCGCGGCGCGGTATCTGTACGACAGCGGGCTGTGCCGCCGGGAAAGCATGACCATCCTCACCGGCGCGGGGCTGAACGCGGTGCGGCTGCATGTGGAGGGCGGCGCGGTGCGCGCCGTCACGGTCGACATGGGCGCGCCGCAGAGCATCCGAAGCGGCGTGCGGCTCAGGGCCGCGGGGCGCACGCTGACGTTTGTGTGCGTGTCGATGGGCAACCCGCACGCGGTGACGTTCGGGGAGGACGGGCGCGGCGACGCGTTCTACACGCTCGGCCCGGCCTTTGAGCGGCATGAGGCCTTCCCGGAGCGTGCGAATATCGAGTTTACGGAGGTTCTCGCGCCGGACCGGCTGCGCGTGCGCGTGTGGGAGCGCGGCTCGGGCGAAACGCTGGCCTGCGGCAGCGGCGCCTGCGCGGCGCTGGTTGCGGCGGCGTCGGACGGGCGATCCGGCCGGCAGGCGCGCGTCGAGCTGCCGGGCGGTTCGCTGGACATCGCGTGGCGGACGTCGGACGGCCACGTCCTCATGACCGGGCCGGCCACGCCGGTCTTCAGGGGCGAGGTCGGGACGGATATTTAGCGGGCCCGGCCGCCGGAACCGCGCGGGGGCAAGTATTTTCTCCGGAATAGAAGAATGCTCTTCCATTTTTTGGGGAAATGGTATACAATATAGGAGATAATGAGAGGGATGTGTCTTTTATGGAGTTTGTCTCGCGCGGCGTGAGAATGCACTACGAGGTCAGCGGCGAGGCGGGAGAGCCGCTTCTCCTGCTGCACGGCTGGGGCGGCAGGGGCGAGAGCTTCCTGCCGGTGACGCGCGATTTCCAGAGGACACACCGGGTTTACGCCGTCGATTTTCCGGGCCACGGCCGCAGCGACGAGCCGGATGAGCCCTGGTCTGTGACCGAATACATGGAGTACATTCACGCGTTCCTGGCGGAGCGGCGGCTTGAGCGGGTCGACATCATCGCGCATTCGTTCGGCGGGCGCGTGGCGATTCTGCTTGCCGCGACATACCCTGAATGCGTGGGGAAGATGGTGTTGACCGGCGCGGCGGGCATTCCGCCGCGCAAAACGGGCCGGAAGACGTTCAGGAGCTGCGTTTACCGCGTTCTGCGCTCCCTGGTCCGCAGCGGGGCGGCCCGCGCGCTGCTGGGCGAGGAGCGCATGGCGCTCTGGCAGGAATCGCTGGTTCAGACATTCGGCTCGCGCGACTATCGCGAGCTCACGCCGTCGATGCGCCGGACCCTCAGCCGCGTGATCGGCCAGGATCTGACCGGATACCTTGAGAGGATCAAGGCCCCCACGCTGCTCATCTGGGGCGAGGAGGACACCGAGACGCCCCTCTGGATGGGCAGGCTGATGGCGGAGCGGATCCCGGACGCGGGGCTCGTGTCCTGGCCCGGCTGCGGCCATTTCGCCTATCTGGACCGTTACGGGGATTTCAGGATCGTCGTGGAGCGGTTTCTGGGCTGACGGAGGGGATGCTATGAATGTCATCATATGCCTGGTGAGCGCGCTCGCCTCAACGCTCGTGGCGCGCTACTACCTGCACATGCTGCAGCTGGAGAGCTACCAGCTGGACGGCTATGTGCGCTGGCTGAGGAAGAATCACGACAAGCATCTGGGCGGCACGCTCACCATCGGCGTGGGCGCGACCATTCTGTACTATGCGCTGTGGCTCTTTTTCCGCATGTTTCTGAAGAACACAGGCAGCACCGTGGCCGCGGGCGTCATCACGCTGATCGGCTTCGGGGCGGCGGCGTTCATGCTCGACAGGCGGCTGCACAGCCAGCCGGAGAAGAAGCCCATCGCCTACACCCCGCGCATGAAGCGGCTGTACGCCTGCCTCGCCGTGATCGCGTTCGTCCTGGCGTTCATCCTGAGCGCCGTCGGCATTCCGGCCTACATCCTGTTCGTGGGCGCGCCGTATCTGGCGCTGGTGGCGGGCGGCGTCATGACGCCGGTTGAGAAGGCGATCAACGCGCACTACCTGAACGACGCCAGGGCCCGGCTCGAGGCCCGGTCCGACCTCATCAAAATCGGCATCACCGGCAGCTATGGCAAGACCAGCACCAAGTTCATCCTGGCGACGATCCTCGGCGAGCGCTACGACGTGCTGGCCACGCCGGCCAGCTTCAACACGCCCATGGGCCTCACGCGGGTGATCCGCGAGCGGCTGGAGGATCATCACCAGGTGTTCATCGCGGAGATGGGCGCGCGGCATCCCGGCGACATCCGGGAGCTGGTCGACCTGGTGCATCCCGCGATCGGCCTCATCACCTCCGTGGGCGCGCAGCACCTGGAGACGTTCGGAGACGTCCAGACAGTGGCCAGCACCAAGTTCGAGCTGATCGAGGGCCTGCCGCAGGACGGCATGGCGTTCTTCGCCTCGGACGGCGGCGAGGTCGACAGGATGTATGAGCGCGCGCGCGTGAAGAAATTCCTGACCGGCACGCGCGGCATGCGGCTGGACATGAAGGCGGAGGACGTTGTCGTGGGCCGGGGCGGCTCGACGTTTACGCTCTGGGACTGCGCGGCGGACGAGAAGGTCGTGTGCGAGACGAAGCTGCTCGGCCGGCACAACATCGGCAACATCGCGCTGGCCTGCTGCGCGGCCAGGCAGCTCGGACTGTCGATGGAGGAGATCGCGCGCGGCGTGGCGAAAATCGAGCCGGTGGAGCACCGGCTGCAGCTGCTGCCCGGCGCGAACGGCATGCTGGTGATCGACGACGCGTTCAACGCCAATCCCGTGGGCGCAAAGGCCGCGCTGGACGTGCTGGCCTCGTTCGAGGGGCGGCATGTGATCGTCACGCCCGGCATGGTGGAGCAGGGCGAGCGGGAGGAAGAGATCAACCGCCAGTTCGGCGCGCAGATGGCCGGCAAGTGCGATGAAGTGATTCTCGTGGGGCGGCGCCGCACGCAGCCCATCGTGGAGGGCCTCAGGGCGGCGGGCATCGCCGCGGAGCACGTCCACATCACGGGCAGCCTCGAGGAGGCGGCGGGCGTGCTGGGCAAAATCGGCCGGCCGGGCGACGTCGTGCTGTTTGAAAACGACCTGCCCGACAATTATAATGAAAAACAGTGATCAATGAGCAATTTGGAGGCAAGCCAGCATGAAGACCAATCTGGGAGTTATATTCGGAAGCAGAACGTGCGAGCACGACGTGTCGATCATCACCGGCCTGCAGGCCGCGATGGCCGCCGATCCGATGCAATACGATGTGACGCGCATCTACATATCGCGCGAAGGCGACTGGTATATGGGCGAAAAGCTCTCAGATATGACGTTTTTCCTGAATTTTGACGCCTCCCAGGTTACGCATGTGCTGCCCGTGGGCGAAAAGGGCAAGCTGCTGCTGCTGGAATACCCGACGGAAAAGAAAAAGCTGTTCGGCGGCGGGCGCAACGTGCTGGCGACAATCGACGTCGCGCTGCCCGCGATGCACGGCGTCAATGGCGAGGACGGCACCCTGCAGGGCATGCTGGAGCTGATGAACGTGCCCTACACATCCGCCGGCGTCATGGGCTGCTCGGTGGGCATGGACAAAATCACGATGAAGCAGCTGTTCCGCGGCTGCGGCTTCCCGGTGCTGCCCGACACCTGGGCGGAGCGCGCCGAATGGGAGGCGGACCGCGAGGCGGTCGTCGCCCGGGCTGAGGCGAAGGTGGGCTATCCCATGTTTGTCAAGCCGGCCAACCTGGGCTCGTCCATCGGCATCAGCCGCGCGGACGACCGCGACGGGCTGATCCGCGCGATGGATGTGGCGGCGGCCTACGACCGGCGCATCCTGATCGAAAAGGGCATAACGCAGATAGAGGAGATCAACTGCTCCGCGATGGGCTACGCGGGCGACGTCCGCGTGTCCGAGACGGAAATGCCCGTGCGCTGGGACGACAAGGAGCTGCTCGACTTCTCCGAAAAGTATCTGCGCGGCCAGGGCGGCAAGGGCATGAGCGCGCTGAAGCGCCAGATTCCCGCGCCGGCAAGCGCTGAGAAGATCGCCGAGATCAGGCGGCTCACCGCCGAGGTCTTCCGGGAGATGGACTGTCGCGGCGTGGTGCGCATCGATTATATCATCGACAAGGCCGAGGATAAGCTGTATCTGGGCGAGATCAACGTCATTCCCGGCTCGCTGGCGTTCTACCTGTGGGAGCCGGTGGGCGTAAGCTTCTCCCAGCTGATTGACGATATGGTGGCAGACGCGCTCAGAGCCTGGGCCGACCGCAACAGGAGCGTGTTTTCCTACAATTCGAATATTCTCAGCGCGGTGCGCAGCGGCACAAAGGCCGCCAAGCTGGCCCCGGAGAAGCGGTGAGGCGCCGACAGCGTGGATGAAGCGCGCTCGTTCTTCCGGGGCGGGCGCGCCTTTGTCGATTGTGAGACAAAAGGGCCGGATTTCGGCCGTGAAAGGGAGGATTGCAACATGATCCTGGGCAGAATGACTGAATGGCGGCGCTACGCCGCGCTCCATCCGCAGTTCGCGGAGGCCTTCCGATTCCTCGAAGGGGCGAAGGGGCTGGAAAACGGACGGCATGAGCTGGGCGGCAGGATGTACGCCAACGTGAGCGAGGTCGGGACGCGCCCGGCCGACAGCTTCGACTTCGAGGCGCACAGGCAGTACATCGACATCCAGCTCCTGCTGGGCGGGCACAGCGCGCTGACCTGGGGCGACACCGGCGAGCTGGAGTCCACCGTCGCCTATGACGCGGACCAGGATGTCCAGTTCTTCCGCGGCGAGGGCCGGACCGTGCAGGTGCGCGAAGGCGACTTCTACATCCTCTGGCCGGAGGACGCGCACAAGCCGCACGGCACGGACGGCGAGCCTTCGGCATATCGCGTCGTGGTGGTGAAGGTGCCTGTGTGACGGGGCGCCGGCGGCGCTTCTCCGCGCCGATGAGCGCGGCATTCCAGGATACGGGAGCGGCGGTTCATGAAACGCATACTTTGCTTTGGCGACTCCAATACCTATGGCAGCCGGCCCAACGGCGGCCGCTTTGACGAGGACACCCGCTGGCCCGCGCGGATGGCCGGCCTGCTGGGAGACGGCTATGCCGTCATTGAAGAGGGCTTCGGCGGCCGCACCACCGTGTTCGACGATCCGGTCGAGGGCGGCTACAAGAGCGGCGCGGATTATCTGCCGCCCTGCCTGATGAGCCACAACCCGCTCGACCTGGTGATCCTCATGCTCGGCGCGAACGACGCCAAGATGCGGTTCAACATGACCGCGCGCACCATCGCCGAGGGATGCATGCGGCTGATCCGCCTCGTCCGGCTGTACGGCATGGACGCGCATGGCGCGCCGCCCGCGGTGCTGCTTGCGGCGCCGCCGCCCATCGCCGAATGGGTGACGGACACGCCCTACGCGCAGGTGTTCGGCCCGAACGCGGCGGCCGTCACGCGCGGCCTGCCCGCCGAGTACGCCCGCTACGCGCGGCTCATGCGCTGCGAGTTTCTGGACGCCGGCCGGTATGCCGCCTGTTCGCGCGAGGATGCGATTCACCTGACGGCGGACGGCCACGCGCGCCTGGCGGAGGCGTTCCGGGACAAGGCGCTGGAGATGCTGAAATGATGCCGAGGCGCGTTGCGAGGGGCTCCGGCCGCGCCGCCTGAAGGATCTTCGGAATGTGGGAAGGGACTGTCTCCAAAAACGACCGGGAGAGCGCGACGCTCTCCCGATTTTTTGTGCGATATGCGTATTTTAAGCCGGCTCCTTCTCCGTTTTCCGCGGCGCAGGCGGGTCATATGTTCGTGGGCAGCATGGTTTCCAGGGCGCCCAGGTGCCCGGCCGCGCCGCGCAGGATCACGCGCCAGGCGCCTGCGTCATAGTCGGCGATGGTGACTGAGGCGTTGGGCACCCAGGGCACCTCGCCGATGCGCCCGAGCGGCCAGCCGCGCATGAGCAGCTCCATCACGCGGATGGGCGTGGCGTGGGTGGCGATGAGCACCGTGCGCCCCTCGTTCATCGCGGCGATGCGCTCCAGCTCGGCGTTCACGCGGTCCTGCAGCTCTCCGACGCTCTCGCCGCCGGGGCAGCGCGCGGTGTCGAGGTGATGCATCCAGGCGTCGTATTCCGCCGCCCACCGCGGCGCCAGCGCCGAGAACGGGACGCCCTCCCAGGCCCCGCCGTCGATCTCGCGCAGCTGCCTGTCGGGCTGGACGCTCAGCGCGTGCGGCGCGGCGATGCATTCGCCCGTGACGAAGGCGCGGCGCAGGTCGCTCGCATAGGCCGCGTCGATCGGGGTATCCCTGAGGAAGGCCGCGGTCAGCTCGGCCTGCCTGACGCCGCGCTTGGTGAGCGGGGCGTCGTAATGCCCGGCGAAGACGCCGAGCAAATTGGCCTCGCTCTCGCCGTGGCGCACAAAGATGAATCGGGTCATATGTCATCACTCCTGTGACGATACTGTATCACGCGAATGTTAACATCAGCGCGGCCTGCGGGACAAAATTTCGCGGCGAAACGACATGTTAAATTTTGAAGCACCATTGACAGGCGGGCCGCCGGGACGTATAATACCCACTAATCAAATGGGTTATGGGGCTTGTAGACGCAATGAAAAAATAAAGCGCACGCTATTTATTCTTACCCCGCGCTGTGATATAATGAGTCCATATATCACGAGAAACGGACAGGAAGTGATGAACCGTGCCTGAGCAGACGCCCATGATCCGCATCGAGGGACTGAGAAAGATATACGGCAGCGGCCAGACCACGGTCGCGGCGCTGGGCGGCGTAAGCCTGACTGTGATGAAGGGCGACATCCACGGCATCATCGGCATGAGCGGCGCGGGCAAGTCCACGCTGATCCGCTGCATTAACCGGCTGGACACGCCGACCGAGGGGCGCATCCTCATCGACGGGCAGGACATTCTGGCGATGAAGCCCAGGGAGCTGCGCGCCATGCGCAAGCGCGTGAGCATGATCTTTCAGCAGTTTAACCTGCTGATGCAGCGCACGGTGGCCCGGAATGTCCGGTATCCTCTGGAGATCTCGGGCGTCCCGAAGGCCGAGGCCAACAGGCGCGTGGCGGAGCTGCTCGAAATCGTGGGGCTGACCAACAAGGCCGACGCCTATCCGGCGCAGCTGTCCGGCGGGCAGAAGCAGCGCGTGGCCATCGCGCGGGCGCTGGCCTCCAACCCGGAGGTGCTGCTGAGCGATGAGGCCACCAGCGCGCTCGACCCGATGACCACTCAGTCCATCCTCGCGCTGCTGCAGGACATCAACCGCCGCATGGGCATCACCGTGGTGGTCATCACGCACGAAATGGCCGTCATCCGGCAGATCTGCAACCGCGTGACCATCATCGACGGCGGCGAAATCGTCGAGGAAGGCGACGTGGACGAGGTGTTTACCCACACGCGCAGCACGGCGGGGCGCAGGCTCTTCGGCATTGTGTCTGCCGAGCCGCACGATGAGCTGCACTTCACCGACGCCATTCGCATCGTGTTCGACGGCGACACCTTCAACGAGCCGGTGCTGTCCCAGATGATCCTGAAGACCGGGCTGGCGGTGAATATCCTCTCGGCCGACGTCAAGCAGCTGTCCGGCAAGCGCTACGGCCAGATGCTGCTGGAGGTGCCCGCCTCCTATGAGGATCGCGCCAGGCTGATGAACACGCTGAGCGGCATGGGCGTGACGGTAGAGGAGGTGCATCTGTCGTGACCGCGGATAAGATCTGGGCGCTGGTCAGGCAGGGCTTTATTGATACGCTGTACATGACCATCCCCGCGACGCTGCTGGCCTATCTCCTGGGCCTGCCGCTGGGCGTGCTGCTGGTGATCACCAAGAAGGGCGGCATCCGGGAAATGCCCACGTTCAACAAGGTGCTGGGCGTCATCATCAACTTTCTGCGCTCGGTGCCGTTCCTGATCCTGCTGGTGATGCTGTTTCCGGTCACGCGCATCGTGATGGGCACCTCGGTGGGCACGCGTTCGATCATCTTCCCGCTGTTCGTGAGCGCGTTTCCGTTCGTGGCGCGCATGGTCGAGGGCTCGCTAAACGAGGTCGACTCGGGCCTCATCGAGGCGGCCCAGTCGATGGGCTCCACGACGCTGCAGATCATCTGGAAGGTGCTGTTGCCCGAGGCGCTGCCCTCGCTGATCAACGGCGCGGCCATCTGCATCACCACCATTCTGGCCTACACGGCCATGGCGGGCGCGGCGGGCGGCGACGGCCTGGGCAAGATCGCCATCACCTACGGCCTCAACCGCCGCGAGTACGGCGTGATGTACGCCGCGTCCATCGCGCTGGTCGTGCTGGTCCAGCTGTTCCAGATGATCGGCAACATCCTCACCCGCGTGACCGACCACCGTCGGCGCTGAGGCGCGGCCAGACCTTCGTTCGTTGCGGCCAGGGGCCTAAGTTTCATTCGCCATAAAGCTCCAGCCGCTCTCATATATCATCCTTATTTTTATTGAAGGAGGGTTTCCCATGAAAAAACTCGTATCCCTGTTTGTCGCTGCGCTGCTTGTGCTGTCCGCCTTCTCCCTTGCCATGGCGGACGAGAAGACCACCATCGTGATCGGCGCGACGCCTTCCCCGCACGAGGAAGTGCTCGAGCTCATTAAGGACGACATGGCCGCGCTGGGCTATGAGCTGCAGATTCTCGAGTTCACCGAATATCCGCTGCCCAATCCCGCGCTGGCCGACGGACAGCTGGACGCCAATTACTTCCAGCACCTGCCCTACCTGAACGCCTACAACGAGACCGTGGCCGATGAGGAAAAGCTGATCGCCGCCATCCCGGTGCACTATGAGCCCTACGGCATCTACGCCGGCAAGACCGCGACGCTGGAAGACCTGGCCGACGGCGCCGTGATCGCCGTGACCAACGACCCCTCCAACGAGACCCGCGCGCTGCTGCTGCTGCAGGAGGCCGGCCTGATCACCCTGCCCGAGGACGCGACCTTCGAATCCTCGCTGACCGTGCTCGACATCGTGGAGAATCCCAAGAGCCTCGACATCCGCGAGGTCAACGCCGAGCTCATCCCCAGCATGCTGGAGGACGTCGACCTGGGCGTCATCAACGGCAACTACGCCATCGGCGCGGGCCTGAAGCCGGCTGAGGACGCGATCTATCTGGAAGCCGCCGACGGCGAATCCGGCCAGATTTACACCAACTACGTGGTCGTCCGTCCCGAGGACGCCGACGCCGAGTGGGTCGAGGCGCTGCGCAGCGTGCTGCAGTCTCAGAAGGTGGCCGATTTCATGCTGAACAACGAGGACTATGCCGGCGGCGTCATCCCCGCGTTCACCGTTGAGGAAGCGGCTGAGTAATCCGCAATAAGCGCGCGTTCGCCATGTTGTTGTAACGGTTCAGTCTGTCCGGCAAATGGGGCAGCATATCCTTTTTCCCCCCCGCCTGGGCGGGGAAGGGCCGGTTTGCAAAGGACTGAACAGACGCAAAAGATACGGAAATCCTGCCCGGTTATGGGACGCCGGGCAGGATTTTGTGCTGATGCTCTTTTTTCTAAAACCGATATATCTTCGGACGTCCCTTCCGCCGCCGCGCCGCTTCGCTCCGTTCAGCCTGGCGGCGACGAAAGATCCCGAAGCTGTACGGGCTTTGGAAGCCAAATGGCATGACATTCGCAATGAGGTGCGCCATGGCCAACTTGATTGAAATCACCGATTTTTCCGCGCCGGAGCTGGACGTCTACGCCCGGCTGACGGAGCCGCAGCTGCGCGCGCGGCAGACGCCCGGGAAGGGCCTGTTCATCGCGGAGGGCGCGAAGGTCATCGGGCATGCGCTGGACGCGGGCTGCGAGCCGGTCTCGCTGCTGATGTCGCGCAGGCACGCGGCGGGCAAGGCCGCCTCGCTCATCGCCCGGTGCGGCGGAGCGCCCGTCTACACGGCGGACGAGGACGTGCTGGCCCGGCTCACCGGCTACGCGCTCACGCGCGGCGTGCTCTGCGCGATGCGCCGTCCCGCGCTGCGCGCGGCGGAAGCCGTGTGCGCGGACGCGCGCCGCGTCGCCGTGCTGGAGGACATCGCCGACCCCACCAATGTGGGCGCGATCATCCGCTCTGCCGCGGCGCTGGGCGTCGACGCCGTGCTGCTCACGCCCGGCTGCTGCGATCCGCTGGGCCGCCGCGCCGTGCGCGTCAGCATGGGCACGGTGTTTCAGGTGCCCTGGGCGCGGTTGGGCGCGGAAAAGGCGGACTGGCCCGACCCGGGGCTCGCCCGCCTGACAAGCATGGGCTTCAGGACCGTCGCCATGGCGCTCGACCGCAGGGCCGTGCGCATCGACGACGCCCGCCTGCAGAGCGCGGACCGGCTGGCCATCGTGCTGGGCGCCGAGGGCGACGGCCTGGCCCCGGCCACCGTCGCCGCGTGCGACGACATCGCGCGCATTCCCATGGCGCGCGGCGTGGATTCCCTGAACGTCGCCGCGGCGAGCGCCGTGGCGTTCTGGCAGCTATGCGCCCGCCTATGACTCGTTGACCAGCTTGCCCGTGATGGATTCCGGGATCAGCTCGAAGCACAGGACAGCCGCGCCGGAGCGCGCGATTTCGGCCTGAATATACTGCTCGTCGGACGTGAATTTGCAGGACAGCCGGCGGCTGATCTCGAGCGCGCGCCCGTGGTCCTCCACGAGCCTGAGCCGCCCGAAGACGATGACGCTTCGGATGTTCAGCGCCCATTCGCCCTCGCGGCGGAAGCCCGCGTCGTATACGCAGAAGGAGGCCTTGTCGCAGGCCGTCATCGCATCGATTTTGTGCCCGGTCCGCCCGCTGTGGAAATAGAGGTGTCCGTCCTCCTCGCAGTACCAGTGATTGAGCGGCACGCCGTAGGGGTAGCCGTTGTCGCCCAGCACGGACAGCACGCCGCGCAGCTCGCGCTTCAGCACGTCGACACACGCCTCGGGCGACAGGGCCTGTCTGGCCCGCTGCATTTTTCTGAACATATCGGTTGCCTCCTGCCGCGCCGTGATCAGCCTCTGATGCGCCGGATCATGGCGCGGATGTAGTCCGGGCTGCTGCCGCAGCAGCCGCCGATGTACTTCACGTTGTATTCCAGCGCCGGCATACAGTCCGTGACAAAGGTGTCGATGTCGTATTCGACCCGGTTCTCGCCGTTCTCCGTGACGGGCTTTCCGGCGTTGGGCTTGAATATCAGCGGCAGATCGGTGTACTGTTCGAACGACGCGATGACGGGAACGGCCTTCTCCGGCCCGAGGGAGCAGTTGAGCCCCACGGCGGTGACGGGCAGGCCTTCCAGCGCCTCCACAAAGCGCTCCACGGAATGTCCCATGATGGTTTTGCCCATCTCGGCGAACGTCATCGTGGCGAAAACGGGCAGGCTGTACCGGCTCGCCGCCTCCACGGCGACGCGCATCATGTCGGCGTCCATGAAGGTCTCAAACGCGATCAGGTCCGCGCCCTCCGCAACGCCCGGCGCAATCTGCTCGTCGAACGCCGCGATGGCCTCTTCCTCGGTCAGGTCGCCGTAGGGCTCCATCAGCACCGGAAGCGGCCCCACGGAGAGGGCGACCCTGGCCCGCGTTCCGGCCGCCTCCCGGGCCATGCGCACGCCCGCCGACACGACGTCGCCGACCGCATAGCCTGCGCGCCGGACGGCATAGCAGTTCGCCCCGAACGTGTTGGCCTGCACGATTTCGGCGCCGGCCTCCACGTACTCCCGTGTCACCTCCGACACGATACCCGGTTGTTCAAGATTATAGCGCCACACAGGCACCTTGTTCTCCGCCTTTTCCCACAGCTTGGTTCCCATGGCGCCGTCCAGCAGCACAATGTCATTTCGCTTCAAGGCAAGCCCCTCCGATTCATTCGAGTATGGTATCCGCCCGCCCTGTCCCGACAGCCTCCGGCGTGCCGGGCGGACCGGCGCGTTTTCATGAGACAGTATAACATGTATAAAATGACAAGTCAAATGTCAGGGGGCGTGCGGGCGGCGGGGCCCCGGGATCCGGGTCATACCGGATCCGCGGGCACGGTCAGCGACTCGAGCTGCCAGCCGTATGGACCGCCGGCGGCGCAGCGGTATTCCGCCGGAACGACGCGGATCGCGGCGTCGTTCAGCGCTTTTACCAGCCCGATGCACGGCCGGCCGTCCGGCACGGGGTATTTCAGCGGCAGCGCACCGTCGTAGGCCGCGGCCGCGGCCAGCGCTTCGCGGCAGGGAAACGCCGGGTGGAAACAGCGCATGGCCTCGTCCATCTCGTCGAGCTGGGCCGCGCGGACGGCGACCAGCGCCGTCTCCGCCGGAGACGACGGCGCGCGCGGCGCGCCCTCCAGCCATGCCGGCTCAACCGACAGCGGCGCGTTCATCTCCGCGCCGGGCAGCCAGGTCTCCGCCTGCGCATGGCCGGGCAGGTCGTCCAGCGCGCGCGTCAGGCGCAGCGTGCCGTCCGGCTGCACCGCCGCCCCGCGCGCCCGATCGCTGAACAGCACACGGTGGCAGCCCTCGTCCAGCACGATCACATACCGCCCATCGGGGCAGTCGCCGGTCAGCACGACCGCGCCGGACAGGCGCGCGACCTGAGGCATCGAGGCGTTTTCTGGCACGTCGCAGGCCGTGCACCCCGCGCCGGTCCGGCAGATCAGCTCGCCCGCGCCCGGCCGCAGGCGCAGCTCCAGCCCGTCGGCCAGCGCGGCCTGCTCCGGGCAGCGCAGCCGGGCGGGCCTGAGCATCAGCTCGGTCACGCCCGGCCAGCAGACCGCCGAGACGCCCCGCATCCCCTCGAGCGAAGACGGCAGCGGCGAGCCCGCTGAAAACGCCAGCCGGACGCACAGCGGCAGGTGGTCGCCGCCGAACGGCCTGTGCTCGACGATCACCGCCCCGTAGGCGGACACCGGGAGCGCCGGCGCGCGCGCCGAATCCACCTCTCCCGCGATTTGTCCGTTCAGACAGATGACGCCCGGAACATCGGATACCGGAACCAGCACCGGCTGCATGTTCATTCCTCCTTCTTCCCCTCCTTTGGACTTGTATTTGGCCGCGGCTTCTGGTATGATAGACACGGAAGCCAGAATGCAAGCCGGAGGGAGGACAAAACATGATTCGCCACATCGTTCTGTTCAAAATCAAGCCCGAGTATAAGTCGCTCATTCCCGAGCTCGTCGGGAATTTCTACACGATGAAGGGCCGGGTCGAAGGTCTGGAGGACCTGGAGGCCGGCGCCGACATCCTCGGCAGCGAGCGCTCCTATGACATCGCGCTGGTGTGCACCTTCGCGGACCGCGCCGCCTTCGACGCCTACCAGACGCATCCGCTGCACATGCCCATCCGCAGGCGCATGCATGAGGTGAGGGAAAGCTCCGTGGCGTGCGACTATACCCTGCCCGAATGACATTCACTCCAGCGCGGCGAGCGCCTCGCGCAGGCGCGCCCGGCACGGAGCGCCCGCGGGCACCAGCGGCAGGCGCACTTCGTCCGCGCACAGGCCCAGCATGGACAGCGCGGCCTTGAGCGGAATGGGATTGACCTCCGCGGAGAGCGCCGTGAACAGCGGGTTCAGCCGCAGCTGAAGATCGCGCGCGTCCCCGATGTCGCCGGCGAAGAAGCTGGCGCACAGCCGGCGGATCAGCGCGGGGCACACGTTGGCCGCCGTCGAGATCACGCCCTGTCCGCCCAGCGCGAGGACGGGCAGAATCTGGTCGTCGTTGCCCGCGTAGAGCGCGATTCTGTCGCCGCACAGCCTGGCCAGCTCCGCCACCTGGGAGATGCTGCCGGAGGCCTCCTTCACGCCGCAGACGTTTGGGTGCCGCGCCAGCGCGGCCGCGGTTTCGGGCAGCAGGTTGAGCCCGGTGCGCGCGGGCACGTTGTAGAGGATCAGCGGGATGTCGACGGCGTCGGCGATGGCCGTGAAGTGCGCCTCCAGACCGGCCTGTGTGGTTTTGTTGTAGTAGGGCGTCACGGCCAGCAGCGCGTCGACGCCGGCTTCCCGAGCCTGCCGGGCCAGGCGCACCGCCGCGCGCGTGTCGTTGCTGCCGACGCCCGCCACCACGGGGATCCGCCCGCCCACGCGCCGGAGCGCGCACTCGATGAGCCATTCCCGCTCCTCGCGCCTGATGGTGGGCGGTTCGCCCGTCGTGCCGCATACCACGAGCGCGTCTGTGCCCGCCTCGAGCTGTCGGTCGATCAGCCGCTCGAACGCCTCGAAATCGATCTCTCCCGAGCGGAACGGCGTCGCCAGCGCCACGCCTGAGCCGCGAAAAAGGCGATTGTTCATTTGCTCACGCTCCCTTCGTTTCACCAGATTATGCCCGGGAAGAGCCAAAAATCCGCGGCGGCCGTGCGGCGCGCCGGGATGAGGAGTGCGGCCGTATGAAAATGGAACAGGTTTTGCCCATTGCGCTGTATCGCAATGAGAGCGACATCGACCCCTATGTGTATTTTGCGCGCGGCGACAGCGGCGATACGCTGCAGCTGATCCAGTTTGGCCTGCACAGGACGCCGCCGCTGTACGCCTATGGCCCGGGCGTGCGCGATCACGACCTGATCCACTTCATCTTCAGCGGCTGCGGGGACGTGACCATGGCCGGCCGTCGCTTTCACGTGCAGGGCGGCGAGCTGTTCCTCATTCCCGCCCGCTGCGTGTCGTATTACCAGGCGGACGGATATACGCCCTGGGTTTACGCCTGGATCGGCTTTGACGGCGCGTGGGGCCGGGCCATGCTGGAAGAAACCGGCCTGGATGAGGCGCACCCCATCGCCGACATGCGCGACATGGCCGCCACGTACGGCGTGGTGTCCGCCATGCGGCAGGCGATGTTTGAGCCGCGCGGCTATCTCGCGCTGATGGGCGGCGCGCTGCAGCTGCTGGAGCAGCTCGTCGCGGGGCCGCCGGCGCGCGCGCCGCTTACGGACGCTCCCCGCCCGGATGCCGAGCGCCTCCGGGTGGATCAGCGCATCAGCGACGTCATTACCCGGCTGGAGCACCACTACTGCGAGCCGCTGAGCGTGCAGGCGCTGGCGGACGAGATGCACGTCGGCCGGAGCTATCTTTCCGAGCAGTTCCGCCGGCGCACGGGCTGTTCGATCAAGGCCTACATCACGCGCCTCAGGATGCAGCACGCCTGCATGCTGATGACTGATTTCCGGCGTTCGGTCCGCGGCATCGCCGAGGAATGCGGCTACGACGACCCGCTGTTCTTTTCCCGCATGTTCAAGAAAACCTACGGCATGTCGCCCCGCCATTATCAGGAGCTGGCATGGAAAAACGGCGGCGGACAGGGCGTGCCCGGCGCGCCGGTGCGCCAGGGCGGCGAGGAAAACAGTGCGGAATAGCGCCTGAAAACATAACAATTAAGTGAACAATTGTCCATATACACTGAACAAATATCGATTTACATTTAAATCTTAGCGCTTATAATATAAGTAAAGCGTGGCGTCACGCAAATAATAAGGAGGGGTGTTTATGTTCAAAAAGACCTTGGCGCTGATCATGGCGCTGGCTCTGTGCCTGGGCTGCGTTTCCGCGATGGCGGAGACCAACGCGTTCGGCTGGGATGTGCCTGAAGAGACGCTGAAGATCAGCCTTTTCTTCAACTCCGGCGAATTCTCCACCGGCGAGGAGCAGGAAGTCGGCATGGCCGCCATGCATGACTACATCCTCGAGCACTTCAACGTGGAATACGATATCATGACGACCGACGGCGACGCGGATGAGCAGCTGAACCTGCTCCTTGCGTCCAACACCTACCCGGACATCATTGTGGGCGCTTCGACGATCAACCGCCAGAAGTTCGTCGATCAGGGCCGCGCTCAGGACCTGACCGACTACCTGCCGGCGATGGAGAACCTGAATCACCGCATGGGCGATATGATCGGCCTGTATGCGGATGAAAACGGCCGCACCTACTATCTGCCGCAGTATTTCTCCAACCTGATGGACCTGCCGGACTATTCCGCTCACATCCGCTACGACGAGTGGCAGGAGATCGGCAGCCCCGCCATCGAAACCCCCGAGGACTACTTCAACGCCCTGAACGCCGTGTATGAGCTGCATCCCACCACCGCGGCGGGCGAGCAGCGCTACACCCTGGGCATGTATTCTCAGGGCCTGCCGGAGTACATCAGCGGCTACTGGGGCCTGCAGCGCGGCTGGAAGGTCAATGACGACGATACCCTGACCTACTGGACGCACACCGACGAAGGCAAGAAGATGGCCAAGTACTTCAACGACTGGTGGCGCACCGGCACCATGGATCCCGACTCCTTCACCAACACCTGGAACGACCTGCGCACCAAGATCAGCCAGGAGCGCGTGATCGGCATGATCGGCGGCTGGTGGATCGGCTACAACGCCGGGCATGAAATCTGGTCTCTGACCGACGAGGACTGGTATGAGGAGAAGCGCTTCATCCAGGTTGGCTTCAAGGACGAGGACGCCGAGAACGCCTATGTCACCCTGAAGAACAACGCCGGCGGCAGCTGGATCATCGTCACCGACAAATGCGAGAACGTCGAGGGCGTTCTGAGCTGGATCGACTTCATCCTGTCCGACAAGGGCATCGCGCTGGTCAACTGGGGCATGCCGAACGAAGTGAAGTCCTACAAGAACCCCGATGAGACCGTGTGCATCTGGGAGCTGAACGAGGACGGCACCTGGAAGTTCAACGACACCGCCAAGCAGCAGCTGGTCACCGAGACCTGGGACTACAACGAGGAAGGCGTCTTCGGCGCCAACACCGGCGTGTACGCCATCATGCAGTATCAGGGCCGCTTTGACGACGGCGTCCACTGCCTGTGGGGCAACCAGATGTGGTACAGCGAGAACAAGTGGAAGGGCATCATGTTCGAGAACATGGACGGCACCATCTTCGACGGCACCGCGCTGCTGTTCGAGTCCCTCACCATGGACGAGGACGTCACCTTCGCGAAGACCGCTGTGACCGATGCCTGGAAGCAGTATTATCCGCAGGCCGTCATGGCCGACAGCGACGAGGCCTTCGAGGCTGCCTGGGCCGCGCTGCAGGAGGCCGTTGAGGACGCCGGCATCGACGTCTACGCCGCCTATCGCACCGAAAACTACCAGTACAACCTCAAGCTGATGGCTGACTGATTCCGAGCCTGATCACCATCGCGCACTGGGCGGGGGCCCGTTCAGCCCCCGCCCTTTTTTCATGAAACCATCGTAAGGAGGAGAGGCGCCATGACAGTCAACGCGCCGGCTCAAACAAAGCGGAAAAAACATCCCTTTCTGCGCAGCCTGAGGCAGCAGCGTGAGCTGTGGCTGCTCTGCATTCCCATCATCGTCTGGGTCGCCATTTTCTGCTATTATCCCATGTACGGCCTGCTGATGGCCTTCGTCAACTATACGCCCGGCAAGGAGATCTGGCAGTGCGATTTCGTCGGGCTGAAGTACTTCAGCAAATTCGTGCTCGGCAAGGAATTTCCCCGCCTCCTGAGGAACACGCTGGCGATGTCGGGCCTCGGCATGACGATCGGCTTCGTATGCCCGATCTTCTTTGCGTTCATGCTCAACGAGCTGGGCAACCTGAAGGTCAAGAAGGTCGTGCAGACGGCGAGCTATCTGCCGCACTTCATCAGCTGGGTTGTGGCCGGCGCCATGGTCACGCAGCTGCTGGCGACCGACGGCATCGTGAACGACTTTCTCATGAACGCGGGGCTCATCGACGCGCGCGTTTCCTTCCTGCAGAAGGGCGAATGGTACTGGGGACTGTATACCGTCGTGAACATATGGAAGGGGCTGGGGTGGTCGTCGATCATCTACCTGAGCGCCATGTCCGGCGTGGACGAGGAGCTCTACCAGGCCGGCTCGATCGACGGGCTGGGCCGGCTGGGGCTGGCCGTTCACATCACGCTGCCCACCATCGTGCCCACCATCGTGCTGCTGTGGATCATGGGCGTGGGCAACATCCTCTCCGCCGGCTTCGATCAGCACCTGATCATCGGCAACTCGCTGACGCAGAAGTACTGGGACGTCATCGACACCTACTCCTACCGCTACGGCGTGCAGGAGGGCTACTACTCCATGGGCACGGCTGTCTCGCTGATGAAGTCGCTGGTGGGCTTCGTGCTCGTGCTGATCACGAACGCCATCGCCCGCAAGGCCAGCGACGTGGCGCTGTTCTAGGAGGGATTTGCGATGAGAAAGGCATTCTATATCAAGCAGACGCCCGCCGGACGCGCCTTCGACGCCGTCAACGCCGTTGTCATTGCGCTGCTCATGTTTCTGATGATCTATCCCTTCTGGAACATGATGGTGCTCTCGTTCAACGACGGCACGGACGCGCTGCTCGGCCGGCTGTATTTCTGGCCCCGCATGTGGACGCTCTCCAACTATGAATACGTGTTCAAGAACTCCAAGCTGCTGCACGGCGCGCTGATCTCCGTGCTGCGCGTGACGGTGGGCACGACGAGCGGCGTGGTGTGCAACGCGCTGCTGGGCTACATCGTCAGCTGCCGCCATTTCTACGGCCGCAGGTTCATGCGCCTGCTGTTCATCGTCACCATGTACTTCGGCGGCGGGCTCATTCCGACCTACCTGCTGATGCTGCGGCTGGGCTTCATGAATTCGTTCTGGGTCTACATCATCCCCGGCCTGTTCAGCTGCTACTACATGCTGCTGGCTTCCAGCTATATCCAGAACATCCCGGACGCGCTGTTTGAATCGGCGCGCATCGACGGCGCCTCCGAGCTCAAGACCTTCGTGCGCATCGTGCTGCCGCTGGCCATGCCCATGCTGGCCTGCATCGCCGTATATATCGGCGTGGGCCACTGGAACAGCTGGTTCGACGTGTCGCTGTATTCGAAGAACGGCACCTGGGACACGCTGCAGATCATCCTGTATCGGCTGCTCAACCAGGCCAACGCCAAGGCGGACATCACCAACCAGCAGCAGCTGTATCAGTCCATGCGCACCATTCAGCCGGAGACGGTGCGCGCGGCGACAACCGTGGTGGTCGTGGTGCCCATCGTGTTCATCTATCCCTTTTTCCAGCGCTACTTTGTGGGCGGCATCACGCTCGGCGCGGTCAAGGGCTGACAGAAGGAGGCGGAAGACATGGGGGAAAAGAACAACGAGCCGGAACGGGGCATGCAGGTGGTGGCCAGCGCGGCGATGGCGCCGCCGCCCGTCAGGTGGCTGTACGAGCGCCGGAACTATGTGTCCCGGCCGGACGCGCCGGCGACGCACGCGCGGCTGTGCGAGGCGGAAGGCCCTGATCACGCCTACTGCCTGAACTTCAACGGCGTCGATCTGATCACCATGCGCTTTCAGGAGCATGTGAAGCCCGGGCTGCGCGCCCATTCCGACGGCGATTTCCAGTCTCAGCCGTTCGTTCAGCAGTTTCAGATGTGGCTGAGCGAGGATGCGGAGGTGGAGGTGACCTTCTGCGCGCCGGTGGAAATGTGGAACATGCGCCCGCGCCGCGCGCAGGACGGCGAGGCCATTCTGGGCCAGCAGGGCCTTCCGCTGATGTACGGCGTGAACGGCCTGTATCTGCCGGACTGGGACCTGCTCGTCAGCTGGCACGGATGCCCCTTCGCCTGGCAGGGCCGCGAGATAGAGCGCGGCGGCGGCGTCTGGAGGGCCAGGCTTACGCTCAGCGCCGGCCGCCGGCCCTGGGTCGTGCTGATCCGGCCGCACTATTATTCCGAGCATCTGGGCTACGCCACGCATCGGCCCTGGCGCTTCCGCCCCAATCCGAAGGCCGTCACCGGCTGGTGCTCGTGGGAGGCCTATCATTCGGACGTGACGCAGGCCGACATCGAGCGCACCGCGAAGGCGCTGCGGCCGCTGCGCGACTACGGCATGGAATACATGCAGCTGGACGACGGCTATCAGACGGAGCTGGTGCCGCCGGCGCCCGGGCGCGACATTCCGGAGAGCTGGCTGAACCTGAACGGGCGCTTTCCCGGCGGCCACGAGGCCATTGTGAAGGCCATGACGGACGGCGGCTTTCTGCCCGGCATCTGGACCAACGCCACCGTCAACAGCGAACCGGCCGCTGAGGCCGCGGACTATTGCCTGCGCCGCGAGGACGGCTCGCTCATCCGCGGCGACTGGATTCAGTACGTGCTGGACTGCACGGACGAGACGCTTGCGCGGCAGGTGGAGCCATACTACCGCGCCTTTCGGGAGCTCGGCTATCGCTACGTCAAGTCCGATTCGCTGCGGCACCTGCTCTACGACGGGCTGCAGGAGGCGGTGCGCTTCGGCCTGATGGAGCCGGAAACGGCGCGCGCGCGGCACCGGGCGTATCTGGAGGCGGCGCGGCGCGCGCTGGGCAGGGATGTGTATTATCTGTCCTGCTGGGGCGTGCTCACCTCGTCCATCGGCGTGTGCGACGCCATGCGCGTGGCCACAGATGCGCATCCCGCCTGGAACGCCTACAGCATGCAGCTGCGCGAGACGGCGCGCTGGTTCTTCGCCCAGCGCGTGCTGTTCACCGTCGACCCGGATCATGTGTGCGTGCGCGGCGAGCTGAACTGGGCGCGCATGATGCTGTCGCTGGTGTCGCTCACCGGGGGCCTGTTCATGGTCTCCGACAAGGCGGAGGATTACGATCCGGCGCGCCTCGACATGATGAAGAAGACCATGCCGGGCCTGACCACCCGCGCGGCTGAAACCGGCCCTCTGGACTACACCACGCCGGCCTGCGCGAGCCTGGCCAGGGGCGTCGGCCTGGAGGAGGGCAGCCGGCTGATCAGCCACATCGCCGATGCCGAGGCACCGTTTTCCTCGCTGTGGAGCATCCACTTTGCCCGGGGCGGCCGGTTCTGGACGGTGGTGCAGCGGGTCGCCGTGGTGCCGCTGAAGGGCGTTCGCGTGCCCCTGGAACGGCTGGCGCTGAACCCGGCGCGCCGCTACTGCGCGTTTGACTTCTGGCGGCAGGAGGCGTTCCCCGTCGGGGACGGCGCGCTGGCGTTCGACGCGCTCGCGCTGGGCGATACCGCCGTCGTGGCGCTGACCGACGTCACCGACGGCCTGCCCGCGCTGGTTGGGTCGGACCGGCATGTGAGCATGGACGACGTGAGCGTGACGGCGCACCGCGCGACGGCTGATTCGCTGGCGCTGACGCTGGCGGGCTTCAACGGGCTCGAGGTGCGCTATGCGATCTGGCCCGGGGCGTTGAAGGGCGCGGTGAAGCGCGTCGAAGGCGCGGAGGCGGCCATAGAGAGGGCGGGGGACCTGCTGCGCCTGACCGTGCGCTTTGCCGGCCGGCGCGCCGCCGTGACCATCGGATAGGGACTGAGCGTGCGCCGGGGGACGGACGCCGTCTTCCGTTTCAGCGAAAGGAGTTTTGTTCATGGCGTTGACGACAAACAGCCGTCTGGTGCTGTTCTCGAGCGACAGGGAACTGGAAAGGGGATTCGATCTGCTGAAGGGCGAGGCGCTGCGCTGGGTGTTCGAGGGCTGGCCCGTGGGCGATTACTACGAGGCGGCGCTGCCCGGGCGCGACGCCTTCTGCATGCGCGACACGGCGCACCAGTGCCTGGGCGCGCAGGTGCTGGGCCTGGGGCGGCATAACTTCAACATGCTGCGCAAGTTCGCCGCGGGCATTTCGGAATCGCGCGATTTCTGCTCCTATTGGGAGATCGACCGCTATGACCGGCCGTGTCCCGTCGATTACACGAGCGACGCGGGTTTCTGGTATAACCTGCCGGCCAATTTCGACGTGCTGGACGCCGTATACCGGATGTATCGCCACACCGGCGACGTCCGCTATATCGCCGACCCGGCTTTTGAACGCTTCTGCGCGCTGACGATGGAGCAGTACATCCGCCGCTGGGACCGGGACGGCGACGGCATCCCGGACCGGATCGTGGAGGAGGGCCGGCGCGGCATCGCGTCCTACGACGAGGGCGGCGAATCGGTGAATCATGTCAGGGCCGGGGCTGATCTGGTGTGCGCCATGGCGCGCGCGTATGAGAGCTATTCGGCCATCTGCCGCCTGACGAACCGTCCGGAATATGCGCGCATCTATCAGCGGCGGGGCGAGGCGCTGCGGCGCGAGCTGACGGAACGCTGGTATGACGCCGAAAAGGGCCTGGCGTTCGGGCTGGGACTGGACGGACGCATGCTGTTTCCGCCGCGCGATCCCTGGCGCGAGAAGGATTTCCTGTATCGCCGTCTGGCGTCGCCGGAGCAGGCCGCTCCCATCCTGGACGGCCTGGAGGCGCGCATGGCGGAGGCGCAGATCGAGCTGTTCAGCCATTTGCCGGAGATATTCTGGCAGTATGGCCGAGAACGGGCGGCGCTTCGCGCGATGCGCCTGGCCATGGACAAAAACCTGCCGCGCCGCGATTATCCGGAGGCCAGCTTCTGCGCGGTGGGCGCGGTGGCCGCGGGCCTGATGGGCATTGATCCCGACGCGGAGCATGGGCGCGTGACCACGCTGTCCGGCCTGGCGAATGTCGAATGGGCCTCGCTGCTGCACGTGCAGGCGCTGGACGGCGCCGTGTCCGTGGAACACGCGGGCCACGACCGGACGACGCTGGAAAACGAGTGCGCGTATCCCATTGTGTGGCGCGCCTGCTTTGACGGGATCAGACGCATTTTTGTCGACGGCCGCGAAGCGGACGCGCAGAGCGCCGTGCTGTCCTGTTCCGGAAAGCGCGCGAGCTATGCCGACATTCCGGTTGAACCCGGCGCGGCCGTGACCGCCGAGGCGAAGGGCTGAGCGGCAGACGCCGTCCGCATGCGTGGAGGAGGGAAAACAAAATGACGCCGCTGGTGCTGATCTACAATATGGAAGGGGAGAGGAAGAGGCAGGTGGAACTGCTGGCCGCCTGTCATGGCATTCGCGTGCGCGCGGTGCCGGCCGCCGAATACGGGCGCGCGCTCGGCACGCTGTGCGGCCTGCCGGAGGAAGGCGGGGCCCCGGGGCTGTGGAACGGCTTCGCCGAGGAAATGCTGGTCATGGCCCATTTCACCGAACCGCTGTTTCATCGCTTCGTGGACGGCTTCCGTCAGGCGGGCATTGCGCCCATCCGGCTGAAGGCCGTGCTGACGGAGACCAACAAAAGCTGGAATTCCTGCGAGCTGCGCGCCGAACTGGTGCGCGAGGAGGCGGCCTTCAGGGCCATGAAGGCGCAAAGCCCGCGGCACGACGGCTGATCCCCTGGCGATTGCGGCCCTGCCAACCGTCCGGCAGGGCCGCGCTTTGTGCTGTCATGCGGCATTATTCACGCCGTCCGGCGCGGCGGCTCATGTACTCCGTGGGCGAAAGCCCCACTGTGCGGCGAAACACCGTGGAGAAATAGAGCGGATCCGTGAATCCGGACAGAAACGCCACGTTTTTGACGGAGTCCAGCCCCTGGTCGAAGAGCGAGACGGCATAGCGGACGCGCAGGTTGCGCAGGTATTCGGTGTAGCCTTCTCCCATCTTTTCCTTGAAGACGTGGGAGGCGTATTTGACGTTGTATCCCAGCTCCTTGGCGGTCGAGGCCAGCGTCAGCTCGGGATCCGCGAAGCGCTCCTCGGCCAGCATGGTCATCTTGTTCAGCAGGTCGTGCTGTGCGGCCGGAATGTTCACCAGCCGGGAGAAGGCGTAGAGCAGCATGCTCTCCGACGCCAGATCGATGCTGGCCTCCGACGCCCTCGACAGGCTGTCGCGCCAGAGCGTGATCATCCCGTCAAACCCGTCGAAGCGGCGCCGGTCGCGGTGAATGCCGAACCGGTGAAGCATGGATTCGGCCCGGGCTCCGCCAAAGCTGATGTACATGTATTCGCAGGGAGACTCGTCCCGCACGGCGAACATTTCGTCCCTGAAGCCGAAGACCAGATCGCCCGGGCTGAACGGCGTCTCGACGCCGTCGAAGCGGAACGCGCCCTTCCCCTGGATCGGCAGAATGGCGCGGTGGCGCGGCAGCCGGTGCGCTTCCCGCATGGCCTCCTGATTGGTCTCGTAGATGAAGCACTGGATCTCCAGGCTTTCCGCCGACGCGTCCGGCAGAAATTTACAGATGTTCTTCACGGCTATGATCCGCTCCCGCCTTCAGTTTGCGACCGCTTGCCCCTCGGCCCCGCCCATTGTACCGCAAGCGCGGTGAAAAAGCAATATTTCAAACTATTTTCTATATTTGTATGGATATATTCCATTGCCCGGCGCGTCAATCTGGCTATAATGAAAGCAAAGGAATTGTAAACCCGCGAAAGGGGTCCCGTCGTCAGCCGCGTGTCCCTTGCCTTCGGCCCGCAGCGGCCGTCTGCCGCCCGGGGCGTCGCGCGTCCCCGCTCGTTGGCTTCGCCTGCCGCGCCCCGGAGTCGCAGCGGCCTGGTCCACGGCGGTTTTCATCGACTGACGACGTTGGCGAAAAAGCGGGCTTTGGCCGCGGCCTGTGCCGCTGCGCCCGCCGGATGGCCGGCGCTGTTCCTTGACCCGGCGGAATACTGTGCCCGCGGACACATCGCGGGAGAAAGGCGGAAATGGTATGGACAAGATCAGGATTGGCGTCTTTGGCGCCGGACGCGGCGTGGACATCGCCCGCAACTTCATGCTGTTGAATGCCGACGTGGTCGCGCTGTGCGACTTCAACAAGAAGCGGCTGGCGGCGGGAGCCAAGGCGCTGGGCGATGGCGTCGCCCTCTACGAGGACTTCGATTCCTTCATCAACCACGGCATCGACGCCGTGATTCTGGCGAACTACTTCCATGAACACGCGCCCTACGCCATCCGCTGCCTGGAGCGCGGCATCCATGTCTTCTCCGAGTGCATCAGCAACGGCACCATGGCGGAGGGCGTGGAGCTCGTGCGCGCCGCCGAGAAGAGCAGCGCGGTGTACATGCTGGCGGAGAACTATCCCAACATGATCTTCAACCGCGAGATGCAGCGCATCTGCAAGGACGGGACGCTGGGCAAGATCCTCTACGCCGAGGGCGAGTACAACCACCCCGGCTCCGGCACGGATTACGCCTTCATGAAGCAGTACAACTACTTCCCGGAGCACTGGCGCAACTATCTGCCCCGGACGTACTACATCACCCACTCCATGGGCCCCGTCATGCGCGCCACCGGCGCCACGCCGCAGCGCGTCACGGCCTTCGCTGCCTTCGCGCCGTCGTCCACGGCCGAATACCCCAGCGCCCGCCATAACGGCGACCGCACCGCCGTTGTCATGACGCAGAACGACGACGGCTCCATCTTCCGCGTCACCGGCTGCGCCAGCTACGGCGCGCACCACAACGCCTACCGCATCTGCGGCACCGAGGGCCAGGTTGAGAACGTGCGCGGCCTCAACAAGATCATGCTGCGCTACAACGCCTGGAACATTCCCGAGGGCCGCGAAGAGATCAACTTCTACGAGCCCGAGTGGCACGACAAGGACGAGGAGTTCATCAAGAAGAGCGGACACGGCGGCGCGGACTATCTGACCGCGCGCATGTTCCTGGACTGCATCCGCGAGGGCCATCAGCCCGAGCATCCCTTCAACCTCCAGGCGGCGGTGGCCATGTCCTCCGTGGCCATTCTGGCGCACCGCTCCATGATGGAGGGCGGCATGCCCTATGACATTCCGGACTTCCGCAGGGAAGAGGACTGCCGGAAGTGGGAGAACGACCGCGAGACGCCCTTCTACGGCAGCGACGGCTCCAAGCCCACCATCCCCTGCTGCTCGCATCCCGACTTCGCCCCGACGGAGACGCAGGTGAGGCTCTTCCACGAGCTGATCATGGGCGAGAAGGTCTGATCCGCGGCGGACGGGCTGCCTTCACGGCGGCATGAAAAGCACAAAAAGGGGGCCGTCTCAAAACGGGGCGGCCCCCAAAGTCTGTCACATATCCTGTTTGTTCGCTCTGCCGGGCAGACCGGCGATTGCCGAAAAGGCCGAACCATCGGCAGGAACGCCTTTCGCCGGGACGCGGCGCCCGCTCACAGTTTCATGAACAGCCTCGCGCTCCAGAATTCCATGCCAAGCGTGTCGATGTAGAAATGCAGGATGGCGCGCCAGTTCTTCGTGGCCGTGCTGAGCAGGATGTAGTCCGCCTCGCCCTTCACGGCCGCCGCGGCGGCGTTAAACAGCGCCCGGCCCAGCCCTTGCGAGCGGCGTTCGGGGATCACATACAGCTCCTCCACCTCGAAGCAGGGCGCGCCGTCCGGCATGATGGAGGCGGCCTTTTCCGGGCGGAACGGCTTGCCGAAGAGATAGCCGACGGTCCGTCCGCCGTCCTCCGCGAGGAACACGCGCATGCCTTCGATGTCGCTCCGCCCGTTGGCGCGGTAGCCGTAGCAGCTGTTTTCCGCCTCCCAGTCGCGGGAGAGGGCGATGAGCGTTTCCATCACCGAATCGGTGAGCGGGACTTCTCGGATGACGGGCTGTGTCATTTATCCTTCTCCTCTGCCGGCTCATCCCTGCGCACGTTGATTTCCAGCACCTTCGTGGCTTCAACCTGCATCACGCGCACGGAAAGGCCCTCATACGTGAAGCTGTCGCCCACGGCGGGAATGCGGCCCAGCTGATCGACCACCCAGCCGCTGACGGTGGTGGCGTCGAACTCGCCGGTCAGCCCGAACAGCTCCTGCATGTCCTCCAGCTCGGCGCTGGCGTCAATCTGATAGCTGCCGTCCGGCAGCTTTTTGAATTGTTCAACGATTTCGTCGTGTTCGTCGTAGATTTCGCCCACCAGCTCTTCGAGGATGTCCTCGAGCGTCAGCAGGCCCATCGTGCCGCCGTATTCGTCGGAGACGATGGCCATGTGCGTCTTGTTTTTCTGAAGCATGCGCAGCAGGTCGCTCACCTTGGCGCCGGGCGTGACGAACATCGGCGGGTGCATCAGCTCGCGGAGCGACCGGGCGCTGCGGTTGTTGAAGAAGTCCTTTTCGTGGATGATGCCCACGATGTCGTCGATGTTTTCCTCGTATACGGGCAGCCGCGAGAAGGTGTTTTCACGGAACACGGCTTCGGCCTCGTCCATGCTCATGGCGACGTCCAGCGCCACGATATCCACCCGGTGCGTGAGGATATCCTCGGCGTTCAGGTCGTCGAACTCGATGGCGGAACGGATCAGGTCGCTCTCGTGCTCGTCGATTTCGCCCTCCTGCTCGGCCTCGTCCACGATGGTGAGCAGCTCCTCCTCGGCCATGCTCCGGTCGTCCGGCGCGGGGAAGAGCCGCGTGAGCAGCCTGCGCCACTGCATGAAGATGAAGTTGAGCGGCGCGAAGAGCTTCACGAGCAGGCGGACCACCGGCGCGACGGCGACAGTCATCTGCTCGGCGCGGTCCTTGGCCAGCGTCTTGGGCGAGATTTCGCCGAAGATGAGCACCAGAATGGTCATGACGATGGTGGAAACGGTGACGCCGGCGTCTTTGAAGTAGAAGATGAACACCACGGTCGCCAGCGAGGAAGCCAGTATGTTGACGATGTTGTTGCCGATCAGTATGGTGGACAGCAGTCGGTCGTAGTCCTCAGCCAGGTCAAGCGCGAGCTGGGCCCGCCTGTCGCCCAGCTTGGCGCGCGATTTGAGCCGCGTGTGGCTGACCGACGAGAACGCCGTCTCCGTCGAGGAGAAGAACGCGCTGAGCGCTACGAGCAGGATGAGAACAAGGATAATGCCTATACCACCAGGTTCCATTGAACAATCACACTCCAATATAATCAGGGTTCGGTCTGCCGGAAAAATGAATGAATCGGGCCGATGTCCGCGCCGCGGGGCCGGATGCTCCGGTGCCGCACGGCGGACCGTCGGGACAGGCCGTCACATCAGCACTTCCTCCGTCCCCTCCACCGCCGCGCGCACGAGCGCTTCCGCGTCCAGCGCCTTCTCGGCCTCGGCGACGACGCCGACGCGGGGCCGCGTCAGCGGGTGGCGGGGGGTGAACACGGTGCAGCAGTCCTCGTAGGGAAGGCTGGAGGTCTCGTAGGTGCCGATCCGGACGGCGATGTCGGTGATCTCCTGTTTGTCCAGGCTGATGAGGGGACGGAACACCGGCATGTCGGCCACGGCGTCGGTGCAGGCCAGCGCCTCGATGGTCTGGCTGGCCACCTGGCCGAGGCTCTCGCCGGTGATCAGCGCGGCGGCGTTGTCGCGCCGGGCGATTTCGCAGGCGATGCGCATCATGTAGCGCCGCATGATCAGCGTGCCCATTTCATCCGGGCATTTCTCGTGAATCTGCAGCTGGATGTCGGTGAACGGAACGACGTACACCTTCATGCCCGCGCCGTATTCGCCGACGATCTTCGCCAGCTCCAGCACCTTTTCCTTCGCGCGCTCGCTGGTGTAGGGGAAGGAGAAGAAGTGCACGGCGTTCACGGTGACGCCGCGGCGCATCATCTGATAGCCTGCGACGGGGCTGTCGATGCCGCCGGAAAGCAGCAGCAGGGCCCGGCCCCCGGTGCCCAGCGGCAGACCGCCCGCGGCCATGATTTCGCCGATGTACACGTAGGCGTGATCGCGGATCTCAAGGCTCACCAGGTGCTCCGGCTTATGCACGTCGACGCGCAGGTTCGGGTTGCTGTCCAGGATGACGCCGCCCAGCTCCGCGTTGAGCTGCTGCGAGTTCATCGGGAAGCGCTTGTCCGAGCGGCGGGCCGCCACCTTGAACGTGCCGCTCAGCGGCCTTGTCAGCTCCACGCACTTTGCGGCAATCTGGTCGTAGTCCTTGTCCAGCTCCCAGGCCGGGCTGACCGAGTGCAGCCCGAACACGCGCGTCACGCGGCGCACGGCCTCGTCCATGTCGGCCATGCCGCTCACGTAGATGCGGGAATCGGAGAGCCACGCCTCCGCGCCCAGCGGGGCGACGGCGCGCCGGACGTTTTCCGTCAGCCGCCGCAAAAAATACGGTCTGTTCTGGCCCTTCAGATGGACTTCGCCATAGCGGACCAGCAATACCTGTCTCATGGGAATCTATCTCCTTTTGAATCGCCTGAGCGTCGCGTGCAGCGTCCCGAGCTGCGCGGCGGCATAGCGGATTTCGTCGTCGGAAGTGTAGGGGGAGAGGCTGAAGCGCAGCGCCCATTCCGCCCTGTCGGGCGTGAGGCCCATCGCCAGCAGCACGGGGCTCACGCGCCGCTTCTTCGAGGAGCACGCCGAGCCGGTCGAGCAGTAGACGCCCGCGCCCTCGAGCGCGTGCAGCATGACCTCGCCGCGCACATCCGGGAAGCTCACGTTGAGGATGTGCGGCGCGCCCGACTCCACATCCGGTCCATTGAGCAGCGCGTCGGGCACGGCCTGCCTGATCAGCGCCCACAGCCGCCGCTTTTTTTCCATCAGCAGAGCGCCGAGCGCCGGAATGGCCTTCATTTCGACGGCCGCCTCGCGGAAGCCCGCGATGCCGGGCGTGTTTTCCGTGCCGGAGCGCAGCGCGCCCTCCTGGCCGCCGCCCAGCTGGCGGGGAACGAGCCGGACGCCGGGCCGCACGTACAGCGCGCCCACGCCTTTCGGCCCGTGGATCTTGTGCGCGCTCATGGTGTACAGGTCGATCTGCCGCGCGTCGAACGGCACGCGCAGGAAGCCCTGCACGCCGTCCACGTGGATGAGCGCCTCCGGGGCCTTTCTGCGCACCGCGCCGACCAGCCGGGGAATATCCGGCAGCGCGCCGGTCTCGTTGTTGACCTGCATGCAGCTGACCAGGGCGGGCGGGTCGTCGAGCGCCGCGTCGAGCTGCGCCCAGTCCGGCTGGCCCCGGCCGTCCACGCGCAGCACGGTCAGCCGGTGCCCAAGCGTCTCCAGGCGGCGGAAGGCCTCCAGCACCGAGGGATGCTCCACGGCGGACACGATCAGATGCCGGGCGCCGCGCATGGCCGACACCGATCCGATGACGGCCAGGTTGTTGGCCTCCGTGCCGCCCGAGGTGAACAATATGCCCTTTTGTTCGACAGAAAGGGCGCCTGCCAGTTCCTCGCGGCAGGCGCGCATGGCTTTTTCAGCGCTCAGCGCGGGCGCGTAGAGCGAAGAAGGATTGTAAAACCCCTCTCTCATACACCGCGCCATGGCCTCGATCACTCCGTCTGTCGGGCGGGTGGTCGCGCTGTTGTCGAGATATGCTTCCAAGGATACGAGCTCCTTTGATTCAGTGCAGATGGGAAACCGCCGAAAACGCGCGGGCCGGTCAGAACCGCGGCCCGACCTGCTGGCCGCCCTCGCCCTGCCAGACGCCGAACCTGAGATACGGCCTGAGCATGGCGAGCATTTCATCGGACAGCTCGAGGATGATCACGTGCTTGAGGTTTTCGTGCTTCTGGTTTTCCTTCTGGAAATAGAAATAGCTCAGATTGGCGCCGCGGTTGACGAACCAGTTGTGCTTTTTCACGCCGTTGTCGTTCATAAAGCGCTGGAAGCTCTGGTGCGTGACCATGCCGGCGGTCTCCACGTTCTTCATGCTCAGCGAGGTCATCAGGCGGCGGCGGCTGTTGCCGAACACCTTGCCGACGTCCAGGTCGCCGTTGGTGAAGGTGTAGTCGTATTCGATGCGCAGGTTGTCCTTTTTGAACCAGAGGAGCACCGCCAGGCCGCCGAAGACGACGAAATAGGCCACCGCGGAAACGGAGAACTGCAGCGCCATGAGACTGGAGAGCCCCATCATGGCGAGTATGCCGAACAGCACAATGGCAACCCAGCACAGGCCGTACAGTATGTTGCTGGGGGTCTTGTTGTATTTGGAAGCAACCTCTTCATGGAAATTATCCATAGCAACGTATCATCCTTTCCGCTTTCAGGGCACAGGGATCCGAATTATGCTCATTATATCATATCCTTGCCTGAGTGGCAAGGCCGGAAAGGGGAGAAACCGGGGCTTTTTGATGAAAAGATGGCGGAATGCGCCGCGCATGCCGCGCATATGATAGCATTGCGCGGTGGCGCGGGAGGGTTTGCGTATGGATGATGAGGCGGCGGGCGTGCTGGCGCTGCTGCCGACGCTGCGGGAGGGCTGGCCGGCGCTGCGACCCGGCTCGCTGAGGGAGATCAGGCTGCGGGCGGGCGCGCCGGTGCAGCTGATCGGGGAGGACGGCGAGTGGCTCTCTGAAAGCGCCGTGGACGCGGCGTGGATCGGCCGGGCGGCGGACGCCCTGGCGGCGCATTCGCTGTACGCGCGGGACGAGGAGCTCCGTCAGGGCTATCTGTCGCTGGCCGACGGAAGCCGGGCGGGCGTGTGCGGGCGGCTCGCGGCGGAGCGCGGGCAGATCGGGCGGATGACGGCCATCCGCTCTCTCTGCGTGCGCCTCGCGCGGGCCCGCCGGGGCTGCGCGGATCGGTGGATGCCCTGGCTGTACGAGGCGGGCCGGCCGCTGGGCGTGCTGGTCCTGAGCCCGCCGGGGCTCGGAAAGACGACGCTGCTGCGCGATATTGCGCGGCAGTTTTCGACGGGAACGGCGTGGGGGCGGGGCGTGTGCGTGGCCGTGGCCGACGAGCGGCGCGAGCTGTCCGGATCGGGCCACCTCGACCTGGGACCGCGCACAGACGTCATGGAGGACTGCCCGAAGGCCGGCGCCGTCGCCATGCTGGTGCGCGCCATGGCGCCGGACGTCATTGTCACCGACGAGCTGGGACAGGCCGCCGAGGCGGAGGCCCTGCTGGAGGCCGCGCGCTGCGGCGTGAAGCCGGCGGCCACGGCCCACGCGCGTGACCTCGACGCGGCGCGCGGCCGGCGCACGCTGAGCCGGCTGCTGAGCGCCGGCCTGTTCGAGCGGATCATCGTGCTGTCCGGCGGCGTCGGCCGCGTGGGGGGCATCTATGACGGAAGGGGAAAACAGCTGTACGGCGGGGAGGACGAACCATGGACGCAGGCATGAGACTGGCGGCGGCGCTGGCGCTGACGGCGGCGTGCGCCGGCCTGGGCTGGTCGGCGGCGCAGCGGCAGACGCGCCGCGTGAAGGCGCTGGAGGCGCTGAGGCGCGCGGTCAGCCGGCTGGAGGAGGATATGCTGGAAAAACGGCTGCCGCTCGGCGAGGCGCTGGCCGCCTCCGGGCACGCGCTGTTCGTGCGGGCGGCGCGCGCGGGGGACGGCCAGCCTCCGGGAGAAGCGCTGCGCGCGGCGGCGCGGGCGCTGAGCGCACGCGGCGGGCAGCTGGACAGCCTGACGCCCGCCGATATGGCGGCGATCGACCGGCTGGCCGGCGGGCTGGGCCGGGGCAGCGCCGAGCGGCAGCGGCTGCTGCTGGCGGAGACGGCGGAGGAGCTGGCGGCGCTTTCGGCGAACGCGGAAAAGCTGGCCGCCGAGAGGAACCGGCTGTACGTCTCGCTGGGCGCGTTGGGCGGACTGGCGCTGGCGGTCATGCTGGTGTGAGCGCGGGAGGTGTTGGCGTGACGGCGGATCTGGTGTTCCGGATAGCGGCCATCGGGCTGCTTACCTCGCTGCTGGCGCAGGTGCTGAAGAAGGCGGGGCGCGAGGAGATCGCCTCGCTGGCCTCGCTGGCCGGGCTGGTGATCGCGCTCCTGATGGTCGTCGACCTCATTCGCGAGTTCTTCGAAAGCGTGCGGACGATCTTCATGGTCTATTGACCTGCGCGCGTTTCCACCCCGCTTCAGGATTGTGGCCGGAGGGTTATGAGATGATTGTTCGTGCGGTGCTGGTCTGTGTGGCGGGCGCGCTGCTGGCCTCGCTGCTGGGGAAAAATCCCGAGCTGAGGATGGGCGTGGCGCTCGCGACGGGGCTGTGTGTGGCCGTGTTCTGCCTGGACGGGCTGGGCGAGGGCGTGAAGGCGCTTTCGGCGCTGAGCGCGCAGGCGGGGCTGAACGACGGGCACGCCGGCGCGATGATCCGGGCGACGGGCGTGGCGATGCTGGCGGAGTTCGGCGCGCAGCTGTGCCGCGACGCGGGCGAGAGCGCGCTGGCCGGGCGCGTGGAGCTGGCGGGCCGCGTGACGCTCACGGGCATCGCGCTGCCCATCCTGGCCGAGCTCACCACCCGGCTGGGGGAGCTGCTGGCATGAGGCGGGCGCTGGCGCTTATGCTGCTGGCGCTGCTGTGGTGCGTTCCGGCGCGCGCGGATGCGCTGCGGGAGGACATCGACCGGCTGCCCGTCGGAGCGCTGGAGGAATTCGCGCGGGAGAACGGCGTGCCGGTGGATGTGCGCGCGCTGCTGACCCGGCTGACGGCCGGCAGCGCGGCGGACGAGGCGCCGGCGCTCATCGAATCGCTGAAGGAGCTGCTGCTGCACGCGCTGCGGGAGGCGGTTCCGTCGCTGCTCGCCCTGACGGCCCCGGCGCTCCTGTGGGCGCTGGGCCGGCAGCTGACGGGCGGCGGGCGGCTGGGCGCGGCGAGCGAGCTGGTGTGCTGCCTGTCGGAGGCCAGCGCGCTGACGGCGCTGTTTTCCGTTCAGATGGCCCAGGCGCGCGCGTCGATCGGGCGCGTCGCCGATCTGATCGGGCGCTTTCATCCGGTGATGAGCGCGCTGCTGTCTGCCTCGGGCGCGGCGGGGCTGGCCGGACTGATGCGGCCGGCGGGCGCGCTGGCGGCCGGCCTGATCACCGACGTCATGACACGGACGGTGTTTTCCCTCAGCGCGGCGGCGGCCGTGCTGGCGGCGGCGGGCAATCTGAGCGACCGGCTGAAGCTCGAGGGGCTGTTCAGGCTGTGCAAAAGCGCGGCCAACTGGATCATGGGCGGCGCGACGACGCTGTTTCTGAGCCTGATGACGGCGGGCGGGCTGCTGGAGTCCGGGCGCGACGGCATGGCGATCCGCGCGGCGGAATACGCGGTGGACAATCTGCTGCCGGTCATCGGCGGGGATGTGGCCGACACGCTGGGCACGCTGGCCTCCGGCGCCTCGCTGCTGCGCGGCGCGGTGGGCGTCACGGGCACGGTGCTGCTCATCGGCGCGTGCGTCGGCCCCATGGCGCGCCTGCTCGCGGCGATTCTCAGCTGCCGGCTCGCGGCCGCGCTGGCCGAACCGGCGGCGGACGGCCCGCTGATCCGCTGCCTGCGCGGCTTTGCGGACGCCCTGCAGCTGCTGTTTGTGGCGCAGGCGGCGTGCGCGACGCTGTTTCTGGTGATCGCGGGCGCGGGCGCTGCGGCGGGCGGCGCGCTGCTCGCCGGCGGGTGAAGGGAGATGCGGATCGTGAAAGAGGGACTGATGCGGCTGACGGCGCTGGCGGCGCTGGCCGCGGTGGGCGACATGCTGGCGCCCGAGGGCGGCGCGCGGCGGGCGGTGCGCTTCATCGGCGGCCTTGCGGCGGCCTGCGTGCTGCTGGATATCGCGGAGGGCCTGGGCCGGCTGGCCGGATGGCGGCCGTGAGAGGGGGAGGCGCGCTGCGTGCTGGAAAAGCTGCGGGGAATGCGACACATGGAGCTGCTGCTCGCGCTGGCGGTCGTGGCGGTGTGCGCGCTGCTGCTGGGCGGCCGGGCGGGAAGCGACACGCTGGAGGCGCGCATGGAAAAGGCGCTCTCTCAGGTAGAGGGGGCGGGACGGGTGTGCGTGGTGCTGAGCCGGTCCGGGGAGAACGGGCCGGTGACCGGCGCGGTGATCGTGGCCGAGGGGGCGGACAGCGTGCGCGTGCTGCTCGAGCTGCAGCGTGCGGCCCGGGCGCTGCTCGCGCTGGAGCTTGATTGCATCGAGGTGCTGGACATGAAGGGAGCGGTGGCGGCGTCATGATGAACGGCGAGGCGTTTCACCGGCTGGCAGCGCGCGCGGCGCTGTTTCTGTCCGCGCTGTCGCTGGTCTCGGCCGGCCTGCTGTGGACGGAGGGCGGCGCGCCATCCGAACGGGAAGCGGTTCCGGCCGCGGCGCCGGCGGCGGCCATGTGGGAATTTCTGGGCGACCGGGACGCGCTGCGCGCGGCGGAGCTGGAGGAGCTGGCGGCCGTGGCGCGCGCTCCGGAGACGACGGAGGAGATCCGGGCCATGGCGCAGCGGCGCATGATGGATCTGCGGGCCTGGATGGAGCGGGAGGCGACGGTGGAGGCCGTGCTGTCCGCGCGCGGCTTCAGCCCGGCGCTGGTGACGATTCATGCCGATTCTGCCAACGTGCTGCTGGCTTCAGAGCGCGTCGACCAGGCGGAGGCGGCGGTGATTCTGGAGCTGGTGTCGCGGGAAACGGGCATCGCGGGCGGCAACATCAAGATCATTCCCGTGGGGTGACGAGCGCGGATTATGCGCCTTTCTGCATAGAGTTGCGGGCGCATTCATCCGCGCTTTGCGCGCTTTTCACGGAATCCACGCACGGCCCGCCTTGACATTTCGGCGCATTTGTGTATGATATATACATAATCGTATAAAATGGAGGTATGTATGAAACACTTCAGATTCACTCTGGCGCTCGTGCTGGCGCTCTGTCTCGCGGCGCTGAGCGCGCCGGCCGCCTCGGCCGAGAGCGCGGTCTACAGCCATCTGGGCGAGACGCTGCCCGACTTCTCCGTGGCCACCATCGACGGCGGCACCTTTACGCTGTCCGAGGCGCTGGCCGAAAAGGACATGGTGCTCATCAACCTGTGGGCCACCTGGTGCGGCCCCTGCCGGATGGAATTCCCCTACATGCAGCAGGCCTACGAGCTGTATGAGGACCGCGTCGCGGTCATCGCGCTGTCCGTCGAGCCGACCGATACCGACGAGGTGCTCGCCGCGTTTGCCGAGGAGAACGGCCTGACCTTCCAGATCGGCAGCGACGCGGGGGTCGGCCTGGGCGCGACGTTCGCCACCGTGGGCATTCCGACCACGCTGGCTGTCGACCGGTTCGGCGTCATTACCTTCATCGAGATCGGCTCCCAGCCGTCGACCGACAGCTTCACCCGCCTGTTCGACGCCTTTGTAGGCGACGGCTATACGGAAAGCCGGGTGCTCGGCGAGCTGCCGGCGTCCATGCCCGACGTCGACCCGGTCGACGAGGCCCTGCTGAACGCCGCGCTGAACGTGGAGGGCGGCGGGCTGGCCTTCCGCAACCCGGAGGATCCGTCCATCTGGCCCATGGTGCCCGCCGGGGATGCCGTTCGCAGCGCGCTGGTTTCCACCAACGGGGGAAAGCCTGAGAGCGCGTCCTCCGTCATGACCCGCGTGACCGCGGCCGAGGGCGACGTGCTGGCTTTCGAGTTCTTCACCTCGAGCGAACCCGCGGCCGACCTGCTGACCGTCAGTGTGGACGGCGCGGTCGTGAAGAGCTTCGGCGGCGAACACGACTGGACGGAATGGGGCGTCGCGCTGGAGGCGGGCGACCATGAGATTGCCTTCAGCTACGTCAAGGACGTCTATGCGGAGGTGGGCGACGACATCGCCATGATCGACAACGTGCGCGTCGTTTCCGGCGACGAGGCCGCGGCGATACTGGCCGCGCTGCCCGTCGCTCCCACGGCCGGGGAAACCGCGCTGGCGATACTCGACGGGGAGGCCCGCGAAATCGTCTTCGACGATCCAGACGGCCTTCTGGCCGCCTATTTCGCCTGCCAGAGCTACTGGATTGTGCCCTCCGGCGCCGTCGAGGTGCGCGTTGACGCCGCGGCCGACATTGATCCCGAAACCGCTTTCATCTACAGCAATTTCGACGGCTCCCAGGCGTTGCTGCCCGAAACCGTGAACGAAGACGGCACGGGCTACGGCGTGTCGACCGGCATCGACTCGATGGATACCACCGGTTACGCCTACACCAACCTGTACCTGTATCCGTCCGGCACGGTTGAGTCCATGGACGATCTGTTCGGCGTGATGCTCTTCGTGGACGAGGCCAACGTCAATTCGCTTGTACAGGAAATCGCCGGCCTTGAGGGCGTCGAGCTCAGCTGGCGCTACGCGGACGGCACGGAGCCCCTCACCATCGCCGCCGCCGGGGGCGATTCGCCGCTCAGCGAATACGCCGTGTACTTTGTCGATCAGGACGGCGCCCCCGTGCCCGGCTGCATCGTCAATTTCTGCACGGACGAGACCTGTGTGCCCGTCATCGCGGATGAAAACGGCGCGGCCGTGTTCTCGGGCGCGCCCTACGCCTATCACCTTCAGGTCATCAAGGTGCCCGAGGGCTATGAATTCGACACCGCGCAGGCGTTTTACGCGGAGGAGGACGGCGGCGAAATGACCTTCGTCGTGACCCGGAAGTAACGGCCAGAGGACGCGGGGACGGGCCGGGCGTCCGCCTGGGCGGGCGAGGCCCTCTCCGCCTTTTTATCCGGAGGGATTATGAACTGGAGCAAAGTGACGCGCATCGCCGCGGCGGTGCTTACGCTGGCGCTGGCCGCCGCGCTGTGCGCCGCCGTGCTGACCCTGTACGCGGCGGGGCAGGCCCGGCGCGCCCGGACGGGCTCGCTCACCGCGCCCGTCTTCACGCGGGAGGACGCCGCCGTTCAGCTGAGGCGCGTGAGCCCGCTCGCCGCGCTGTGGCTGGCCTCGCTGGTCGCCGCGGCCGCCGCCGGCGCGCCGGCCGGCCGGCGCGGAAGGCCGGCGCGTCAGGCGCGCCTGCGCATGCGGGGGCAGGAGGAGACGCCGCGCCGGAGGGCGCTGCGGGCGGCGCTGTACGCGGCGGCCGTCGCGCTGCTGGCTGCGGGCATCCTCAACGGGGGCCTGAACGACGTGCTCGTGAAGGCCGTCAATATTTGTACGGAGTGTATTGGCCTTGGGTAAGATCAGAACATGGTGGCGGCGCCGCCGCCCGACGACGCGGCGCCTCGTGCAGCTGTATGCGGCCGTGCTGTACAACGCGCACGTCCGGGGCTTTGTCGAGGGCAGAATCTATACCGGCCCCACGAAGGCGGTGTGCGTGCCCGGCCTGAACTGCTATTCCTGTCCGGGCGCGGTGGGCGCGTGCCCGCTGGGCGCGCTGCAGAACGCCATTGCCTCCTCGGCGAATCGCCCGGCGTTCTATGTGCTTGGCATGCTGATGCTGTTCGGGCTGACGCTGGGCCGCGTCATCTGCGGCTGGCTGTGCCCGGTGGGGCTCGTTCAGGAGCTGGCGCACCGGCTGCCTACGCCCAAGCTGGGGAAAAACCGCGCGACGCGCGCGCTGAGCCGGCTCAAATACGCGATCCTGGCCGTCTTCGTGGTTTTGATTCCGCTGTGGTATGCTTTCCGGCGCGTGCCGATGCCGGCTTTCTGCAAATACATCTGCCCGGCGGGCACGCTCGAGGGCGCGGTGGGCCTGCTCTCAAATCCCGTCAACGCGGATAAGTTCGGCATGCTCGGCATCCTGTTTACGGGCAAATTCATCATCATGACCGTCACGCTGGCCGCATGCGTGCTCGTCTATCGCGCGTTCTGCCGCTTCGTGTGTCCGCTGGGCGCGATCTACGGCCTGTTTGCGCGCATCGCGCTCGTCGGCGCGCGCGTCGACGAGGCGGCCTGCACGGGCTGCGGCGCGTGCGTGCGCGCCTGCCCGATGGACATCCGCCGCGTGGGCGACCACGAGTGCATTCACTGCGGGCTGTGCGTTTCCGCCTGCCCGGAGAAGGCCATCAGCCTGAGGGCCGGCCGGATCGTGCTGAAGGGACCGGCGGCGGCCGCCCCGAAGAGGAGGGAGACGCCGTGATTTCCGCCAGATTTTTCCGGTTCGTCCGCTGGGCCGCGCTCGTCGCGCTGTGTGCGGCGCTGGTCTGCTTCAACCTGCCGGACGGGACGACCGCCGCGCCGCCGGGCGGAGCGGCTGAAGGATCCCTGTCCGACGCGCCCGAGGGCCATGAGCCCGGCGAGCGGCTGCCGGACTTTGCGCTGACGCAGACAGACGGCGAGGCGTTTACGCTGAGCGCGCATCGCGGCCAGGTCGTCGTGATCAACCTGTGGGCGACGTGGTGCACGCCGTGCGTGAAGGAGCTGCCGCACTTCGACCGGCTGCAGCGGGAATACGGGGAGCGGGTGGCCGTGCTGGGCATTCATTCCGACCTGATCACCGACGACGTGCGCGGCTACCTGTCGAACTTCGACTACGGCATGGGCTTCGCCGTGGACGAGGGCGGCGGCGTGATCGCCTCGCTGGGCGGCTCCACGATGCTGCCGCAGACCGTCGTGCTGGATGGGCGCGGCGTCGTGACCTACAATCAGGTGGGCTCTCTCACCTACGAGGCGCTGGAGGAGCTCGTGAGCGCCGCCCTGGACGCCGGCGCGCCGAAGGAGCCGGGATGAGGCGGCCGGGTCAGCGCGAATCAATCGGACCGATAAATTAATGCCGTAGGGGTTTGCGCGCCCGGCCCTTTTCTGATATAATAGGTGTGACAACGAGGAGGTGCGATTCAGCATGAATGAAAATCTTCCGTCCAACGTGCAGATGGACGCCAATGAAAATGGCTCGGTCATATTCGCGACGGACGTGATTGCCACCATCGCCGGGCTCGCGGCCACCGAGGTCGAGGGCGTCGCCAGCATGGTCGGCACGTCGTCCGGCGGCGGTCTGGTCGATATCTTCACCCGCAAAAACCAGAATTCCAAGTCGCTGACCCGCGGCGTGCGCATCGACCTGGCCGAGAACAATTCCGTCAGCGTGCAGCTGACCATCATCGTGGACTACGGCTCGCCCATCCCCGAGGTCGCCGGCAACATTCAGGAAAACGTCAAAAAAGCCATAGAGACCATGAGCGGCCTGACGGTCACCAGCGTGAACGTGCACGTGTCCGGCGTGAGCTTCGAGCGCGAGCAGCGCACGGTGGCCGAGATCGAGCAGAAGCAGCGCCTGATGCTCCAGAAGCAGGAGGGCGAGGACAAGGCCGATCCGGCGGCGCAGCCCGACGCGAAGCCGAAGCAGGAGCCGGAGGCGCAGAGCGAAGCGCCCGCGCCTGAAGCGGCGGCGCCCGCAGAGGACGAGGACGAATACGTGCTCGACCTGGGCGACGACGAGCCCGGAGACGGGGCGGCCGAGGAGGCCGCTTCCGACGAAGAAGCCGCCGGGGACGGGGCAAAGAAGGACTGAGCGCGCTCCCGCGGCGGGAAGGTCGTTCCCTTCCTGTCCGCGAGCCAGGATGCCCGAACAGGAAAGCCGGAGGAGTGAGCGTCCATGAAACTGAATCGGTGGGACCGCCTGGGCGTCGCGGTTTTCGCGGCGCTCGGCATGGTGGTGCTTGCGTTTGTGTTTGCGTGCGCCGTCGCGCCCGAATTTGGCGCGCGCACAGGAGCCGCCTTCGCCCGGCTGGTTCAGGATCATGACGCGCTGCGCGCGGCGCTGGCCGTGGCGTGCCTCGCGCTGGCTGTGTTCATCTGCAGCCGGGCCTGGGGGCTGATCCGCGGGCGGGATGAGGAGAACGGGGCCGAGCCCATCGACCTGGCCGCGGGCGAGAGCGGCAGCGTGATGATGTCGCCCTCGGCGATGGAGACGATCGTGCGCCAGGCGGTCAGTCCGATCGAGGGCGTCGCCAGGGTGGGCGTCAGGCTGGCGGGCGGCGCGGACGCGCTGAACGTGGCGCTCGAAATGAGCGTAAAGCCGGGCACAAAGATACCCGATCTGGCCCGCACCGTGCGCGGCAGCGTGCGGCAGACCCTGGATGAGCTGACCGGCGTGAACGCGGCGGCCGTCACGCTGACAATTGTGGATATTGCGCCGGGCGCGGCGGTTCAGATTCCGGACAAAAAGGGCTGAACGGCGGGCGCGCGGCGGATCAGGCCGTCTCTCAACCGGGACGCGGCGATGATCGGGCCGGCGTGGTGAAGCACCGCGTCGGCGTTGTGTTGTCTATAGGGGAGGTCGTCCGGCGCGGACTGTGCGGCGGACAACCGGAGAGGATGGATTGGTATGGACAGAACGGGAGCCCGCGCGGCGGCCATGAAGCTGCTGTACGAGTGGGAGATGGGCGGCGACGGCGGCGAGGAAACCAGGCTCGGCATGCTGGACATCCGGCCCGGCGAGAGCGAGGCCGCCTACATGGACGCGCTGGTCGCGGGCGTGCAGGCGCACGTGGCGGAGCTGGACGGCATCGTGTCGAAATATGCCGTGGGCTGGCGGCCGGAGCGCATCAACCGGGTGGACCTGAGCATACTCCGCGTGGCCGTCTACGAGATCACGGTGGAGAAAATGCCCCCCGCCGTGGCGGTCAACGAGGCGCTGGAGCTGGCGCGCACCTACTCGACGCCCGAGGCCGTGTCGTTCATCAACGGCGTGCTGGGCAGCCTGATCAGGAGCCTGTGATGGACGTCGTGCTGGGACTGGATACCAGCTGCTACACCACCTCCTGCGCGCTCTCGGGCGGAGGGGGGCTGATCGGACAGCAGCGCCGCCTGCTCACGGTGGAAAAGGGCGGGCGCGGGCTGATGCAGTCCGAGGGCGTCTTTCAGCACGTCGGGCGGCTGCCCGCGCTCGTTGAGCGGCTGCTGGAGGAGGCGGGGCATCCCCGCGTCGCCGCGGTGTGCGCGAGCACGCGGCCGCGGCCGGTCGAGGGCTCGTACATGCCGGTGTTCACCGTGAGCGAGGGCTTCGGGCGAAGCATGGCCGCGGCGCTGAACGTGCCCTTCTTTGCGACGAGCCACCAGGAGGGCCACATCCGGGCGGCGATGGTCGACACCGCGCTCAGGCCGGAGGACAGCTTCCTGGCGCTGCACCTGTCCGGCGGCACGACGGAGATTGTGCGCGTCGCGCAGGGAAAGCTGGAATTGATCGGCGGTTCGAACGACCTGCATGCCGGCCAGTTTGTCGACCGGGTGGGCGTGCGGCTGGGCCTGCCGTTTCCGGCGGGGCCGGAGCTGGAGGCGCTGGCGCGCCGCGGCCGGGCGCAGGCGCGGCTGCCCATCTGGGTGCGTGGCAGCGAATGCAGCTTTTCGGGCAGCGAATCGGCGGCGCAGCGCCTGATCGACGCGGGCGGCATCTCGCCGGAGGACATGGCGGCCGAGGTGTATTCGTGCGTGGCGCGCGCCGTCGCGAAGACGCTGTGGAACGCCGCGCGGCAGACCGGCGAGAAAAAGCTGCTGCTGGCCGGCGGCGTGGCCTCGTCCGCGCTGCTGAGGGCGCTTCTGCCCGACCGCATGCGGCGTCTGGGCGCGGACGTGGCGCTCAGCTGGGGCCGGCCCGAGCTGTCGGGCGACAACGCGGCGGGCGTGGCGCTGATCGGATATGAAAAACTGACGGAGGGAAAGACGCATGGCGAGGCTGATTGACGGCAAGGCCATTGCCGCGGATGTGCGCGCGCAGGCGGCGCGGCGCGCCGCGGAGCTCAGGGAAAAGGGCGTGGAGCCCGCGCTGGCCGTGATCCTGGTTGGAGAGGACCCCGCGTCGAAGATCTATGTGCGCAACAAGGCGCGCGCGTGCAGGGAGTGCGGCATCCGCTCGGAGGTCGTGCGCCTGCCCGCGGACGCCACGCAGGCCGCGCTCATGGCGGAGATCGACCGCATCAACCGGGACGAGCGCATTCACGGGCTGCTCATCCAGCTGCCGCTGCCCGCGCACCTTGACGCGGAGGCGGCGCTGGCCGCCGTCGACTGGAAGAAGGACGTGGACGGCTTTCACCGCATGAACGCGGGCGCGCTGCTGAACGGCACGCCCACGGTGCTGCCGTGCACGCCGGCCGGCTGCATGGAGCTGCTGCGCCGCGCCGGCGTGGCGCTGGACGGCGCGCAGGCGGTCGTCATCGGGCGCAGCAGCATCGTGGGCAAACCCATGGCGCTGCTGCTCATGCAGGCCAACTGCACGGTTACGGTGTGCCATTCGCACACCCGGAACCTGGCGGACGTCGTGCGGCGCGCGGACATCGTGGTCGCCGCCATCGGCAGGCCGCGTTTCATCACCGCCGATATGATCAGGGAGGGCGCGGCGGTCATCGACGTGGGCATCAACAGGATGGAGGACGGCTCGCTGTGCGGCGACGTGGACTTCGACGCGGTGTGCGAAAAGGCGTCGTGCATCACGCCGGTGCCCGGAGGCGTGGGCCCCATGACCATCGCCATGCTGATGCGCAACACGGTGCAGGCCGCGGAAAAATATGCAGAGTGACTGGACGCTGAGCGTCTCGCAGCTCAACGAATACGTGCGCCGGTCGCTGGCCGGCGACCCCATGCTCCAGCACATCCGTGTGAGCGGGGAGCTGTCCGGCGTCAGGCGGCATGTCAGCGGGCATCTCTACTTCACGCTGAAGGACGAGGCCGCGCGCGTGCAGTGCGTCATGTTCCGCTCGGCGGCGCAGAGCCTGGCGTTTGCGCCGGCGGACGGCATGCGCGTCGTGGTGCGCGGCTCGGCGGCGCTCTATGCGGCCGCGGGCGCGTTTCAGCTGTATGTGGACGCCGTCGAGCGGCAGGGCGTGGGCGAATTGTACCTGCGCTTTGAGGCGCTCAAGCGCCGGCTGAGCGAGGAGGGTCTGTTCGATCCGGCGCTCAAGCGGGCGGTTCCGCTTCTGCCGCGCACGGTCGGCGTCGTGACCTCGCGCGCCGGGGCGGTGCTCAGGGATATCGCGCAGGTGGCGCGGCGGCGCGATCCGAACGTGCGGATCCTGCTGGCTCCGGCCGCCGTGCAGGGCGCCGGCGCGGCGGAGGAAATCGCGCGCGCCATCGCGCTGTTGAACCGGCAGGGCGAGGCGGACGTCATACTATGCGGGCGGGGCGGCGGTTCGCTGGAGGATCTGTGGCCGTTTAACGAGGAGGTCGTCGCGCGGGCCATTCGCGCCTCGCGCATTCCGGTGATTTCCTGCGTGGGCCATGAGACCGACTTCACCATCGCCGATTTCGCCGCGGATCTGCGTGCGCCCACGCCCTCGGCGGCGGCCGAGCTGGCCGTGCCGGAGGTGCGGGCGCTCAGGGAACAGATCGGCGACATGACTGAGCGCGGCGCGCGGGCGATTCGCGCCCGCCTGGCGCTGGCGCGGGAGCGGCTGTCCCGGCTGTCGGCCTCGCCGGCGCTCGCCATGCCGCGCCGGCTGATGATCGCGGAGCGCCGGAATGCGCTGGCGGCGCAGCTGGCCCGCCTCGAGCGGGCGGCCCGGCGCCTGACGGCGGACGGGCAGCGCCGGCTTGACAGGCAGACCGCGCGGCTCGCGGGCGTGCCCGCGCGGCTGATCGCAGGGCGGCGTCAGGGCTTCGAGGGCCTCGAGGCCCGGCTGACGCGCTCGGGCGGCCAGCTGACGCTGCGCGCCCATGCCCGCCTGGCGATGCTCCTGCGCGCGCTGGAGGCGGTCAATCCGGGCGCCGTGCTCAACCGGGGCTATGCCCTGATCCGCCGGGACGGCGAGGCGGTTTCTTCGGTCTCGGCGCTGCGCGAGGGCGATCTGATCGACATCAGGATGCGGGACGGCGGCGCGCGGGCGCGCGTGCTGGATGCGGACAAGGAGACACAGTGATATGGCGAAGGCGTTTTCATTTGAATCGGGGATGAACGAGCTCGAGGCGCTGGTAGAGGCGCTCGAGCGGGGAGAGCTCAGCCTGGAGGAATCGTTCAGGGCCTATGAAAAGGGCGTCAAGCTGGCCGCCCAGCTCAAGGACGTGCTGGATCAGGGCGACCAGCGCATCCTGGCGCTGACGGAGAGCCTGTCAAAGACCGACATAACCGACGAGGTGACGAGGGAATGACCCTGAGGGAATACGCGGCCGTCGTCGAAGAAAAGCTGGACGAGCTGCTGCCGGAGGCGGATAAAAGGACGCCCGAAATCGGCGAGGTGCCCTGGCTCCTGCAGAACGCCATGCGCTACAGCGTCATGGCGGGCGGCAAGCGCCTGCGCCCCGCCATGCTGCTGGCCTGCGCGGACATGCTGGGCGCGGCGCGCGGCGAGGCGATGCTGCCCGCCTGCGCGCTGGAGCTGATTCACACCTATTCGCTCGTTCACGACGACCTGCCCGGCATGGACAACGACACGCTGCGCCGCGGCCGGCCGACGAACCACGTGGTGTTCGGCGAGGGTCAGGCCATCCTCGCGGGCGACGGCCTGCTGAGCCTGGCCATGGAACTGCTGATCGAAAACGCCATGGCGCATCCGGCCAATTACGCGGGCGAAGTACTGGCGATGAACGAGATCATCCGCGGCGCGGGCGTGAGCGGCATGGTGGCGGGGCAGTGCATGGACCTGTACTGCGAGCGCGAGGGCGCAGGCGGCGAGGCGCTGCTGACCTATATCCACATGAACAAGACCGCGCGGATGCTGATTTCCCCGCTGCGGGCGGCGGCCGCCCTGGCCGGGCTGGCGCCGGACAGCGAGGAGACGCGGGCGCTGACCGCCTACGGCGTGAAGTTCGGCCTGCTGTTCCAGGCGGTGGACGACATACTGGACGTGGTGGGCGACGAGAAGACGCTGGGCAAAAGCGTCGGCAAGGACGCCGGGAGCGGCAAGCTGACCTATGCGACGCTTTACGGCCTCGACGGCGCGCGGACGCGGGCGGATCGCCTGGCGCAGGAGGCGCGGGACAGCCTCGCGCTCTTCGGCGACAGGGCCGCGTTCTTTCACGGGCTGCTGGACAGCATGGCCCACCGGGTCAGCTGACGCGGGGCGTTTATCGCCGAAAAGCGGGGCGAAACGCCTGCCCGGGCAGGGGCAGATGAGGGAAGCGTGCCCTGGCGAAAGGGCATGGGAGTGATACGATGACGGTCGTCAGACAACTGCTGGAAAACCGAATCCTGTGGATCGGCGTGCTGAGCTGGTTCGTGGCGCAGAGCCTGAAGGTCATCCTGACGCTGATCGTGGAGAAGCGGCTGGACTGGAGCCGGATGACGGGCCTGGGCGGCATGCCCAGCTCGCACACCTCGGTGGTGGTGAGCATCGCGGTGGCCGTGGGCATTCGCATGGGCTTCAACAGCGCGCTGTTCGCCATCGGTGCGGCGTTGGCGCTCATCACCATGACGGACGCCATGGGCGTGCGGCGGCAGGCCGGCAAGCAGGCGGCGGTGCTCAACCGCGTGGTGCAGGAGCTGGTCGAGAACGGCGGCGACCTGCCCGAGGAAACGCTCAAGGAGCTGCTGGGCCACACGCCGCTGCAGGTCTTTGTGGGCGGGCTGCTGGGCCTGGTGATCGCGATCATCGCGGCAAGGGGATAGGATTCCGCCGGGAATCGCGGGGCGAAGGAGTTCCCGGCGCATACGTTGGAGAATGAGACATGCTTGAGACAATTCAGTCGCCGCAGGATCTGAAGAAGCTGTCCGTGAGAGAGCTGGAAAGCCTTGCGGCGGAGATCCGCGCACTGCTTGTGGAGACGGTGATGCGCCAGGGCGGGCATCTCGCCTCGAATCTGGGGGTTGTCGAGCTGACGCTGGCGCTCGACTACGTTTTTAACCCGCCTGAGGACAAGATCGTCTTCGACGTCGGCCATCAGGCATATGTCCACAAGATCCTGACCGGACGGCGGGCGGCGTTTGCGCATCTGCGCGAGCGCGGCGGGCTGTCCGGCTTTCCGCGCATCAGCGAAAGCGATTACGACGCCTTCCCGGCCGGCCACGCCTCGACGTCGATTTCCGCGGCGCTGGGCATGGCGCGCGCACGCGACCTGATGGGCGACCGGCATGCCGTGGTGGCGGTGCTGGGCGACGGCGCGCTCACGGGCGGCATGTGCTACGAGGCGCTCAACGACGCGGGCAGCAGCCGGACGCCGCTGATCGTGATCCTGAACGACAACGAGATGTCCATTTCGCGCAACGTCGGCGCGCTGTCGGCTCACCTGACGCGTATGCGCCAGGGCCGGATTTACGGCCGCGCGCGCAGGGCGGTCAAGCACGGGCTGGGCCGCCTGCCGGGCGTGGGCCGGCCGGTCCTGCGGGCCGTCACCAAGGCCGTGGCTTCGGTCAAGAGGCTGGTGCTGGGCGAGCATTTCTTTGAGGCGCTGGGCGTGCGCTATCTCGGCCCGATCGACGGCCATGACCTGAAGACGCTCATTTCGGTGCTGAAGAAGGTCGCCCAGAGCGACGAGCCGGTGCTGCTGCACGTGGTCACGCAAAAGGGACGCGGCTATGGCGCGGCCGAGGACGCGCCGGAGCGCTATCACGGCGTGTCGCCGGAGGGCGCGAAGGGAAGCGCGAGCGTCCCGAATGGGAAAATCGCCGTGGGCGAGCTCATCGAACTCGCCGAGAAGGACATCCGCGTGACGGCGCTGACGGCGGCCATGCCGGTGGGCACCGGCCTGAGCGAATTTGCGCGGCGCTTTCCGGAGCGCTTCTTCGACGCGGGCATCGCAGAGGAGCACATGGTCACCATGGCGGCGGGCATGGCGGCGGCCGGCCTGAAGCCGTATGTGGCGGTGTACTCCACCTTTCTGCAGCGCGCTTACGACCAGCTCGTCCAGGACGTGTGCCTGGAGGAGCTGCCGGTGACGCTGCTCATCGACCGGAGCGGCCTGGTGGGGCCGGATGGCGCGACGCATCAGGGCGTGTTCGACCTGAGCTATCTGCGGCAGATGCCGAACATGGTGGTGGCGTCCCCCCGCGATGTGCGCCAGCTCAAGCGGCTGATCCAGCTGAGCGCCTCGGTCGACGGGCCGATGGCCATCCGCTACGCGCGCGAGGGCGACGACATGGGCGCGAACCTGCGCGACCGGGAGCCGCTGAGCCTGGGCCGATGGGAGGAGCTCATCGGCGGGGAGGACGTGGAGATTCTCGCGGTGGGGCGGATGGTGCGCGTGGCGCTGAACGCCTCGGTGGAGCTGGTGCAGCGAAACATCTCCTGCGGCGTCGTGGACGCGCGCTTCATCAAGCCCCTGGACGAAGCGCTGCTGCGCGATGCGGCGCGGCGGCACAGGCTCCTGGTCACGCTGGAGGACAACGTGCTTGCCGGCGGCTTCGGCTCGGCGGTGAACGAGAAGCTGGCGGCCTGGGGCCTGCGCGCGGATGTGCTGAATCTGGGCGTGCCGGACCGGTTCATCGAGCAGGGCAGCGTGAGCGAGCAGATGGAGGACTGCGGCCTGACGCCCTCAGCCGTGGCCGAGGCCGTCGCCAAACGGTGTAATTCCTCTTTTTGACTGTATATTTAACAAAAATATGAAATTCTGCGCAAAGCATTTGCCAGCCGGAATCTGTGTGGTATAATGCGAAGTGAGGGTTGTTCGGAAGCGAAGAAGCGCGGCGGGCCGGACGGAATATACATCGGCGGGAATTCCCGCGGTCCGGCGGGGATGCGGCGCCGGTCCGCTGAAAATATACGGAGCGAAGGATGGATGATATTTATGAAGGCAATGCGGCATGCAATGATCCTGCAGCTGATCGACACCATGGATATCGACACCCAGGAGATGCTGGCGGAGCAGCTGCTGGCGCGCGGCATCAGGGTGACGCAGGCGACGATCTCCCGCGACATCAAGGAACTGAGGCTGATCAAGGTTCTTTCGGACCATGGCACTTATAAATATGCGACGGCGGAGCGCTCCGAGAAGAGCATCTCCGATCGCATGATCCGCATTTTTTCCGAGTCGGTCGTCTCGATGATCGAGGCGGAAAATCTGATTGTCATCAAGACCCTGCCCGCGAGCGCGAATGTGGCCGCGGAGGCCATCGACGGCCTGAACTGGAGCGAAATCGCCGGCACGCTGGCCGGGGAAAACAGCATCTTCGTGGCGCTGAAATCGCGTGACATGGTTCCCACCGTGCTCGCCCGTTTCCGCACGATGATGAAATAGAAAACAGGGCGGCCCCCGCGTTTCCGGCAGGGCCGCCGCCATTTTCATAATGAATGCCGAGGTGCCTCATGCTTTTGGAGCTGAACATACGCAATATTGCGCTGATCGAACGCCTGCGCATCGAATTTCACGCGGGGCTGAACGTGCTCACGGGCGAGACCGGCGCGGGCAAATCGATCGTGATCGATTCGGTGAACCTTGCGCTGGGCGGCCGGGCGGACCGCGAGCTGATCCGCACCGGCGCGGACCGGGCGTCCGTGCAGGCCGTGTTCGACGTGCGCGGGGACGGGCGCGTGTCCGCCCTGCTGGACGAGTGGGGCATGGAGGCCGAGGACGGCTACCTGACGGTGGGGCGCGAGCTGTCGGCGGGCGGACGGAACCTCTGCCGCGTCGGCGGCGAGGTGGCGACGCTGGCCCAGCTCAGGCAGCTGACGGCCCTGCTGGTCGAGCTGCACGGACAGCACGAGCATCAGGAGCTGATGAGCGCGTCACGGCATATGGCCATTCTGGACGCCTTCGGCGACGCGCATCACAGGGCGCTGATGGGGCGCGTCGCCTCTCTGTATGAGGAGTACATGGGCGTGAAGGCCGAGCTGGACGCGCTGTCCGCGGAGCTGCGGGAGCGCGCATTCACGGTGGAGGTGCTCGAACGGCAGCTGGAGGAGATCCGCGCGCTGAAAATCAGGGAAGGCGAGGACGAAAAGCTGGAACAGCAGTTTCGCCTGATGGAAAACGCGGAGAAGATTTCCAGCAGCGTTGAGAAGGCGTATCATCTGGTGTACGCGGGCAGCGAGCGCGCGCCCAGCGTGCAGGAGGCGCTGCGCAGGGCCGCGGCGGCCATGTCCTCCATCGCGGACATCGACGAGCGCTTTGCCGAGATGAGCCGCCGGCTGGACGAGATGTTCTACGCCGCGCAGGACGCCGGCTACGAGCTGCAGGACATGGCGGAGGGGCTGGACTTCGACCCGGCCGCCTTCGACCGCATCGGCGCGCGGCTGGACGCGCTGAAAAAGCTGAAGGACCGGTATGGGCCGACGCTGAAGGACGTGATCGCCTTCCGCGACGCGTCGGAGCGGCGCCTCGAGACGCTCCGTCAGGGCGACGAGCGCATGGCGGAGCTGAAGGACAGGCTGGCGGACGCCGACCGGCGGATGATGGCGGCGTGCGTCGAGCTGACGGCGTCCCGCCGCGTGCTGGCCTCGGCGTTTGAGAAAAACGTGACCGGCCAGCTGGCGGAGCTGGGCATGGGCAAGGTGCGCTTTCAGACGCGCTTCCTCATCCCGGAGCAGGACAAGCGGCGCCTGAGTCCGCAGGGCGCGGATCAGGTGGAGTTTCTCATTTCGCCCAATCCCGGCGAGCCGCTGAAGCCGCTGAGCACCACGGCCTCGGGTGGCGAGCTCTCGCGCGTGATGCTGGCCGTCAAGGCCGTCATGGCTGAGCGCGAGCAGGTGGGCACGATGATCTTCGATGAAATTGACACCGGCGTGAGCGGCCGCATGGCGCAGGTGGTGGGCGAAAAGATGAGCGGCATCGCGCGGCATCGCCAGGTGATCGCCGTGAGCCATCTGCCCCAGATCGCGGCGCTGGGCGACGCGCATTATCTGGTGGAAAAGAGCGTGTCGGGCGGCCGGACCGGCTCGAGCGTGCGCCTGCTGGACGACGAGGGCCGCGTGATGGAGCTCGCCCGCATGGTGGGCGGCGCGGGCGACCCGGAGAGCGGCATCCACCACGCGCGCAACATGCTGGCCGCGGCGAAGGCGCTGAAGGGCGCGGACGGATTGCAGAGAGCGGAGGAATGAGCCATGAGCCGACTGGACAGCGCCATCGCGCGCATTGATGATGTCAGGGGCGGAAGCATGTGGGATCGCCTGCGCAGCGAGCTGCGCTATGCGCGCAGGGTGTCGCAGGCGCAGGGCGGCCGGCATGAGGCGCTGGTCTTGAACGCCGCGGAGCTGGTGCGGCAGGCCGCGTCGCAGGACGGCGCGGTGACCGACGCGAAGGCGCTCGAAATTGAGAAGACGCTCATGCCGATGCAGGCCGACTGCAAAAAGTACAGGCTGATGATCTGCGGCCACGCGCACATCGACATGAACTGGATGTGGCGCTATGACGAGACGGTGCAGATCACGCTGGATACCTTCCGCACGGTGCTGAACCTGATGGAGGAATTCCCGCAGTTCACCTTCTCGCAGTCGCAGGCGTCGGTCTACAGCATCACGGCGGAGTTTGCGCCGGACATGCTGGAGGAGATCTGCCGGCGCGCGCGGGAGGGGCGCTGGGAGGTGACCGCGTCCACGTGGGTGGAGGCGGACCGCAACATGCCCAACGCCGAGTCGACGGCGCGGCATCATCTCTACACGGCGGGCTTTCTGAAGAAGCTGGGCCTGACGCCCTCGGCGGTGGATTTTGAGCCGGATACCTTCGGCCATCATCAGAATACGCCGGAGCTGCTGAATCAGGCCGGCGTGAAGTATTACTACCACTGCCGCGGCCTGGACGGCCAGACGCTGTACCGCTGGCGCGCGCCCTCCGGCGCGGAGGTGCTGGCCTATTGCGAGCCGTTCTGGTACAACGGCGCGGTTGACGGCGATTTCGCGCAGTATGCGCCGGAATTCTGCGAGAGGTTTGGCGTGGAATATGCGCTGCGCGTCTACGGCGTGGGCGACCACGGCGGCGGGCCGACCCGCCGCGACATCCTGCGCACCCTTGACATGCAGACCTGGCCCATCTACGCGTCCATTGAATTCGGCACATTCCATAAGTTCTTTGAGAGCGCGGCGCGGGCCGCGGGGGACGTGCCCGTCGTGGACCGAGAGCTGAACCCGCTGTTCCTGGGCTGCTACACCACGCAGACCCGCATCAAAAAGGGCAATCGCTACGCGGAGCGCATCCTCGCGGAGGCCGAGCAGCTGAACGCCTTCGCCGCCCGCGCGGCCGACGCGCCGTATCGCACGGACAAATTCGAGGAGGGCTGGCGGCACGTGCTGTTCAACCAGTTCCACGACATCCTGCCCGGCTCCGGCGTGACCGATACCCGCGAATACGCGATGGGCCGGTATCAGCAGGCCTATGCCATCGCCAACAGCGCCCGGCGCGCCGGCATGAAGGCCATTGCGGACGACGTCGACACGTCGTTCATCCACGCCCGGCCGTTCGGCGCCGACACCAGCATGGGCGCGGGCGTGGGCTATCGCGTCGAAGAGACGGTCGACCCCGCGCCGGTCGAATTCGGACACGGCCGGACACGCGTCTTCCACCTGTTCAACAGCTGCGCCTTCGACCGGGACGAGGCCGTTGAGCTGACCGTGTGGGATCTGAAGGCGGACGGGGCCCGCCTCGCGGCGCGGGATGCCCGGGGAAGGGCGCTGCCCTTTCAGGTTATCGAGAGCGGGCACAGCGCGTACTGGGGGCATGACTTCACGCGGATCATGGTGAAGGCGGCCGTGCCCGCGATGGGCTACGCCACCTGTGTGATCGAGCCGGAGGAAGACGTTGACGAGCCCATCGGCGTGTTCCATGAGCGGCGCGTGGAGCATGACGAGGACTGGAGCATCGAGAACGACCGGCTCATGGCCGACTGCGATCCGGCGGCGCACGACGGCGCGATCGTGCTGACGGAAAAGGCGACGGGCGAGATGCACCTGATCGACGGCTTCCACTACGTGGTGGGAGACGGCGCGCGCGGCATGACGGCCTGGATCTCGGGAGATCCGGTGAGCGACGAGCGCCTGACGCGCATCCGCATGAAGCGCACCGTGAGCGGCCCTCTGTACAACGAGCTGGAGATGCGCGCGCGCTTTGGCCAGGCGTCCGAGATCGTCTGCACGATCGGGCTGCGCGCCGGCGCGGCGCGGCTGGACATATGCGCGAAGGTGCGCTGGCTGGAACCCGGCGACCGCGATGAGAAGCTCATGCCCGAGCTGAGATTCCGCGTGATGGCCGACGAGACGGACGCCGCGGAGTATCTCTACGACATACCCGGCGGTGTGCTGCGCCGCGCGGCGTCCGCGCAGGAGCTGCCCGGGCTGCGGTTCATCGCCAGCGGCCGGCTGGCGCTCATGAGCGACAGCAAGTACGGCTATCGCGGCGAGGTGGGCTGGCTGGGCGCCACGCTCATCCGCAGCGCCTACGATCCGGACGAGTATCCCGAGCTGGGCGTTCATACCTTCGCGCTCAGCGTGGGCCTGGCCGAGTCGGACGAGCCGGCGAGCCTGATCCGCATGGCGCAGGCCTTCCAGAGCCGGCTGGTGAGCGTGACGAATACGGTGCACCCCGGCTCGCTGCCGACGGAAAAGAGCTTCGCCAGGCTGGAAAAGGGCTCGGTGGAGCTGTACGCGGTGAAGCAGGCGGAGGACGGCGACGGGCTGGTTCTGCGCGGCATGGAGCTGACCGGGGACGGGAAGGATGTCGTCATCGCGCTGGACGGCGCGGCGAGCGCGGCGCTGTGCGATACGCACGAGAGGCCCCTGCGTCCGTTGACGGTTGAGAATGGGCGGATCCGGTTCGACGCGCGGCCGTACGGGCTGTTTGCGATCCGGGTGAAATGACGCTGTTTCCGCCGCTCTTTGTTAAAAGCGCGTTCACCCGTTGACAGATCAGCCGGCGGCGGTTATAATAGTCAGGTAAAGCAGAAGTCACCGCTTCTCACCCGGCGGCCCAGGCCAGCCGTGGTTGCCCATATCAATCAGCCCGTTCGGGCATGGGTTTGTGTGTCAGCGTGAGAGGGGGTGTGTCTGCCCGCTCTCATTTTTTTCATCCAGACATCATCAAGGAGGGATTGAAGATTAGCACCAACGATCTTATGATTAATGAAGAGATTCGCGACCGCGAGGTGCGCGTGATCGATCAGAACGGCGAGCAGCTGGGCATCATGGGCACGGCCGCTGCGCTGGAGCTGGCGGAGGAAAGGCAGCTGGATCTGGTGAAGATCGCGCCGCAGGCCAAGCCGCCGGTCTGCAAGATCATGGACTACGGGAAGTATCGCTTCGAGCAGTCCAAGCGCGAACGCGAGATGCGCAAGAATCAGAAGGTCATTGTCATCAAGGAGGTTCAGCTGTCGGCCACCATCGAAGAGCACGATATCGACGTGAAGTTCAGGGCCGCGGAAAAGTTCCTGAAGGATGGCAATAAGGTCAAGGTGTCGATTCGCTTCCGTGGTCGTCAGATCGCGCATTCCGAGATTGGTCTGGACGTCATGAAAGACTTTGCAGAGCGATGCAGGGACGTTGCCGTGCTGGAGCGCAAGCCGATTATGGAAGGCCGCAACATGACAATGGTTCTTGCGCCGAAGGAATAATACGCTCATTACGAGAGGAGGATGTTTCCATGCCCAAGCAAAAGACGCATCGCGGCGCAGCCAAGCGCCTGTCGATCACCAAGACCGGCAAGGTGAAGCGCGCGCAGGCTTATAAAAGCCATATCCTGACCAAGAAGCCGACCAAGCGCACCCGCAACCTGCGCAAGGCCGCCTATGTGTTCAAGACCGAAGCCAAGACCATGAAGAAACTCATTCCGTATAAGTAAGGAGGCGAAACCACCATGGCAAGAGTGAAGAGGGCTGTCAACGCGCTGAAGAAGCGTCGCAAGATTTTCAAGCAGGCCAAGGGCTATTTCGGGGCGAAGAGCAAGCAGTATCGCGCCGCCAGTGAGCAGGTTCGCCGCTCCCTGCGTTACGCATACATCGGCCGCAAGCTGAAGAAGAGGGATTTCCGCCGTCTGTGGATCGCGCGCATCAACGCCGCCGCCCGCATCAACGGCACCAGCTATTCCAGGCTGATCAACGGCCTGAAGGTCGCCGGCGTCGTCATCGATCGCAAGATGCTGTCCGACATCGCCATCAACGACGCCGCCGCGTTCGCCAAACTGTGCGAAACCGCGAAGGCCGCGAAGTGATTGAAGCTCTGTTTATCATGAAAGCGCTTTTCCGCAAGGGAGGGCGCTTTTTCCGCGCTTCGCCGGCAGGGGGAGACGGGCCGCGTTCCATGCCGCGCGGGCAGCCGGGCCGGAAATGCTGCAAATTTTGTGATGGACTTTTCTTCCCGGAGGGATTATACTAATCTCTGCCTGAAGGCATGAGGCCCTGCGCGCCTTCAGGCAGAAATCGGTATGGCGATAGACGCACAGACCATCCACGGGAGGGGAATGTCCATGTCACTGAATCCGCAGGTCAGGATGCTTCATCTGATGAAGGACGTCAGGCCGTCGCTGCGCATGGCGCCGGGCGGCGATTTTGCCGCCTGGCAGGAGAAGGCGCGCCGGCGCCTCAATGAACGGCTGGGTTTGCCGCTTGAACGGACTGAGCCCAATTTCCGCGTCGAGTGGACCAACGACGAAAACCCGGACTATACCGAAACGCGCTTCCTCTTTGCCAGCGAGCCGGAGGTGGACGTGATCGGCCATCTGCTGCTGCCGAAGAAGGCGCCGCGGGAAAAACTGCCGCTCGTCATCTGCCTGCAGGGGCATTCGAAGGGCGTTCACATTTCGCTGGGCCGTCCGGTCTATCCGGGCGATGAGGAGACCATCAACGGCGGAGACCGCGACTTTGCGCGGCAGATCGTCGCGCGCGGGCAGGCGGCGCTGGCGCTGGAGCAGCGCGGCTTCGGCGAACGCGGCGGCACCGAGAAGGGCCCGGCCTGCTATCAGCCCGCCGTGCAGGCGTTGCTGATGGGCAGGACGCTCATCGGCCAGCGCTGCTGGGACATATCCCGCGCCATCGACGTGGTGGGCGGGCGCTTCCCGCAGCTGGACATGACGCGCGTCGCCATCATGGGCAACTCGGGCGGCGGCACGGCCACCATCTACGCCGCGGCGTTGGACGAACGCATCGGCGCGGCCATGCCCTCCTGCGCGTTCTGCGGCTATCTTCCCTCCATCGGCGCGCAGTATCACTGCCTGTGCAACTACATTCCCGGCATCATGAACGACTTCGACATGGGCGATCTGGCCGGCCTCATCGCGCCGCGGCCCCTGATCGTGGTGAACGGCAGGGACGACGGCATCTTCCCGCTCGATTCCGCGAAGGAGCAGGCGGACGTGGCCCGCATGTACTACGCCGCGGCCGGCGCGCCGGACAAATTCGAGCACGTCGTCGGGCCGGCGGGGCACCGCTTCTACGCGGCGCTGGGCTGGCCCGTGTTTGACCGGCTCACGGGCTGGAAGGAGGCGCTGTAGCGTGCGCGTCGTATTGTGCGGCGATTTCGTGCCCACCGCGGCCACCGTCCCGGCCTTCGAGGCGGGGGATGCCGCGGCCCTGCTGGGCGATACGCTTTCCGTCATCCGGAAGGCGGACTTCGCCGTGGCCAACCTCGAATGCGCGCTGACGGACCGGGACACGCCCATCCGCAAGTGCGGCCCAAACCTGAAGGGCCGGCCGGCGTACGCGCGCGTGATCGCCGCAGCCGGCTTCACGCATCTGGGACTCTCCAACAACCACGTGTGGGATTTCGGCGCGCAGGGCCTGCGGGATACGGTGGACGCGGTGCGGGCGGCGGGCATGACGGGCTTCGGCTACGGAGAGAACGACCGGGATTCGAGAAAGCCGCTGTTCATTGAAAAGGCCGGGCGGAAGCTGGCGATTGTGGCGGTGTGCGAGCATGAGTACAGCTATGCGCTGCCCGATCAGATCGGCGCCAATCCGTTCGATCCCTTCGACACGATGGAGGACATCGCGGAGGCGAAAAGGGCCGCCGACTGGGTGGCGGTGATGTATCACGGCGGCAAGGAGCAGTGCGAGTATCCGTCGCCGCGGCTGAGGAAGGCCTGCCATGCCATGGCGCGCGCCGGCGCGGACCTGATCCTCTGCCAGCACAGCCACTGCATCGGCTGTCATGAAACCTGGCGCGGCGCGCAGATCGTGTACGGCCAGGGCAACTTCAACTTTGTGGGCCACAGCGATCATCCGCACTGGCACAGCGGCCTGATGCTGGACGTGCAGTTCGGCGAGGGCGTCGAGGTGGCCTGGCTGCCCGTTGTGGCGGGCGAGGGCGGCGTCTCGCTGGCGCAGGGCGGCGAAAAGGCGCAGATTCTCGCGGATTTTGAAGCGAGAAGCCGTGTCCTGCAGGACGAAGGGGCGTGGCTGGCCGCGTGGGAGGCGTTCTGCCGCTCGCTGCCGTACTATGTGGACGCGGTGAAAAACGCCTATGTGGATGTGCCCGGGGGCGAGCCGTGCCAACAGGTCTTCCCGCACTATCTCGACTGCGAGGCGCATCTGGACGTGTGGAAGACGATTTACAGGACATGGCACGCGGAGCAGACGGACGAGACGCGCTGACCTCCTGCGCCGCGCCTTCCATGAAACACAGACCAGCCGCGGGCCGGATGATCGGCCCGCGGCTGGTCTGTCATGCGTCCGATTGAAACGCCGCGTCAGCCCTCGATGCGGAACACGGGCGCGAGCGGATGGCTGCCCGCGAGGATGTTGGGAATCTCGACGCGCAGGCCGCCCTCCACGCGCTCAAAGCGCACCGGCGTTCCGACGTCCAGCAGCGTGAGGCGGCGCGCCTCGCCGGGCCAGGGGATGAGCAGCGTCTGCCCGAGCGCCTCGTCCTCCGGCAGCCGCACGAGCGCGTAGTGCGTCCCGCCCTTTTTCGTGAAGGCGACGCGTCCCTGTTCGTTGGGCTCGGCCATGCGCGTGCCGTAGATGGCCTCGCCGTTGGCCCTGAGCCACGCGCCCAGCCCGTCGACCGCGCGCACGGCGGGGCCGGGCAGCTCGCCGTCCGGCTGCGGGGCGATGTTCAGCGCCAGATTGCCGCCGCGGCACACCACGTCGATCAGCAGGTGAACGAGCTCGCGCGGCGTCTTGTAGCGCTCGTCGAAGCGATAGCTGAAGGCGTGTCCCACGGTGACGCAGCTTTCCCACGGCACGTGGATCGGACCGGACGGGACGCTCTGCTCGGGCGTGATGTAGTTTTCGTTTTCACCGCCGATGGTGCGGTCCGCGGTGATCAGCCAGGGCTGGATCCTGCGGGCGCGGGCCACAACCTCGCTCAGGCGGATGTCCTGCCCGTTTCGCGGCCCCACCTGCCCGCCGTCCAGCCAGAGGATGTCGATGCGGCCGTAGTCTTCGATCAGCTCCATGATCTGGTTGTGGGTGAATTCGATGAATTTGTTCCACAGCGCGGGATGCTCCGCGGGCACATAGGTGGGATTGCGCCACGCGCCGACCGGCTTGTCCATGCCCTCGGCCCAGTACCACGGGCAGTGCCAGTCCGGCTTGGAGAAATACGCGGCGATGGCGATGCCGCGCGCGCGGAAGGCGTCGAATACATCCCGGGCGATGTTGGCGTGCCGGTGGGTGTGGAACGGGCAGTCGGGCGAGGTGACCTTGTAGTCGGAATACTTTGTGTCGAACAGGCAGAAGCCGTCGTGGTGCTTGGTGGTGAAGATGAGATACCTGAAGCCGTTGCGGGCCGCCACGTCGGCCCAGGCCTCGGGCCGGATGCGCACCGGGTTGAAGCTCCTGTTGAGCGACACATACTGCCGCCGGAATACGGCGGGATCGCTCTCCCAGTCCACGCCCCCGCGCGACCAGGAGGCGTCCTCGTCGGACAGCGGCCAGGATTCGCAGATGCCCAGCTGCGAATAGATGCCGAAATGCATCATGAGCGCCAGCTTCTGATCCTGGAACCATTCCAGCCGTTCGCGGATCAGCGGATCGGCGGGACGGACGTACTCGTCCTCGCGGCTGCAGCCATGCATGCCTTTGATGATGTTGTCTGCCATGCTCATACTCCTTCTTCGCATTTGTTCGTTCGGATTGATCCGGGAAGGGCGCGCTCGCCCGCGCGGTTCTATTACTCTTCTCCTCCTGAAACCTGTACGTCTTCGGGCGTCTTTTCTGCCGCCGCGCTGCTTCGCTTGGAAAAACCATCCCGAATCCGTGCAGGTTTTAGCAGTCAGACAGTATTATATATGCAACAGGCCCCTCTTCCGCAGGAAGAGAGGCCGGATCGCCTCGCGGCCTACTGGCCGTTTTCCTCGCTGACGCCGCTGGACTGATACAGCGTCTCGCCCTCGCGGATCAGCCCGAGCTTGCTGCGCGCCTCGCGCTCAATGTACTCGTCGGTGTAGGTGTAGCCGATCTTGTCCTCGAGCTCGGCCGAGGCCTCGCGCAGGGCGGCGTATTCGTCCTTCAGGGCGGCGATGGTTTCATTCTGGCGGTTGATGAAGCCCTGTGCGGCGGCGTACAGGCCGATCAGCACGGCCAGCATGCCCGCGAAGAAGAGCACCCAGAATCGCGGGCGGATCGTCTGAAAGTAATGACTCATGCGTTTCACGCTCCCCGTTGTGCGCCAGGCCAGACAAAATACGATACCTATGCTGTATTCTGCAAGGACATCCGCAATTCCTGCCGTCATTTCAACAATTTTTTCACAAATGTGCGCCGGCCCAGCCAGCCGCGCGCGGCGCACAGTCCCCGCGCGGCGGCGCGCAGCAGCGCGTCGAACAGATGCGAGAGCGTCGCGCCATAGAGCAGGAAGCCGGCGAGCGCGCCCATCAGGGCGTACAGCCGGAGCTCTCCGTCCAGCGCCCGTGTGAGCGAGACCACGATAAGGACGGCCATCGCCGCGCCGAAGAGCAGGTCGAGCGCCAGCGAGAGCGCCGGCCCCGGCCGGAACAGACGGCGCAGCAGGCGCAAAAGATCGCGGCACAGGCCGATTTTCAGCCCGCATTCGAGCATGAGCAGGAAGGCGACGCTCTGCCCGGTCGTGTAGAACAGCACCGGCGCTCACCGCAGCAGCCGCGAGAACCACGACCCGCGCGCGCGGACGGAGGTGTCGTATTCCAGCGCCGCGATGTCGCCTTCCACCAGCAGCTGGCCGTCCTCCAGATTGAGATGCGATACGTGCAGGCCGCTGCCCAGCAGCGTGAGCGCCCCCTCGGAGGTGGCCAGCGTCACCATCTGTTCGTTGAAGCTGTCCACGGCCTGCACGCCGCGGATGACGGCCTTTCTGCGCGCGGTCAGCTCGAGGCTGTGGGGCAGGGGCGGTGTGTTGTTTGTCTGTTCGCGCATTGTCGCGGCCTCCCTTCATGAAAAAAGCGTATGCGGCGGGGCGCGTGAAAATGCTCCGCCCGGACCGTCCTGTGACAACGCGGCAATCCGCTTTTCCTCCTGGAGCCGATCCCTCTTCGGGCGTCTTTTCCGCCGCCGCGCTTTCCCCGTTCAGCCCGGCGGCGACGAAAATCCATCCCGAACCCGTGCAGGTTTTGGAAGTCAAATGGCATAAAAAGGGCGGAAGAGGGAAAAAATGAGAGCGATCGTGGGAACACGCTCACATCATTCTGTCAATAAGGAGCACAACCGCATGCGACCGATTTCCGCCGGGGATCCATTTTGGGAGAAACAGGAGGCGCCGCTGGACGACAGGGCGATTCAGCAGCATGTGCGCGCGCTGGCCGTGACGCTGAACGCCGCGCGCCGCGCGCCGCTGTCCGTCTGCCGGGCGGAAGTGTGCCGCGCCCTCATGGACGAGGCGCGCCGCCTGGCGGAAGAAACCGAAACGCTCCCGGCCTCCCTCGAATGGCTTTGTGAAAACGGCCGGGTGGCCGGCGCTTTTTTTGCCGCGCTGACGCCCGGCAGGAGTCAGCCCCTGCCCGCGCGGAGGGATGGCGTGCCGCGCATACAGGCGCTGCTGACGGAGGTCGTGCGGCACAGCGACGCCCCGTTGACGCCGGAGCGGCTGACAGGCTGCATCAGGGCGTTCGACGAGGTGCGCGCGCTGGAAATGAACGAGCTGTGGGCCGTGCCCGGCGCGCTGGCCGCCGTGCTTCAGCAGGCGTTCGCGGCGGCGGCGGCGCGCGCCGTGCGCACGCAGCGGGAGCGCATCGCGGCGATTCGCTGGGTGGAGGCGGGCGCGCCCCTGGGCGGCGGCAGTCCCCTGCGGCGCGGTCCGGCCTTTTTTGAGTGCGCGCTGCAGGTGATGCACGAGCAGGAGATGGAGGGGCAGCGGGCCGCTCTTGAAAAATGGCTGGACGGACGCGACAGCCCGGCGCAGCGGATGATCGCCCTGGAGCATGAGCGCCAGGCGCTGGACCGGCTGCGGCTCGATCACATATTGTCCACGCTCAGGATGCTGAGCGCGCTGGACTGGAACGCGTGTTTCTGTCAGGTGAGCCGCGCGGAACAGACGCTGATGAAGGATCCCGCGGGCACCTATTCCCGCATGGACGACAGCTCGCGCGCCCTGGTGCGCGAGCGCGTCGTGCATCTGGCGGCGCGCTGCGGCATCGGCGAGAGGACGTTTGCCGCCGCCGCGCAGGTCGCCGCGGAGAACGGCGAGGGGATTCGGCGCGAGATCTGCTGGTGGCTGGCCACGGACGAGGGCACGCGGGCGCTGCTGCGCGGCATGGGCGTTAAGGCGCGCGGCGTGCGGCGGATCCATCCCGATCCCGGCGCCCGGATGTACAGAACGGGCGTGCTGCTGCTCGCCGCGGCGCTCACGGCGCTGCTGGGCGTCCGGTGCGGCTGGCCGTGCCTCCTGGCGCTCCCGGGCGCGCTGGCCGTGTCCGCGCAGGCGCTGGCGCGGGCGGCGGGACGGCTCAGGCCGCGGCGCCTGCTCAGGCTGGAGCTGAAGAGCCTGCCGGAGGACTGCCGGACGATGGTGGTCATGCCGGTGCTCCTGTCCTCGCCGCGGCAGGCGGCGGAAATGGCGTTCCAGCTGGAGACGCTGGGCTGCCTCGAAGGCGACGACATGCTGACCTTCGCGCTGCTGGGCGACCTGCCCGACGCGGATCGCGCCGAAATGCCGGAGGACGCCGGCATCCTCGCCGCGGCGCGCGAGGCGGTGGACGCCGCCAACAGGCGGGCCGGGCGCGCGGACAAGTACATGCTGCTCACGCGGCGGCGCGAGGCCGCGAGGGGCGAGCGGCGCTTCATGGCGCCCGACCGGAAGCGGGGCGCGCTGAACGCGCTCATGGCGCTGCTGACCGGCGGCGAAAACCGCTTCGTGCAGGAGGAAGCGGCGGCGCTCGCCGGACGCGGCTATGCCTTCCTGATCACGCTGGACGCCGGCACGAAGATGCTGCCCGGCACCGCGAAGCGGCTGATCGGCACGCTAGCGCACCCGCTGAACCGTGCGAAGTACGCCGTGCTGGCGCCGCGCATGGATCTGCCGGCCGAGGCGGTGTGCAACCGCTTCGTGCGGGTGTTCGGCGGGGAAGGCGGGCTGGACACCTATCCCACCTCCGTGTCGGACCTGTGGCAGGACCTGGCGGGCGAGGGCTGCTTCGGCGGCAAGGGAATCATCGACATCGCCGCGTTTACCCGCGCCATGGCGCGCGCAAAGCTGCCCGCCGGGCGCATCCTCAGCCATGACATGCTGGAGGGGCTGATCGCGGGAGCGGGCTTTATCGACGACATCACGCTCTTTGAGGGGCATCCCAGGCGCGCGAAGGCCTGGTTTGACCGGCTGCATCGCTGGACGCGCGGCGACTGGCAGCTGATTGGTTTTCTCTTTCGCCGCGGCTTCAGCGCGCTGGACCGGTGGAAGCTCGCGGCCAACCTCATACGGCCGCTCGTGCCCGTTGGCGCGTGGCTGTGCCTCATGCTGGGCTTCGCGACGGGACAGGGCGCGCTGATCGCGGCGGGCCTTCTGCCGGAGGCCGCGCCGTTTCTCCTGCACCCCTCGTTCAGAAACGGCGCGCCTGACCGGCTGCAGATGCGCCTCTCCCTGCTGCCGCACGAAGCGTGGGTGATGGCGGACGCCGTCTGCCGCACGCTGTTCCGGCTGGCCATATCCAGAAGGCATCTGCTCGAATGGGTGACCGCGGACGACGCGGAGCGCCGCGGCGGCACTCTGTCCGTGTGGCCCAGCCGGATCGGCGCGCTGGCCGCGCTGGCGCTGATCCCCTGCCAGACGGCGCTGATCCTGCCCCTCGCGCTCGTCGCGGCGCTGTGGCTGACGGCGCCCGCGCGCGTCGCCGAGTGGGAGGAGCCGGCGGAAAAAAGCGCCCTGACCGGGGCGCAGCGCGCGCGCCTGATGGATCTGGCCGCGCGTACATGGCGTTTTTTTTCCGAAAACACGCCTGAAAACGGCCTGACGCCCGACAATGTGCAGCTCGACCCGCCTCGCGGCGCGGCGATGCGCACCTCGCCGACCAACATCGGCCTGTCGATGGTCGCCTGTGTCGCCGCGTGCGCGCTGGGGCTCATCACGCCGGAGGAACGGGACGGGCGGCTCGGCCGGACGGCGGACACGCTGGAGAGGCTGGAAAAATGGAACGGACAAATGTACAACTGGTACGACATCCGGACGGAGCGGCCGCTTTCGCCGCGCTATGTGTCGTCGGTGGATTCAGGCAACCTGGCCGCGTCGCTCCTGCTGTGCGCGCAGGCGGCCGGCAAAGACGCGCTGGCGCGACGGCTCGAGGCGCTGGCGCAGCGGATGGACTTCACGGCGCTCTATGATGAAAAACGGGAGCTGTTCGCCATCGGCATGGATGTCGAAAACAACCGCATGAGCGAATCGCATTACGACCTGCTGGCATCGGAATCGCGCATATTGAGCTATGTCGCGATGATGCTGGGGCAGGTTCCGTGCGCTCATTTTGCGCGCCTGGGCCGCGCCTGCGCGCGCGTGGACGGCGGCGCCGCGCTCATCTCCTGGAGCGGCACGATGTTTGAGTATATGATGGCAGGCTTGTTCCTGCCGGTGTGGGAGAACACGCTGATCGGGCGCACGAACCGCTGCATCATCCGGGCGCAGCAGGAGCGCCGCATGACCGACCGCGGCGAGCCGCTGCCATGGGGCGTTTCGGAGTCGGGCTGCTACGCGTTTGACCTGCAGCTCAACTATCAGTACCGCGCGTTCGGCCTGAGCGAGGCGGCGCTGCGCGGCGAACGGCAGGAATCCGTCGTCGCGCCGTACGCCTCCATCCTGGCGCTGCCCTATGACGGGGAGCGCGTGATGGAGAACATCGAGCGCATGACGGCGCTGGGCTGGGCGGATGAACAGGGCTTTTTCGAGGCCGCCGACTGCGACAGCGCGCGTATCCCCGAAGGCGCGGCCTACCGGCTGGTCAGGAGCCACATGGCGCATCACCAGGGCATGATCCTGGCCGCCCTGTGCAACGCGCTGACAGACGGCGGCCTGGTGAATCTGTTCATGGCGCGGCCGCAGGCGCAGGCGCTGGCGCTGCTTCTGCAGGAGCGCGATACGCCGCCCGTGCGCTTTGCGGCGCGGCCGGAAAAGGACGCGCGGGCCCGCCGGACGCCGCGCAATCAGTCCCGCACGGTCCGGCGCGGCGAGTACGACGCGCACCTCATGAGCGGCGGCGGAACGCTCCTGGCCGTTACGGCGCAGGGCGCGTCCTTCGCGCGCAGCCGGGAGGGCATTCTGATCAATCGGGCGCAGCAGGACGCGGCCACGCCCCCGGAGGGCTTCTGCGTGCATGTGCGCGCGGATGGGGAGGACGTCGTGCTGACCGGCGATGAGGCGCGCCCATCCTGGCGGCGCGCCCTGCGTTTCGAGCCGGGCGCGGCCGTCTCGTCGATGGAAAACGGGCGGCTGAAGCTGGCCTGCGTGACGAGCGTATCGCCCGAGGATGGCGCGGTTTTGCAGCGGGTCGCGGTGGAGAACCTGACGGAGGCCCCCATCGACATCGAGGTGACGGGCTGTTTCGTCGTGGCGCTGGCGCGGGAGGCCGACTACGAGGCGCATCCGGCGTTCCAGAATCTGTTCGTGGAGAGCGAATATCCCGCGCCGGGCGTGCTGCTGTTCCGGCGTCGGCCGCGCTCCGGACGTGAAAGATGGCCTCAGCTCGTTCACATGGCGCAGGAGTGCCGCGCGGCGCTGAGCTGGGAAACCGATCTGACCCGCCTGACGGCGCGCGGCCGCTCCCTGAGCGAGGCCGGCGCGCCGGCGCGCAGGCTGTCCGGCACGCTCGGACGGACACTGCAGCCCTGCTCGGCGCTGCGGCTGAGCGTCTGTTTGGACGCGCACGAAAAGTGGGAAACGGGCTTTGCGGCCGGCCTGGTCGACGGGGCGGAATGGCAGGCCTTCTGCAAGCGCCACGGCGCCGTGTCCGGCACGCGGCGGGCCGAGGAGCTGGCCGCGACGCAGGCGCGCGAGCTGACGCGGTATCTGGCGCTGCCACCGAATCAGGCGGGGCTTGCGGACCGTGCGGCCGTGCTGCTCATGCTGCCGCTCGGCGGAGCCGAACACCGGGCGGACAAAGTGCCCGAGCGCGATCTGTCCGCGCGCCTGCTGTGGCCGCTCGGCGTCTCGGGCCAGCGCCCCATGGTGAGCGTGTTCTGCCGCAGCGTCGAGGGCGTGGGCGTCGCGCGCGAGGCCGTGCGGGCGCATGAGTACTACCGGTGCATGGGCCTCTTCAGCGATCTGCTGCTGATCAACGACCAGAGCGGCTACAGCCAGCCCGTGCGCGACCAGCTGGGCGCGCTCGCCGGCGGGCGCGTCGGCCATGGGATCCACCTGATCGAGGGCGCGTCGCTCGACAATGACCAGCGCGCGCTGCTGCATATCGCGTCCGCGCTGTGCCTGGAGGGCGATGTGATGTGGCGCACGCAGGTGAAGGCGGCGCTGGCGCGGCGCACGCCGCCCGCGGCCGAACCGGAGCTCGCGGAATCCATGCCGGTGGAAAAGCAACCCCTCGCCGCGTACAACGGCTGGGGCGGCTTCGCGGAAAGCCGGTACGTGATCGAGAATCCGCGCACGCCCGCGCCGTGGTGCAACATCCTGTGCAACGAGCGCTTCGGCAGCATGGTGACGGAGCGCGGCGGCAGCTTCACCTGGTATGAAAACAGCCGAAACGGGCGGCTGACGCCGTTTGACAACGACCCCATGCAGGGCACGCCCGGCGAGCGGATGCTGATTGCCGGCGAGGGCTTTGTCACCGACCCGGAGCGCATGGCGGCCCGCGTCACGCACGCGCAGGGCGAGAGCGTCTACGAAGGGGCGCTGAACGGCCTGAGCTGGGAAAGCCGCGTGTTTGTGGACGGACAGTGGCCGGTCAAGTGTCATCGCCTGACGCTTGCCGGCGGGGCCGGCGTGGCCGTGAAGCTGCGCGTGCAGGCGAGAGTGGACTGGATCATGGGCGTGACGCGGCGCGACGCGCGCTTTGTGCGCACCGGCGCAGGAGACGGATTTGTGTGGGCGCGCGGCCAGATCGGCACGGCGGCGTTCATGGCGCTGACCGGCGGGACGGTCCGCGCGGCGGAGGGCCGCCTCGAGCTTGACGTCGAGCTCGGGCCGGGCGAGACAAGGACGCTCGAGCTGCTGCTGGGCTGCGGCGGGACGGCCGCGGAGATCGAAGGGCTGATCGCGGCCTGGAGGGCGCAGGGCGGCGAAGCGCGGCGTCAGGCTGTGCTGGCGCGGTGGCGTGAACGCCTTGAGCGGGCGCAGGTCCTCACGCCGGACGAGATGATCAACGCGCAGCTGAACGGCTTTTTGCCCTATCAGGTGGTGTGCGGCCGGCTTTACGGCCGGGCGGGCTGGTATCAGGCGGGCGGAGCCTACGGCTTCCGCGATCAGCTGCAGGATCAGCTCAGCCAGCTGCTGACCGCCCCGGAGGAAGCGCGCGAGCACATTTTGCGCTGCGCGGCGCGCCAGTTTGAGTCCGGCGACGTGCAGCACTGGTGGCATCCCGGGCTCGGCGGCGTGCGAACCCGCATTTCGGACGACATGCTGTTTTTGCCCTATGTGACCGGCTGCTATGTGGCCGAGACGGGCGACCGGAGCATTCTGTGGGAGGAGGTTCCCTTTCTGAAAGACGTGGCCATCCCGGAAGGGCGCGAGGACTGGTACGGCGAGCCGGAACAGGGCGAAAGCGCCGCGCTGCACGAGCACTGTCTGCGCGCCATCGAACGGGCGGCGCGCACCGGCGCGCACGGGCTGCTGCTGATGGGCGCGGGCGACTGGAACGACGGCATGAACCGCGTCGGCGTCCGGGGACGCGGCGAGAGCGTCTGGCTGACCGAATTCATGATCGCGGTCATCGGGCGCTACGCCGTGTGCTGCACGGAGGCGGAAAACGAACGGCTGAAAGAGATGTCCCTGCGGCTCAGAGAGGCGCTGGAGCGCGAGGCGTGGGACGGCCGCTGGTATCTGCGCGCGTTCGACGACGAGGGACGGCCGCTGGGCGGCCGCGCGTCGCAGGTCTGCCGCATCGACTCGCTCTCGCAGAGCTGGGCCGTGCTGGCCGGGCTGGACAGGGTGCGCTGCGAACAGGCGATGGACGAGGTGTCGCGCCAGCTCGTCGATCAGGGCAGCGGCCTGATCCGCCTGCTGACGCCGCCGTTCGACGGCGCGGAGGAGGATCCGGGCTACATCCGGGGATACCCGCCGGGCGTGCGCGAAAACGGCGGCCAGTATACGCACGCAGCCTGCTGGGTGGTGCTGGCGCTGGCAAAGCTGGGCCGGGCCGACGAGGCATGGGCGGCGCTGCGCATGCTGCTGCCGGCCTCGCACGGCGGCACGGCGGAGAAGGAGAGCCGGTACCGCGTCGAGCCCTATGTCATGGCGGCCGACGTGTACGACGGCGCGCCGCATACCGGCCGCGGCGGCTGGACCTGGTATACCGGCGCGGCCGCGTGGCTGCTGCGCGCGGCGTGGGTCGGCCTGCTGGGCGTCAGGAAGCGCGGAGACCGCGTGAGCATGCGCGCGCTGCTGCCGAAGGAATGGAACGAGGTGTCCGTCGCGCTGCGCGCGGGCAGCGCGCTCTACACGCTGACCTCATCGCGCGGCTGCGCGGACGTGCTGCTGGACGGCGAGCCCTGCCCGGACGGCGCGATCTGCCTTGTTGACGACGGCGCGCAGCATCGGGCGCTGTTTCCGGCGCGGAGCGACGAGGGGGCGGAGGAAGAATAATGCGGGCTTTGGGCGCTGCGGCGGCGTTTTTCCGCCCTGGCTGCGGCCGGCGGCGCCTTCCCTGGCCTCGGCTTTTCCCTGCTCGCTTTTCAGATGAGACGTTCTCACGGCGGGCGTTTTGACTTGAAGCCGGGGCGGGGGCATGTTATAATAAATGCGCGCTTTCATACGCCGCCGGTTCGTCCGGCGGCAGAAACGCCGTCTGGAACAAATGATGCCCGGGGGTGATGCGGATGGCCTTTACCGTTCTCCTGACGGAGGATGACGCCGCGCTGCGGTGCGGACTTCGGGAGCTCTTCGAGCGCGAGGGATATGCCGTCGTGCAGGCGGCGTCGGCGCGGGAAGCGCGCGAGAAGCTGACGGACAGCATCGACCTGATCGTGCTGGACGTGACGCTGCCGGACGGCGACGGGGTCGAGCTGTGCCGGACGTGGCGGGCGGCGGGCGTCCGGCAGAACATCCTGTTTCTTACGGCAAAGGACGAGGAATTCGACGTGGTGCGCGCGCTGGACGCGGGCGGCAACGACTACGTGACCAAGCCGTTCCGCATGATGGAACTGCTGAGCCGCATGCGCGCGCTGCTCAGGCGCGCGGAGGCGGCCGGTGCGCCGGAGGACCGCGGCGGCATTGAGATCGACAGCGAGCGCATGCAGGTCAGAAAGGACGGGCAGGTCGTCGCGCTGACGCTGACCGAATACCGCATCCTGGCCGCGCTGACGCAGCGCCGGGGCGTCATGCCCCGCGAAAGGCTGCTGGAAGCGCTGTGGGACGACGGCGGCAAATACATCGACGACAACACGCTCTCGGTTCACATGAGCCGGCTGAGGGAGAAAATCGGCGCGGAGCACATTCGCACCATACGGGGAGTGGGCTATCAATGGCAGGACTGACGCCGTGGATCGCGGCGGCCGCCGCGCTGGCGGCGACGTCGGCTGCGCTGATCGCCGTTCTGATGATTCAGCGGCGGCGTATCGTCAGGCTTGCCGAACGGATTGAAAACTTCCTGGTGTCCGGTCGGGACGCGCTGGCGTTTTCCGTGCGCGAGGACAGCCTGGCGCCGCTTCACAACGCCGCTGCGGAGCTGGAAAACCGCGTGCTGCTTTCGAAGGACCACCTGGCCGAGGAGTACAGGCGCACGAGCGCGCTGACCGCGGACATATCGCATCAGCTCAAGACCCCGCTCGCGTCGCTCAAGCTGTTCTGCGAGATGGACGGCGGCGCGCACGTGGAGGAGGAGCTGGCGCAGATCGAGCGCATGGAGCGGCTCATCTACGCCCTGCTGCGCCTCGAACGGCTGTGCGCGGACGGATACGAGTTTAACCTCGCGCCTCACAGCGTGGAGGGCATCGTGCGCGCGGCGTGGGACAGCCTCGCGCCGGTCTACCCGGGGCGCAGGCTGCAGATCGAAGGCGCGGCGCGCATCCGCTGCGACGCGAAGTGGCTGGGCGAGGCGTACCTGAATATCCTGAAGAACGCCTGCGAGCACACGCGCCGGGGCTCTCTGATTCGCGTGACGCTGGAAGAGACGGACGCCTCCTTTTTCAGCACGGTGGAGGACGACGGCGGAGGCGTCGCGCCGCCGGAGCTCAGGCGTCTGTTCGAGCGCTTCTACCGCGCGCAGGGCCAGGACTCGCAGGGCGTGGGCATCGGCCTTGCCATCGTGAGGGAAATCATTCACCGGCATCACGGCGAGGTGCACGCGGAAAACGGCGCGGAGGGCCTGAAAATCGTCATCAATATGCCGCTGCTGGAAAAAACCACCTGATTGTAATCCGTCCGGATTACGGCGCCGCCTGAGCTGTCTCGGGCGGCGCTTTTCGGCTTTTTGGGCGCGTCCGGGAAAGGCGCTCCGGTCTCAGACGCCGCGCGCGGCCAGCGCGTCGACCAGCCGGCGGAGCGCCGGCGACGCGCCGGGCCCGGCAAACAGGCAGCCGACCGCGGAGCTGCCGGAAAACACCCCGCCCGCGACGGTGTCGGCGTAGTCCCCCGAAAACGCCATGACCGCGCCGAAGCCCGCGCAGAAGCGCAGGCGCGCGCCGCCGTGCAGCGAGCCCACCAGGCCGCCGCAGGGCGCTTCGCCCGCGCCCGTGGCCGCTACCACGCCGGAAAACGCGCACCGCGCCAGCACGCCCGCGTGATACGCGCCGCACAGTCCGCCCGCGTTGGCCGGCGCGCGCACCGAGCTCATGAGCGCCGCGCTCGAGGCGATCCGTCCGGACGCCAGCCCCGCGATGCCGCCCGCCGCCGTGCCGTACAGGGCGCGGGAGAGGCAGATCGCGCGGCTGTTCTCCACGCGGCAGCCTTCAATCCGCCCCGCGCAGTAGCCCGCGAGGACCCCCACGTAGCCCGCGCCGATCACACAGGCGTGCTCGAGGGCGAGGTTTCTGATCACGCCCTCCGGCGCGACGCTGCCGAACAGGCCCTGACTGCCCCGCGGCGCAAACACCAGCAGGTTGGATATGACGTGTCCCTGCCCGTCGAACTCGCCGGAAAACATGTGAAGCGCGGTGCCGATGGCCCTGAGCGGCCGCGTCGCGCGGATGTCCGCGGTGAGCTGCGCGCGGACGCCGGCCAGCTCGCCCCGCGCGACGCGCTCCGAAAAGGCGGCAAGCTCGTCGAACGTGCCGATGGACAGCACGGCGTCCTCCGGCGCGCCGGCGCGCACCGGGGCGGTCAGCAGCGCGATGAACAGGGCGAGGATCAACGGCTTGAAACGCATAGGCCCATCTCCTGACAATAAAGGGGGATGCTAAGATTGTATCGGGCGGGCGGACGGGCTATGCGGGGATTCGTCCGACAGCTGTCGCAGGGTGAAAAGTAAACGCGCGTGGGAATAATGCGCGTTGCGCTTGACTTGCGGGACGAGTTCTGCGATAATATAGACGATGGATTTTGCGCGGTTTCCCGCGCCGCGCCGAGCGGAATCGCTGGCGAACGGTCAATCGGATCATCAAATCGGGAGGTAATGGTTATGTACAGTTTTTCAATCGGCGTCATGCTTGAATCCTTCAGAAAACCGACGGCCGAGGCCATGGCCACGGCGAAGGCGCTGGGCGCTCAGGGCCTGCAGGTCTACGCGACGCCCAAGGCCGCGGAAAACTACGGCCTGACGACGCCCGCCGGCCGCAGGGATTTCCTCAGAATGGTCAGGGATAACGGCCTCGTCATTTCCGCGCTGTGCGGCGACCTGGGCCACGGCTTCGGCAACGCCGAGCTGAATCCCGACCTGGTCGAAAAATCCAAACGCATCGTGGACATGGCGTTGGAGCTTGGAACCAACATCGTGACCACGCACATCGGCGTCGTGCCCGGCGATCCAAACCACCCGCGCTACAAGATCCTGCAGGACGCCTGCGGCGAGCTGGCCGGCTATGCCGATTCCGTGAAGGCGCACTTCGCCGTGGAGACCGGCCCGGAAACCTCGCTCACGCTGAAGGGGTTCCTCGACTCGCTGCATTCCACCGGCGTCTCCGTCAATCTCGACCCGGCCAACCTGGTCATGGTGACGGGCGACGATCCCGTGCAGGCGGTCTACAACCTCAGGGATTACATCGTCCACACGCACGCCAAGGACGGCCGCAAGCTGGACGACCGCGATCCGGAGATCATCTACGGGCTGCGTCCGGGCGATCCGCTGGTCACGAGCCCCGCGTTCATCGAGCTGGCGCTGGGCGACGGCGACGTGCCCTTCCCGGCGTACCTGAAGGCGCTGGACGACATCGGCTATCGCGGCTTCCTGACCATCGAGCGCGAGGTGGGCGACAATCCCACGGCCGACATCGAGAAGGCCGTGAATTTCCTGAAAGAGAGAATTTGAAGAGCGGGTCGCTGTTTGAGAGGAGCAATACAAATGTCTGAAAAGATCAAAGTCGGCGTCGTGGGCAACGGCGGCATTTCGGGAGAACATCTGGGCGCGTACTCGAAGAATCCCGACGTGGACATCTGGGCGCTGTGCGACATCAATCCGGAGCGCCTCAACCGGCGCGGCGATCAGTTCAACGTCGACCCCGCGCGCCGGTTTACCGACGTGAACGCCATGCTCGCGGCCTGCCCCGAGCTGGACGCCGTGAGCGTGTGCACGTGGAACAGCGCGCATGCGCCGTGCGCCATCGCCGCGCTGAACGCGGGCAAGCACGTGCTGTGCGAAAAGCCCATGGCCATGAACGTGGAAGAGGCCAAGGCCATGCAGGCGGCCGCCGAAAAGAGCGGAAAGCTGCTCATGATCGGCTTCGTGCGCCGCTTCGGAAACGACTGCGACGTGCTGAAGGACTTCATCGACAGGGGATACTTTGGCGACATCTACTACGCCAAGGCCATGTATCTGCGCCGCAAGGGCTGCCCGGGCGGCTGGTTCGGCGACAAGGCCCGCTCCGGCGGCGGCCCGCTGATCGATCTGGGCGTGCATGTCATCGACCTGTGCCGCTACCTGATGGGCAACCCGAAGCCTGTGTCGGTGTACGGCGCGACCTTCAACAGGCTGGGCGACCGCAGGAACATCAAGAGCAAGGCCGGCTACATCTCCCACACCCGCGAGGGCGAGAACGTGTTCAACGTGGAAGACCTGGCCACCGCCATGATCCGCTTCGACAACGGCGCGGTGCTGCAGATCGAGGCCAGCTTCAGCCTGAACATTGAGAAGGACGAGAGCAAGATCCAGCTGTTCGGCACGAAGGCCGGCGCGAAGCTCGATCCCGAGCTGACCATCTACAGCGAGATGAACGACTACATGACCAACGTCACGCTGGCCAACTCCACGGCGCTCAGCTTCGACGGCCTCTTCGCGAAGGAGGTCGACCACTTCGTCGAGTGCGTGAAGACCGGCGCGCCCTGCCGCAACCCCGCGGAGGACGGCGTGACGCTGATGAAGATCCTGACCGGCATCTACAAATCCGCCGAGACCGGCCACGAGGTCGGGCTCGACTGACGGCAAGGAGGAAAAATGACATGAAGATCGGCGTAAGCAGCTATAGCTTCAGCAAATACATGAAGGAGACCGGCTGCACCTATCTGGACATCTGCGACATCGCCCGGGAGATCGGCTACGACGGCATTGAATTCATCGACCTCAAGCCTGAAATCAGCGGCTGCGCGGACGACGCGGAGACCGCGCGCCAGATCCGCGCGCACTGCGCGAAGATCGGTCTGGAGATCGCGGCGTATACCATCGGCGCGAATTTCCTGTGCGACGATCCAGACGCGGAGGTCGAGCGCGTGAAGCACTGCGTGGACGTCGCCGTCGAGCTGGGCGCACCGGCGATGCGCCACGACGCCTGCTGGGGGCCGGCCGTCAAGGGCCACGGCTACACCTGGCGCGACGCCGTCGAGACCATCGCGCCCTACATCCGCCGCGTGGCCGAGTACGCCGCGACGAAGGGCGTGAAGACCATGACCGAGAACCACGGCCACTTCATCCAGGATCCGGAGCGCGTCGAGGCGCTGATCCGGGCCGTCGGCAACCCGAATTACGGCTGGCTGGTGGACATGGGCAACTTCATCTGCGCCGACTGCGACAGCCTGCGGGCCGTCGCCATCGCCGCGCCGTACGCCTTCCACGTGCACGCCAAGGATTTCCTGTTCAAGCCGGGCAGCGAGCCCAACCCGGGCGCGGGCTGGTTCAAGACCCGCGGCGAAAACCACATCCGCGGCACCATTGTGGGCCACGGCGTGATTCCGGTCGCTCAGTGCGTGGCCATGCTGAAGAACGCGGGCTACGAGGGGTTCCTCTCGCTGGAATTCGAGGGCCTTGAGGACAACCTGACCGCGCTGAAGGCGGGTTACGAGTATCTGCGCCGCGTTGCGGGATAATGGCAGAAAATATGAAAAAGTCCGGCGGGAGGCCGGGCTTTTTCATATCCTGGCGCGCGCCGGGCAGACGGTTACTGCCGCTCGGCAATTTCCTTCACCAGCTGGTAGTATTCGCGGCCGGCGGTGTTGCCGAACGTCGTGCGCAGCCTGTTGTAGGCGGCGCGCAGATTTGCGCTTTCCGTGAAGATGACCACGATCTGCCGGGCGACATCCTCCTTCAGGCCCGCGCCGAGGAGCAGGGAGAGGGGATCGGGCGCGCCCTCCGGCGTCGGCTCGCTTTCGGCGGCCTCGCGTTCGGCGTCAGGCGCTGCTGCGGCGTCGTCGGACGGCTCCGGCGCGGCGGTTTCCGCGGCGGCCGGGGCGCTTATTTCCTCCGCGATCTGCCCGTCGTCCTCCGGCAACGGAGACGCGGCGGCGGGCAGGCTCACCCAGCTGTTGCCGTCCGCGCTGTCCTCAAAGCGGAACACGTCGCCGAACGTGCTGGTGAGGTAATTGAGCGGCTTCTTGCCGGACCCTCTCTTGTCGGCCTGGTACTCGGGCAGCCTGTTCAGCAGCGGGAAGAGGATGCCGGTCTGGATCCGGCCGCCGCGGGACTCGAGCTGCTTTGTGATGAAGGCCTGGAGCACCGCGGCGCGTTCCCTGTGGACCCGGCTGACAGGGCGGGCCGCTCCGCCGGACTTCGGCGCGGACTGGGCCGCTTCCGCCTTTGCGGGCGCCGGCTGCGCGGCGGGCTGAGACTTTGAGGGCTGCAGCACGACGAAGCTGGAGCAGGCCGTCCGCCACAGCTCGTTCGCCTTCTCCGTGCCCATGCCGATGACCTCTATGCCGGCGTTGCGCAGGCGGATGGACAGCGCGGAAAAATCGCTGTCGCTCGAGGCGATGATCACGCCGTCGATGTCGCCGGCGATCAGCAGGTCCATCGTGCCGATGACCAGCGCGATGTCGGAGGAATTCTTGCCCTTCGCGGCTTTGATGGTCAGATTCGGGTGAATGGCGTATTTCAGCACCGGCGCCACCCACGCCGTCAGGGCTGTCGCCGCCCCGAATATTTCCTTGTGGAGAATGGTGCCGAGGGAAGCCGCATGGCTGAAAATGAGATCCGCTGAAGAGGGCAGCACATTTTCGGCGTCAATCAGAATGGCCAGATTCATTTGTAAAACGGTCCTTTCATGCGTTCTGCGTCAATGGGGCGGCGCGTATCGGGCCAGTCGGGAAACGCGCGCCGCGATAAACGATCAATGCCGTTCCGGCTCAATGGCTCTATTATATCGCATTATCGGCCGGCTGACCAGCGCCGGATTTTAACAAATTGCTACCTTTTGGTAATGGATTCGGGCCCGGGGAGCGCTTTCCCAAACCGACGGATCGGACCGCGGCGTCCGTCCGGGCGGCGTTCCGCCTGCGGACGGCGAAGCCCCGACACGGCCCGGCCCATCCCGCGCGACGGGCGCGGGGGGACGGGGAGCCGCCGCGCCGCAGGGGGGAACCCATTTCATAATCCCACGTCGTTTTCTGATGAGTTTATCGGCCGTTTCGCATAAAACTCGCGCCCGCGGCGCGCCGGCTCCTTGACAACAGGCGGCGTCTCCGATATAATAAAATGGTAATAAAATGTTATATTATGCGAGGTGCCGCCATGCCTTTCCATGTCAGAGCGACGAGCCGTCTTGCCATCATTTTCCTGACAATGCTTCTGCTGACGCTGCCCGCGCTGGCCGACGAACTGCCCGCCGGGAGCAGCCCCGCGCCCGCCGGCGACGCGACCGTCGACCGGGGCAGCCGCGTCTCGCTGACGCTGCCCGTCGAGGCGGCCGGCGTCGTCTGGAGCACCGGCGACAAGGCCGTCGCCACGGTCGATCGGCGCGGTCGGGTGACCGGGCGGAAGGCCGGCGCGACCACGATCACCGCGACGCTTGAGGACGGCAGCGCCTACGCCTACGCCCTCACCGTGACGCAGCCCGTGACGCGCGTCAGGCTGCCCGATTCCCGGCTGACGCTGGATCGCGGCGAGACGGTTCGGCTGGCGCCGACCGTTTCACCGGACGACGCCACGGACAAGACGCTGACCTACGCGAGCAGCGACGAGAGCGTCGCCACGGTGTCGGCGGACGGCCTCGTTTCCGCGCTCAGGGCCGGCCGGGCGACCGTCACCGCGACCTCGTCGAACGGCAAAAAGGCGTCCCTTCGCCTCACGGTCACCCAGCCGGTGACGGACATCGCCTTCCCGGAGGCCTCCGTGACCATCGAGCGCGGCAAGCGGGTCAAAATGCCCGCCGTCGTCGGCCCTGAAGACGCCACGAACAAGCGCGTCGCCTACACGGCGGAGGACCGCGCCGTGGCGGCCGTCGCCTCGAACGGCGCCATCACCGGGCGCTACGCCGGCACAACCTGGGTCGTCGCCCGCGCGTCCAACGGGCTGACGGCGCGCATCCAGGTCGTCGTGACGCAGCCCGTGACGCGCGTCGCGATGCCCTCCTCGTCGATGAAGCTGGAGCGCGGCTCGACGCTGCGGCTCGAGCCCCGCATTTATCCCGACAACGCCACCATCCGCACGCTGACGTTTGCCAGCAGCGACGAGAGCGTCGCCCGCGTGGATGAAAACGGCCTCGTCACGGCGCTCAGGGCCGGCCGGGTCAATATCGTCGCCACGGCCGCCAGCGGGCGGAAGGCCACGCTGCGCCTCACGGTCACACAGCCCGTCACGGGCATCGCCGTTACCGGCGGCGACATCGTCATCAATAAGGGCGCCTCGCAGCGGCTGGGCGCGGTCATCACGCCCGACGACGCCACGGACCGGAAGATCCGGTGGAGCAGCAGCGACGCCTCCGTGCTGCGCGTCTCCTCTTCCGGCACGATTACGGGGCGGGCCCCGGGCAGCGCCGTCGTCACGGCCACCTCATCCAACGGGCTCACCAGCGCCTGCACGGTCACGGTCGTCCAGCCGGTTACGCGCGTGTCGCTGGGCGTTTCCCGCGTCGCGCTTTCCCGGAAAAACAGCGTTCAGCTCACGGCGGCGCTTTCCCCGGCCAACGCGACGGACAAGACCGTGACCTGGACGAGCAGCAATCCCGCCGTCGCCGCGGTCAGCGCGGACGGAACCGTCCGCGGCCTGCAGGATGGCAGCTGCGTCATCACGGCCATGGCCGCCAGCGGCAAGAAGGCCACGGTCAGGCTGACCGTCAGCAGCGTCAGGACCACGGGCATCGCGCTGGATCGCGTCTACGCCGGGCCGTTCGTCGGGGAACAGCTCAGCCTGACCGCCGCCGTGCTGCCTGCCGACGCCACGGAAAAGGGCTTCTCGTTCTCCTCCAGCAATACAGCCGTCGCCACGGTCGATCAGAACGGCCTGGTCACCGCGGTGCAGGCGGGGCAGGCCGTCATCACGGCCACCTCGGCAGAGGGCGGCTTCACGGCTCAGTGCCGCGTCACCGTGCGCGAGCCCGGCCAGAAGCGCCTCGAGGGTGTGATCATCGGCGTCAATCCCGGCCATCAGATCAAGGGAGACACCACGCAGGATCCCATCGCGCCCGGCTCCAAAAAGACGCGCAACCGTATCGGCGTGGGAACCAGCGGCGTCTCCACGCGCACGCCTGAATACGAGGTCACGCTGCAGGTGGGCCTGAAGCTGCGCGATCTGCTGGAGAGCGAGGGCGCGACCGTGGTCATCACGCGCACCGCCAACGACGTTTACATCACCAACATCCAGCGCGCGCAGATGCTGAACGCCGCCGGCGTGGCCATCGCGCTGCAGCTGCATTGCGACGGCTCCACCAACCGCAGCGCCAACGGCATCTCCGTCTGGACGCGCAACACCGGGGCCTACTGGAAGGAAAGCGCCGAGGCGGCCGAGATCATCCTCAACACCATGGTCGCCGCCACCGGCGCAGCCAGGGTCGGGGCGAAGCGCTCGGACAATTACATGAGCCTGAACTATTCCACCACGCCCTCCGTGCTGATCGAAATGGGCTATCTGAGCAATGCCGCCGAGGACGTAAAGCTCTGCTCCGACAGCTATCAGGATCAGAGCTTTACGTCCTCGGCGG